>Ga0265293_10000011_pt1 | contig 400565 bp, 338 predicted proteins | sample Munlanlewell138R_FD_192505 | JGI IMG/M metagenome (GOLD analysis project Ga0265293, IMG submission 192505) | Leachate microbial communities from a municipal landfill in Southern Ontario, Canada - Leachate well 138R | ecosystem: Engineered > Solid waste > Landfill > Unclassified | place... | reverse complement strand
CTCCGACAAACAGCGGCTGGCCAACCCCCGCCGTCTCACGCGTAACGTTCGTCATCTCCCTGCCTTGCAACATCCGAAGTCCATTCTGGTAACTGTTCGGGCTCACCGACAAACGCGACATCCTGTACGCCCTGATGCTTGGGGACGAGTTCAAGACTCGAAGGGGGGACGGGCTATACAGGATCGCGACTTATGCCCAACCTCGGGCATAACTGAAGCATACAAGGGGGTTTTTTGCCTTGGGAGCGGCCCGGCGGCAAAAAAACTCCGGCAGTTGCCGGAGTTTTTCATGAGGTTGACACACTGCGTTTTGGCGCGTAGTTAGTCCAGCAATTGCCGCAGTACAAAGGGCAGGATACCGCCGTGCTGGTAGTACTCCACTTCGATCGGGGTGTCGATGCGCAGCAGCAGGGTTACCTGCTGCTCCTGGCCGTCGGAGCGCTTGATGATGAGGGTGACGTCCTGCTGCGGCTTGATGCCGCTTTCCAGGCCCAGGATGTCGAAGGTTTCGACGCCCGTGATGCCCAGGGAATCGACGCTGTCGACACCCTTGAACTGCAGCGGCAGAACGCCCATGCCCACCAGGTTGCTGCGGTGGATGCGCTCGAAGCTGCGGGCGATCACCGCCTTGACGCCCAGTAATTGCGTGCCCTTGGCGGCCCAGTCGCGCGACGAGCCGGTGCCGTACTCCTCGCCGCCGAACACCACGGTAGACGTACCCTGGCCCACATAACGCATGGCGGCATCGTAGATCGACATCTGCTCGCCGCTGGGCTGAAAGATGGTATCGCCGCCTTCGAAGCGGGTGCCGTCGGGCTTGGCCGGAATCATCAGGTTCTTGATGCGGACGTTGGCAAATGTGCCGCGCATCATGATCTCGTGGTTGCCGCGACGCGAGCCGTAGCTATTGAAGTCGGCCTTGCCCACGCCGTGTTCGGCCAGCCAGCGGCCTGCCGGGGAGGTATCTTTGATGGAGCCGGCTGGCGAGATGTGATCGGTGGTGATGGAGTCGCCGAACACGGCCAGGGCGCGTGCATCGCGCACCGGCGGCATGGGTTGCGGCTCCATCGTGAAGTCGGCGAAGAACGGCGGCTCGGCGATATAGGTGGAAGACGGCCAGTTGTAGGTCTGGCCGGTCACGCCCTTGATCTTTTCCCACAGCTTGCCGGGGTTGTCTTCGACCTTGGCGTAGTTTTCTTTGTACGCCGTGGGATTGAGGGCGGTCTTGAGCAGGGCGTTGACTTCGTCGGTGGACGGCCAGATGTCGCCCAGGTACACATCGCCCTTTTTACCGCGGCCCACCGGCTCGGACATCAGGTCGCGGGTGATGGTGCCCGCCAGCGCGAAGGCGACCACCAGCGGCGGCGAGGCCAGGAAGTTGGCCTTGATGTTGGGATGGATGCGCGCCTCGAAGTTGCGGTTGCCCGACAACACGGCGGCGCAAACGAGATCGTTGTCGATGATGGCCTGGTTGAATTCGGGAAGGAGATCGCCGGCGTTGCCGATACAGGTGGTGCAACCGTAGGCGGCCACGTTGAAGCCGAGTTTTTCGAGGTAGGGCAGAAGCCCGGTTTTCTCGAGGTAGCCGGTGACCACCCGCGAACCCGGTGCCAACGATGTTTTTACACGCTTGGGAACCTTGAGGCCGGCCTCGACCGCCTTTTTGGCCAGCAGGCCGGCCGCCAGCATGACGCTGGGGTTGGAAGTGTTGGTGCAGGAGGTGATGGCCGCGATCAGCACGTCGCCGTTGCGCAGGGTTTCGTCGTCGCCCGCGGGATAGATTTCCGCGAGCTTTTCGGCCGGTTGGGCAAAGCCGTTCTCGGCCATCGGCTGGCTGAACAGGTCGATGAACGTGTTTTTGACGTTGCCCAGTTCGATGCGGTCTTGCGGCCGTTTGGGGCCGGCCAGCGAAGGCGACACGGTGGACAGATCAAGCGAGAGCAATTTGGTGTAGTCGATGTCTTTGGCTTTGGGCACGCCGAACATCTTCTGTGCCTTGAAGTAGGCTTCGAGCGCCGCGATTTCGCCGCGCGTGCGGCCGGTGCCGCGGAAGTATTCGAGGGTACGGTCGTCGACGGGAAAGAAACCCATCGTGGCGCCATACTCGGGCGACATGTTGCCGATGGTGGCGCGATCGGTGACGCTGAGGCTGGCGGTGCCCGGCCCGCAGAACTCGACGAACTTGCCCACGACTTTTTCCTGGCGCAGCATTTCGGTGATGCGCAGGACGAGGTCGGTGGCGGTGACGCCTTCGCGCAGCTGCCCGGTGAGCTCCACCCCCACGACGTCGGGCGTGAGGATATACACGGGTTGGCCCAGCATGCCGGCCTCGGCCTCGATGCCGCCCACGCCCCAGCCAACCACCCCGATGCCATTGATCATGGTGGTATGGCTATCGGTGCCCACCAGGGTGTCCGGGTAGTAGACCTTGGACTTTTTATCCTGGTGTACGCCACGGGCCAGATACTCCAGGTTCACCTGGTGCACGATGCCGAAGCCCGGCGGCACAACCTTGAAGGTGTCGAAGGCCTGCATGCCCCATTTCATGAACTCGTAGCGCTCTTGGTTGCGCTGGAATTCGATCTTCATATTGAGGTCGAGCGCCTTTTTGGTGCCGAAGTAATCGATCATGACCGAGTGGTCGACGACCAGGTCGACCGGCACCAGCGGCTCGATGCGCTTGGGATCCTTGCCGGAACGCTCGGCCACGCTGCGCATGGCGGCGATGTCGGCTAGCAGCGGCACGCCGGTGAAATCCTGCAGCACGACCCGGGCGACAATGAAGGGAATCTCGTGCTCGCGCGGCGCGTTGGGTTGCCATTGCGCGAGCTGGCGCACGTGGTCTTCGGTGACCTTCTGGCCATCACAGTTGCGGAGTACGGATTCGAGCACGATGCGCAGCGACACCGGCAGGCGCTTGATGTCGACGTCCAGCGCCTTGCCGAGCGCTGGCAGCGAGTAGTAATGACCGGACTTGGTATCGCTGATCTTGAGTTTTTTGAGCGTATTGAAGCTGTTGTGCGGCATGGTGGGCTCCAGGTAGCGGGATACCCACAATCTAACACTTATCCATCGCGGGTTGTGGGCACATAGACCGAAAGCAGCCGGGAAATCCAGGCAAAGCCCACGCGCCGGGTGGCGCGCCCGGCTTCGCCGTCCAGGTTCGCCGCCGGTCTCCTATAATCTGGCTCCTTGGCGCGGATATCGCGTTTCCCACGGTCCACCCGGTTTCCCGCATGGCCCTGCGCTCCACCATCTATAAAGCGGATCTCCAAGTCGCCGACAACGATCGCCGTTACTACGGCAGTCATTCGCTCATCCTGGCGCGTCACCCCTCCGAAACCGACGAGCGGCTGATGGTCCGGTTGCTTGCCTTTGCCCTGCAGGCGGATGCCGACGAGCGCCTGGTCTTTACCCGCGGTCTCAGCGAGGTCGACGAACCGGCCCTGTGGCGGCATGATCTGACGGGCGCGATCACCCTTTGGGTCGAAACGGGGCTGCCTGACGATCGGCGCTTGCTCAAGGCCTGCGGCCGTGCGGCCAAAGTGATCGTATACGCCTATGGCCACACCGCGGAGTCGTGGTGGGCGGGTGTCAGCAGCAAGCTGGCGCGTGCGCGCAATCTCACGGTCTATGGGCTGCCCGCGGCGGCTACCCGGGAACTGGCCGCGCTGGCCGAGCGGGGGATGGAAGTGAACGTGAACGTGAACGACGGCGTCGCCTGGGTGTCCGGGGCGTCGGGCGAGGCCACTGTGGAGATCCTACCGTGGCGGGTCCGGGACGGTTCGGCTTAGTAACGACGGCGGTGCGCAGGTAAGGGGACGCCGCTCCACGGGAGGGTGCGGCGAAGCCGGCCCGGACAGGTTCTGGACAACAAAAAATGCCCCCACGCTTGCCGCTTCGCGGCGGCGCTGCCCCCCAAGGGGCTGTCCCGCCTTGGGGCGGCCCGGCGGCAAAAAAGCACCGCTGACAGTCATAAGCGCCGCTAAGCACCGCTGACAGTCATAAGCGCCGCTGGGGGCCGATGTCCCGATGGCAGACTCCGATACCAGGGATATGAAAAACCGCCGCAGCCTGGCGGCCTGCGGCGGTGGGTGTTGCGGCCGGTGCCTGGAGCCGGTCCGGCGGGTCGAAGAAAGGCGGATCGCGCGACGGGCGCGATCCACAGCCACTCAGGCCTGGACTTTATCGGCGATCTCGCGGTAATCGTCGATCTGGTCGAAGTTCAGGTACTGGTAGATCTGCTCGCCATTCTCGTTGATGACGCCGATGTCGGCCATGTACTCGGCCTTGGTGGGGATGCGGCCCAGGCGCGAGCAGATCGCCGCCAGTTCGGCCGAACCCAGGTACACGTTGGTGTTCTTGCCAAGCCGGTTGGGGAAGTTGCGCGTGCTGGTGGACATCACCGTGGCCCCTTCGCGCACCTGGGCCTGGTTGCCCATGCACAGCGAGCAGCCGGGCATTTCGGTGCGAGCGCCGGCGGTGCCGAACACGCCGTAGTGGCCTTCTTCAGTGAGCTGCTTGGCGTCCATCTTGGTGGGCGGCGCCACCCACAGCTTGACCGGGATATCGCGCTTGCCTTCGAGCAGCTTGGATGCCGCGCGGAAGTGGCCGATGTTGGTCATGCAACTGCCGATGAAGACTTCGTCGATCACCGCGCCGGCGACATCGGAGAGGGTTTTGACGTCGTCGGGATCGTTGGGGCAGGCCACGATGGGCTCGTGGATGTCGGCCAGGTCGATGTCGATCACGGCGGCATACTCGGCGTCGGCATCGGGTTCGAGCAACTGCGGATCGGCCAGCCAGGCTTCCATCGCGGCGATGCGGCGGGCCAGCGAGCGCTTGTCTTCGTAGCCTTCGGCGATCATCCATTTGAGCATCACGATGTTGCTGTTGATGTACTCGATGATCGGCTCTTTGTTGAGGCGTACCGTGCAACCGGCGGCGGAGCGCTCGGCCGAGGCGTCGGACAGCTCGAACGCCTGTTCGACCTTGAGCTCGGGCAGGCCTTCGATCTCGAGGATGCGGCCGGAGAAGACGTTCTTCTTGCCTTTTTTCTCGACGGTGAGCAGGCCCTGCTTGATGGCATACAGCGGAATGGCATTGACCAGATCGCGAAGGGTGACGCCGGGTTGCATCTTGCCTTTGAAGCGCACAAGCACGGATTCGGGCATGTCGAGCGGCATCACGCCGGTGGCGGCGGCGAAGGCCACGAGGCCCGAGCCGGCCGGGAACGAGATACCGATGGGGAAGCGGGTGTGCGAATCACCGCCGGTGCCCACCGTGTCGGGCAGCAGCATGCGGTTGAGCCAGGAATGGATCACGCCGTCGCCCGGGCGCAGCGAGATGCCGCCGCGGTTGCTGATGAAGTCGGGCAGGGTGTGGTGAGTTTGCACGTCGACCGGCTTGGGATAGGCGGCGGTGTGGCAGAACGACTGCATGACCAGGTCGGCCGAGAAACCGAGGCAGGCGAGGTCTTTGAGCTCGTCGCGGGTCATGGGGCCGGTGGTGTCCTGGCTGCCCACGGAGGTCATGCGCGGTTCGCAGTAGGTGCCCGGGCGGATGCCTTGGTTCTCAGGGAGACCACAGGCGCGGCCGACCATCTTCTGTCCCAGCGTGAAGCCCTTGCCGGTATCGGTCGGGTTCTTGGGCAGGCGGAAGAGCGTGGAAGCCGGCAAGCCCAGGGCTTCGCGAGCCTTGGCGGTCAGGCCGCGGCCGATGATGAGGGGGATGCGGCCGCCGGCGCGGACTTCGTCGAACAGGACGTCGGACTTGACTTCGAACTCGGCGATGACGTCGCCATTTTTGATGGCCTTGCCCTCGAAGGGGCGCAGCTCGATCACGTCGCCCATTTCCATCTGCGAGACGTCGAGCTCGACGGGCAGGGCGCCGGCGTCTTCCATGGTGTTGTAGAAGATCGGCGCGATCTTGCCGCCCAGGCAGATGCCGCCGAAGCGCTTGTTCGGCACGAAGGGGATGTCTTGGCCGGTGAACCACAGCACCGAGTTGGTGGCCGATTTGCGCGAGGAGCCGGTGCCGACCACGTCGCCGACGTAGGCGATTTGATGGCCCTTGGCCTGGAGGGCCTCGAGCTGGCGCAGCGGGCCGACCTTGCCCGGCTCCACCGGCTCGATGCCGGGGCGCGGATTCTTGAGCATGGCCAGGGCATGCAGCGGGATGTCGGGGCGGCTCCAGGCATCGGGTGCGGGCGAGAGGTCATCGGTGTTGGTTTCGCCGCTGACCTTGAACACGGTGATGGTGATCGACTCGGGAACCTCGGGACGGCTGGTGAACCATTCGCCGTCGGCCCAGCTTTGCAGCACGGCCTGGGCATTGGCGTTGCCTTGCTTGGCTTTCTCCTGGACGTCGTGAAAGGCGTCGAACATGAGAAGGGTGTGCTTGAGGCCCTTGGCGGCGAGCTCGCCGAGCTTGGCGTCGTCGAGCAGTTCGACCAGTGGGCCGATGTTATAGCCGCCGAGCATGGTGCCCAGCAGTTCGGTGGCCTTGGCCGTATCGATCAGCGGCGACGTATCGCGGCCCTGCGCCAGGGCGGCCAGAAAACCCGCCTTGACTTTGGCGGCATCGTCTACGCCCGCGGGCACCCGATGCGTGATGAGATCGAGGAGAAAGGCTTCTTCGCCGGCGGGAGGATGCTGCAGGAGCTTGACCAGTTCGGCGGTTTGCTGGGCCGAGAGGGGCAGGGGAGGGATGCCCAGCGCGGCGCGCTCGGCAACGTGTTGGCGATAGGATTCCAGCATGGAGGCTTGGCCCTGGTAAAAGTTGGACAAAGAGGCGCGGGCGCATCGCCCGGGTAAACCCCTCTATTGTAGTGGCTTGCGAAGGAGTCGGCAAACTCTTTTGTCTTATATAAGACATGAATGCCATGGCTCTCTGTCCGCTCCCCAGCTAAAAAGCCCCCTTGGGGCAGCGCCGCCACGCAGCGGCAAGCGTGGCGGCTTTTTTGCCTGGCGCGATTGAGCTCGGCGTGGCATTTTCCGGGGCCGGCGGCAACGGGGACCGCGCGCCACGCTCATCGCCGATCGCCGTCAGTGGCCCCAACAGGGGGCGATGCATGGCGATCGGGGCGTTCGGCGTTATGATCCACAGTTATGGTCGGCGCAGGAATACGCCGGATCGTTCACCGACACCCACCCGCTGTTTTTCAGGAGAGACAATGTCGCAGCAGGCGCCCAATATCATTTTCATCATGGCCGACGATCTGGGTTGGGCCGATCTCAGCGTGTATGGCCAGGCGGATTTCGAAACGCCTCACCTCGATCGGCTGGCCAATCAGGGCGTACGTTTCACGCAGGCATACGCCAACTCGGCCGTTTGTTCGGCCACGCGGTTCGGGCTGATCACCGGCCGCTACCAGTATCGCCTGCGGGGCGGGCTGGAAGAGCCGCTGGCCTCGGTGGCCAACCGGCACGGCTTGCCCCCCGAGCATCCAACACTGCCATCGCTGTTGCGCGAGGTGGGCTACGCCACGGCGCTGATCGGCAAATGGCATTTGGGCCGTCCGCCGCAGTTCGGCCCGCTCAAGAGCGGCTACGATTACTTCTTCGGCAATCATAGCGGTGCCGTGGATTACTTCGATTACCGTTCCACGGCGGATAAACCTGATCTGTGGGAAGGCGATGAGCCAACCAGCCGTACCGGGTACTACACCTATGTGCTGGCCGACGAAGCCTGCGGTTACATCGATCAGGCCAAGGTCGACAAACCCTTCTTCCTTTCGTTGCACTTCACCGCGCCGCACTGGCCGTGGGTCGGCCCCGAAGACGAAGAACTCGCCAAAACCGTGAGCAAGCTCACCCACTACGATGGCGGCAATCTGAAGGTGTACGCCAAGATGGTGCAGGCGCTCGATAAGGCCGTGGGGCAGGTCATGGCCAAGCTCGATGAGCGCGGCATGGCCGAAAACACCATCGTGGTTTTCACCAGCGACAACGGCGGCGAGCGATTCTCGAAGGTGTGGCCGTTCGTGGGCCAGAAAACCGAGCTCCTGGAAGGCGGCCTGCGCGTACCCACGCTGATGCGGTGGCCGGCCCGTCTCAAGCCGCAGGTGTCCGATCAGGTCACGATCACCATGGATTGGGTGCCCACGCTGCTGGCGGCCGCCGGTACCCAGCCTCACGCCGATTATCCTTCCGATGGCGACAACATTCTGCCGGTGCTCGAAGGTAAAAAAGCGGATTATTCCCGCACGCTGTACTGGCGCTACACCGCCAATAAGCAGCGTGCGGTGCGCGATGGCAACTGGAAGTACCTGCGCATTCACGATAACGAGTTCCTGTTCGATCTGGCCTACGACGAACGCGAACGCGCCAACCTCAAAGAAAAAAATCCCGAGGTTTTCGAGCGGCTCAAACAGCAGTGGGTGGATTGGGCGGATACGATGCTGCCGATTACCGACGACGTCTACAGCCATGGCGTTGACGGCAGCCTGCAAGCCGACCATTACGCTCCCGAGCCGCAACAGCGGCCGCGTTGATCCGCTGGCACGGCCATAGCGTTTCGTAAAAATGCCCGGGTCCGGTCTTGATGGCCGGACCCGGGCAAAATTCATCCGGGTTTTCTACTTGAGGTCCGTCATGAACGAGAATAAGCGGGTTCCGGGATATGAAGGTAAAGACGATATTTATGCATCGCTTGAACTATCCCGATCTTTGCCAAAGGAAAAGTTCCCGCTTCAAGAATCCGACCCTCGCAATATTTTCAATGCGGTTCGCGATGAACTGATGCTCGATGGGAACTCAAGGCAGAACCTGGCCACCTTTTGCCAGACCTGGATGGATGATGAGGTCCGCGAGTTGATGGATCTGTCGATCGACAAGAACATGATCGACAGAGACGAGTATCCCCAGACCGCGGAAATCGAGAGCCGCTGCGTCCGGATGCTGGCCGATCTCTGGAATTCACCCGAGCCCGAGACCACGCTGGGATGCTCCACCACCGGTTCGTCGGAGGCCGCCATGCTGGGTGGCCTGGCGCTGAAGTGGCAATGGCGCAAAAAACGCGCGGCCCAGGGCAAGCCCACCGACAAACCCAATCTCATTTGCGGACCGGTGCAGATTTGCTGGCATAAGTTCGCCCGCTATTTTGATGTTGAGCTCCGCGAGATTCCGCTCGAAGGCGAGCGGCTGATCATGAATCCCGAAGAGGTGCTCAAGCGGGTGGATGAGAACACCATCGGCGTGGTGCCGACTCTGGGTGTCACGTTCACCTGTCAGTATGAGCCGGTCAAGGCGGTACACGACGCACTGGACAAACTGCAGCAGGACACCGGCCTGGATGTCCCCATGCACATCGATGGCGCCAGCGGAGCGTTTCTGGCGCCGTTCTGCGCGCCCGACCTTGCGTGGGATTTCCGTTTGCCCAGGGTCAAGTCGATCAACTCGTCGGGCCATAAATTCGGACTCGCGCCGCTGGGCGCCGGCTGGGTGGTCTGGCGCCAAGCCCGGGATCTACCCGAAGAACTCGTCTTCAACGTGAACTACCTGGGCGGCAACATGCCTACCTTCGCCCTGAATTTTTCGCGGCCGGGCGGCCAGGTCATCGCGCAGTATTACAACTTCTTGCGCCTGGGGCGAGAGGGCTACGCCAAGATCCACAACGCGTGCTATGCCACGGCACAATACCTGGCGCGCGAGATCGGGGCCATGGGGCCGTTCGAGATCCTCTTCGATGGCGACCGCCAAAATGGTATTCCCGCCGTGGCCTGGAAACTGAAAGAAGACGCCAACCCCGGTGGCTATACCTTGTACGACCTGGCGGACCGCTTGCGTAGCCGTGGCTGGCAGGTGCCGGCGTACTCCATGCCGGCCGACCGCGAGGATCTTGTGGTGCAGCGCATCCTGGTGCGTCATGGCGTGAGCCTGGATCTGGCGTCGCTGCTGCTCGGCGACATCAGGCGCGCGCTGCAGCACTTCGCAAAACACGCCGTCGCGGCGCCCCTGACCGAGGAGGAGGCCGGCGGTTTCAGCCACAGTTGAATACTCCCCTGATAGCAAGCGCCGGCGCCGCCTGGATGAACAGCACCCCCGCTTACGGCTGCGCACCCCCGCTGGCGGGCTCTGGCCGGCCCCGGTTCAGCCGCAACGTACGGACATCACTTCTTGTTGCGCGCCTACGACAACCGTGAGTCGCGTGGGGTTGTATTCCATCGTCATCACCTGGCCCGGCAGCAGGGTGCGCAGGGAGTTCGCGCCGCTGCGCTGGCGAGCGTTCTCGGCCTGGCGCTCGGAATAAGGCTGGCCCACCAGGTTTTGCACGCCGGCGGCATCGCAGCGTCCGGATTCCGAGACCACCGGGCCGGAGCCGCCGCTCGTGGAACTGGTGGGACCGGATCCGCCAGGGCCGGCGCAGCCGGCCAGGAGGAGGGCGGCGGAAAACACTCCGAGGGTAGAAAGGCGAATCATCTCGTCGAAGCTCCTTGGTTAGCGAACATCTGTAGGAAACTGCGGGTACCGGCCGCCGATCGCGGCATAATGCCGCCTGACCATCGACCAGGGCTGCCGCCGCCAGCGCGGCGACGGCAGCGAGCTTTTTTCCGTGCCGGCGTCGTTGGCGCTTTGGAGGGCGGGTGTTGAGACCTCGCCCCAAAGTTGCCCATAACCGCCATTATCGGCGAAAGCCATGCTTTCGCCATCGCTGATCATGACACCCATTATCACCAGCCTGCTGGATACCGATCTTTACAAATTTACGATGTGGCAGGCGATGCTGCATCGCTACCCCGAGAACCGGGCGGTGTATCGATTCGTCTGCCGCAATCGGCCCAGGTTTCCTTTGGCGGATCTGGCCGCGGCGGTATCGCGTGAGCTGGATGCACTCTGCGATCTGCAGTTTCGTGAGTCCGAACTGGCTTATCTCGCTGGTCTGCGTTTCATGAAGTCGGATTTCATCGATTTCCTGCGGATTTTTCACTTCCAGCGTAATTTCATCCGGGTCTCCACCCAGGGCGATCGGCTGGAAATCGAGGCCAGCGGCCCGCAAGTCCATATCATGGGCTTCGAGATCTTCGTCCTGGCCATCGTCAACGAGCTCTATTTTCGCCAGTTCGATGCCGGCACGGCCCTGGCCGAGGGGCGGCGGCGCCTGGCGGCCAAGCTCGGGCGCCTGCGGGCGGCCGCCGCCGATCCGCGCTATACCCAGCGCCGGCATCCCTTCGAGTTTTTCGATTTCGGCGTGCGGCGCCGGTTTTCGGGCGACTGGCAGCGCGAGGTCCTGGAAACGCTCAAGGCGGAGATCCCCGTGTTCTTCAAGGGCACCTCCAACGTTCTGCTCGCCAAAGAGCTGGATCTCGTGCCGATTGGCACGATGGCCCATGAGTATCTGCAGTCGTATCAGGCCCAGCATGTGCGCTTGCGTGATTTCCAGAAGGCGGCCCTCGAAGACTGGGTGCAGGAGTATCGGGGCGACCTTGGCGTGGCCCTGACCGACGTGGTAGGCATGGACGCCTTTCTCGCCGATTTCGACTTGTACTTCGCCAAACTGTTCGACGGATTGCGGCATGACTCCGGCGATCCCTACGTGTGGGGGGAAAAAGCCTTGAAGCATTACGCGGAGCTGCGTATCGACGCCAACAGCAAGCGGCTGGTGTTTTCCGACGGATTGGATATCGAGCGCGCGCTCGCGCTTTACGATCACTTCTGCGACCGCACGCAGCTCGGATTCGGGATCGGCACGCATCTCACCAACGACGTCGGCCTGGAGCCGATCAATATCGTGATGAAGCTGGTGCACTGCAACGATCAGCCCGTGGCCAAGCTCTCCGACACGCCGGGCAAGGCCATGCACGTCGATGAAACCTTCCTCGCCTATCTGCGCAAGGTCTTCAACGTCAGCGAGACCCTGGTGAGCGAAGAAAGCTGACCAGCGCCGCTTCCGGGGGTGGCTGCCCGGGCCGGCAAGGAGCGCCTGCCGCGCGGCTGGAGTGTCCTGCTCCTCATTCCGGTAGACTCTGGCGTTTGCCCAAGGAGCCCGATGTCCGCCTTGCTCGACGCCTGGCGCCATGCCCCGACCCAGCGCAAGGTCTGGGCCCTGGCCGCGCCGATGATTCTCTCCAACCTGTCGGTGCCGTTGGTGGCGCTGGTGGATACCGCGGTGGTGGGGCATTTGCCGCATGCGCATCAATTGGCGGCGGTCGCGATAGGCGGCAATCTCTACACCCTCCTGGTCTGGGCCATGGGCTTCCTGCGCATGGGGACAACGGGGTTTGCGGCCCAGGCCGCCGGCCGGGCCGACGGCGGCGCCTTGCGCCAGGTGCTGCTGCAGGGCCTGGCGCTTGGCGCCGTGCTGGCCATCCTATTGGCGGCGCTGGCCGTGCCGCTCAGCCACGCCGCGCTCGGCTTGATGCGGCCATCGGCGGAACTTGAAGCGCTCGCCCTCGGCTTTTTTCAAGTGCGCTTGTTCGGCCTGCCCGCCACGCTCGCCACGTTCGCCCTGATTGGCTGGCTGCTCGGCACGCAGAATGCGCGAGGGCCGCTCGCCATGATGCTGACCATCAATTTCATCAACGTCGGCCTTGATCTGCTGTTCGTGCTGGGTCTGGAGTGGGGCGTGGTCGGCGTGGCATGGGCGTCGGTCATTGCCGAGTGGAGCGGCATGCTGCTTGGCCTGTGGCTCGCCCGTACCGCTTTGGCCCGCTATCCCGGCCGCATTCGGCAAGCGGCGCTGCGGCGCTGGTCTTCATGGCGGCCATTGCTGACGGTCAACCGCGATATCTTCATCCGCAGCCTGGCGCTGCAACTGGTGTTCTTCCTCATCACGGTGCGCGGTACGAGACTGGGTGACACCACGGTGGCGGCCAACGCGCTGCTGCTCACCGGTCTGACGCTCACCGCCTACGCCCTGGACGGCCTGGCCCATGCCCTGGAGGCTTTGTGCGGCCATGCGCTTGGCGCGCGCGATCGTCTGGCGCTGCATCGTTCCCTGTGGGTGGCGGGCGCCTGGTCGCTGATCGCCAGCATGGGCTTCGCATTATTTTTTGTATTCGGCGGCAAGGTTTACGTCGGCATGCTCACCGATATCCCGGAAGTGAGGGAGATGGCGCTGACGTTCCTGCCTTACCTGGCGGTGTTGCCTCTGGTGGCGGTTTGGAGCTATCTGCTCGATGGTTTGTTCATCGGCGCCACTCGCGCGCGCGAGATGCGCAACGCCATGCTGATCGCCCTGGGCCTGGCGCTGCCGCTGGGTTGGTTGCTGCGGGATTTCGGCAATCACGGCTTATGGCTCGCCTTCGTGGTTTTCATGGCGCTGCGCGGCCTGGTGCTGGGCGGCTACGCCTGGCAGCTGACGCTGCGCGATGCGTGGATCGGCCTATGACGAAAAACGCCTCGCGAGGGCGTTTTTTTGCGCTTGGGGCGGCCCGGCGGCAAAAAAAGGCCCCCACGCTTGCCGCTAACGCGACGGCGCTGCCCCCCGGGGGGCGTTTTTGCCTTGGGGCGGCCCGGCGGCAAAAATAAACGCCGCGACGATGTCGCGGCGTCAGGGCCTGCGTCGGTGCCGGCACGGCGCGCCGGCGCTTGGCGGAGTGAAGTTTAGGGCAGGAGATCCTTCACGCCGTCGCGTTCTTCCAGGAGCTCCTTGAGGGTGAGGTCCATGCGCTCGCGCGAGAAGGCGTCGATTTCGAGGCCGGCGACACGGGTGTACTCGCCATTGGAAGTGGTCACGGGAACGCCATAGATGATGCCTTCGGGGATGCCGTAGGAACCATCCGAGGGCACGCCCATGGTGACCCAGTTACCGTTGGAGCCCAGCACCCAGTCGCGCACGTGATCGATCGCGGCGTTGGCGGCGGAGGCGGCCGACGACAGGCCGCGCGCGTCGATGATGGCGGCGCCGCGCTTGCCCACGGTGGGAATGAAAACCTCGCGGTTCCACGTTTGGTCGTTGATGATCTGGTCGACGCTCTTGCCGCCCGCGGTGGCGAAGCGGGTGTCGGGATACATGGTGGGCGAGTGGTTGCCCCACACGATGAGTTTCTGGATATCGGCGACGGCGAGATTGCCCTTGGCGGCCAGTTGCGACAAGGCGCGGTTGTGATCCAGGCGCAGCATGGCGGTGAAGTTCTTGGCCGGCAGATCGGGCGCGGACTTCATGGCGATGTAGGCATTGGTGTTGGCGGGGTTGCCGACCACCAGAACCTTGACGTTGCGGCTGGCGACTTCGTTCAGGGCCTTGCCTTGGGCGGTGAAGATCTGCGCGTTGGCGGTGAGCAGGTCTTTGCGCTCCATGCCGGGGCCGCGGGGGCGGGCGCCAACCAGCAGGGCGACGTCGACATCCTTGAAGGCTTCGCGCGCATCACTGTGGGCGGTCATGCCGGCAAGCAGCGGGAAGGCGCAGTCGTCGAGCTCCATCATCACGCCCTTGAGCGCCTTCTGGGCCTTTTCGTCGGGAAGCTCGAGCAGTTGCAGGATCACGGGCTGATCCTTGCCGAGCATTTCGCCCGAGGCGATGCGGAACAGCAGGGCATAGCCGATCTGGCCGGCGGCACCGGTGACGGCGACACGCATGGCGGGTTTGGTCATGGGAATGATCTCCAAGTGGGGTGCAGGTAAAGACGGCGCCGCTGGCGCGCGGACGGGGAACGAAGCCCCGGTTTCCGGCCACGACTAACCGCGCAGTTTAACGCTTACCGCGGCGCTTCGCGAAATCCGGCGAGCGCCCCCGCGCCGTGCGCAACCACCCCCCGCCGAGAGACTCAGGGGGCTTGTCTCTGTTGTCTTATATAAGATATTTTTTAAGGCGCTGGCTTGGACAGCCTCCGGCGAGATATGCGACAATGTGCCGTTATGCCCGCTTACCGCTATCCCCGCCTCGTGCTTCGACACGCCCACGACGAATCGTCGGGAGGGAGCGGTGTCGCCACGGCGGCTCCCGCCCAGGCGGCATTCAGCCCGCTGTACCGCCAGATCAAAACGCTGCTGGTGCAAAGCCTGGATCGTGGCGAATGGAAACCCGGCGAGGCCATTCCCAGCGAGCTGGAGCTGGCCTCGCGCTTCCAGGTCAGCCAAGGCACGGTGCGCAAGGCCATCGACGAGCTGGCCGCCGAAAACATGCTGGTGCGCCGCCAGGGCAAAGGCACCTTCGTTTCCACCCACAACGAAGCGCGTGTCCGCTATCGTTTTTTGCGTCTCGCGCCCGACGAAGGCGGCGAGCCCGCGCCGGCGAGCAGCCGCGTGCTCGATTGCCGCCGCCTGCGCGCGCCCCAGGAAGTGGCCAGGGTGCTCGATCTGCGCGCCGGCGAGAGCGTCGTCCAGATCCGCCGGCTGCTGGCCTTCGGCGACGTACCCACCGTGCTCGACGACATCTGGCTCTCCGGCGCGCTGTTTCGCGGGCTTACGCTTGAGCGCCTGGTGCGCAACGAGCTGCCCCTGTATGCCTTTTTCGAGACCGCCTTTGGCGTAAGCATGCTGCGCGCCGATGAAAAATTGCGTGCCGTGCCCGCAAACCCCGAGGCCGCTGCCATTCTTGAGGTCCCGGAGCATACCCCCTTGCTCCACGTCGACCGTCTGTCCTATACCTACGGTGGCCGCCCGGTCGAGATGCGCCGCGGCCTGTATCGAACCGACCGACACCACTACCGCACCAGCGTCAACTGACGCCGCGCGGCCATCCCGAGTCCATGAAGAATTTCTTACTCATTTCTGCGAGTTGATACGCCAGGGCCGAATGCGCGAAAATAGCGTGTTGCGCCATGACCCAGGCCACGTCCGGTTTGCCATTTCCCATCAGAGGCTTTCAATGTCAGAAACCACCACGAGGGCTCCCAGGCCCCGCAAAGAGTTCCGGAACCTTTCGCTTCCGGAGATCACGCTCACATATCGGCTGCCCCTGGCGGGCCGATTGTCGATTCTGCATCGGGTGAGCGGCGCCTTGCTGTTCCTGGCGCTGCCCGTCATCCTGCTGCCGCTCTTCGCCATGAGCGTGGCCTCGCCCGCGGGCTTCGCGGCCTTTGCCAGCGTGGCGGCCAATCCCTTCGTCAAGATCGTACTGCTCGTGCTCATCTGGGCGTATCTGCATCATTTCTGTGCGGGCATCCGGTATCTGCTGCTGGATCTCCATCTGGGGATGGATAAAGAATCCGCCAAGCGCAGCGCCGGCGTCGCCTTCGGCGTGAGCCTGGCGCTCACCGTCATCTTCGGTCTCAAACTGTTCGGGGCATTCTGATCATGGCGTCCAACAATATCGGCAATCGCCGTCTCGTCGTCGGCGCGCACTACGGCGCCAAGGATTTTCTCGCACAGCGCGTCACGGCCATCATCCTGGCTGTCTACACCATTATTTTCGCGGTGATGGCGCTGCTCACGCCGTCGTTCACCTACGAAAGCTGGGTGCATATGTTCAACTTCCGCTGGGGCGGCGTACCGGCGGGGCAGATGCTGGCCACGCTGGCCGTGCTCGCCACGGCCTACCATGCCTGGATCGGCGTGCGCGACATCTGGATGGACTACGTCAGGCCCGCCGGCCTGCGGCTGGCGCTGCAAGTGCTCACCATCCTCTGGCTGCTCGGTGCCGTGGTCTATGCGGCGAACATTCTCTGGAGTCTCTAAACCGTGGTCGCTGTCAAAACTTCCTTGCCGCGCCGCCAATTCGACGTCGTCGTCGTCGGCGCTGGCGGAGCAGGTATGCGCTGCTCCCTCCAACTCGCCCAGGCCGGCCTTTCCGTGGCCGTGCTGTCCAAAGTCTTCCCCACCCGCTCGCACACCGTGGCGGCGCAGGGCGGCGTCAGCGCCTCGCTCGGCAACATGAGCGAAGACAACTGGTACTGGCACATGTACGACACCGTCAAGGGGTCCGACTGGCTGGGCGACCAAGACGCCATCGAGTTCATGTGCCGCGAAGCGCCCAATGCCGTGTACGAGCTCGAGCACTTCGGCATGCCCTTCGATCGCAACCCCGACGGCACCATCTACCAGCGGCCGTTCGGCGGCCATACCGCCAACTTTGGCGAAAAACCCGTGCAGCGCGCCTGTGCGGCCGCCGACCGCACCGGCCACGCCATGCTGCACACGCTCTACCAGCGCAACGTGGCGGCGCGCACTCAGTTCTTCGTCGAATGGATGGCGCTGGATCTCCTGCGCAACGAAGCCGGCGACGTGCTGGGTGTCACCGCCCTCGAGATGGAAACCGGCGACATCTACATCCTCGAAGCCAAGGCCACCGTGCTGGCCACGGGCGGCGCCGGCCGCATCTGGGCAGCTTCCACCAACGCCTTCATCAACACCGGCGATGGCCTGGGCATGGCGGCGCGCGCCGGCATCCCCCTGCAGGATCTGGAATTCTGGCAGTTCCACCCCACCGGTGTGGCCGGGGCGGGCGTGCTCATCACCGAGGGCGTGCGCGGCGAGGGCGGCATCCTGCTCAACAAGGATGGCGAGCGCTTCATGGAGCGCTATGCGCCCACGCTCAAGGATCTCGCCCCGCGCGACTTCGTCTCGCGCTCGATGGACCAGGAAATCAAGGAAGGCCGCGGTTGCGGGCCCGACGGCAGCTACGTCGTGCTCAAGCTCGACCACCTCGGCGCCGACACCATCAACAAGCGTCTGCCGTCGATCCGCGAGATCGCCATCAAGTTCGGCAACGTCGATCCGATCAAGGATCCGATTCCCGTCGTGCCCACCATCCATTATCAAATGGGCGGCATTCCGGCCAACTACCATGGCCAGGTGCTCACCTGGGAAAACGGCGAGAACAAGATCGTCAACGGCCTGTACGCGGTCGGCGAGTGCGCCGCCGTGTCGGTGCACGGCGCCAACCGCCTGGGCACCAACTCGCTGCTCGATCTCATCGTGTTCGGCCGCGCCACCGGCAACCATATCGTGTCGGAGCATCTCGAGCGCCAGCACTCGCACCAGCCGGTGCCGCAAGCCGCGGTGGATTTCTCGGTCGATCGCGTCAATCGACTCGAAGCCCGCACCTCCGGCGAAAAAGCCCAGGATGTCGGCAACGCCATCCGGATCTCGATGCAGCAGCACTGCGGCGTGTTCCGCACGCTCGATCTGCTCAACGAGGGGGTGGGGCAGATCGACGCCCTGGCCGAGCAGGCCAACGAGATCTACTTCAAGGACAAATCCAAGGTGTTCAACACCGCGCGCGTCGAGGCCCTGGAGCTGGCGAACATGACCGAAGTGGCCCGGGCCACGATCACGTCGGCCGCCAACCGCACCGAAAGCCGGGGCGCCCATGCCCTCGACGATCACCCCGAGCGCGACGACGAAAACTGGCTCAAGCACACGCTGTGGTTCTCCGAGGGCAGCCGCCTCGAGTACAAGCCGGTGCAGATGAAGCCCCTGACCGTCGAGTCCTTCCCGCCCAAAGCCCGTACCTTCTAAGCAGGACGCCGGAATGAGCACCAAACGTATCGTAAAGTTCGAAATCTACCGCTACGATCCCGACAAAGACGAGCGGCCGTACATGCAGAAGCTCGAGGTCGAGCTCGCGCCCACCGACAAAATGCTGCTCGACGCCCTCGTGCGCATCAAGAACGACGTAGACGACAGCCTGTCGATCCGCCGTTCCTGCCGCGAAGGCGTGTGCGGCTCGGATGCCATGAACATCAATGGCAAGAACGGGCTGGCCTGCACCACCAATCTGCGCGACCTGAAGGAGCCCATCGTACTGCGCCCGCTGCCGGGCCTGCCGGTGATCCGCGACCTGATCGTCGACATGACGCATTTCTTCAACCAGTATCACTCGGTGCGTCCGTTCCTGATCAACGACACGCCGCCGCCCGAGCGCGAGCGCCTGCAGTCGCCCGAGGCCCGCGAAGAACTCGACGGCCTGTACGAGTGCATTCTGTGCGCCTGCTGCTCGACCGCGTGTCCGTCGTTCTGGTGGAACCCCGACAAATACGTCGGGCCCGCGGGGCTGCTCCAGGCCTACCGCTTCATCGCCGACAGCCGCGACGAAGCCACGGCCAGCCGTCTCGACAATCTCGACGACCCGTATCGCCTGTTCCGTTGCCATACCATCATGAACTGTACCGACGTTTGCCCCAAGGGGCTGAACCCGGCGCTGGCTATTGGCAAGATCAAGGAGATGCTGGTGCGCCGGGCGATCTGATGCCCGGCAAGCCGCTTGATCCGCGCGCCCGTCTTCGCTTGCGTTGGCGGGCGCGCCGTGGCCTGCTCGAGAACGACCTCATCATCACGAGGTTTCTCGATGCCAACGAAGCCCGGCTCACCGATGATGACGTTGCCACTCTCACGGCCTTGCTGGCCCTGGATGACACCGATTTGCTGGATCTTTTGTTGGGCCGCACAGAGCCTGAGGGCGAGCTCGACGTGCCGGAAGTGCATCGACTTCTGGCGGGTCTGCGCGCCGCTTAAACCCATACGCAAAGGAAGCACCCCATGAACCTATCCGACAAGAAAGCTACGCTATCGTTTTCCGACGGTTCCGAGAGCATCGAGTTTCCGGTCTATCAAGGCTCGGTAGGCCCGGATGTCATCGACATCCGCAAGCTCTACGGCCAGACCGGCATGTTCACCTACGACCCCGGATTCCTGTCCACCGCGTCGTGCGCTTCGGGCATCACCTATATCGACGGCGATAAGGGCGAGCTTCTGTACCGCGGCTATCCGATCGAGCAGATCGCGGTCAACTGCGACTTCCTCGAAACCTGCTATCTGATCCTCAATGGCGAACTGCCCAATGCGGCCCAGAAGGCCGATTTCGACCAGCAGGTGACCCGCCACACGATGGTCAACGAGCAAATGCATGTCTTCCTGCGCGGTTTCCGTCGCGATGCCCACCCGATGGCCATCCTCACCGGCCTGGTGGGCGGCATGTCGGCTTTCTACCACGACTCCACCGACATCAATAACCCCGAGCATCGCCACATTTCGGCCATCCGCCTGATTGCCAAGATGCCCACCATGGTGGCGATGGCGTACAAGTATTCGCAAGGCCAGCCCTACATTTATCCGCGCAACGAACTGTCGTATACCGGCAACTTCCTGCGCATGATGTTCGCCAACCCCTGCGAAGATTATCAAGTCAACGAAGTCGTCGAGCGTGCGCTCGATCGCATCTTCATCCTGCACGCGGATCACGAGCAGAACGCTTCCACCTCCACGGTGCGGCTGTGCGGCTCGTCGGGCACCAACCCGTTCGCCGCCATCGCCGCCGGCGTGGCTTGCCTGTGGGGCCCGGCGCACGGTGGCGCCAACGAGGCATGCCTGCAGATGCTCGAAGAGATCCAGGCCTCGGGCGGCGTGGCCAAGGTCGGCGAGTTCATGGAGAAAGTCAAAGACAAAAACTCGGGCGTGCGCCTGATGGGCTTTGGCCACCGCGTGTACAAAAACTACGACCCGCGCGCCAAGCTGATGCAGGAAACCTGCAAGGAAGTCCTGCAAGCGCTGGGCCTCGAGAACGATCCCTTGTTCAAGCTGGCCATGGAGCTCGAGCGCATCGCCCTCGAAGACGACTACTTCGTGCAGCGCAAGCTCTATCCGAACGTCGACTTCTACTCCGGCATCGTGCAGCGTGCGATCGGCATCCCCACCTCGCTGTTCACGGCGATCTTCGCGTTGGCCCGTACGGTGGGCTGGATCGCGCAATGGAACGAAATGCTGTCCGACCCCGAGTTCAAGATCGGCCGTCCGCGCCAGCTCTTTACCGGCCACGCGCCGCGCAACGTCGTCAAGCTCGCCGATCGCTGATCGCTGATCCAGGATCGCTGATCGATTGTCGGTTTCCTGCAAAAAACCGCCCCGTACATGGGGCGGTTTTTTTCCAACAGCTTGGCGGGATGTTATCATCCTTACACTGTTGTAATTTTTTGAGTTTCTGTTGTGATTATGCCGGATGACTCCGGTTCAGCCGCCTTCTGCTCCAACTTGCTATCCGCTATTCGGTCTGGCCGTGTCGCGGAAGGTTTTCCTGCATCGTACGGGTCAAACACCCGATAGGTGAAGCGTCATATGTCCAATTTTTCCGACAATCTTTCGGTTTCTTATTTATTTGGCGGTAATGCGCCCTATGTCGAGGAACTCTACGAGGCCTACCTCGATAATCCGGGTGCGGTGCCCGAGAAGTGGCGCGATTACTTTGATCAGCTGCAATTGCAGCCGGCCCCTGGCGGCCAGGAAGGCGTGCGCGATCAGCCCCATGCTCCGATCATCCAGTCGTTTGCCCAGCGGGCCCGCGAAAACACCTTTGTACCGCGGGTCGCCGAAGCCGATTTGTCGATGGCGGGCAAGCAGGTCCATGTGCAATCGATCATCGCGGCCTATCGTTCGCTGGGTTCGCGCTGGGCCGATCTCGATCCCCTGAAGCGCCAGGAGCGTCCGCGCATTCCCGAGCTAGAGCCCGAGTTCTATGGCCTCACCGAGGCCGATATGGACAAAGTCTATTCGGCCACCAATACGTACTTCACCACCGCCGAGCACATGACGCTGCGCGACATCGTGCGGGCGCTGCGCGACACCTACTGCCGCAGCATCGGCGTCGAATTCATGTACATTTCCAATCCGGTGCAAAAGCGCTGGATCCAGCAGCGCCTGGAATCGTCCATGGCAACGCCCGGCTTTTCGCCCGAGAAACGCCGCCACATCCTGCGCCAGCTCACCGAAGCCGAAGGCCTCGAGCGTTTCCTGCACACCAAGTATGTTGGCCAGAAGCGCTTCTCGCTGGAAGGCGGCGAAAGTTTCATTGCCGCCATGGACGAAGTCGTCCTGCACGCCGGTTCCACCGAAGTCCAGGAGATCGTGATCGGCATGGCCCACCGCGGCCGCCTCAACCTCCTGGTCAACATCCTCGGCAAGATGCCGGGCGACTTGTTCGCCGAATTCGAAGGCAAGCACAAGAACGACCTCACCGACGGCGACGTGAAGTACCACAACGGCTTCTCGTCCGATGTCTCCACTCCCGGAGGCCCCGTCCACCTGTCGCTGGCCTTCAACCCTTCCCATCTCGAGATCGTCAACCCGGTGGTCGAAGGCAGCGTCCGAGCACGCCAGGAGCGTCGCGGCGACACCGACGGCAACCAGGTACTGCCGGTGCTGGTGCACGGCGATGCGGCCTTTGCCGGCCAGGGCGTGGTGATGGAAACCCTGAACCTGGCCCAAACCCGCGGCTACGGCACGGGTGGCACGCTACATATCGTCATCAATAACCAGATCGGCTTCACCACCTCCGATCCGCGCGACACGCGCTCCACGCTGTATTGTTCCGACGTCGTCAAGATGATCGAAGCCCCGGTGTTCCATGTGAACGGCGATGATCCCGATGCCGTGGTGTTCGCCACTCAGCTGGCACTGGATTTCCGGCGGGAGTTCAAGCACGACGTCGTGGTCGATATCGTCTGCTTCCGCAAGCTGGGCCACAACGAGCAGGATACCCCGTCGATCACCCAGCCGCTGATGTACAAGCGCATCGCCCAGCATCCCGGCACGCGCCAGCTCTATGCCGATCGCCTGGCCGCCCAAGGCGTGATCAATCCCGAAGACGCCGACGAAATGGTGCGCGAGTACCGCCAGTTGATGGACGACGGCCAGCGTACCACCGAGCCCGTGCTCACCGACTACAAGGGCAAGTACGCGGTCGACTGGAGCCCCTTCCTCAATCGCAAATGGACCGACGCCGCCGATACCGCGGTACCGATGGCCGAACTCAAGCGCCTGGGCGAGCGCATTACTTCCATTCCCGAAGACTTCAACCTGCACCCCATCGTGCAGCGGGTGATCAACGATCGCCGCAAGATGGCGATGGGCGATGCCAACCTCGATTGGGGTATGGGCGAGCATCTCGCCTTTGCCTCGCTGGTGGCTTCCGGCTATCCGGTGCGCATTACCGGCCAGGATTCGGGCCGGGGCACGTTCTCGCATCGTCACTCCGTGCTGCACTCCCAAAAGCGGGAGCGCTGGAATGACGGCACCTATATTCCCTTGCAGAATGTCGCCGAGAGCCAGGCGCCGTTCACGGTCATCGATTCCGTGCTCTCCGAAGAAGCCGTGTTGGCCTTCGAGTACGGTTACTCCACGGCCGAACCCAATACCCTGGTGATCTGGGAGGCCCAGTTCGGCGACTTCGTCAATGGCGCCCAAGTGGTGATCGATCAGTTCATCAGCTCCGGCGAGGCCAAGTGGGGCCGGCAGTCGGGCCTCACGCTGATGCTGCCGCACGGCTACGAAGGCCAGGGCCCCGAGCATTCGTCGGGCCGCATCGAGCGCTTCCTGCAGGCCTGCGCCGATAACAACATGCAGGTGGTGCAGCCCACCAATGCCGCGCAGATCTTCCATCTGCTGCGCCGGCAGATGATTCGTCCGTTCCGCAAGCCGCTGGTCATTTTTACGCCCAAGTCGCTGCTGCGCAACAAGGATGCCAGCTCGCCGCTGTCCGATCTGGCCGAAGGCCATTTCAAAACGGTGATCGGCGAAGTCAACACCGAGATCGAGGCCGACAAGGTCAAACGCATTCTGCTGTGCTCCGGCAAGGTGTATTACGATCTCGTCAATGCGCGCACTGAGCGCGAGGCTTCCGACGTCGCCATCATCCGGATCGAGCAGTTGTATCCTTTCTCGCACAAATCGCTCGCCGAAGAGATCAAGCGCTACGAAAATGCCACCGAATTCGTCTGGGTGCAGGACGAACCCCAGAACCAGGGCCCCTGGTTCTACGTCCAGCATCATCTTTTCGAGAACATGTCCGCAGGCCAGAAACTGGGCTATGCCGGCCGTCCGCCCTCGGCTTCGCCCGCGGTTGGCTATATGGCCAAGCACGCCGAGCAGCAAAAGGCCCTCATCGAGCAGGCGTTCGGCAAGTTCAAGGGCGTTGCGCTCATCCGCTGATCCGCTGCCGCGGAAGGCGCAGGCCTTCCGCATTTCCCGAACGACCCGTCCCGTCCAGAGTCCCGATTCAAGGAAAATTCCATGTCCATCCAAGACGTCGTAGTCCCGCAGCTCTCCGAGTCCGTCTCCGAGGCGAGCCTGCTCAACTGGAAAAAACAACCCGGTGAAGCCATCGCCATCGACGAAATCCTGATCGAAGTCGAAACCGATAAGGTCGTGCTCGAAGTCCCGGCGCCCGCCGCCGGTGTGCTGGCAGAGATCGTCAAGGGCGATGGCAGCACCGTTACCGCGGGCGAGGTGATCGCGCGCATCGATACCGCCGCCAGCGCCCCGGCCAAGCCGGCCGCCGCCGCCCCCGCCGTGGCGCCTGCGGCCGCCGAGGCTGCCGCTCCGGCCGCCACCGCGGCACCGGGCAGCAGCAAGGCCGCCGGCGTGGCGTCGCCCGCCGCCGCCAAGATTCTGTCCGAGAAGGGCGTCGAGCCGGCGAGCGTCAGCGGTTCGGGCAAGGATGGCCGCGTGACCAAGGCCGACGCCATGGCCGCCAGTTCGGAGCCGGCCAGCGCTCCCGCCGCCAAGGCGCCGGCGCCCGCGCCCACGCTGGGTCTCGACGGCCGTCCCGAACAGCGCGTGCCGATGAGCCGGCTGCGCGCGCGGGTGGCCGAACGCCTGCTGCAATCGCAGCAGCAGAACGCCATCCTCACCACCTTCAACGAAGTCAACATGCAGGGCGTGATGGACCTGCGCAGCCGCTTCAAAGACAAGTTCGAAAAGGAACACGGCGTCAAGCTGGGCTTCATGTCGTTCTTCGTCAAGGCGGCTGTGGCCGCGCTCAAGAAGTACCCGATCGTCAACGCCTCGGTAGACGGCAACGACATCATCTATCACGGTTACTTCGACATCGGCATTGCCGTGGGCAGCCCCCGCGGCCTGGTGGTGCCGATCCTGCGCAATGCCGATCAGCTCTCGATCGCCGACATCGAAAAGCAAATCGCCGACTTCGGCGCCCGCGCCCGCGATGGCAAGCTCACCCTCGAAGAGCTTACCGGCGGCACGTTCTCCATTTCCAATGGCGGTGTGTTCGGCTCCATGCTGTCCACGCCCATCATCAATCCGCCGCAGTCGGCGATCCTGGGCATCCACGCCACCAAGGATCGCGCCGTGGTCGAGAACGGCCAGATCGTCATCCGGCCCATGAACTACCTTGCCATGTCGTATGATCACCGCATCATCGACGGCCGCGAGGCGGTGCTGGCGCTGGTGGCCATCAAGGAAGCCCTTGAAGAACCGCAGCGCCTGCTGCTCGATCTCTGATCGGGCCACGATGACGCTCCTTCCGCCGCGTTTCCGCGGCGGAAGGACACATGCAGGGCGGCGGGCCTGGCCCGCCGCGGCGCGGATGCGACGAACCGGCCCATGCCGGCAAGTCGCGCAGGCGAGGGCGCTTGTTTGGCGCGCGTCGCACCGCTTCTTTCTTCTGGCGCCCCAAGGCGTCCATCGGCCTGGATGCTTCATCGGGCGCGCGTCCAAGGTCGCGCGGGGGGCGCCGGGCCGCAACCAAGGAATACCATGGCTAAGAATTTCGACGTAGTGGTGATCGGCGCGGGGCCTGGCGGCTATATCGCGGCGATCCGGGCCGCCCAGCTGGGCTTTTCGGTGGCGTGCATCGACGCCTGGAGCAACGACAAGGGTGGTCCGGCCCCGGGTGGCACCTGCACCAACGTAGGCTGCATCCCCTCCAAGGCCCTGCTGCAATCGTCCGAACATTACGAACAGGCCGAAAAGCATTTTGTCGATCACGGTATCGGCATCAAAGGCCTGTCGATGGACATCGGGCAGTTCATCGCCCGCAAAGAGCACATCGTCAAGCAGAACAACGATGGCATCCTCTTCCTGTTCAAAAAGAACAAAGTCACGTTCTTCCATGGCACGGCGTCGTTCTCCGGCCAGGTGGAAGGTGGCTGGAGCATCAAGGTCAGCGAGCCCGCCTCCGAAGACCTGATCGGCAAGCACATCATCATTGCCACGGGGTCGGCGCCGCGTGCGCTGCCCAATCTGCCCTTCGACGAAAAACAGGTTCTGTCCAACGATGGCGCGCTGGCGCTCACCTCGGTGCCCAAGAAGCTCGGCGTGATCGGCGCCGGCGTGATCGGCCTCGAGCTGGGCAGCGTCTGGCGTCGCCTGGGCGCCGAAGTCACCGTGCTCGAAGCCATGCCCCAGTTCCTGGCCGCCGCCGACGAGCAAGTCGCCAAGGAAGCGCTCAAGTCCTTTACCAAACAGGGGCTGGACATCCAGCTGGGCGTCAAAACGGGCGAAATCAAAACCACCAGCAAAACGGTCACCGTCAAGTACACCGATAGCAAGGGCGAAGAGCAAAGCCTGGCGGTCGACAAGCTCATCGTCTCCATCGGCCGCGTGCCGGCCACCGGCGGGCTCAACGCCGAAGCGGTGGGTCTCAAGCTCGACGAACGGGGCTTCGTGGCGGTCGACGATGAATGCCACACCAACCTGCCCAACGTCTGGGCGGTGGGCGACGTGGTGCGCGGCCCGATGCTCGCGCACAAGGCCGAGGAAGAGGGCGTGGCGGTGGCCGAGCGCATCGCCGGCCAGCACGGCCACGTCAACTTCAATACCGTGCCGTGGGTCATCTACACCTCGCCGGAGATCGCCTGGGTTGGCCAAACCGAGCAGGCGCTCAAGGCCGCGGGCCGCGAGTACAAGGCGGGTAGCTTCCCCTTCATGGCCAACGGCCGCGCGCGCGCGCTTGGCGATACCACCGGCTTCGTCAAGATCCTGGCCGATGCCAAGACCGACGAGGTGCTGGGAGTGCACATGGTAGGGCCGCAGGCTTCCGAGATGATCGCCGAGGCGGTGGTGGCCATGGAGTTCCGCGCAGCGGCCGAAGATATCGCGCGTATCTGCCATGCCCACCCCACGCTGTCCGAGGCGGTGAAGGAAGCCGCCCTGGCCGTGGACAAACGTACCCTCAATTTCTGATCCCAACGCTCTCAGGAGTCCGGCAAAGGGCGCACTCGCGGTGCGCCCTTTGCGTACAGGGCCGGCGACATGGTCGCCAGCCCGTTTATTTTCCCGCCGCCATCCGGCGAGCGCGGTTCGGCATTACCCATGAACGTCATCGAGTACTACGAGAAGGCCTTGGCCGAGCGTGGCTATCAGGCCGATGCGGCCCAGCGTGCCGCGGTCGAACGATTGCAGTGCTATTACGACGATTGGCTGCACTTCAAGGCGATGCGCTCCAACGTCCTCAAGAAATGGCTCAAGCGGCCCGATGTGCCGCGCGGCGTCTATCTGTGGGGCGGAGTCGGGCGCGGCAAGAGCTTCATCATGGACGCGTTTTATGCCACCGTACCCTTGCGGCGCAAGACCCGGCTGCACTTCCATGAGTTCATGCGCGGCGTGCACCGCCAGCTCGACGCCGTCAAGGGCTTGTCCGATCCGCTCGATGAGGTTGCCAAGCGGGTGGCGGCCAAATACCGCCTGATCTGCTTCGACGAGTTTCACGTTTCGGACATTGCCGACGCGATGATTCTGTACAAGCTGCTGGACGGGCTATTCGAGCACGGAACCTCGTTCGTGATGACGTCCAACTACGAGCCCCGCCAACTCTACCCCGATGGATTGCACCGGGATCGCATTTTGCCGGCGATCGACCTGATCTGCCGGCGCATGGACGTGCTCAATGTGGATGCCGGCATCGATTATCGGCGCCGTACGCTCGAGCAGGTGGCGCTGTATCACGTGCCGCCGGGCGAAGCCAGCGACGCCTCGATGCGGGAGGCCTTCGAGCGGATCGCCGAGACTCCGCCGCAGAACCCCGTGTTGCGGATCGAGAACCGGGAAGTCAAGGCCCTGCGCATGGCGGGCGGCGTGGTGTGGTTCGATTTTGCCACTTTGTGCGGCGGTCCTCGCTCACAGAACGACTATCTCGAACTGGCCAGCCGCTTCCATACCGTGATGGTGTCGGGCGTGCCTTGCATGGGACCGCGCCAGGCCTCTGAAGCCCGGCGCTTTACCTGGCTGGTGGACGTGCTGTACGACCATAAGGTCAAGCTCATCCTGACCGCCGAGGGTTTGCCTGAAGCGCTGTATACGGACGGCCAATGGGCCAATGAGTTTCAGCGTACGGTTTCGCGGCTGGTGGAGATGCAATCAAAGGAGTACCTGGACGCCGAGCACCGCACCGCGGCAACGCTTTGAGCCGAGTGGCTCCCGGGTTCCGGTAAGCCTGGCGTCGCGGCGGCTTGCCCGACTCTCAGGCGATATGGCGGCGGCGCGGTGCTGAACCCCGGCAGGCCGCCAAGCGGGCTCAGCGCACCAGGCTGAGGAACTCCGCGCGGGTGGCGGGATCGCGCTCGAAGGCGCCGAGCATCACCGAACTGACCATCACGGAGTTCTGTTTTTCGACGCCACGCATCATCATGCACATGTGCTGGGCTTCGATCACCACGGCCACGCCCTGGGCGCCGGTGACGTTCATCACGGCCTCGGCCACGTCGCGGCAGAGGTTTTCCTGGATTTGCAGGCGGCGGGCGTACATGTCGATGATGCGGGCCACCTTGGATAGCCCCAGGACCTTGCCGTTGGGCAGGTAGCCGACGTGGGCTTTGCCCACGAAGGGCAGCATGTGGTGCTCGCACAGCGAATACAGCTCGATATTCTTGACGACCACCATTTCGCTGGTGTCGGACGTGAACAGGGCATCGTTGACGATATCTTCCAGCTTCTCGTGATAGCCCTTGCAAAGATACTGCATGGCTTTCGCCGCGCGCTTCGGGGTGTCTTTGAGGCCTTCGCGATCGACGTCTTCGCCGAGGGCGGAGATGATGGCGGAATAATGTTGCTGGATGTCCATGACGTTTTGCTTCTTCACGAGGTGTCCGATCCCGGCATGATAACCCGGTTACCTTCACGCCGCCTGCAGGCGGCGCGGTATCGCAAGGTCCTCGCACGAGCGCAAGCCTCGTGATCCATGGCGCCGCGGCGGGTGCCGGGGTTTGAGCGGCGGGACACAGGCGCTCCAAACATGGCGCGGAAATCCTGGCCGAAAGGCGGCGAAACCTTCGGCCGCCCGGTGATCTCCACGTTGGTGAAAGGTTACACTTGCAGCTTCTTTCTCTTGACGACCGCCATGCGCACACGAGTCCTCACCGGTATCACCACCACCGGCACGCCGCACCTCGGCAATTACGTCGGCGCCATCCGGCCCGCCATCGCCGCCAGCACCCAGTCTTCCGTCGACGCCTTTTTTTTCCTGGCTGATTACCATGCCTTGATCAAGTGTGAAGACCCCGCCCGGGTCGAGCGATCGCGGCTGGAGATCGCCGCCACCTGGCTGGCGGCCGGGCTGGATCCCGAGCGCGTGACCTTTTATCGCCAGTCGGACGTACCCGAGGTGCCCGAGCTGTGCTGGGTGCTCACCTGCGTCACGGCCAAGGGCCTGATGAACCGTGCCCATGCCTACAAAGCGGCGGTGGATCAGAACCTTGCGGCCGGCCAGGAGCCGGACGACGGCGTCACCATGGGGCTGTTTTCCTACCCCGTGCTGATGGCCGCCGACATTCTCATCTTCAATGCCCATCAGGTACCAGTGGGGCGCGACCAGATCCAGCACCTGGAGATGGCGCGCGACATCGCTCAACGTTTCAATCATCTGTATGGCGGCGGCACCGACATTTTCACCCTGCCCGACGTGGTAATCGACGACGACGTGGCCACGCTGCCGGGGCTGGACGGTCGCAAAATGTCCAAGAGCTACAACAACACCATTCCGTTGTTTGAAGGTGGCAGCCGTGGCCTGCGCGATGCCGTGGCCCGTATCGTGACCGACTCCCGTGGCCCGGGCGAGCCCAAGGACCCGGAAGCATCCCATCTCTTTCCCGTGTACCGGGCCTTTGCCAGCCCGGATGAGACCGAAGGTTTTGCCCAGGCCCTGCGCGAGGGAATGTCGTGGGGCGACGCCAAGCGCGTTCTGGTTGAGCGCCTCGAAGCCTCCGTGGCCCCCATGCGCGAACGCTACGAAGCCCTGATGGCCGATCCTGCGCAGATCGAGGATGCGTTGCAATTGGGCGCAAGCAAAGCTCGCCAGCTGGCCGCGCCTTTGATGGAGCGGGTGCGCGCGGCCGTGGGCCTGCGCTCGGGCGCGCTCAAGGCCACGGTGGCGCCGGCGCGCAAGCGCGAGGCGCGGCGGGCACGGTTCGTCAGCTTTCGCGATACCGACGGGTTGTTCCGCTTCCGGCTGCTGTCGGCGGAGGGCGATGAGCTCCTGTTGTCGGCCGGGCACGCCGATCCCAAGGCCGCTGGCCTGGTCATTCGCCAGATCCAGGATTCGGCGGGCGAGGGCGTGCAGCCGGTGGGCGACGAAGCTTACGCCGTGGTGCTGGATGGCGTGGCGCTGGCGTCGGCGGGCGGGTTTGCCGACGCCGCGGCGCGCGACGAGGCCATGGCGCGCGTGCGTGAAGCGTTGGCGGGCCTGGCGGAGGATTGAAGGGGCGGCAGCTGCCCCCGAGGGCTTTTTACCTTGGCGGCCCGGCGGCAAAAAAGTTCAGCGCTGCTTGAGTTTCGCGAATGCCGCGGCCATGGCGCCGGCCGGCGCGGCTTCGGTCCGGGGTGCGCCGCCCCGGCCGCCGCCGGCCCGTGAGCCGCGCGCCGAGGCGCCGCCACCGTCGCCTGGCGCACTGCGCCGGCTCGCCAGTACGTCGTCATCCAGCCGCATGGTAAGGGCGACACGCTTGCGCGCCTGATCCACTTCCACCACCTTGACCTGCACGGTTTGGCCCACCCGCACCACATCCCGGGGATCGTCGACGAACTTGTTCGATAGCGCCGAGATATGCACCAGGCCGTCCTGGTGGACGCCGATGTCGACGAAGGCGCCGAAGTTGGCGACGTTCGTGACCACGCCTTCCAGCACCATGCCGGCTTGCAGGTCGGCCAGGGTTTCGATGCCGTCGCGGAATTGAGCCGTTTTGAACTCTGGGCGCGGGTCGCGGCCGGGCTTTTCGAGCTCCTGCAGAATGTCCTGGATGGTGGGCAGGCCGAAGCGATCGTCCACGAAGCGGCTGGGCGCCACGCCCTTGAGAGCTTCGCGATTGCCCAGCACCTGCCGGACATCGGCCTGGATCGAGGCCAGGATGCGTTCGACCACCGGGTAGGCTTCGGGGTGTACGGCCGAGGCGTCGAGCGGATCGGCGCCGTTGGGAATCCGGAGGAAGCCCGCCGCTTGCTCAAATGACTTTTCGCCAAAGCGGGGCACGGCTTTCAAGTCCTCGCGCCGCTGGTAGGCGCCATGGGTGTCGCGCCAGCTGACGATGTTGCGCGCCAGGCTGGCCGTCAGGCCCGAGACGCGGGCGAGCAGGGCGGCCGAGGCGGTATTCACATCCACGCCTACGGCGTTGACGCAGTCTTCCACCACGGCTTCCAGCGCGCGGGCCAACTCGCGCTGATTGACATCGTGCTGATACTGGCCCACACCGATGGCCTTGGGGTCGATCTTCACCAGTTCGGCCAAGGGATCCTGCAGCCGGCGGGCGATGGACACCGCGCCGCGCAGGCTGACGTCGAGATCCGGAAACTCGGTGGCGGCGGTTTCCGAGGCGGAATAGACCGAGGCACCGGCTTCGGAGACCACCACGCGCTGCAGGTTCAGTTCGGGGTGGCGCTTCATCAGGTCGGCGGCCAGCTTTTCGGTTTCTCGAGAGGCGGTACCGTTGCCGATGGCGATCAGGCCGATGCGGTGAGCCTTGGCCAGCCGCGCCAGGATGGCGATGGAACCGTCCCAATCGCGCCGAGGCTCGTGCGGATAGATGGTGGTGGTGTCCAACAGCTTCCCGGTCGCGTCGATCGCGGCCACCTTGACACCGGTGCGGATGCCCGGGTCGAGCCCGAGTACGGCCTTGGGACCGGCGGGCGCCGCCAACAGCAAATCTTTGAGGTTGGCGCCGAAAACGCGAATGGCTTCGGCTTCGGCATTCTCGCGCAAGCGGCCGATGAGTTCGGTTTCGAAGCCCGGCAATAGCTTGACCCGCCACGTCCAGCGGCAGACCTCGGCCAGCCAGCGATTGCGCGGCGAGACGCGATCACCCCATAGCGGACCGGGCAATTCGAGGCGCTGGGCGAGCCGGGCCACGCAGGGATGCGGCAGTTCCGCCTCGCGCTCGTCTCCCAGCGACAGGCGCAGGTCGAGCACGCCTTGCTGGCGGCCGCGCAACAAGGCCAGGATGCGATGCGAGGGCAGGGTGCGCAAGGCTTCGCTGAAGTCGAACCAGTCGCGGAAGTTGGCGCCTTCGCCCTCTTTGCCCTCAATGACCCGCGCCCGCAGCGAGGCCTCCTTCCAGAGGAACTCGCGTAAATGCTCGAGTACGTCGGCGTCTTCGGCGAAGCGTTCGGTGAGGATGTCGCGCGCGCCGTCGAGGGCCGCCTTGACGTCGGCCACGCCGGCATCGGCGTTGACGAAGTCCGCGGCAAGCGCTTGCGGGTCGGCCTCCGCCTCGGCCAGCAGCCGGTCGGCGAGCGGCTCCAGGCCGGCCTCCCGGGCGATCTGCGCACGCGTCCGGCGCTTGGGTTTGTACGGCGTGTAGAGGTCTTCCAGGCGCTGCTTGGTGTCGGCGGCCTGGATGCTGGCATGCAGCTCGGGGGTCAGCTTGCCTTGCTCGGCGATGGATTGCAGGATGGCAAGGCGCCGGGTGTCGAGATCCCGCAGATAGTCGAGCCTGACTTCCAGGTTGCGCAGTACGGTGTCGTCCAGCCCGCCGGTGACTTCCTTGCGGTAGCGCGCAACGAACGGCACAGTGGCGCCGCCGTCCAGGAGCTCGACGGTGGCCGCGATTTGAGCGGGGCGCACGCCGAGTTCTTCGGCCAGGCGACGGATGAGTTCGGCGGGATCGGGCGCGGCGATGGCGTCGGGCGGCAGCGTGGCGGTGTCGGCGGGGGCGTTCACGGTCATCCGGTTCGGGCAAGAAAGAGTGGAAAGGGAGGCATTTTGCCATTAATCCGGCTTGCCCCTCCCGAAGGGGGGTGCGACAATTGCGTCCCCTACCGAGACACAGCATGCCGTGACGCTCGTATTTCCGCCCGATAGCCCTGCCGCGTTGCGACTACGCTTGGCGGCCCTGCGCCAGGAGCATCGCGACCTCGACGTCACCCTCCAGCGTTTGCAACATGATCCCGGAATGGATCAGTTGGCCTTGCGCCGCCTGAAAAAGCGCAAACTCATGCTCAAAGATCAGATCGAGCAAATGGCAATCATGCTGGAACCCGATATTCATGCTTGAAGTGGCCGACGACCACACCGAAGATCTCCCGCACAGCAACGACGCTCCCCTGGTTCGTGAAGTCGCCCAGGCCTTCGGTCCCGATGGTGCTCTCGCGCGCCGTTTGCCGGGTTACCGGCCGCGTTCGCAGCAGCGCGAGCTGGCGGCCGCGGTGGCGCGCACCTTGGCCGAGGGCGGTACGCTGGTGGCCGAGGCCGGCACCGGCACGGGTAAAACCTATGCCTATTTGGTGCCTGCGCTGCTGCACGGCGGCAAGATCCTGATTTCCACCGGTACCAAACCTCTGCAAGACCAGCTTTTTGCCCGCGACCTGCCTACGGTGGTCAAGGCCTTGCAAATGCCCGCCAGCGTGGCGCTGCTCAAAGGCCGCGGCAACTACGTATGCCATTTGCATCTCGAGCGTACCCAGGACGACGACCGTGCCCTGGTCTCGCGTCACGAGGTGGCGCAGCTGCGCCAGATCGTGAAGTTCGCCAAAACCACGCAAACCGGCGACCGCGCCGAGCTCGCCAGCGTGCCCGAGACGGCACCGATCTGGCAACGCGTGACGTCCTCGCGCGATACCTGCCTGGGCACCGAATGCCCACATTATCGCGATTGCTTCGTGGTCAAGGCCCGTAAAACCGCGCAGGAAGCCGAGGTGGTGGTGATCAACCATGCCTTGTTCATGGCCGATCTCGCGCTCAAGGAAGAGGGCATCACCGATCTTCTGCCCGCGGCCGATTGCGTCGTGTTCGACGAAGCCCATCAACTGCCCGAGGTCGCCACCCGTTTCCTGGGCGAAGCGGTCTCCACCCTGCAATTGCTGGACCTCGCGCGCGATGCCCTGGCCGTAGGGCTGGCGCAGGCGCGCGAGAGCGCCGACTGGGCGGAACTGAGCCACGATCTCGAACACGCCGCCCGCGAATTGCGCTTGTATGGCGCACACATCGACACCCTGCCGGGCCAGAAGTGCGCCTACGAGGCGCTGCCCGAACGCCAGACGTTCTTCGCGGTGCTGCTGGCCGCGGTGGAGGCCCTGAGCCGGATCGGGGGCGTGGCGCGAGCGCTGCGCGAGCGCCACCCCGATCTCGAACTGCTCGCGCGCCGCCCACCCGAGCTGATCGCGCGCTTGCGGCGTTGGCTGCCTGCCGACACCACGCTGGACGACGCCACCCTGCAGCTGGCGCTTGAGGGCGAACAGGCCATCGATCCGCTGTCGGCGGCACCGGCAAGCGGCGAAGAGGGTGCGGAAAACGATGCCGGGGCGGCAGATGGCGGCGCCGACGCGGTGGCGAACGATGCCGGCGCCGGGGGCGGCGATGCCGGGATGGCCGGCTTGGCGCAGGAAACCACGGGCGCCGAGGCGGCCCGCGGAGCGACGGCTGAGGTGGATCACGAGGCCAGCCATTCACAGGCGCCGGCCAAGAACACCGCAGGGCTGGAATGGGTGCGGTGGGTGGAGTTCAGTGGTACCAATTTGCGCCTGCAATCGGCGCCCCTGTCGGTGGCCAAGGCATTTTCCCGCGCCCGGCCGCGAGGTCAGGCCTGGGTGCTCACCTCGGCCACTTTGGCCGTGCGCCAGGATTTCAGTCACTTTACCCGCCAGCTGGGGCTGTACGAGGCCGCTACCGGACGCTGGGAGTCGCCGTTCGACTACACCACCCACGGCCGCCTTTATGTGCCCGATCATTTGCCCGAGCCCAACCATCCGGGCTTCCTGCGGGCATTCGTCGATGACCTGCTGCCATTGCTGGAAGCCAACACCGGCAATGCCCTGATCCTCTGCACCACCTTGCGGGCGGTCGAGGGAGTGCATGGCATGTTGGCCGAGGCGTTTGCCCAACAGGGATGGGCTTGGCCCCTGCTCAAGCAGGGAGCCCGCTCGCGCCGCGAGCTGCTCGAATCCTTGCGCACCCAGCACCATACGGTGCTGGTGGGCAGCGCCAGCTTCTGGGAAGGGATCGATGTGCCGGGCGACGCCCTGACCCTGGTGGCGATCGACAAACTACCGTTTGCGCCGCCCGACGACCCCGTGATCGATGCGCGTATCCGCGATAGCCGCAAGCGCGGTGGCAATCCCTTCGTGGAGTTTCAATTGCCGCACGCCGCCATCGCCCTCAAGCAGGGCGCCGGGCGTTTGATTCGTGCCGAGGAAGACTGGGGGGTGTTGATGATCGCCGATCGCCGGCTGGTGGATAAGCCCTACGGCAAGCAGCTGTGGCGAGGGCTGCCGCCGTTTGGCCGGACGCGCAAGCAGGCCGAGGTGGTGGCCTTCCTGCGCGCCCGCCGCGGCGAAAAATCCTAGAGGTTGCTCGACCAGCTGAAAGGGTTCCACCACTTGCTATTGCTGGTGTCGGGAAAGCCTTCGCTCAACAATCGGGTTTGGGGGAAGTTGGTCACGAGCACGCGGCGGGCGTCGTCGCGCAGCTCGGGCATATCGAGCTGCTCGTACGAAAGCACCATGAGGTAGAGCGCCTGCTCGGCCGCTTCGGTGCCCTGGAAGTCGGCGATCACGGTCTCGGCGCGATTGATCGCGGCAACGTAGGCTTGGCGGTTGTAGTAATAGCGGGCCGTGTAAAGCTCACCCATGGCGATGGTATTGAGCAGCCAGTTGAGGCGCAGCCGGGCATCCCGGGCATAGCGGCTATCGGGGTAGCGCTGCACGAGTTCGGTAAACGCTTCGAACGACGCCCGGGCGCCGGCGGGATCGCGCTCGGCCATATCCTGGCCGACGAGGCGATTGATGAAGGCGTTTTCGGGAGCGAAGGTGACCAGGCCCTTGAGATAGAGCATGTAGTCGGTGGCTTCGTGATTGGGGTACTGTTGCTGGAAGCGCTGGATGGTGGCCAGGGCCTGCTCGCGGGAGCCGCTGCGCCACTGCGCGTAGGCGGTATCGAGCATCGCCTGCTGGGCATACACGCCGAAGGGATAGCGTGCCTGGACGCGTTCGAGCTGAGTGAGGGCGGCCTCCCAGTTGCCGGAATCCAACTCGCTCTTGGCGTCCCGGTACAATTGCTCTGCGCTCCAGCCAACGGTGTCGTCGTGGGCTTCGCCGCTGTTGGCGTTGAGCCATCCGCAACCCGATAGCAGGGAGCTTGCCACAGCCATGGCAACCAGCCCACCGCGCCAACGCGCAACCCAGTTTTTGCCGGCGCCGGCGGGCTCGGATTTGGCAATGAATTTCAGCGACATGCAGAGGTATCCGGGGAAGAAAGCACGAAACGGTCTCCGATTATATGCTGCGCGTTCTTGCGCCGGCGCGCGCCCACCTCATTCCACGCCATGACGACGATTCCGCTGCCCCCTTTACCCTCCACCGATCCGCCCGACGACGCCTGGGAAGAGGCCGGGGGCCGCCGCCGGCTGGTGGTCGCCAGTGGCGGCCGGCTCGACAAAGTCCTGGCCACACTGCTGCCGGAACATTCGCGCAGCCGCTTGCAGGGCTGGATCGAGGCGGGCTTCGTGGCAGTCAATGGCCGGCCCGAGCAGTCGGTGCGCCGCGCCGTGTCTGCCGGCGACCGCCTCGATGTCGCCGAACAAGCCACGCCGGAACAGCTGGCTTTCAGCGCCGAGCCGGTGGAGTTCTCCGTGGTGGCTGAAAGCCACCATTGGCTGGTGGTCGACAAACCCGTGGGCCTGGTCGTGCATCCGGGGGCGGGCAACTGGAGCGGTACGCTGCTCAACGGCCTGCTCCACCGCTATCCTGAGCTGCGCCAGGTGGCGCGGGCCGGGATCGTGCACCGGCTCGACAAAGACACCTCGGGCCTGATGGTCGTGGCGCGCACCGAGATCGCCCAGACCTCGCTGGTGCGTCAGTTGCAGGAGCGTACGGTGGGCCGAGAGTACGTGGCGCTGGCCCAGGGGCAACTCTGGCGCGAGCAAACGCTCGATTGGCCCATCGGCCGCGATGCGCGCGTACCCGTGCGCATGAGCGCCAGCCATCCGGTGGCCGCCAAGCCGGCGATCACGCACGTGGTACCGGAACGCCAGGGGATGCTGGGGACGCGCGCCGTCACGCGGGTGGCGTGCCGCCTCGAAACCGGACGCACCCATCAGATCCGGGTGCACCTGGCCCAGGCGGGCCACCCCCTGGTGGCCGATCTGCTTTACGGTGGCTCCCGCCTGGCGCCTGCGCAACGGCAGATGCTGCATGCCCGGCGGCTGGCGTTCGACGACCCGCTCGACGGCGGGAGCCGGGTCTTCGAATCATCGCTGCCGGCCGACATGCAGGCGGTGTTCGCGGCTGTGCACTGGAATGATGCATGAAAGACCGCATGATCACGGGCCAAAGCGCAAGCCCCGTCCGCCTCGCGGCCGGGAGGCCGGAGTTCTTCACCGCCGTTCGGAGCGCCACCGGGGGGCCGGGCGCCTCGCCGCCGGGAGTGGCCACCGCAGCCGCGGTGAAGGTCGCGCCGCCGCAACCGCTGGGGCCGGGGACCTGGCGGGGGCCGGCCTGGCCCGGGGTGGAGATCCGGGTGACGTCGCGCGAGGGCGGCAGTAGCCGCGCGCCCTACGACGCCTTCAATCTCGGTGAGCATGTGGGTGACGACCCGCTGGCGGTCAAGTCCAATCGTGAGTCTCTGCGGCGCTGGCTGCCGGACGACCCCTGCTGGTTGACGCAGGTGCATGGTGTAACGGTATATGACGCCGATGCCGTTGCCAACACGCTCGGCGAGGCGCCGCGAGCCGACGCGGCGATCAGCCGGCGCGCGGGCCGGGTGCTCGCGGTTCTCACGGCGGATTGTCTGCCCGTGGTGCTCGCCGATGGCGAGGCCGGCATCGTCGCCGTGGCGCACGCGGGCTGGCGAGGACTGGCGGCGGGTGTGCTCGAAACCACCGTGGCGGCCATGCGAGGCGGCCGAAGCGGCGAACGGTTGCGCTTGCGGGCGTGGATGGGGCCGGCGATCGGCCACAACGCCTTCGAGGTGGGCGACGACGTCCGCGAGGCCATGGGCGCCAGGGGCGCCTTTGCCTTTCGGCCCAAGGCCGGCGCACCGGGCAAATGGTGGTGCGACCTCACTGCGCTGGCCGCCGATCGCCTGCAAGGGCTGGGGGTGGAGGACATCGCGGCCGCCGGCGTTTGTACGGTACAAGACGACCGTTGGTACTCTTTTCGGCGCGATGGCCGCACCGGCAGATTTGTCACATTGGTGTGGTGGAATCCCGCGGATTTGTCCGCGATCCCGAGTTGACGCAATCGGCACGACATTTGCTTATGCTGGCTTGCAGTTGACGGTCGCGGCCGGCTTATGCACCATAGAACCGTTACTAACTTTGACGAACGTCCCATGACGCCAGCCTTTCCTTCCGTTCCGTTCCCGGCCATGGCTTGGCTGCAAGCCCAGCTTCCCACCGAGGCCCTGGCCGATATTCAGCAGACGTTCGCCCAGGAATGGATGGCTTTGTTCCAGGGAGGAGAGCGCGCGCCGATCAACGATCGCCGCTTCCGCGCCGCGGCATGGCAGGCGAATCCCGCCAGTTACTTCACGGCGCAGTCCTATCTTTTGTCGTCGCGTACATTGTTGAGGATGGCCGATGCCCTGAACGTCGAGCCCGCGGTCAAACAACGCATCCGCTTTGCCATCGAGCAATGGGTCGACGCGATGTCGCCCGCCAATTTCCTCGCGCTCAACCCCGATGCCCAGCAGCGCCTGGTGGAGTCCAAAGGCGAAACCCTGTGCGTCGGCCTGGCCAACCTCATGGGCGACATTCAAAAAGGCCGCATTTCGCAAACCGACGAAAGCCAGTTCGAGGTGGGCCGCAACGTGGCCATCACGCCCGGCAGCGTCGTCTACCAGAACACGATCATGCAAGTGATCCAGTATGCGCCCGCCACCGCCACGGTGCATGCGCGTCCGCTGGTGATCGTGCCGCCCTGCATCAACAAGTATTACATCCTCGACCTCCAGCCTCATAATTCGCTGGTCCGCCACCTGGTCGAGCAAGGATTCACGGTGTTTCTGGTGTCGTGGCGCAACCCGCTCCCCACCGACACCGACGGCATTCTCCAGGCCGGCTGGGACGACTACGTACGCGATGGCGTACTGACCGCCTTGGCCGTGGCGGGCTCGATCAGCCGCCAGAAGCAGGTCAACGCCATGGGCTTCTGCGTGGGCGGCACCTTGCTGGCCAGCGCCTTGGCGGTGGCACGGGCGCAGGGTCTCGATCCGGTTGCTTCGCTCACCTTGCTCACGTCCTTCCTCGATTTCTCCGAAACCGGGGTGCTCGATGTTTTCATCGATGAAGCCCAGGTCGCCATGCGCGAGGCCCAGATGGGGCAAGGGGGGCTGTTGCCCGCGCGCGAACTGGCTTCCACCTTTTCGTTCCTGAGGCCCAACGAACTGGTCTGGAACTACGTGGTCGACAACTACCTCAAGGGCGAGAAGCCCAGGGCTTTCGATCTTTTGTACTGGAACGCCGACAGCACGAATCTGCCGGGGCCGTTCTTCAGCTGGTATCTGCGCAATACCTATCTCGAGAATAATCTCGTGCAGCCCGGCAAGATCACGGTGGCGGGCGTGCCGCTCGATCTTGGCGCCATCGATGTCCCGGCCTATGTGTACGCCTCGCGCGACGATCACATCGTGCCCTGGCGTTCCGCCTATGCCTCCACTCGCGTGTTGTCCGGGCCCCAACGTTTCGTCCTGGGAGCTTCTGGCCATATCGCCGGCGTGATCAACCCGCCCGCCGCCGGCAAGCGCTGCCATTGGGTGCATCAGCCCGATGGCGATTTTCCGGCAGCCGACGCATGGTTCGGCGCCGCCGAAGAACAACCGGGCAGTTGGTGGACCGACTGGACGACCTGGCTCACGCCGCACTCCGGCCGCCGCGTCAAGGCGCCGGCCCGGCTGGGCAATGCCGATTATCCGGAGGCTGAAGCCGCGCCGGGCAGCTACGTCAGGGTTCGCGCCGTCTAGCTCGCGCAACGGCTTTGACCGCTACCTTCAAGATCGCTGCATGAGTTTGTCTGTGCAGCATAACCAGGAGATGTTCCCATGAACGGGAAATTGGCATACGTAACCGGTGGAATGGGAGGAATCGGAACCTCCATTTGTCAACGGCTGGCCCGCCAGGGATTCAAGGTCGTGGCGGGTTGCGGCCCCAACCGCGATCACGAGCGCTGGCTCAGAGAACAGACCGCCGAAGGCTATACCTTCTATGCTTCGGTCGGCAACGTGTCCGACTGGGACTCCACGGTCGACGCCTTCGGCAGGGTCAAGGCGGAACATGGGCCGGTCGATGTCCTCGTCAATAACGCGGGCATTACGCGCGATGTCGTATTCCGCAAAATGACCCGCGAAGACTGGCGCGCGGTCATCGACACCAACCTCAATAGCCTTTTCAACGTCACCAAGCAGGTGATCGACGACATGGTCGAGCGCCAATGGGGGAGGATCATCAACATCAGTTCGGTCAATGGCCAGAAAGGGCAGTTCGGCCAAACCAACTACTCCACCGCCAAGGCCGGCATCCATGGATTCACGATGGCGCTGGCCCAGGAAGTGGCCTCGAAGGGCGTAACGGTGAACACGGTGTCGCCGGGCTACATCGGCACCGATATGGTGCGTGCGATGCGTCCCGAGGTGCTCGACAAGATCGTCTCCACCATCCCGGTGCGGCGGTTGGGCACGCCCGACGAGATCGGCGCCATGGTCACCTGGCTGTCGTCCGACGATGCCGGGTTTGCCACCGGGGCCGACTTCTCGCTCAACGGCGGCCTACACATGGGCTAATCCGAGTGCGTCCAGGCACAAGCCTTGCACCTCGATGAACGGTCGTTTGCGGAGCCCTTGGTTTCGCAAACGGCCGGAAAGCGCTCCGGTCCCGCAAGGCCGGAGTTTTTCGTTCCGGGCGGCGCCGATACCGGTGCCGCCGGCAGTCGTCCACCGGAGTCCGGCACAGCATGCTGGGCCATCCCGTTGCCCGGCCAAGGGAGCGCGGTATGATGGTTGCATCACGCTCATCCCGCGCGGCGGGGTGCCCCACCGGATTTGCCGAGCCCACCATGCAGAAAAACCCCGAGACCACCACGCGCCTGATCAAAAAATATCCCAACCGGCGTCTGTACGACACCCAAACCAGTGCTTACATCACTTTGGCCGATGTCAAGCAACTGGTGCTCGACAATGAGTCTTTCGAAGTCGTCGATGCCAAGTCGGCCGAAGACATCACCCGCAGCATTCTGTTGCAGATCATCCTCGAAGAAGAAACCGGCGGAGCGCCGATGTTCACATCGGCGATGCTGGCGCAGATCATCCGTTTTTACGGCCATGCGATGCAGGGCGTGATGGGTTCCTACCTCGAGAAAAACATCCAGGCTTTCATGGATATCCAGAATCGCCTTGCCGAGCAATCCAAGTCTTTGTATGGCAATCCGCAGTTCGGCCCCGAGGCCTGGGCACAGTTCATGACGGTGCAGGCGCCCATGTTGCAGAACATGATGAACAACTACATCGACCAGAGCAAGAATTTGTTCGTACAGATGCAGGACCAGTTGCAAGACCAAACTCGCAACATGATGGCCAACTTCCCGTTCGGCAAGCCGCCTGGCGGCGGCTCCGATACCTGACCACGCGCCTAAGCGCAAGCCTCGTCGTTCACGGCGAGGTAAGCGAGGCTAAAGCGACTGGAGCCGAAGGCTCCCCTGCATGGTGGCGGAGAAGCTCAGGCCGAAAGGCCGGAGTTCTTCACGGCAGTATTATTCAGGCGCCGGCGGTATCCTCGAACCAATTCAGCACGCCGTCCAGGCCGCTCACGCTCAATGAGTAGGTGGCCGCGGCCCGCACCGCGGGCTTGGCGCGATAGGCCACGCTGACGGCGGCCTCGGCCATCATCCGCAGATCGTTGGCGCCGTCACCGATGGCGATGGCCTGGTGCCGTGGGTCGGCGCCCAGCGAGGCGCACAGGCGGCGCAGGTGCGCCGCCTTGCCCTCGGCGTCCAGAATGGTGCCCAGGACGCGCCCAGTCAGCCGGCCATCGACGATGTCGAGTTCGTTGGCGTGGGCGGCGCCCAGCGCCAGCCGGGCCTGCAGACGTTGCGTGAAGAATGTGAAGCCACCCGACACCAGCAAAGTGGTAACACCGGCGGCATGGGCCGCCCCGACCAGGGCTTCGGCTCCGGGATTGAGGCGCAGGCGTTCGGTATAGACGGTTTCCAGCGCATGGGCAGGCACGCCCTCGAGCAGAGCGACGCGGCGCCGCAGACTGTCGGCGAAATCGGCGATCTCGCCGCGCATCGCCGCTTCGGTGATGGCTGCCACCTGGGGCTTGACGCCCACGGCATCCGCGATTTCGTCGATGCATTCGATGTTGATGAGCGTGGAGTCCATATCCATGGCCAGCACGCGGAAGTCCGCGAGTCGATAGCCGGCGGGCACGAAGGCGAAGTCGAGATTGGCCGCGGCGCTGTGCTCGGCCACGAGTTGGCGCATGGCGTCGTCGGCCTCGACGCCGACCAGGCGCACGGCCGCCGGGCCGAGTTCCACCACAGACCGGGCGTGTACCAAATTGCCGATGGTTTCGGCTTGAGAAAGAGTCAGGCCGGGGCCTTGCAGGATCAGGTTCATGTATCTCGAGTCACGCGGATGATTTCTTCCGGCGAGGTGCTGCCCCGGCTTACCCAGCGCTGGCCATCCTCGCGCATGGTGCGCATGCCGTGGCGGGCCGCGGCGTCGCGCAGCGCTTGTTCGCCGGCGTCTTCGTGGACCAGGCGGCGGAGCTCGTCGTCGATGACGAAGAGTTCGTGGATGCCGGTGCGGCCCTGGTAGCCGCTATGGTTGCAGGTCGGGCAGCCGACGGCGCGCCACTGCACCGGGGCGCCGGTGTCTTGGTCGTGGGCCACGGGTTCGCGGCAGTGCTGGCACAGGCAGCGGACCAGGCGCTGCGCCAGCACCCCAAGGAGCGAAGACGACAGCAGGAAGGGTTCGATGCCCATATCGGTCAGACGGGTGACGGCCGACACGGCATCGTTGGTATGCAGGGTGGCCAGCACCAGGTGGCCGGTGAGGGAGGCTTGCACCGCGATCTGCGCGGTTTCCAGATCGCGGATCTCGCCGATCATGACGACGTCCGGATCCTGGCGCAGGATGGCCCGCAGTGCGGTGGCGAAGTGCATGTCGATCTTGGCATTGACCTGGGTTTGGCTGATGCCGGGCAGATCGTATTCGATGGGGTCTTCGACCGTCAGGATATTGGTGGTACTGGCGTCGAGGCGGCCCAGGGCGGCGTAGAGCGTTGTCGTCTTGCCGCTGCCGGTGGGTCCGGTCACGAGCACGATGCCGTGCGGCTGGTGGATGAGGCGATCGAGTGTTTGCAAGGTGTCGGACGCCATCCCGAGCTTCTCCAACTGCAATCGGCCGGCCTGCTTGTCGAGCAGCCGCAGCACCGCGCGCTCGCCATGCCCGGTGGGTAGCGTGGAGACGCGCACGTCGATCGGCCGGCCGCCCACGCGCAAGGCGATGCGGCCATCTTGCGGCAGGCGCTTTTCGGCGATGTCGAGTTGCGCCATGATCTTGATGCGCGACACCAGTGCGGCGTGCAGGGCGCGGCGCGGGCTGACCACGTCGCGCAGCGTCCCGTCGACCCGGTAGCGTACCGTGGAGTGGGTTTCGAACGGCTCGATGTGAATGTCGCTCGCGCCGTCGCGCGCGGCCTGGGTGAACAGCGCGTTGATCATGCGGATCACCGGCGCGTCGTCCTGGGTCTCGAGCAGATCCTCGACTTCCGGGATCTCCTGCAGCAGGCGATCGAGATCGATCTCGTTCTCGGCGGCGTCCATGACCGCGGCGGCGTCGCTGCTGAGATCCGCATAGGCGGCGGCCAGCCGGGTTTCGAGCTCGCCGTCGCCGACTCGTTGGAGTTCCACGCGGCCGAACTGGCGTTGAACCTCGGCCACCGCCCACGCGGGGGTGCGCGGGCTCACCATGAGAATGGCGCCCTCGGGTTTCTGGGTGAGCAGGGCCCGCTGGCTGCGGGCCCAGGAATACGGCAGCGGATGCACGGGGCGCCTCGCGGATCAGGGCCGAACCAGCAGTTCGGGAACGAAGCCCAGCTGGCGCAGCCCGTCGATGGCCGTATCGGTGGTGGTGGCGTCGCGCGCCACACGGATATAGACCTGATAGAAAGGGTTCTCGTGCTGGCGCACCACCTGGACGTAGGGGGCGAAGCCGCTCCGGGTGATCTGCTGCATGGCCTGCTGCGCCAGGCTCTCGGAAGCCAGGGTGGCCGCCAGGATGACGTTGGAACCACGGCTGGAATAAATCGCGGCGGGATCCTGGGCGATCACCATGGCGTCCTCGGGCGCCTTATGGCTCGCGCTGGCGGGTAGCACGTCGCCGGCGCCGGCCAGGCGCGGCGGCAAGGCGGGCAGACCGAGATCCGGCAACAGCCAATGGTCGGGCGGCATATTCTCGGGTTGCATCTGACGCATGAGGTCGTAGCGTTCGGCGGTCAGGCGGGTGGCGTCGGCATCGCGCACGACGTATGGCCTGAGGAAGATCATCAGGTTGGTTTTGGTACGCGAACGCGTGTCGTAGCGGAAAAGATTGCCCAGCAGGGGCACATCGCCCAGGCCCGGGACCTGATCCCGGTTGCCCGTCACGCTGTCTTCGAGCAGGCCGCCGAGCACGATGATCTGGCCGTCGTCCACGAGCACGTTGGTCTTGACTTCGCGCTTGTTGGTGACCACGCCGAGATCGGCCGAGACCCCGGTGACGGAGTGGTCGATATTGCTGACTTCCTGGTGGATGGCCAGCTTGATCGTACCGCCTTCCGAAACCTGGGGCCGGATGCGCAACTGCAGGCCGACATCCTGCCGCTCGATGGTCTGGAACGGATTGATGCCGCCGATGCCCGCCTGGGTATATTGGCCGGTGGGGAAGGGAATGTTGCGCCCGACCATGATGCTGGCTTCTTCGTTGTTGAGCGTCAGCAGGTTGGGGGTGGACAGGATGTTGGCGTTGCCGCGGCTCTCGAGGGCGCGAGCCAGAAAACCCAGGTTGAGGATGCGGCCCACGCCGGGAAGATTGATGGTGCCGTCGATCACGCCCAGGCTCAGCCCCGAGCCCAGGCTGGCGGGGTTGGCCGCTACCTGCAGCAAGTTGCTGCCGGTGCCGCCAAAGGTGCTGCCGCCGATGGCGCTCACGCCGCCGCGATCGATGTTGCCCAGGCCGAACATCCACTGGATGCCGAACTCGGCGGCGTCGCTGCTGATGATCTCGACGATCAGGCTTTCGACGAACACTTGCGGACGGCGGACGTCGAGCTGGTCGATGACGTTGCGCAGATTGCGATAAATCGGCGGCGGGGCCGTGATGATCAGCGTGTTGGTGGTGGGATCGGCATGCACGGTGGCGCCGCCGCCGCTGAAGGTGGTGGACGCGTTGTTGTTGCCCGAGCCATCGAAGCCACCGGTGGTGCCGCCACCCTGGCGGTTGGTGGCGGCGCCCAGCGCGCTGCCGGCGCCGATGCCGCCGCTGCCGGTGGACCCCAGGCCCGAGCCGCCGCCGGAGAGGCCGGCGCCGCTGCCTTCGCTGTCGCTCAGCATGCCCGAGTCGGTGGTGGAGCCCTGGCTTTGGCCGGTGAGCACACCGCGCAAGACCTCCGCCAGCCGGACGGCTTCGGCATTGCGCAGCGTAACCACGTGCATGTTGGCGGTGGCCGCTTCGGGAGTGTCGAGCTGGCGGATGAGATCCAGCGCCAGCTGGGTGCGCGCCGGGCTGCTCGAACGCAGCATCAGGCTGTTGCTGCGGGGCTCGGCAATGACCACGACGCGCTGGGCGGGATCATTGCTGCCGGTGTTGAGCAGGCGCGAGAGCTGATCGGCCAGATCGACCGCCACCGCGTAGCGCAGGCGCACCACATCGGTATCGGTGGAGCGTGGCGTATCGACGCTGGCGATGACTTCGGCGATGCGGTTGAGGTTGCCCGCGTAATCGGTGATCACCAGCGTGTTGTTGCCCGGATAGGCGTTGATCGGATTATTGGGCGAAATCATGGGCCGCAGGACCGGCACCAGATTGGCGGCGTTCTCGAACTGCAGGGTGAAGACCCGGGTGATGAGCTGATCGCCTTGCGGGATGCCGGCGCCGGTGGCGGCCACCGCGCTGCCCTGGAGCTTGGCGTCGGCCTCGGGGACCACGCGGGCGATGCCATCGGCTTCGACGACCGCATAACCTTGCATGCGCAGGGCGCCCAGCAGCATGCGGTAGGCGATGTCGCGGCTGACCGGTCGCTCGGACACCAAGGTGAGCTGGCCCTTGACGCGAGGGTCGATCAGAAAGGTCTTGCCGGTAAAGTGCCCCAGCGCGCGCACCACGGCATCGAGCTCGGCCTCGACGAAGTTGAGCGTCACGCTTTCGTCCTGGGCGGCGCGGCTGCCCTGGCCGGTTTGCGCCACGACCGCCTGGATCGGAGCCGCCAGGCAAAGGGCGACGGCGGCGGCGAGCAGGGCGGGCCGCCAGGCCGGGCGACTCTGGCATGAAGCGGAATGGGTGACGCGCGAGAGCTGGGAGGTCGGGATCATGGGTAGGGAGAAATGGCGCGGCGGCGTTAGAGGCGGCCGACTTGTAGAAGTGTAGCCTCTCCGGAGCGGCGGCCGATACCGGACAACAAAGTTTGCAGGCCGGCAACGGTGCTGGCGGCGATATCCGGCGCAGGCCTGGCTTCTCCGCGGAAGTTGAAGCCGCCGCGAGGGTCCAGGTTGCCGGCGCCTTCCAGGACCAGCGGACCCGATACGGTGGCGAGCGCGATCTCGAGCCGTTGGCCGGTGCTGGCGAGCGTGACGCGATAGTGGCCCAGGGGCCGGACGTTCGAGAGGGCGGAGCCGGCCTGGGTCCAATCGAGCTGCATGACTTCGCCTGCGGCCGGCAGGCCGCGATACGGAAGGCGAAGTCCCGGCCAGCGCAGCGAGAGCTGGCCCGCCGGCTTCAGCGTATTGAGCGGCGCGCCCAGCGTGGCCAGGGCCGCCGCCGGCAAGCGCAGGGTGCAGGGCGAAAGCCCCAGCGAGCCGAGGCCCGGCCGCAGGCCCAACTGGCAATCGAGCCAGGGATGCTGAAGTTGCAAGCGGGGGCCGGATTGCCAGTCGAGGCGCCAGCTGACGGGGGCGGGCAGCGTCGTGCGGGCGCCGGGCGGGCCCAGGGCGACCAGGGCGGTACCACGCCACAACGACCCCGAAGCGTCGACCACGGCCACCGGCCAGGAGGCGGGAAGCAGGCTGATCAGCCAGCGGGCGGGCATGACCACGATCGCGGCGACGATGGCAAGCCAGGCCAGAACCAGTGCCAGGAGAAACGGGCGGCTCCAACGCGGCATCATGGCGCGGCTCCCGCGGGCAGGCGCAGCTGGATTTCGCCCGATAGCCGGCCGGCGAGCACGCGGCCATCCGCGTCGGCGGAGCGCTGCAGCGACACTCCCTCCGCCTGCAGCCGCAATTCGAAGGGGAGCGCCTGCAACCATTCGAGCGTGGGGAGTACCGGAGCCTGCTCCAGCGCCACCGACCAGCGGTCGGCGGCGGGCTGTGATAGTGTCGCCACGTCGGCCAGCCCAGCGCGCAGCAGGCTCTCTTCCAGGGCGCCCGCCATGCCGCTGGCATCGGCCTGGCCCCGGCCCGCCTGCCGTTGCAGCTCGCGCGTTTCGCGCAGTACCGCGTCGAGCTGGGCGGCCTGAGCGCTCAACTGAGGCAGCGCGGAGCGCCAGCGGTTCACCGCTTGCCACGCCGGTTCGAACAACATCAACCACACCAGGGCCAGGCCCGCCACGGCGGCGGCCAAGATGACGAGACGCCGCTCGCGTGGTGCCAGCCGCTGCCAGGATCGATCCCATTGGCGGCGCAGGCCGAGCCACCAGGAGGGAGCGGCGGGTAGAACGAACGGTCGGGACAACTTCAACGCGAGGCTCCGGAAATACGATTGAGATCGCGCGTCGTTTGCGCGCCGGGCGTGATCGACAGGCCACCGCCGTCGCGGCCGCCCGCCGTGAGGGCTCCGGTGGGATCGCGAGGCCGGATTTCCCAGGCCCCGTCGACCTCGTCGACCTGCAGGCCCAGCTGTTGGGCCCGCGACATGACGTCGGGGCTCAGGGCATTGCGGTTGACGCTATCGGCGGTGGCGGCAAAGCGCAGCTGGAGGGCGCCGTCTTGGTATTCGATGGCCTGGATGGCCTGCGCCCCGGGCGGCAGCAATTGGGCGGTGGTCAGGGCCAGCGGCAGGAAATCCTGCGGATCGGTCTGGCCTCCCGCCGCGCGCAGGGTGTCGCGCTGCTGGATGGCCTGGCGCAGGGGATCGAGAATGACCGGCAATTGCGGGAACACGTCGCGCACTTGCGCCGCCATGCGGCGTTCGATGGCCTGGGCTTCGTCCTGCAATTGCCAGGCGTAGACGTTCAGGCCGAGCAGCCAGATCGCCGCCGCGCCTCCCAGCCACGCCAGCGGGCGGCGCCAGGGCGAGGCCTGCAGGCGGCGGGGGCGCAGCGCCGGCACGGCCAGCGACCACGCCGGTAGCTGGCCCAGCCACCGGCTCGACGGGTCGAGATCCGGTGTGCGCTCCGGAGCTGAAGCGGATGAAGCGTGATCCGGGGTGGTGGGCCGCCAACGCGCCAGCCAGGTGGGCACGGGCGGCAGCAGCGCATAGCCATCGGTCGTTGCCACCAGCGACTCCAGCCAAATGGCAGCCGCCGGATCGGCCACGGTATCGTCGGCGAGAGGGTCGAGGGCCAGCACCGCACCGCGGCCCATGGCATCGCGGGCCAGCAGGTAATGATCCCGCCAGGCCAGCACGATACCGCGCTCCGGCCGCGGCAGGCTCAGGGCGGCGGGGACGAGGTGCCGTGCCGGCAGGCCGACCTCGGCCAGCAGGTTCCAGCCGCGCGACAGCCAGGCGCGATCCGCCCAGGCCACGACGGCGCGGCCATCGGCGGCGCGCGGCCCGCACGCCACGGCCAGCGTATCGACGTCGCCCAGTACCAACGGTTCGATGGCATTGGCCACCGCCGCGTCGAGCTGGTGCGATGGCAACGGCGGCAGGGCCACCTCGGCAAGAACGGCGTCGGCCGGATGGAGGATGGCCATGATGTCGCTGGCCGGCACGGCCGCGGCGATCGCGGCCAGCGCCAGGCGTCCTTGGCGGACGACGCGTTGCCCTTCGAGCAGGGCGAAATCGGCTTCGGTTTCTGGCTGTAGCTCCGCCAACCGGGGCAACATCAGGCGCAACGTGGTTTTCAATGAAATTCCCGGATCCAGACTGGCTGGATAGTATCGCGGTTGCTACGCTGGAGCAGGGCGCGGGTCGCGACCACGGCGTGGTCCAAGGTCACTGCGCCTTTTACCAGAAACCAGTGGCTATTGACCACGATGGTACTGGCATCGATGTTGAGGTCCGGACTGGCGAGGCGATTGAGGAAATCCGACGTATCGCGAAACCAGACGCCGCGGTCGCGCTGCGCCACGAGCGAGCGCGCATGGCCCAGCGATAGGCCGGGAACGGCGGCCACCAGCGTCTCGGCGCTCGCGGTGTTGGCGTTGAGCGCGGTGGCTTCGGGCAGTACCGTGAGATACGGACGCAAGGCTTCCAAAACCTCGGGGGTTACCGCTTCCAGAGCGAGCAGGTCGTCGATGAGCTGCGGCATGGGCGCCTGAGGCGGCCGGATGACCGTACCGTCGGCGGAAAGCAGGGGCTGCGCGATGGCTATGCGCTGTGCCAGAACCTGCGCCAGCCCCGGCGGCAGGCCGAGCTGCGGTAGAAGACGTTGCAATCCTTCGTACGCGGCGGGCTGCAGCACGCCGCCTTCGGCCAGATTGCGCAAGTTGAATTTGCCCTGTTCGTCTTCGATGCGCCCCGAGAACACCGCGACGCGGCCCGTATCGGACTGGCTGACGCGGGTATCTTCGACCGGAATGGACCACAGCTGGCCGGGTTCGGTGGTGTTGTAGCGGCGTCCGTCGAACCGCAGCACCATCGACGCCCAATCCATGCCGCCGCGCAGCAGCCATTGGCCCTGCGCTTGCAAATAGCGGTTCTCGGCGGCGCGCACGTCGATATCCTGGCGCTGCAAAAGCCCGGTGACCAGCACCGTGGCCACGAGCACGATCAGCAGGGCGCCGATCACGGCCATGCCCTTGGCGGCGGCGCGGCGCGAAGCGGGGGAGGAGCGGCGCCGTCTCATGGGAAAGCAATGACACGTCGATAGACTTCGTTCTGGTCGCCGCCGTCGCGGGTGATCACCACTTGCATCCCCGTGACCGGCGTCGTGGCGTCGGCGGGCCGCGGCAGCGGCAACCAGCCGTTGCCTTCCACCCAGCCCTGGATCGTGAACTCCCGCACGGCGTCCAGGACGACGGCGGCGGCCTCGGGCTCGACGGGGGGCAGCGGATAGACGGTGCTGGGCGCGCCCGCGCTGCGCAGCAGCCGGCCACCTTCCAACCACCAGACCACCCGCTGCCAGCTACCGGGTTGAGAGGGGCCGGCCCGCACGATTTCGAGTTGCACGCCGCGTCCGCCGCGCTCCGGCGCATCGACTTCGATCGACAAGGGCAGGGGGCGCGGCGGGGCCGCCTGGCCCGGGGGCAGAACCGGCAGTAGGGCCGGTGCCAGGACCATATCGGGCGCATGCTGGACGAGGTCGCGCTCCAGTTGCCCCAGCAGGCGCAACAGGGCATCGGTCTGGTCGGCGCGATGCTGAAGGTGTTCGCGCAACCCCGTGATGCTTTCCAGGCCTCGCCACGACATGATGCTGACGATGGCCATGAGCGTGATGGCCACCAGCAACTCGATCAGGGTGAAGCCGGTGCCGCGCGGAACATGCCTGGTCGGCGGCGTCGGCCCGGCCGCGCCGGGTTCGGCCCCGAGGGCGCCAGGCTTGACCATCCCGCGCGGCGGGTGCTCCGCCTGGCGATCCCGGCCTGGAGCGAGGCGGGGTGTCATCGGCCCCGCTCCACCAGACCACCCAGCGTTGCCAAGGTTTGGCCGCGGTCGGCCGCGGTATGGACGCGGATCGTGACCAGACGCATGTTGGCATTGACGGACGCTTCCACCGTTTGACTGCATTGCAGCGCCTGCCGGCCCATGGGGCAGGGAAGCGTCGTGCGGCCGATGGCGGGAAACTCCCGTGTCAGCCGCAGCTCGGCCAGGCGATTCTCGGCGGCCACCGTCGCCAGCGCCCGCTGCCGCAAGTTTTCGTCGTTGCCGGCGATCACGCCCGTGGCGCGGATCGCGGCGCCCAGCGCCACCGCCACGATGGCCAAGGCCACCAGCACTTCGATCAGGGTAAAGCCCGCATCGTCCTTAGGGATCCTCTGCACAATCCACGCCGGCCGCCGCCTCCCGCCATCGGGCGCGATCGGCTCGGCGGAATGGTGCAGAGGATCCTTAGGGTGCGATGGCATTTGAGGTGAAGTCATTCGACGACATACCGGCCGTTGGCGTCGCGCAGAATGCGTACCTGCCCCTGATCGCCCGACAGCGTGATGCGCAGGGGCGGCAAGATCCATTCGTGGGTAAACACCACCGCTTCGGCGGGCTCGACGCGCACCGCCACCGGCGGCGAAGCCCAGGCGCGGGGTCGCAGGCGGTCGTCGTGGGCGAAGACGTCGAGAGGGGCGTTGGCAACGGTGGTGGGCAAGGGCTCGCCGGGCCGGAACTCGCGCTGCTGGCGCTCGAAGCGGTAGCCGTCGCGCGAGGCGCGCCAGACGATGGGCCGGCCATCCATGCGCACCTCGGTTTGCGCCAGGGAGAACAAATGGGCCAACCGCTGGGCGTCGGCTTGCAGATCGCGACGGGCCGGAAAGGCGGTGAGGCTGACGGCGGTGGCCATGATGCCGATGATCACGATCACCACCATCAGTTCGATGAGGGTGAAGCCTCCGGGGAGGGCTGAGGGAGCGGCCCGCCGCCTTACTGCGCCCATGAGCCGATGTCGGCGTCGGCGTTTTCACCCCCGGGCGTCGCGTCGGCGCCCAGCGAGAAAATATCGATCTCGCCATGAACGCCGGGGTTGAGGTACTGATAGGGGTTGCCCCAGGGATCGTTGGGCAGGCGCTCGAGCGTGGGCCGCCAGTTGGACGAGACCGGGCCGCTGGCGGGTTTGGTGACAAGCGCCGACAGCCCTTGCTCGGTGGTGGGATAGCGCCCGTTATCGAGACGATAGAGCTTGAGGGCCTGCACGATGGTGGCGATGTCTTGGCGGGCGGCGACGGCGCGGGCCTGATCGGGCCGGTCGAGCAGGCGGGGCACCACCAGAGCGGCCAGGATTCCCATGATGACGACCACGACCATGATTTCGATCAGAGTGAAACCCTGCTGGGCACGGCGATGGCGAGGGGGACGGGCGGCAAGCGGCACTGGGGCACTCCGTATGGAACATTGAGCAAAGACCGTTATTATGGCGGGTCTTGACGAATCGCGCGTGAAATTGCAGCGGCAATCACATGGTACGAAACTGGAACCTCGATTGGGAAGCTTCGGCGCGCCGTGCCGTGCAGGGCCTGGGTATGGTGGCCGCCGCGGCCGGCATCGGGGTGTGGGCCGCGATCCTGCTGGCTCCGGCTCCCCGGCCCGCGCCGCCGGCCCTGGTGGCCGAAGGCACCGGGGGTACCGATGTTTCGCCGGTGGCCGGCTGGTTTGGCGGCGGCCCGGCAAGCCGGATCAAAATCGTGCCTAGCGGGCTGATCGCCGCGGGCCAGTATGGCAGCGCCATACTGGCCGTTGATGGCGGCCGCCCCCAGGCCTATGGTGTGGGGCAGCCCATCGCCCATGATCTGACCTTGGTGTCGGTGCTGCCCACCGGGGTGGTGGTAAGCCAGGGCGGCCAAGAAACCGAACTGCTGCTGCCCACGCTGCCGCGCCTCGATGCCATCATGCCCGTGCCGTCGGCCTCGGCCCCGGCGCGCTGAGCCGGAGCGCCTGGCCGCCGACGGATTCGAGGGCGCGGTGCCGGCAGAGCAAACCTGGCCGGGACGCGCCCTTACTGCACCAGTTGGTTGATCTCGATGATGGGCAGCAGCACGGCCAGCACGATCAGCAGCACGAACCCTCCCATCACCAGGATCAGCACCGGTTCGAGCAGTGCCGTGAGGGCCATGGCGCGACGCTCGAGTTCGCGCGACAGCGTTTGCGCGGCGCGCTCCAGCAACTCCGGCAGGGTGCCGGTTTTCTCGCCGCTGGCGGCCAGATGGATGAGCAGCGGCGGAAAGCTTTTTTGTACCTGCAATGCCTGCGCGAGCGAGCTGCCCTCGCGAACCCGCGAGGTGGCATCGCCCACGTCGGCCCGCAGCTTGTCGTTCGAGAGCGTTTGCCGGGCGGCTTCCAGTGAACGCAGCAGCGGCACGCCGCTTCCGGTGAGAATGGCCAGAGTCGACGCGAACCGTGCCGCGTTCATGCCCAGCGAGAACCGGCCGGCCAGGGGCAGCCTGAGGATGCGGGCATGCCAGGCTTGCCGGGTGGCCGGATTGCGCAGCATCATCCGCCACAGCAAGCCCAGCAAGACCAGCACGGCCAGGGTGGCCCAGCCCCAATCACGCACGTAGCCGCTCAGGCCCAGCATGATGCGCGTGAGCAGCGGCAACTCTTGCTGGGCCTGCGAGAAGGCGCTCACCACTTGCGGCACCACGTAGCCCAGCAGAAAGATCACGATGGCCACCGACACCAGGCTGACGATGGCCGGATAAATGAAGGCGGTGAGTACCTTGCTCTGCAGGGCGTTGCGCTCTTCGATGTAGTCGGCCAGTTTTTCCATAACATGGGCGAGGTCGCCGGATTCCTCGCCGGCCGCCACCAGCGCGCGGTAAATATCGGGAAAATCGCGGGGCCGGGTGGCCAGGGCGTCGGCCAGCCGATGGCCGGCGCGCACATCGGCGCGCACCGCGCTCAGGACTTCGGCCACATGCTTGCGCTCGGCCTGGTCGGCGGTGGCGCCGAGGGCGGCATCGAGGGGGAGGCGGGCGGCCAGCAGGCTGGCCAACTGGCGGGTGGCCCAGGCCAGCTCGGTGTCGTTGAGCCTGGGCGCGAACCACGCGCCACCTCCAGGGCCGCGGCTGGCCACGGCTTCCACCTGCAAGGGCAGCAGGCCGCGGGCCCGCAACTGCGCCCGGGCGCCGCGCGGGCTATCGGCGTCGATCAAACCGGTTTCGGTTTTACCGGCGGCGTCGGCGGCCTGGTAGCGGAACGAGGGCATGAGGCGGCCTCCGGGTTCAGCGGCGCCGCGTGTCGTGCTTCATGATGCGGTCTTTTTCGCGTAGCCAATCGCGCTCGCGGGCACTGTCGCGCTTGTCGTGCAGCTTCTTGCCCCGGGCCAGGGCGATATCGAGCTTGATGCGACCACCTTTATAGTGCAGATTGATCGGCACGATGGTGTAGCCGCGTTGCTCGACTTTGCCGATCAGCTTGCTGATTTCGTCTTTCTTGAGCAGCAGCTTGCGCGTACGAGTGGCATCGGGATGGATGTGGGTGGACGCCGTGGGCAGGGGGCTGACGTGCATGCCGAGCAGCCAGAGCTCGCCATTGCGCACGATGATGTGGCTTTCTTTCAGTTGCGCCCGGCCCGCGCGAATCGACTTGACCTCCCAGCCTTGCAGAACCAAACCGGCCTCGAAGCGATCTTCGATGAAGTATTCGTGAAAGGCCTTGCGGTTGTCGATGATGCTCATGAAATTCAAGCCGGTAAAATCCTAGGATTCTACCCTTTACCCTATCCGCTGTATGCATACCGTAAAACGTTCGGTACTGGTGCCGTATTCCGCGGCACGAATGTTCGACCTGGTGGCCGCGGTCGATCAATATCCGCAGTTCATGCCCTGGTGCGGTGGCGCCCGGATCCTCGAGCACACCGAGTCGGGGATGCGGGCTTCGATCACCATCAGTTTTGCCGGTGTTCGCCAGACTTTCACCACGCACAATACGCACGACCATCCGCACTCCATCCGGCTGCAGTTGGTGGACGGCCCCTTCTCGGCGCTGGAAGGACTGTGGGAGTTCCAGCCTTTGGCCGACGACGCGTGCAAGGTGTTATTCACCCTGGACTACGCATTCTCCAATGGCTTGCTGGAACGCGTCGTGGGCCCGGTCTTCAATCGTATCGCCACCAGTTTCATCGACGCCTTTACCCAGCGCGCCGATCAGGTTTATGGCTGAGCCGACCGATCTGCGCGTCACCGTGACGTATGCCACGCCCGAGGCCGTCTGGCAGCGGGTCTGCCGGCTTGCCAACGGGGCCACGGTGGCCGACGCGGTGACGGCAAGCGGCTTTGCGGCGGCCTTTCCCGATGTGGATCCCTGGGGACAGGGGGTAGGCGTTTTCGGCCTGCTGCGGCCAGCCGCGTTTGTGCTGCGCGATGGCGATCGTATCGAAATCTACCGGCCTCTCACGTTCAACCCGATGGAATCGCGGCGCCGCCGAGCGGCCCACAAGGCGCGAAAAACAGCGGCGGCCCGGGAGCGCTCCGCTGGCGCCGGCGAGGGCCGGTGAGTTCCGCTCAAACCAGGCCGCGGCGAGCGGCCTCCAGGGCGGCTTCGGCGCGCGACGACACATTGAGCTTGCGATAGAGCGATTTGACGTAGCCCGCCACGGTGTGCTCGGTGAGATTCAGCAAACGGGCGGCTTCCACCACCCGCAGGCCGCGCCCGATATAGCGCAGCACTTCCAGTTCGCGCGGCGTCAGCGCCGGCTGCGCGGGATCGTCGATCGCGTGGGCAGTGGCGGGCGCCACCGGCTTGTCGCGAAAATGCGCCAGCATGCGCCGCGCGATGGCCGGCGAAATGGGCGGCGCGCCGGCGCCGATCGCCTCGAGGTGGCGCAGCAGCTGGGTTTCGTCGAGATCCTTGAGCAGATATCCCTGGGCGCCGGCCGCCAAGGCGCCAAACAAATGGGCATCATCATCGAAGATCGTGGCGACCACCACCATCGTCCGAGGATGCTGCCGCCCCAGCTCCGTCATCAGCTCCGCGCCCGAGCCGTCCGGCAGGAGCAGATCCACCAGCGCCAGATCGAAGCCGTCCGGCGCCCGGGCAAGCCAGGCGCGCGCCGCCCCGAGCGAAGCCGTCAGGTGAAGATGCGCGTCGGGCCAATGGCTGGACAATACTCCGGCCAGCCAGCGCTGGTATTCGGGCGAGTCTTCGACGATCAGGATATGGCGTATGGGCAGGGGCATCAGGAAAGCAGGGGCGGGGCCATTTGGGGCGAGCGCAGCGGCACCCACAAGGTGACGGCATGGCCTTCTTCATGCTCGTGGTGCTCGATCGTGCCGTGAATTTGTGCCAGCCGCTGTTGCATATTGGCCATGCCCATGCCCATGCCCGGGTGGGAGATATCGCAACCGGCATCCTCGCCTGCCGCGAGCGCATTGGCCGTACGGAAATCCGTGGTGGTGAAGCGCACACCATCGCCTTCGAGGGCTATGGCGATCCGCACCAGGGCGGCGTGGCTATGCCTCAGGACATTGCTGAGAATCTCGCGCTGTACCGAAAGCAGGTTTTTATAGACGGGGTACTCCATGGCCCAGTCGGGCAAGGCCTCGGGCACCTGCCACTCCAGGGCGATATTGGCCGCGTCCAGGCGCTCGCCGGCTTCTTCGTGGAGCCGTTCCAGCAGGCCGTCGAGCGACATCGATTCGCCGGCCAGGCCGCTCAGGATCGTACGCAGATCTTGCAGCGTGCTGCGCAAGGTACGCTTGATGGCGGGATCCTGCGCCTGATGCAAACTCGAGATCAGGCGCGAGGCGATGTCGTCGTGCAGATCGCGGGTAATACGCTGGCGTTCTTCAGCCACTCCGCGAGCAAACTCGGCCCGGCTGGCATCGGCCTGGGCCAGAAAAACCATCAGGCGGCGGGCCAACCTCAGGTAGTCGCGGCTGAAGAGGCCGCGGCCCTGCCAGGGATAGCGCAGCCGCAAGGCGGGCGCGCCGGCAACGGCCGGAAAATCCAGGGTGAGGCCATCGTCACGCAGCACCGGGCTGGCAAGCGGTTCGTCGAGATCGCGAATTTCCAGGGGCTGGAACAGCCGCTGCAAAAGGTTGCGCCACTGCGCCGTCCGGCGCCGATCATCGGGTTCGAGGACGACGTCGAGTACGCCGCGAAACAAGGCATCCTCGCTCAGGCCGTGGCGCGTCACCAGCCGCCGCCAGAACCAGTTGCGCAAGGGCAGGTACAGAAAGCCGACGATCAACAGCGATACACCCAGCGAGAGGGCCGGCGCCAGGTGCAAAAGCCAGATCAGGGCGGCATCGACCACCAGGAGCAGGAGGACGCCGGAAACCCAGAGCAGGATGCGATACGCCCATTCGTCTAGAGCGAACAGCCGGAAACGCGCCACACCCAAGGCGATGCCGGCATACATGATCAGGAAAAAGACGAAGCCGAGGCCTTGCGGCAAGGGTGGCGCGCCGCCCAGCAGCGGAGCGATACCCATGGGTACCACGAACAAGGCGGCGCCCACCAGCGCCGACAGGGCCACCCAGCGCAGCGCGGCGCGCGCCGCGGGGTCGTTGCGGGTGGCGCGCCATTGCCAGGCCGCGCACGCCAGCGCCACCAGGGTTTGCAGCAGCGTGATGAGATTGCCCAGCGGCCTGGGCCACAACTGGAGCAGATCGGCCACCAGCAGCGCGCCGAAGATCACGGGAATCGCCAGGAGCGCGCGCAGCGGCACCAACTGGCGGGGGAAGCACAAAAAGATGGAGATCAGGGCGCAGCCGAAAAGAATCGCCCCGCTCATGTTGATGCCCGAGAGCAGATCCAGCAAGGTGCCGTCCAACGCCAGCTCACGGGTGCTGTACCAAGCGGCCGGCAGGGTGAACGAGAGCATGGCGGCGCCGGTGATCGCGAACAGTCGTGCGCCCCAGTCGTGCGGCTGCAGTACCCAGACCCAGCAGCCGATGAGCAGGGCCAATAGCCCCGACAGGAGCTGAACCCAATAGAGCCAGGGCAGGCTGGACAAGGGCCGCTCGGCGGCGGGCGTGACGGTGGTGTGGCGGCGCTCGCCGCCGGCCTCCGGGCTTTCCCATTGCAGCGTGACGCTGGATTGCCCCAGCAAGTCGTGCAACTGGGTTTGCCGCATCATGAAACGCCGCACCTCCACGAACGAAGGCAGCAAACCGATGTCTTCGGTGAGATCCAGATTCTGGACGTCGAGGGAGGTCGTGCCCGCGGTAAGCCGATTGGGATCGGCCGTGGCGCCTGCCTGCAAGCCCAGCAATCGGCTACCGGCCGGCACGGCGGAGGCGGGCCCGATACTTTGAATCACCTGTAGACCGCGGCCTTCCTGGCTGGGAGCAAGCGTGAGCCCCAACCAGGGCCCACGCAAGGCGAAGACTGTAACGACCAGGCACGCAATCAAGCCGATCAGGGTGATCAGCAAGAGTCGCGGCCCGGGTGAGGCGAGAAGGGGAGAGGCTCCCACGGCCGAGGGCGGCAACTTCAACACTGAGCTCCTGGTTGTCGCGATATTACAGGGATTATCAAGTTACGGTCTTGTCTCCTAGATTAATGCGCGCTTGCACAATACGCAATTTCTTTGCGCATTCGCTACTCGATGCAACCCCCGAAACCGGGGGTGCCGATCTCTTGTAGGGCTTTTTACACTCGGTTGCTCGACGCCGCGGGTGGCGTCGTCCCGCGTCTTTCAGGAGATCAATGTGATGCAAAAACGCTTGCTGGCCGCAGCCATTCTGGCTGGCCTCAGCCTCAGTCTCGCCGCGTGTGGCGGGAGCGACGACGATACGCCCGAGCCACCGCCCCCAGCGCCGGAGCCCGGCCCCGGACCTTCGCCGGATCCGGATCCCGGGCCTGCGCCCGACCCCGACCCGACGCCCGATCCGGACCCGGGCCCAAGCCCCGACCCGGATCCCGATCCGGGGCCAGGGCCGGATCCCGATCCCACGCCGGGAGGCGCCGGGGAGTGCGTCAATCCCGCCGAATACCAGGTGGGCAGCACCTGGAGGCTGGAGTATCGAGTCAGCGGCCTGTTTACGGGAACCTCGGTCACCGACGCCAAGGTCGCGCGCCGTACCGATTTTGCGGGGTACTCCGCCCTCGAAACGGAAGTCCTCACGACCACCTCGTACACTGGTCTGCCCAGCGTGGAAACCTCGGTGTTGAATTACGCCGACATGGTGGGCGGCAACCTGCTCGAGGCATACGGCAATCGGGCCGAGGCCGACGTCATGGGGCTGAAGAGCACCACGGTCAGCACATACACCCCGCCGTGGCGCAATCCCATGTGGACGCTCGCGGCTGGCCAGACCGAAACCTATACCTATACGATGCGCAGCGAGACCACGATCACCGGCGCGCCGGTGCCCGTGCCACCCACCATCACCGAGCACACGGCAACCGGCTCATACACCTTCGACGGCCGCCAATCGGTAACGGTGCCGGCAGGAGCGTTCAATGCCTGCAAATTCACCCAGGCCGAAGAGGGCACCACCAACGAAATGTGGTTCGCCCCGGGAACGGGCGTGATGGTCAAGTCGATCAGTACGAAGCCTGGCGAGGGTAGTCTGACGCTCGAAATGACGACTGGCCGCTTCAACGGTACCAATATCGCGTCGTAATGAAGAACTCCGGCCTCCCGGCCGGAGCTTCTCCGCCACCAGTCGGGGGAGCCTTCGGCTCCAGAAAACCATTGCCTCGCTGGACCCCGTCCTGAAGGATAAGCCCGGACACCGGCCAGTCCCTGCGGACTGGCCGGTGCCTGGCGCATCCGAGGTGCATGCAGGCCGCGAGGTGGACGAGGCTTGCGCTTGGGCCCGTGGTCAAACCCGCCATCGGGCTTCGGCTCGCACAAGTCCCCCTGGCGCCATATAATTCGGCTTTGCGCCAGGGGGCTTTTTTCTATGCGTCTCGTCAAACAAGCGCTCACCTTCGACGATGTGTTGCTGGTGCCTGCGTTTTCCAACGTGTTGCCCCGCGACACGAGCCTCGTCACTCGCCTTACCCGCGAGATCTCTCTCAATATTCCGCTGGTATCCGCCGCCATGGATACCGTGACCGAAGCGCGTCTGGCCATTGCCATGGCCCAGGAAGGCGGCATCGGCATCGTCCACAAGAACCTCACGGCCGATCAACAGGCCCACGAGGTGGCGCTGGTCAAGCGCCACGAGTCCGGCGTGGTGTCCGACCCGATCACCCTGTCGCCCACCATGACGGTGCGCGACGCCCTTGCGCTGCAGCGCGAGCACGGCATCTCCGGCCTGCCCGTGATCGAAGGCCGCAAGGTGGTAGGCATCGTCACCAACCGCGATCTCCGCTTTGAAGACCGCCTTGACGAACCCGTTGCCAACGTGATGACGTCGCAGGATCGGCTTATAACCGTTCGCGAAGGCGCCAGCCGGGCCGAGGCCCAGGCGCTGATGCACAAGCACCGCCTCGAGCGGGTGCTGGTCATCAACGATGCCTTCGAGCTGCGCGGCCTCATGACCGTCAAGGACATCACCAAGAACACCGCCAACCCCAATGCCTGCAAGGATGCCGAAGGCCGCCTGCGCGTGGGCGCCGCGGTGGGCGTGGGCGAGGGCACCGAAGACCGCGTGGCCAAGCTCGTGGCCGCCGGGGTCGACGTCATCGTGGTCGACACCGCGCACGGTCATTCACAGGGTGTGCTCGATCGCGTGCGATGGGTCAAGGATAACTACCCGCAAGTCCAGGTGATCGGCGGCAACATCGCCACTGCCGAAGCCGCGCTGGCATTGGTGGCCGCCGGCGCCGACGGCGTCAAGGTCGGCATCGGGCCGGGCTCCATCTGCACCACCCGCGTGGTGGCGGGCGTGGGCGTGCCGCAAATCACCGCCATCTCCGACGTCGCCGCCGCCCTGCAAGGCACCGGCGTACCGCTGATCGCCGATGGCGGCGTGCGCTTCTCGGGCGACATCGCCAAGGCCATCGCGGCCGGCGCCAACACCGTGATGATGGGCGGCATGTTCGCGGGCACCGAAGAAGCGCCCGGCGAAGTCGTGCTTTACCAGGGCCGCTCCTACAAGTCGTATCGCGGCATGGGCAGCCTGGGCGCCATGACGGACGGCTCGGCCGACCGCTATTTCCAGGATCCGGCCAACAACGCCGACAAGCTCGTGCCCGAAGGCATCGAGGGTCGAGTGCCCTACAAAGGCAGCGTGCTCGCCATCATCTACCAGTTGGTGGGCGGCATCCGCGCCTCCATGGGCTACTGCGGCTGCCGCACGATCGACGACATGCGCACCCAGCCCAGCTTCGTCCAGATCACCGCGGCCGGCATGCACGAATCCCATGTGCACGATGTGCAGATCACCAAAGAAGCGCCCAACTACCGCGCCGGCTGATGCCCGCCGCGCGCCGCCGCCGGCAGTTGGCCGACGCGGCGGCTACGTACGGCGGGCGCTTTTTAGGCGCTTCGCCGTTGACTGATTTCCCTAGCTGACTTTTGCCATGCACGAACGCATCCTGATCCTCGACTACGGCTCGCAGGTCACCCAACTCATTGCCCGCCGCGTACGCGAAGCCCAGGTGTATTGCGAGATCCACCCCGGCGACGTCGATGATGCGTTCATCCGCGAGCAGGCGGCCACCGGCCTCAAGGGCATCATCCTCTCGGGGGGCCACGCTTCGGTATACGCCGATGGCGCTTTTCCCGTGCCGCAGGCGGTTTTCGAGGCCGGCGTGCCCGTGCTCGGCATCTGTTACGGCATGCAGGCCATGGCCCGCCAGCTCGGCGGCGAAGTCAGCCTCAGCGATCACCGCGAATTCGGCTACGCCGAAGTCCGCGCGCATGGCCATACCCGTTTGCTCAACGGCATCGAAGACTTCCGCACCGCCGACAGCCACGGCATGCTCAAAGTCTGGATGAGCCACGGCGACAAAGTGCTGGAGATGCCCGAGGGCTTCGTGCGGATGGCCTCCACGCCATCCTGCCCGATCGCCGGCATGGCCGACGAAACCCGCCACTTCTATGGCGTGCAATTCCACCCCGAAGTCACCCACACCGTACAGGGCCAGGCCATTCTCTCGCGCTTCGTGCACGAGATCTGCGGTTGCTCGCACGAATGGAACATGCCCGACTACGTCGACGAAATCGTCGGCCGCATCCGCGAACAGGTGGGCAGCGACGAAGTCCTGCTCGGCCTCTCGGGCGGCGTCGATTCGTCCGTCGCGGCCGCGCTGCTGCATCGCGCCATCGGCGACCAACTCACCTGCGTTTTTGTCGACCACGGTCTGCTGCGCCTCAACGAGGCCGAGCAGGTGATGAAAACCTTCGCCCTCAATATGGGCGTGCGCATCGTCCACGTCGACGCCAGCGAACGCTTCATGAGCGAGCTCGCCGGCGTGACCGACCCCGAGGCCAAGCGCAAGATCATCGGCCGCGAATTCGTCGAAGTCTTCCAGGCCGAAGCCGCCAAGCTCACCAACGTCCGCTGGCTGGCGCAAGGCACCATCTACCCCGACGTCATCGAATCGGCTGGCGCCAAAACCGGCAAGGCCGCCGCCATCAAGTCGCATCACAATGTGGGCGGCCTGCCCGATACCCTGCACCTCAAGCTGCTCGAACCCCTGCGCGAACTGTTCAAAGACGAAGTCCGCAAACTGGGCGTGGCCCTGGGCCTGCCGCCCGAGATGGTCTATCGCCATCCCTTCCCCGGCCCTGGCCTGGGGGTACGCATCCTGGGCGAGGTCAAGCGCGAATTCGCCGACTTGCTGCGCCAGGCGGATGCGATCTTCATCGAAGAGTTGCGCAATACCCGCGACGAAGACAGCGGCAAGTCCTGGTATGAGCTCACTTCACAGGCCTTTGCGGTATTCCTGCCGGTGAAGTCGGTGGGGGTGATGGGAGATGGGCGCACCTATGAATACGTGGTGGCGCTGCGCGCGGTGGAAACGTCCGACTTCATGACGGCCGGGTGGGCGGAACTGCCGTATAAGCTGCTGGGGCGGGTGTCGGGTCGGATCATCAATGAGGTGAGGGGGATCAATCGGGTGGTTTATGACGTTTCTAGTAAGCCGCCGGCTACGATTGAGTGGGAGTGAGGTTGATTTCTAACTAATTGATTGTTTTGGATTAAATAAATGCCATTGATGATATTTTTTACATTATCAATGGCATTTTCCATGGTGCGCGGCGGGCACTCCGTTGTTGCTACCACCGATACCATGACTGGACTAATAATGCCGATGGGTTCTGGATGTGGCTAGATTGTTCCAGTTATGCCTGAGTAGCGCAGAACATCTGGCTGGCCTGTAGTCGTCAATGTATCAAAGGATCGGCTATGCTTGAGTTTCGAACGATCGCCAGAACCTCGATTTGCAGGGTAACGCTATGAACGTCACAGAAACTCAGCTTGTCTATGTAGAAATAGCGGGCAGTAAGAGCGATGGACGCTCCAATCTTGGCTATTACATAATGGTATTGTGTGTGCGTGACACCTTCGTTGTATGGCGACTAAATCAGTTCGGATGCTGCTTGTCGTAGCTAGTGCAGATCGGCCTGAACTGGAAAAAAGGTAGTGACTCACATGTATTATAGGGTCGCAGCTAGAAGCACTTAAAGTTTGAGTCGTTAACTTGTGTCATTGAGGAAATATGCATCTCGTTACTAAATCCTACTTCGATGCTTTTTGTAAAGACTTCGGAGCCCCATACGATGAGGCGAAGAATTTCGAAGCGTTTGTCAATTACTGTGTGTTCTCAAAAATTTCTGGGGACAATGTAGAGGTCAGCGATTTGGTCTATGAAGGTGCCGATCCAGGGATTGATGGCGCGCTCTTGTTCCTTGACGATCGTGCTGTTTTTTCGCTGGAGGAAATCGAAGACATCTTCCAAACAACCAAGCGGGAATATGAAGTATCAATTGTCTTGACACAGGCAAAGCGATCCACGAATTGGTCGAAACAAGAAATAGACTCTTTTGTTGCCGCAATTGTTGACTATCTGTCCGATAAGCCTGCTCAGCCGCACAGCCAATATTTGGTGGATTTTAGGAAGATGTTTGGCAAAGTTTTCGAAAATATTGGCCGTATCAAAGGTGGCTTGCCGAACCTCTTTGCATACTTCTTTACCGCTGCACCAGATACGGACGCCGTTGAGATAAACGCCGCGTTTCAGGTGGGAGAGGCTGCCCTTAAAAAAATGGGCTACTCAAACGAGACCCGCTTAATAAAAGCGCACCGTGATGTCATCCATGAGATGTGGTTGGCAGCAGATGGTCCAATGGAAGCCCAGCTAGTGACAGTTGGCTATGCCCCGTTTCCGGCAGTACCAAATATCAGTAACGCTTACGTTGCCACCGTGACCGCGCGGAGCTTTATCGACGCCATTCTTAAGGATCAAAATGGTTTGCCACGAAAGAAGCTTTTCGAGGAAAACGTGCGTGACTTCCTTGGTATTGATGTCGAGGTAAATTCAGAAATTGCCGAAACCTTGAGTGATGTGAATAAGAAGCCGAGGTTTGGGCTGATGAATAATGGTGTGACCATTGTTGCATCAAGCGTACGCCCAGCTGGTCAAGCAATTTACATTCGAGATTTTCAAATCGTCAACGGATGCCAGACATCGAACGTTTTGATTTCCCTGGATGCGCAAGTCGACAATTCTGTTTGTCTTATGGTCAAGCTAATCGAAGCTGATGAGACATCAGTGATCGACGATATTGTGCGGGCAACAAATAGGCAGTCAAAGGTTGAAGATGCTCAATTTATTTCAACTCTGGCTGTATTGCGTGAATTGGAGCAGTACTTTAATGCTCGAGGCGCGGGGGAAGTCAACCGAATCTATTTCGAACGACGCAAAGGACAATACCGTCCTGAGAATGTGGCTCCTGTGCGTATTTTTGATGCTCGGGAGACTGCCCGGTGCTACGCAGCCATGTTCATGATGCGGCCGGATATTTCCAGCAGGTATCCCAATAGGCTGACCGGAGATCTCCTAAATGAGGTGTTTTCTGAAGGCGCGCAAGAGGAGGACTACTATACGGCTTGCTATGCACACTATCGGTTGCGCATGCTCACGTCGAACAAACGATTCGACGGAAAGTATTCAAAGTTGCGTTGGCATGTGATGACTGCTGCATCGAAATATTGCGGTACAAAGTATAAGGAGATGGGATGTAGGTCGAAGAACGAGGCTTTATACAACCTTTTTTCCGCAAATGACGGAACGTGGTTTGATCGGCTTAATCTATTAATTAATACTGCGTTACCCGATCCCGATATTTCTCGTGATCTTCTTAAGTCGCCGCCTCTCACAGGATCGATGCTTGCTAACGTCGATAAGCTGCTCGTGTAAAGCATATGGAACACAGGGTGGTGCACGGGTAGAGAGGGAGGCAATCTGAACAACGACGCTGCTAAGGCCGCATACTAAATCAAGAAATTCGATACCACTTAGACCGTGCCGGCCGACGCGCTGGCCGCCGTCTTCAAGATGTTGAATCTTGAACAAGCGCAGGCGCGAGGCCTTCCCATGCTGTGATTGCACGGTCTGATAAGCTTGGTGCATTTATCGCATCTAACAAATGGAGCAAAGCATGCTGTTCGGAATTTTTTCGACTCAATGTAATGACCCAGTGAAATCCTGCTCAGGGGGGCGGACATTTTCTTGGCTCTGTCTGGCATGGGTTGGTGCCGTCCGTGTCCTTCGAACAGGAACAGCGCGAGGCTCGAATACTTGAGTAAGTGACGCTGACGCGGCTAGAGGTGAAAACCAGACGGTGATGACGTTTGAAGCTTGTATGAGTGACTGCATAATATTATAATTGCAGTCATAGACAGTAAGCTGGAGGATTTGAATCGTGGCAATTCTGACTGTAAGAAATGTGCCAGATGAAGTGCATCGTGCTTTGCGTGTGCGGGCGGCCGAGCATAGTCGTAGCACGGAAGCCGAGGTGCGGGAGATTCTCGCAGCAGCGGTCAAGCCAGAGAAGCGTGTACGTGTAGGGGATGCCCTAGCCGCTATCGGTCGCAAGGTTGGCTTGACCGACGAAGAATTTGCTTTCTTCGAAAGTGTGCTCGATAAGGCTCCAGCCGGACCCGTGAGTTTCGACTAAATGATCGTCCTGGATACCAATGTCGTTTCCGAGGCGATGAAGCCGGAACCGGATGCGACCTTGAGAGCCTGGCTGAATGAGCAGGCGGTGGAAACCTTGTATCTATCCAGCGTCACTTTGGCCGAGTTGCTGTGCGGCATGGGGGCGCTGCCGGCGGGAAAGCGCAAGGACATGCTCGACCGTGCGCTAACCGACCTACTAGAGCTGTTCAAGGATCGGGTCTTGCCGTTGGATACGGATGCAGCGCGCCACTACGCCGGCTTGGCCGTGACGGCCAGGAATGGTGGGCGTGGTTTTCCCACGCCAGGCGGTTACATCGCAGCCGTTGCAGTCTCGCGGGGCTTCATCGTGGCATCGCGTGACACTTCGCCCTATGAAGCGGCCGGCGTGAAAGTACTCAATCCTTGGAAAGGCGTATAGGGTTAGGGGGGCACCATAGCCGATAATTATGCAGGACAAGACATGAGCGCTCTACAGAACAACAGCAACCAGTTGAATGATGCCGAGCTGGTGTTGAAGCCGGGCGAGATCGCCGACCAGGAGTGTGAGCGCCGGCAAGCTGCCTGCTTATCTAGAGGGTAGGGCGGAATGACGACCACACCAACCTGCTGGATCATTGCAGGCCCCAATGGCGCAGGAAAAACAACCTTTGCACTGGACTACCTTCCGGCGGTCGCCCAATGCCAGACGTTCATCAATGCCGACCTGATTGCTGCGGGGCTGTCACCCTTGAACCCCGAGCGTGAGCAGTTGGCTGCGTCCAAGCTGTATCTGGCGGAAATCGACCGGTGCGAACGAGCGCGCCAGGACTTCGCTTTTGAGACAACTTTGTCTGGACGTGGTTACCTGCGGCTGGTGGATCGCTTGATGCAAAGCGGCTGGCGTGTCGAGATGTCATACTTGGCCTTACCCAATGTGCAGTTGTCTCATGACCGGGTGGCCGAGCGTGTCGCTCACGGCGGCCACAGTATCCCGGCGCAGGCGATTGAACGACGTTTTGCCCGGAGCTTGCGCAACTTGTTTGAAGTGTATGCCCACCGGGTCAGCCTGACGCGCTGCTACCTGAACAGCTTGGATGACCCAATCCTTGTGTTTACTCAGCAGGGGAATCGTGTTGAAATTTTTAATGATGCCGTCTATCGGCACCTACGCAGTGAGGCGGGCCTATGACTCCCCAATATGACGAAGACACGCGCAAGGCACTGGAAAGCCTACGCAATTCCGTGGCCAAGGCACTGGATCGCAAGCGCCGCCTAGGCCAGTACGCCGTGGTGTGGAAGGATGGTAAATCCGTTTACATCGGGCCGAATCCGCCTGATTCGAAGGAAGCGACGCGTAGCGAACCAGCACTGCGCTGAACGGATGTTCTGGCATTGTTGGGCACGATCAGGCGTCACACTGAACATGGTATTTTTGATGGTATTGAATTTTTATGATTAAAAATACTGTTTTAAACCAATAAATTATATTCTCTATTGATAATCGAGTGGGAGTGATGGGAAGCAGTTTCCCCTTATAAATCAACAGTCTAGAATGTCTCTCAAAAGATCATCAACAAGAATGTGATTCTTCTAGGCTGTTGATTTTAAAGATTATTTCGTGTGAGTTATTTACCTTCAAGAGCTTCTAGGTAGCGAAGCTGACGGTAAGTTTGACGGGGTGCGCAAGCTCTTTGGACTGGGGTTGGCGTAGCCTCGGAAGACCTACCGTCAGCGACGGTAGGTCTTTCTCTTAGACATCAGGATTTATGCGGGTTCACAAGGGTATGTAGGTCTCGTGATAGGTGACGGCAATCGGCCGTTTCAATCAGGAGACTATTCCCGTGCTTACAGACTTTGCCCTGCGAAACTTGAAACCCCGCGCGATCCTCTACAAGGTTGCCGATCGCGATGGCATGTACGCCATCGTTTCGCCGAAAGGCACTATTACCTTCCGATACGACTACCGGATCAATGGCCGACGAGAGACGTTGACCATAGGCCGTTACGGCTTCGGAGGGATTTCACTGTAAGGGCTCCAGCAACCCCATGGTTCCGCTCTGATCTCAGATTACCCATAGTGACGGCCTTGATCCTTTTCGGAGACAGGCCATGTCAGAGACACCCCAGCAGTATTGGCAACGCCACGTTGCGGCCCAGCGTGAGTCAGGCCTGAACATCAAGGCATACGCCCGGCGCGAGAACCTGAGCGTGAACATGCTCTACCAATGGCGCGCGCAGCTCGGCCAGACCCGCCGTCACGGCAGCAGCAAGGCACTGCAGGCGCGCAGTTCCGGTTTCGCGCAAGCCATCGCTGTGGCCGAGCCGACGGTGGCGGACGGCCGCGAATCGACCGAGAACCCCGCAGCTTCCTCACCGTGCCGTCTCGTGCTCGGCCCCGGCATCCACCTGGAGATGGACGAACTGCCCTCGCCGCAATGGCTCCTAAGGCTGGTCAGCGCCTGCCGGGAGGCACGCTGATGCATCCGGGCAGCCGCATCGAGCAGGTGTTTCTCTATCGCGAGCCGGTCGACTTCCGTAAATCGATCGGCGGCTTGAGCGTCATCGTCGAGCAGGAGATTGGCCACAACCCCTTTGGCCCGGCGCTCTACGTGTTCGTCAATCGTCAGCGAGACAAGATCAAGGCCTTGTACTGGCATCGCAACGGGTTTTGCCTCTGGTACAAGCGTCTGGAGAAGGAGCGATTTGCCTGGCCGCGGATCACCGAGCCCACCGTGACGCTCACCCTGCAAGAACTGGAGTGGCTGCTGGAAGGCTTTGATCTGTGGCGCAACCAGCCGCACAAAACGTTGCATTATCAGTCGGTTGCGTAGGATTCTGGGTGGATATCATGGCTAATTGATGGTACAATTTACCATGTCTTCAAGCCGTAAACCCCTGAGCCAGATCGCCGCCGAGCTTGGCCTTCCCGCCGATGCCTCCGAGGCGCTGGTGGCCGCCATCGCCGAGCAGGTGCGCGCTCAGTTGCAGGCTGAACACCAGGCTGCTTTGGCTCAACGCGAGGCCGAGGTGGCCGCGCAGGTTCGGGCGGAGGTCACCGCCGAAGTCACCACCCGCCTCACGGCCGAACACGTCCAGCAGATGATCAAGCTCCACGAGGAGCTTCGTCTGCAGCGCCGGCAGATGTTCGGCTCACGCTCCGAGGCCCACGCTGGGCAGTACTGCCTGTTCAACGAAGCCGAACTGGCCCTCGCCGAGGAGCCCGATGCCCCCGAGACGGCGGGCCTGCCGGCCTGCACCGAGCCTGACACCAGCAAGGATACCCAACCGGCCAAGCCGCCCAAGGCCCGGGGCAAGCGCAAGCCCATCCCGGCGGAGCTGCCGCGCGTCACCGTCGTGCACGAACTGCCCGAGAACGAACGGCTCTGCCCCTGCGGCACGCCCATGGTGGAGATTGGGCGCGACGTGAGCGAGCAGCTCGACGTCATCCCCATGCAGGTGCGCGTGCTGCGCCACGAGCGGGTGCGCTACGGCTGCCCGGATAAAACCACCGCGCCGCGCACGGCGCTGTTGCCGCCGCAGATTCTGCCGCGCAGCAACGCCAGCCCCAACCTGCTGGCCATGCTGCTCACTGTGAAGTACGTGGACGGCCTGCCGCTGGCCCGGTTTGCCAAGGTGATGGAGCGCAGCGGCGTGACGCTGCCGCGCCAGACCCAGGCGCGCTGGGTGATCGACGTGGCCCGCCAACTGCAGCCCCTGGCCAACCTGATCCTCGACGAATTGCTCGAGTGCCGGGTGCTGCACATGGATGAGACCACCGTGCAGGTGCTCAAGGAGCCCGAGCGCAAGGCCACCACCAAGAGTTACATGTGGGTGATGTGCAGCGGCGCCCATGAGTCCCGACCCTTGATCCTCTACGACTACCGAACCACGCGCTCGGGCCACACGGTGAAGGACAAGCTCGAGGGCTGGCAAGGCCATCTCATGGCTGACGACTATTCTGGCTACAACACCACGCGATCGCTCAAGGGGGTGGTACGACTCACGTGCCTGGCCCACGTACGACGCTACTTCGTGAAGGCCAAGAACGCGCAGGTCAAGACCAAGGCCGGTCTGGCCGACGAGGCCCTGGCGCTCATCGGTGCGCTCTACCGCATCGAGCGCAAGCTCAACGAGCAGGACCTGCCATTGCTGCAGGTAGCGGCGCTCGATGATTAGTTCGTCGAGCTCGACCTGCAATTGCGCCGCCCGATTGTGATCGTGCAAGTGCTGCTTCAAGCGGGCCAGCAGGGCTTGAATCTCGTCCAGAGTCGGTGCGGGCTCGAACTCGCTCGAGGCTGGCCAAGGCGGCAGGTCAGCGAAGAAGTCCTTGCGGTTGTCCTGGTTGCCGAGTTTGGCGATCAGATGGCCCAGGCCGCATTTCTCCAGCTTCTCGTAGATGTTTTCCACCGCCGCATTGTTGTTGGATAGCACCGCCACCGTTTGTCCGCGCAGCAGGATATTGGCGAGGATGTTCAAGATGGTCTGGGTCTTGCCGGTCCCCGGCGGGCCCTCGATCACGCTGACCTGCGCGCGGAAGGCTTGCTCGACCGCCGCAAGCTGGCTTTCGTTCAGCCCGAACGGATAGATCAGACCTTGGTCCAGCGCGCGCGTGCGGTTGCGCCCCTGGCAGTAGGCTTGCAAGGCGGTGTCGGCACTGGCGGGCAGTTTTTCCAGTTGGCGCACGACATTGGCAGCGATTTCATGGTCCCTCTGCGACTCGGCGCGATCCCGCCGGGCATTTGCGACGGCTGAGAAATAGTGGAAGACCGGCGCGTCCTTCATCGCCGTTGGCGCGGCAAAGCCGATACCATCCATCTTGAAGATGTATGGCTTGTCGGCGTCCGGATAGTGCACGACGGCATACCGCTCGCCGTAGATCGTCGCCTTGGCGATCGGCGTGACGATCGTGCTGCCAAGCTTGGTCAGCAACATCTCGCCCAGCTCGCGGGTTGGAGAAACACGGCAGTCGCTGAGCGGGCGCGTGTAAGCTTTCTTGGAGGGGTAATAACAGGTCAGTTGCAGAGCTTCGTACTTGTCGCTCCAGTAAATCGACCAGTTGCTGATCTTCGCGGTCTTGTCCTCGCCCCCGATCTGAATCGAAACCATATATCCCTGACTCGTTTGTGCACGGCATCCTTCTGCCTGCTTACGCCGAATATTGAATGCCGTTACTTCCCCAACAAGGATCATCTTGCCATCATGGCGCTCAGGGCCGATAGCCGGCCCAGGCATTTGCCCGTCTTCCGGTTCTACGGCGATTATTGCCCAAGGATGCCGAGGCTGGCGGCGGACTGATGGCGAGGCCATCGCTGTCCACCTTCGTCTCGTGACAGACAAAGTGGCGTTGCCAAGGTGCGAATCACCCCTCGCTGATGCGCCCCTCGGGCAAGACAACCCATTCCGCATCCTCGAACTCGCCGACGACTCGCACATCGACGAACTCGGCCTGCTTCTTGATGATGCGCTTGACCTCGTGCGATGGGCTTTCCTCCATGGCGTCCCGCATGGCTTTCGATTCCCAGCTTGCAATCGCCAGGAGTACGCCTGGAACGCCGATCTTGCGATGCAGTCGCGTGCCGCGGGCGCCTGGCGCACGCTGGATGATCTCGCTCGCGCGAACCCACGCCTCGGCGTACGCTTCGGCCTTGTAGCCGGGTTTGATGTGGACCTCGAACACGAAAATCATGCTTGCCTCTCGACCATGATCGTTTCTGTAGGGGCGGGCGCTTTTCTAGGGGTTTTTATGCTTGTGAAATGGTGAGATGGCATCCGCGACTACCACGGCAACGGCTTGCCATTAGCGTGCCAAAAGCTGCCGGTTTGCGCCAGCCCCAAGGTATTCAGCCGCTCCACCAGTTGCGCGGCGGCATGCGCGGGGCTGACTTCTCCGGCGCCGCCCACCATGTCGGTGGACACATAACCCGGATGCAGCAGGAACACCGCGATACCGCGAGGCTGGAGGTCGACGGCCAGCGATTTTCCGATGGCATTGACCGCCGCCTTGGAAGCGCGATAGCCATAGGCGCCACCAGAGCCGTTGTCCTCCATCGAGCCCATACGACTGCTGATGATGCCGACCTTGGCGCCGTCGGCCAAAAGACCGAGCAGCGCCTGGACGACGCGCAGGGGGCCAAGGGTATTGACTTCAAACTGACGGCGCATCGACTCGAAGCCGGCTTGGTCGATCTTGCCGAGATTCTCGTGGGCGAGAACGCCCGCGTTGCATACCAAGATATCGATGCGTGTGTCGCCGAGGCGTTTTGCCAGATTGGCCAACGCATCGGAGTCGGTGACGTCGATGTTCGGCTCCACCTGCGCACCGGACGCTTCCAGCGCCGGGCTGCTGCGCCGGCACACCGCAATCACGCGGTCGCCGTGTGCCATGAAGCGTTCGGTCAGGGCCAAACCGATACCGCGGTTGGCTCCAGTGATGAGTATGGTCTTCATTCCTGGTCCTTTTTTGTGCTCATGAGCCCCAGCCACCCGCCTGCTTTTTCAGTGCGGGACCCATGAGGCAAATCTCGTCGTTCACCCAGTTTAGCCCTCGAGCCCACGGAAGTCCTGCGATGCTTTTCTCTACTGTGGGGACTCAGCGAGGTACCCGTCGTGCGCGAGGCTCGTCACCGCAGTGGCGGCAGTGTTGATCCAAATCCGGTACGCGGATCGGTTCCTCGCCGCGCAAACCGGGAAGCCGGAGCATCCATTGGTCGCGGGTGAGATTAGGGTAAGTCCTTGTACTTTATTGTACAAAATACAATTAAATTTAGTCCTATGTTCGGTATGGAGTCGGCGTGATCGACTCCGGCCCCACCGCGACTTCGCCAAAGGACTTCCATGCTCAAACTTGCCGTTCCCTTTATCGTTGCCTTGTCCGCCTTCGCCTCTGGCCCGGTCGCGGCGCAGGCCGCCTTCCCGGCCAAGCCGGTTCGTCTGGTGGTCAGCGCCGCTCCAGGCGGCGCGGGCGATACGCTGGCACGACTGCTCGCCAACGAAATCGAAACCGCTCTGGGGGCTCCCGTGTACGTCGAGAACAAGCCCGGAGCGGGTTCCACGCTCGGCTATCGCTATCTGGCCAACGCCGAACCGGACGGTTACACGATGGGCTTGATCGCGGTATCGAATATCGCGATCGCGGGTTCGAGCCAACAGTTCTCCGATCTGCCGGATCTGCGGGAAGATCTCGTCGCCGTGGGCGGCGTGGCGATCACACCGCATATTCTGGTCGTCAAATCGGATTCAGGCATCGACACTTTCGAAGACCTGGCCAAAACCCTGCGCGAGAAGGGTGACGCGCTGAGCTTTGGTTCGCAGGGCCAGAACTCATCGGCCCACCTCGAAGGAGAACTGCTGAATGCCGGGCTTGGCGCCAAGGCGGTGCATGTTCCGTACAACGGTAGCGCGCCGGCGCTGGTCGGCTTGCTGGGGGGCCAAACCCAATACATGTTCGATAGCGTCGCTCCGGTGATTTCGCAGGTGCAGAGCGGAGGGCTGAAGGTCCTGGCCTCCGCCGGCACCAAGCGCCTTGAACGTTTTCCCGACGTGCCAACGCTGGCCGAGCTGGGCTATCCCGACATTCAATCGGACAATCCGCTGGGCGTGTTCATGCCAAAGGGAGCGCCGGCCGAAGCCGTCGCAAAGCTGAGCGAAGCGCTTCGTGTTGCCATGCAATCCGCGGCCGCGCAGGATGCGATCAACAAAGTGGGGCTCATTTCGCACTACTTGCCGGCCGAAGCACTGCAGCAGACCGTCATCGACGAGTATGCCTTGTGGGCCCCGGTGGTCGCGGACGTCGAGGGCACGGAAAAAAAGTGATGAACGCCGCCACAACGCGCGTGATTCCGAACGTTGTTTGCAGCTCCCATCATCTCGCGTCGAAGGCGGGGCAGGAGATCCTTCGCATGGGCGGCAATGCCGTGGACGCGGCACTCGCCGCGGCCATGGCCCTGACCATTGTCGAGCCCATGGCGTGTGGCATCGGCGGCGATGCGTTTGCCATCATTTCGGCAAAAGGGCGGCTACATGGTTTGAATGGCTCGGGGCGCTCGCCGCGGGCTTGGACCGCAGGCTATTTCCAGGAGCGCCATGGGGGCGTGATTCCCAGGCACGGTTGGGACGCGGTCACGGTGCCCGGTGTGGTTGGCGCCTGGCAGGCCATGTCGGCGCGGTTCGGCCGTCTGCCGCTGCAGAGCCTCGCTGGCCCGGCCATCAGCCTTGCCCGCGAAGGCTTTGAAGTGGGGCCTTTGTTGGCCGAAATGTTCGCGCGTACCGTGCCCGCGGTAGCCGATCAGCCCGGATTCAAAGAGGTCTTTTGTCCGAAGGGGAAACCCCCCGCGGCGGGCGAGACGTTCCAGTTGCCAGGGGCCGCCGACACCTTGCAAAAGATCGCCGCGAGCGCCGGCAGGGATTTCTACGAAGGCGAAATCGCGCAGAGGATGCTGTGGCATGCGGCGGCGCACGGCGCGGCCCTGCGCGCGCCTGATTTGGCCGATTACGAGCCGGAGTGGCTTGAACCGATCTCCCTGGGCTACAAAGGCCACGAGCTATACGAGCTGCCGCCGAACGGACAAGGGATCGCGGCTCTGTCGGCGCTTGGCATTCTGGAGCATTTCGACCTTGCCGCACGGGATCCGGCCGAGGCTGCGCATCTCCAGATCGAAGCGATGAAGTTGGCCTTTGCCGATCTTTACCATTATGTTGGCGATCCCGCCCATATGGCCTACGACAGCCGCCAGCTCCTGCATCCGGATTATCTGGAGGCAAGGGCGCGAACGATCGATGTCAAGCGCACGCACGCCGCAACGATAGGCACGCCACACCGCGGCGATACGGTTTACGTGGCGGCGGCCGATGCCGAAGGCCAGATGGTGTCGTTCATCCAATCCACCTATACGCCGTTTGGCTCAGGCGTGGTGGTTCCGGGCACCGGCATCTGCATGCAGAATCGCGGCTGGGGGTTTAGCATGACGCCCGCTCATCCCAATGTGGTGGCCGGCGGCAAGAGGCCGTTCCATACCATCATTCCCGGGTTCGTCAAAGCCCGTGGGCAAGACCTCATGGCGTTTGGCTTGATAGGGGCCGACATGCAGCCGCAAGGCCATGTACAACTCATCCACCATCTGCTCGATCGCGGCATGGACCCCACGCAGGCTTGTGCCCAACCGCGATGGCGTATCCTGGCCTCCGGTGAAATCGCCATCGAGCAGGGAACGAACGAAGCCGTCATCCAGGGTTTGCTCGCGCGCGGCCATCGCGTCGTCAGGAGCAACGATTCCTTGCTCGGCTTCGGCGCCGCTCAAGTCGTTGTCCGCGAGGAGGACGGTTACCGCGGGGGCACCGATCCTCGCCGTGAAGGGCTGGTGGCCGGCTGAGCTCTCCAGGCGGCGTTCCACGCCGGCGGTAGAATCATGGAGGTCCGGAGATTCGGCCTGGCATGCGAACGGCCGAGAGGATGCCGCTTGGCACCTGGGGCGATGATGAACTGCTAGAGGAAAGTCTTGGCAAGCAAGAAGAGTGGCGACGGCAAGCGTCTTCCGGGGCGGCCGAGCGGCAAGGCAAACATCCATCGGGACGCGATCGTGGAGGCCGCCATCGCGCTGATCGATCGATCCGGCCTGCATGCGCTCAAGATACGAGACGTCGCGAGTAGCCTCGGGGTGTTTCCGGCAACGATCCAGCATCACATCAGAACCAAAGACGATTTACTGGCGGCGGTGTCGCATCGCGTGATGGAAGGCATCAACCCGCCCGAGGCCGACCTTACCTGGCAGGAATGGCTCACCGCGCTTTTCATGCGATGCCGCGCGGTCTTCAAGCGCCACCCCAACATGGCTCAATTGATCGGGGCTCATCTCGTGTCCAATTCGAGCTTGCGTACGGATTTGATCGAGGGCATTTTGCGCGCCCTGAAACTGGCGGGATTTGACGGCGTGCATTTGCGCGATGCCTACAATACCGTCGTCGCCGCCATGCTGGGATTCCTGACGATGGAGTTCGCGCCGTATCCCGCCGATGATTCGGAGCGCTGGTCGGCGGAACTGAAGGAGCGGGTGCAGTCGATTCGTCCGCTCGATTTCCCTTGCCTGACCGCGGCGCTCCCGGTCCTGGCGAACCAGGCATTCATCGTGCGCTGGGACAACGGTACGGTGGTGCCGCTGGACGCCAGCTTTATGCGTTACACGAGAACCTTCATTTCCGGGCTGGAGGCTTTCGCCCGCGAAGTCGCCGCGGCCAGGCCCGCCTTGTAAGAAGTTATGCTCCAGGCGCAGGTCCCGCGCGGCGGCCCGAGTAAGCCCGCAGGGCACGGTCCAGAACGTAAGTGAAGGCAAGGCGGGCGCGAGCAAAGATCGCGGACCATCGTCGCGGAGTATCCTGGCGGCATGCCGTCCTCACCATCCCCGCCTTTGCTCGACACGATATTGCGCAGCGTGGCGCGCCGTTATCGCCTGCCCGCGATACCCGAGCTGACGCCGGCGTCCACGCCCACGCCGGCCCTGGTGCTTGCGGTCACGATCGAACAGGCCCGATTCGCGCGGGCGAGGGGCGAGACACCCGACTCGGGCCTGGCGCGCCAATTCCTCGAAGCCCTGGCGCAAATGATCCGCGATGCCATGCGGCCGGAACAGGGCGACGCGGTCTTTCAGGCGATGGTGCTGCGCCATCGTTTTTCCCGGGTGCGCGAGTATGCCTCGTTGGCGGCGCATGCCGCCCAGGACCGGCGGCGCGTTCGGGCCGCCGTCGGTGCGATCGCCCATCCGGCCAAGCTGCAGCGTGTCCAGCCCGGGCCTCGGCGCGAGCTGCTGGCCAAGCTATATGCCGCTGCGGATTCGGGCGCCTGGCCCCTGCTGCGCGATACCGCCCGGCGTCTGGCCCTCATGGGGGAAAGGGCGTCCGGGGCGAGTGTGGCCAGCTTGATGGAGAATCCCGCATTGGCCAATTTGCTGCGTCTTGAGGTGTTGACGAGGGATGGCGCGGTCCAGGAGTATCAAAAGCTTTGGGATCGTCAAGGTCCCGCTCCGGCCAGCGCCGAAGCGCTGGCACAGGGCAGGGCCTCGCAGCGGCGCGGCGCCGCCGCCGAAGCGGATGCGGCACAGGCACTGGAGGTTTTGGCGCAGCGTCTCGATACGGCGCAGAGCCGCAAGGCGCCGCGGTATCGCATCGTGACGTCGATGCGTGTGCCGGGCGCGTTATGCACCAGCGGGGAACGGGCCAAGGGCGAATGGGACGTGGTGCTGCTGCGGCGCGCACGGTCGATGGGCGGGGCCGGCGTCTGGGATATCGAATTGTTGGTGGAGGTGAAGGCTTCGATCGATGCGGCCACCACCGACTTTCCACGCTTGCGAAGAGGGCTGCATCGCTTGGCGCAGGCGGACCAGGGAACGGTGTATCCCTTTGCCAGCCGGCAGGGGGAAGTTTCCGTCAGCGGTGTCTCGTTGCGCCAGTTGCTGGGCCAGGACGGCGGCCTGCCAGTTTGCCGCGCGGTGCCGCCCTTGGCGAGCAAGGTACTGTATTGCTGCGACGCGCCGGCCAAGGCGGCGCCGCGATGGCTAACGGCAGCGAGCCGGATGCAGTTGCTATCCGCGGTGGCGAGCCTGGAGTTCGCAAGCGTGCTGGCCGAGGCGCGCCGCGTGAAGGTGGAAGATCTGCGGCCCGTGTGGCATCTATTGCTGGAGGCGCCCCGGTGGCTTTCAGTATTGCATCAATACCAGACGCTGCGCGAAGTCCGTGAATTGATGGTGCATACCGACGATCTGAGGGCCGCCTGTGCGGGCGCCGCGCCATAGGCGCAGCGGTTCGGGTACCAGCCTTCAGAACCGCCAGGTGCCGCCGATGCCCACCACCCATTGCCGCCCTGGCGCCGGCTCAAAAAAGCGCTGGTTGGCATCGTTGACGATCACCGAGCCCACATGGTTTTTGTCCAGCACATTATCGAGGCGGACGAAAGCATTCCATTCCCAGTCCTGCCAATCCCACACGTAACCGGCGCGCAGACCCAACAAAGCATAGGCGCCGGCGGCGTCGCTATTGGCGTCGTTGACTTCGATATTGCCCTGGTAGAGCAGGTCGGCCGCCGCCTGCCAGCCACGCTCCGGCGCCCAGGCGACCGAGGCGTAGGCGCTTTGCTGCGGCACCCCCGGCAGGCGATGGCCGAACGCCAGGCCGGGCGTGGAGCCGCGGAACTCGGCGCGCATCCAGGTGTAAGCCATCTGCAGCAGCGCATGCCGGGCAAAAGGCTGGCTCCAGGCGAGCTCCACGCCGGTGCGCCGGGTGCGAGCGGCGTTGCGGAAGCTGCTTCGGCCATTGCTGCTGCCGGCGTTGACGATCTCGTCGCGCGTATCGATGCGGAAGGCGGCGATCGTGGCAAGGCCGCCGCCTGGAGTGCGCTGTTTGGCGCCGATTTCCCAGTGCGTGCTGCGGGATGGCTGCAGATCCCAATTGAGGCCTGGGCTGCCATCGGGCCGATAGGCAAGTTCGGTGGTGGTCGGCGTTTCAAAGCCGCGGCCCGCCGAAATGTAAAGCTGTGTATCGCCCGTGGCCTGCCAACGCAGGGCGGCCGACGGCGACCAGGCGGAAAATCGGGTCTGGCCGCTGTCGTCGACATTGCCGGGTGCGACGTAATGGTCGGTGGCGCTGAAGCGTACCGTGCTGTGGCGCAGGCCGAGATCGAGGGTCCAGCGCGGCGTCAGCCACCACGAGACGTTGAGATAGGGATCCAGGCTTTGCACGGTATTGCGTTCATCGCGCCGCAAGGCTCCGCGCACACCGAGCCGGGTGACGCCGTTCTCCACCACGAAGTTTTCATATCCACGCCGGTCGTCCACCATATGGTCGTAGGCCAGGCCGGCCACGACGATGGCGTCGCGGCCCAGCCATTGCTGGACGCTGGTGAGACGCAGCTCCGCGCCGCCATACCGGCGGCCGAGATCGATCACCCCGCCGGCATGGCCGGGATTGTTCTGTTGCGGCGCGGGCGGAACGCTGAGGTACTGCAGCGTGTCGCGCTGGCCGCCGTAGGCCATCAGGCGCAGGCGGTTATCGGCGTTCAGGGATTTGTCCCATACCAGGCCGAGCTGGCCCTGCCGCACCGTTTTGCGCGTGTTGTATTGTTCGGCCAGCGGCGCCTGCCAGGGGTCGTTTTCGTACTGTTCCCGAGTGAGGCCCAAAGGGTCGAGCGCCCGTACGTCGACCCAATTGCCCACCAGCTTGAGCGTGCTGTCGTCCGGCAGGACGAAGCCCAGGCGCATGTTCGCCAGATCGCGCCGGGCGCGGCTGTGATCGCGGTAGCCGGCGGTTTCGAAATGCGTCGCGCCGAGCACGTAGTCTTGCAGGCCGTGGGCCGAATCGCGAGCGCCTTGCGCCTTGAGGTTGAGGCGGAAGGCGTCATTGCTGCCGCCCGCCGCGCCGAACGATACCGAAGGCGGCGCTTCGCCCGCCGCGGTGTAGACCCGTATCACGCCGCCGGAGGCGTTGCCGTACAGTGCGGAGAAGGGGCCGTTGAGCGTTTCGATGCGCTCGAGCGAGGCGAGGTCGATGTGCGAGGTTTGACCCTGGCCGTCGGGCATGGTCGCGGGAATATCGTCCACATACAGGCGCAAACCGCGCACGCCGAAAGTGGAGCGGGCGCCGAAGCCGCGCATGATGATCTGCAGGTCCTGGGCATAATTCTGGCGATTCTGCACCTGCACCCCGGGTACGCTGCCCAGGCCGTCGGAGAGGTTGACGCCCAGTCCGGCGTCGAAGGCCTCGGGGCCCACCACGTGGACGGCGGCGGGCGTTTCCCAGATCGAGGTTTCGTAGCGGGACGGCGAGACCGTGGTGGCGTCCAGCTGGGGCACGTTGGCGTCGGCGGGGGCCTCGGCGGCGTGGGCCTGAACCGCCGAGAGGAATGCATAGGCGGCCAGGGAACCCTTGCACCATCCTGCCAGGTCGCCGATTCCAGTTGGCGGGATGCGACGGTCGGTGTGGATCGCGCAGCGGACCTCCGGGCCCGACGGTAACGTACGGATGCGCATGAGCGATGTCCAGCGGTGGAGAAAAGCAGTAAGTGGCAATACCATAGGGATGATTGTGGCATGTCCCCGGGATCGGGGCAGGCCAAGCCACCGAAGCGGGGCCGTGACCGGTGGGTGGAACCGGCACAACGAGGCTCTGCGTTCGTCAATTCGGTAAGGAGTCGACTCATGACTGCAAGCTACCAACCCGCGGTGAAACCCCGCTGGCCGGTTTGGATCGTTGCCTTTCTGGTGTTGTTCTTCGGCGTCTTCATGGTGGTGGGCGGCGCCGTGTTGATCGCGCGGGGCGGGAGCTGGTACTTCTTGGTCGCGGGCGTGCCGCTGGTCCTATCCGCCGTACTGCTGTTCCGGCTTTCGCGGGCGGGGGCCTGGCTTTACGCCGCCACCATGGCCTATACGGTGGTGTGGGCCTTGTGGGATGCCGGGCTCGAGTTCTGGCCGCTGGTCTCGCGGCTATTCGCCTTTGGCGTCCTCAGCGTGCTCGTCTGCCTGGTGTATCCGCTGTTGTTGCGGCCCACGGCCCAGCCGGCCGCCAAGATCGCCTGGCTGGGATCGGCCGTGGTCTTGGTCGCGGCCCTGGCGGTAACCGGCTACCAGGCCTTCCAGCTTGCACCCATCATTGCACCCACGCAGGCGGCGCCTTCGGTACAGCCCGTCGCGGCGGGCCAGGAACAAACCGAATGGCGCTACTGGGGCGGCACGACGATGGGCGAACGCTTCGCGGCACTCGACCAGATCAACCGCGATAATGTGCGGGAGCTTCGGGTGGCGTGGACGGCGCACACTGGCGACATCCCCGAGAGCACGGGCGCCGGTGCCGAAGACCAAAACACGCCGTTGCAGATCGGCGATACGCTTTATGTTTGCACGCCGTACTCCAAGGTATTGGCCCTGGACGTCGATAGCGGCCAAGAACGCTGGCGCTTCGATGCCAAGGCCGACGCGCCCAACTGGCAGCGGTGCCGCGGCGTGGCATATTACGAAGACGAAGGCGCACAGGCGCAAACCGTAGCCACGGACGCGCCAGCCTCGATCACGATCGACGACGCGCAGCCCGGCGCTTGCGCCCGTCGCCTGTTCCTGCCCACGCTCGATGCCCGCCTGATCGCCATCAACGCCGACAACGGCCAGCCCTGCGCCGACTTCGGCGATCAAGGCACGGTGGATCTGTCCGTGGGAATGGGCGAGATACCCTTCGGCTGGTATCAGCAAACGTCCACGCCGCTGGTGGCCAACGATCTCGTGGTGGTCGGCGGGCGCGTGGCGGACAACTGGTCGACCGACGAGCCTTCCGGCGTGGTGCGGGCGTTCGATGTCCACTCCGGCGAGCTGGTCTGGGCCTGGGATGCCGGCAATCCCGAGATCACCGGCCTGCCACCCGACGGCGAAACCTATACGCGCGGCTCGCCCAACGTCTGGGCGGCGATGTCCTTTGACCCCGAGCTCGGCCTGATCTACTTGCCCACGGGCAACTCCACGCCGGATTTCTGGGGAGCCAACCGTTCCGAGGAAGAAGAGCGCTACGCTTCTTCCGTGGTCGCGGTGGAAGCGGCCACAGGCCGGGTGCGCTGGCATTTTCAAATGACCCATCACGACTTGTGGGACTTCGACATTCCGGCCCAGCCGCTGCTGTTCGACATCCCCAATGCTCAAGGCGGTACCGATCCGGCGCTGATCCAGGTCACTAAGCAGGGCGAGATCTTCATGCTCAATCGCGCCACCGGCGAGCCCTTGGCCGAGGTCAGGGAGATGCCGGTACCGCAAGGTACGCTGCCGGGCGAGTGGTACGCGCCCACCCAACCCTATTCGGTGGGCATGCCCTCCATCGGCAATACCACCTTGGTGGAATCCGATATGTGGGGCGCCACGCCGCTCGATCAATTGTTGTGCCGCATCACGTTCAAGGGCGCGCGCTCCGACGGCATCTACACGCCGCCCGGCCTGACGCCGGCGGTACAAATGCCCGGCTCGCTGGGCGGCATGAACTGGGGCGGCGTGTCGCTGGATCCAACCACCGGGTATATGTTCGTCAATGATATGCGTCTGGGGCTGTACAACTATCAGATACCGCGCGACGAAATGCCCGAAGACAGCAGCGGTATCGAGATGGGCGCCGTCCCGATGGAAGGCACGCCGTTCGGGGCTATGCGCCAGCGTTTCTTGTCGCAACTCGGCATTCCGTGCCAGAAGCCGCCCTTCGGCACGATGACCGCCATCGACCTCAAAACGCGTGAGATCGTGTGGCAGGTGCCGGTCGGTACCGTGGAAGAAACCGGCCCGCTGAACATCCCCATGCGTTTGTCCATTCCCATCGGCATGCCGACGCTGGGGCCTTCGTTGGCCACGCAATCCGGGCTGGTGTTCTTTGCCGGTACGCAGGACTATTATCTGCGCGCCTTCGATAGCGCCACCGGCGAAGAAATCTGGAAGTCGCGTCTGCCGGTGGGCAGCCAGGCCGGCCCCATGACCTACCTCTCGCCCAATACCGGCAAGCAATACGTCGTGATCAATGCCGGAGGCGCGCGACAGTCTCCCGATCGGGGCGACTACATCATCGCCTACGCGCTGCCTTGAGCAAAACAAAGCGCCCGGCAGCTGGGCCGGGCGCTTTGCGGATAACACCGATGAAGAAGGCGATCCCGAGCGGGACGCCCTCTGTTCAAGAGAGGCGCCGGGCGCCGTTTATTCTTCCACCTTGGCTTCGGCGCGCAGGCCTTCCTGGTACTTGGCCAGCGATTGCTGGCGCAGCATTTCTTCGAGCTGGGGCTTGACCTGGTCGAAGTTGGGGAACTGCGCCTGGCGGGTGTCTTCGAGGCGGATCACGTGCCAGCCGAAAGAGCTTTGCACCGGCTCGGCGGTGGTCTGGCCTTTTTCGAGGTTGCGCAGGGCGTTGGCGAAAGGCTCGACATAGCTATCGGCGCCCGACCAGCCGAGATCGCCGCCGCGCTCGCCGGAACCCGGATCCTGTGAGTGCTCTTTGGCCAGCGCCGCGAAGTCGCCGCCCTGGTTCAGCTTGGCGATAAGATCCTTGGCGTCTTTTTCTTCGGGCACCAGGATGTGCTGGGCCTTGTATTCGAGGCGCTGGTTGGCCTGCTTGAGTTTGTCATACTCGGCCTGCATCTGCGCCTCGGTGACCGGATGCTTGTCGAGATAATCGGCGAAGAGACCACGGATCAGCACGCTTTGGCGAGCCAGTTCTAGTTCGGCCTTGACCTCGGGATTGTCGGCCACACCGGCTTTCTCGGCGGCCTGGACCATGACCACGCGATTGATGAGTTCTTCGCGGACCTGGGCCCGGAGCTCGGGGGAGTCGGGCGCTCCTTGTTCGGTCATCATCTTGACGAACTCGTCGACCTGCGAGGCCGGGATGGCCTGGCCGTTGACGACCGCGGCGTTCTGGGCCATGACAGGCACGGCAATAGCACATGCAGCCATCAGCGTGATGATGCGTTTCATAGAGAGACAGTCTCCTTGTGATTGAGCGGGAGGATGGGCATCAGGAAAGAGGGGAGGCGGCAGGCACGCTGGCGTGTATGGCCAGGGCGTGTATGGCATGCGGCATCTGATCCGACAAAAGATCATACACCAGGCGATGCCGGGCCAGCGGAAGCTTGCCCCGGAAGGCCTCGGCGGTGATATGCACGCGGTAATGGCCCGCGCCGCCGCGGGCGCCGGCATGCCCGGCATGCAGATGGGACTCGTCCTCGACACGCAATTCGGTCGGGCCCAGGGCCGCGAGGCGCTCGCGGATAAGATCGATACGGGAATCGCTCATGGCTTGCTATCGGTGGAACTGGAGGGGGATTCGGAATCGTGGCTCAGGTAGCGCGACATATACAACGACACGCCGACGACGAAGGCCACGAACAAAATGGTGGTGCCGAAAACCTTGAACGACACCCATTGCGACTCGCTGAACCAGCCGCTGAACGCCACCACCAGGTTGAGGCAGCCCATGATGATGAAAAACGCGGACCACATCCACGCCATGCGCTGCCAGACGGCATCGGGCAGCTCGAGCTGGCCTGTGGCGTTCATGAGCTGCTGCACCAGGTTGCGGCGGAACACCAGCAGGCCGACGGCGATGGCGCTGCCGAACAGCCAATACAGTACCGTTGGTTTCCACATGATGAAAACCTCACTGCGCAACCATAGCGTCGCGCCGCCAAAGCCCAGGATGATGACCAGATTGATCCAGTGCATCAGTTCGATGGCTTTGCCGCGCGCTTTGAGCCAGATCCATTGACCGACGCTGGCCGCCATGGCTACCGCGGTGGCGGTGTAGATATCGGCGACGCGGTAGGCAACGAAAAACAGGATGAGCGGGAATAGATCGAACAGCAGCTTTTTCAACGGTCTTCCTCGAACTGGAGCGAGAGCGAATTGATGCAATAGCGCAGGCCGGTTGGCGGCGGGCCATCGGGAAACACGTGGCCGAGATGGGCGTCGCACACATTGCACAGGATCTCGGTGCGTATCATGCCGTGGCTGGTGTCGCGCTCTTCTCGGACATTCGCCGGGTCGATGGGTTCAAAATAACTGGGCCAGCCGCAGCCGGCGTCGAACTTGGTATCGGAGGCGAAGAGCGCGGTGCCGCAACAGACACAGCGATAGAGCCCGGGACGGTTGAGGTCCCAGTAGCGGCCGCTGAAGGCGCGCTCGGTGCCTTTCTGGCGTGTGACGACGTATTCGTCGGGGCTCAACTGGGCACGCCACTCGGCGTCGGTTTTTTGGATCTTGGAAGGATCGGACATCGTCGGCTCCAGCAATCAAAACACAATGGGGGCGGCGCCGCTGCCTTCAAGAAGAGCAGCTTACCGCCAGCGTGCGCGCCCAATCGGGTGGCAGCGCCGCATCGCCGGCGGCATCGGGACGGGCCTCGAAGGGCCGGCTCAACACCTCCGCGAGCCGGCGCACTTCGCGGTCGTCGCCCGCCTGGGAGGCGCGGATGGCGGTTTCGGCCATATGGTTGCGCAACACGTACAGCGGATTGGCGGCGAGCATGGCGGCGCGCCGCTGTTCGGCCGGCCGGGCGTCCTGCGTCAGCCGCTGGCGATAGCGCTGCAACCATTCGCCGGCGCTCTGGGTATCGTAGAACAGATCCAGCCAGTGGCCGGCATTGCCGCCGGCGGCCTCGTGGACATCGGTGCCCGGCTCGCCGGGGCCGGGGGTCTGGTCGGCCCAGGCCAGGCGGCGGAAGGCCAGGGTGAAGTCCGCGCGCTGGGTGTGCAGCAACTGCCACCAGCCATCGATCAGTTCCTGGTCGGTGGCCTGCCATCGGCCCAGGCCGAGCTTGGCCGCCAGTAGATCCTGGAAAGCTTGGAGGAAGACGGCTTCGAAGGTGTCGAGCGCGCGGCGCAGCGGTTGCTCATCGGCCAGCAGCGGCCGCAAGGCCTCGGCCAGGCGATAGAGATTCCAATGGGCCACCGCCGGCTGGACATTCCAGGCATAGCGGCCCGCCGTATCGGTGTGGTTGCAGATGTGGTTGGCGTCGAAGCCGTCCATGAAACCATAAGGGCCGTAGTCGAGCGTCAGGCCCAGGATGGACATATTGTCGGTATTCATCACGCCGTGCATGAAGCCCACCGCCTGCCATTGCGCCATCAGGCGGGCGGTGCGCGCCACCACCTCGCGCAGCAGGCGCTCCACGGTGGCCTCGAGCGTGGGCTCCCGGCACTCGGGATAGTGATGCTCGATCACGTGTTCGAGCAGAAGGCGCAGTGAATCCTGGTCGCCGCGCGCAGCCCAGTGCTGGAAGGAACCAAAGCGGATGAAGCTGGGCGCCACCCGAGTGACGATCGCCGCGGTTTCGAGGGTTTCGCGGCGCACGGGATCTTCGGCGGCGATCAAGGCCAGTGAATGCGTGGTGGGAATTCCCAGGCCATGCATGGCGATCGAAGCCAGGTGCTCGCGGATCGACGAGCGCAGCACGGCCCGGCCATCGCCCATGCGGGAATAGGGCGTCAGCCCCGAACCCTTGAGCTGCAGTTCGAAGCGGCCGCCCGGGCCGTCAACCTCGCCCAGCAGCAAGGCGCGGCCATCGCCCAACTGCCCGGCCCAGACGCCGAACTGATGGCCGCTGTAGACCGCGGCCAGAGGGTCGCTACCCGGGATCGGCCGGTTGCCGGCCAGGGCCTCGACGAAAGCCGGGGTGGCAAAGGCGGCGGGATCGAGGCCCAGCCACTGCGCCACGTAGCCGCTGGCATGCACCAGCCGCGGGCTGCGAAGCGGCTTGGGCGCCAGGCGGGTATAGAAGGTATCGGGCAGTTGCGCGAATCGATTGCGCCACTGGAGTTGGTCGAGCGAGAGAACCGGCATGGAATAATCGCATGTTGCCCGCGAGCCGCGGCGCTACCGGCAGGATGCCGGCAGGAGTGATCTATCACCATGTTAATCGAGTTGGACGGGGTCGGCGTGGAGCGGGAGGGCCGACCGGTACTGGCGGGGCTCGACCTGAGCCTGACCGAGCGGCGCATTGGCATCGTGGGCGCCAACGGCTCGGGCAAAAGCACGCTACTGCGTTTGTTCAATGGCTTGGCCATACCCTCGGCCGGCCGCCTGCGCGTCGACGGACTCGATCCCGTCACGCAGGCCCGCCAGGTGCGGCGCCGTGTCGGCTTCGTGTTCCAGAACCCCGATCTGCAAATCGTGATGCCGCTGGTGAGCGAAGACCTCGCCTTCGGCTTGCGCAATCTGGGCGCGCCGCGGCAGGACGTGGGGCCGCGCATCGACGCCGTTTTGCGGCAATTGGGCATCGAAGCGCTGGCCAGCCGCCATTGCCACGCCCTGAGCGGTGGCGAGAAACAGTTGGTGGCTCTGGCGGCCGTGTTGGTCATGGAGCCGGCCATCCTGGTCTTCGACGAACCCACCACTTTGCTCGATCTCCGGCATCGCCTGCGCCTGGGCCGCTGTCTGGCCGAACTGCCGCAGGCGGCCATCGTCGCCAGCCACGACCTCGATTGGCTGGCCGGCTTCGATCGCATCCTGGTGCTGGAAGCGGGCAGGGTCGTGCTGGACGACGCGCCCGCCGTGGCGCTGCCCTGGTACCGTCGGCGGCAGGAAGCATGATGCAAGAGCTTTATGTGGCCGGCGATACCTGGCTCCACCGGCTGGGCGCCGGCTGGAAATTGCTGGCGCTGGCGCTGGCCGGCACCCTGATGTTCGGCTTGCGCTCCGCCGGGCCCCTGGCGCTTGCCTGCCTGGCCGTGGCGGCGGTGTTGTGGAGTGCGTCGATCGGCTGGCAACGATTTTGGGCGCAGGCACGCTGGCTGGCCGTGCTCACGGTTTTCGTGGCGGGATTCACGGCCTGGGTGCAGGGAGCGGAGGCCGGTGCGGTCGCCGGGCTGAGGATGGCCAGCCTGATCGGGCTGGCCCTGGCCGTTACCTTCACCACCACCGCGTCGGCGCTGGTGGACGCCCTGGCCGCCGGCCTGCGGCCGCTGCATCGCCGCGGCTGGATCGACGCCGATCACGCGGCCTTCACGATTGCGTTGACCTTACGTTTCGTGCCCGAGCTGCAACGGCGCTGGCTGGCGATCCGCGAGGCCCAGGCGGCGCGCGGTATCCGGGCCAGTCCCATACGGCTGGTCGTGCCGATGGTGGTGGCCATCCTGCAGGCGGCGGACGCGGTCGCCGAGGCCATCGATGCCCGGGGGTATCCGCCGGAGCGGGACCGGGAAGGCGCTAGGGCCGCATGCCCGTCAGATGAAACCAGCGCACGAAATTGATCCAGCGCCACGCCTGCCAGCTGAAAGGCTGGCGGCCGGCCAGAATGGCCTCGAAAGCCTCCAGCAGGGCTGCCTGTCGCAAAAAAGGGATATCGCCGGCATCGCGCAGCCAGTGGCGAGCCTGCTCGGCGCTCTCGCGCAGCCAATCATGCTCCGGGGTTTCGAAACCGACTTTGTCGCGCCGGCGCAGAACGTCTTCGGGCACGATGCCGCGCAAGGCGGCGCGCAGGATGTGCTTGGTTTCGCCCTGCGCCGAGACCAGATAGGACTCCGGCAGCGACAGCAAAAAATCCGCCAACGGCCGGGTAAGAAACGGTACCCGGTTTTCGATCGAAAAACGCATGGCGTTGCGATCCCCCTGGCGCAATAGCGCCGGCAGTCCGCGGGTGGAAATCGCCTCGGCCAGCGCCTGGACCACGCGCCGGCCCCTCGGGGCGGAGCGCGGGCTGAGTCGTGGGTAGCTCAGGGCCACGCCGGCGCTGGCCAGCATCCCCGCGTCGATCCAGGCCGGGTGCGAGTCCTTGCCGATGCGGGCGCGCAAAGCGTGGTAGGCGCCGTCGCCCATGAAGAGCGAGGTGGTATGACGCAGCGCATGGGCCACGCTGCGGCCGGGCCACGAGGCCCATGCGCGCAGGAAGGCCAGCGCCTGCAGGGGATGGCCCGATTCGATCAGGCTTTGCAGCCGATACGCGGGGTAGCCTTGATAACCGGCCAGGAGTTCGTCGGCCCCCTGGCCTTCGAGCATGACGGTGAAGCCATGTTCATGCGCCGCGCGAAACACTCGGTATTGGGCGTAAATGCTGGTGCTGCCGAACGGCTCGCCCTGGGCCTGGATGAGATCGTCGAGATGGGCGGCCAACTCTCCCGGCCGAACGTACACCTTGTGCGGCCGCGCGCCGACGTGGGCGTTGATGCGGTCGGCCCAGGCTTCTTCCGACTTGGGCGAACCCTGAGCCACGAAACTGATGGTATGGATCGGCAGGTCGGGCTCGACGTGGCGCATGGCACAGACGATGGCCGAAGAGTCGAGGCCGCCCGACAGCGCGGCACCGACCGGCACGTCGCTGCGTAGATGCAGCCGGATGCTCTCGAGGAAGCTCTCGCGCAACGCCGCCGCGGCGTCGGCGAAGGCCAGCGCCGTGGCCGGCCGCACCGGCGGTTGCCACCAGAAACGAATCTCGGGAGCCGAAGGGCTGGCGGCGGACCAGCGCAGCAACTGGCCGGGTCGCAGCCGCCGTACGCCCGACGTAAAGGTGCGCTCGCCACTGTCGTAGACGCCATGCACCAGATAATCGTAGGCTCGCTGCCAGTCGAGGCGCGGCGCCTCGCCCAGCAGGGTTTGCAGCGCTTTGGGCTCGGACGCAAAGGCAAAGACTTGCGGGCTACAGGTCCAGAACAAGGGCTTGATGGCAAAAGGATCGGCGACGCAAGTCAGGCTTTGATCGAGACGATCCAGCACCGCGAAGGCGAACATGCCGACCAGTCGCGGCAAGGCGGCCTCGCCCCAGGTCTCCCAGGCCTGCAACAATACCTCGGTATCGGTGTCGGTTTCGAACACCCGGCCGGCCTGCATCAGCTCACGGCGGAGTTCGCGGTAGTTGTAGATCTCGCCGTTGAACGTGATGAGATAACGGCCGTCGGTCGAGGCACGCGGCTGGCGTCCCGCCGGGCTGAGGTCGAGGATGGAGAGCCGGGTGTGGCCCAGCGCGAGATGGCCGCCGGCCTGCGCCGAGCCCTCCAGGCCCTGATCGTTGGGGCCGCGATGGCGCAGCGCCGCGAGACCGGCCTGTAGCCGGAGTTCCAGGCCTGCGGGCGGGTGGCGCCACCAGCCTCCGAGAATGCCGCACATCGGATCGATCCTGTCAGTCGGGAAACCAGCGGCATTATCTCTTGCATGGAGGAGTGCGGATACTCGTTCGATCCCGGTGTGGACGAAAGAGCACAAAGTACAATGTCGCGCTCGCGATTCGGACGCGGGTGCGGCAACTATCGGAGAACCAGATTGTGCCAACGCGGAGCGCGGCGCACGGAGACGAGGGACCATGATCATCGAGGCGGCGGCGGTGCCATCCGAAACCACGCTCACCGCGGACGTCTGCATCGTGGGCGGCGGCGCTGTCGGCATCTCGCTCGCCCTGGCGCTCCTCGAAGCCGGGGTCGATGTGCTGTTGCTGGAAAGCGGCAACGATGCCCAAGACGCGGCCACCCAGGATCTCTATGCCGGTACGGTGGCCGACGAACGCCTGCATAGCCCGCCCGATCGCTATCGGCAGCGCCGCTTCGGCGGATCGACCACGATCTGGGGCGGCCGCTGCATGCCGTTCGACCCCATCGATTTCCAGCCTCGCGATTTCATCGCCCATAGCGGCTGGCCCATCGATTATCGTGATGTGCTGCCGTTCTATCCCGAAGCCAACCGCTTGTGCGAGGCGGGCGACTTCGCCTATACGGTGGAAACGGCGTTTCCACAGCCCGTGCGCGAGCTGATCGCCGGCCTGCCGGCCGACTCGGCCTTCAGCAGCAATACCCTGGAGCGATTCAGCTGCCCCACGGATTTCGGTAAACGTTATCGGCAACGCCTGGCGCAGGGCGACGCCCGCGTCGTGCTTGGCGCGAATGTCGGTACCATGTATCTGGATCCCGCGGGGCGGCGGCTGCGGGCGCTGGACGTGCGCACGCTGGGCGGCAACCGTTTCCGGGTTCAGGCGCGGCGCTATGTGCTGGCCGCCGGAGGCCTTGAAACGGCCCGCCTGCTGCTGGCCAGCCCCGGCGCCAGCGGCCGTGGCATTGGCAACGCCCACGACGTGGTGGGGCGCTACTACATGTGCCATTTGGCGGGCACGATCGGCACGCTGGATCTAACGCCGGCCGCCAGCGTATGGCATGGATACGAAATTTCCGACGACGGCGTGTATTGCCGTCGGCGGCTTGCGTTGCGGCCGGCCGTGCAACAACGATTGCGGGTGGGCAATTTCATCGCGCGCCTGCATCACCCCCGGCTCACCGACCCCGCGCACCGCACGGGCGTCCTATCGCTGCTGTGTCTGGCCGGGCCTTTCATCCCCTATGAATATGCCAAGCGACTGACCGGTGGCGAGCCCGCCACCTGGCGCACCTGGCTGACCCATGCCGGCAATGTGCTGTCCGACATTCCGGGCATCACCGCCTTTCTGTGGCATTGGTTGCGCCATCGCACGCTGGCCGAGCGGAAGTTCCCGTCCGTGGTGGTGTATCCGCGCGCGCCGCGCTACAGCCTGGATTTCCACGCCGAGCAGGAGCCCAATCCCGATAGCCGCGTCACCCTGGAACACGGCAGCGCCGATGCGCTGGGCATGCCGCGCTTGCGCGTGGACTGGCGCCATACCCGCCAGGATGTGCGCACCGTACAAGCCGCGCTGGCCGTGCTCGCCCACGATGTGGCCGAAGCGGGATTGGGCCGCTTCCTCTACGATCCCGCCGGCGTGGAACACGAGATGATCCGTTATGGCGCCTACGGCGGCCATCATATCGGTACCGCACGCATGGGCGCCGACCCTCGCAGCAGTGTGGTCGACGCCAACTGCCGGGTGCACGAGGTGGATAATCTCTACGTCGCGGGATCCGCGGTATTCCCCACCTCCAGCCAGGCCAACCCGACGTTGACGGCGGTGGCCCTGGCCTTGCGCCTGGCGGCCCACTTGAGTCGCCAGCGTGCATGGAGTGCGTCCCGATGGCAGGCTCGAAATTTCAGACGACAGGAGGGGCGATGACGCAGCGCGTGCTCGTATTGGGCGCCGGAGGCTATGTGGGCAGACACGTCGTGGCGGCGCTGCGCCATTGCGGCTGGGCCACGCCGGTGCCTGTGTTGCGCAGGCCGGGTAGCGCCGGCGAAGGCGGCCTGGTGCTCGACGCCACGGATGCCTCGGCCCTGGCCGCCGCGCTGCGCAACGTAGACGCGGTGGTCAATTGCGTGGCGGGATCGCCCGCAACCATCCAGGCCGGCGCCCAGGCACTGCGCAACGCCATGGCGAGCCACGGATCCGCGATCCGGCTGGTGCATTTCAGCTCCATGGCGGTCTACGGGCCCGCCATCGGGCGGGTGGATGAAACAGCGCCCATGGCCGAAGGGCTGGGAGGCTACGCGGGCGCCAAGGTGGCGGCGGAGCGCTTGCTCGCCGAGTTCGGCGACGCGATCATGCTGCGCCCGGGATGCATTTATGGCAGGGGCAGCCCGCAATGGAGTGTGCGCATCGAGCGCCTCCTGCGCGCCGGCCGTATCGGCGACCTCGGTGCGGCCGGCGATGGTTGCAGCAATCTGGTGCATATCGATGACGTCGTACAGGCCGTGCTGGCCGCCTTGCGCCGTAGCTCCGCGGGCGCGTCGCGCATCTTCAACCTGGCGATGCCCGCCGCACCGACCTGGAACGACTATTTCGTTGCCTATGCCCGCTGTTTGGGTGCCGTGCCGGTGCCACGCATTTCGCAACGACGCCTGGCATGCGAAGGGCGTATCCTCGCGCCGCTGCTTAAAATTGGCGAGATTATCCTGCGTGGCGAGGGAGCACGTTTGCCGCCGCCGATTCCGCCCTCGCTCCTAAGATTGTGGGCACAGGATATCCGGCTCGACGCCGCTGCCGCCACCGATCAACTGGCTATGCGCTGGCTGCCGCTGGCCGAAGGCCTGACCAGGGCCGCCACTGCCCATTCCCAAAAAGGTTCGCCATGCGACTGAACCCGGTGCAAGCGGCACCCGCGGAAAACCCGAGGGTCGTTCCGCTGGTGATTATCTCCCCCGTCCGCGACGAGTCACAATATCTGCGGCTGACGCTGGATTCCGTGGTGGCCCAGACGGCGCGTCCCGTCGAATGGATTCTGGTGGACGACGGTTCGCGCGACGCGACGCCCGAAATCGTGCGCGAATATGCCGAACGCTATCCTTTCATTCGACTCGAGATCCGGCAGGATCGCGGCTTTCGCAAGTTGGGCGGCGGCGTGATCGCGGCGTTCAATTTCGGCCGCGACCATATCCGCACGCCGGATTACCGCTACATCGCCAAGCTGGATGGCGATATGTCGTTTGGCCCGCATTACATCGAGCATATGCTCGCCAAACTGGAGGCCTCGCCCCGGCTGGCGGCGGTGTCGGGCAAGGTCTATCGCTCGGAAGGGGGCCGCTACATCGAAGAACGACACATAGCCGAGCAGGTCGCCGGACAGTTCAAGCTTTACAAGCGCGAAGCCTTCGAGGATATCGGCGGTTTCGTCGAACACCTGGCCTGGGATGGCATCGATATCCATCGGGCGCGCATGAAGGGCTGGGAAACCCTGAGCTTCTACGATCCCGACGCCTGGCTGTGGCATCACCGCATCATGGGCTCGTCCGATCGAAGCTTATACGTGGGGCGCTTGCGTTGGGGGCGGGGCAATTGGTACATGGGCTATCACCCCCTCTATGCCTTGGCCACGGGGCTCAACCGCATGCGCGAAAAGCCCTATGTCATCGGCGGACTCCTGATGATTGCCGGTTACGTTGGCGCGGCGCTGCGACGCTTGCCGCGCTACGAAGACCTCGAGTTCCGGCGTGAGTTGCGGCGTTGGCAGCTGCAACGACTCAAGCGTGTGCTGTTACGGAGAAACTGACGCATGGGGGTAGGGCCAACGATGGGAGCGGTCGCCGCCAAGGCGAGCCGGTGGTTGTCGCGGCGTTTGCTGCCGCGGGAGTTGCGGATCACACCGGGCCGCGCGCCGGTGCTGAGCATGACGTACGACGACGTCATCGGCAGTGCCTGCGATACCGGCGCCGCCTTGCTCCAGACATACGGCGGGCGCGGTACCTTCTATGTGGCGGGATCGCTCACCGGCGGCCAGGAAGACGGCAAGGCCGCCCATACGGCCGGACAATTGCATGACTTATGCCGGGCGGGTCACGAGATCGCTAGCCATGGCTGGGCGCACCAGGACTACACGCACCTGCGCGCGGAGGCGATCCGGGCCGACCTGGACCGCAATTCCCGCTTCCTCGCAACCTTCACCGGCCGTACCGCCGCCAATTTTGCCTATCCCTTCGGTCGCTACAACCTCACCTCGCAGCTACAGTGCGTCTTGCGCTTTCGCTCATGCAGGGTCGTGGGTGGCGGGGTTTATCGGCATCATGTCGATTTGAACTGCCTCGGCAGTCTGCGGCTTTATGGCGATGAACTGGCGTCGTCGGCCTGGCGCAGGGCCCTGCAGCAGATCGCCGACGGCGGCTGGCTGGTCGTCAATACCCATGCGGTGGAGGAGGATTGCGGCCCCTACGGCTGCCGTCCCGACGATCTCGACGCCTTGCTGCGCTATGCGCGCGAGCTGGGCTGTGAGCTATTGCCGGTGGAAGATGCCATCAATGCCTGGCAGCGGGAGCGTTGAACGGCCGGCTTCGCCAGCGCCGTACCGCCCGGCGCAGCCAGGCCTGGCGCCGGGCCCATTCGCGCAGCCTTTGCCTGGCCAGCCAGAGCCCGCCGCGCAGACTGAGCGCGGCTTGCCAGGAGTAGAGCGGATCGGGCTCGGCGACCCAGTCTTTTTTGTAGGCCTCGTCGCCCACCGTGAAGTCGAAAACCTCATGGCCTTGGGCGATGCTCCATTCCACCATGGCCTGCAATAACTGTCGTCCGCAGGAGTAGCGCGTCCAGGGGCCTTCGGCGTAAGTGGGCAGTATCCAGTAAAGGCGGCCGCGGAAGACGAGACCCCAATGGGTGGCCACCCAAGTGTCGCCGATCGCCATGCTGGCGACATTGACGCTGGCCTCGGGTGTTTCGTCGAAGCGCAGCGTGCGATAGAACTCCAGGTAGCCCGGTTCCGCGAACCAGTCCCGGCTGCCGGTTTGCCGCCAACGCCGCGACTTTTGCTCCGCCATCGTCCGGATCACGGCGTCGCGGCTGGCCTCGGACTGAACCGGTTCCATCCGCACGCTGCCGAACTCGGCCAGGCGGCGCAAGCTGCGCCGGTTATCGGCCAGGCGCTTGGCGGACTGCCGGGCATGCAGCTCGGCGATGGTGGCCGGCAAGGCCATGCCATAGGCGTTTTCGGTATGGCGAGCCTCGGGGAGGCTTGCCATCGGGTTGGCAAGGGCGTCGAGCCGGGCGGGCATGCGGCGCAGATCAACGACGTCGGCTGGGCCGGCCAGGAGCACGACGCGGCGCCAGAGTGCGTTGAAGTCTTCGGGATGTTCTGATCCCCGAAAACCGGGGGTGATGATCGGCGCCCGGTAATCCGTCACGATGTCGCCCAGGAAATCCAGAACGTGCAAACCCTGCCGGCGATACAGGCCCAGCGGCCAGAGCACGAGGGTCTGGTCTGCCGGGTCGCGCAGTTCGACGATGCGCGGCAGTACACCCTGGCGCCGGCCGATGGTTTCATACCAGGCGGTGTTCCAATCCCAGGTTTGGAACACGCTGCCGGCGCCGGCGGCGAGCGTTTGTAGCCAGCGCCGGCGAGCCGTTTCGAGCGTCGTATGCAGTACCAGGCGACAAGCGGCAAAAGGCGCCGCCTCGAGTTTGAGAATGACGGGGGACGAGGGCTTCAATGGCGATACTCCTGGTAACGATGCCCCGCCAGACTGGATAGCTTGCCCATCTGCGCGGCGGCGGTGCGCAACCATGTCGCCGCGCGGATCCGTGAGAATGGTAGCCAGCCCAGCGCCAGGAGCGCCGCAATCAGCAGTTGCAGGAGGGCGCGGACGCCCAGATACAAGAGGCGCGCCAGTCGTTTTCTTCCGGTGAGAGGCTGCAACTCGGATCGCACGAAAGATTGACCGCCTCGAAAGCTGCGCTGCAGCAGCCAGCGCAGGGTGGCGCGGTCGGGCGGGACGTCTTCGCGCACGGCGGCCTCGTCGCACCAGACCAGCACGGCGCCGCGTGCGAGGAGTTGGCCGAAGAGGATCGTATCGGATCCCCCGGTACGGCCATAGGCTTCATCGAAAGGGCCGGGGAGTTCGAGCAAGAGCTGGCGTCGCACCAGCACGTTGCCGGTGCGGGTGTCACCCACGCCGATCCGGGTGCCGGTGGCGTGCCGCGGCCGATCGAAGAAGCCGCCGGCGCGCATCCAGCCCGGCGTACCCCGGGCGTAACGCGGCAGCACGGGCCCGAAGACGGCATCGGCCTGATGGGCACGCTGGGTTCGCACCAGAGCCGTGATCCAGCCCGGGTCCGGCTCTTCGTCGTCGTCCACGAACAGGATCCAGTCGCCGCGCGCGGCGTGCACGGTGGCGTTGCGCGCCAGCGCGATATTGGGCGTGGTGACGTGACGGCTCTGCAACGGTAGGGGCAGCGAGGCCGCGAAGAGTTCGAGGTGCTCCAGGGCGCTCCCGGCGGGATCGTTGTCCGCCACCACGATTTCCAGGCGCAGATCGTGCCGTTCCTGCCGGGTGATGGCCTCCAGCAAGATCTGGAGTTGCGCCGGGCGTTTATAGGTGCAAATGCAGATGCTGATATCGACAGCGGTATGGCTAGGGTTCATTTGGCGGCTTGGCGTCGGAGGGAGAACCGATAGGCGGCCCAGATCAGGATCAGATCGATGGCCTCGACCAGAATGAGCGTGAGGATAGCGCCCAGCGTACCGAAGCGGGGGATGGCAAAGCCGATGGCCAGCGCCAGCATGAACACCGAGACGCAGGCCGCCATCAGCATATAGCCGTAGCGGTCCTGGGCGATCAAGACGGCGCTATACACCCAGCGTACCCCGTTGATGGCAAAGTATGCGCCCCAGGCCGCCACCAAGGTATGGGCATGGGCATATTTGTCGCCCAATAATTGGGGGCCGAGCCAAGGCAGGCTGAGCCATAAGGCCCCGGCATAGGCGGCGGTGAGCGCGGTGATCGCCAGCGCCGACAGCGTGACCAGCCGCTGCAGCGCAGCCCATTCGTTGCGCACGAGATGGACGCCGAGCGCAGGCCTCGCCACGCGCGACCAGGCAACCACGCTCAGCGAGATCGGCATCAAGAGCAGACGGGAGGCGTTCAGGTCGGCCGAGGCCGCGGCTCCCAGCCAGGCGGCCGCAATGTACAAATAGCTGTAATTGACCGTCCAGGCCAGGGCCGCGCCCATGAGGCCGAGCTTGCCGCGCCGCCACGCCTCGCCGAGGGCGGCGCGGTAGGCTTCGGGCTTGCCGGCCGCGGCTGGCAGGGCGGGCTGCCGCCACAGCGCCAGCACGTTGGCTGCCGCCAGCACAAGGAAGACCGTCGTCAGCTCCAGCCAGCCCACTCCCACCAGCAGGGCGATGCCCGCCGTCATTGCCAGGCCGTAAGCGAGATCGAGCTTGAAAACCCTTTGAGGTTGATGGTCCAGGAAGGTGACGCTGCGGCGGAACTCGCGCATGGCGCTGGCTTTGACGTAGATGGCGAATGCCAGGCCGAGCATCCAGGGCGATGGCAGGCCGGTATGCCAGAGCACAACGGCGGCGCCCACACCGAACGCGAGGGCGACCCCGGTACTGAGGTAGCCCTGGAAGCGGGCGAGGTGGGCGATCAGCTCTTCCCGGCGTTCCGCCGGGCTGCCCGCCGCCAGCGTGGTGAGCGGATTGGTGATCAAGGCTTCGGCCATACTGGCCGCAAACAGCCCGGCCACATAGAGTTGGGCATAGATCCCATAGGCCTCTTTGGCCGTCAGCCGGATCAGCAGCAGGCCCAGTGCCAGGTTGAGCAGGCTCAGCCAAGCCTGGTCGAGGAGGGAGATGAGGGCGCGCCGGGCCAGGCGGGGGGGCGCACTTGCAGCGGTTTCAGAAGACATCCGGAGAGAAAGGGGCCGAGAACGTCGAGGCCGGAATCAGCCATGCTATTGTCCCCGGAAATGATCCTGCCGTCCTCGCCCGGACGTCTTTTTACGTCACCCGGCCCGTTTCAGACGGTTCGCGGAACCGGTTGGCATGTGCCGGCGTCGATCATCCGTGGTGGAAAGCCCACGATCGCGCAAAAAAAGCATCCCCATGAGTACTTTTGACCACGCGCCAAAGCGCAAGCCCCGTCCACCTCGCGGCCGGGAGGCCGGAGTTCTTCACCGGGCGCCTGAACGCCCGCCCGGCCCGACCTGGCGGAGCCCGGCGGGGCCTTATCCGGCCGAAGCCGGACGGCTTGCGGGCTTCTCCCGCGGCGCTGGCGGCGTTCATGCTGTAGCGCCGGCGGCGGCTCCCGCCGGGTTCCCGGGCGGCGCCATGCACGGCGTATTACGGTATCGCTGGTCCCTTCTGTGCGTGGGCTTGCTGATCGCGATCGTGGTCGGCTTCCCCTTGATCCGGACCATCGATCTGTTTGCCGACAATACCGTGGCCGACGAGACTTTCTCGGAGGGCTCGCGTCTCATGCAACTGATCATGGGTTCGGCATTTGCGCTCGCGGGTCTGTTGGCCTGGCATCATGGCCGCGACGCGCTGCACACTTTGCGCCGCATCAATCCCTTTTTGCTGCTGTTCTGCGTGTGGGCCGCGACGACGATTCTGTGGTCGCCGTATCCCGTGGTCACGCTCAAACGCTCGATTCAGCTGGTGGGCGTGATCCTGGTGGGCCTGTGTTTATGCCTGCCGTTCGTGCGCCAAGACTACGTGATCAAGGTCTTGTGCAACACCTTGACGGTATTGCTGGGCTTATCCGTGGTGGTGGTGGTGGTGATCCCGGAGATCGGCGTCGACAGCATGCGGGACGGAGGCTGGCGCGGTTTGATGTGGCACAAGAACACGCTGGGGATGGTGGCCTGCTTCACGTCACTGCTGTGGGTCGACCGCCTCTGGTCGCGTTCCGTCCATTTCCGCACCGGGGTGTTCTTGTTGCTGTTCACCGTGGCCATGGTTGTGCTGTCGCGCAGCGCGACGGCGCTGGTGTCGACGGTGATCGGCGTGGCCGTGTACATGCTGGCCCGCCGCCGTTATCTCGGCGGGGTGCATCTGCTGGCGGTGCTGTCGTGCGCCGGGCTGGCCTTGGCCGCGGTGGCGGGCCTGATCGTTTTCATTTGGTACGGCCGTTTGCCCGGCGCCCTCGAACTGGCGGCGCCGCTGTTCAGCTTGCTGGGCAAAAGCATGGATTTAACGGGCCGCACCGATCTCTGGCGCTATGTCATGCTCGACGTCGCCCGCCATCCCGTTCTGGGGATCGGCTATGGCGCATTCTGGCTCAACATCGGCAGCCCATCGCAGTACATCATCGATGCGGTCAACTGGATACCGCTGCAGGCGCACAACGGCTATGTCGATATTCTCAACGAGGTCGGCGCGGTGGGGTTCGGATTGTTTCTGGGCTTGATGGCCTGGCATCTGGTCTGCCTGGTTCGCCTGTCGGCCTACGATCGGTCGGCCGCGGCTCTGCATTGGGCGATGCTGCTCCTGATCGTGGTCACGAACTTCTCCGAAAGCGAGTTCTTTCGTGGCTTCACCTTCCAGGGATACTTGTTTATTTTTTCGTCGATGCTGGTGTCGGCCCATCTGGGGAGAGTACGGCAGTATGTTCGGCAGGAGGCCGCCGGTGCTTGAGTTCCATCGGTGGCCTCAGTGGCGCCGCCCATGGGCGGTGTTCCGTGCCGCGGCGGGCAATTGGCACGATAAGCCGGCAAGGTTCGGATTGGGCCGGGCCGGGCTCTTGGCGGCGGCGGCCATGGGCTTGTGGTCGAGCAACCTGGCGGCCACCAGTTTGCCGACATCGGCGTTCTATCCGTTTACGGTGCGCGTCGACGCCTTGGCGGGTGCGCCGTCGGCCAGCGATCTGAACCAGCCCCTGGGAGAGGGCTCCCGGCTGGTGGTTCGGCAGGGGCATTTCGCCACCGCCGATGGCGGTGGCCGCCTCCGCCTGTTCGGCGTCAACCTGACCTTCTCCGGCAACTTTCCGGCGCCGGAGCAGGCGGCGCCGCTGGCCAAGCGCTTGCGTGGCCTGGGCTTCAATGCGGTGCGGCTGCACCATTTGGATACGTTTCCGGGCAACCAGGATCCGCCGGCCAGCATCTTGCGCCCAGGGCCATTTCCCGACTTCAATCCCGAGGCGATCCGGCGGCTGCGCCTCCTGATCGAAGCGCTCGCCCAGGAAGGAATTTATACCAACCTTAATTTGCGGGTCGGTTACCGGTTTCAGCCGCAAACCGACGGTGTCCCCGCCTACGACGATCGTGCGATGATGCGGCCACTGGCATCGCCCATCGCCGTCTACCACCCCCGCATGGTTGGCTTGCAGGAAGTCTACGCCCGAGAGCTGATCGAACGGCTGGGGCTGCGTCATAATCCGGCGCTGGGCATGGTGGAAATCAGCAACGAGTCTTCGCTGCTGGGGGCCTGGCATCGGCGGGAGTGGCGCGATGCCATTCCGGAGCCTTATGGCGCTGTGCTACGCGAGCTCTGGCAATCCTGGCTGACGCAACGATATGGCTCGCTGGCGCTGGCCTGCGAGCACTGGGGCGGCTGCGACGCGTCGGCGCGCGCCGGTGACATGCCTGCGCCTGCAGCGAGCGGGGAGGTGGCCAGCACGGCGCTGCAAGAGTTGGCCCGCAAGGTGCGGGGGCAACTGTCCCGATGGCGGGGCCACGGCGTCGCCGCCGCCGCGGCGCTGAACCAGCACCCCGATCCCGCCATCGCGCGCATTCGCGATTTCCTGAGATTCCTGGCGCAAACCGACGCCGTTTACTTCAACCGGATGCGCGCCGCCGTCCAGGAGGCGGCGGGTTTTGCCGTGCCCGTGACGGGTACGCAAATGGACTTCGGCGGTATCTTCAACCTCACGTCGCAGGCGAAGATGGACTATATCGACGAACATTTCTACGTCGACCATCCCCACTTTCCGGAAGGAATGTCGCAGTTGCGCAATTGGCGGATCTGGAACGTCTCGCTCAGCAATCGCTATATGGATGATCTCCTGCGGCTGGCGTTCTTGCGCGACGCCGCCAAGCCCTTCGTCGTGAGCGAGCTCAATCATCCATACCCCAGTTTGCCGGCGGCGGAGTTCATGCCCATCGTCGCCGCCTTTGCCTCTTTGCAGGATTGGGATGGTCTATTCTTCTTCGACTACGATGGCGGCCGTGGCCAGCTCCAGGCGCCGGCAAGTTTTGCGTTGCGGGGCGATTGGGGCAAGTACGTGACCATAGCGCAGGTGGCTCGCCTGTTTCGTGAAGAACGGATTCCGGCCCTGCCCCCGGGCCCGACGATACCCTTTGACGCCGAAGCGCAGGTTGCGGTGTTGGCGGCGGGAGGCAGCGCCGCCCTGGCGGCAACCTTGAAAGCGCGTTTCGGCTTGTTGCCCACGCACGGCTGGAGCCACCGCCTGGCCATCGACCGGCAGGGGCATGGCCCCGACCCTTGGTTCCCGGCAACGGCGGCGGGGGAGCGCTCGCCCGGCGGGACGGTGATCTTCGAGCGCCAGAGAGACGTGCTGGAAGTCCTGGACGACACGATGATGGGCTATTTCGGGCCGCAGCCCGGCGGCAAGTCAGCGGGCCAGGGCCTCGATGTGGCGCTGAGCCTGAAGGCGCCTTTCCATGCCGCCATTCTGCTGAGCAGCCTCGACGGCAAGCCGGTACCCGAGTCCTCGCACCTGTTGTTGACATTGGGTAGCGCCACCGTCGGTTCCCAGCCGCGCAGCGCGCCGCCGCGCCCCAAGGCTTTCGTGCGCCATCCCGCGGGGAGCGGCTCATGGACGCTGGAACCCGATCCCGATCAGCCGGAAATGCCATCGGCATCGCGCGATGGTGTTGGCCCCGCCTGGCTGACACAGAATCGGGGCACGGTTTCCTGGCCCACCAGCCAGGCCTCGGCTGTGATTTATCCGCTCGATGGCGCCGGCCGGCGCATGGCGCCGCTACCCGCCGAACGCGTCCGCGTCCGGGACGGCCGGCTCGAGGTGACGGTACAAAGCCGGCCGGAAGAAACCAGCCCCTGGTACGAGATCGCGAGTCCCGGACCATGACCCCGCCCGGTATTCGTTCAGTGGATGGCCCGCGGGGCTGGCGATGCGGCAGTCAAGCGATAGACCGCTTGCCGACGCCCGGTAGAATGTCCGCGCACTTATCTCCCGCTCCATCGGCCTGTCTTCATCGACTTGGCCGCCTCTCGTTTCCATCGACTTGAGTTGCCATGAACGCCACGACTTCCCTGTCCACCCGCGACACCGTCCTGATCGCGCTATTCGCCGCCCTCATCGTCGTCTTCAGCCTGATGCCGCCCGTGCCGCTGGCAGGCATTCCGGTGCCGATCACCCTGCAAACCTTCGGCGTCATGCTGGCTGCCGCCATGCTCGGGCCGTGGCGGGGCCTGCTGGCCTGCGCTCTGTACACCGTGTTGTGGGCGGTAGGCTTGCCGGTGCTGCCGGGAGGCCGTGGCGGCCTGGGCGTGCTGGCGGGGCCGACCGGCGGCTTTCTGGTGGGCATGGTTGCCGGGGCCTGGGTCACGGGCTGGGTGGCCGAGCGGTTGGGCGGAGCGGTCGAAAGCCGCCTGGCACAATGGCTGGGCTATGCGCTGGCTTGCGTGGTGGGCGGTATCGCCATCGTTTACGCGATCGGCATTCCCTGGCTCGCGGCCATCACGGGCATGGGCCTGGGAAAGGCGGCGGCGGCCAGCCTGGTGTTCGTGCCCGGTGACTTGATCAAGGCCGGGCTGGTGGCGGTCGTGGTCATGCAGGTCCGGCGTGCCTGGCCCCTGGGCTGGCGCTGAGCGCGTGCCGTGGCTTTTCAGAACAAGGGGAGCTTCAGGCCCAGTCCGACTACACCGCGAGTGAGTGGATGCGCTATAGGCTAGACGCAACTCAGCCGCTCGTACTGATCGGAGTCGCTTGAGATCAAGCCCTACGGAGTTCTAGGCTTGGCTTAGCAGCCGCCGGGCGTGTTCGATCACGGTTTGGGCATCGGGCCATTGCTCATCGTTGCCCAGGCAAAGCGCGCGGGGCGACCACGGCCCCGTGCGTTCGGGGCGCGTCACGCCGAACAGCGTGATCTGGCGACTGCCGGCGGCCGCCGCCACATGCGAGGTGCCGGAGTCGTTGCACACCACGAGCGCGGCTTTTTGCGTCAGGGCGGCAAAGGCTCCCAGCGGCAAGGCGCCCAGCACCTGGGCGCTGGGCGCCGCCTGGTGGGCGGCGTCGATTTCCTGGGGCGGTGGACAGATGGCCACGGGCCAACCGTCGTTCTGCAGCGCGCGCGCCAGCGCATCGTAATGCCCCCAGGCCTTGATCCGGCCGCGATGGCGTCCGGTGGCGGTGGGCGACAGCAGCACGAAGCCCTGCGGGCGCAGACCGGCGCGCTCGAGGAGGGTTGCGGCCGCGCGCTCGTGGGCCGAGGTGAGGGGGAGATCCAGCGTGGGCGGCGGCTTGGACGACAGGCAGGCCTGGTGCCCCCAGCGCTGCAAAACCGTTTTGGCCAGATAGTGGTACGACTCCACCACGTGCAAATCGCCCTTGGGCTTGCTGATGGGCCAGCCCAGCAAGAGGCTGCGGCCGTCGTCGCGATAGCCTCCGGCACGCACCCCGGCCATGCGGAACACCATGGCGCTGGAAAGGGAGTCGGGAAAGCAAATGCCGCGGTAGGGTGTGCCCAGCCCCTTGCCGCCGGGATGCAGGGCGTCCCGCAGGCGCTGCGCATCGCGCCGCAGCGGGCCTTCGAGGGCGATGAAGTCGGTGTGCGGCAACCCGGCGAGGAGATCGCGAGCCCACGGCCGGCCCGCCAGCACCAGGGAGTACCCGGCGCGGGATAATAAATGCAGGGCCGGAAGAGCCATGCAGGCATCGCCTACCCAGTTGGGCAAACGGACACAAACGGGCTGGAGCATGCGGGCTGGCGGAGTGGACAAAGGCAGGCGATCGTCGCGGCGGAAACCGCGCGACCAGGATGCACGCGTACAATGCGGACGCGTCCATTGTAATCATCTGTGGCGACAGTTGTCGTTTTCCCGAATGGAGCTGAATTGAGTTCTTCTTCTCCCGTTCTTACCGCGGGTTCGCATCCCATCCGCCGCGAGCTCTGGCGCCGGATCTACAGCTACATCAAACCGTACTGGAAAGGCATGGCCGTGGGCCTGTTCTTTACCGCCGGTGTGGCCGCCACCCATCCGCTGCTGGCGCTCCTGATGAAGCCCCTGATCGACGAAGGCTTCAGCGGCGCCAAACCGTATTACGTCTGGGCGTTGCCGCTGGTCCTGGTGGGCCTGTTCGTGCTGCGCGGCGCCTGCGCCTTCGCCAGCAACTACTTGATGGCCTGGGTCGCCAACAACGTCCTGCGCGACTTGCGCGGCCTGATGTTCGACCGCGTGCTGCGCCTGCCCGACGCCGACTTGCGCCGGCTGGGCTCGTCCGCCTTGCTCAACCGCTTCACCATCGATGCCGCCACGGTCATGCAGCATGCGACCGAGGTGTTCGCCACCCTGGTGCGCGAGGTGTTGATCGTCATCGCGCTGTTCGGCGTGCTGCTGTACATGTCGTGGCAGCTCACGCTCATCGTGATGGTGCTGGTGCCGCCCGCGGCCTGGGTATCGCGGGTATTCATGCGCAAGTTGCGCGAAGTCAACCGCGATACCGTCAACATGAACGCGGAGCTGACGCGCATCGTCACCGAAGGCCTGGATGGCCAGCGCGTGGTCAAGCTTTTCGACGGCTACGAATACGAGAACCAGCGTTTCTCGCATGTCAACGCCCGCTTGCGGCGTTTTGCCATACGCGCCGCGTCTTCTTCGGGGGCGGTCGGGCCGGTGTCGCAGGCCATTCTCTCCATCGCCCTGGGCGCGGTGATCGGCGTGGCGCTGGCGCAGTCGGGCAGCGGTGAGCTTACCGTTGGCGGCTTTGCCGCCTTCATCGGCGCCATGGGCCAGTTGCTCGATCCGCTCAAGCGCCTGGCCAACGCGGCGGGACCCATGCAGCGCATGCTGGTGGCCGGCGAAAGCGTGTTTCGTCTGCTCGATGCGCAGCCCGAGCGCGAGACTGGTAACCAAAGCCTGCCCGAGCCCGTACAGGGCAAGGTGGTGTTCGAGCGCGTGGGGCACCGCTATCCCGATGCCGAGAGCGACACGCTCGACGATATCTCGCTCGAGGCGCTGCCGGGGCAAACCATCGCCCTCGTGGGGCGCTCAGGCAGCGGCAAGACCACGCTGATGAACATGCTGCCGCGCTTCGTGCATCCCACCCGCGGCCGCATCCTGATCGACGGCGTCGATATCCGGGATTTATCCCTGGTCCAATTGCGAGCCCACATCTCGCTGGTCAGCCAGGACGTCATGCTGTTCGACGACACGATCGCCGTCAATGTGGGCTACGGTGCCCGCCATCCCACCGACGAAGGCCGCGTGCGCGCCGCCCTGGCGGCGGCCAACCTGCTGGAGTTCGTCGACTCCCTGCCGGATGGCATCCACACCATGGTTGGCGAAAAAGGCGCCCGTTTGTCGGGTGGTCAGCGGCAGCGGCTGGCGATCGCCAGGGCCTTGATCAAGGATGCCCCGATCCTGATCCTCGACGAAGCCACCTCCGCGCTGGACAACGAGTCCGAGCGTCAGGTGCAGTCTTCGCTCGAAAGACTGATGCAAGGCCGGACCACGCTGGTGATCGCGCACCGGCTGAGTACGGTGCAGAATGCCGATCGCATCCTTGTGCTCGACCGTGGCATCGTTCGCGAGTCCGGCAATCATGCCGAACTCCTTGCCCGCGACGGCATTTATGCCAGCCTGTACCGGATGCAATTCCGGGAGGAAGCCACGACGGATGCGGCCTAGGGCTTGAGGGAGCCCGGTCGGGCCAGGGCGTCAAGGCCTTGGTTGGGCCTGGCGAATCCGGGCGGCATGCAGGCCGCGAGGTGGCGGGCTCGCGCTTGGGCGCGTGGTCAATGCGCGTGATGGTGCTGGATGGCGTCGGGGTTTTTGGCCAGGCAGGCCTGGCACAAGGCCTTGACTTCCATCTCATGGCCGGCCAAGCGAAAGCCCGCTCGTTCGATGCGGTTGGCCAGCCGGTTGCGCACGATGTCGTCGTGGATTTCGGCCACGGCGCCGCAGCCGGTGCAAACCACCAGCAGATTATGCGGCGCGCCCGCGGCGTCGCCGCAGGCCATGAAGGTGTTGAGCGAATCCACCTTGTGCACCAGGCCTTCTTCGAGCAGGAAGTCCAGTGCCCGATACACGGTGGGGGGCGTGGCGTTGGGGTGGACCTCGCGGATTTCGTCCAGCAACTCATAAGCCTTGAGGCTGCGCTGGTGCCGCAAGAGTAATTCAAGCACCTTGCGTCGGATGGGCGTGAAACGCTTGCCGCGTTCGGCGCAGAGAGCTTCGGCCACGGCCAGCGCATCATCGACGCGCTCGGCCGCGCCTCGGGGTGACTCGGTCTGTGTCATGGCAAGGTCGCGGTACGAACAATCACCGGCGGAAGATAACAGTCCGTGACGCCAACTGCAAACGACGCCGGTTTATTGATACGGCAGCACGCGCTCGGCGTCGAAACTATACGAGGCCGCGGCGACTTCGTTTTTTTGATCCTGGATGTGCAGGGTGCCTTCGATCCAGTAGGGATTCCAGATTTCCACATCGGGGATCGGCTGCTGCGGCCGCACGTAGACGATCTGGTTGGGCGGCGGCGGCGGCACATGGATGCAGGCGCCATAGTAGGGGACCAGGAAAAACTCGGTAACCCGGTTTCGATCGTCGGTTTCGAGCGGCACGATATAGCCCGGCATCTTGCCGGTCACGCCGTTCATGATCGCCACGGTACGAGCGGAACCGAACACGGGCGCAGGAAGGTCGGAGTCGTGGTCGATATCCATCTGGCCGGAGTCGGCGAGTCTCTCGAGTTCGGCGACCTCATCGGGCGGGATCAGTTCGAGCCAATCGATCTCGCGCAAGGCATGGGCCTGCGAGACGCAGGCCAGTGCGAACAGACCGATAGCGCAGGTACGCAGCAAAGCGCGGCCAATTGCGGCACCGAGCCTGCGGCTGGTTTTTAGGAAAGGGGCGCAGTAGGAAAGGGCAATCATGAGGACAGAATGAACGGCTGCGGATCAATACCGGATTTTGACACCGTCGGCTACCGAATGGCGATAGGCCAGCAGGGCGGGAAGCAGGCCCACCACCCCGGTGGCGGCGACGACCAGGCCCATGCGGGCCCATTCGCCGCCACCAGGCCACCCGGGCTGCAGGATCAGCCCATAGTGCGCCTGCAGCCAGGGCGCCACCGCCAAGCATAGCCCTTGCAATAGCGCGTAGCCAAGCAGCGTGCCCAGCACCCCCAGCCACAGCGCCTCGGCCAGGAGAAGGGTGAAGATATGCCGGGGCCCGGCACCCACCGCGCGCAGCACGGCCATCTCGCGGCGGCGCTCGTCGAGTGTGGCGAGCAACACGGCAAGCAAGCCGATCAGGCCGGTGAGGACCACCGCCGAGGTCGTGACGTCGAGCGCCGTCTCGGCGGTGCCGAGCAAGCTCCAAAGCTGCTGCAGGGCGACGCCGGGCAAGATCGCGCTCAGCGGCTCGCCCCGGTACTGTTGAATCCAGCGTTGGAAGGCGAAGACGCCGAGCCGGCTTTCCAGGCCGACGTAGAACGCCGTGATACTGCGCGGCTGCAGGGCCTCGGGCGGTAAGGTATCGAGCGCCGGGATCTTGCCTACCCGCGTGCCGCCCCGCCAGTTGAGGTGAATCGCCTCGATACCTTCCAGGCTCACATAGACCGCTTGATCGATCGGCGATCCCGTTGGCGCGAGGACGCCGCGCACCACGAAGGGCTGGTCGTCATGCTGCTGCGGATTGCGTCGCGCCGTGCCATGGGCGAGGACGATGGACTCGCCCACCGCATATCCCAAACGGCGGGCCACGTCGGCGCCCAGCACGGCGTCATAGACATGATCGAATGCCGTTCCTTCGGCCAGCGTGATCGGCGCGCCCGCCACTTGCACATGCTCGAAGAAGGCATCGGTGGTGCCGATGACCCGGAAGCCCTGGTGCGAGTCGCCCAGCGAGATCGGCACGGTCCAGGCGACGCCCGGTTGCGTGCCGGCGACCTGGTAGGCATCCCATGAGACATTCTGCGTGGCTTCGCCCAGGCCAAAGACGGTGTAGAGCAGCAGTTGCACGGGATGGGCACGCGCGCCCACCACCAGATCCACCCCCGAGGCGCTGCGCAGAAAGGCCGTACGGGCTTCTTCGCGGATCCGGTCGACGCCGAGAAATAGCGTCACGCTCAAGAGGATGGTCAACACGGTCAGGCCGACCGTGAAGCGGCGGCTCCAGAGGCTGGCGAGCGCGATACGCCACAACGCGCTTATTGAACCACCCTCCAGTCGCTTCGCGACCTCCTCCCCGGGGGAGGATTCACGCTTGGGGCGGCCCGGCGCGCCGGATGGACTGCCCTCCAGTCGCTTCGCGACCTCCTCCCCGGGGGAGGATTCACGCTTGGGGCGGCCCGGCGCGCCGGATGGACTGCCCTCCAGTCGCTTCGCGACTTCCTCCCCCGGGGAGGATTCACGCTTGGGGCGGCCCGGCGCGCCGGATGGACTGCCCTCCAGTCGCTTCGCGACCTCCTCCCCGAGGGAGGATTCACGCTTGGGGCGGCCCGGCGCGTTCATGCCGCCACCTTGGGTGTGGCCCGATTCCATTCCCGCAGGTCGCGGACTTCGTCGAAGGCGTCGGCCAATCGTTGATCGTGGCTCACGAACAACAGGGCGCTGCCGTTGGCCCGGCATTCGTCAAACAATAATTGCAGGAATCGCGCCTGGGTGTCGGCATCCAGCGCCGAAGTGGGCTCGTCTGCCAGGACCACCGCAGGCTGGCCGATGAGGGCCCGCGCCGCGGCGACACGCTGCTGTTGGCCCACCGACAATTGTCCGGCCCGCCGTCGAGGCAGATCGCTGCCATCCAGGCCAAGATGCGCGAGCAAGGCCAGCGCCGCGGCGCGGACACTGCCATGGTGCTGCACGGCGCGCTGCCGCCGCCCCGGGGCGAAGCGGCATGGCAGCATCACGTTATCCAGCACCGACAGAAAGGGCAGCAAATTGAATTGCTGGAACAAAAAACCGAGGCAGTCGCCGCGCAGCCGATCGCGCTGCCAGGAGCGAGCCGAAGTCAGCTCGTGGCCCGCCAGCAAAATGTGGCCCGCCTGCGGCTGCAAGGTGCCGGCCAGCAGATTGAGCAGCGTGCTTTTGCCACAACCGCTCGGGCCGTATAAAAACAAGGTGTGGCCCGGCATCAGCCGCAACTCGGGTAAATCGAGCAGCGGCGCCCGGCGCGGATAGGCAAAAACGAGGTCCTTTGCCATCAGGGCCGGGGCAGGGTTGGTGTCGGGCATCCGGCTCACCAGCGGATCGCCGTGGCGTCGGACGTAAGCGAGCCTCCGGCCTGCCCGGCTGGCGTGATGGCCTGAAAGCGGAGCTCCTGCGCGTTGGGAAACGCTTCGAACCAGCCCAGCTCCACGGAACGCAGTTTATCGACATGCTGGCATTCGTAGCGGTAGCGTACCGACCATTCGCGATGATCATGCGAGCCGGCAGCTTCGTGGGCATGGCCGTGGCCGTGTGCGCCGTCGGCGTGAGGGTGGTCGTCGTGGCCGTCGTGGTCATGGTGATCATGATCGTGATCGTCGTGGTCATGATCGTGGTCATCGTGATCGTGATGGTCGGCCCCGTGTTCTTCCAGCTCGCCGGCAACACGCGTGCAGGCCGCGGCCGCGTCGAGCCGGATCAGGCCCTCCGACTCCAGAAGCGTGCGGCGCAAAGCGGCGACCGCTTCGTGCTCGGCGGCGTTGCGCGGCTCGTGCTCGAACCCCAGGACATCCATGCCCGGGCTGCGAATCTGCAGCTCCAGGATGGGGCCGGCGATTGCCAGGTCGAGTTGACCCACGCCGTGCTGGTGTACGGCGCCAGCGTGCGACCACACGGGCTGGCTTACTGCCATTCCCAGGGCGGCAACCGCCAGTTGGCGGGCAACTATCGGAAAATACGGATAAGCCATGACGCGTTGACTCCGGCGGGAATTTTTTGATAACCGTAATGCTATAACATTACATCAACAAGAGGCAAATTGTCCGCCTATCTCCTGGGCGACGACGGATTTGCCGCCGAATGTCCCGACCTCATGCTTGGAGTCCCTGGAGAGTGCGAAGGTTGCCAGGCCACGATCTGGCCGCTCTTATTTGCCTGACCCGCAAGTCGCGTTGTTAGATATTCGTGATATTTGATGTCAATATTTAACTTCTGATTCCAACAACAGGAGAAGTTATATGGCCCGTCATAGTGTCTCCGCCTCATCTCGGGGAAGCCGTGACCTGACGCAGCGCGAACAGCAAGTACTTCGTTTCGTGGTCGCGGGACGATCCAATAAATGGACGGCGATCGAACTCGGCATTTCGCGCCGTACCGTCGAGAGCCACCGGTCTCGCATCTATCGCAAGTGCGGCGTGCGCAGCGCCATGCAACTCATGGCGCTGCTACATGAGTCCTCGTCGGGCGGCCTGGCCATGGCGGAGAACGCCGCGGGATGGCCGGCCGGCAAGGCCGAGGTGAGCGCCCTGGGCTCGGGGCTGCCGGTTTGGCTGCCGGGCAAAAATGGTCCGGGCGCGGATCGCGAATAAGGCAAGCGCAAGAGCAGGGCTGAACCCCATCGCACCACAGGCGTTCCGGCCCGATGGCGCGAAAGCCCGGTGCGGCTCGCCATCGGGACGCACGGCAAGCTAGAGAGCCTGAGCGCATGCCTTCAGATCACTTGGCCACCACGGCGATGCAATAAGATATATTCTATATGCATCTTAAGGTGGCCGCGCCAACCACCATCCCCCCAAACCCTTCCCGGGAGGCTCATCCATGGCTGAGTTTCTGAGTATCCAAGAACCCCGGCCGGCTCGGCCCGCCCGGCCCGAATGGGCCGCCTTTCTGGAGCTGGGCTTTCGGCCGCTGTACGTGGCGGGATGTTTTTGGGCGGCTGTGTCGGTGGCGCTCTGGATATTCTGGCCCGGCCTGCTGCTGGCCCGCTTGGGCGGGGTCGTCTGGCATGCCCACGAAATGCTTTGGGGATTCATCGCCACCATCGCGGTGGGCTTTCTCCTGACGGCGGGCAATAACTGGACGGGCATCAATCCCCTCAAAGGCCGCGCGCTGGGAGCCCTGTGCCTGTTGTGGATGGTGGCCAGGATCGCTTTCCTGGTTCCGGGCAATGCCGCGTTCTGGCTGGGCGTCTTGTGCGAATTGGTGTTTTTTGCCGGCGCGGCCTGGGCTTTGGGCCGTGCCATCTACGGCGCGCGCAGCCAGCGCAACTACGGTGTGCCATTGCTGGTGCTGGCGCTCGGCGTCAGCGATGCCCTGTTCCTGGTGAGTGCCTGGGGCGGCGATTACGCCTTGCTGATGTGGTACTTCGACCTCGGGCTCATGTGCATGGCCCTGGTCGCCTTGCTGGTGGCGCGGCGGGTCATCCCGTTTTTTGCCATGCGGGCCGTGGCGGGGCTGGCCATTCCCATGCATTTGCGAACCGGCCAATGGCAATTGGCGCTGGCTGGCCTGAGCGTCGTTTTCGGCCTGTTTGGCTCGATGCCCGCGGCGGCCATCGCCTTGGCGGCCACCGGTGTCATCACGCTGGTCCAGGTCGTGTCCTGGAAGCCCGCGGCCGTCAGGCGCGTGCCGCTGCTCTGGATCCTGTATATCGGCTATGCCGCCCTGGGGGTGGGTCTGCTGCTCGCGGCGGCGTATCTGGCCGGCTGGATCCTACGTGCCGCCTGGCCGGTACACATGATCGGCATGGCGGGTTTTTCGATCCTGATCATCGGCATGGTCACTCGCACCGCCCTGGGCCACCTGGGGCGCCCGCTGCGCACCGACGGCCTCATCGTCGCGTGCTACGGCCTGATGATCGCCGCCGTGGTGCTGCGTTTGCTGGCCTTGCTGCCCACCGGGCTCACGCTGGTGGCCCTGCATGCGTCGGCGGCCTGCTGGGTGCTGGGCTTTGCGCTGTATTTGTGGCGTTTCTTCCCGATGCTGATCCGACCCAGGGCGGATCTGGCGATGTCCAGGCCGGTTTCCGGCAAAGGTCTGCCGCCGCTGCGTCCTTCCCGCTAAAAAAACCGGGCCTGCGCCGCCTTCGGCGCCGCCCAGAAGCTCCACAAAGCCCCGTCATGCATAACGGGGCTTGCGCTTGGGCACGTGGTGAAGAACTCCGGCCTTTCGGCCGGAGCTTCTCCGCCACCATTCGGGGGAGCCTTCGGCTCCAGCAAGTTTGGCCTCGCTGACCTCGCCGTGAACGACGAGGCTTGCGCTTGGGCGCGTGGTCAAAGGCTGGTGCGCAGCTTCCAGATCTCGGGAAACAGCACTACGTCCAGCATCTTGCGCAGGTAGCTGACGCCGCCGGTACCACCCGTGCCCCGCTTGAAGCCGATGATCCGTTCCACCGTGGTGACGTGACGGAAGCGCCAAAGGCGAAAGGCGTCTTCCAGGTCGGTCAGTTTTTCGCCAAGCTGGTACAGATCCCAATAGCGCCGGGGATCTCGATACACCGTAAGCCAGGCCTGCTCCACGGCTTCGCTCTCGACGTAAGGCTGGGTCCAGTCGCGTTCCAGGTAGTTCTCGGGGATGGGCAGGCCCTGGCGTGCGAGCAGGCGCAACGACTCGTCGTACAGCGAGGGCGATTCGTAGGCTTCGCGCACCAGCGCCAGCCGATCGGCCCGGTGGGCGTGGGGCTTGAGCATCGCCGCATTCTTGTTGCCGAGCGAAAACTCGACACAGCGATACTGATAGCTCTGGAAGCCGCTGGAGTTGCCCAGGTAGGGCCGGATGGCGCTGTACTCGGGGGGCGTCATGGTGGCCAGCACGTCCCAGGCATGCACCAGTTGCTCCATGATGCGGCTGGCGCGCGCCAGCATCTTGAATGCCACCGGCAAATCATCGTTCGAAACGTGGCCGATGGCGGCTCGCAGCTCGTGCAGCATCAGCTTGATCCAGAGTTCGCTGGTCTGGTGCTGGATGATGAACAGGAGTTCGTCGTGCGCCGGCGATAAGGGCTTTTGCGCGTTCAGGATGGCGTCGAGCTGCAGGTAGTCGCCATAGCTCATATCGCGGCTGAAATCGAGCTGGGCCCGTTCGGCGTGGACGATATCTTCCGGCGTCGGGGTACCCGGGGTGTGGGTGGAAGAGTCGATGGGTTTGGGATCGTGCATGTCAGTCTCTATATAGCCGTCCGATGGGCACGCGGCGGCCTCGGACGGCGTGGATGGGGTGTGTCCGGGCAAGGCTTTGCCTCAGGTCACTGCGTTCTGCTGGTTGAATTCCGCCCGCTGCCACTCGCCGTTTTCCAGCACCTGGCGCAAATGTTCGACAGCGTGCCAGGCGTCTTCGAAACCCAGGTACAGCGGCGTGAAGCCGAAGCGCAGGATGTCCGGGTGGCGGCCGGCGCCACCGTCGCCCTTGCGGAAGTCGCCGATCACGCCGCGTGCGATCAAGGCCTGCACGATGGCGTAAGCGCCTTCGTCGCGGCTCAGGCAAACCTGCGAACCGCGCTGGGCGTGATTGCGCGGCGTCGCCAGGCCCAAGCCATGCCCCGGGCAGCGTTCTTCCACCAACTGGATGAACAGATCGGTCAGCTCCAGCGATTTGGCGCGCAGCGCGGCCATACCGCCCAGAGCCTCGGCGGCGGTGAAGACATCCAGCCCGCACTGCAAGGCCGACATGCTCAGAATGGGCTGGGTGCCGCACAGATACCGGGCGATGCCTGGCGCCGGCTGGTAGTCCGGTGTAAAGGCAAAGGGCGCGGCATGGCCCCACCAGCCCGACAGCGGCTGCCAGAAGCGATCGGCATGGCGCGGATGGACCCAGACGAAGGCCGGCGAACCCGGTCCGCCATTGAGATACTTATAGGTGCAGCCCACGGCGAAGTCGGCATTCGCGCCGGTAAGATCCACCTGCACCGCGCCGGCGCTGTGGCAGAGATCCCAGACACACAGGATGCCCCGGGCCTGCGCCGCGGCGGTGACGGCGGCCATGTCGTGCATGGCGCCGGTGCGGTAATTGACATGGGTGAGCATGAGCACGGCCACGTCATCGGTCAGCGAGTCGGCGATTTCCTCGGGTTCGAGCAGTACCAACTCCAGCCCGCGCTCCCGGCACAGTCCTTCGGCGATGTAGAGATCGGTGGGAAAGTTGCTGCGCTCGCTGACGACGCGCCGCCGCGATGGGTTATCGGTGCGCGCGATGTTCAACGCAGCGCTCATCACCTTGTACAGGTTGACGGAGGTGGTATCGGTGCAGACCACCTCGTCCTGGCTGGCGCCGATGAGTGATGCGATCTGGTTGCCCAGGCGCTGCGGCAGGTCCACCCAGCCCGCGCTGTTCCAGGAGCGGATCAGATCGTGACCCCATTCCCGCGCCACGACCTCGGCCACGCGCGCCGGTGCCGCCCGCGGCATGACGCCCAGCGAGTTGCCATCGAGATAGATCACGCCTTCGGGAATGTCGAAATGGTCGCGCAGGGAGCGTAGAGGGTCGCGCGCATCCAGGGCGCGGCAATCGTTCAGGGTGATGGGCATGAGGTCTCCAGATTCATGAAGGGGTTTATGTGAAAGTGTTTTTTCGTCCGCCGGAACGGGCGCGATCGTTTTGCGTCAGCAATCCATGCCCGCGGCTCGGGTGAGAGGGCGCAGAATCGCCCGCACCGGCGAGGCGTCGGCCTGCATCAGCTTCAGGGGCAGCGCGATCAGCTCGTAGTCGCCTTCGGGGACGGCATCGAGGACCAGATTCTCGAGGACACGCAGGCCGCGCCGGCGAATCACTTGATGGCTGAGCAACTGCTTGCTGTCGGCGGGATCGATGCTGGCGGTATCGATGCCTACCAGCACCACACCGGCATCGGCCAGGCGTTCGATGGTGTCTGGGGCATAAGCCGTGAGGGCGCCGTCCCAGCGGTCCACCGGCATGCGGTCGTAGGTACGCACCAGCACGCGGGGCGGCAGGTGGTCCACCGCGTGTTCGAGATGACGCCACTCGATGAGCGGCCCGCAGGCGATGGCATGAATCACCCGGCATGGTCCCAGGAAGGCGTCCAGCGGCAAAGCGCCGATGGCGGCTCCATCGGGGTCATAGTGCAGCGGGGCATCGGCGTGCGCGCCCACGTGTGGCGAAAGCGTGATCGCGCTGACGTTGACCGGACAGCCGGGGCCGATGGTGGCGGCCCATTGCTGCGAATAGGGAGTGTCGCCCGGGAACGCCGGGCTGGCGGTGGAAACGGGGGGAGAAATGTCCCACAGGGGCAGGGTGCTGTCGTTCATGGCGCCCAAGATAGCCGCGCCATGCGATTCGTTGTGTCGCTTATTTGCAACGATGGCAGAAAAAATGTTGCGCGTTGAGATTGCTTGTGATGGGTATGCCGTGAGGCCACTATGCGGCTCGCTGTCTTGAGGAAAGCGTGTCCAGGAAGCTCGAGGCAATTCACTCACAAGAAAACGTTCTGTAAGTCGCTGATTTTCTTCGCGAACGCCGGGCCCCGATAGGGGCCTCGGAAGCTCTCAAGTTCTGCCTTTGAAGAGACGGCTGTCCAGTTTCAAGGTTTCAACGACAAGGGAGAGGGTCTCGGCCTGAGGGTGGCGCGGATTGAGAAGCCAATTGTGCGTGTGGGGCATGATCGCGCTCGGCACCCGCATCAATGCGCTATCGACTCGGGCAAGCCAAGCGGCCCCCAATTGCTGAGTCACATCCTTGCGGTCCCGCCAATCGTCGGGAAGGGTTGGTTGATACGCGAGTTGGCAAACCTGGTCTGTTAGCTCGATACGCATGAGACGCAGGTTCTCCGGCAGATCCTCCGGGTCAACCTCCAGGTGAACCAGGACCTCCAGCATGGCGCCTGCTGGACTCTCGGTCAGGTACACGACCGGCTGGCCGACACGATGCCATCGGCCAGAGGCATACAGACCACCACGTCCCGTGAGATCGGGAAAGGCGCTGACGCGCCAGAGGATCAAAATGCGTATCCTTCGGCGATTTGCAAAAGCATTTCCTCGACCTGATTCGTACCACTCTGAGTCGCAAGCAGGTCCATCGGGCTTTGCCCGTCAAACCGTTCCTTCGGTTTTATCAGCCAACGCTTGGCCTTTCGTGAATCCCCGAAGATCGTCTCGGCCATGGCCATGATATGTGCCGCACGAAATAGGCTGTCGCTCTCATGGACGGTAAGCGATTGCCCCTTGTGAAGTCGTGTCTTCAACGTGCGCAGCGGGATGATTTGATCCCTCTCCACCGGCGTGATGGCGCCGTTCTCACAGAGCTCAATCAGGCGATTGGCCGGAAAGCCCTCTACGATCATGCGATGAATTTGCGTCTCGCCCGCCTCCTCGGGAATGCCCAACAGCGCGTTCAAGCGTGCCCGATAGGCGGCATACCCCGCTTCCCTTAACGCTTCAGCGAACATAGAACCTCCGAATCCGGCATTTACCGTATCGTAACCGGCGTTTGCCGTTTCGGTAAAGGCCGCGCTCCGGCTCACTCGGCCCACTGTCTGCTTCTTGCCATCGTGCGCCAGCAACTGCCAGCCTCGCTAATGGGCCAGTGCACAGTGGCCCGAGTCGGGCCCCGGAACAGTTCGATCTCGATGTGGCGATCCGGTGCCGCCGGCGCCATGATGGGTACGAAGTTTACTTTGGTGGATATCACTCAATATTCTGCGCCTGCTCCCGCAACTGCTCGATCAACAGCTTGAGATCCACCGCCGCCCGCGTCATCTCGATCGCGCCGGCCTTGGAGCCCAGCGTGTTGGCTTCGCGGTTCATTTCCTGCAGCAGGAAATCCAGCCGCTTGCCCGCGGAACCCGCGCCGCCGCGCTGGCGGCGCTCGCCGCCCGCCGGTTTGCCGGCCAGGATCTGGCGCAGTTCCACCAAATGGGAGCGTAGCCGCGCCACCTCCTCGGCCACGTCGATGCGCAACGAGAACAGGGCGGTTTCGTGGGCCAGGCGCTCGGAGAGCTCGGGGCCGCTGACATGCTCGAGGCCGTTGGGAAAGGCGGTATCGAAGGTTTCGCGAAGCTTGCGAGCCTGGCGCTCCCGGTACTCGGTGAGCACCTGGGGCAGGGCGCTTTCGACGGTCTGGACGATGTCGGCGATGCTGGTGGCCCATTCGCCCATGGTTTGCGCCAGGCGCTGCCCTTCGGCGAGGCGACCCTGATTGAATTGTTCGAGGGCGGAGTCGGCCGCGGTCAGGGTGGCGGCATCCCAGTCGCCCTCGGTATCGCCTTGCACGCCCGGCCATGCGAGCACCTCGGCCAGCCGTGGGGCTTGAACCTCGGGCAGCAGGGTTTTGACTTGCTCCAGCGTAGCGGCAAGCTGGCGCAAGGCGTCGGGATTGAGCTTGCCGGCCATGGTGGCGGTCTGGCGCTGGACGTTGCCGCGGATTTCGATCTTGCCGCGGCTGACGTGGCGCTGGATGCGCTCGCGCAAGGCGGTTTCGAGGTGGCGGAGATCGTCGGGCAAGCGGAAGTGGAGGTCGAGAAAGCGGCTATTGACACCACGCAACTCGACGGCAACGAGGCCCAGGGAACAGGCTTCGGCGGCGTTGCCGAAGGCGGTCATACTGCGGATCATGGCAAGGCCCGTAAAATGGCGGCTGATTGGCTTATTGTAGGCGGCATGGCATGACAGTTTCTTCTTTGGCTTCCGCAGCAACTCCGCGGCCCTCGGGCCGCACACCGGCACAGCTGCGGCAAGTCACCTTCGAACGCGGTTATACCCGGCATGCCGAGGGCTCGGTGCTGGTGAGCTTCGGCGACACGCGGGTGATCTGCACCGCCAGCGTCGAAAACCGCGTGCCGCCCTTTCTCAAGGGTCAGGGGCAGGGCTGGGTCACGGCCGAATACGGCATGTTGCCGCGGGCCACCCATACCCGCAGCAGCCGCGAGGCGGCGCGCGGCAAGCAAACCGGGCGCACGCTGGAGATCCAGCGCCTGATCGGGCGCAGCCTGCGCGCGGTCTGCGATTTGCAGGCGCTTGGCGAGCGCACCATCCAGGTGGATTGCGACGTCATCCAGGCCGACGGCGGCACGCGCACGGCCGCCATCACCGGCGCCTGGGTGGCGCTGGCGGACGCCATCGATGGCCTCGCGCAGCGCGGCGAGGTTGCCGGGCCGGTGCTGCGCGACCAGGTGGCCGCCGTGTCGGTGGGGCTGTATCGAGGCGCGGCCGTACTCGATCTGGACTATCCCGAGGACTCCGATTGCGAGACCGACATGAACGTGGTGATGACGGCCAGCGGCGGCATCGTCGAGGTCCAGGGAACCGCCGAGGGCACGCCCTTTTCGCGGGCGCAGCTGGATGCGCTTCTCGGCTTGGCCGAGCGGGGCATCGCCGAACTGCTGGAGGCGCAGCGGCGCTGTCGCGGCGTAGTATAAAAAGGCCCCCACGCTTGCCGCTAGCGCGGTGGCGCTGCCCCCCGCGGGGGCTTTTGCCTGGGGGCGGCCCGGCGGCAAAAAAAAGCCGATGGCATCCATTCGCCCGGTAAGATCCTGGATAAGGAGTTTGTGTGAGTTCCGCTTTGCAACGTGTGGTTCTGGCTTCCAACAACGCCGGCAAGCTGAGAGAGTTCGGCGAGCTGCTGGCGGCCAAGGGGTGGACCCTGGTGCCGCAGGCCGAGCTTGGCGTGCCTGAAGCCGAGGAGCCGCACGTCACGTTTCTTGAAAATGCCCTGGCCAAGGCGCGCCATGCCAGCCGGCTGACCGGCTTGCCGGCGCTGGCCGACGATTCGGGTCTTTGCGTCACCGCGCTGCGCGACGCGCCGGGGGTGGTGTCGGCGCGCTACGCGGCGCTGGAGGGCGGCGCCCGGTCAGATGCCGCCAACAATGCCCTGTTGCTGCGCAAGCTGAAAGGGCAGTTGGATCGCCGCGCCCGCTACGTGGCGGTGCTGGTGTTGGTACGGCACGCCGACGACCCGCAGCCGCTGGTGGCCGAGGGCGTGTGGCATGGCCGCATTGCTGAGGCGCCGGCTGGCGACAACGGCTTCGGCTACGATCCCTTGTTCTTCGTGCCCGAGCTGGGCCAGACCGTGGCGCAGATGGCGGCCGACCGCAAGAATGCCGCCAGCCACCGCGGCCAGGCGATGCGCGCGCTGCTGGCGCGCTTGTCCGACTGGACGGCCGCGTCATGAGCACACGCCCTTGCCGCCGATGCCTCCCGCCGGCCCGCGCCGGGGCCGCCATTGTGCGGCAGGGAGCCGCAAAAGGAAGGTATCCCGATCCGGATCGGCGCCCACTTGCCGGTCGGGCGGAGGGCGGCTGATGGCACGCGCAATTCCCATTGTGTCCGAATTGGGCCGCAAAGCCCCGGGTGCGGCCCCCGGCGCGGTTTTGACGGCCCTGCCGCCGCTTTCGCTGTACATCCACGTGCCATGGTGCGTGCGCAAATGCCCGTATTGCGATTTCAATTCCCACGCGCTGGACGGCGAAATCCCCGAGGGCGCCTACCTTGCCGCCTTGCGCCGCGATCTGGAGCAGAGCCTGCCGCAGGTGTGGGGACGCAGAATCACCAGCGTATTCCTGGGGGGCGGTACGCCCAGCCTGCTGTCGGTGGCGGCGGTCGACGAGCTCCTGGGCATGGTGCGCGCTTATCTGCCCTTGCTGCCCGAGGCCGAGATCACCATGGAGGCCAATCCCGGTACGGCGGAGCATGGCAGATTCCAAGGCTATGCGCGGGCCGGCGTCAATCGCCTGTCGCTGGGCATCCAGAGTTTCGACGATGCCTGTCTGCTGGCCTTGGGCCGGATTCATGACGGCCGGCAGGCCAGGGCGGCGATCGAGGCCGCGCTGGCCGCCGTTGAGCGTGTGAATCTCGATTTGATGACCGGGCTGCCCGGCCAGGATATGGCGGGCCTGGAGCGCGATGTACGCGCCGCGTTGGCGTTTGGCACCGAACATCTGTCGTGCTACGACCTGACGCTCGAGCCCAACACCGTGTTCGCCAAGTATCCACCGCCGGGCTTGCCCGACGACGATCAGGCCGGCGAAATGCAGGACCGGGTGGAAGCCCTGCTGGCGGAGGCGGGGCTGGAGCGGTACGAGGTATCCGCCTACGCCAGGCCGGGCGCACGCTGCCGGCACAACCTCAATTATTGGGAGTTTGGCGATTACCTGGGGGTGGGCCCGGGGGCGCACGGCAAGCTTTCCTTCCACGATCGCATCGTACGCCAGGCGAGGATCCGGCAACCCGAGCGCTGGATGCAAAAGCTGGAGACCGAGGGCGCGGCCTTGGCCGACACGCGCGAGCTGACTGCCGATGATCTGCCGTTCGAGTTCATGCTCAACGCCCTGCGGCTGCGCGACGGCGTGCCCGCCGCCTGGTTTGCCGAACGCACCGGCTTGTCGCTGGCGGCGATCCAGGCGCCCTTGCGCCGCGCGGTGGAGCGAGGCCTGCTCGACGCCGACCCGACCCGCCTCGCGCCTACGCCATTGGGCTGGCGCTTTCTCAACGATCTTCAATCCTTGTTTCTCTAGTGCGCCAAAGTCGTGCAGGATGATGGACATGTATGTAGATTCCCACGCCGCGGACGCCGAACTCGAGCGGCTGCGGGCGCGTTTCGCCGACATCGAACAGCACATTGCCGACGCCTGTCGGCAAAGCGGACGCGAACCCGCTTCGGTGCGTCTGCTGCCGGTCAGCAAAACGGTGCCGGCCGAACGCCTGGCTCTGGTTCGGCGGCTGGGCTACCGCTGGTTCGGCGAGAACAAGATGCAAGAAGCCCAGGACAAAGCCCAAGCGTTGGCGGGACTGGACATCGCCTGGTGCATCATCGGCCACTTGCAATCGAACAAGGCCAGGCATGTGGCCCGCTTCGCCAGCGAACTGCATTCGCTCGATAATCTCAAGACCGCCCGTGAGCTGGACCGCCGCCTGCAGGCCGAAGGTCGCGGCTTGCGCGTGCTGATCCAGGTCAACACCTCCGGCGAGGCGCAGAAGTCCGGGCTGGCTCCCGAAGCGCTACCGGCCTTCGTGCGCGAACTGCCGGCCCTGGCATCGCTGCGGGTGGCCGGCCTGATGACGCTGGCCAAGAACAGCCCCGACGCCGCGGTGGTGACGGGCTGCTTCCGCCTCCTGCGCGAATGCCAGGAGCGCCTGCGCCAGGAGGCGCCCGACGGCCTGGCCTTCGATGAGCTCTCGATGGGCATGTCGGGGGATTTTCCGCTGGCCATCGCACAGGGCGCCACCATCGTGCGTGTGGGACAGGCTTTGTTCGGCGCCCGGCCGAGCCATGCGTCGGCCACGGGCACCACGCCGTAGGCCGTGCCATCCTGGCGCATAATGCACCAACTTGGTTTGTCCTCAATTTCATGCACCAAATGAGTGCAAAAATACCGACCGCCAGCGCAGCGCCACCACGCTGGTGGCAAGCAGGCTGCCGTCCCGCCCCCTTTAAAGGCAGGCGCGGGAGCGTTTTCCGTGCTCCACGGCCATTTTGGCATGCTGTTTGCATAAGCTTTGACACCGCACCGACCTTTTCCATCTCGCCACACTCATTCAGGAGCTTCCATGGCAACCCCGAAAAAGGTACTCGACCTGATCGCCGAACACGAGGTCAAGTACATCGATCTGCGCTTTACCGACACGCTGGGTAAAGAGCAGCACGTTTCCGTGCCTGCCCATACTTTCGACGAAGACAAATTCGAGTCCGGCCAGGCCTTCGATGGCTCGTCGATCGCCGGCTGGAAGGGGATCGAGGCTTCCGATATGCTCCTGATCCCGGACGCCGAGACGGCCCGCCTCGACCCCTTTCGCGAGCTGCCCACCCTGATTCTGACCTGCGACGTGGTCGAACCGGCCGATCTCAAAGGCTACGATCGCGACCCGCGCTCGCTGGCCAAGCGCGCCGAGGCTTATCTCAAGTCCAGCGGCCTGGGCGATACGGCGTACTTTGGCCCCGAACCCGAGTTCTTCGTGTTCGACGGCATCACCTGGGGCGCCGATGCCTCGGGCAGCTTCTACAAGATCAAGGCCGAAGAGGCGCCCTGGTCGAGCGGTATCGACTACGAGCATGGCAACACCGGCCATCGCCCGCGTACCAAAGGCGGCTACTTTCCGGTGCCGCCCACGGATTCGTCCCAGGATATGCGTTCCGAAATGTGCGAACTGCTGGAGCAGCAAGGGGTTCCGGTGGAAGTGCACCACCACGAGGTGGCGTCGCCGGGCCAGCTCGAGATCGGCACGATGTTCAACACCCTGGTGCGCCGCGCCGACTGGAGCCAGATCCTGAAGTACACGGTATGGAACGTGGCCGATAGCTATGGCAAAACGGCCACCTTCATGCCCAAGCCCATCGTCGGCGATAACGGCTCGGGCATGCATGTCCACCAGTCGATCTGGAAAAATGGCCAGAACCTGTTCGCGGGCAACGGCTATGCCGGGCTTTCCGAGTTCGCGCTGTTCTATATCGGCGGCATCATCAAGCATGCGCGCGCCCTCAACGCCATCACCAACCCCAGCACCAACTCGTACAAGCGTTTGGTGCCGCACTTCGAGGCCCCGGTCAAGCTGGCTTACTCGGCTCGCAATCGCTCGGCATCGATCCGCATTCCGTATGTCGGCAACCCCAAGGCGCGCCGGATCGAAACGCGTTTCCCGGACCCCATGGCCAATCCCTACCTGGCTTTCTCGGCGCTGATGATGGCGGGCCTCGACGGCGTGATGAACAAGATCCACCCGGGCGATCCGGCCGACAAGAACCTCTACGATCTGCCGCCTGAAGAAGACGCCAAGATCCCCACGGTTTGCGCTTCCCTCGAAGAAGCGGTGGCCGCGCTCGACCAGGATCGCGAATTCCTCACCCGGGGCGGGGTGTTCAGCAACGCGATGCTGGATGCCTACATCAACCTCAAGATGGACGAAGTCACCCGTCTGCGCATGACGACGCACCCGGTCGAGTTCGACATGTACTACAGCCTGTAAGCCATGACCATATCCAGGGCCGCCGACTCGAGCCACCGCGACGGTGGTCGAGGGTCGGATCTGCCGGCCCTGGATTTGTTGGCCAGCGCCGTCTTGCTGCTCGATGCCGACGGCGCGGTGCGCCACGCCAATGCCGCCGCCGAGAATCTGTTCGGCTTGTCCCGGCGCCAACTCATGGGCAACCCGGCGCCGGCGCTCTTCGTCGACGGCCCGACGCTGATGGCCTCGCTGCGAGAAGGGCGCGATAACCGTTTTGCGGAAAAGGGGCTGCCACTTGCCGTGGCTCGTCCCGGCGCCGAGCCGCATCATGTCAGTGCGGTTCTGGTCGTCCTGCATGGCCAGCCCTGGGCGTTCCTGCTCGAAGTCCGCGAGATCGAGCACCGCCGGCGCATCGAGCGCGCCACCGAGCAATGGGAGCGGGCCGATGCCCAGCGCGAGGTTCTGCGCAATCTCGCCCACGAGGTGAAGAATCCGCTTGGCGGCCTGCGGGGCGCGGCGCAATTGCTGCAGGATGAGCTCGCCGACGCGCAACTGATGGAATACACCCAGGTGATCATCGCCGAGGCCGACCGCCTGCATGCGCTGGTGGATCGCATCCTGGCCCCGCATCGCACGCCGCGGCTGCTGAGCCAGCTCAATATCCATGAGGTTTGCGAACGCGTGGCCGCGCTGGTGCAGGCCGAGTACGGCGCCGGGCTGACCATCATGCGCGACTATGACATCTCGGTGCCCGAGCTCCAGGCCGATCGTGAACAATTGATCCAGGTCGTCCTCAATATCGTGCGCAATGCCGCACAGGCGCTGGGAGAGCGCCGGCGCCAGGGCGACGCCGAGATCGTGCTGCGCACGCGGGTCATGCGGCAGGTCACCCTGGCGCGCCGCCGGCATGCGCTGGCCGTCGCGCTCTCCATCGCCGACAATGGTCCGGGGATTCCCGACTCGATCCGTGACCGGATTTTCCACCCGCTGGTGTCGGGCAAAGAAGGAGGCACAGGCCTGGGGCTGTCGTTGGTACAGACATTCGTGCAGCAGCACGGTGGCGTGGTAACGGTCGAAAGCGCGCCGGGGGATACCGTGTTCGAGCTGCTGTTGCCCCTGCGGCATCTCCAGATACCGGAGAGTGAATCATGAAACCGATCTGGATCGTCGATGACGATCGCTCCATCCGCTGGGTCCTGGAAAAATCCCTGGCCAGGGCCGGCTGGCCGTATCGCAGCTTTGCCGCGGCGCGAGAGGCGCTGGATGCGCTCGAAGACGAGTTCCCGCAGGTGCTGGTATCCGACGTCCGCATGCCCGGCATGGACGGCCTGGAGCTCTTGCGCCGGGTAAAGCAGCACCACCCGCAGGTGCCGGTGATCATCATGACCGCCTATTCCGATCTCGACAGCGCGGTGGCTTCGTTCCAGAGCGGCGCCTTCGATTACCTGCCCAAGCCATTCGACGTCGAGGATGCGGTCCAGCTGATCGGACGGGCGATGCGGCGCGACGGCGCCCAGGGCGCTCTCGGCGAGGGAGCGGCAGCGGGCGCATCCGGCAATCCCGCCTTCCAGGTGGGCATGCTGGGGCAGGCGCCGGCGATGCAGGAGCTGTTTCGCGCCATCGGGCGCTTGTCCAACTCGAGCGCCACCGTGCTCATCACGGGGGAGTCGGGCAGCGGCAAAGAACTGGTGGCACGAGCCTTGCACCAGCACAGCCCGCGCGCCGGAAAACCTTTCGTCGCCATCAATACCGCCGCGATCGCGGCCGAACTGCTCGAGTCCGAATTATTCGGCCATGAGCGCGGCGCGTTCACCGGTGCCCACGCGCGGCGCGCCGGACGGTTCGAGGAAGCCGATGGCGGCACACTGTTCCTCGACGAGATCGGTGATATGCCGGCCACCTTGCAGACCCGGCTGCTGCGGGTGCTGGGCGACGGCAGCTTCTATCGCGTCGGCGGCGCCAGCCCGCTCAAGGTCAACGTCCGGGTCATTGCCGCCACGCACCAGCCGCTGGAGCAGCGGGTGCGCCAGGGTAGCTTTCGCGAAGACCTGTTCCATCGCCTGAATGTGATCCGCCTGCGCCTGCCGCCCTTGCGCGAAAGAGCCGAAGACATCCCCTTGCTGGCCGAGCACTTTTTGCGAGCCAGTGGCCGCCAATTGGGGATGGACGCCAAGAAACTCTCGCCAGCGGCGCTGCGGGTCTTGATGCGCTTCGCCTTTCCCGGCAATGTGCGGCAACTCGAAAACATCTGCCATTGGCTGACGGTCATGGCGCCGTCTCAGTGGATCGACGTCAGCGATCTTCCGCCCGAGCTGCATGAATGGGAACAGAGGAATGAGCCGAGGCCCGACGCTCCCGGCCCCGAGGCCGGACGCGGAGAACCCGCTGGTTCGCGGCCGGAGGATCCCGTGGTGGCCGAGCGCGGCGGCGCCGCGGCCGAGCGTTGGTTGCGAGATCTGGAGCAAGTGGCGCTCACACGCCTGCAAGCGGGAGAAACCCAGATCATGCAGGAGCTGACGCGGGCATTCGAGATGACCCTGATCCAGGCCGCGTTGCGGGCTACGGGCGGCCGCCGGGTCGATGCCGCGGCGCGGCTTGGCCTGGGGCGCAATACCATCACGCGCAAGATGCGCGAACTGGGGATGGAGTAGGGCGCCGCGTGGCGTGTGCGCGGCGCGCTTCGCCTCAGCGGCCCGTAAAGCGGGGCTGCCGCTTTTCGGCGAATGCGGCCCGCGCTTCGCGCAGATCCTCGCTGCGCAGCAGCTCCTGCTGCAGCGACATTTCCAATTGCAGCGAATCCTCCAGACCATCGAGGTCGAGCCCCATGAGGCGGCGCAAGGCGACCAGGGCCAGCGGCGCGCGGCTGGCAAGGCCGGCGGCCACTTCCCGCGCCGTGGCCAGGGCCTGGCCGTCTTCCACGTGTTGCTCGATCAGCCCCCAGGTCTCGGCCTGTGGCGCCTGCACCACCAGGCCTTGCATCATCATGCGCCGCGCCCGCCCGGCGCCGATGCGGCGGGGCAGGGTGTAAGCCACGCCGGTATCGGGCACCAGGCCGACGCCGGTAAACGGCGCGCAAAACTTGGCGCTGGCGCCCGCCACGACATAGTCGGCCGCCACCGTATAGGAGAAGCCGGCACCGTAGGCGTTGCCCTCGACGGCCGCGATGATCGGTTTGCCGCCCCGCGCCATCAGGCGCAGGCAGTCGTGCATCACCGCCAGCCGCGTTTCGCCATCCGGCCCGTTGGCGGTGTCCTTCAGGTCGCCGCCGGTGCAAAAATGCCGGCCAGCTCCGGTGAGGATCACGGCCCGGACCTGATCCTCTTGCTGCAGCTCGCGCAAGGCGCTGCGCAGGCTATCGATCAGGGCGTAATTGATCGCATTCATGCGATCGGGGCGGTTGAGGGTGACGATGGCGATCGCGCCGTCGCGCTCGACGCGGACCGGCGGCTCGGCGGGGGTGGGGGAAGCAACGGTCATGAAAATCTCGCTGGAGGAAATCGGCGGGTATCGTAGCGCAAGGCGCGCGCCCGGAATACCGGCCCGGGATCAGGCGCAACCCAGCTCGGCGATTACCGGCGCGTGGTCGGAGGGTTGGGGCAGGCGCCGCGGTTCTTTGTCGATCGCGCACGAGACACAGTGCTCTCTCAAAGCGTCTGAAAGCAGGATGTGGTCGATGCGCAGGCCGGCGTTGCGCCGAAAGCCCAATTGGCGGTAATCCCACCAGCTGAAGGATTTCTCGGGTTGGTCGAACAGGCGAAAGGCGTCGTGCAGGCCGAGATCGATCAGGGCCTGCAGCGCGGCGCGCTCGGGCGCCGAGACCAGCACTTGCCCTTCCCATTTGACGGGATCGTGCACGTCCCGGTCTTCGGGTGCAACGTTGAAGTCGCCCAGGAGCGCCAGGCGCGGGTAGCGGGCCAGTTCCTGTTCGATGTGATCGCGCAAGGCGGCGAACCAGGCCAGCTTATAAGGATACTTATCGCTTTCCAGTGATTGACCATTCGGACAATAGGCACTGATGATCCGGATCTCGCCGCAGGGGGAGTCGAGCGTGACAGCCAATAATCGCTGCTGAGCATCGTCGAAGCCCGGAATGTTGCGCAGCACGTCGCGCCCGGGTTGGCGCGAGAGCACCGCCACGCCGTTATACGTGGATTGGCCCGCCGCGGCGGTGTGGTAGCCGGCTTCCCGCAGGGCGTCCAGCGGCAGGCGATCGTCGGGGAGCTTGAGTTCCTGCAGGCATAGCGCATCCACAGGGTTGGCCGCCAGCCAATCCAGGACTTGCGGCAGCCTGACCTTCAAAGAGTTGACATTCCAGGTGGCGATCTTCATCTTAAAAAATTATATTAATCAATATGTTATATCAGATTCATAACCTTTTTTGTGAGGTTATGGATGAGGTCTGAAGTCTGGATAAGTTCTATATTTATCAAATAGATACGATGGTAAGTTAATGTTTTTTAGTGTACGGACAAACTGCCTTGGAAATCTGCCTGCTTAAAGTAAAAGATTAACTTTTAATTTTTATAAAATAGTAGTTAAATCAAGTATTTATAAGTTAAATCTGAAGCTTTACTTGCGAATATCGACCGCACGCTGGCCAGGGCTCCTTCCGGGAGCCGATGTTGTGCGTATACCACTATGGTAGCAGCGGCGCGGCGGGTACCCTTCGCTCGATGGTCCTGGTACCGAAAGAAAGCCAGGCATAAACCACGAGACCAGCTTCGTCGGGTGTCAGCAGGGAGCCCTGCGGCATCGCGTCGAACGTGGCGGCGCCGAACTTAAGGGCCAGCCGCGCGTCGCGCCGCCGCCGATCAGGGCCCTGGTTGCGGCCAGCCGTCGGGGGTGTCCTCGAGCTCGGCCGGATGCCTGGGCTCGGTCTCGCCGTCGCTGGGGTTTCCGGAGGCGTTTTCCTCGGGTTTCTGCCCGGCGCCGCCCACCAGCGGCTTGCAATCGTTGGCTTCGTCGGTGCCGGTGTTCAGCAAAGGCAGCAATGCCGCGAACGGGCCGACCGCTACGCCAAGCGCAAGGGCCGCCCCCGCGCGCACGGCCACCGGGCCCGCCTGCACGCCAACGTCGGGATCCTGGAATGTGCCTTTGGCATAGAGGGGGGAGCGCAGCGTGAAAATACGGATCGACTCATTGGCCGGCCTGATGTCGAGATCCAAGGTCTCGTCGCGCAGGTTGATGTCGCCCGTGATATCCACGGTGGTTTCGTCGGTTTCCAGCTTGAAAACGCGAATTTGCACGATGCCATCCTGCACGGCCAAATCGGCGGCGACACAATTCAGTATCACTTGCTCATCGCCGAATATCTTGGCCATGATCATATTGGCCACGTTGAGGCCGGCGGCTTCGAGCAGAAAGTGGCTGACGGTGCCGCGGCTTACCAAGGCCTTGATGTCGCCATTGGCATGGCTTAAAAGCTCGGCAACGGAATTGCCGCGCCCTTCAAGCCGCGCATCGCCCTGCACCTCGCCAAAGCTGGCATTCATGCTTTCGGCGCCGGGAAACAGCTCTTTCAGTTTCAGATGGCGGGCCGCGGTATCCATCTTGGCCTGCATGGGCTTGCTTCGGCCATCCAGGCGCAGGGTGTTGGAAAGTGTCCCGCCCGCAACGCCGAAATTCAAGGGCGTGAACGACAAAACCCGATCCTGCAGTTTGACATGCGCTTCGATGTTATCGAGAGGCAGGTTTTCGCCGCGTATGATCTTGCGCCCTTTGAATTTCACATCGGCGTCCATGGCCCCCCAGGCTTCGGTACCGATGGCGGCCACGGGCAGCACCTTGCCCGCCGGCGGCTGTGGCGGAGCCTCTTGCTTCTTGCCTTTGACGTCGCTGGTGTCTGCGCCGATCAAGGGGCCGAGATCTTTGAACAACAGTTGTTGGGATTCGACCTCTCCGACCAGCCGGGGGCGAGGCTCGCGCCGTTGATACTCCAGCGTGCCGCCGAGGTCGCTTTCGCCCACGACGCCTTTGAAATTCTCGTACCGCCAGGTGTCCTCGTCGCCCTCTAGCAAGGCGATAAGCCGGCCTTCGGTGCTGTAGGGGGGCGTGCTGGGCAAAGCCACCCCGATCAGGGGATACAGATCGGCCATGCTGTTTCCGGCGAGTTTGAGCTGGACGTCGAGAGCCGCCAACTGCTGCGGCTTGGTCACCGAACCTTCGATACCGATGGTGGTTTCGCCAACGCTGAGTTCGCCTTGCAGCGGAAAAGGATCGCTACCCGCGCGCAGCGACAGGATGTCGCCCGTTCGCCCTTCGCCCTGGATGGCGGCGTCGTTATAGGTACCGGCGGCCTTGAAGCCCAGGCCGTAACCTTCTTGGCTGGTTTCCGGCAGGGTGTCCAGTTCTGCTTGCATATCCAGTTTGCTGGCCACATCGATCACATGCACCCGGGCTCGCGCCAGCCGCAGTTGTTCCAGATGGAATTGCCATTTTGACTCGGCCGAATCATCGGGGTTTTCGCGAGTGAAAGTCCAGTTGTCCGCACCCTCCGCATTGCGGCTCAGGAGCACATTGGCATCTTCTATCTCGAGACGTGGTAGCTCGATGGTGTGAGCGAATAAAGCCAGGGGGTTGACCACGGCGGTGAGATTGCTGATCTCCGCCATGTTGCCATCCAGTGCGGCTTCCGGCGGATTTCCGACGATGAGCTGCTGAGCCTTGATCTCGGGCCAAGGCAGCCAGCCACGCCAACCGTTTTGCTTTTTTTCGGGGCGCAGCCAATTGACCGACAGGTCGCCTTCGATCACAACTTGCCGATTGGCAAGCTCGGTGGCCTGACGATTGATCCAGGGCTTGGCGTGATTCCAATTGAAGGTCGCCAAGATCAACACGAGTAAAGCGATTATCGCCAAAAGGCCGAAACAGCCCCACAACACGACTTTTATATAGCGTGGCATGCTCGCTCCTGATGCGCCGCCAACGCCGTGGCGATCGACGCCCCATTGTAAAAGGAAGACTGTTTAGCCATTGATACGAAGCAATACGGAGCACGACAAACGTATGAAGATACAAGGCCATTTGGCCTCAAGGCCGATTCAAGCTTGTTGATGCGGCGGTCGCAAAGACCGCTACACAGGCCAGCCAAATTGCACTAGACTGATGGTTCCCATCGAACCGGCGGCCACTCGATAGCCTGCATGCCAAGTTCTCTTTCCTTCAACGGAGATCACCTCGCCCGCAGCGTGCGAGGGGTGCCCTGCGCGCCACCGGCCTGAGCCCTGGCCCGCCTGTCGGCCGCTAGGCTCCGGGTCGCGCGGCTTCCATGCCGCGATCCCTTAGCCTACAGAGCCCAGGCCCGTTCGCCATTCGCGACCCACCGCGCCTGTTCCGCCCGCTTCTTCGGCAGGGCGTCCGTCTTCGTATTCGATAGGGGTGTCAAGATGACACAATCTTCTTCGTCGGCCACCGCCGGCAAACTTTCCGATTCCCAGTTGGCGGCCCTGGCCACCACGCTGCCAAACTGGTCGCTCACCCGTGAGCGCGGCGGCGAACTCCATCGCGAGTTCGTGTTTCACGACTTTGCCCAGGCCTTTGGCTTCATGGGCCAAGTGGCGGTATACGCCGAGGGTCGCAACCATCATCCCGAGTGGTTCAACGTCTACAACCGCGTGAAGGTCACACTCACCACCCACGATGTGGGCGGGCTGTCCGCCAAAGACCTCGCCATGGCGACCTTCATGGACCGTATCGCGGCGGCCCTGGCAAGCCAGGCGAAGTAACGCCGGGAGACTCAGATGCCGCAAACGTCCACTCACGAGAAACACGGTCTGGCGGCTGGCACGGGCCAGGCCCCCGAACGACCCGATTGGACCATTCCGCAAGGCTGGTCCGACTACACCGCCGAGGAACACGGCGTTTGGCGCACGCTGTTCGAGCGCCAGACCCGTTTGCTGCCGGGGCGCGCCTGCCAAGCCTTCATCCAGGGCATGCGCGATCTTCCCATCGGTCCCGAGCAGATTCCCGACTTCGAGCAATTATCGGAAGTGTTGGGCCGGCGCACGGGCTGGCAGATCGTGGCGGTACCCGGCCTGGTGCCGGACGACGTGTTTTTTGAACATCTGGCCAATCGGCGCTTTCCGGCCGGCAATTTCATCCGCAAGCCGCACGAGCTCGATTACCTCGAAGAACCGGACGTCTTCCATGATGTTTTCGGTCACGTGCCGATGCTGATGAATCCGTTGATGGCCGACTATATCCAGGCCTACGGCGAGGGCGGACTGCGCGCCAAGCAATTGGGCATGCTGGAGCAACTGGCGCGGGTCTATTGGTACACCGTGGAGTTCGGCTTGGTGCGCGAGCAGGGCGAGTTCCGGATCTACGGCGCCGGGATTGCCTCATCGGCCACCGAAACCCGTTTTTCGGTGGAAGACACGTCGCCCAATCGCCTGCGCTTCGATCTGCAGCGGGTCATGCGCACGCGGTATCGCATCGACGACTTCCAGGAAACCTATTTCGTGCTCGACGACCTGGACGAGTTGCTGGAACTGGCCCGCATCGACTTCGCCTCCCACTATGAAGCGGTACGCGGCCGCGATGTCTTCGAGCCTGGCGACGTGCTACCAAGCGACACGGTATTCACGCGCGGAACGGGGGTTTATCACGCCGGCCGGCGCCAGCCCGACTCCTGATCTCGCGGATGCCCGCGACGGCGGCCCGGCGCGCCGGATGCACCACCCTCCAGTCGCTTTGCGACTGCCTCCCCGAGGGAGGCTTCGCGCTTGGGGCGGCCCGGCGCGCCGGATGCACGGCCCTCCAGTCGCTTTGCGACTGCCTCCCCGGGGGAGGCTTCGCGCTTGGGACGGCCCGGCGCGTCGGATGCACGGCCCTCCAGTCGCTTTGCGACTGCCTTCCCGGGGGAGGCTTCGCGCTTGGGACGGCCCGGCGCGCCGGATGTACTACCCTCCAGTCGCTTCGCGACTGCCTCCCCGGGGGAGGCTTCGCGCTTGGGACGGCCCGGCGCGCTCAGGCATCTTGGGCCTGGCCGCCGTCGTGGCCGTCCAGGTGCATGTACTTTTGGTAGAGCTCGAGTCGGGAGGTGACTTCCAGCTTGCGGTAGAGTTTCTTGCGGAAGGTGCCCACGGTATTGATCGAGACGCCGAGATCCAGCGCTATCGCCTCGGTGCTGAGGCCGGCCAGCAGGCGCTGGAACACGGCTTTCTCACGGACGGACAAGCGCGCCAGCGCTTGCTGCCGGGTGGCTGAGTGAGGCCTGGCCGCGGGCGGCGCTTCGTGGGCGGCGTGGTGCGACGTCCAGTGGGTAAGGGCATGGTGTTGCCGCAGCAGCGCCGCCAGGGTGCCCAGCCAGGGCTGGAAAGCCGTCAGATCGGCTTCGGTGAACTCCGGCGAGGGGCTGCGGCGATAACCATGGCAGGCGACGACGGTGCCGTCCAGGCCGCGGCTGAGGATGGCCACGCGATCCACCAGCCGGCTGTGGGCGAAGAAAAACGCCCGATAAACCGAACTGGCCGGCACCTCGCGGTTCATGCGGGTAAGCCGGGCGTCTTCCTGTTCCAGAATGCCAAGCTCATCGGCGGTGGGATCCATCAAATGATAGGAATCCAGGTAGCGCTGGGTGAGTGATTGCGCCAGGCGCGCCGGCATGTCGCCGACGGTGAACAAGGCAAGGCCCCGCCGCCCGGGTTCGCGGGTAAAGCCCACCACTTGATCGACGGCGCAGACTTCCTGCCGAAGGAAGTCGAGCAGGGCGGCGCCGAAACCGTCGCCGCCCACGGCCCGGACGAGGCGGGGCAGAGCGGCATCGGCCGCGCTGGCGCTGCCCATGATGCGTGCGTTCTCGGCCGGGACGCGCGGTGCTCGCGGCACTGGACTGCCCTCCAGTCGCCGCGCGACTTCGTCCCCGGGAGAGGACCCGCGCTTGGGGCGGCCCGGCGCGCTCATACCCGCGCTTCCGGTTCGCTCCCGCGCCGTCATATTTGCCAGGCGCAAACCAGGCTTGCCTTCTAGGAGGCCAGGGTGGCGGCCTCGGGCCGCGCTCTGGCGCTGACCGGCGCCGCCGCCGCGCGCTCTTGCTCCAGGCGCTTATCGATCATCCAGCGGAAGCGGTTGAGGGCCGCATCCAGGCCCACCGGCACCATCTCGAACGCCGGATCCAGCGCCAGGTTGTTCTGCTGGGCATGGATCATGGCGTGATCCTCGTTGAAGGCGTCGATCAACACTTGATGGATGACGTCGGTGACCTTCGGGTCGTCGATGCAGAAGTTGTGGGCCTGCGAGAAGAAGTAATGGCAGCTATTGGCGGTTTCGGGTGTCACGGCCTGGGCCGAGCGGAATTCCACCGCCTGCTCGAATCTGCCCTCTGGCGCGCCGGTGCCGGCGGGGGCGCTGCCGGAATGCATCAACAGGATGCCGGGCACGAGAAAGTCGTAGATGTTCCAGCGATCGACCGGATCGGTCCAGTCGGTAACCTTGCGGACGAAGGGCGCCGGTGGCGAACTCAGGTGCCAGCGTGAAATGCGCAGGCCATCCTTGACGTTCTCGATCGTGGGCCGCAGCCTGGCGAAGCTCTCGTCGCCGCCGACCGTATTGGGATGGACGTAAGGCAGGTGGGAGAAGTCGAGCAGATTGTCGGTCACGAGCAGATAGTTGACGTTGTAGTGAAGGTAGCCTTCGCGGTAGCGCCAGGCGGGATCGTCGAGCCAATAAGTATCGGGGATGTCGGCGGGGTTGGCCAGCTCGGGATCGCCCATCCAGATCCACACCCATTGCTTGGTTTCCACCACCGGATAGCCGCGCACACGTGCGTTGGGGGGAATGCGATCCTGGGCGGGAACCTCGATGCACTGGCCATCGGGAGCGAACAGCAGCCCGTGATACAGGCAGCGGACTTTATCGCCTTCGAGGCGCCCGCGCGAAAGCGGAGCGCCGCGGTGACAGCAGCGGTCTTCGAGGGCGCGGACCTGCCCCTGGGCGTCGCGCCATAGCAAGACCGGCGTATCCAGCAGCACACGGGAAAAGAGCCGATCGGCGTGGACCTCGCTGGACCAGGCCGCCACATACCAGGTGTTTTTGACGAACATGATGAGCCTCCCGTCATGGGGTCAGGCCACGCCCGCCAGGGAGACTGGCGGCGCAACGGGTTTTTCTTCGGCCGGGACGCGGGCCTGGGCTTCGGCGTCGGCCCGGCTCTTGAGGTAGCGGCGCATCTCGATCGACGCGCGATCGCTCGCGACCGAGATCTCGTAGAAATCTTCGTCGGTTTTTTCGAGCATGCGCTCGAGGTGCTGCATGCCGTCGACATCTTCCTGGAAAGCGGTGAACAGGCCGTCGTGCATATGCTGTGTGACCCAGTCCTGGTCTTGCGCGAAGTCGCGGCCGTGCACGATGAAGTAGTGCGTCGTGCCGTGGGTTTCAGGGGTGGGAATGTGGGCGGTACGGATTCGGAATTCGGGGCGGCCGGCTTCGGGCAGGGCGTTGTCGTAGAAGCGCACCGCCACGGTGTGCAGCGAGGGCGCCAGGAACTCCGAGCGCACGATGCGGGCGGCCTGGGGGTAGCCTTCCATGCCGGTGGGCTTGGCCCAGACCGGCGGCAGCGTGGTGGGCACGACGTCGCGCAGCAGGGCGAAGCGACCCTCGCCGATCTCGGCGTCGAACTTGGCGGCGGCGTAGTCGGGCGTACCGAAGCTCTTGGCGTGGAGGTAGCTGAGGTGGGTGAGATCGAGCAGGTTTTCATGCAGGCTGACGTAGTTGCCCTGCAGGTGGAAGTAGCCTTTGGAACAGACCCAGTCGGGGTCGACCAGCCAGTCGTGAGGCGGCAGCAGGGCGGGGTCGGCGGCTTCGTCGCCCAGCCAGATCCACAGCAGCGGGCCGCGTTCGATCACCGGATAGTTGCGTACGCCCAGACCCTTGGGACAGCGTTCTTGTGACGGCACCTGGATCAGTTCGCCATCGGGCGCATAGCGAAAGCCGTGATAGCCGCAGACGACGGTATCGCCGTCGAGCAGGCCTTCGGAGAGCGGGAAGGAGCGATGGATGCAACGGTTGTCGAGCGCGACGGCGCGGCCTTCCTGGGTACGATAGAAGATGACATCGCGGCCGAGCAGCGTACGGCGCAGCAGGCTGCGGCCGACTTCGTCGGCAAAGGCCCCGACATACCACTCGTTGAAGATGAAAGAGGTGTTGCGGTCGGCCATCCGGGCGCCGGCGGCCTGCGCCGCGCGCACCATGGCGGGGGAGGGTTGAGTCATGGAAATCTCCTGCCTGACGGGATATCGTGAGCGCGCGGCGGGCGCCCGTGACACCCGCCGCCGTTTCCCTGACATAGTGCAAGAGTGTGCCATGAGGCGACAATCACCTGCGAAGGTGATAGGGAAATCCCGAGGCTAGTGAGCCTCCGCCATCCCCGAATGCCGAAGCAGCGCGTCGATCTCGGGATCCCGGCCCCGGAAGGTGCGAAAAACCTCTTCCGCGGGCTGGCTGCCGCCCACGGCCAGTACGGTTTGGCGGAAACGCCGGCCGAGCTCGGGGTTGAGGCGCGAGCCGTGTTCGCCGGCGGCCTCTTCAAACGCCGCATAGGCATCGGCCGACAACACTTCAGCCCATTTGTAGCTGTAGTAGCCGGCGCTGTAGCCGCCCGCGAAGATGTGCGAGAAGCTATGCGGGGAGCGATGCCAGGCCGGCGGCACGACCACGGCCACTTCACGGCGCACCTCATCCAGGATCGCCAGAACCTCGGCGGCATCGGTTTCATTGGTGCGCTGGTGCAGCAGCATATCGAACAAGGCGAACTCGATCTGCCGCACGGCGCCCAGCCCGCTCTGGAAGTTGCGCGCGGCTTGCAGTTTGTCGAACAGCTCCCGCTCGAGCGGCTTGCCGGTCTCGATATGGGCGCTCAGACGCTGCAGGACATCCCACTCCCAGCCGAAGTTCTCCATGAACTGCGATGGCAGCTCGATGGCGTCCCATTCGACACTGCTGAAAGGCGACGCCCCGATATCGTCCACCTCCGACAACAAGGCATGCAGGGCATGGCCGGTTTCGTGGAACAGGGTGATGATGTCGTCGTGCGTCAGCAGCGAAGGACGATCGGCGGCGGGCGGTGCAAAGTTGCACGTGAGGAAGACCACCGGGGTTTGCAGGCCGTGACGGGTGCGCCGGCGGTGGCGATCGAGGTCGACCCAAGCCCCCGGCTGCTTGCCCTGGCGGGCATAGAGATCAAGATAATAATGGCCGATCAAATGGCCGTCGCCGTCTTCCACCCGCACCACTTGCACGTCGGGATGCCAAACCGGGGCCTCCACCGACCGGGTACGCACGCCAAACAGTTGCTCCAGGATCTCGAACAGGCCGTCGAGCACCCGGGGCAAAGGGAAGTACGGCTTGAGCTCTTCTTCGGAATAGGCAAAGCGTGCCTGGCGCAGGCGCTCGGAGGCATAGGCCAGATCCCACGGCTGCAACTCGGCCAGTCCCAAAGTATCGCGGGCGAAGGCTCGCACCTCTTGCAGGTCGCGTTCGGCGTAGCGCCGGGCGCGGCCCGCGAGGTCGCGCAAGAAACCCAGTACCTGCTCGGGGCTGCGGGCCATGCGGGTTTGCAGTTGACGATTGGCGTAGGTGTCGAAGCCCAATAGCGCGGCCTCCTCACGCCGCAATTGCAGCAGTTCCTCGATCAGCGCGGAATTATCGAAGCGGGTGTCGCCGGTGTCGGAGGCCCGGGTACCGTAGGCCCGGTAGATCTCGGCACGCAACTCCGTGGATTCCGCGTACTGCATCACCGGGATGTAGCAGGGCGCTTGCAAGGTCAGTTTCCAGCCGGGCTTGCCGTCGCTTTCGGCGGCGGCCCGGGCCGCCGCCAGAACGTCGGCCGGGATTCCCGCCAGGCGGCCTTCGTCCTCGGCGTACAGCGCCCAGGCATCGGTGGCGTCGAGCACATTCTCGGAAAACTTCTGCGAAACCTCGGCATGACGCTCGTGGAGGCTGGCGAAGCGCTTGCGGTCCGCCGGGGGTAGTTCGACGCCGCTGAGGCGAAAGTCGCGCAGGCCGAGCTCGACGATGCGTTGCCGGACGGGTGGCAAGTCGTTGAAATGCGCCGAATCACGCAAGCGGCGGTACTGCCGGTAAAGCCCCTCGTGCAGACCGACCCAAGTGGAAAACTCCACCACCTGGGGCAGCGCCTCGTTGTAGGCCTCCCGCAGTTCGGGCGTGTTGACCACGGCATTGAGGTGGCCGGCGGCCGACCAGGCCCGCCAGAGCGGTTCGGTGGCGTCATCCAGCGCGTCCACCAAGTGTTCCCAGGTGGCGGGAGTGGCGGGATCGGCCGCGCGTTCGACGGCGGCGCGGGCCTGGGCCAGCAGCTCGCCCACGGCGGGCCCGATATGGTCGGGCCGGATGGCGGCAAAATCCTGCAGGCCATCGGCGTGAAGCAATGGGTTGGACATCGGTCGACCTCGGAGAAAATCGGAATAGCCTTGCCAGGCAGATGGAGACGATCCGCCGCCAGGCAAGGGGAAGACGGGGAGTCCCGGCTGGGCCGAGCCGGGCCTTCGCCCCGCGCGAGGCCGGCGCCTCACGGCTCTTTGGGGCTGGAAGCCGGGGCCAGGGCCGCCTGCTGCGGGAAGTTCTGCGGGCCGGGCGGCGCGTGCTCAGGCCCGGGCGAGGCCGCGCTGGGCGGCTTCGAGCGTGTTGACCAGCAGCATGGCGATGGTCATGGGGCCGACGCCGCCCGGAACCGGGGTGATGGCGCCTGCCACTTCCACGGCCGACGCGAAATCGACGTCGCCATGCAGCTTGCCGTCGGCGCCGCGATTGATGCCGACGTCGATCACCACGGCGCCCGGCTTGATCATGTCGCCCCTGACCAGCCCCGGCTTGCCGGTGGCCACGACCAGCACGTCGGCGCGCCGGCATTGGGCACCGAGGTCGCGGGTTTTCGAGTTGCACAGGGTAACGGTGGCGCCGGCCTGCAGCAGCAGCATCGCCATGGGCTTGCCCACGATGTTGCTGGCGCCAACCACTACGGCTTCGGCGCCGCGCAGGGGTACATCCAGGGCCTGCAACATCTTCATGATGCCGTAGGGCGTGCAGGGCACGACCTGGGGCTGGCCGGTCATCAGCAGTCCGGCGTTGGAAATATGGAAGCCGTCGACGTCTTTCTCGGGTGCGATGGCTTCGATGACCAGGTGCGACGACAAGTGCGGCGGCAGCGGCAATTGCACCAGGATGCCGTGGATCGCGGGATCGCGATTGAGGGCGTCGATGCGTGCCAGCAGGGCGTCTTGCGTGGTGTCGGCCGGAAGGCGCTCGAGCACGGAATGCAGGCCGGCTTCTTCACAGGCCTTCACTTTGTTGCGGACATAGACTTGGGACGCCGGGTCGTCGCCCACCAGCAGCACCGCCAGGCCCGGCGTGACGCCATGGCGTTGCCGAAGCTCGGCGGCGGCGCGCGCCACATCGGCGCGCAGGGATCGGGCCATTTCGGTCCCGTTGATGAGGGTGGCAGACATAGGCGGCTATGGGTCAGGACAAAACAAAGAAAGACATCGGAGAGGGTGCAACCCCTGGCGTGCCCGGAGCCGGGCGTGATGGCGGGCTCCGGACACCGGCAAAGACCTTGCGTGTTTCGTGGAAGAGGCGTCAGCCCAGGGCGACCTTCATCAAGTCGGCCACGGTCGCGACCTGGAGCTTTTCCATGATGTTGGCCCGGTGGGCCTCGACGGTTTTGATGCTGATGCCGAGATCGTCGGCAATCTGCTTGTTCAGCCGCCCGGCAACGATGCGTTCGAGGACTTGTTGCTCGCGCGAGGTGAGGCGGGAAAGCATGGCTTCGCGTTCGCGTTTCTGGGCGGCGAGGTCGGCCTGCTCCTGGGCGCGGATGAACATGTTGGCGACGATCACTCGCAGGTCGGCTTCGTTGAAGGGTTTCTCGAGAAAGTCGACGGCTCCCTTCTTGATGGTGCTGACCGCCATGGGAACGTCGCCGTGGCCAGTAATGAAGACGATGGGCAGCGGAATCTTGCGGGCGATCAGGACCTCCTGGAGTTCCAGGCCGCTCATGCCCGGCATGCGTACATCGACGATGAGCACGCCCACCACTTCGGGGTCGTAGGCTTCCAGAAACGCCTCGGCACTGGCGAAGTCGCGGACCCGGTAGCCATTGGCTTCGAGTAGCCAGCGCAAGGAGTCACGGACCGCTTCGTCGTCGTCCACGATGAACACGGTGTTCGACGGGGAGAGGGTTTTCATGCCTGATGCTCCTTTTGGTTGAAGGCCAGCGCCGGAACGTTGCCGGCTTCGTGGTCGGTGTCGGGGTCGGTGCAAATGACCTCGCGCGGTGCGATGGGCAGGGTAAAACGGAACACGGTGCCGCCGGCTTCGTTCGGACCGGCCCAGAGCCGGCCATGGTGCGACTCGATGATGGTACGGCAAATATTGAGCCCCATGCCCATGCCCTCTGCCTTGGTGCTGAAGAAAGGTTCGAAGAGCCGGGCGGGATCGAGTTCGCCCAGGCCATAGCCGTGGTCGGCCACCGCCACCTCGAGCTGGTCGCCGCGCACGGCCACCGAGACTTCGACCTCGCGTACCGTAGCGTCGGTCATGGCGTCCATGCCGTTCTTGATGAGATTGAGCAACACCTGTTCGACCAGGATGGGATCGGCCAGCACGTCGGGCAGCTCGGGCGGCAATTGCTTGAAAATCTCGATTCGGCGCTTCTGGGCGTCGATCTCGGCAAAACCCACGGCATTGTCGATTACCGCGGCGATGTCCACCCGCTGGCGGCGGGGCTCGCTGCGCTTTACGAACTCGCGGATGCGGCGGATGATGAGGCCCGCGCGCTCGGCCTGGGCGGCGGCTTTTTCGAGGGCGGGCAGCAGTCGGTCGGGTTCGGCGCGGCCCGACTTGACCATGGCCACCGCGCCCATGCTGTAGTTGGCGATGGCGGTGAGCGGCTGGTTGAGCTCGTGGGCCAGCGACGAGGCCATTTCGCCCATGGCGATCAGGCGGCTGGTGATCTGGATTTTTTCTTGCTGCACCAGCGAGGCGTCTTCCTGGGCGCGCCGCTCGGTAATATCGCGCGCCACTTGCAGGCGCACGCGCCGGCCATCGGTCCAGGCCAGCGTACGGTGATTGACCTCGAACCAGCGCCGCGTAGACGGTGAGTACACCTCCACGGCCTCGTCGGTGTAGCGGCCGCGCCGGCCGCCCAGGAGCTCGGCGTGGCCCGCGGCCTGATGGCCGAAGATGCGCCGGTAGGTTTTGTTGGCGAACAGCAGTTCGGGCCCCTGGGCGCCGTCGGCGGTGACCGAGATCGCGTCGTCCAGGCCTTCGAGTACGGTCATGAAGCGCTCATGCGCGGCGGCGAGGGTCTCGCGGATGCGCTTGGATTCGGTAATGTCGGTGATCGACGTCATCCAGCCGGTCTGCACGCCATTGTGATCGACGAGCGGCGAAACATACATCCGGGTGGTAAGGCGGGAGCCATCGCGGCGCTGTGCCTGCATTTCTAGGCCGCTGGTGGGCGCATTGCCGGCCAGCAGCATGGCCATCATGCGCTGGTGGGCGGCGTGCTGGCCGGGCACCCAATAGGGGAAGGGCTGGGTGCGGCCGATGAGGTCGGACTCGTTCCAGCCGATCAGGCGGCAGAAGGCCGGATTGACGTAGGTAATGCGGCCATCCATATCCAGCACCCGCATGCCGGTGAGCATGGAGTTTTCCATCGCGCGCCGGAAAGCGGTTTCGGCAATCAGGGCTTTCTCGGCCTTCTGGCGAAACCGCATATGCCGGTAGAGTGCGATGAGACTCCAGACGATCACCAGCGCGAGCGACAGCACCACCCAGATCAGGGTGCGATGGGAATCCTGGGTAAGGGTGCCGTAGGGGTCTTCCAGGCGTTCAAGCCAGACCACCACAGCACCCACCACGCCCACCAGGGCCACAATGGCGATCAGAGGCGCCAGCCATTGCAAATAGCGCCGCAGCCGCGGGGGTTCGGCGTCCGCGGGCAGAGGTCCGGAAGGGTGTTGGCGAGCCATGGTGCGAAGTGTAATGCTTTGCTTCGTCATTATATTTCATAATATGAAATGATGCATCGCAATATGAAAAACTGTTTGCCTTCCAGGGGGAGCAACCACTAGAATCAGTAACCGATTCAACGACCGGAGACAGGTTCATGTCTGCTCAACCCGCCTTTTTGGCTCCCGACGACGATTCCCAGGAAACCCGGGAGTGGCTCGATGCCCTCGAAGCCGTCCTGGATCGCGAAGGTCCTCAGCGCGCCCACTATCTGCTCGAGCGCCTGATCGATCTCGCTCGTCGCTCCGGCGCCAACCTGCCGTTCCGGGCGCAAACCGCATACGTCAACACCATTCCGCCGCACCTCGAAGAACCCTCGCCGGGGCGGCACGATCTCGAAGAACGCATTCGTTCGTATGTCCGCTGGAACGCGATGGCGATGGTCGTCAAGGCCAACCGCCAGTCGCCGCCCGATGGCGGCGACCTCGGCGGCCACATCGCATCGTTCGCGTCGCTCGCCACCATGATCGGCACCGGCCAAAATCACTTCTGGCATGCCGAGAACGAAAACCACGGTGGCGATCTCGTGTACTTCCAGGGCCATTCGTCGCCCGGCATCTACGGCCGCGCCTTCCTCGAAGGCCGGCTCACCGCCGAACAGCTCGATCACTTCCGCCAGGAAGTCGACGGCAAGGGATTGCCATCCTATCCGCATCCCAAGCTGATGCCCGATTTCTGGCAATTCCCCACGGTGTCGATGGGCCTGGGGCCGATCATGGCCATCTACCAGGCGCGATTCCTCAAATACCTGCATGCGCGCGGCATTGCCGACACCAGCCAGCGCAAGGTCTGGGTATTCTGCGGCGACGGCGAGATGGACGAGCCGGAGTCCCTGGGCGCGATCAGCCTGGCGGCCCGCGAGAAGCTCGACAATCTGATCTTCGTCATCAACTGCAACCTGCAGCGCCTCGATGGCCCGGTGCGCGGCAATGGCAAGATCATCCAGGAGCTCGAAGGCGAGTTCCGCGGTAGCGGCTGGAACGTGATCAAGCTGATCTGGGGCGGTTATTGGGATCCGCTGTTCGCCCGCGACAAAGAAGGCATCCTGCGCCGGATCATGGAAGAAACCGTCGATGGCGAGTACCAGGCGTACAAAGCCAACGACGGCGCCTACGTGCGCGAAAAATTCTTCGGCAAGCACCCCAAGCTGCTCGAGATGGTGAGCCGCCTGAGCGACGAAGATGTCTGGCGCCTCAATCGCGGCGGCCATGATCCGCACAAGGTGTATGCCGCCTTCCATTCGGCGGTCAACCACACCGGCGAGCCTTCGGTGATCCTGGCCAAAACCATCAAGGGTTATGGCATGGGCCGGGTCGGCGAGGCCAAGAACCCCACTCACCAGCAAAAGAAGCTCGATGCGGACTCCCTCCGCGAGTTCCGCGATCGCTTCAATATTCCCGTCACCGACGAGCAGCTCGAGGCACTCCCGTACTACACGCCGCCCGAAGACTCGCCCGAGATGCAGTACCTGCACGAGCGCCGACGGGCTTTGGGAGGCTACTTGCCGCGTCGCCGCGTGAAGGCCGACGAATCCCTGCCGGTGCCCGAGCTTTCGGTGTTCCAGTCGATTCTCGACCCCACCGCCGAAGGCCGCGAGGTATCCACCACGCAGGCGTTCGTGCGCATCCTCACCCAGTTGCTGCGCGACAAAACCCTGGGGCCGCGCGTGGTGCCGATCGTTGCCGACGAATCCCGCACCTTCGGCATGGAGGGCATGTTCCGCCAAATCGGCATCTACGCTCCCGAAGGCCAGAAGTACATCCCGGTCGATAAAGACCAGGTCATGTACTACAAAGAGGCCAAAGACGGCCAGATCCTGCAGGAAGGCATCAACGAGGCGGGCGCTTTCAGTTCGTGGATCGCGGCGGCCACGTCGTATTCATCCAATAACCGCATCATGCTGCCGTTCTTCATCTATTACTCGATGTTCGGCTTCCAGCGGGTGGGCGACCTGGCCTGGGCCGCGGGCGATATGCAGGCCCGCGGCTTCCTGCTGGGCGGTACGGCGGGGCGCACCACGCTCAACGGCGAAGGCCTGCAGCACGAAGACGGCCACAGTCACCTGCTGTCGTCCACCATCCCCAACTGCGTCTCGTACGATCCCGCCTTCGCCCACGAAGTGGCCGTGATCGTTCACCAAGGCCTCAAGCGCATGGTCGAACGGCAGGAGAACGTGTTCTATTACATCACCGTGATGAACGAGAACTACGCCCAGCCGGGCCTGCGCCAGGGCGACGAAGACGCGATCATCCGCGGGATCTACCGCTTGCAGGCCGCCGACGAAGGCAAGGCCGATGCGCCGCGCGTGCAACTGCTGGGCTCGGGCACCATTCTGCGCGAAGTCCTGGCGGCCCAGCGCCTGCTGGCCGACGACTGGAACGTGGCCGGCGATGTCTGGAGCGTGACCAGCTTCACCGAACTGCGCCGCAATGGCCTGGATTGCGAGCGGCACAACCTGCTGCATCCCGAGGCCGAAGCGCAAGTGCCGTTCGTGACCCAGCAACTCGCCACCAGCGAAGGCCCGGTGATCGCCTCCACCGACTACATGAAGGCGGTGGCCGATCAGATCCGCGCGTTCATCCCGAAAGGCCGCGAGTATCGCGTACTGGGCACCGATGGCTTCGGCCGCTCCGACTTCCGGGCCAAGCTGCGCGAGCACTTCGAGGTGGATCGCCATTTCGTCGTGCTCTCGGCCTTGCGCGCGCTGGTCGACGAAGGCAAGCTGCCCGCCAAGGTGCTGCCGGAAGCCATCCGCAAATACGGCATCAACCCTGATAAAGCCAATCCGCAATACGCCTGACGGAAGGAACCGGAATGACTCAACTCGTAGAACTCAAGGTCCCCGATATCGGCGACTTCGACCAGGTCGAAGTCATCGAGGTTCTGGTATCCGAAGGCGACACCATCGAAACCGAACAGAGCCTGATCACCGTGGAGTCCGACAAGGCGTCGATGGAGATCCCGGCCGAGCAGGGCGGCGTGGTCAAATCGCTCAAGATCAAGGTGGGCGATAAAGTGGCCGAAGGCAGCGTCATCCTCGAGATCGAGCCCGCGGCCGAGGCCGCCAAGGGCGGCGAGGCCCAGGCCAAGGCCGAGCCGGCGCAAGACGCCGCCGGCGACAACAACGCCGAAGCCAGCCCGGAAGCGAAGGCCGATACCAGCCAGGCCAACGCCGGGGGCGATGACGCCCAGGAAGAGGCGGCTGCCGATTCCGGAGCTCGACGACAGGCCGAGCCGCCCCCCGCCGCCGAGTCCACCGCGCCGGCGGGCCAGGCGGCGCGCACGGCGCCCGTGCCTCCCGTCGACAGCGATGGTTCGGCACCCAAGCCCCATGCTTCGCCGTCGGTGCGCAAGTTCGCCCGCGAACTTGGGGTGGATCTCTACAAGGTTCGCGGCAGCGGGGCCAAGCAGCGCATCACGCACGATGATGTGCGCGCTTTCGTCAAGGCCCTGAACCAGGCGGCGAGCGGCGCGGCGGCGCCGGCCGCCCAGGGCGCCGGCGCCGGCGGCGCGGGTCTGGGCCTGCTGCCCTGGCCCAAGGTCGACTTCGAAAAATACGGGCCGATCGAGCGCAAGGATCTCTCCCGCATCCAGAAAATCTCGGGCGCCAATCTCCATCGCAATTGGGTGATGATTCCCCACGTCACCAACAACGACGAGGCCGATATCACCGAGCTCGAGGCCTTGCGCCAGGAGCTCAACCGCGAGAACGAAAAAGCCGGCATCAAGGTCACCATGCTGGCCTTCCTGATCAAGGCGGTGGTGGCCAGCCTCAAAAAATACCCGCAGTTCAACGCCTCGCTCGATGGCGAAACCCTGGTTTTCAAGCAGTACTTCCACATCGGCTTCGCGGCCGATACGCCCAATGGCCTGGTGGTGCCGGTCATCCGCGACGCCGACCGCAAGGGCGTGCTCGAACTCGCTCAGGAAACCGCCGCCTTGGCCAAGAAAGCCCGTGACGGCAAGCTTTCGCCGGGCGAGATGCAGGGTGGCTGCTTCTCCATTTCGTCGCTGGGCGGAATCGGCGGCACGCATTTCACGCCCATCATCAACGCGCCCGAGGTGGCCATCCTGGGGGTTTCGCGCTCTTACCAGAAGCCGGTCTGGAATGGCGACGCTTTCATCCCGCGCCTGACGCTGCCCCTGTCATTGTCGTACGACCATCGCGTGATCGATGGCGCCCTGGCGGCGCGCTTCAACGCGCATCTCGCCAGTCTACTGGCGGATTTCCGCCGCATTGCCCTTTGAATCCGGAGACTGCATGAGCCAAACGATAGAACTCAAGGTCCCCGATATCGGCGACTTCGACCAGGTCGAAGTCATCGAGGTTCTGGTATCCGAAGGCGACACCATCGAAACCGAACAGAGCCTGATCACCGTGGAGTCCGACAAGGCGTCGATGGAGATCCCGGCCGAGCAGGGCGGCGTGGTCAAATCGCTCAAGATCAAGGTGGGCGATAAAGTGGCCGAAGGCAGCGTCATCCTCGAGATCGAGCCCGCGGGCGAGGTCGCCAAGGGCGAGCCCGACGCCGTCGCGGAACCGGACAAGGCGGCCGGCAGCCGGCCGGAAGCCCCCGCCAAGGCCGCCGAGCCCAGGCGCGAGGCGAGTCACGACAAACCCGATCCGGACGCGCGCCAGCCCGCCCCGACCGCCGCCGAGGGCAAAGGCGAGCCCGCCCGCAACGAAAAAACCGTTTTCGCCGGTCCCGCCGATCTCGAATGCGACGTGCTCGTGCTGGGCGCCGGCCCCGGGGGCTATTCGGCGGCTTTTCGCGCCGCCGATCTGGGCCTTTCGGTGGTGCTGGTCGAGCGCTATCCCACGCTGGGCGGCGTGTGCCTCAACGTTGGCTGCATTCCTTCCAAAGCTCTGCTGCACACGGCAAGCGTGATCGATGCGGCCCGGGCGATGTCCAGCCACGGCATCAAGTTCGCCGAGCCCGAGATCGATCTCCACGCCTTGCGCAATTTCAAGGACGGCGTGATCGGCAAGCTCACCGGCGGCCTGGCCGCGATGGCCAAGATGCGCAAGGTGACCGTGCTGCAGGGCAATGGCCGCTTTCTCGACGCGAATCGCCTGCAGGTAGAAGGCAACCTGCCGCAAGTCGTGGGCTTTCGCCATGCCATCATCGCGGCGGGTAGCGAAGCCATCAAGCTGCCCTTTCTGCCCGACGACGAACGCATCGTCGACTCCACCGGCGCGCTGCAACTGCGCCAGCTGCCCAAGAAGATGCTGGTCGTCGGCGGCGGCATCATCGGCCTCGAAATGGGCACGGTGTATTCCACCTTGGGCAGCCGGCTCGATGTGGTCGAAATGCAAGGCAGCCTGATGCTGGGCGCCGATCGCGACCTGGTCAAGGTGTGGCAGAAGCTCAACGCGCCGCGCTTCGATAACATCATGCTCAATACCCGCACGGTGGCCGCCGAAGCGCGCGACGACGGCATCTGGGTCAGCTTCGAAGGCGAGGGCGCTCCGCCCGAGCCGCAGCGCTACGACCTCGTGCTGCAGGCCGTGGGCCGGCGGCCCAACGGCGACCGCATCGGCGCCGACCAGGCCGGGGTGGCGGTAGACGAGCGCGGCTTCATCGCGGTCGATTCGCAGATGCGCACCAACGTGCCGCATATCTTCGCCATCGGCGATATCATCGGCCAGCCCATGCTCGCCCACAAGGCGGTGCATGAGGGCCACGTGGCGGCCGAGGCGGCGGCGGGCCAGAAAAGCCACTTCGACGCGCGCGTGATTCCCTCGGTGGCATACACCGATCCCGAGATCGCGTGGGCCGGCCTGACCGAAGACGAAGCCAAGGCCAAGGGCGTCAAGGTGCGCAAGGGCCTGATGCCCTGGAACGCATCGGGCCGCGCCATCGCCAACGGGCGCGACGAGGGCTTTACCAAGCTCCTGTTCGACGCCGAGGACGGCCGCATCGTAGGGGGCGGTATCGTTGGCACCCACGCCGGCGATCTGATCAGCGAAGTGGCCCTGGCCATCGAGATGGGCGCCGATTCCGTCGATATCGGTAAAACCATCCACCCGCACCCGACCCTGGGCGAATCCATCGGCATGGCGGCCGAAGCCGCCGACGGGCATTGCACCGACCTGCCTCCGGTACGCAAGAAGTAGCGTTCCATACCGGTTCCATACCGGGCTGGCCGCCGCCCGCTCCGAGCGGCGGCCGCACCCGAAATCGTGTGCGAACAGCATCCGAATAGCGCTCGATTCACCTCCGAATCACGTCAGAATGCGAGTTTCGCGGCCCTGGCGGCCGTTCCATCCGGGAGCTCTGCATGTCCCTGCCTTTCTCGTGGCGAACCCTCGCGGCCTGCTCGGCCTTTGCCTCTGTCCTGGCCGTGCCGCCCTCCGCGGCGGCGCAGGGCCATTTGCCGGCGGGGTTCGGCTATGTGGCCAATGCGATTCCCACGGTGATCGAAGCCATCCGCTATTACGGCACCGATAACTTCATCGGCGTGCCGATTCGCGGCTACGAGGCGTCGCGCTGCATTCTCAGCCTGCCCGCCATCCACGCCCTGGCCCGGGTGCAGCAGCGCCTCGAGCCCTTCGGCCTGGGGCTCAAGCTTTTCGATTGCTACCGGCCCCAGCGCGCGGTCGATCATTTCCTCGAGTGGTCGAAAGATCCCCACGATCAGCGCCATAAGGCCACCTATTATCCCGAGGTGGCGAAGGACCGCCTGTTCACCGAAGGCTACATCGCGGAAAGATCGGGACATTCCCGAGGTTCCACCGTCGATCTCACGCTGGTCGACAGCGCCAGCGCCGCCGAGCTCGACATGGGCACCGTCTTCGATTACTTCGGGCCGGCCTCCTGGCCGGAGTCGCCCGCGGTGGCGCCGCAGGCCAGGGCCAACCGCCTGTTGCTGCAAATGCTGATGCGGGATGCCGGCTTTTTGCCTTTGGCGGAGGAATGGTGGCATTTCACGCTGGCCAACGAGCCGTTCCCCGACACCTACTTCGATTTCACCGTCCGCTGACCAGACGCATTTGACACGCCGCGCGATGTGTCCGTAAGATGGACTTCGCTCTCATTTTTATAAAACATCGTGCCAGTGCCATTCGAGAGCCGGCGCTGGCGGACTCACGGAGACAACGGATGCGACGCGTATCTTGTGCTTTGGCGGCCATGGCGGCTGCTGCCACGATCAGCTTGCCGGCCTGGGGGCACGCCTTTCCCGAACGCCCTATCACCCTGATTGTTCCTTTTTCGCCCGGAGCCTCGGCCGACGGTCTGGCGCGTCTCACCGCGAATGAGCTCTCCCGGCGGCTGGGCCAGCCCGTGGTGGTGGAGAACCGACCCGGCGCCGGCGGCGCCACCGGCCTGATGGCCCTGGCCAAGGCGGCGCCCGACGGCTACACGCTGGGCATGGGGGCCACCGGCGCCATTGCCGTCAATCCCCATGTGCCCGGTAGCGCGCCGCTGGATCCCAAGCGCGAGCTCGCGCCGGTGGCCAAGCTGGCCGACATTCCGCTGGTCTTGGTGGCCGACGCAAAAACGGGTCTCAAGACGGTCAACGACGTGGTGGCCGCCTATCAAAAGCAACCCGATAAGCTTTCCTATGGCTCCACGGGCAACAATACCGCGCAGCATTTGTCAGCCGAGTTATTCAACAAAATGGCGGGCACCAAGATCGTTCACGTACCGTACAAAGGTAGCGCCCCAGCCGTGACGGACACACTGTCGGGCACCCTGCAGCTGTCCATGGTGGACCTCACATCCGCGGCCCCGCATCTCAAGGCCGGCACCTTGGTGGCGATTGGCACCACCAGCCCGCAGCGCGTCAGCGCCGCGCCCGATATCCCCACCATTGCAGAGGGCGGGCTGGATGGCTACGCAGCCACCGCCTGGATGGGGATTTTCGCCCCTCATGGCATCGACCCCACGCTGGCCAAACGCATCAGCGCCGAAATCGGCGATATTCTGGCCCAACCCGAGATCCAGGAGAAAGTGCTGGGGCTGGGGGCTGAAGCGGCCTATCTGAATCCCGATGAATTCAGTGCTTTCATCGATGCCGCCTCCCAGCAATGGGGTGAGCTCGTCAAGGCGGCGAATCCGTCTTAGGTAGCGCGAAGTCAGCTGCTCCCACCAACTTCAATCAGCAGGTATCCCCAGTCGGGCCGCCATCCAGGCGAACAAGGATTGCCCGGACATCCCGCGCCATGCCGTCCGCCAGGGCATGCAGGAGTTTCTGGCCTTTGTCGGCCGACGCCCGGCTGGGAAAGCCGATGATGCCGTGCTCGGTGTAGTGCCGCATGCCCCAGAGCTGCAACCAGGGCCGGCTGGTGGCTTCGTGATCGCGGATGGCAGCCACCCGTACCTGCTCGGGCATGGCGTGCAGCAGCAGCGATGTTTCGATCTCGCCGCCGTGCATATCTTCGCTGATGCCGCTGGCGATTCCGGCGGCCTCGATCGACGCCTGCCATTGTTGGCGAGTGGGCAACACCAGTACCCGGGGGGCGTCCTGGTTGAGTTCCTGGGCCACGTTGCCCAGCACATAATTGCCGCCGTGGCCATTGACGACGACAGTCAGGCGGATGCCGCTGCGCTCGAGCGAGGCCACGGCGTCACGGATCACCAGCGCCAGCGTCGCGCTGCCCAGCGACACCGCATACGGAAAGCCCGCATGCTCATGCGAGCAGCTCAGGGGAATCGGCGGCACCAGCAGGGCGCCAAGCCGCTGCGCCAGGGCCTGGCCCAGCAGACCGGCGATCAGGGTATCGGTATGGTAAGGCAGGTGGGCGCCGTGCTGCTCGAACGAGCCGATCGGCAGGATCGCGACCGTGGGCGCAAGGGCGGTCAGGCCGGGGAGGGTGGCTCCTTCCGGAGCCTGTGGGTTCGCGCGTTTTGCCATGCTTCCGTACCGGGGTTTAAGCCACCGGCACCACGCGTATCGCCGCCACCATGCGAGCGGCGTTGGCGCGGGCTTCATCGGTGTCGACGGCCGTGGCCAGCGCCACGCCCATGCGGCGCCGGACGTGGGCGAGGGGCTTGCCGAACAGCCGCAGATCGGTGCCGGGCTCGGCCAGCGCCTGCGCTACGCCCTCGAACCGTACCGCGGCGGCGTCGGTGCCGCCATAGATGACGGCGCTGGCGCCGGCCTGCCGCAGTGCCGTATCCACCGGCAGGCCGAGCAGGGCGCGGGCGTGCAGCGTGAACTCGCTCTGGGTTTGGGTGATCAACGTTACCAGCCCGGTATCGTGGGGGCGGGGGCTCACCTCCGAAAACCAGACCTGATCGCCGGCCACGAAAAGCTCGACGCCAAAAATACCCAGGCCTCCCAGCTCTTGCGTCACGGCGAGCGCGATGTCGCGCGCCCGTTCGCCCGCCGCGGATGACATCGCCTGCGGCTGCCAGCTTTCGACGTAGTCGCCTTGCACCTGGCGATGGCCGATGGGCTCGCAGAATCGCGTGACGGGCTTGCCTTGCGTATCGAGCGCGCGCACGGTGAGCAGTGTGATCTCGTAGTCGAAATCCACGAAGCCTTCGACGATGACGCGGCCTGCTCCGGTGCGGCCGCCTTCCTGGGCGTAGCGCCACGCGGTGTCGAGATCCTGGGGGCCGTCGAGCCGCGACTGCCCTTTGCCGGAGGACGACATGATGGGCTTGACCAGGCAGGGATAGCCGATATCCGCGACGGCCGCCTCGAAGGCCTCGCGGGTATCCGCAAAGTGATAGGGAGAGGTTGGCAGGCCGAGGGTTTCGGCCGCCAGTCGCCGGATACCTTCGCGGTTCATGGTCAGATGGGCCGCGCGCGCGGTGGGCGTGACGCGCATGAGACCCTCGGCTTCGAGTTCGGTCAGTACGTCGGTGGCGATGGCTTCGATCTCGGGCACCACGACGTGGGGGCGCTCCTGTTCGATCAGCGCGCGCAGAGCGGCGCCGTCGGTCATGTCGATCACATGGCTCCGATGAGCCACCTGATGCCCCGGCGCATCGGCGTAGCGGTCGACGGCGATCACTTCGACACCGAGACGCTGCAGGGCGATGATGACCTCTTTCCCCAGCTCGCCGGCGCCAAGCAGCATGACGCGCAGGGCGGCGGAAGAGAGCGGGGTGCCAAACGGCGCCGGAGAAGAGAGGGAGGTCATGGGAGAAGCCACCGGAAGACTCGTCAAAAAGGCGTTATTGTAGGCTCCTTCCGGCGTGCCGGCGCCATGTCAGCGAAGCCTCCGGAAGTGTATGGCTTGCGGGCAGGGGGCGCGTACCAGCCCCGCCGCCATGCGCGGGGCGCCAGGCCGGGCTCAGGAAAGCGGCGCCGCGCCCAGCCAGCGCTGCACCGCCACTACCAGCCACACGGCGAACAGCACGGCCAGGCACAGCCACACCGCCGCGCTGCCCAGATCCTTGGCGCGGCCCAGCAGCACATGATATTCCGCCGATAAGGCGTCGGCCACCGCTTCGATCGCCGAGTTCAGCAGTTCGACGACCAATACCGCGGCGACCGGCAACAGCAGCACAATCATTTCGAGCGGCGTACGGGCCAGCCAGAAAGCGGCCGGCACGAGCACCACAGCCAGCAACAGCTCTTGGCGAAAGGCGGCTTCATAGCGCCAGGCGGCGCGCAAGCCTTGCCAGGAATAGCGAAAGGCGGCCGCCAGGCGTCGCCATCCTGGCACGCTTTTGAAGCGGGAAACGGGAGGGATGGGGTCGGTCAAGGCACGGCTCCCGTGGCGGCGGCCAGCGGCGGCGCAAGGCGATACTGGCGATCGCGATAGGCGTGCTCGGGCCAAAGGGCATGGGCCAGGGCCCGCCGCGCTAGCGCCGGGTCGATGGGCTCGGGTGACAGCGTACCATCGGCCTGGTGCCGCCATTGCGACGCTTTGCCGCCTGGCTCGAGAACCAGGAGATGGCGCGGCGTGGAGAGCGCTACTATGGCGGCAGCACCTCCGGCAACGCCAGGCGCGGTGGCGGCTGCCGGCGGCCCGGGCTGCTCAGACTGGGCCGCGCCGCCGGCCGCGTGGCCGTCGCCGAGGCGCGTCGTCAGCCAGCCGAAATTGTCGCCGTACTGAAGCATGGCCCGGCCGCCGGCCGTGGCCTGGTTCAGGTCCTGGCCGATCATGGGGTGTTCACTATCCAGCCCCAGCAGGCCAAGCAGGGTGGGAGCGAAATCGATCTGGCTGACCAGACGGGCATCACGCCGCGGCTCGATGCCGGCTCCCAGAAGCAGGGCAGGGATGTGAAAGTTGTGTACCGGCACCAAGCTGGCGCCCCCCGCCCGCGAATCGTGATCGGCGATCACCAGAAACAGGGTATCTTGCCAATACGGCGCTGCGCGAGCGCGCCGGAAAAAATCGCCCAGGGCCCAATCGGCGTAGCGGATGGCATTGTCCTGGCTAGCGGCTTCGCCTACCGTCTCGATGCGCCCCGCGGGATAGTCCCACGGCGTATGGTGAGAGACTGAAAACGCCAGTGTAAATGTCGGTCTGCCGGGAGGGTCGCTGCGCAGCAGGCGATCGACCTGCTGGAACATGTCTTCGTCGGAAGCTCCCCACGAGCCGACGAACCGGGTGTCGACGAACTCCGGCCGGTCGATCACCTGGTCGAAACCATTGGCCAGGAAAAAACCGCTCATATTGTCGAAGTGCGCCTCGCCGCCATAGACGAAACGGCTGTGGTAGCCGTGCTCACGCAGCAGGGCGGGCAGGGTGAAGAACCCGCCCTGGGCCTTGGAAAGCTTGAGCACGGACTCCGCCGGCGTGGGTGGAAAGCCCGCGACGATAGCCTCGAGCCCGCGCGCCGACCGCGTACCGGTGGCGTAGGCCGACGTAAATGTCCAGGCCTGGGCGGCAAGCGCGTCCAGTTGCGGCGTGAGAGCACGGCCACCCAGATGTCCGACGAATTGCGCGCCCAGGCTTTCTTCCACGATGACCACGACGTTGCGTGGCCGTGTAGCCACCGGGGGTGCGTGCGGCAACTGGCGATGCCAGGTGGGAGGCAGCCGGGGGCCTGGCCCGGAGCCCATGCCGGCACCCGTGCGGACGATATCGATAATCTCGTCAAATGGCATGGCGCCGTACAGAGACGATGCCGATCGTTCGTCCTTCATCCGGTAAATGGCATGCGTGACTTGATAAAAACTGTTGAGCGGCAGCGTATTGAGCATGGCGTCGCTGCAGAAAGCCACGGTGGCGGGATTGATCGGCCGGTGCTGCAGCGTGCCGCGTATGCCGAGCACCATCACGGCCAGCAAAGCGACCGACAGGACGGTTCGCCAGAGCCAGTGACGGCGCGGCTCCGGCTTTACGTCACGGAACCACCACCAGGCAAGTGCCGCGGCGCCCGCCATGGCGAGCGTCACGGCAAGCAAGGTGGCGCCAAAGCCATACCAGAGCATGCCCGCCACTTCCCGCGGATGGTTCAGATACTCCACCAGCAGGCGGTTCGGCCGGCTGTCGTACTCCTGGATGAAGGCCGGCGTGATGACCTCCAGAAACGCCAGTAGCAGCCACGCGGCGGCGTACCAGATCGAGGTCACCCGATTGGCCAGCCGCCAATGACCGAGCCAGGGGGCGAGAACGGCCACCGGGACCGACAGCATGCAGAGCACCACGATATCGAAGCGCAAGCCGCCGACGAGAATCGGCCACCATCCGGCTGCCGAATCCACCCTGACGCTTTGCCAGGCCATCAAGCCCAGGCGGCTTATCGCAAAAAGCAACAAGCCCGCGATCCAGAAGCGCAAGGTCAGTTTCAGCATGCAGGGTTCATCCCAAATAGTTGGGCGCTCTAAAGGCCCAGGACGGCGGAAACGCCGACCGCTGGCGATCTTAGCGCATCCACTGGTCAAGAATTCGTCAAGAAAGGCGGGAATAAAGACGAAAACCTCTGTGCCGTGGGATGCGCGGCGTCAAGAGTTCAAGGCACGGTTTCAGGATGCCGTGGATGGAAGAGGCCAAGATCGGTGGCGGACGTTCGGGGTGCCTTGGGGATCGCCAAGTCCGGAATATCTTTGAGTTTACATAATATTGATTATGCAACTTATATTACGAGTTCGATGAGGCTCGGACCCGGCCGCCGGATGGAGCGCAGGAACGCGGCATTGAACTCCTCCATGGAGGTTGCCCGCTCGGCCTCGACCCCGAAACCCCGGGCCACCTGCAGCCAGTCGATGCTCGGCTCGGCAAGGCTCAGGAGATGGCTGGCCGTCTTGCCCGGCACCGCCCCCATGCGCTTCATTTCGTCGAAGAGCGTCGCGTAGCTTCGGTTCGAGAAGATCACCGTGGTGACGTCCAGGCCGTACCGTGCCTGCGTCCACAAGGCTGGAACCGTGTACAGCGCGGCGCCATCCGATTGCAGGTTGACGACGCGGCGCCCCGGCGCCGCGATCGACGCCCCCGTGGCCATCGGAAGGCCTGACCCGATCGCGCCGCCCGTCAGTTGCATCCAGTCGTGGGGAGCGGCGGCGGCCATCGCCGGAAAGACGGCGCGGCCGAAGGATAGCCCTTCTTCGACCACGATCGCGTCGTCGGGCAACAGCGCGGCGATCGAATGGGCAAAGGCTTCGGGCGTGACCGCCCCCGACGCGGGGGCATCCCGGCGAGCTGGCGGTAGCGCGGCATTCCGGGCGTCGCCCAAGGGGCGCAGCGCCTCTGCAAGCCGTTCCAGGGCATCCAGGGTATCGTCTTCCGGATGGCTGAGCACCGCGATTTCCAGCCCCTCCGGCTCCGGGTACGATCTGCCATCCGGGCCGGCGAAGGAGAAGACCGGCCGCCGCGCACCGACCACCAGCAACCGCTGGGTGGCGGCCAGGGCCTCGATCGCCGGCGCCTGTGCATAGGGAATCCGCTGCACCCCTGGCCTGCCCTGCCCCCGCTCGATGCGCGGGATCGTGCTTTCCGTCAGAAGCCGTACGCCGGTGGCGGCGGCAATGGCGCCGGCCAGCTGCAGGGCGGGCCCGATCAGCGCGTCTCCGCCGAGCAGGAGCGCAGTGGCTGCGCCCTCGCGGAGCCACTTGGCGGCGTGCAGGATCGCGGCGTCCTGCACCGGTGCCGGCGCCCGCGGAGGCCGTGGCATGGCCGTCTGCGCCCCCTCGGACCAGCAGACGTCGGAAGGCAGGATCAGCGTGGCGATGGCGGATCCCGGCACCACCGCCGCGGCCACGGCCTCGGCGCCGTCCCGCGCCACCGAATGGCCGTCCAGCGATCTGCGGGTCCAGGACGACACCGTATGGGCGAGGCTTTCGATATCGGCCGCCAGGGGCGGGTCGACGGCGCGATGGAGGCTGGAAACGTCGCCGACCAGGTTCACCACCGACGTGCGCGCGCGCCGGGCATTGTGCAGGTTGGCAATCCCATTGGCCAAGCCGGGCCCGCAATGCAGCAAGGTGGCGGCCGGCCGCCTGGCCATGCGGCCATAGCCGTCCGCCGCTCCGGTCGCCACGCCTTCGGCGAGCGTCAGGATTCCCGTGGCCTCCGGCACGGCATCCAGGGCCGCGACAGAATGCATCTCACTGGTTCCCGGATTGGCGAAGTACGTATCGATTCCGGCCGCACCCAGGGTGCGGAGCAAGGCTTCAGCACCGTTCATGTCTCAGTCCTCGAGTTTGATGCCGAGCGTACGGATCTGCTTGCCCCGGACGTCGAACTCTTTCTGCAGCATGTCCCGGAACTCGTCAGGCGATGACAGTTTCGGCTCATAGCCGCGCGAGATCAGATCCTGCGTGCGAATCTCCTGGTTGCCGTAAATAGCCTTGAGGTCGCCGGCGATCTTTGCCGCGATCTCGGGCGGCGTGCCCGCCGGTGCGAACATCCCGAACCAGGGGAAAGGATCCACTTCCGCGTAGCCCAGTTCGGTCAGGGTCGGAATGTCCGGCGCCAGGGCAGACCGCGAACCCCCGGAGATCACAAGGCCGCGCAGCCTGCCGGCCTGGATGAAGGTATTCGCCACAGCGATGCTGCCCATGGCAAGCTTCACTTCACCGGCGATCGCGCCGTTCAGCGAGGCGGCCGTGCCGCGGTACGGCACGTGGAGGAAACTCCCTCCCCCACTCGCGGCCAGCGCTTCGAAGAAGATATGCGGCTGGCTGGCGGGGCCGAACGAGCCGTAGGGCACGACCTCGCGCTTTGCCAGCTCAATGAGCTCGGGAAAGGTCTGGATCGGCGTACCGGCGTTGAGCAGCACCACCAGATTGGCGCCGACCAGTTGCGTGACCGGCAGCAGATCCCGCATCGGGTCATAGCGCAGGGTCTGCACCAGATGCGGGCTGGTCGTCACCGGCGAATCGCTGGTGATGAGCAGGGTGTAGCCGTCCGGCTTTGCCCGGGCGACGAACTCCTGCCCGATCGCGGCGTTCGCGCCCGGGCGGTTCTGGATGATGACGGCCTGTTTCCAGTGCTGGGCCAGACGCTCGGCGACCAGCCGCGCCACTACGTCCACCCCGCCTCCGGGAGCATACGGAACCACGATTTCCACCATGCGGTCGGGGTAGCTGGCGAATGCCAGCTTGGAGACCGCGAGCGCGGCGGTGGCAGCCAGGACTTTCACGAGTTTCATCTGAAACCTCTACATTGGGTGGGGAATCCGGGCGCGGTCCTGTTGCACCATTTCTACTAGTAGACCAGTCGTCTTGAAAATAGGATACTAGGAGAACTACCAATGCTGTCACGGGCTTGAGGCTGATGTGTGATCGGGAAAGACCGCGGCCGAGACCGGAACGAACCGGTCAAGGTGTTGCAACGCGGGGGCGCGGGCCGCCGGCCGCACTTACCGCATCTGGCTGGCCTGGCGGTTGATCTGATCGTGCTGCTGCCGGATCTCGGCCGGCCATTGCGACTTGATCCAGGCCACCACGGCGGTGATGTCCTGATCGCTGAGGATGCCCTCGTAGGCCGGCATGTCGGAGGGGTAGTCGGCGATGCCGGCCACCGGGCCGATGCCGTACTTGATCATGGCGAACAGCTGGGCGTCGGGGTGGTGCCAGGTATGGCCGCTGGCGTCGTGCGGCGGGGCCGGCAGGCGGCCGTCCGCCCTCCTCTCGCGCCAGGCCGGCTGGCCCTGCAGCTGATCGCCATGACAGGACGCGCACTGCGCCATGTAGACGGCCTGGCCGCGCGCCAGCAGCTCGCCGCCATCGCTGGCGGGGCCGATCGGGGCCAGCGGCCCGGAGCCCACCGGCGGCAGGCCCATCTGTTCGTTGCTGGGCAGGCTCTGCCAGAACACCATGCCGATGCCGGCGGCCAGCACTACCACCAGTACGACGATGAAACCCCATCGGAAACCTGCCATCGATCCTCGCTCCCCTCGCCTCGCCTGATGCACCGGACCGGCCAGGGACGGCGGGCGACGCGCCGCGGGCCGGCGGGAGGATCATAACCAATCCGGCGCGGCGGCAGGGCCGGGCAGGCGGCCGGCGCCGTAACACGCACTCACGCCTTGCCGCGCGCCGAATCGGTTACCATGCCCGCCATTTCCTCCGCGTCCTTTTGACGCCGGAGCTATCGGGAGAGCGCAATGGATCTGGTTCACGTCTTGGTGTTGGCGATCGTCCAAGGGGTGACAGAATTCATACCGGTATCGAGTTCCGCGCATCTCGTCTTGGCTCCCGTGCTGCTGGGCTGGCCCGACCAGGGCCTGAGCTTCGACGTTGCCCTGCACTTGGGCAGCCTGTTCGCCATCTTCAGTTATTTTCGGCGCGATATCGTCAACATGGCTGGCGCCTGGGCCGACTCGATCCGCCACCGCCGGCTTTCGACCGATGGCCGCCTGGCCTGGGCCGTGTTGCTCGGCACCATCCCGGTGGGATTGGCGGGCTTGCTGTTTGGCTCGCTGATTGCCCACTACCTGCGCTCGCCGGTGATACTGGCCTGGTCGATGATCATTTTCGGCATCATCCTGGCCTGGGCCGACGCGCGGCCCCACGCCGAGCGCACCGTCGAACAGATGACCTGGCGCGATGTGGCCTGGATCGCGCTGGCCCAGGCGATTGCCTTGATTCCGGGCACGTCGCGCTCGGGAATCACCCTCACGGCGGGTCTGTTCGTGGGCCTGAGCCGGCAAGCGGCGGCCCGCTTTTCGTTTTTGCTGGCGATCCCGGTGATCGTCCTGGCCAGTCTGCTGCAGCTCAAAGAGCTGACCGAATCTCCCGAAGTCATCGACTGGGCCGCCCTGGCGGTTGGCACCGTGGCCTCGGCAATCGCCAGCTACCTCTGCATCAAGCTCTTTCTGGCCTTCATCCAGCGCATCGGCGTGATGCCGTTCGTGATCTATCGCATTGTGCTCGGTGTGATCCTGCTGATCACGTTCAGCTGAGCGCCCTGCCCTGACGCCAACCGCACATTAGCGAACGGCGTGCCGGCATCCCGTTATCGTTCGTTATTCATGACGAAGGTCTTTCGCGGAGGATGGGCCTGTCGTGACTTTCACACCTGGCGCTGTGCGCGCAAACAGGCGATGAAAGTTCGCCGTCGACGCCTCGGCCACCGCTTCGAGCGGGATTCCGCGCAGCTCCGCGATTTTGGCCGCCACATGCGGCACCAGCGAGGGGTCGTTGACCTTGCCGCGATGCGGTACCGGGGCCAGATAGGGAGAATCCGTCTCGATCAGGAGACGCTCCAGCGGGATGGACGCGGCTACCGCCTGCAGTTCGCGGGCGTTCTTGAAGGTGACGATGCCCGAGAACGAGATGTAGAAGTTCATGGCGATCGCCGCGTCGGCCATGGCTTGCGACTCGGTGAAGCAGTGCAGCACGCCGCCAACCTCGTCGGCGCCCTCCTCCGCCATGATGCGCAGGGTGTCGTCGCAGGCCTGGCGGGTGTGGACGATGAGCGGCAAGCCCGCCTGGCGCGCGGCACGGATGTGCACCCGAAAGCGCTCGCGCTGCCATTCGAGATCGCCTTCGATCCGGAAATAGTCCAGGCCGGTTTCCCCGATCGCCACCACGCGGGAATCGCGGGCAAACTCGACCAGGGCCTCGACCGTGGGCTCGGGCGTATCTTCGTAGTCGGGATGGACGCCAACGGAGGCCCAGAGGCCTTCGTGCGCCCGCACCATGGCTATGAGCTCGGGCCAGTCGGGCAGGTTGACGCTAACGCACAGCGCCTGCGCCACACCCTGTTGCTGCATATTGTCCAGGATCTCGGGAAGACGGCTGCGCAGCTTGGGAAAGTCGAGGTGGCAATGCGAATCGATGAACATGGAAAACCGGAAAGCGATAAAAGGGTAAAACATGCCCTGCCCCCGACGGGCTCTGGAGGGAGGCGGACGTGGCGCCACCGCCCTGACCGTTAGGGCACTCTGGCCAGTGGTCAGGCCGCGGTTTCGGCCATGCGCAGCAAGGTGGCCTGGGCGAACAGGCGGGCATTGAGCGGATGATTGGCGATGCGTATCTGCTGCGCCAAATGGCGGGAAAACTCGGCCAGCGGAACCTTGCCGCAACGCGAGGCCAGTGCGCCCGAAGCTTGAGCCAACCCGGGATAATACCGCGGCTCGAGGCCATTCTGCTGCCATTGCAAGTCGCAGACGGCCCGTTGCAGCACCGCCAGCCACTCGGTGGCGGGCTGTTTCTCGAGATCGCCGGCCAGGCGCGCCGCCAACGCGCGCCCCTGCCCTCGCCCTAGCCCTTCCAGCCAAAGCGGCAGCCATTCGGGCCAGGCCTTGTCGTGCTGCCTCGCCATGGCGAGCGCCGCCACGGGTGCTTGGCCGGCGGCGGCGAGGAAGCCCCCGGGTTCGGCGACGCCCATCGACTCCAGCCAGGCCTGGGCTTCGTCTGGCTCGGGAGCGGCCAGCGGCAGGCGCCGGCTACGCGACAGCAAAGTGGGCAGCACGCGATCGGGAGCGTCGGTGACCATCAGAAAAACCGTATGCGCCGGCGGCTCTTCGAGCATCTTGAGCAGCGCGTTGGCGGCATAGGGGTTGAGTGAATGCAAGGGGTACAGCAGGACCACCCGCCAGCCGCCGCGGTGAGTCGCGGTGGTGATCCAGCGCTCCAGTTCGCGCACCTGCTCGATGCGGATTTCGCGCGAGGGTGTTTTTTTGGCGCGTGAGGCGTCGGTCTCGGGCTCGCCCGCTTCCTGCCCGCCCTCCGCCAGGGCCACGGCGTCGGGGCGTACCACGCGGAAGTCGGGATGATTGCCCTGGCGCAACCAGCGGCAGGCCGGACATTCGCCACAGGCCAGGCCGTGGCGGGGCTGTTCGCACAGCAGGCTGGCCGCCGCCGCCCAGGCGAATTGCCGCTTGCCGATGCCGGCCTGGCCATGCAACAGCCAGGCGTGGGCGAAGCGCTCGCGCCCGCCGCCCAGCCAGGCGGCCGCCGTGGCTGCCTGCCACGGCAGGAAAACGGGTTCTGGCGTGTCGGTCGGCAAACCGGCGTCAGACATGGTGGTGCTCCCACAGCTTGTCGAGATCACGGGCCAGCTGGGCACGGACGTCGTCCAGGGTGCCGGTGGCATCCACGCGCAGGATCCGCCCTTTGGAGCTCGCGGCGCGCGCCAGATACGCCGCGCGGGTGCGTTCGAAGAAGGCCGCATTCTCGGCCTCGAAACGGTCGGCCTCGCGGGCGCCGGCGCGCCGTGCCTGGGCGACCTCCAGCGGGACATCGAACAACCACGTACGGTCGGGCTGCAGGTGGGGATGCACCCAGTCCTCCAGCGCGGCGATGGCGGCTTCGCCCAACTCCCGGCCGCCGCCTTGATAGGCATAGCTGGCGTCGGTGAAGCGATCGCATACGACCCAGTCGCCACGGCGCAGCGCGGGCTCGATCACCTGCGCCAGGTGTTCGGCGCGCGCGGCGAACATCAGCAGGGTTTCGGTGCGCAACCGCATGGGGCGTTGCAGCAGCAATTGGCGCAGGTCTTCGCCCAAGGGCGTACCGCCGGGCTCGCGGGTGCTGACCACGCGCAGCCCCCGGGAGCGCAGGCGGTCGGTCAACCAGTCGAGGTGCGAGCTTTTGCCGGCGCCATCGACGCCTTCGAGGGTGAGGAACAGGCCTGGCCCGGCGTTTGGACGGATCATGGCTGGCGGGCTCCCCGGATGTAGCGATTGACTTCGCGGTTGTGCTGCGCCAGATTCTGCGAAAAAGCACTGGTGCCATCGCCGCGCGAGACGAAATAGTAATAGCGGTGCTCTTCGGGCCTCGCGGCCGCGTCGAGCGCCGCCCGGCCCGGATTGGCGATGGGCGTGGGCGGGAGTCCCGGCCGGGTATAGGTATTCCAGGGGTGATCGATTTGCAGGTGCCGGCGCAGCAGGCGGCCGTCGTAGGCGTCGCCCATGCCGTAGATCACGGTGGGATCGGTTTGCAGTGGCATGCCAACCTTCAGCCGATTGGCGAAAACTCCGGCCACGCGGCCGCGATCGGCCGAGTCGCCGGTTTCCTTTTCGACGATGGACGCCATGATCAGCATCTCGTAGGGCGTACGCCAGGGTGTGTCGGGATCGCGGGCCTTCCAGGCCTCGTCTAGCCGTTGCCGCTGTGCCGCGTGGGCCCGGCGCAGGATGTCGAAATCGCTGGACCCCTTGGCGAACGAATAGGTGTCCGGAAAGAACAGGCCCTCGGGATGCTTGGCTTCCGCGCCCAGGCGCTTCAGCAACTCGGCGTCGTCCACGCCTTCCAGAACGGAGCGGATGTCGGGGTGCTTGGCCAGTTCGGCGCGCATTTGCCGGTAGGTCCAGCCTTCGATGAACGTAATGCGGGCATACTGGACGTCGCCCTGCGCCATGCGATTGAGCAACTGCCAGAGGTTGTCGCGAGACGTGACTTCGTAGCTGCCGGCCTTGATTTGGCGATCGAGACCACTGAATCGGGCCATCAGTACGAAAGCCTCGGGATGCACATCAAGGCCTTCTTTTTGCAAGTCGCGCGCGATGCCGCGCAGGCTGGTGCCGGGTGCGATACTGAAGTCCAGAGGGTCGTGTGGCAGGGAGAGCGGCCGTAGCGCCCAATACACGGCTGCCGCCACCGCAAGCGCCGCCACGATGGCGACCAACACCAATGCGCGAACCACAAATCCCAGCATAATCGGCCCTATGTCTGCAGCCCGGTATCATACCCGGTGTGCCAGACCGAATTAGAGTGTGTTTTCGTCCATGAGTGCCCCGATGACCGTGTCCCCGTCTTCCGCTCCGCACGCCGCGAACCAGGCGCTGCTCGACTCCCTGCGTGTGGTCCGCGTGACCGGCGCCGATGCCGTGGGCTTCCTCCACGGCCAACTCACCCACGATGTCGAAAAACTGACGCCCGGGCACGCCCGCCTGGCGGCGTATTGCAATGCCAAGGGTCGCGTACAAGCCACCTTGGTGCTCTGGCGGGCCGACGACGCCGGCGCCCCCGTCGTCTATTTTTTCACGCATGCCAGCGTGGTCGACGCCCTGCTCAAACGACTGCGCATGTTCGTCCTGCGCGCCAAGGTGGTGTTCGAGCTGCTGGATTGGAGCGTTTCGGGGGTGTGGGCCGAAACCGGCGCCGGGCCCGCGGCCTGGCATACCGAGCCCGCCGATGCCGAGGGCGGCGTGCGTATCGGCGCGCCGGCCGCCGCGCCGCTCGCCTGGCGGGCCTGGCAGGTGCAGGCCGCGCCAGTCAAGTCGGCCGAGGGTGATCCCGCCGCCTGGGCTTGCCAGGAGATCCGCGCGGGCCTGCCCTGGATCAGCGCGGCCACGTTCGAACTTTTTACGCCGCTGATGATCAATTTCGATCTGATCGACGGCGTCAGCTTTACCAAAGGCTGCTACCCCGGCCAGGAGGTGGTTGCCCGCAGCCATTATCGAGGCAAGCAAAAGCGCCGCACCCATCGTGGCCGCCTGCCGCTGCCCGAGGCCCTCGACCCGGCGGTTCTGCCGGGCTCCGACCTATACACCCCCGGGGCGGTCGAACCCGTGGGCCGGGTAATCAATGCCGCAGCCTGCAACGGTACGCTCGAAGTGCTGTTCGAAGCCACTTTCGACACGATCGACGCCAATGCCCTGCACCTGGGTTCGCCCGAAGGCCCGCAACTTATCCTCCAAGCACTTCCCTACGATCCGGCTGCACGCTCCGCTTGATGCCTCATCTGTCGCAATGCCCCTTGAAATCTACTTGCTGGGCTTCGGCAAAAGTTTTTTGTTTGCCCTTGCAACCCTGCTTCCCATCCTGAACCCGACGGCGACGGCGCCGATCTTCCTGTCGCTCACCACTGGCGCTTCCAGCTCCACGCGCGCCATCCTGGCGCGCAAGATCGGCCGCAATGTGTTTCTCATCCTGCTGGCGGCGATGGTGGGAGGGTCGGTGGTACTCAATTTCTTTGGTATCTCGTTGCCGGTCGTCCGGGTCGCGGGCGGGCTGCTGGTGGCCACCACCGCCTGGCGGCTGCTCAACTCCAACGATGCCGGCATGCAACGCGCCGTGGAGCTGGCGGAAGGCTATACGCCCGAGGTGGCCCGCCGCCAGGCCTTTTACCCCCTTACCTTTCCGATCGCCTGCGGCCCGGGCTCGATTGCGGCGGCGATCACGGTGGGCGCCAGCCTGTATGATCCCAGGCTTCCCCTGCGGGCCGTGCAACTGGCCGGCGCGGTACCCGCCCTGATGCTGATCGGCCTCACGGTATTCATCTGCCTGCGTTTTGCGCTGCAGCTGCTCAAGCCCCTGGGCGAATCCGGCACCGCGGTGTTCATGCGTCTGATGGCTTTTTTGCTGCTTTGCCTGGGTTTCCAGATCATGTGGGATGGCTTCTATGAGTTGTTCCTGCAACTGCGTCCCGATTAACCTGGCGCTTCGGCGCCAACCTCATCCCCCGGCGGCCGGCAGGCCATGCAGGGGCGTCACACGACACCCGCCGCCGGCTTCCCGATCCTCACTCGACCCACTGGGCTGCCATGCTCGCTTCCCTCTCCTTGCGCCAAACCCTCGGCATCGTGTCGCTCCTGGCCTTTGTGGCCTTTTTATTCGCCCTGTTCTCCCAGCACGTTCTGGGAATGGCGCCCTGCGCCTGGTGCATCCTGCAGCGCCTGATCGTCCTGGCCATCGCGATCATCGCGGGTTTGGGCTGGTGGCTGCACGGCCGCCGTCCGGCCGTGGCGGCCTGGGCCGCCGCCCTCTCGGGCTTGCTGGCCATCGGGGGGGCGCTTGCCGCCTGGTACCAACACACGGTGGCCGCCAATGCGTTTTCGTGCGATTTGAGCTTTGCCGATGCCGTGGTTACCACCTCGCGCCTTGACCTCGTCTTGCCCCAGGTGTTTGGTATCTATGCCACCTGCGCCGATAGCGCCACAAACCTGCTGGGCGTGCGCTACGAAATCTGGACGCTGATTTTGTTCGTCGTGCTGGCGGCCCTGGCCATCCTGGCCCTGGCCCCACGCGGTCGGCGCGAAGCTTGACCTCGCGCCTAAGCGCAAGCCTCGGCAGCCACGATTAATTGCATTCAACTTAAGGCTAAAGATTCGTTTTCTTCCGACGGTCTGGCCAAAAAAGCTCTGAAACCTGCCTGATTTCTGCCAAAATATAAGGGTTTATACTTATATTTTGTGCTTATCCATTGCTTTCCGTCATCGAGACACCAATAATTGCATACTGTTGTATGCAATTGAATGCGAAGATCTTCTCTTCAGGAGTGTGTCGAATAAATGATCAAGCCCATCGCGGTTTTCCAACATACCGACGTCGGCGCGCCCGGCACGATCACTCCCATCCTGGAAGCCTTGGGCCATCAGGTACGCCTGGTGCGCATCGTCGATGGCGACCCCGTGCCCCAAAGCGCCGCCGACTTCAGCGGCCTGGTGTTCCTGGGCGGCTACATGGGGGTTCATGACGATCTCCCCTGGATACCGCGCGAACTGGCTCTGATCCGCGAGGCGGATGCGCGTGGTCTGCCCCTGGCGGGTCATTGCCTGGGGAGTCAGTTGCTGGCCCTGGCGCTCGGCGGCAGCGTCGCGCGCCACCCCGCGCCCGAAATCGGTTGGCTACCGATTCAAACGGGAAACGACGCCTTGGCGCAAGAATGGTGGGGAGAATTCTCAGGCCGCGAAGTGCAGACTTTCCAATGGCATGGCGATACCTTCCAGCCACCCCAGGGTGCCCGGCAGATCGCACGCAGCGCGCATTGCGAGAACCAGGCCTTCGTCTTGCGCGATCGCCACCTGTTGCTGCAGTCGCATCTGGAGATGACGCCGCGCCTGGTGGAGTTGTCGCTGGAACGCAATGGCGCGCAACTGAAGCGGCAGTTTGCCGCCGGTAATCCGGCCGTCAGCGACCCCGCCGATATTGCCAACGACCTGGAAACCCGGACCGCCGGCATGCGTGCCGTGCTGGAGCGCTTGTACGCTCGTTGGGTACGCGGCTGCGCCTGACGGTCGCCGCCGATCCGGTAGCGGCCATGGCCAAGCAGCCGCTCAGGCCGCCGCCTGCTGGTCGTCTACCCGAACATAAGTGTCGCAGGCATGGGCGCCGCCGCAGGCCGCCAACGCCTGCAGGACGTCGCCCAGTACCACCAGCGCCGGGCCGCCCGTCAGGCGCTCCGCCAAGCGCGGCAGATCATCAAGGCGTCCCGCATGCACGGCCTGCGCAGGCAGGGTGGCGTTCTCGACCAGAGCCACGGGCCGCTCACCCTCGATTCCCGCCTGGAGCAGGCCGTCGCGGATCGCAGCGGCCTGGCGGCTGGCCATGTAGAGCACCACGGTATCGGCGGCGGCAGCCGGACGCGCCCAATCGTGACCGGCTTCGCCCCGCCCCACCGCCGGCGTGAGAAAGCAGACGCTGCGGCTCAAGCCTCGCTGCGTGAGGGAGACTCCCATGCCGGCGGCGGCGCCAAAGGCCGCGCTGATGCCCGGCACTACCTCGTGCTCGATGCCGGCGGCGCGCAAGGCCGCGAGTTCTTCCTGGGCCCGGCCGAACAGCATGGGGTCGCCGCCCTTGAGCCGCACGACAACGGCATGGCCGTGCGCCGCGTCCACCAACTGCTTGTTGATGAAGGCTTGGGCACTGGATCGTTGGCCGCAGCGCTTGCCGACCGGTACCCAGCGCGCCTGGGGCGCACAGGAAAGGAGATCGGGGCCGACCAGGGCGTCGTAGAGCACGACCTCGGCCTCGGCCAACAAGCGGTGGGCACGAACGGTAAGCAGATCGGCGGCGCCTGGGCCTGCGCCGACGAGATAGACTTTGCCCGGCCTCGCTTGCGTGGCCGGAGAGGCGGTTCGGGCCATCAGGCGGCCTCGCTCAGCGGCCGGTAGCCGCGCTGGTAGGGCCGGGGAAACAGCTGCAGTTGGCGGCGGGCCAGTTCGGGATCGTGCCCGGGCTTGAGCTGGAAGCTGTCGAAGCCGCAGCGCGCCAGGTAATTGACGGTATCCACCAGGATATCGCCAATGGCGCGCATCTCGCCTTCCCAGCCCAGTTGCTGGCGAAGATGGCGGCCGGCGCTGAAGCCGCGGCCATCGTTGAACACGGGGAACTCCACGGCAATCAGGCTCAGGCCCGAAAGGTGGCCGGACAAAGCCTTGGCGTCGTCGTGACCCACCAGGCGCACGCCACGGCGGGCGCCTTGCCGCCGCCAGGATTCGCCATGCTCAAGCCAGCTCTGCAGCGGCACGACGGCGGCCACGTCGGCAGCCAGCGCGGCGGCATCCGCAACTTCCGGCCAACGCCAGAGATCGGGCGCCAACGTAGCGTCCTGCGCGCTGCGGGCGTGCAATACCGGGCCGCCAGGCACGAAAATCGCCTCGACGTTCGCTGCCTGGGCGGAGGCGTCGCCCCCCAGGGGGGCATTCTTGCCTTGGGGGCGCTCGCTGGCGGAAGGTCCGGGGGTTTGCGTATCAGACATGAAGAGCCTCGGCTTGGCGGGGAGCGGCGGTTTTGTCGGGTCCATACACGGCGGTTTTGAAGGGGTCCAGCCCCAGGCGGTCGACCACGTCGATAAAACGCTCTTGCTCGTCATCGCGGGCGTCGAGATAGGTGCGTACCAGGGTTTCGACCACGTCGGGAACTTGGGCGCGCGAGAAGGAGCGGCCGATGATGCGGCCCAACGCGGCGCCGCCGCCGCCCTTGGCCTGCAGCGCTTCGCCGCTCTCGAGTGCGGTGCCCGGAGGCCCGCTCTGGCGGCCGCCCAGCGTCACCTGGTACCACTCCTCACCCGCCTTGTCGACGCCGAGGATGCCGATGTGGCCAACGTGATGGTGGCCGCAGGCGTTGATGCAACCCGAGATGTTCAGATCGAGTTCGCCGATGTCATGCACGTAATCCAGATTATCGAAACGCTCCTGGATCGCCGCGGCCACCGGGAGGGAAACGGCATTGGCCAGCGAGCAGAAATCGCCGCCCGGACAGGCGATGATGTTGGTGATCAGGCCGATATTGGGAGTGGCGAGATTGAGCTCGCGCAACCGTTGCCACAAGGCGTACAGGCCGGCGCGCGGTACGTCGGCGAACACCAGATTCTGTTCGTGGGTGACCCGGACTTCGCCGAAGCTATAGTGGTCGGCGAGATCGGCCACGGCCTCCATCTGGTCGGCCGAAAGGTCGCCCGGCGGCACGCCGGTGGGCTTGAGCGAGGCCGAGACGGCGATATAGCCTTCGACGCGATGCGGATGCGTATTGGTGCGCAGCCAGCGGGCGAACTCGGGATCGGCCGCGCCGCGCTCGGCAATGTCGTCGGGCTCGGCGGCGGCGTACTCGGGCCACGTAAAGCGGGCCGCGATGTCGTCGACGTCTTGCTGCGTGAGATAGGCCTGCGCATTGCGGGCGTTCTGCCACTCGGTATTCACTTGCTGCGCAAAAACCTCGGGCGTGAGCTCGCGAACCAGGATCTTGATCCTGGCCTTGAATTTATTGTCGCGACGGCCGTGCAGGTTGTAGACCCGCAGGATGGCTTCGAGGTAAGTCAGCAGTTCCTGCCAAGGTACGAAAGGCTGGATCAGGCTCGCCAGCACCGGGGTGCGCCCCAGGCCGCCACCGACCCATACCTTGAAGCCGATCTCGCCGGCATCGTTGCGTACCGCCTGCAGGCCGATGTCGTGGACCCCCACGGCGGCGCGGTCGTGCGTTGCGCCGCTGACCGCGATCTTGAACTTGCGCGGCAAAAAGGCGAACTCGGGATGGAAGGTGGACCACTGGCGGATGATCTCGCACCAGACGACGGGATTGACGAGCTCGTCGGGCGCGATGCCGGCGAAATGATCGGTGGTGGTATTGCGGATGCAATTGCCGCTGGTTTGGATGGAGTGCATCTGCACCGTTGCCAGCTCGGCCAGGATGTCGGGCACATCTTCCAGCTTGGGCCAGTTGAACTGGATGTTCTGCCGGGTGGTGAAATGACCATAGCCGCGATCCCAGCGCCGGGCGATATACGCCAGCTTGCGCAGCTGCCGGCTGGCCAGCAGGCCATACGGAACGGCAATGCGCAGCATCGGCGCGTGGCGCTGAAAATAAAGACCGTTTTGTAGCCGCAGGGGCAGGAAGTTATCCGCGCTCAGGCTGCCGTCGATAAAACGGCCGACTTGCCCTCGGAACTGCTCGACGCGATGATCGACCAACTGCTGATCGACCGAGGTATAGACATACATGGAGAATGACTCGCCAAAACCGACAGGATATGCGTCGATGGTAGGCAGGATGGTTAATAACTACAACCAATCATTCTCTATTTGCTTATAACTCAAAAGCCGCTGGACGCCCTTGCCAGGCACTGTCTCAGGTGGCGGGAGATCGGCCAGGTTTTGCCCCCGCCTGGCCTTCCGGACCGGGCGGGACGAAGCGCCGGAGCTCGCGCTGGGCAGAGGCGCTCAGCCGCGGCCGCTGCGGAGTTCTTCCAGGCGGCGCAAATGCTCGGGAGTGATATCGCCGGTGACGTACCGGCCGTCGAAGCATGAGGCCTCATAGCCGCTGATCGCGGGGTTGAGTTCGCTGATGGCGAGCTTCAGGTCGTCGAGTTCCTGGTACACCAGCGCGTCGGCGCCGATGATCCGGCCGACCTCCTCGTCGCTGCGGCCGTGGGCGATGAGCTCGCCGCTGGTGGGCATATCGATGCCATAGACATTCGGAAAACGCACGGGCGGCGCGGCCGAGGCGAAGAACACCTTGTTGGCGCCCGCCGCGCGCGCCATGTCGACGATCTCGCCGCTGGTCGTGCCCCGCACGATGGAGTCGTCGACGATCAGCACGTTCTTGCCTTTGAACTCCTCGCTGATGGCGTTGAGCTTCTGGCGCACCGATTTTTTGCGCACGGCCTGGCCGGGCATGATGAAGGTCCGGCCGACATAGCGATTTTTGATGAAACCTTCGCGGTAGTCGAGGTTCAGACTGGCCGCCAGTTGCATGGCGGCGGGCCGCGACGAATCCGGAATGGGCATCACCACGTCGACTTCGCCCAGGCGCAGTTGGCGGGCAACCTTATGGCCAAGATACTCGCCCATGCGCAGGCGCGAGCCATAGACCGACACGCCATCAAGGATGGAGTCGGGCCGCGCGAGGTACACGTATTCGAAGACGCAGGGATTCAAGCGCGGCGCTTCGGCGCACTGCCGGCTCTCGACCTGGCCATCAAGCGTGATGAAGACCGCCTCGCCGGGCTGGATATCGCGCTCGATCTGGAAGCCGGTGGCGTCCAGCGCCACGGACTCGGAGGCAACCATCCATTCGGGCCCATGCTCGGATGAGGCCCGCCCCAGCACCAGGGGCCGGATGCCGTTGGGATCGCGGAAGGCCAGGAGGCCGTAGCCCGCGATGTGGGCCACCACCGCATAGGCGCCCCGCACCCGGCGATGAACCTCGCTCACGGCGCGAAACAGCGCGTCGGCGTCGAGCGAGACGCCCGAGGCCGCTTGCTGCAGTTCGTGGGCCAGCACGTTGAGCAACACCTCGGAGTCGGAGTTGGTGTTGATGTGGCGCCGGTCGATGCGGAACAGCTCCTGGCGCAGTTCTTCGTGGTTGGTGAGATTGCCGTTATGGGCAAACATGATGCCGAACGGCGCGTTCACGTAGAGCGGCTGGGTTTCGTCTTCGTTTTCCGACGAGCCCGCGGTGGGATAGCGAACCTGGCCGATGCCGCTATTGCCCGGCAACGAGCGCATGTTGCGTGTGCGGAACACGTCGCGCACCTGCCCCCTCGCCCGGAATGAATTGAACATGTTGCCATGCTCGGTCGCGATGCCCGCGGCGTCCTGTCCGCGATGCTGCAGCAGCAGCAAGGCGTCGTACAGGAGTTGGTTGACGGGTGCGTGCGCCACGACCCCTACGATTCCACACATGGATGGTGAATCCCTGACTGATAGATGAAAAAAGCGATGCGGTTCGCTACAGCGGCTGCAGAGTGGCGCCGCCGGCCGGCATGACCGGAGAGAACCCCGGCGCGGCTGGCGGCTGGTACGGATAAGGCACCCAGGCCGCGACGGCCTCGGGCAGATAGGATTTGAGGGCGATGGCGGCGCGTTCGAACGGCGGCGCCAGCCAGGCATTGCGCCACCAGGGCTCGGCGGGCATCGGCGTATAGCCGGCGCCGATCACCAGCGCCATCATGATGAGCAAGCCGCGCAGCAAGCCGAAGAGCCCCCCCAGGCCGCGGTCGGCCGGCGCCAGCCCGGTACCTTCGATCAGGGTGCCCAGCGCGAGATTGATCACGCCGACGCCGATCAGGACCAGCAGGAACACACCGGCATAACCCAGTGCCATGCGCAGCAGGCTGTTGTCGATCCAGGAGGCGAGCGTATCGTGAACGATGGGCCCCCAGAGAATGGCGGCGACCGCGGCGGCGACGAACGCCACCAAAGAGAGCACCTCGCGTACCAGGCCCCGCCACATCCCTGCGAGGGCCGAGGCGATGACGATGGCTAACGCGACGATGTCGAAGCCGGTCACAGGGGCACCAGGTTTCCTTGATAGCCGCCGGGAAGGCCCTGCAGCCGGTTCTGTGCGGTCTCGGCCTGGGCTCGCGAGGCGTAAGGCCCGAGCCGGACGCGGTGGACTTCGCCGTCGGGCGTTTTGACGGTTTCGATATAGGCGCTCAGGCCCGCGGACTTGAGCCGGCCAAGGAGATCGTCGGCGCCCGAGCGCGAGCGGACGGCCGCGACCTGGACGGCGTAGCGCGAACCGCCGCCGGCCGCGGGCGCGGCGGGCGCCGCGCTGGAAGACGCTTGGCTGGTGGGGTTGCGGCCCTGCAGGAGCGCCAGCGCGCGCGCGGCTTCGGCCTCACGGCTATCGCGGGCCGGCGCGCCAGCGCTGGCGGGCGGCCTGGCCGGTGCGGCCGCTGGCGGTGCTGGAGCTTCGGTACGGGCGGGAGGCTCTGGCTTGCGCGTGGTCTCGGGCTCGGGCGGCGTGGGCTTGCTGCCGGGCAGCGGGGTGATGGTGGCGATGCTGGCCGGCACGCGGGAGTCGGTGGCGCTGGCGGCGGGCTCGCCGGGAGCGGCGGGCAGGGGCGTGACGCCCTGGGTGGCATCGTTGCCCGCCCCGGCGGGAAGCTCGGGCGGCCGCGGCGCTTCGGCGAAGCGCGGCTCGAAAGGAGCGTTCTGGCTGGGGATCTCGATGGCGATATCGTCGGGAACGTTATCGGGCGGTGAATCGAGGATCATGGGCAGCACGATGACCGCCGCCAGCACCATGGCGATCGCGCCGACCAGCCGGCGCCGGGCACGGCGACGCAGCTCGTTGGCGGCGTTATCACGTTGCGCTGCCGCCGGATTGCGCCGGCGTTGTAACGGCGCTTGGCCGCCATTGCCGGCGGACTCCGCCGAACGACGCGCCGAATCGGCGTCATCCTTTGGGTGGCGCGTAAAGAACCCCATGCGACAGAACCTCGGAGACGGTCAAGAAGGAGCCAAAGACGACAATTCTATCATTCTCGCCCACCTGTTCGCGGACGGCGGCGAGCGCCTCCACGGGGTTGCCGTATGCCGTCACCGAACCGTCGGGCGGCTCGGCCGCGGCGCCGGCGGCCCGCACGCGTTCGGCCAACTGCTCGCCCGACAGGCCGCGAGGCCCCGGCAGGCCGGCACAATACCAGTGATCGATGCGGCCCTTGATACTCTGCAGAACCCCGGCCACGTCTTTGTCGGCCAGCATCCCGAATACCGCGTAGGTATACGGAAAAAATCCCATGTTGTCGAGATTCTGCGCCAGCACCGCCACCGCCTGCGGGTTGTGGGCGACGTCCAGGATCAAGGTTGGCTGGCCGGGCACGATCTGGAAGCGGCCGGGCAGCACCGCCTGGATCAAGCCCTGGCGCACCGCCTGCTGCGGCACCGGCAGGCGGTCTTCGAGGGCTTCGAGGGCGGCCAGCGCGCCAGAGGCATTGAGCAGTTGATTGGCGCCGCGCAGCGCCGGATACGCCAAGGCGCTGCGGCGGCGTCTGCGGCCGCCATAGCTCCACTGCTGCCGATCGCCGGAATAGTTGAAGTCGCGCCCGAATCGCCAGAGATCGGCGCCGATGCCTTCGGCGTATTCCACCAGCGAGGCCGGCGGCGCCGGGTCGGCGCAGATCGCGGGGCGCCCCGGACGGTAGACGTGGGCTTTTTCCAGTCCGATCTGCTCGCGGGTATCGCCCAGCCATTCGGCATGATCGATATCGACACTGGTGACGATGGCGCAATCGGCGTCGAACAGATTGACGGCGTCGAGCCGCCCTCCCAGGCCCACCTCGAGAATGACGGCATCCAGCGGCTGGCTGGCGAACCACGAGACGATGGCGAGGGTGGAGAATTCAAAATAAGTGAGGCTGACGCCGTCGCGGGCGCCTTCCACCGCCTCGAAGTGCGGTACGAGCTGCTCGTCGGTGGCGATGGCGCCATTGACTCGCGCGCGCTCGTTGAAGTCGACCAGATGCGGCGAGGTATACAGCCCCACCCGGTAGCCGGCGGCGAGCAGGATGCTTTCGAGCATGGCGCAGGTGGAACCCTTGCCATTGGTGCCGGCCACCGTGATCACGACGCCGGGCAATCGCAGCCGCAGCCGGTCGGCCACGGCGCGAATGCGATCCAGCCCCAGTTCGATCGGCCGTGCATGCAGGGCCTCGAGATAGGCCAGCCACTGAGCCAGGCCACGTGGCGCGGATGGTTCGCTCATGGGTTCTACTCCTCGATACCGCGGAACGCCAGGTAGTCTTCGTAGCTGCCCTTGTAGTCGATGATCTCGCCGCCGGGCAGGATTTCGATGATCCGGCTGGCTAGGCCCGAGACGAACTCGCGGTCGTGCGAGACGAAGAAGAGCGTACCCGCGTATTTTTCGAGGGCGAATTGCAGCGACTCGATCGACTCCATGTCGAGGTGGTTGGTGGGTTCGTCGAGCAGCATGACATTGTGCCGGCCCAGCATCAGGCGGCCGAACATCATGCGGTTTTTTTCGCCTCCCGACAGCACCGCCGGCTTTTTGGGCAGATCGTCGCTGGAGAACAACAACCGGCCCAACGCCGAGCGGATGGATTGGTCGTCGTCGCCGGGCTTGGCCCATTGCGACATCCAGTCGAACAGATTGTCGCCCTTCTGGAACTCGCTGGAGACATCTTGCGCCATATAGCCGCGGTCGGCGTTCTCCGACCACTTCAGGGTGCCGCTGTCGGGCTGGAGGTCGCCCGCCAGCATGCGCAGTAGCGTGGTCTTGCCCACCCCGTTGGCGCCGATGATGGCGACCTTCTCGCCGGCGTCGAACATCGCGGTGAAGCCGCGGATCACGGGCTCGTCGTACGACTTGCTCACGCCCTCGGCCTCGAGCGCCAGCCGGTGCATGACCTTGGCCTGCTCGAAGCGGATGTAGGGATTCTGCCGCGACGACGGCTTGACCTCGACCATCTCGGCCTTGAGCTTGCCGGCCTGCTTGATGCGCGAGGTGGCCTGGCGGGCCTTGGATTTGTTGGCCGAGAAGCGCCGGGCGAACTCCATCAGTTCCTGGATGCGATCCTTGGCCTTGGCGTTGGCCGACAACTGGCGCTGGCGGGCCTGCGAGGCGGCCAGCATGTATTCGTCGTAGTTGCCCGGATAGACGTTCAGCGTGCCGTAGTCCAGGTCGGCCATGTGGGTGCAGACCTGGTTGAGGAAGTGGCGGTCGTGGCTGATGATGATCATCGTCGACCGGTACTGGTTGAGGACGTTCTCGAGCCAGCGGATGGTGTTGATGTCGAGGTTGTTGGTGGGTTCGTCGAGCAGCAGGACGTCGGGATTGGAGAACAGCGCCTGGGCCAGCAGCACGCGCAGCTTCCAGCCCGGCGCGATCTCGCGCATCGGCACCGTGTGCTGCTCCACCGGAAACTCCAGGCCCAGCAACAGCTCGCCGGCCCGCGCCTCGGCGGTATAGCCGTCGTACTCGGCGAACTTGGCCTCGAGTTCGGCCGCTCGCATGTAGTCGTCTTCGGTGGCCTCGGGATTGGCGTAGATCGCGTCGCGCTCGGTCATGGCCTCCCACATTTCGGCGTGGCCCATCATCACCACGTCGAGCACCCGCACGTCTTCGTAGGCGAACTGATCCTGGCGCAGCTTGCCCAGCCGGGTATTGGGCTCGAGGGCCACGTTGCCGGACGACGATTCGAGATCGCCGCCGATGATCCTCATCAACGTGGACTTGCCGCTACCGTTGGCGCCGATCAGGCCGTAGCGGTTGCCTTCGCCGAACTTCACCGAGATGTTCTCGAAGAGCGGTTTGGGGCCGAACTGGATGGTGAGGTTATTGGTGGAGATCACGGCAGTGCCCTGTTTTTCGGGTAAACCCTGTATTGTAGCGGGTCGGGGCTATCCGTGCGCGGTGTTCCGCTCCTGGCGTTCAGGCGGCGTCGAATACCTGTCGTAGATAGGCCAGGTAGGCGGGATCGTCGCACAGCGCGTTGTCGGGGATATCCGAGACCTTGGCCACCGGCTGGCCATTGCAGCGCACCATCTTCATCGTCAGGCGCAAGGGATCCGGCCCCAGATCGTTGGTGAGCTTGGCCCCGATGCCGAACGACAGCCGGCACTGGCTGTGGAACCGCCGCGCCAGCTCGAGCGCGAGCGGGATGGTGATGTTGTCGGAAAACACCAGCGTCTTGCTGCGTGGATCGACCCGATTGAATTCGTAATGCCGCAGCAGCCGTTCGGCCCAGACGAAAGGATCGCCGGAATCGTGGCGCGCGCCATCGAACAGCTTGCAGAAAAACATATCGAAGTCGCGAAAGAACGCCTCCATGCCGTAAACGTCGGACAAGGCAATGCCGAGGTCGCCTCGGTACTCTCGCGCCCAGGTTTCGAGGGCATAGACCTGGGATTCGCGCAAGCGCGGCCCCAGCGCCTGGCAAGCCTGGAGGTACTCATGCTCCATCGTGCCCAGCGGTTTGAGACCGTAGCGGCGGGCCAGGGCGACGTTGCCGGTGCCGGCCACCGTGGGGCCGAGCTCCTCGGCCAGCGTACGCAGCACCTCGTCGTGCCAGACGCGCGAAAAACGGCGCCGCGTGCCGTAGTCGGCCACGCGGAACTCATCGCGGGTGGGCTCCTGGCGAATCAGATCGATCTTGGCGCGCAGGCGCCGACGCCCTTCCGCCAATGGCGGCCGCGGCGATTCGCGGCGGTTATACACCTCGTTGATGATCGAGAGGACGGGAATCTCGAACAGGATGGTGTGCAGCCAGGAGCCCCGGATGGTGATGTCGAGTTCGCCGGGACGTTCGCTCGAGGCATCGATGGCGATGCACTGCTCCGGTAGATGGAACAAGCCGAGAAAATCGACGAAATCGCTTTTGATAAAACGCAGCGAACCGAGATAGGCCAGTTCTTCGGGGGTGAAGCGCAGGCGGCAGAGCTGGGTCACCGCCTCGCGGATGTCGGGCAGACATGGCCGCAGATCGATGCCGGGCGTCTGGCACTGGTAGCGGTACTCCACCTGGGCGGCCGGGAAATGGTGCAGCACCACCTGCATGGTGCTGAACTTGGAGAGATCGGTGTCGAGCAGCGATTCGATGATCATGGACGGCCAACTGCGCCAACCAGGAGCCCCTGGCCGGAGGTAGGAGTATCAGGACGGGGTTTTGGCGGCGCCGCCGTAGAGTGCCAGCGCTGGTTGCGACTCGGTGTCGGTGGCGGGCGATCCGGCGTAGACGTGTTCGCGGCCCGGAAAGCGGCCTTCGGCCACGTCGGCGGCATAGCGCCGGAAAGCAGCCCTGATCACGCCGCCGGCGGCGTCGTCGGCCGTGAGGCCCGCGGTGAAGTCTTTGACGAAGCGCGCCGGACGCGGTGTGAGACCGAGCATGTCGTGGATCACCAGCACCTGTCCATCGCAGGCCGGGCTGGCGCCGATGCCGATGGTGATGAAGCTGGTGGCCTCGCAGATGCGGCGCGCCAGCGGTTCGGGAACGCCTTCGATCACTACCATGGCCGCGCCAGCGGCTTCAAGCGCCTGGGCATCGGCCACGATACGGTCGGCGTCGCCGCGCTCGCGCCCCTGCACCCGGAATCCTCCGGTGGCATGCACCTGCTGCGGCAGCAGGCCGACATGGGCGCACACAGGGATGCCGGCACGCACCAGGCGGCGCACGGTATCGGCCAGTTCGGCCCCGCCCTCGAGCTTGACCATCTGGGCCCCGGCCTGCATCAGGACCACCGCATTGCGCAAGGCCTGCTCGGGATTCTCGTGATAGCTGCCGAACGGCATGTCGGCGATCAGCCAGGGATGACGCGAGCCCCGAGCCAGACAAGCCACGTGATAGGCGATGTCGGCAACGGTAACCGGCAAGGTGGAGTCGTGGCCCTGCACCACCATGCCCAGCGAATCGCCCACCAGCAGGCAATCGACACCGGCGTCGTCCATGGCGTGGGCGAAACTCGCGTCGTAGCAGGTGAGCATCGACAGCTTTTTGCCGGTGGCAAGCCGTTTGCGTAAAGAGGTAAGCGTGTGACGCATGATGTGAAAAACCCGAAAACCAGCCGTCAACCATAGCACAAGCGACTGTGCCAACTCGCGCGATCGGGCCGGCAACCGGCAGCAACCCTTGCCTTATTGGGGATATGCCCTGATGTTATGAAGCACGCGGGTAGAATAGCGCCTTTTGCGGGCCACCCTGCCCGCGCGTTTTTGCCGGAGTTGCCGCCATGACCCACGTCGTCACCGAAAACTGCATCAAATGCAAGTTCACCGACTGCGTCGATGTCTGTCCCGTCGACTGTTTTCGCGAGGGTCCCAATTTCTTGGTGATCGACCCCGACGAATGCATCGATTGTGCCGTCTGTATTCCAGAATGCCCCGCCAACGCCATCTTCCCCGAAGAAGACCTGCCGGCCGATCAACTCAAATTCATTGCCATCAACGCCGAGCTGGCGCCAGCCTGGCCCGCCATTACGCGAACCAAGGAACCCCTGCCCGACGCCGACGACTGGAACAACGTGCCGGACAAGCTCCAGCATCTCGAGCGCTGACCGAACGCTGGAGCACAAGTCCGGCCCACCCCGCATGAGTGCCAACGACAAATACACCACCGAACGCATTACCTCGATCCATACCTGGGTTCCGGGCAAGCTGTTTTCGTTTCGTTGTACCCGCGACGCCGGCTATCGCTTCGTGGCCGGCCAGTTCGCCCGTTTGGGCGTGCGCTCGCCCGACAGCCCCGACATCGTCTGGCGGGCCTACTCCATGGTGTCGTCTCCGTACGACGAGCATCTGGAATTCTTTTCCATCGTCGTCGAGGGGGGGCTGTTCACCTCCACTCTGGAGCGGCTGCGTGTCGGCGATCCCGTCTTCGTCGACAAAACCGCGCACGGCTTTCTCACCACCGATCGCTTCGCCCACGGCGTGACGCAGCGGCGCCATCTCTGGATGCTGTCGTCCGGCACCGGCCTGGCGCCCTTTCTATCCATCCTGGGCGATCTCCACGTCTGGGAAGAATATGATCGGCTGGTGTTGGTGCACAGCGTGCGCAGCGCCGCCGAACTGGCCTACGTCGATACCATCGCCGGCCTGGCAACGCATCCGGTGTTCGGCGAGTTCTGCCGCGAGCGCCCCGGCAAGCTGACTTACGTACCAGTCGTCACGCGCGAAGCCGTTCCCGGCATGCTCGATCGCCGGCTCACGACCCTGCTCGACGACGGCGGCCTCGAACAGCACGTCGGTCTGGCGCTCGAACCGGCCGACAACTGCGTCATGCTTTGCGGTAATCCCGAAATGGTGTCCGACTTGCGCAAGCGTCTCCAGGAGCGTGGTTTCCGTGCGCCCCGCCGCGGCCAGCCGGGCAACCTGGCCGTCGAAAACTATTGGTAAATCGCCACAATCGGCATTGTTTTTGCTTGGTGTCGCCCCATCTTATTCATGAGGGTAACGAAACTAAGTACACTAACCGCATGCCGATCGGCACCATCTTCGACGCGACCGCGGCGCAGCACCAGCGCGCGGTGCGTCGTTATTCTTTCGACGCCCGGACAAGGGGGCTTTGATGCTGTATCTACTCCAAGACCTGCAACGCTCCTGGCTCTCGCCCATGGCGGCCTTTGCCAACGTAGGCGTGCAGGTATTCTCCAATCCCTATAGTCCCTTGGCCTATACGCCTCTCTCCAGGCGCATCGCGGCCAACTACGAGCTGTTCTACCGGCTGGGAAAAACCTACGAAAAACCCGATTGGGGCCTGACCGAAACCCAGGTCGACGGCCAAACCGTGGCCGTGACCCCCGAAACGGCGCTCGACCTGCCGTTCTGCAAGCTGATTCATTTTCGTCGCGAGCTGCCGGCCGAACGCGCCGCCGATCCGCGCCTGCTGATCGTGGCGCCGATGTCCGGCCACCACGCTACCCTGCTGCGCGATACCGTCCGCGCTTTGCTGCCATCGCACGATATCTACATCACCGATTGGGTCGATGCCCGGATGGTGTCGCTGAGCCACGGCCCGTTCAGCCTCGACGATTACGTCGACTATGTCCGCCGCTGTCTGCAGCATCTCGGCTCGGGCGTCCACGTGATGGCCGTCTGCCAGCCCACCGTGCCCGTGCTGGCGGCGGTGTCGCTCATGGCGGCGCACAACGACCCCTGTCGCCCACGCTCGATGATCATGATGGGCGGCCCCATCGACCCCCGCTGCTCGCCCACGCAGGTCAATAGCCTGGCCGTGACCAAACCCTTCAGCTGGTTCGAAAACAACCTCATTCACCGCGTGCCGCCGCGCTATCCGGGCGCGGGCCGCCTGGTCTACCCGGGCTTCCTGCAGCACGCGGGCTTCGTCTCGATGAATCCCGACCGCCACCTGCAATCGCACCACGATTTCTACCAGCACCTGGTGCAGGGCGACCAAAACGACGCCGAGGCGCATCGCCGCTTTTACGATGAGTACAACGCGGTGCTCGATATGCCCGCCGAGTTCTACCTCGACACCATCCGCATCGTCTTCCAGGAATACCGCCTGCCTCTGGGCACCTGGGAAGTCCGCGGCGAAAAAGTCGATCCCAGCCAGATCCGCGACGTCGCCCTGTTCACCATCGAGGGCGAACTCGACGATATCTCCGGCCTTGGCCAAACCGAAGCCGCCCAGCGCCTGTGCCACAACATCCCCGAGGCGGACCGCCGCCACTTCATCGCCGAGAAGTGCGGGCACTACGGCATCTTCTCCGGTCGCCGCTGGCGCGAAACCATCAGCCCGCAAATCACCGCCTTCATCCGCGAATACGATAGCGATCGCTCCGTACCGGCGGCCACCCGCGCGGCATGAGCGCGCCGGGCCGCCCCAAGCGCGAATCCTCCCTCGGGGAGGAAGTCGCGAAGCGACCGGAGGGCCGTCCATTCGTCGCGCCGGGCGCGAGTCTGGCCGACCGCCTCGACGCCCTGCTGCCGCAAACCCAGTGTACGCAATGCGGTTATTCGGGCTGTCGCCCGTACGCCGAAGCCATGGCAAGCGGCGAAGCCCCGATCAACCGCTGCCCGCCGGGAGGCCCCGATGGCGTGCGCCAGCTGGCCCGCCTGCTTGGTACGACCGAACTGCCCCTGGACCACACCCGGGGCCGCTATGGTCCCCTCGAAGTCGCCGTGATCGATGAGGCGCATTGCATTGGCTGTACGCTCTGTATCCAGGCTTGTCCGGTGGATGCCATCGTGGGCGCCAATCTCAGGATGCATACCGTACTCGAAGCCGATTGCACCGGCTGTGCACTCTGTGTCGCGCCCTGCCCCGTCGACTGCATCGTGATGCGTCCGCTGAAGCCCGAAACCTGGTGGAATGCGGCACGGGCCGACGCGGCGCGCGAACGCTTCGATCAACGGCGCGCGCGCCTGGCCTGGCTGCACGACGTGGCCCACAGCCGCCGTCCCGGCGCCGAAGCCGTGGCCGATGCCTCCGCCACGGTCGCGAAGCCGCCGGTCGGGTCCGCCGCTGCGAGTGGCGACCCAGGTGCCGTCAAGCCCATAGCCTACCCGGCGGCGCCCCTCGGTGGCGCCGCCGACGCCAAACGTGCCGCCATCGCCGCGGCCCTGGCCAAGGCCCGCGAGCGCCGGCGCCATGTCGATCGTTAAGGCACCGGCCGCCAGCCGGCCGATGAATCCCGCGCAGCGCCAGGAGATGTTCGAACGCCTGCGCGCCGCCAACCCCGAGCCGCGCACCGAGCTCGAATACGACAGCACGTTTCAGTTGCTGATCGCGGTGATCCTGTCGGCGCAGGCCACCGATCGCTCGGTCAATCTGGCCACCCGGCCGCTGTTCGCCAGCCACGCCACGCCGCAAGCCCTGCTCGAGCTCGGCGAGGAAGATCTGGCCGAGGCGATCAAAACCATAGGCCTGTATCGCACCAAGGCCAAGAACGTGATCGCCACCTGCCGCATCCTGGTCGAGCAATACGGCGGCGAGGTGCCGGCCAGCCGCGAGGCGCTCGAAGCCCTTCCCGGCGTCGGTCGAAAAACGGCGAACGTCGTGCTGAATACCGCGTTTCGCCAGCCGGCGATGGCGGTCGATACTCACATCTTCCGGGTAGCCAACCGCACGGGCCTGGCGCCAGGCAAAACCGTGTTGGCAGTGGAACAGGCGCTGCTCAAGCGGGTACCCAAGGAGTTTCTGCTCGACGCCCACCACTGGCTGATCCTGCACGGCCGCTATGTCTGCGTGGCCCGCCGGCCGCGGTGCAGGCAATGCGGCATCGCCGACCTTTGCCGCTACCCCGAGAGCGCCCGACCGAAGGACTGACCACCCTCGGAGCCATACACTCGTATCCTTGGGTTCAATCTCCCTCGAGCTCCGCAGTATTGAACTTCAGCACCTCGTAGCTCTCTTCGTGAGCTCTGGGGCGCCGCAGGCGAACCAGGGCGACAGCCCGGCCTTCACAGCACATCCCATCCCCCTCGGCCTTCACGCATGGCGTCATCCGGCCACCTGCAGCATCATGGCCTGAAATCCTCGTCCCCCAAGGATGCCCGCCATGCCACTACGCACCGCAGAGAGCCAGCACCAGCCACGGTACCGCTACACCTCGACACCCCTCACGAGGATGCGCGTATGTCAGCCTCGAGGCGAGTATGTGGCCGACGACTCTGAGCCCCACCCCCACTTCGACGGAATCTGGAAAGAGGCATTGCGCCACTGGCTGCCGCAATGCCTCGTTCTGTTCTGGCCCGACGTCCATGCCGGCATCGACTGGAGCGTTCCTCCGGTCCTCCTCGACAAGGAACTCCAACAACTGAACCGCATCGTGCGCACCGGCACACGACACGTCGATATCCTCGCACGCCTGCAGCTCAAGACCGGCGCCAGCGCACTGCTGTTCATTCACCTGGAAATCCAGGCCGGGCGCATCACCGCCGCCTTCCCCGCCCGCATGTTTCAATACTACATCCGTCTGCTGGAACGCCATCCCGAGGAACGCCTGTTCTCTTGCGCCATCCTGCTCGATAGCCAGAAGGGCGAAGCCACCCAGACCTTCCACCGCGAAAACAACGGCTGCGCTCTCACCTTTCGCTTCCCCGTCGTCCATCTGGCCGCCTGGCGCCAGCGTATGGCAAACTTGGAGGCGCAGGCCGCCACCAACCCCTTTGCCGTCATCGTGCTGGCCCAGCTGCAATACCGCGCCACACGGCCCGACGCCACCCGCATGGCCAGCAAACTGACCCTGGCCCGCGCCCTGGCAAAATGGAATTACACCACCGACACCCGCCGCCTGCTCTTCCACCTGCTCGACAGCCTGTTGACCCTGCCCGAGCTCTTGAACGATCAATTCCTGGAAATCCTGGAAGCCGAGGAAACCGCCATGATGGACACCATGAACAGCTATGAGCGCCTGTTGTTTCGCCGGGAAAGAACGGCGGGGATTGCGGAGGGCAAAATCGAAGGAAAGATCGAAGGAAAGATCGAAGGTGCCGCCGGAATACTGGAAAGCCTGCTGCAACGCAAGTTTGGCTCGCTGCCCGATTGGGTTGCCGCCCGCATGGCTCAAGCCGATGCCATCGCTCTGCAGCGATGGAGCTTGAATGTCCTGGATGCGCAGCGCATCGAGGATGTGTTCAAGGATTGAGGAGCTGCTCGCCGCTGCGAAAAGCGGCGAGCACGCTCAAAAAGGCTGCGGGGAAAAGCCCTTGAAAAAATGACGCTTACACGCCCCAGCGCGGAATGTGATGGCTGCCCATCGAGACGCTGACGTTTTTCACCTCGGCGAAGACCTCGAAGCTGTACTCGCCACCTTCACGGCCGACGCCGGATTCTTTGATGCCGCCGAAAGGCTGGCGCAGGTCGCGTACGTTCTGGCTGTTGATGAACACCATGCCGGCCTCGATGCCGCGGGCCACGCGATGGGCCTTGCCGAGATCGTTGGTCCAGATATACGAGGCCAGGCCATACTTGATGTCGTTGGCCAGCGCCAGGCCGTCCGCTTCGCCCTTGAACGGCAGCAGGCAGGCCACCGGACCGAAGATTTCTTCCTGGGCGCAGCGCATGCGGTTGTCGACATCGGCGAGCACGGTGGGCCGCACGAAGTTGCCCTTGGCCAAGTGGGCCGGCAGGCCCGCCGGCTTATCGGCGCCGCCGGCCAGGATTTTGGCGCCTTCTTCTTCGGCCAGCTTGATGTAGCCGGTGACTTTCTCCCAGTGCTGCCGGGTAATCATCGAGCCCACATTGGTTTTGGGATCGGTGGGATCGCCCACGATCAGGCGGTTGGCGCGTTCGGCGAACTCTTTGACGAATTTGTCGTACACCGACTCCTGCACGAAAATGCGCGAGCCGGCGGTGCAGCGTTCGCCATTGAGCGAGAAAATGGTGAACAGCGCCGCGTCCAGGGCGCGATCGAGGTCGGCGTCTTCGAACACCAGCACCGGCGACTTGCCGCCCAGTTCCATGGAAAACTTCTTGATGCCACCCGCATTGGCCATGATCTTTTTACCGGTAACGGTGCCGCCGGTAAAGGAGATGGCGCGCACGTCGGGGTGGCGCACCAGGGCGTCGCCGGCATCGGCGCCATAGCCCTGCACCACGTTGAGCACGCCCGGAGGGATGCCAGCCTCGAGCGCCAGCCGGCCCAGCTGGTCGGCGGTGAGCGGCGAGAGCTCGGACATCTTGAGCACCGCCGTGTTGCCCAGGGCCAGGCAGGGGGCGGTTTTCCAGGTGGCCGTCATGAACGGCACGTTCCAGGGCGACACCAGCGCGCACACCCCGACCGGCTGGTACAGGGTGTAGTTGAGCATCTGGTCGTCCACCGGATAGGTGTGGCCGTTCATGCGGGTGCAGACTTCGGCAAAGAAATTGAAGTTCTCCGAGGCCCGCGGGATCAGCTGCTTGCTGGTTTGCGAAATGGGCAGACCGGTATCCTGGGTTTCAAGCTCGGCGAGCATGGGAACGTTCTGGTCGATCAGCTCGGCCAGCTTGCGCATGAGGCGGGCGCGCTCTTTGGCGGGGGTTGCCGCCCACTTCGGGAAGGCATCTTTCGCCGCGGCCACCGCGGCGTCGATTTCTTTGGCGCCGCCGGCGGCGACCTCGGCGATCGCCTCGCCGGTGGCGGGGTTCCAGGTGGTGAAGCGCTCGGCGCTATCCACCTGCTGCCCATTGATCCAGTGTTTGATCGTCACGTGTAGACTCCTGAGGGTGGCCATGTGCGGCCATGCGGTTTAATCGACGGGAAGGTATGGCTTGCCTACCCTCGCCGCAATTCATTAACTCGTTAATGATCTCGGGTTTCCAGAGCCGTGTCAAGGCCTGGCGCGCATGGATTCGGATTGCCGCCGGCGGGGCTCCCGGTATATCATTAACATGATAACAACTTCGCGCCGGCCAGCCGCCGTGCATATCTTCATTGTCGCGCATCCGACGCCTCCAGAGGATTCTTCATGCCCCACATCTGGATCGAATACTCCGCCAACCTCGAACCCGACCTTCAGCTCGAGCCGCTGATGCAGACCGTGCAGGACGCTGCCATTGGCGACGGCACGGTCTTTCCCCTGGCTGGCGCCAGAACCCGCGCGGTACCCGTGCAGCGCTACCTCATTGCCGACGGCCATCCCGATAACACTTTCATTCATGTCGTGCTCAAGGTAGGCCACGGCAGGCCGCTGGCCGAGCGCGAAGCCTGCGCCACACGTACCTTCGACGCGCTGCGCGCCGCCACCGCCGAACTCATGTCCAGCCGTCCGCTGGGCCTGTCGCTGCAACTGGAAGAGGCCGACCCCGTCCTTAACTACAAGCACAACAACTACCGCGAATACCTGGCCGCCCGCCGCGGCGGCCAGGCCGGCGCCTGAGCGCCGCCACAGGAGAACCCATGCCTCAGATCCAGGATTTCGCCAGTCTGGCGCAGGCGCGCGCCGCTGGCTGGCCGCGCACCGTCGTCGGCCTGCTGCTCAATGATCCCGCCGCCCTTCCCGCGCTGGGCGATCAGGTGAATCAGCCGCCCTACAAGGCGCCGCCCAAGGCGCCCGTGTTGTACATCAAGCCGGCCAATACCTACGCGCGTGGCGGCGAGGCCATCGTGTTGCCGGCCGACGTGTCCGAAGTACAGATCGGCGCCTGCTTGGGCATCGAGATCGGCCGTACGGCCACGCGAGTCAAGGTCGACGAAGCGCTTGAGTATGTCGCCGGCTATCGCCTGGTGGCCGACCTCACCGTGCCGCACGCGATGTTCTACCGGCCGGCGATCAAACAAAAATGCCGCGACGGCTTTTGCCCGATCGGCGAACTGGCGGCGCGCGAGCGCATTGCCGATCCCGATGCCCTGACGATCTCGGTCAGCGTCGATGGCGCCGCCGCCTGGCAAACCACCACGGCCGGCCGGGTGCGCCCGGTACGCCAGGCGCTTGCCGACGTCACCGAGTTCATGAGCCTGCATCCCGGCGATCTGCTATTGCTGGGTATCCCGGCCAACCCGCCGCTCGCGCGCGCCGGCCAAAGCTACCGCATCCAGGCCGATGGCCTGGGCGAACTCGTCAATACCCTGGTGGCCGCCTGACGGCGCCGCCCCGGCCGCGCCGCCTTGGCGTCGGCCGGGCACACCCCGAGAGGATCCGCATGAAACACGCCCGTGTCCGCTACCAGGACCAAACTTTTCTGGCCACCGAGGCCGAAGGCCATCAATTGCGCCTGGCCGATGGCCGCCTGGTGGCCCAGGACGACGTCACCTGGCTGCCGCCGATCGAACCGCGCACGGTATTCACCCTGGCGATCAACTACGCCGACCACGCGAAGGAACTCGCCTTCAAGGCGCCGGAAGAACCGCTGGGCTTTCTCAAGGCCGCCAATACCTTCATCGGCCACAAACAGCACACCATGCGCCCCGACGACGTCACCTACATGCACTATGAGTGCGAGCTGGTGGCGGTGATCGGCGCCACCGCGCGCAACGTGCGCGCCGCCGATGCCTACGACTACGTCGCGGGCTACACGGTGGCCAACGACTACGCCCTGCGCGACTACCTCGAAAACTGGTATCGCCCCAACCTGCGCGTGAAAAGCCGCGACACCTGCACGCCGCTGGGCCCCTGGTTCGTCGACCGCGACGATATCGCCGACCCGATGAACCTGAAGCTGCGCACCACCGTCAACGGCAAGGTCACCCAGGAAGGCAACACCCGCGACATGGTGTTCGGCATTCCGGCCCTCATCGAGTACTTCAGCAGCTTCATGACGCTCCAGCCCGGCGACATCATCCTCACCGGCACACCCGACGGCATCGTCGATACCCGTCCGGGCGACGAGATCGTCACCGAGGTGGAAGGCGTGGGCCGCTTGGTCAATACCATCATTTCCGAAGCCGACTACCTGGCGCGAGGCCGCTGATGCTTGCTCCCGATACCATCAAATCCATTGCCGCCGGCCTGCACCGCGCCGAACGCGAGCGCAAGCAGATCCGGCAGGTGTCGCTCGATCATCCCGAGATCACGATCGAAGACGCCTACGCCGTGCAGCGCGAATGGGTGGCCATGAAGCTGGCCGAAGGCCGCACGATCAAGGGCCACAAGATCGGCCTTACCTCGCGCGCCATGCAGCAGTCGTCGAACATCGACGAGCCCGACTACGGCACCCTGCTCGACGATATGTTCTTCCACGACGGCGGCGTGATACCCAAGGGCCGCTTCATCGTGCCGCGCGTCGAAGTCGAACTGGCCTTCATTCTCGGCAAGCCGCTCAAGGGGCCTGGCGTCACCCTGTTCGACGTGTACGACGCCGTCGACTACGTGGTGCCGGCGCTCGAAATCATCGACGCCCGCTCGCAGTCGGTGGACCCCGAGACCGGACGCACCCGCAAGGTGTTCGACACCATCTCCGACAATGCCGCCAATGCCGGCGTGGTCATGGGCGGCCGCCCGGCTCGCATCGGCGACTTCGATTGGCGCTGGGTCAGCGCCATCATGTCGCGCAACGCCGTGATCGAGGAAACCGGCGTGGCCGCCGGCGTGCTCAATCATCCGGTCAATGGCGTGGTGTGGCTGGCCAACAAGCTTGCGCCGTATGATGTCACCCTGGAGGCCGGCCAGGTGATCCTGGGCGGCTCCTTCACTCGTCCGGTGGCCGCCCGCTCGGGCGACACCTTCAACGTCGACTACGGCCCGATGGGCGTGGTCAGCTGCCATTTCGAATAATCCATGGATCTGCTCAAAAATTCCTACAAACAGGCGCTGCTCGAGCGCCGGCCCCAGATCGGCCTGTGGCTGGTGCTGGCCAATGGCTACACCACCGAGATCTGCGCCGGCGCCGGTTTCGACTGGATGCTGATCGACTGCGAACATTCGCCAAACACGCTGGTCACGGTGCTCGAACAATTGCAGGCCGCGGCGCCCTACCCCGTGTCGACGGTCGTGCGTGCGCCCTGGAACGACGCCGTGCTGATCAAGCAATTGCTCGACGTCGGCGTGCAGAACCTGCTGGTGCCCATGGTGCAGGATGCCGACGAAGCCCGCCGGGCGGTGGCCGCCACCCGCTACCCGCCGCTGGGCTTTCGCGGTATTGGCAGCGCCGGCGCGCGGGCGTCGCGCTGGAACCGCATTCCCAACTATCTGCAGCGCGCCAACGACGAAATGTGCGTGATGGTGCAGGTCGAAACCCCCGAGGCCCTGGCCAACATCGAGGAGATCGCCGCCGTGGACGGCGTCGATGGGGTATTCATCGGTCCGGCGGATCTGTCGGCCACCATGGGCCACATGGGCAACCCGGGCCATCCCGAGGTGCAGGTCGCCATCGACGACGCCATCGCGCGCATCCTCAAGGCCGGCAAGGCGCCCGGGATTCTGCATTCGGATCCCGCGCTGTGCCGGCGCTGGCTCGACAACGGAGCCGTCTTCGTCGCCGTGGGCCTCGACGGCGCGTTGCTGGCGCGGGCCACCGAAAGCCTGGCGGCCACCTTCAAAGATCACGTCAAGGTGCACCGCAGCCAGGGACCTTACTAATTAATACCGATATTTCGGGCCGCCCGCTCTGCGCATGCGGTTACACTACTTGGCGCCCTTCGGGGCGCTTTTTTTTCATTTTCGGAATCCGCCATGGCTACCACCCGCAAGGCTGCCACCCAGCCCATCCAGTTGTACTCCTGGCCCACGCCAAACGGGCAGAAGGTTCACATCGTCCTGGAAGAACTGAAGTTGCCCTACGAGGTCCACGCCGTGAACATCGGCGCTGGCGACCAGTTCAAACCCGAGTTTCTCGCCATCAGCCCCAACAGCAAGATTCCCGCGATCCTCGATCCCAACGGCCCCGGCGGCAAGCCTTACGGCGTGTTCGAGTCCGGCGCGATCCTGATCTATCTGGCCAGCAAGGCCGGCAAGCTGCTGGGCACCAGCGAAGCCGACAAGTTCACCGTGCTGCAGTGGCTGATGTTCCAGATGGGCGGTGTCGGGCCAATGTTGGGTCAAAACCATCATTTTCGCGTTTACGCCCCCGAGAAGCTGCCCTACGCCATCGACCGCTACACCAACGAGGCCAAGCGCCTGTATGGCGTGGTCGACCAACAGCTGGCCAACCGCGAATACCTCGCGGGCCGGCGCTATTCGATAGCCGACATCGCGGTGTGGCCGTGGTTCGCCGGGCACGAGCGGCAAGGCATCAATCTCAAGCAGTTCCCCAACGTCAAGCGCTGGTTCGAAACCATCGGCGCGCGGCCCGCGGTGCAGCGCGGCATGGCCGTGCTCGCCGAGCACCGCAAGCCCCTCCAGGACGACCCCAAGGCCCTCGAGATCCTGATGGGCAAGCAGCAATACAAAAAACGCCGCCGTTCGTGACCACGCATCCAAGCGCCGGCATCGCCCGTCAGGGCGAAGCCAAGCGGGATCAGTCCACGATAGGGCCAAAGGCCCGCCCGAACGGTGGCGGAGCCGCACCGGCCGCCAGGCCGGAGCGACTCACCACGCATCCAAGCGCCGGCATCGCCCGTCAGGGCGAAGCCAAGCGGGATCAGCCCATGACGGGGCCGACGATTCGCCCGAATGGTCCGCCCGCGGTCGATCTGTTCTGCCGGGTGATCGACAACTATGGCGACATCGGCGTGTGCTGGCGCCTGGCCCGGCGCCTGAGCCTCGAACTCGGCCGCCCTACCCGCCTCTGGGTCGACGATCTCCGGGCCTTTGCCCGCCTGGAGCCGGCGGTCGTTCCCGGCTTGTCGCGCCAGAGCGTCGCCGGCATCGACGTACGGCTCTGGAACGACGCCGAGACGGCCTGGCCCGAGCCCGCCCCTTGCGTGATCGAAGCCTTCGCCTGCGAGCTGCCAGCCGCTTTTCGCGGCCGTCTCGGGCCCGGACACACATGGATCAATCTCGAATACCTCAGTGCCGAGGATTGGGTAGAGTCCTGCCACGGCCTGCCGTCGCCCCAGCCGGGCGGCATGGTCAAGCGCTTTCTATTTCCCGGTTTCACGGCGCGTACCGGCGGCCTGCTGCGCGAGTCGGGTCTGCTGGCGCAACGCGACGCCTGGCAGGCCGATCCCGACCGTCAGGAGGCTTTTCTGCGGGCCCTGGGCGTTGCCGGCACGCTGGCCGCGGAGATTTGCCTTGGCCGCCGGCGCCTGCTCAGCGTGTTCTGCTACCCGCATGCGCCGCTGCAAGAACTGCTGGGCTTCCTCTCCCGGCGTGGCGAGCCGTGGCTGGTGCTGCTCGCCGCGGGCGCCGACCCCGGGCCCGCCTGGCCCGGCGATGCCGCCATCGTCCTGCAGCGCATTCCCTTTCTGGGTCAGCCCGACTACGATCGCGTGCTTTGGTCGGCCGATCTGAACCTGGTGCGAGGCGAAGACTCCTTCGTGCGGGCTCAATTGGCCGGGCGCCCCCTGCTCTGGCACATCTATCCGCAAGCCGACGGGGCGCACCAAACCAAGCTCGAAGCCTGGCTGGCCAAGGCCGGGCCGCCTCCGGACCTTGCCGAGCTGCATCGGCGCTGGAACGCGGCGCCGGCGGATACGGCGGCGACAGGCGCTTGGACCCTCGCTTCCGGCACGGCATCATGGCAAGACTGGCGACATTGGGCCCAGGCCTGGAGCGGAGGATTGCATGCCTTGCCGGAGCTGGCCGAGACCATTCTTGCCTGGCCGCCAGGCGAGTAGCGGCGCCCAGGCCCGGGCTCTCGCGTTAGAATAATGGGCTGCATTACCTTGCCATTTTCTCATCGGGATACTTACTTCGTGAAGACTGCTCAGGAACTCCGCGTCGGTAACGTCATCATGGTCGGCACCGAGCCGCTCGTGGTGCAAAAAGCCGAGTACAACAAATCCGGGCGCAACGCCGCCGTGGTCAAACTCAAGTTCAAGAACTTGCTCACGGGATCCGGCTCCGAAACCGTATTCAAGGCCGACGAAAAGTTCGAAGTCCTCGTGCTCGAGCGCCGCGAATGCACCTACTCGTACTTTGCCGATCCGATGTACGTGTTCATGGACGGCGAATACAACCAATACGAAGTCGAAGCCGACAGCATGGGCGACGCCTTGAACTACCTCGAAGAAGGCATGGAAGTCGAGGTGGTGTTCTACGAAGGCCGCGCCATTTCGGTCGAGATGCCCAACAGCGTGGTGCGCGAGATCACCTACACCGAACCCGCCGTGCGCGGCGATACCTCGGGCAAGGTGCTCAAGCCCGCCAAGATCAACAGTGGCTTCGAAGTCGCGGTGCCTCTGTTTTGCGAAATCGGCGACAAGATCGAAATCGATACCCGCACCAACGAGTACCGTAACCGCGTCAAGTAAAGCGCGCGGCTCGCCGCCGCACCGGCCGCCAGCCGGCGGCGCCGGGCGCAGCCGCCGGCCGCGCCGCGGCACAGTGCCCCTGTGTGCTATCGCGGTTGCGGCAGCCTGACGGTACGCGTGTGGTTGCCGACCTGTGGATAGCCCTCCAGGGCCGCCTCCACCAACAGCGGCAACACTTCGTAGCGATTCTCGCGCAGGTTTTCGTGCACGGCCTGCACATGGTAGATCTCCCGGTCGGGTTGGCGGCGTTCGCGGATCGAGAGCTCCAGCGTATAGCGCCAGCCTTCCACCGGTATGGTTTGGTACATCGGCGCGGCCATCATGCCGAATCCCCACCCCGGGCCATAGTACCCCATGTAGGGATAAGGATAATAAGGCCACATGCCGAACGGCGGCTGCACGGCGGCTTCGGCCCAGCTTTGAAACGACGTGGTGCGATAATCGAAACCGACGATCAGATTGGCCGGGCCGCTGGTCTCGGATTCGAGCGTGAGCCCCACATGCGACAAGCCGATGCGCAGGGCATCGCGCACGGTACGGTATTCAAGCTGGCCGGCTTCGGCAGGCGGTACCTCGGCAAAGCGATACACTCCGCGCGACGGAATCGGCGGCAAAGGCTCGGCCAACGTCGTGACGCTTGCCTGAAAGGCGGGCGGGGTTACCGCGCAACCATTGAGAACTCCCGCCAGCGCCAGCACGCCCATCCAGCCCAGCCAGCGCCGGGTTCGAAACTCCCGGGTCTTAGCCATGATCGCAACTCCATGCCAAGAGCGCTGTCCGATACGATATCGGGCGATTGCACGCTCCCGGTAGAATGACAAGATTACGCCATCCAGGTTCGCCATGCGCACTGATACACCCGTTACGATTCATCGCCACGACTACCTTCCCTACCCCTTTCACATCGATCGGGTGGAGCTGGAGTTCGATCTCGATCCCGCCACCACGCGAGTCCTGGCGCGCTACCAAATCCGCCGCCGCGATGCCGCGGATACCAGCGCACTGCGGCTGAACGGCGAGGCGCTGGAGCTGCTCGAGGTCAGGGTCGACGGCCAGCCCTGGCCCACCGAGCGCCAGCGGATCGAAGGAGGCTTCCTTGTTCTGCAGGGCCTGCCGGCCCGGGCCGTGGTCGAGATCACCAGCCATTGCCATCCCGCCGAGAACACCACGCTGATGGGGCTTTACGTCTCCAACGACGTCTTCTTCACCCAATGCGAGGCCGAGGGCTTCCGGCGCATCGCCTGGTTCCCCGATCGCCCGGACGTGATGAGCGTGTATACCGTCACCTTGCGGGCCGACGCCAAGCGCTACCCCATCCTGCTCTCCAACGGCAATCTGCAGGAACAAACCCGCTTGCCCGACGGCCGGCTGCAGGCGCGCTGGCATGATCCCTTTCCCAAACCCAGCTACTTGTTCGCCCTGGTGGCGGGCAAGCTGGGCGTGCGCGAAAAAACCGTGGCCACGCGTTCAGGCCGGCCAGTGCTTCTGCAAGTGTATTGCGACCCGGGCAACGAAGATAAAACCGAATGGGCGCTGGCCTGCCTCGAGCGCTCGCTGCGCTGGGACGAACAACGCTTCGATCTCGAGCTCGACCTCGATCGCTTCATGATCGTCGCAGTGCGCGACTTCAATATGGGGGCGATGGAAAACAAAGGCCTCAACATCTTCAACGCGGCCTACGTGCTGGCCGATCCCGACACCGCCACCGACGCCAACTACCGGGCTATCGAGGCCGTGATCGGCCACGAGTATTTCCATAACTGGACGGGCAACCGCGTGACCTGCCGCGACTGGTTCCAGCTCAGCCTGAAAGAAGGCCTCACCGTCTTCCGCGACCAGGAATTCACCGCCGACATGATGGCGGCCGCGCTGGCCGAGGCCGGCAGGCTCGAGGGGCCGGCGCTGGAGCGCGCCCAGGCCAGCGCCCGCGCCGTCAAGCGGATCGACGATGTGCAGGCTTTGCGCGCCGCGCAGTTTCCCGAAGATGCCGGCCCCATGGCCCATCCCATCCGGCCTGAGAACTACCAGGAGATCGGCAACTTCTATACCGCCACGGTGTACGAAAAAGGCGCCGAGGTCATCCGCATGCAGCACACGCTGCTGGGCGAGGCCGGCTTCCAGGCCGGCATGGCCGAGTATTTCCGCCGCCACGACGGCCAGGCCGTCACCTGCGACGACTTCGTCGCGGCCATGGAGAGCGTCTATGTCGGCCAGAACCCGGGCCGCGACCTCAACCGCTTTCGTGAGTGGTATCGCCAGGCCGGCACGCCGCGTGTGAGCGTGACCCTGCACCACGACGCCGCTAGCCGTCGTTGCACCGTCACCCTGTCGCAGCGCAATCCGCCGGTGGGTGTCGAGCGACTGGCCGCTGCCTCCCTCCTCAAACCGGCGCTGCATATTCCCTTCGCCATCGGAATGGTCTCGCCCAGCGGGCAGCCCGTACCGCTGCGCCTCGAAGGCAGCAACGAGCCGCCCACCGATACGCTGCTGCTCGAGCTCACCAGCGAAGAAGCCCAATGGGTCTTCAGCGACATCGACCACCCGCCCGTCCCGTCGCTGCTGCGCGACTTCTCCGCGCCTGTGCGCGTGGCCTACGATTACACCGACCGCGACCTCGCCCTGCTGCTGGCGCACGATGGCAATGCCTTCGCCCGCTGGGAGGCCGGCCAGGAACTGGCGACGCGCCATTTGCTGGCGTTGGCCACCGCCTTCGCCAAGAATGAAGCGCCGCCCTCCAGCGGCGCGGTGATCGAGGCCTGGCGCGCGGTACTCGCCGACGGCGCGGTGGATCCGGCCTGGCGGGCGCGGGCGCTGGCGCTGCCCAGCGAGCGCTTGCTGGCCGAGCGCCAATCGCCCATTCAGCCCCAGGCGCTGGCTCAGGCGCGGGAATACCTGCGTGCGCTGCTGGGCCGGGAGCTGGCGGGGGCCTGGCGCGAAACCTTCCTGCGCGAAGCCGTCGCAGGGCCGTATTCGCCCGATCCGCTGGCCGCCGGCCGCCGCGATCTGCGTCATCTGGCCCTGGGCTATTGGCTGGCGGGCAATGAAGATGACGAAGCGCGTCAAGCCGCCGCCGAACTCTATCAGCATGCCGGCAACATGACCGAGCGCGTGGCCGCCTTGGGCGCGATGTTGTCATACGCCCGCGGCGAATCCGCCACCGGCGCGGCGCTGGCGCATTTCTACAAGCGTTGGCACGACGATCCCCTGGTGGTCGACAAGTGGTTCGCGCTGCAGGCCACGGCGCTGGGCACCGGCGTGGACGACATCCGCGCGCTGATGGCGCATCCGGCCTTTACACTGCGCAATCCCAATCGCGTCCGGGCGCTGGTGTTCCAGTTCTGCCTCAACCAGCCGCAGGGCTTTCACCAGGCCGATGGCCAGGGATACGCCTTCTGGCAAGAGCAGGTGCTCGCGCTCGATGCCATCAACCCCGAGATCGCCGCGCGGCTGGCGCGAGCGCTCGAACAATTCCAACGTTACGATGCGCCCTGGCGCCAGGCCATGGAAGCCGCCCTGATCGCCGTCAGGGCCCATCCCGGCCTGTCGCGCAACGTCACCGAAATCGTCGCCAAAGCCCTGGAGATCTCCGCGTGAAACTCAAGACCCTGACCCAGTTCCTGATCGAGCAGCAAAGGCTCGAGAACGCCTTGCCCGCCGACGTGCGCCTGCTGATTGAAGTCGTGGCCCGCGCCTGCAAGACCATCGGCCACCATGTCGGCAAAGGCGCCTTGGGCAATGTCCTGGGCAATCTCGAGAGCTCCAACGTACAAGGCGAAGTGCAAAAGAAGCTCGATGTCCTGTCCAACGAGATCCTGCTCGAAGCCAACGAATGGGGTGGCAACCTGGCCGCCATGGCGTCCGAAGAGATGGACTCGGTTTATCCCATTCCCCATGCCTACCCCCGCGGCGGCTACCTGCTGTTGTTCGATCCGCTCGACGGCTCTTCCAACATCGACGTCAACGTGTCGATCGGCACGATTTTCTCGGTGCTGCGCGCGCCCACCGACAGTGCCGGCCGCGACATCACCGAAGCGGACTTCCTCCAGCCGGGCACGGCACAGGTGGCCGCCGGCTATGCTGTCTACGGGCCCCAGACCGTGCTCGTGCTCACCGTGGGCACCGGCACGTTCGGCTTCACCCTCGACCGCGAAACCGGCAGCTGGATGCTGACCCACGAAAACATCCAGATTCCGGCCGACACCAGCGAATTCGCCATCAACGCTTCCAATCTGCGGCATTGGGCGCCGCCGGTGCGGCGCTACATCGACGAGTGCCTGGCGGGTAAGGCGGGAGAGCGCGAGCGTAACTTCAACATGCGCTGGATCGCCTCGATGGTGGCCGACGTCCATCGCATCCTGTGCCGGGGCGGCATTTTCCTTTATCCATGGGACGCCCGCGAGCCGGAACGTCCCGGCAAGCTGCGCCTGATGTACGAGGCCAATCCCATGGCTTTCCTCGTCGAGCAGGCGGGCGGCGCCGCCACCAATGGCCTGGGCCGCATCCTCGAGATCCAGCCGGGCCAGTTGCATGAACGCGTCAGCGTCATACTGGGCTCCCGCAACGAGGTCGAGCGCGTGACCCGCTATCATCACGAGGTCGATACGCAGGCCTGAGGCGGCGCGCGCTTTCACGCGGCGGACCGGTCCTTCGGGCGCTGGCGGGTCCGCCGTTTCGTTCAATTTGCCCCGATCCGCATTTTGTACAGGACCCGCCATGAAATGGGCCATCATCTTTCTTTGGCTTGGCGCCATCACCGTGGTGTATTTTCGCGGCCGCGTCCGCGCCAGCTTCTTTCGCACGGTGGTCAACCACTCGGCGGCGCTGGCGCCGGTCAATGTGTTCATGTATGGGTTTTCGGCCGTTCCGTCGCGTCCTTTCATCGACGCGGCGCCGTTTCCCGGTCTGCGGATCCTGGACGACAACTGGGAAATCATCCGCGACGAAGCCCGCGCGCTGGCAGAAGCCCAGCGCATCAAGGCCGCCGAGCAGAACAACGACGCGGGCTTCAATTCTTTCTTCAAGACCGGCTGGAAGCGCTTTTATCTCAAGTGGTACGACGCCCAGCACCCCTCGGCGGCCGAGTTCTGCCCCCAAACCGTCAGGCTGCTGCGTGGCATCCCCGAGGTGAAAGCCGCGATGTTCGCCGTGCTGCCGCCGGGCGCCAAGCTCAATCCGCATCGCGATCCTTTCGCGGGTTCGCTCCGCTACCACCTGGGCCTGGATACGCCCAACGACGACGGCTGCTTCATCGAGGTGGACGGCGAGCGCTACAGCTGGCGCGACGGCCAGAGCGTGATCTTCGACGAGACTTATATCCACTGGGCCGAGAACACCACCGGCCAGACCCGCACCATATTGTTTTGCGATATCGAGCGGCCGTTGCGCTACGGCTGGGCCAGCCGCTTCAATCGGTGGTTTTCACGCACGTTCATGACCGCCGCGAGCTCGCCCAACGATAGCGGCGACCAAACCGGCTGGGTGAACAAGGCTTTCCGGATCTCGTGGCAGCTGGGCCAGTACCGTCGGCGGCTCAAGGCCTGGAACCGCACCGTGTACCAACTCGTACGCATCCTGCTGATCGTCGCGGTGGTGGCCCTGATCTGGTATCTGTAAAGCGTATCCGGCGCCCGGCGCGACGCGCCGAAGCGGGGACGCTGAACCAGCGGCGGCGCCCCGCGGCCTGCCGGCAAGGCGGCTGCCGCCCGGGCTGCCGGGGGGCGACGTTAGTCCAGCACGAACACGGTGGATCCGGTTGTTTTGCGCGCCTCCAGCGCGCGGTGCGCCTCGGCCGCATCGCGCAGCGCGTAGCGCTGGTCGATCGACGCCTTGACGTCGCCCGCCCGGACCCGCGAAAATAGATCGTCGGCGGCTTCGGCAGCCATCTCGGGCGTGAGCATGTAGCTGGCCAGCGTGGGCCGCGTGACATAGAGCGAACCTTTGCTGGCCAGGATGCCCAGGTTGACGCCGGTGACGGGGCCAGAGGCGTTGCCGAAGCTCACCATCAGGCCTCGCGGCTGCAGGCAATCCAGGGAAGCTTCCCAGGTGTCGCGGCCTACGCTGTCGTATACCACTGGTACCATGGCGCCGTCGGTGAGTTCGCGCACGCGGCCGGCGATGTCCTCGCGGGAGGTATCGATGACCGCCCAGGCGCCGTTGGCCAGCGCCAGCTCGGCCTTGCGGGCATTCGACACTGTGCCGATCAGTTTGGCCCCCAGGGCTTTGGCCCATTGACAGGCGATCAGGCCCACGCCGCCGGCCGCCGCATGGAACAGGATGGTCTGCCCGGCCTCGACGGGGTAGGTTTTGCGCAGCAGGTAGCGCACGGTCAGGCCCTTGAGCGCGAGCGCCGCGCCGTCGTCGAAGCCGACATCGTCGGGCAGGCGAAATACATTGCGCGCCTCGAGGCAATGTTCCTCGGCATAAGCGCCCAAACCGCCCATGGCGTAGGCCACGCGGTCACCCACCGCCAAATGGCGCACTTCGCCGCCGACCGCGATCACTTCGCCGGCCCCTTCCAACCCGAGGCCGTGCGGCAGTGGATGCGGATAGAGGCCGGTACGGTAATACACATCGATGAAATTGAGACCGACCGCCCGGTTGCGCACCACCACCTGGTGCGCGGCCGGTGCCGGAGTGGCCAGCTCCGTCCAGCGCAGGACTTCGGGTCCGCCGTGTTCCTGTAACTGAATAGCGTATGGCATGCTGCTACTCCTGGTTAAGCAAATGGATGAAACGATCGACTTCGGCGGTGTCGGTGAGGAAGGACGTGACCAGCCTGGCCAGGAGGGTGCCGGCGCCCGCTTCGGGGTCGCCTTCGGCGTTGGGTTGTACCCATTCGTAGAACACCGCCCCCGCCGCCCATAAGGCTTCGGCGCGCTTACGGGGCAACAGCGCAAAGACTTCGTTGGCTTCGCAAGGCCAGGCCAAACGCGCGCCGGGCGCCGCCGCGATGCCTTGGGCCAGGCGTGCGGCCATGGCGTTGGCATGGCGGGCGAGCTCCAGCCAGTGCCCGTCGCGCAGCCAGCCGACGAACTGGGCGCCGAAGAACCGGCCCTTGGCGGCGGTTTGCCCCGCGCGCTTGATGCGCCAGGCGAAATCGCCGGCCAGCTCGCGATCGAAGAACACCACCGCCTCGGCCATCAGGCCGCCGTTCTTGGAGGCGCCCAGCGTCAGCACATCGACGCCCGCGCGCCATGTGATGTCGGCCGGCGCGCAACCCAGGCTTGCCACCGCATTGGCAAAGCGGGCGCCATCCATGTGGACCTTGAGGCCATGGCGCCGCGCCACGGCACACAGCGCGGCGACCTCGGCAACGCCGAACACCCGGCCGCGCTCATTGCATTGCGTGAGGCTGAAGGCGGCGGGCAGCGGGCGATGCGGCGGATGCCGCGGGCGCGACAGTGCCTCGTCGAGGGTATCGGGCTCGAGCTTGCCATGATGCGGCGGCAGCCCGATCATGCGGGCCCCGCCGGTGAACAGCTCCGGAGCCGTGGATTCTTCGTTGAGGATATGCGCATCGGCCTGGGCATAGACGGCGCCCCACGGCGGCACCAGGGCCGAGAGCGCCAGCGAGTTGGCCACCGTGCCGGAGGCGACGAAGAACACCTCGACCTCGCATTCGAAAGCCTCGGCGATCCGCCTGGTGGCCTCGGCGCACCAGGGATCGCCGCCGTAGGATGCCAGCGCGCCGTGGTTGGCCTCGATGATGGCATCCAATATTGGCGCGGAAGCGCCCACCATGTTGTCGCTACCGAAGTTCATGCGCCCGCATCCGACTGAATCTTCATCAATGCCTGTTCGAAATCGTCGATCAGATCGGCGGTGTCCTCGATACCAACGGAGACGCGGACCAGACTGTCGGCAACGCCCATTTGTGCGCGCCGCTCGGGCCCCATCTCGTAGTAAATGGTGTGGGCGGCGGGCAGCGCCAGGGTGCGGGTGTCGCCCAGATGGGTCGAGAGGATGACCACTTGCAAGTGGTTGAGCAGCGCCAGGCAATCCAGCCCCTGGCGCAATTCGAAGCTGAGCAGGGCGCCATAGCGGGGCTCGCCCCGCGGCCCCCCGGCGCGAAAGCAGGAGGTGGCGCGCCGGTGTTCGGTATGCGAGGCCAGCCCGGGGTAATTGACGCGCGCCACCTCTGGCCGCTGGGCCAGCCAGCGCGCCAGGCCAAGCGCATTGTGGCAGGCCCGCTCCATGCGCAGGGCCAGGGTTTCGGCGCCCACCGCGATACGGTGCGCCGCTTCCGAGGAGAGTGTGGCGCCCTGGTCGCGCAAGCCTTTTTTGCGGATTTGCGTCAATCCCCAGGAAGCCGGGTTGCCATTGCGGTAGATGTCGTGGATGTTGGGATAGCGCCGCCAATCGAAACCGCCGACGTCGGTGACCGCGCCTCCCAGGGCATTGCCATGGCCGCCGATGTACTTGGTGAGGGAGTTCACGACCAGGCCCGCCCCCACCCGCTTGGGTTGGAAGAGGTAGGGCGTGGTGAGGGTGTTGTCCACCACATACAGCAAGCCGTGCTCGGCGCAGAGTTCGCCAATGCCTGAGAGGTCGGCCACCTGCACGCCGGGATTGGCGATGGTCTCGACGAATACCAGGCGGGTTTCGGGCCGCAGCGCCGCGGCCACGGCCCCGGCATCGGTGGCGTCGACCATGCTGACCGATACGCCCAGCGCCTGCAGCGTGCCGAACAGGCTATTGGTGTTGCCAAAAATGTATTGGCTGCTGACGACGTGGTCGCCCGCGCGCAGCAGGGTGGTAAAAATCCCGGCTAGCGCGGCCATGCCGGTGGCGAAGCTCACGGTGCCCAGGCCGTCTTCGAGCAGGGTGATCTTGTTCTCGAGTGCGGCGGTGGTCGGGGTGCCTTGGCGGGCATAGGAAAAACCCGAGCGAGTGCCCTGGAACACCGCCACGAGATCGTTGACGTTGTCGTAGCGATAGGCGGCCGACACATGCATGGGCTTGTGCACCGCGCCGTGCTCGATGGGCTGGCGGCGATCCGCGTGCAGCAGCGTGGTGGTGATTCCGGCTTTCATGGTTCAGCTCGAGGTTGTCCGCGCCGCCCGTTGGCGTACGGTTTCGTAGAGGCAAACGGCGGTGGCGACGCTGACATTGAGGCTTTCGACCGAGCCCGCCATCGGGATGCGCACCAGTTGGTCGCAGGTTTCGCGCGTGAGGCGCCGCATTCCCTCGCCCTCGGCGCCCAGCACCCAGGCGATGGGGCGGGTTGCGTCAACGTCGTAGAGCGTATCGGACGCCTGGTCGTCGGTGCCCACCAGCCAGATGTCGCGCTCGCGCAGGTGGCGCATGGTGCGGGCAAGGTTGGTTACGGTGAGATACGGCACGGTATCGGCCGCACCGCAGGCCACGCGTTGCACGGTGGTGTTGAGTCCCACCGCGCGGTCGCGTGGCGCCATGACGGCGTGCGCGCCCGCGCCATCGGCCGTGCGCAGGCAAGCGCCGAGATTGTGCGGATCGGTCACCCCGTCGAGCAGCAGCAGCAGCGGCGGCGCGGTCGTGAGATCGTCGAGAATATCGTCGATGTTCTGGGCGAGATCGAGCGCGTCGGCCTGGGCCAGCACACCCTGGTGGCGGCCGCCGCGCGCCAGGCCATCGAGGCGTTCGGCGGCCACGCCGTGGGCTTTGACACCGGCGGCCTTGGCTTGGTCGACCAGGGTCAGCAGCCGGCGATCGCGCCGGCTGGCGTCGTAGTAAAGCTCCCGCACCGACGAAGGCGCGTGGCGAAGACGGGCGGTGACGGCGTGGAAACCGATCAGGAGCTGCGCGGCGGACATGGCTGATTATCGTAATGAGCGACGGCGCCGGGCCGGCGCCAGGTCGATAAGAGGCGAAGCGCGCCCCGGCGGCGCGAACGAGCCTGGAGTGGCCTCATTGCAAGTGATCATCGTCGAGCATCGCTGGTACCGGGATCGCGGCGATGCCGTCGGCCGCCAGCGCCTCGCGCTCGGCCGGCGTGGCCGTGCCGCGGATCGCGCGCTCGGGCGCCTCGCCTTCGTGGATGCGGCGCGCCTCGTGCGCGAATTGATCGCCGACGTTATCGGCGCTGCGCACCGCCTCGCGCAAGCGCCGCATCCACTCGGCCTGCCACTGCGGCGCCGAGGCCATGGATGCGGCGGCCTCTTCCTGGCGCGGGCCCGTTTGGATACGGCTGGCCGAGACTTGCCGCACGACCTCGCGGCTATCGCATAGGGGACAGGTGAGCAGGCCGTTGTGTTGCTGCTGGTGGAAGTCGTCGTGCGACGAGAACCAACCTTCGAACACGTGGCCGTTTTCACACTGGAGATCGAAGACTTTGAGTGCCATCGTCAAATTGTAATGGAAGGATCGGCGCCCCGCCCGCTCCCGGTGCCGGCCAGCCCGTGCAAAACCCGCGGGCCGTGGCGCTTTCGGCACTCCTTCGGTCATCCTTGATTGTCCGATCATGGGAAATTGGTTACATTGGCTGCTGGAATCGATTCCCAACTGCGGCGCACACTGCACATCCTAGGTCGCGCCGTTCAAGGCCAGGTCATGCGTCAAGAACACGGGCCAGAAACCCGCGGCTCCGCCTGGCGCCTGTTTTGTCGGGGACGTTTATTCATGCGCCGTTTCGCGCACTGCCGTCTCTTGCGCCCTCGCCTGTCGTCAGCGCCTGGCCAACGTGGCCTGTCGGCCACACCTCTTCTCCGTGGCTTGCTGCCGCCTCCCAGGCCGATACCGGCGGTATCGGCGCGTGGCCGCGCGCCGTCTCCTTCCCACCTCCCTTTCGGAACCCCAGCACCGTGGACTCAGACTTCGTCAATTACTTCGGCGACCGCCGTAGCGGTCCTCAGTGGAAAGCCTTTTTGCACAATCTGGCCAACGAACTCGTCAATGTGGGCACCGACGGCGAACTCCACGCGCTCGCGCAACGCGCCGGGGCCAGGTTCGCCGAGGCGCACGCTCTGCCGCCCTGCGAAACCCTGGACGATATCGGCAACGCCATGCGCGAAGCCTGGGCCGCGGTCGATTGGGGCTGGGTTGACCTTTTCGAACACGAAGACCATCTCCAGATCGTCCATCATTGCTCGCCGCTGGTAGCGGGGTTTGGCGAACAGCACGCCGGTTGGGCGGTGGGCTACCTCGAAGGCGCCTATCAGCACTGGTTCAGCGCCATCGACCCTCAAAGCACGCTCCAGGTTCGTGCCGACGGCGCCCTCGATCCGCTGGGCTCGGTCTCGCTGCGCCTGGGAGCCTGATGCTTCCCGCCACCCAGCCCTTTCCCCGATTACCGCAGGTGATGAACGATGAGCAACGCTAACGACATCAAGAACCTGTTTGCCAAGTTCGGCGGTAAGCCAGAAGGCTATCGCGAACTCGCGCTCGAGAATGATGCCGCGCACTCGCGGGCTCGCTGGCCCATGCTCAACGCGATCTCTCCCGAACACGCCGAACACCCGCCTGGTGTGACGCAGGCTTCGCAGCCGGCATCGCGCCGCCGGCCCTATCTGGGCTTCGGTTCGGTGCGCCAGTCGCATGTCGAACCCGGATCGGCAACGCCCCCGCAGGCGTCCGCCCCGAAACGGCCTTCCGGCTTCGTGCCCTTCGGCGAGCCGGGCCGCCGGCAGGCGCCGTCGTCGTCACGCGGCCCTGATGCCGCCGGCGCGCCAACCGCTCCAGCACCGGTTGCCGGCGTCGCGCTCGCCGTCACCCGCACTGTCCCGGCTCCCGGACCGAGGCCCACCCCGGCCGTCGTGCGACGCGCCGGGATTCCGGACGCGGTATCGCCCATTCCGTCCGCCGATGGCGCTATGCCGGCCCGCGAACCGCTCTCGATCGGCGCCAACACGCCTCGTGCCGAACCGCCTTCCGTCAAGTCCCCGACTTCCGTGCAACGCACGTTAAGGCGCCTGAGCCAAGCCGCCTCCCAAGCGCCAGCGTCCGAGCCTCCGGCCCCGGCCGTCGCGCCCGAACCGGCGGCGGCGCCCGAAAGCGGCCTCGCGGCATTGTTTGCACGGTTGGCTCGGCGATGAACGTCGTTGCCATCGTTTCCGCCAAGGGCGGCGTCGGGAAAACCACGGTGTGCGCCAATCTTGCCGTGGCACTGGCCCGCCGCCAACGCCAGGTGCTGGCGGTCGATCTCGATCCGCAGAATGCCTTGCGCCATCATTTCGGCCTCGATCCCAGCGGGCTGGCCGGCCTGTCGCGCGCCACGCTGGGCGAAAGCGATCTGCTCAGCGTCTGCCAGCCCACCGATTCCGGCGTCATCGTGCTGCCCTACGGCATGGTCAACGAGACCGATCGCGAGACCTTCGAAACCGTGCTTGCCCAAGAGCCCGCGTGGTTGGCGCGTCATTTGGGCGATCTCGCGCTCAACGACGACGCCATCGTCGTGCTCGATACGCCGCCGGGCCCCTCCATCTATCTTCGCCAGGCGCTCACCGCGGCCCATCTGGTGCTGGTGGTCACCCTGGCCGACGCGGCGTCTTACGCGACTCTGCCCATGATCGAAGGCTTGATCGAAACCTATTGCGCCGGCCGCTCGGGATTCATCGATCACGCCTTCATCATCAACCAGGTGAACCGCAGCCGGCAATTGGCCAGAGACGTCGTGCTTTCCATGCAAGCCAGCCTCGGCGATCGCGTGGTCAGCTTGCTGCACCAGGATCAGGCTGTCAGCGAAGCCCTCGCTTGCAACCAGAGCGTGCTCGATTACGACCCCTATTGCCAGGGCACGAGCGACTTCCAACATACGGCGGATTGGGTGCTGGAGTCGCTCCGGCAATCGCCGCCCCACCCGTAAGGCCGCGCATGTCCGCTCCGTCTCCTTCCCGGTCCGCATCGCGCCTCGACCGGCTGGTGCAACAGGTGGCCAACTCGCCCGTCTGGCATTCGCGCGCGTTCTCGGTGCTGCTTGCGCTGGGAGCGTTGCTGTTCTTCCTGCTGGCCGTCGTCACGCCGCTGGAGCTGGTCGAACAGTTCTGGTTTTCCGCCATTTGCTTCGGCTTGGCGCTGATCGTGCGGCGCTACCGCGGCCGGCTGATTACGCTGGTCATGATGGGTTTATCGGTGACCGCCACCAGCCGCTATCTGTACTGGCGGCTGACGTCCACACTGGGCTTCGAGAATACGCTCGACTTCGTCTTCGGCTATGGCCTGCTGGCCGCCGAGCTGTATGCCATCATGGTGCTTTTCCTGGGCTACATCCAAACGGCCTGGCCGCTGGAGCGCAAACCCGTTCCCCTGCCCGCCGATCCTCGCGACTGGCCCACGATCGACGTTTTCATTCCCACCTATAACGAGCCCTTGCAAGTCGTGCAGCAGACCGTGTTCACCGCCACCGGCATGGACTGGCCGCGCGACAAGCTCAAGGTCTGGGTGCTCGACGACGGCCGCCGCCCGGAATTCCGCGAATTCTGCGAATCCGTCGGCGTGGGCTATCTCACCCGTCCCGACAACCAGCACGCCAAGGCCGGCAATCTCAATGCGGCCCTGGCGCGCACCTCGGGCGAGTTCGTGGCCATCTTCGATTGCGACCACATCCCCACCCGCTCCTTTCTGCAGGTCACGCTGGGCTGGTTCTTCCGCGATCCCAAACTGGCGATGCTGCAGACGCCGCACGTGTTCTTCTCGCCCGACCCGTTCGAAAAAAACCTTGCCACGTTTCGCGTGGTGCCCAACGAGGGCGAGCTGTTCTATGGCCTGGTCCAGGACGGCAACGATCTCTGGAACGCCACGTTCTTTTGTGGCTCGTGCGCGCTGATGCGGCGCTCGATGCTCGAAGAAGTGGGCGGCGTGGCCACCGAAACCGTGACGGAAGACGCCCACACCGCGCTCAAGCTGAACCGCCTGGGCTACAACACCGCCTATCTGGCGCTGCCGCAAGCGGCCGGCCTGGCCACCGAGAGCCTGTCGGGCCACGTTGGACAGCGGATCCGCTGGGCGCGCGGCATGGCGCAGATCTGCCGCATCGATAACCCGCTGTTCGGCCCCGGGCTCTCGCTCGCCCAGCGGTTGTGCTATCTCAATGCGATGATGCACTTCTTCTACGGGCTGCCGCGACTGGTGTTCCTCACTGCCCCGCTGGCCTATCTGTTCTTCGACGCCCACGTGTTTCAGTCGACGGCGCTGATGATCGCCGCCTACGCCTTGCCGCACATCCTACATTCCAGCGTCACCAACTCGCGGGTGCAGGGGCAGTTCCGGCATTCATTCTGGAACGAAGTCTACGAAACCGTGCTGGCCTGGTACATCATGCGCCCGACGCTGATCGCCTTTATTAACCCCAGGCTGGGCAAGTTCAACGTCACGGCCAAGGGCGGGCTGGTCAACGAGAACTACTTCGACTGGGCCATGGCCCGCCCATACCTGGTGTTCTTCGTCCTCAATGCGGCGGGGCTGATATTCGGGATCCTCAAGCTGATGCAGCCGGAAGTCGACGAAGACATCTTCTTCACCCTGGTCATCAACATGGCCTGGACGACCTACAACCTCGTCATCATCTGCGCCAGCATCGCGGTGGCCGCCGAAGTCCGGCAGATACGCGCCGACCCGCGCGTCGCAGCCCGCCTGCGGGCGACGGTGATCCTGCCAAATGGCCGCACCATAGCCTGCCTTACCAACGACTTCTCGCGCCACGGCCTGGGACTGCAACTCCCTCTCGACGTCGATATTCCCTTGCACGAGCCCATCCAGGTATCGCTGTTCCGCGATACCGAAGCCGCCACGTTTCCGGCCAAGGTGGTGTTCAGCCAGGGACGCCGGCTGGGCATCCTGTTCCAGGAACTGGATCTGCAACAACAAAGCGAACTCGCGCGCCTGACCTTCGCCCGCGCCGATATCTGGGCCAACCAATGGGGCATGGCCGTGCGCGACACGCCGCTGCGTTCCCTGCACGAAGTCGGGACCATCGGCTTGCGCGGCTTCAGGCTCGTCTTCGTCTATGGCTACGACCTGTTTCGCATCACCCTTGGTCTCGGTGCCACGAAAGCACGCAAACCCAAAGACGTACCTCCGGAGGCACTGCATGGCAAAGGTTAATTGGTTGGGACAATTTGCAATTCTTGGCCTGGCCGTGTTCGGCGCCGCCGCGCATGCCCAGGCTCCGGCGCCCGATGGCGGCCCCGGCGCGCCGGCCGCGCCGGCTGCCGGCGTAACCGCCACCGCGGCGCCGGCCCAGCCGGTGCGCCGTCCTGTCCCGCGTCCCGGAGAGCGCACCTACGACCTGACGTTCCGCGAACTCGGCGCCGCCTACCCCCTGGCCTTGCGCGGCGTCGACGGACGCAATGGCGTGCTCTTCAGCGTGCGCGCCGATGAAGTCGTGACCAACGCCCGCGTCAATCTCGAGTATTCGTACTCGCCGGCGCTGCTGCCCGAGATCTCGCAGCTCAACGTCATGATCAACGAGCAGACCATTGCCAGCCTGCCCGTACCGACCGCGGAAGCCGGCACGCTGCGAACCGCGACGGTGGCGATCCCGCCCCACCTGATTTCCGAGTTCAACCGGGCCAACGTGCAATTGATCGGCCATTACACGCTCGAATGCGAAGACCCGATGCACACCAGCCTGTGGGCCATCGTCAACAACCAAAGCTCGCTGCAGTTCACCGTCCAGCCCTTGAGGCTCGAGAACGATCTAAGCCTGTTGCCGCTGCCCTTCTTCGACCGGCGCAGCTTCGGCAAGCTGCACTTGCCGATCGTGTTCGGCCGCAATCTGGCGCTGCCCAAATGGGAGGCCGCGGGAGTGCTGGCCTCGTGGTTCGGCGGTCTGGCGGACTTCCGGGGAGCCGAGTTTCCCGTGCGGGTCGATAGCCTTCCCGAGCGCGGCAACGCCATCGTGATGGCGGTTCGCGGCGATCGCTTCACCGGGCTGGAGGTTCCCGAGGTCAGCACGCCCACCATCCAGATGATGGACAATCCCAACGATCCGTATGGCAAGGTGCTGCTGCTGGTCGCGCCCGATTACGACGGCCTCATGACGGCCGCCCGCGCCCTGGCGCTGGGCAGCCAGGTGTTCGACGGCCCCACCGCCAATATCGCCAGGCTGGCCGATCTGGCGCCGCGCGTGCCCTACGACGCGCCGCGCTGGCTGAGCTCGTCGGGCCCGGTCACTTTCGGTGAACTCACTCCGTACCAGGATCTCAGCGTGCGCGGCTACACGCCCGAGGCCGTTCGCATACCGCTGCGCATCCCGCCCGACCTGTTCGGCTGGCGCGAGAAAGGCATACCCGTCGATCTGAAATACCGCTACACCCCGCGCCCCATCCAGGATCAATCGTCGCTCAATGTCAGTGTCGGCGATCTGTTCCTGCGCGCCATGCCGCTGCCTTCGGCGACGGGCGCCGCGTCGTCGGAAGCCGAGCGCTTCCTGCGGGACAAGCTGACCGACCCCAGCGAAGTGGGCCATGCCAGGTTCCATGTCCCCTTGTATCAGCTGCCGACGAACACCGAGCTGCGTTTTCAGTACTACTACGAGTACATCAAGGAGGGGTGGTGCCGCACCGTCCCCCTGGATAACGTGGAGGGCACCATCGATCCCGACTCCATGCTCGATATTTCCGGCCTGAAACACTATATCGAAATGCCCAATCTGGGGGCCTTCGCCAACAGCGGGTTTCCGTTCACCAGGATGGCCGATTTTTCCGAAACCGTCGTCGTGGTGCCCAATCAGCCCGACGCCGAAGTCCTGCAGGCCTTTCTCGAATTGATGGGCTATATGGGCAACATCACCGGCTATCCGGCCACGCAGTTGCGCGTCCGCACCGGCGCCGACACGAGCGAGCTCGCCGGCAACGACTTGCTCGTCCTGGCGGCGGGCCGCGACCAGCCCTTGCTATCCACCTGGGTGGATCGGCTGCCGTTCCAACTGAGCGCCTCGGGCAACACCTTCGAGCTGGCCAACCCTCCTGGCGGCCTGCTGCCCAACCTGCTGCGGCGCTTTGCCGATACCGATCAGGCCCGCAGGATCGAACTCGTGATCCGGGGCTCGGAAACCCAGGCCTTGGTCGCCGGTTTCGAATCACCGCTGAGCGCCAAGCGCAGCGTCGTCGTGCTGGCCAGCACAGATCCGTCGCACCTGCGCAAGGCGGTGGCGGCACTGGCCGATACCGACACCAACGTCACCACCGAGCTGCAGGGCAGCTTTGCCGTGATCAAAGACGAAGGCCGCGCCGAAACGCTCGTCACCCGCTACGATTACAGCCTGGGCGAGCTCGGCTGGTGGCTGGGAACGCGCTACCATCTGTCGCGCAATCCCCTGGGCCTGGTGGTGCTGTCCCTCATCAGCATCATCGTTCTGGCCTTCATTGCCTATCTCCTGCTGCGTGCCCGCGCCCGCCGGCGTCTCGAGCGGCCCTGATCATCCCCATGCAGCATTCTGGCCAAATCGGTAATGAGCGACTCCGCCGCGCCCTCGCGCGGCGGCCTGCCGGACGCCGTTCCTCGGCTGCGCCGGCCTGGCGGGCCTTGTTGCTGGCGGCGCTGCTGTTCCTGAGCCAAGCCACGGCGGCCGCAAGCCCGGCCTGCCGCGCCCCTTGGCCTTTGTGGGAACTTTTAACCCAGCATTACCTGAGCGACGACGGCCGCATCATCGACGACGCGGTCGCCACTCAGCACTCGACCTCCGAAAGCCAGTCGTACGGCATGTTCTTCGCGCTCGTGGCCAATGATCGCCAGCGTTTCGACCTGATCTGGGAGTGGTCGCTCAACAACCTGTTGGACGGCGAGCTGAACGATGCGCTGCCGGCCTGGCAATGGGGCCTTCGCGACGATGGCGAATGGGGTGTGCTCGACGGCAACGCCGCCTCGGATGCGAACCTGTGGTTCAGCTACGCGCTCCTGGAAGCCGGCCGTTTGTGGTCCAACCCCGGATACACCCAGCAGGGCCTGCGCCTGGCACGGCTGGTGGCCGAGCAAGAATGGGTGGAGCTGCCGGGTTTCGGGCCGCAACTGCTGCCGGGGCCCACCGGTTTCTTCGATGAAGCGGCCATGCTCTGGCGGCTCAATCCCAGCTATCTCGTGATCCCTCAGTTGCGGTTGCTGGCCCGCCTCGATCCGGCGCACGATTGGCAGGGCCTGGCGGCTGGAACCCTGGATATGATCCGTACCGTGTCGCCTCGCGGCCTGGCCCCCGATTGGACCGCCTACCATCAAATGGCCGAAGGCCAGAGCGGATTCGTGGTGGATCCCGTAACGGGCGACATCGGCAGCTACGACGCCATCCGCACCTATCTTTGGGCCGGCCTCATCGATGATAGCGATCCCATCGCCCGGCCCCTCCGGCACGCGCTTTATGGCATGACGGCGATCGCGCGACGCTCGGGCGGGGTACCCGAGAAGGTGTCGACCCTCACCGGCGCCAGCCAGGGCATGGGACCCGCGGGTTTCGAAGCCGCCCTGCTGCCCTTGTGGGCCACGACCGGCCAATACGACCTGCTCAACTCCCGGGTGCCAGCCCTGCGCGCCCGATTCGAGTACTGGTCGCTGTCGGGAGCGCCGCGTCCCGCCTACTATGACATGATGCTGGCCATGTTCGGCCTTGGCTGGTACGACCAACACTATCGTTTTGCTGCCGACGGCAGCTTGCTGACCCGCTGGGAGAACTCATGCTGAAGCGCTACCCCGCCGCGCTCCTGCTCCTGATGGCCGCCTTATCCCAGCCTTTGGGGCACGCCCAGAGCGATGCGGAAAAACTGCTGCTCGAGCAGGCCAACTATTGGCAGCGCCAGGGAGACTACGCACGCGCCGCGGACGCGCTCGAAAAGCTGCTGCGGGCCAATCCCAACCAGCAGCAAGGCCTCTATGCGATGGCCATGCTCGAGCTGGAACGCGGCCAGCCGGCGCAGGCGCGCGAGTATGTGCAACGCTTGCGGAGCCTGGGCGCCCCGCAGCTCGCCGAACAGCTCGAACAACAGATTGCGCTGGCATCGCCCGAAGCTGTCCGGCAGATCGAACGCGCGCGCGAGGCCGTCCAGGAGCAACAGGTGGATACGGCGCTCGATGCCTATCGAACGGCCTTGGGCGGACGCGAACCGACCGGCCCCCTGGCGCTCGAGTACTACCAGACCCTGGCGGCGCGCGATCAAGACTGGGAAGCGGCCCGGGCGGGCCTCGAGCGCCTCGTCCAGGCCGAGCCCGGCAATGCGCGCGCGCGGCTGGCCTTGGCCGAAGTCCTCACTTATCGTGAGAGCAGCCGGCGCGCGGGTATCGCCAGCCTGGCCGAGCTCGCCAAGAACCCGGCCGTGGCCGACGCCGCGATGCGCAGCTGGCGTACCGCCCTGCTCTGGCTTGGCGATCCTCCGCCGTTGAGCGATGTCAAGTTGTTCGAAGCCTACCTGGCGGTGCGCCCCGACGACGAAGCCGTACGTGGCCGCATCACGGCCTCGCGCCAGGCCAGCGCGCCGCGGCCGCCGGATCCCATCTCACAGGCCGTCGCGGCGGCTTTCCGCACTCTGGACCGCGGCGATCTCGACGCCGCCGAAGAACAGTTCCAACGTTTGCTGCAGCAACGCCCCAATCTCGCCGATGCGCTGGGCGGGCTGGGGCTGGTGCGCCTGCGGCAACAGCGGTTCACCGAAGCGGCCGAATACCTGCAAAATGCCACTCAGCGGGGGAATGCGCAGCGCTGGCGCCCCGCTCTGAATTCCGCGCGATACTGGATTCTGTTCAACGAAGCCGAAGCGCTGCGCCAGCAGCGAAACCTCGAGGCCGCGCGCGACAAACTCGAACAGGCCATCCGCCTGAGCCCTCGCGAGGTCACGGGCCTGGTGGCCCTGGCCACGGTCAGGGGTCAGCTCGGGCAGCTGGAACAGGCGGAAACCGAACTCCGGCAAGTCCTCGAACACCACCCCGATAACCCGCAAGCGATCCAGGCCCTGGCCGGTGTGCTCGGCCAGCAAGGCCGTTCATCCGAGGCGCTGAGCTGGATCGAGCGGCTCACGCCCGCCGATCAACAGCGCTTCGGCTTGAGCGACGAACTCGAGATCGGCCGCCATCTTGCCCGCGCCGAGGCCGCTGGTGCGGGCGGCGACGTCGTGGCCCAACGGCAGGCGCTGGAAGAGGCCCTGAGCCTGGCGCCCAACAATCCCTGGGTAAGGCTGGAGCTGGCCCAGCTCTATTTGCGCGAGGGCGCCACCGAGCAGGCCCGCGGCCTGGTGGACGGCCTGTTGCTGTCGGAACCGGACAACCCGGATGCGCTCTATGCCAGTGCGTTGGTGGCCTCGGCGACTCAAGACTGGACGGGCGCCATGCGGATTCTGGAACGCATTCCGGCGGAGCGTCTTACCCAGCCCATGCGCAATCTGCAACAAGAGGCGTGGCTGCACGAGCAAGTGCAGCGTGCGCGGCAGTTTCAGGCCAAGGGCCAACGCAATCATGCCTTGGCGGCCCTGCGCGACGCGGAATCCTTCGCCAATCGCCCGGAGTGGCGGGCCATCCTGGCGGAAGGCTACGCCGGCTTGGGCGACACCGAGCGCGCGGCCAGCCTGATGCGGCGGGCGCTGAGCGACGCCGGATCGCCGCCGCCTCCGGCCATGCTCCTGCAATACGCGGGAATCCTGTCGCGTTCAGGGCAGGACGCCGAGCTCGCATCGATCTTGCGCCAATTGCAGGGCCAAACGCTCAGCGCGCAAGAGCGCAGCGGTTTTGAAAGCCTCTCGACCGCCTTTGCCTTGCGCCAGGTGGATGTCTTGCGTCAGCGCGGCGATCTTGCGGGCGCCTACGACCTGCTCGCGCCCTGGTTGGCCGCCCGGCCCACCGATCCCGACATTCTGGCGGCGCTGGCCTGGCTTTATCAGGATGCCGGCGATGCGCCGCAGGCGCTCGCGTTGTTCAAGCCGGTGGTGCAGCAGCGCCCCGACGACCTCGGCCTGCTCAGCGGCGCCGGCAATGCGGCCCTGGCCGCCAACGACCTGGCCTATGCCGAGCCCGTGATCGAGCGCGCCCTCGCACTCCGGCCGAACGACGCCGACATACAGGCCATGGCGGCCCGCCTGTATCGTGCGCAGGGGCGGCGCAGCGACGCCATCCGGGCGCTCGAGGCCTCCATCGCGCTGCGTCGGGCCGGTGGCGGGCCGCCGGCCACGGCCTCCGGAGCCGCCGCAGGCATGGCGGCGGCACGCAATCCTTTTGCCAGCGCCTGGCCGGCGGCAGCCGATGGTTCGTCCGGCCAAGCGGCCTATTCCGATCCCGCTTACGCCGCGGGCGCCCGAGGGCTCGCCGTCGTTCCCCCGGCTCATCTTGCCGGGAATACCGCCTGGCCGGAAGCGGCGGCCGCCCCGCCGTCGGTGCCCCCGCCTTCCACGGGACCGGAACCGGTGCGCGTCGCCAGCGTGACGCCGATGGTGCCGATCGGCATGGCCGCGCCCATGGCCAACCCTTGGCTGGCGGCTCAAGGCTCCAGGCCGCCAGCCGCGCCACACGCGGCGGGGCAGCGGCCAGCGCCATTCCCGGCGGCGGGAATGGCGCCGTACGCTCAGGGCTACCCGGCTCCAGGCCAGGCGCCTGGCGGGCCGATGCCAGGCTATATCACGCCGGGGTCAGGCCAGGTCGTACCGATGCAAGGCTATGCCATGCCGGGTCAGGCTCCCGCGGGACAGGTCCAGGGCTATACCACGCCGGGCCGGCCCTTGCAGCCGCTCGGCCCGACCACCACCGGGCCGGCCAATCCGATATCCGGGCTCGAGCGTGAGCTGATGGCCTTGCGCGCCGAGAACAGCGCGGTCGCGACGGGCGGCGCCTTGGTTCGCGGGCGCGACGGCGAATCCGGAATGAGCCGCTCCACGGCGATCGAAGTTCCCCTGGAAGCTCGCCTGCCGGTGGGCAACGGCAAGCTTGCCTTGCGTGTCACGCCGGTCACGATCGACGCCGGCTCCGTCGGTGGCGATTACGGCACCTCCAGCCGCTTTGGCGGCGGACCGGTGGCCGCCCTCGCCCAGGCCGACGGCCGTGTCGGCGGAGCCGGCTCGCAAAGCGAGAGCGGCGTCGGTGTCGCCGTCGCCTATCTGGGCGACAAGATCCAGGCGGACATCGGTTCGACCCCCCTGGGCATGCAGCAAACCAACGTCGTGGGCGGCGTGACCGTCGGCACAGGCTTCGACCAGGGCTTCGGTATCAGCGCCACCGGTTCGCGTCGTGCCGTCACCGACAGCCTGCTGTCGTTTGCCGGGGCCTCGGATGCGCGAACCGGCCAAAAATGGGGTGGGGTTACCGCCACCGGCGCTCGCGTCGACCTCGGATACACGCAGGACAACTGGGGCGTCTATGGCCATGGCGGCTGGTATTCGCTGCAGGGACACAATGTGGTCGATAACACCCGGGTCGAAGGCGGCGCGGGCGTGTACGGCTACGTCGATCGCAGCGACGACCACGAGCTCATGGTGGGCTTGAACGTCAGCGGCATGGCCTATGACAAAAACCTGCGCTACTTCACCTATGGCCATGGCGGCTACTTCAGCCCGCAGCGCTTTTTGTCCGTATCGGTGCCGGTCAACTGGACCCAGCGCCAGGGCCGGCTGCGCTACAGCGTGGGCGCATCGCTCGGCGTCCAGAATTTCAAAGAAGACGCGGCGCGATACTTTCCGGGGAACAGCCAGATGCAGCTGGAAGCGCAGCTGGCCGCGGCCGAAGCCACCGATCGCCAGCTCACCAGCGACTCGAGCGCCATGTACGGCGGCCAGAGCAAGACGGGCCTGGGCTATGGCCTCGCAGCCGCCTTTGAGTATCAAATGACCCCACAGCTGTTCTTCGGCGGCAATCTGTCCACCGATAACGCGCGCGACTACCGCGAGTGGCGGGCCGGCGTGCATCTGCGCTATCAGTTTGCGCCATCGTTACTGCCGCCGCCTTTGCCGATCGTACCGCTCAAGTCGCCTTATCAGCCCTGAGACCGCGGGCCTGGCCGCAAGGCCGGCTCCGCCATCGTCACCCGGCATTGCCCGCGCACGCTTCGGGCACGAAATCCGGCGCCGATTGGGGCGCCGGAAGCGCTTATTCGGGCACCGGAGGCGTGGGCGGTGTGGGGGCCGGCACGGGCAGCGCAATAGCCGACGCGCCTTGCCAGCGGTCGGCGGTGGCCATCGCGAGAGACAGAACAGCGTCTTCGGCCGCGCCATTGAGGACCGCCACACCGGTGACCGTTTGGCCGGGCATCAGGCACTCGCGGCTGCCGCTGAACTGGATCATGAGGGTGTAGTAGCCGCCCCGCTCGGCCACGGGCACCATATTGCCCGTAAAGCCGCATTGGCTGCCACCCGCCAGGCCCGTTCCGTTGACGGCGCCCAGGCGGGAAATATTCATCGCGCCGTAGGGTTGGCGTGCCCCGGAGGCGGGGTCGCGCAAGGTCAGCTGCCAGTCGCCCGCGATGGCGGTGAAGGTGGCGTTTTGATAGAACCGGGGATCGAACACCGTGTTGAAGCGCACCGGCGTGGGCCGCGTGATATTGCCGTCGAAGCTTTTTTCAGGCGCCACCTTGATCGTGCCTTCGCCGATCGCCACCTGCCCTCCTCCCATGTAGTCGCGGAAGTCGAACACGAAGGTCGAACCGGAGGCATCGGCATCGTCGACCTTGAGCTCGCTGTAAAGCGCTCCGGAGGCCAACGTGAGCGGATCCTGATACACGCCCCAGAGAATGAGGTCTTCGTCGACCACGAACTGGGTATCGGCCCCTACACTGGAAGAGCCGACCCACAACCCCGCCGCATTGACGGGTTTGGGGGGCTGCGGAGGAATGGGAACCGGGTCGGTATCACCACCACCTCCGCCGCAGGCAACAAGAACGGACAAGCCTGCCAGGAGGCCGTAACGCAATACAGACATGGCAATCCCCATCGAGCAAAGTTCAAGACGACGGCATGGGTGGCACTCCAGCCATCGAAGGGCTGAATTATCCCTCAATATGGCGCGTCAGCGCGGCCGATGGCGAATTTTCCAGTGCGCCACGACGTCGTCGCCGATGGGAACGAGTGCAAACAGCAGGAGGATCACCGCCAGCGGTATGGTGGTGGTATAGCCGTAGATCTTGAAGCCCAGCGCGCCACACAGCCCGCCCAAAAAGAACATGAACAGCAGCCCGCCCAGCAGCAGCATGCGCGGCCGATTGGCCAGCACCCGGGCGCCATGCTCGCCCCGATTCCAATAAACCCATTTGCCGAACTCGATGCCGAGATCGGTGACGATGCCGGTGACATGAGTGGTCCGTATTTCGGCGTGGGAGATTTTGGTAATGATGGCATTTTGCAAGCCCATCACGAAGCACAAAAGCGCAACGGTGGACGGCACGAAGATCCAGGCGAAATTCGCCAGCCTGGAGCCCAGCACGCCAAAGACCAGCAGCAAGGCGGCCTCGAGGGCCAGCGGCAGGGCGTAGGCGCTTTGCCAGCCGTTGCGTCGCCCCCAATTGACGAGCAGCGCGCAGCAGGCCGCCCCCGCCACGAAGCACAGCATGGCGGCGAAGCCGCCGATGACCCAGGGGTAATAGGCCAGAGCCAAATGATCGGCCATGGCCGAGACGATCCCGGTCATGTGGGAGGTGTAGTAGCCGATCGCCAGGAAGCCGCCGGCATTGACGGCGCCCGCCACGAAAGCCAGCGCGAGCCCCAGGTGGCGATTGGCGATGGGGGTTCGCTGCGAGCCGGTGAGGCCGCGTAGATAAGCAATGGGCATGTGTGAGAAGCCGATCCAGACGAAGGGGAAGGACGCGGCTCGGCGAAAGTGGTTTTACGCGCATTCCGGCAATGCCGGCCGCCCACGGGCGTGGCCATCGACTCCTGCCCCGGCATAGTGTAGTACGAGGCGGCGATCGGCATGGCGGCCCTCTTTGGCGCGCCGCCCCGCGCGGCCGCCTTGAAAGCCGCAGCGGCGCATGGGACAATGCCCACCGTGACGGAGTTCGCCTTCGAGTCCACTCATTACGATCTTCGCCATGCTCATACGCCAATCCACTCTCCTGCTTGCCGTGCTGGCCGCGTTGGCACAACCCGTCGGCCATGCCCAGAACGACGCCGTTCAGTTATTGCTCGAACAAGGCCGATACTGGCAGGAGCGCGGCGACGACCAGCGCGCCGCCGAAGCCTGGGAAAAACTCCTGCGCGCCGACGCCGACCAACCCGATGCCTTATACGGCCTGGGCCTGATCGCCCTGCGCCAGCAGCGCCTCGATCTGGTGGACGGCTACATTCGGCGGCTGCGGCGGCAAGGCCACGAGCGGCTCGCCCGTTTGTTGGAACAAGAACGCGCGCTCCAGGCGCCTGGCGCCAGCGGGCAGATCGACCAGGCCCGCCAGGCACTTGAAGCAGACGACCTCGACACCGCCCTCGAAAGCTACCAGCGGGCCCTGGGCGACCGCCAACCCGAAGGTGAGCTGGCGCTGGAGTACTACCAGACGCTGGCGGCCACCGATTCGGGGTGGGAGCCCGCCCGCGCAGGCCTGGAACGCCTCGTGCGCGAAGACCCCGGCAATGCCCGGGCGCGGCTTGCCTTGGCCGAGATGCTGACCTACCGCGAGCCGACGCGGCGTGAAGGCGTCCGCCAGCTCCAGGCCCTGGCGCGCGACTCCCAGGTGGGCGCCGATGCCAATGAGCGTTGGGCCATAGGCCTCGAATGGCTGGGAGATCCCGCCGATCCCAAGGATGTCGCGCTCTACGAAGCCTATCTCGCCGCCAACCCCGATCACAAAACACTGCGGGCCCGCTACGAGGCGCTGCGCCGAACCCTGCAGGCCAGCCAGGCCGCGGCCAGCCGCCCGGCGGCGCCGTTGGACCCCACCGCGCGGGCCCTGGCACAGGCATTCCGGGCGCTCGAAGGCAATCAACTGGAGTCCGCCGAGCAACAGTTCCGGCTCCTCCTGGAGCAACGGCCGCGGCAGGCCGAAGCCCTGGGCGGATTGGGGCTCCTTCGGCTGCGCCAAGAGCGCTTCGCCGAGGCCGCCGACCTGCTGCAACAAGCCAGCGAAGCCGGCAACGCCCGGCGTTGGCAGCCGGCCTTGCGCTCCGCCCGTTACTGGACCCTGGTTCACGAAGCCGAGGCCCTGCGCCGGCTGGAACAGCCCGAGCCCGCGCGTGCACGGCTCCAGCAAGCCATTGCGCTCGACGGTCGCGAGCCGGCGGCTCGCCTGGCCCTGGCCACCCTGCAAACAGAAACCGGCCAGGCCGAAACCGCGGCCGCCGAATTGCGCCGGCTTGCCGCGCAGCACCCGCGCAACCACGACATCATCGGCGCGCTCGTGCTGGCGCTGACCCAACTACAGCGCTACGACGAAGCCATGGGCTGGTTCCAGCGCCTGCCCCTGGCCGAGCAGCAGGAATTGCGGATTGGTCCCACATTGCAACTGGGCCAGGCCCAGGCCGCCGAACATGCCGCCGCCGTGCGCGGCGATCTGCCGGCCCGTCGGCAGGCCCTGCGAACCATTCTGGATCTGGCCCCAGAAGACCCCTGGCCCCGCCTGGAACTGCTGCGCACCGAGCTCCTCTTGGGCAATCCGGATGGCGCGCGCCAGCAAGCCGATCGCTTGCGCGCCGCTTATCCCGACGACCCCGAGTTCCAGAACGTCGCGGCGATCGCGGCCCGCGAAATCCACACCTGGGAGATCGAACAGGCACAGGAGCTGGCCCGCACCACCGGTCAGCAAGGCGATCTGGCGGCGCAACGGCGGGCGCTGGACGATCTGATCCGCCTCGACCCCGATGATCCCTGGCATCGCCTCGAGCTCGCCCGCCTGGAACTCAGCCAGGGCAATCTCGTCCAGGCGCAGCACATTGCCGACTCCTTGCGCGCGGCCCCGCCACAAAACCCCGACGCCCGGCAGGTCGGCGAACTGCTGGTCAACGAGATCCGGGTCGTGGAACTGGCCCAGGCCAAAGATCGCGCCCAGGCGGCTGCCTTGCAGGGCGACGCGGCCGGCCAGCGTGCGGCCCTGGAAGCCGCCGCCGGCCTGGCCCCCGGCGATGCCTGGATCCGGCTCGATCTCGCCCGGCTCGAACAACAGGCGGGCAATGCCGCCAAGGCCCGTGAGTGGGTCGAAGCACCGCTGCGTGCCGATCCCGACGATCTCGACGCGCGCTACGCCAGCGCCTTGTTTGCCGCCGAAAACAGCCAGTGGGATCTCGTCCTGCAGCGCCTCGAGCCGGTCCCCGATGCGCAATTGTCCGAACCCTTGCTCACGCTCAAGCGCGAAGCCGGCCTGCAGGTGCAATTGGCGCACGCCCGAGACCTCACGGCCAGCGGCCAGCCGGCCGCCGCCCGTTCCCTCCTTCAGTCTCTCGAACCGCAGGCCGATCGCCTCGACTGGCAAATGGCGCTGGCCGATGCTTATGCCAAAGCGGGCGATCCGGCGCGCAGCCTGTCCATCCTGCGTCCCGTGCTCCGCGCCGATACCGCCCAGCCGGCCGGCTTGTGGCTGCAGTACGCCGCCGTGCTTGCCGACACCTCGCAGGACGCCGAATTGGCCATCGTGCTGGATCGCCTCCAGGGAATGTCCCTGAATCCACAAGAGCGGGCGGGGCTGGAGGATTTGCAGATTGCCCACGCCGCCAGGCAATCGGATGCGTTGCGGCAGCGGGGAGACCTCGCCGGCGCCTACGATCAGCTGGCGCCCTGGCTGGCCTCCCACCCCGACGACGTTCTCCTGACCAGCGCCCTCGCCCGCTTGTATGCCGACGCCGGCGACGCCAAGCAGGCGCTCGACCTGCTGCGGCCTTTGCTGGAACAGAGCCCCGACGACCCGTCCCTGACGCTGGCGGCCGCCAACGCCGCCCTGCAGGCCGGCGACCTGGGCTATGCGGGACGCCTGGCCGACGCCGCGATCGTCATGCAGCCCGGTTCCATCGAAGCCCAATCGACCGCGGCGCGGGTCTATCAGGCCCAGGGCCGGCGCGGCGACGCGATCCGGGCCCTGGAGGCGGCGATCGCCCTGCAACGGAGCCCCGGCCTGCCGTCGTCCGCGGCAAACACGGGATCGTCTCAGGGTCAGCCCGCGCCTTACCATAACCCGTTTGCCGGGCGCAGCCTGCCGCCGCAGATGCCTGGCGCCGGCGCGCCTTTCCCGCCACCGGCCCCAAGCGGCCAGGGCCAAGACGGCGCTCTCCAGGGCTGGCCGGCGAATGGCGCCCAGATGTTGCCGGCGCCGCTGCCGCCGCCGGTTTCCGCCCAGCCCGCGGGGCTGCCCATGGCGGGGCCGCTCGGCCTTCCCGATACCGCTGCATCGATGCCACCGGTCCCGGCGCCCTACCCCGCCGCGGTTTGGCCGGCTACGCCCTTGGCGGCGCCCGCGCGTGTCCAGCCGATCACGCCGCCGCCTTATACCGCCACCGGCTTGCCGCCGCCTGTCGCCGCAAGCCATTTGCCTCCTTTACCGGCCCCGCCCGGCCCGACGGCTGCCGCGCCGCTGCCGCCGTTGGCCGTCGCCGGCTATGGCGCAGAGCCCGTGCCTTCGTTCGGCCAGTCGCCGCTCGAACAACAGCTTCAGACTTTGCGCGCCGAGTTCAGCAGCGGCGCGGCTGGCGGCGCCCAACTGCGCCAGCGCGACGGCGAGTCCGGCATGAGCGCCTACACTGGTGTCGATCTGCCCCTGGAAGCGACGCTGCCCGTGGGCAACGGCAAGGTGGCCGTGCGCGTGACCCCCGTTACCATCGATGCGGGTTCGGTTGGCGGCGACTACAACACCTCCAGCCGTTTCGGCGCCGGGCCCGCGGCGGCGCTGGCTCAAGCCGACGGCCGGACCGGCGGGCCCGGCAAGCAGCAAGACAGCGGGGTCGGCGTGTCGATTGCCTACGAAGGCGAGAACCTCCAGGCCGACGTTGGCTCCACACCGCTCGGCATGCAGCAAACCAATATCGTCGGCGGCGTCAGCGCCAACGCGCGTTTCGCCAACGGCATGAACGCCGGCGTTACCGTATCGCGCCGGGCGGTAACCGACAGCCTGTTGTCGTTTGCCGGCACCCGCGACGAGCGCACCGACGAGCGCTGGGGCGGCGTCACCGCCACCGGCGGCCAGCTGGAACTGGGCTACGACGGCGGCAACTGGGGCGTTTATGGCCACGCCGGCTGGCACGCCTTGCGTGGCCACAACGTCGTCGACAATACCCGCATCGACGGCGGGCTTGGCGTTTATGGCCACGTCAGCCGCGACGACAACCACGAGGTTACCGTGGGGCTCAACCTCACCGGCATGGGCTACGACAAAAACCTGCGTTACTTCACCTATAGCCACGGGGGCTACTTCAGCCCGCAACGCTTCGTGTCGCTGGCCGTTCCGGTAAGCTGGACCCAGCGCGAAGGCAAGCTGCGCTTCGGCTTATCGGGCTCGGTGGGCATCCAGAACTTCAAGGAAGACGCCGCCCGCTATTACCCCGGCAGCGAGGCGCGGCAGCGGCAGGCCCAGATCGCCGCCGCCGAAGCCGCCGAACGCGGCCTGACCACCAATCCCACGGCCATGTACGAAGGCCAAACCAAAACCGGCCTGGGTTACGGAGTAGCGGCCGCCGCGGAGTATCAATTTGCCCCGCAATGGTTCGTCGGCGGCAATGTGTCGGCCGATAACGCGCGCGACTACCGCGAGTGGCAAGGCGGGCTTTATGTACGTTATCAGTTCTCGCCGTCGATGGCGCCGCCGCCCCTGCCCCTTTCACCACTCAAGTCACCCTACCGGCGCTGAATTGAAGCTGCCCCCCTCCTCAGCGCACGTACATATAGTCGCGGCGGAACGGAAACTCGCGATCGACGGGGTAGTCGAGTTCGGTGGCCGTGCCCTGAGGCAGGGTTTGGCACAAAACCTGATGTAGCGAAATCCAGCCATGCTCGAAGCTCATGGCGCAACCCGCCAGGTACAGACGGTAGGCGCGGATGGCTTTCTCGCCTTCGGGGCCGGGCAAAATGCGATGGGCCTCTTCCAGGCGGTTTTCGAGGGCGTCGCTCCAGGCCCAGAGCGTGCGGGCATAGTGCGGCCGCAGATTCTCCACATCCACCGCCTCCAGGCCGCCCTCGGTGACCGAGCGCAGCACCTGCGAGACATGCACGAGCTCCCCACCGGGGAAGATATATTTTTCGATGAAGTCGCCCATGCCGGCGCCCAGCTGGGTGTTATTGACGCCTCCGGCGGTAATGCCGTGGTTCATCGCCAGGCCGCCAGGCCGCAGCAGTGTGCGGACGCGCTCGAAATAGCCGGTCATCCGTGCCTGGCCCACGTGCTCGAACATCCCCACCGAGGCGATTTTGTCCCAGGGCCGGCTGGCATCCAGCTCGCGGTAGTCTTGCAATTGCATTCGCACGCGCCCTTGCAGGCCGCGCGCTTCGATCAGGCGGTTGACGTAGGCGTGCTGATTGCGCGACAGCGTGATGCCCGTGGCATCAATATCGTAGTGTTCGGCCGCCCACAGCAACAGGCCGCCCCAGCCGGCGCCGATGTCGAGAAAACGCTCGCCCGAGCGCAGGCGCAGCTTGCGGCAAATATGATCGAGCTTGGCTTCCTGGGCTTGTGCCAGCGTGGTTTCGGGCGTGGGATAGTAGGCGCAGGAATACACCCGGCGTGGATCCAGCCACAGGCCATAGAACTCGTCGGACAGATCGTAGTGAAACTGAATCTGCCGAGCATCGCGCGCCAGGGTGTGGTAAAAAAACGACGTCAATGCCTTGAGACCGCGTGCCCACCAGCGCGTGGTGGCGCCATCGGTGGGAGAGTCGTCGAGCACGGAGCTGGCGGCGGCCATCAGGTCGCGCATCGTGCCTTTGAGTTCGATGCGGCCCTCGACGTAATCGCTGCCCAGGGCGCCGATATTGCCGGTGGCCAAATGGGCGATCGCCGATTTGGCCTTGAAGTGAATCGCTATCGTGGGGCTGGGGCTGCCCAGCGTCGTGCCGTCGGGCAAGGTCACTCGAACGGCAACGGGAGACTTGGCGAGTTGTTTTTCGACCGACGACAACAAGGGATTCACTACGAACACTCCTGACGAGGTGAGGGACAAGGCCGTACTGTATACAAATTTAACCGCGCTCGGCAAAAGACGCGGCGGCCTGACGTTTCACGGGCCGAACCCTAGGGTTAACACCGATGTTGGAGCCCGTTTTCTGGTAGTCTTGCAGATTCGCTGCGACATCGGTGTCGCGCGAACGCAAAGGGAAGGCAATAGGTGGGCAAGGCGACCGAAGTCCGAGGAATGCCGGGGTGGCTGATCTTGATGGGGCTGCTGACGATGTCGGTGCCGCTGGGCATCGATATGTATCTGCCCGCCTTTCCCGACATCGCGGCGTCCTATGGTACCGACGTGTCGGCCGTCGAACGCACGCTACCGGTGTTTTTGTTCGGCATGGCCCTGGGCCAGTTGCTGTTCGGCCCCTTCAGCGATCGCTATGGCCGCCGCCTGCCGTTGTACCTGGGGGTCATCCTGTTCATCCTCGGTTCGCTGGGCAGCGGCCTGGCCGGCAGCCTGAATCAGCTCATGCTCTGGCGTGGGGTGCAGGCCCTGGGCTGTTCGGCCTGTATGGTCGTCCCGCGCGCCGTGATCCGCGATCACTACCAAACCCAGGCCGCCGCTCGCGCGATGTCGCTGCTGGTCCTGATTACCGGCGCCGCGCCCTTGTTGGCGCCCAGTCTGGGCGGCCAGGTCTTGCTCGTGGCCGAATGGCCCATGGTGTTCTACCTGCAGGTCGTATTTGGCCTGGCCCTGCTCGCCGCCATGATCAAGGTATTGCGCGAAAGCCTGCCCCGCGAAGCGCGCCGCGCCACCGGGGTGCTGGCGTCGCTGCGCACCTACGGCAGCCTCTTGCGGCACCGGCAGTTCATGGCGATGTCGCTGGCCGGCGGGCTTGCCATGGGCGGGCTCTTTGCCTATCTCACCGGCTCGCCGCGGGTGTTCATCGAGGTCTATGGCTTATCGCCGCAATGGTATGGGCCGCTGTTCGCCTTCAATGCGGTCGTGATGATCATCGCCTCGCAGCTCAACTCGCGGCTGTTGCGCCGCCATCATCCCCTGGTGCTGCTGCGCCGCCTGTTCCAGGTGTGGCCGGTGCTCGGCCTGATCATCCTGGCCCTGGCGGCGGCAGGCCTGCTCACCTTCAGCGTGATGCTCGCCAGCCTGGTGATCTTCATGTTCGGCCTGGGCATCATCAATCCCAACGGCACCGCCATGGCCCTGGCCTTCCAGGGCGAGCGCCTGGGATCGGCGTCGGCCCTGATGGGCGCGCTGCAGTTTCTGGCCGGGACCTTGGGTGGGTTCGCGGTCAGCGCCTGGCACGCCGACAGCGCTGTGAATCTGGTGGCCGTGATGATGATTTGCATGATCGCCGCCTGCGGCCTTGGCTGGCAGGGACTGCGCTTATCGCAATCCGAGCTGGGGGCGGCGGGCCGCTAACGCGAGCCGCCGAAACGGCCGGCCGCGACGAGGCAAACCCGCATCTGCGCCGGCACCCGGCCAGTTCGGGACGCGCCCGCTTTCTCTCGCCGGCAGCACAGCACTTGCTGTTACAATCGGCCGCTTGCCCGGGTGATGGAATTGGTAGACATACCGGACTTAAAATCCGGAGCCGCAAGGCGTACGGGTTCGATTCCCGTCCCGGGCACCACAACCCATTGATTTATAAGCGTTTCTCGCAATAACCGGCAAGATTGGCTATTTTTTGGCCAGGATCTGGACGCAGCCCGCTGCCACCTCACTGATTGTCATAGTCGCCATGACCTCGGGTTGCGGCGACTTCATCGCCTCCTTCAGGCAGTCCAGCAACTCAGATTGCCGAATAAGCTGTTTTCCGACCCTCTTATTCACTTCCGTGGCGACTTGGCGAGCGTACTCGACCTGCCCGGCATCTTGGGCGGTAGGCCAGGATGCCGCCGGATGGTTGGGGCTGACGGAGAGAACTGCGGCAGAAAACGTAAGGCCCAAGGCCGCAAGTATGGCTCTGGCGTTGAGAACATCTACGGATCTATGACTCTTCGGAGTGGGCCGAACGCGCCTTCTGCGGCCACTGCGGTTCCCATGTGTTCTATCGCCTCAAGGACGGCACGTTGTACTCGTTGTCGGCCGGGCTGCTCGAACGGAATGAGTCGATTCGTTTTATGCGTTCGCGCCGTCGTAGTACTGGAGTTCCAGCGCATCCAGGTCGATTGACGGCACACATCGCAGATTGATAGCCCGAACCTGAGATCCGTCAGGATTTGCCCCGCATGCGAAAGGCTCGGTGCCGCAGTTCTGGCAAAATCGATGCTCGATTTTGTGAGTATTGAACATATAGGAGCGAAGGGACTCTTCACCGTGCGTCAAGACGAATTGCTCTGCGGGAAAGAAAGACAACAAAAACCCTTTCCGTCGACAGTGAGAGCAATTGCAACTAATAGCCTTGGAGGGCAATTGGGCGTCAACCTTGAATTGAACAGCCCCACAATGACAGCTTCCTTCAAATGACATATAGGCTCCTTACACACGAATTGACAGGCTTTAACTACGGTAAGCGACGTAGTCGACGAACTGGCGGAATTCGTCGTGCCACAACTCCCCGTCCACGCGTGAGCCCTCGCCTTCGCGGCGCCCATCGCGTGCGCTCAGCGCCGCTGGGCGCTGACCACTCCCGGCACGTCGCCCAGGGCGGTCAGGGCGCGCGACAACTGTTGGCCGCTGCTGACTTCCAGCGTGAAGACCATGCGCGCCAGCGACTGCCGGCTCAGGGTGTTGACGCCGATCACGTTCAGGCGCAAACGGGCAAATACCTCCGACAAATCGCGCAACAGACCCGAGCGGTCTTGGGCCAGAACCTGCACGTCGACGGGATATAACGTTTCGTCGGTATCGCCCCAGGATACGCTGATCACCCGTTCGGGATGGCGGCGCCCCATGGAGGCGAAGTTCTGGCAATCGGCGCGATGCACCGACACGCCCCGGCCACGGGTGACGAAGCCGAGGATTTCGTCGGGCGGCGCGGGCCGGCAGCAGCGCGCTAGCTGCGTCATGAGGGAATCGACCCCCACCACCAGTACGCCGCTCTTGCCGCTGCGCTCGGTGCTATCGGGGCGGCTGGCATGCGTGGCCACCCGATCGAGCTCGGCTTCGCGCACCGCCTCGGCGTCGGGCCGCTCCCATTGCTCGAAGACCTGATCCAATTGCCGCAGGCTGAATTCGTCTTTGGCGATGGCGATGTACAGATCGTCGGCCCGCGCGAATTGCAGTTGCTGGGCCAGATGCTCCTGGTTGATCGCGGTACGGCCGCGCCGCTGGAGTTCTTTCTCGAGGATGGCCTGGCCCTGGCCCATGCGCTGCTGCACTTCGATGGCATTGAACCACTGGCGCACCTTGGCGCGCGACCGCCCGCTGGCCAGATAGCCCAATTGCGGATTGAGCCAATCGCGCGAGGGTCCGCCGGCCTTGGCGGCGATGATCTCCACGGTTTGCCCGGTTTTCAAGCGGGTGTGCAAGGGCACGATCTGGCCGTCGACCCGCGCGCCCCGGCAGCGGTGGCCCAGATCGGTATGCACGTAGTAGGCAAAATCCACCGGTGTCGCGTCGCGGGGCAGTTCGACCACGCGGGCCTGGGGGGTGAGAACGTAGATCCGGTCTTCGTCGATCAGCGAGGTTTGCCCGGCGCCGGCGGTGGCCGCGCCCGCGGCTACCTGTTCGTTGCTCCAGGCCAGCAATTGACGCAACCAGGCCAGCCGGCGGTCGTAGTCGGAATCGGCCTTGGCTTGCCCGCCCTTGGCGCCGGCCTCTTTATAGCGCCAGTGCGCGGCCACGCCGAACTCGGCGAACTCGTGCATTTCGCGCGTGCGGATCTGGATTTCGAAGGGCCGGTGGACCCCATCGGACACCACCGTGTGCAAGGAGCGATAGCCATTGGCCTTGGGTTTGGCGATGTAATCGTCGAACTCCTGGGTGATCGGGCTGTAGCGTTCGTGGACCAGGGCCAGGACGGTATAGCAAGTGCGCACGTCGTCGACGATGATGCGCAAGGCATGGATATCGTAGAGATCGGAGAAATCCAGCCCTTTGATCTGCATCTTGTTCCAGATGCTGTAGATGTGCTTGGGCCGGCCGGAGATCTCGGCCTGCACTCCATTGGCCTGGAGATCCCGCCGCAATTGCGCGATGGCGTTGGCGATGAAGGCTTCGCGGCCTGCTCGTTTGTCGTCCAGCAGGCTGGCGATCTCTTTGTAGCGCACAGGCTCCAGGAACCGGAAGGCCAGGTCTTCGAGTTCCCATTTGATCTGCCACACCCCCAGCCGGCTGGCCAGCGGCGCGTACAGATCGAGGGTTTCGAGCGCGAGTGGCCGCTCCGGCGGCTGCTTGGCGCCGGCATGCCAACGCAGGGTTTGCAAGCGCGACGCGAGGCGCATCAGCACGATGCGAAGGTCGGCCGCCATGGCCAGCATCATCTTGCGGGTTTTTTCGACTTGCGGGGTTTCTCCCTGGCGATGCAGCTCGCCGGACTCGCGCGTGGCCATTGCGACCCGCACCAGGGCGTGGTAGCCGCGCACCAATTGCGCGACCTCGTCGCCAAAGAGATGGGCCAGCGGATCGAGCTTGCCGCGCGACGCCTGGCCCCACTCGGCTTCGGGCGTATTGGCGATCAGCGCGGCGGCGCGCGTGGTGGCGTCGGTATTCAGGTTGGCGAGGATCAGCACCGTACCCGCCGCGTGCGAGGCCATCGCCTCGCCATCGCCAGCGGCGGCAAAGCGGGAAATGGCCCACTCCAGGGCGTGGTCGACGAGCGTGGAGGCCTGGTGATCGAGCCCGGCCAATGCGGCGGAGCGCCATTCGGCATTGAAGCCGGCGTTGATCGATTGCACTGCTGTCATGAAGATCCGCCTAACGAGGCTGGCGGCTGCGGCCACCCCCGACGATGAAAGAAAGTTTCCTTTCACATGAAACGCCGGACAACTTTAGCATTTCTGCCAGAGGCGCCGCGCCGTTTGGCGCCGCCAAGGTATCCGGGAGGGTCCGCCGTGGCGCGTGCCGGCCGCCGCGCGCCATATGCAGTATGCTGCGGCCGGACACTTCATCAAGGAGCACCGATGCTGCGCTGGTTGACCGGCCGCGGCGCTAGCCCGCGAGCCGTGGAGCGGCAGGCCGAAACCCTCACGGGCGAAGTGTGGCACGCCACGCTCGAACGGCATGATTTCCTTGCCGGCCTGACCGCCGGCGAGTCGGAAGCGCTGCGCCAGCGCACGGCCTGGCTGCTGGCCAGCAAAACCTTCAGCGCCGCCCAAGGCCTGGAGCTGACCGATACCGTACGCTTGTCGATCGCGGTGCAGGCCGCCCTGCCCATCTTGGCTCTGGAGCCGGAGCGCTACGAAGGCTGGACCGAGATTATCGTCTATCCGGAAGGATTCCTCATTCCCCGCCAGGAGGTGGATGAGGCGGGCGTCGTGCATGAATATATGCAGGAAGCCGCCGGCGAGGCCTGGGACGGCGGGCCGCTGATACTGTCCTGGCACGACATCGACCAGGCCGAGGGTGACATGAACGTGGTGATCCACGAATTCGCGCACAAGCTCGATCTGCATCACGGGCCGGCCGATGGCCAGCCCGATCTGTCGCGGCACCCCGAGCTCCGCCCCCGACGATGGCGTCAGGTGCTGGAACAGTCGTTCACGAGTTTCCAGCGTGCGCTGGAGGCGGTGGAAGCCGCCATCCCGCACGACGTGGATCCCGAAAGCGAGGCGGCCGACGCCTGGTATGGCCAGTTGCCGCTCGATCCCTACGCCGCCACCGATCCCGCCGAATTTTTTGCAGTCAGTTCGGAAGCGTTTTTCGTGGCGCCTCGTGGCCTGGTGGAATTGCTGCCGGATTGGTACGAGCTGTTGGCCGGCTTTTACCGCCAGGACCCCTGGCGGCGATGGCGCGACTACGTCGACTCGACCAATATGGCTTCCGCATCCGCAGCGGGCCGGCTGACACCCGGTAGCTGACAATCGGCGATCGCCTCGAGCAGGGCCTGGATCGCCTGCAGGCGCGGAAAGCTCTTGCGCCACACCAGTACGACACGACGAGTGGGGACCGGTGGATCCAACGACAAATACTGTAGGAGATCGCCGGGTTTGCGCTCTTCGGGAATGGAAGCGGCGGGCAAGACGGTGATGCCGATGCCGGCCGCCACCATGTGGCGTATGGTTTCGAGCGACGAGCCCTCGAAAGTGCGCTGCATGCCGTCGCTGGTGGGCGAAAAACGCGCCAGTTCGGGGCAGACTTCGAGCACCTGATCGCGAAAGCAGTGACCGCTGCCGAGCAGCAGCATGGTTTGCTCTTTGAGTTCGTCGGCCGTGACCGACTCGCGCTCGGCCCAGGGATGATGGCGCGGCACGGCCACCACGAAAGGCTCGTCGTACAGCGGCTCGACGGCCAGGCCGCTGTCGGCCAGCGGCAGCGCCATGATGGCGCAGTCGAGTTCGCCCTGGCGGAGCAGTTCGAGCAGCCGGTGGGTGAAGTTTTCTTGCAGCAGTAAAGGCATCTGCGGCACCCGCTCGATCAGCAAAGGCATCAGGCGCGGCAACAGGTAGGGGCCCACGGTGTAGATCACGCCGAGACGCAGCGGGCCGGACAGCGGATCATGGCCCTGGCGCGCGATCTCCTTCAGGTTGGCGCTTTCTTCGAGCACTTTCTGCGCCTGGACGATGATGCGTTCGCCGATCGGCGTAATGCTGATCTCGTTGCCCCCGCGTTCGAACAGCACCACGCCTAGCTCCTCTTCCAGCTTGCGGATCGCCACCGACAGCGTGGGCTGGCTGACGAAGCAGCTTTCGGCGGCGCGGCCAAAATGGCGTTCGCGCGCGACGGCAACGATGTACTTGAGTTCGGTCAGGGTCATAAGCGCTCAGGCTCGCAAAAAATCCTCCCGGCCGCGCGCCCAGCGTTCCAGATGAGCGGCCACAGCATCGGGATGATACTCCCGCAGCTCGGTGGCGCATTCGCGGGCGCGCTCCACGATCGCCGAATCGCCTTCGAGATCGGCGAAACGCAGCAGTTCGGTGCCGGATTGGCGCACGCCGAGAAACTCGCCGGGACCGCGCAGTTCGAGATCGCGCTGCGCGATGACGAAGCCGTCCTGGGTTTCGTGCAGGCAGCGCAGGCGTTCCTTGGCCAGCATGGACAAGGGCGATTGATACAACAGCACGCACGCCGACTGGTGGCTGCCGCGCCCCACCCGCCCGCGCAATTGATGCAACTGCGCCAGGCCGAAGCGCTCGGCGTGTTCGATGACCATGAGAGTGGCGTTGGGCACGTCCACGCCGACCTCGATCACGGTGGTCGCCACCAGCAGATCGAGTTCGCCGGCCTGAAAAGCCTGCATCACCGCGGCCTTGTCGGCCGACGGCAGCTTGCCGTGTACCAGGCCCACCCGGACGTCGGGCAAAGCCTGGCGCAAGACGTCGTAGGTGTCCACCGCGGTTTGCAGCTGCAGGGCCTCGCTTTCTTCCACCAAGGGGCATACCCAATAGGCCTGGCGGCCGTCGCGCACCGCCTGCCGGATGCGGGCCATGATCTCGTCGCGCCGCGCATCGCTCGCCAGCTTGGTGATGACCGGAGAGCGGCCCGGCGGGAGTTCGTCGATGGTGGACACATCGAGGTCGGCGAATACCGTCATGGCGAGTGTGCGCGGAATGGGGGTGGCCGACATCATCAACTGGTGAACCGCCAGCCCGGGATCGCCGGACTTTTGACGCAATGCCAAACGCTGGCCCACGCCGAACCGATGCTGTTCGTCGGAAATCGCCAGGCCCAGCCGATGAAATTGCACGGTGTCCTGGATCAAGGCCTGCGTGCCCACCACCAATTGCGCCCGGCCTTCGGCGATGGCGGCCAGCGCCTCGCGCCTGGCCCGAACGCCCAGGCTGCCCGACAGCCAGCTGAGTTCCACGCCAAGCGGCTGGAGCCAGCCACGCAGCTTATGCCAGTGCTGCTCGGCCAGGATCTCGGTGGGGGCCATCAAGGCCACCTGCACACCATGATCGATGGCCTGTGCGGCGGCCAACGCCGCCACCACCGTTTTGCCGCTGCCCACGTCGCCCTGCAGCAGGCGCTGCATGGGATGATGCTGGCCGAGATCGCCACCGATTTCGGCGACCACCCGGCGCTGCGCCGGTGTCAGGGCAAACGGCAAGGCGGCCAGCAGACGGGCCGCCAGCCCCTCACCCGGCTGCGCCGGCAAGGGCAAAGCCCGCTGCGCGCGGCGCCGCGCGCGGGCCTCGGCCAAAGAAAGCTGCTGGGCCAGCAACTCATCGAACTTGATCCGCTGCCAGGCGGGATGGTGGTGTTCCAGAAGTTCGCCCTGCGCCACGCCGGCGGGCGGCTGGTGCAGCGTCCGGATCGCCTCGGCGAAAGTCGGCAGCGCCAAGCGCGCGCGCATCGCTTCGGGCAGGGTTTCGGCGAGATCGGCCACCGCCAGTGCTTCGCCGATCAGGCGTCGCAGGGTGGGCTGGGGCAGGCCCTGGGTCGTGGGATAAACCGGCGTGAGCGTATCCGGCAGCTCGGTTCCGGCGCGGGTCACGCGCGGGTGGATCATTTCCAGCCCGAACAGGCCGCCGCGTGGCTCGCCCAGCACCCGCACCTGCTGGCCGACGGCCAGCTGCGCGTGCTGGCTGGGATAGAAGTTGAGAAATCGCAGACCGAGACGGCCGGTGTCGTCTGCCAGCGTGGCCACCAATTGCCGCCTGGGCCGCAGCTGCACCTCGGACTGCACGACGCGTCCTTCCGCCTGCGCCTCGCGCCCTGGCCGCAGCGAGCCGATGGGCGTCAGCGAGGTTTCGTCTTGATAGCGCAGCGGCAGGTGCAGGATGAAGTCCTGCGTGGACCGCAGCCCGAGCTTGGCCAGCTTGCGCTGGGTGGGCGTTTCGGCCTTGGCCACGCCGCGCTATACCGCGATGACGGCCTCGACCTCGAACTGGGCGCCCTTGGGCAGGCTGGCCACCCCGACGGTCGAGCGCGCCGGGAACGGCTGCGGCAAGGTCTCGGCCATGATGGCGTTGGCGGTGGCGAACTGCTCGAGATCGGTGAGAAACAGCGTGAGCTTGACGATGTTGTCGAGCGTGCCGCCGGCCGCCTGGATGACCGCCGCCATGTTGGCGAACGACTGCCGCACCTGGGCGGAGAAATCGTCGGACACCAGGACACCGGTGGCCGGCACCAGGCCGATCTGGCCCGACAAAAACACCAGGCGCGCCTGGGCCGGCAACGATACGGCCTGGGAGTAAGGACCCACCGCGGCCGGAGCGGCGTCGGTATGGACAATGGTTTTGCTCATGAAGCCTCCGGACAGCGGCGCGACTGCCGCCGCGCCGCAATGAGAAATTAGAGCTCGCCCAGCGCGATGCGCAGCATGCGGCGCAATGGCTCGGCGGCGCCCCACAGGAGCTGGTCGCCCACGGTGAAGGCGCTGAGATACTCGGGGCCCATCGCCTGTTTGCGCAAGCGGCCCACCGGGATCTGCAACGTGCCGGTGACGGCCACGGGCGTGAGCTCGGTCATGGAGGCTTCGCGCGTGTTGGCTACGACTTTGGCCCAGGGGTTGTTGTTGCGCAGCATGTCGGTGATCTCGTCGAGCGGCACATCGCGCTTGAGCTTGATCGTGAGCGCCTGGCTGTGACAGCGCATGGCGCCGATGCGCACGCACAGGCTGTCGATGGGGATCGCCGGCGCCCCGCCCTCGCGGCCGCGACCGAGGATCTTGTTGGTTTCGGCGCCGCCCTTCCATTCTTCGCGCGACATGCCGTTGCCAAGATCTTTGTCGATCCAGGGGATGAGATTGCCCGCCAGCGGCACGCCGAAGTGCTCGTGCGGCAAGTCGCCGCTTTGCTGCAGGCCCAGCACGCCGCGATCGATCTCGAGGATGGCCGACGACGGGTCGTCGAGCAGACCCTTGACGTGCTGGTTGATGAGGCCGAACTGGGTGAGCAGCTCACGCATGTGCTGCGCGCCGCCACCCGAGGCCGCCTGGTAGGTCATGGCCGTCATCCACTCGACCAGATCGTGCTCGAACAGCCCGCCCAGACCCATCAGCATGCAGCTGACGGTGCAATTGCCGCCCACGAAGGCACGCACGCCGGAGTTCAGGGCTTCGTCGATCACCTTGCGGTTGACCGGATCGAGCACGATGACGGCGTCGTCTTTCATGCGCAGCGTACTGGCCGCATCGATCCAGAGGCCGTTCCAGCCGGCTGCGCGCAGCTTGGGATACACCTCGCTGGTGTAGTCGCCGCCTTGCGCGGTAACGATGATCGGCAGCTTCTTCAGGGCCTCGATGTCGAAGGCATTTTGCAAGGGGCCCGCGCCTGTGGCCCACGAGGGCGCGGCGCCGCCGGCATTGCTGGTGGAGAAGAAAACCGGCTCGATGAAGCGGAAGTCGTTTTCGTCGCGCATGCGCTGCATGAGCACGGAGCCGACCATGCCGCGCCAACCAACCAAACCAACTGCTTGACTCATGATGTTCAATCCTTTTTCAGTGCCCGCAGGACGGCGTCGCCCATCTCCTGCGTGCCGACACGCGTGGTGCCGGGCTCATGGATGTCGGCGGTGCGCAGGCCCTCGGCCAGGACGCGCTTGACCGCGTTCTCGATGCGGTCGGCCGCCTCGCCCAGGTCGAGCGAGTAGCGCAACAGCATGGACGCCGACAGGATGGTGGCCAGCGGGTTCGCCAGGTTCTGCCCCGCGATGTCGGGCGCCGAACCATGGCTGGGTTCGTACAGGCCCTGCCCCGCTTCGTTGAGCGAGGCCGAGGGCAGCATGCCGATGGAGCCGGTGAGCATGGCGGCTTCATCGGAGAGAATGTCGCCGAACAGATTGCCGGTGACGATCACGTCGAACTGGCGCGGCGCCCGCACCAATTGCATGGCGGCGTTATCGACGTACATATGGCTGAGCTCGACATCGGGATAGTCGCGGGCTACGTCGATCACGATATCGCGCCAGAACTGCGAGGTTTCGAGGACGTTGGCCTTGTCGACGCTGCACAGCTTGCGGTTGCGCTTGCGCGCGGTCTCGAAGCCGATGCGCGCGATGCGGCGGACCTCGGTTTCGGCGTAGCGCATGGTATCGAAGCCCTCGCGCTCGCCTGCGAACGGGCCGTCGGGAGCGCTGCGCACGCCGCGTGGCGAACCAAAGTAGATATCGCCGGTGAGTTCGCGCACGATGACGATATCGAGGCCGGAGACGATCTCGGGCTTGAGCGACGAGGCGTTGGCCAATTCGGGATACAGAATGGCCGGCCGCAGATTGGCAAACAAACCCAGCGCCTTGCGCAGGCCCAGAATCGCTTGCTCGGGCCGCAGCTCGCGCGCCAGGGAATCGTACTGGAAGTCGCCCACGGCCCCGAACAGAATGGCCTTGGCGCGCTTGGCCAGCTCGAGCGTGGTGGGCGGCAGCGGATGGCCATGCTTGGCATAGGCCGCGCCGCCGACCGGCTCGGTTTCGAAGGCGAGATCCAGATCGAGCGCGGTGAGCACGCGCTGGGCCTGTTCGACGATTTCGGGGCCGATGCCGTCGCCCGGCAGAACTGCGATGAGATGCGTCATGTGCGTAGAAGAAGAACCAGGGATCAGAGGCTGACCGGCCGCGACGTCAGCCAGCCGTGCCGCGCCAGGCGTTCGGCCTCGAAGGCGCGGATCGCGTCGGCGTTTTGCAGGGTGAGGCCGATCTCGTCGAGGCCATTCAGCAGACAGTGCTTGCGAAAGGCCGTGATGTCGAAACCATGCTCATGGCCATCGGCGGTGATAACCACCTGGCGTTCGAGATCGATGCGCAGCTGATAGCCCACGTGCGCCTTGACTTCGTCGAACAGGCGGGACACCACGAGTTCGGACAGCACGATCGGCAGCAGCCCGGTCTTGTAGCAGTTATTGAAGAAGATATCGGCGAACGACGGCGCGATGACGGCGCGGAAGCCATATTGCTGGAGGGCCCACGGCGCATGCTCGCGGCTGGAACCGCAACCGAAATTCTGGCGCGCGAGCAGAATGGTGGCACCCTGGTAGCGCGGCTGGTTGAGCACGAAATCCGGATTGAGCGGCCGGCGGGAATTATCCATCCCCGGCTCGCCGTGATCGAGATAGCGCAGTTCGTCGAACAAGTTGGGGCCGAAGCCGGTGCGCTTGATCGACTTGAGGAACTGCTTGGGAATGATCAGGTCGGTGTCGACGTTCTCGCGATCGAGCGGGGCCACCAGCCCTTCGTGTACGGTGAATGCCTGCATGACGGACTCCTTTAGCGCAGCGTGCGCACGTCGACGAAGTGACCCGCGATCGCGGCGGCGGCGGCCATCGCCGGGCTGACCAGGTGGGTGCGGCCGCCCTGCCCCTGCCGTCCCTCGAAATTGCGGTTGGAGGTGGAGGCACAGCGCTCGCCCGGCTCCAGGCGATCGGCGTTCATGGCCAGGCACATCGAGCAGCCCGGATCGCGCCATTCGAAACCCGCAGCCAGAAAGATTTTGTCCAGCCCTTCGCGTTCGGCCTGGGCCTTGACCAAGCCCGAGCCCGGCACCACCATCGCCAGCTTGACGTTCGATGCCACGCGCTTGCCCTGGGCCACCTCGGCGGCGGCGCGGAGGTCTTCGATGCGCGAGTTGGTGCATGAGCCGATGAAAACCTTATCGATGCGGATGTCGGTCATCGGGGTATTGGGCTTGAGACCCATGTACTCGAGCGCGCGTTCCATGCCGGAACGCTTGACGTCGTCTTTTTCGCGGTCGGGATCGGGAACCCGCGCGGTAACGGACACCACCATCTCGGGCGAAGTGCCCCAGGTGACTTGCGGCGTGATGTCGGCGGCGTTGATTTCGACCACGTGGTCGAAGTGCGCGCCGGGATCGCTGTGCAAGGTACGCCAGTAGGCCACGGCCTGGTCCCAGGCGGCGCCCACCGGCGAGTACGGCCGGCCCCGCAGGTACTCGATGGTTTTGTCGTCGACGGCCACCAGGCCCGAGCGCGCCCCGGCCTCGATCGCCATATTGCAGACGGTCATCCGGCCCTCGATGGACAGTTCGCGGATGGTGCTGCCGGCGAACTCGATGGTACAGCCGGTGCCGCCCGCCGTGCCGATGACGCCGATGACGTGCAGGACGAGATCCTTGGCCGTGCAGCCGCGCGGCAGGGGGCCTTCGACCCTGACCAGCATGTTGCGGTTTTTCTTGGCCACCAGGGTTTGCGTGGCGAGCGCGTGCTCGACCTCGGAGGTGCCGATGCCGAAGGCGAGCGCGGCCATGGCGCCATGCGTGCTGGTGTGCGAATCGCCGCAGACCACCGTCATGCCCGGCAACGTGGCACCCTGTTCGGGCCCGATCACGTGCACGATGCCCTGCCGCATGTCGTTCATGCGGAACTCGGTGATGCCGTAGGCCTCGCAATTGGCGTCGAGGGTTTCGACCTGCAGGCGCGAGACGGGATCTTCGATGCCTTCGTCGCGATTGATGGTGGGCACGTTGTGATCGGCCACCGCGAGGTTGGCCGCCACGCGCCAGGGCTTGCGCCCGGCCAGGCGCAGGCCTTCGAACGCCTGGGGACTGGTGACTTCGTGCACTAGGTGCCTGTCGATATAGAGCAGGCAGGTGCCGTCGTCGTCCTGGCGGACGACATGGTCATTCCATAATTTGTCGTACAGCGTCTGGGCCATGGCTAACCTCGAGGCGATGCCAGCCGCAGGCCGGCAGACTCGCCGATGGTGAAAATCGATGGGAATCATTGATTATGCCATAGGCGATAGCCTTGGCCGCCTGCCTGGGGCGCACGCGATCACGTCGTCCATGGATCGAGCAGCCGCAGGCCGAGGCCCGCGAAATCCCGGGTGTTGCGCGTGACCAGCCAACGAAATTCAAGGCTCCGCCACGTCGGTATGCCAGTAACGCCGCGCATGTTGCCTCCAGGGCTTCACGTCCAAGCCTTCGCTCGTCGAGTTCACGATCACCGCGCCGTGGCTGGCGCTGCTCAGGACCCGCGCCCCCGATTCCCGCCAGCGCCGCACGACCTCCGGCCGGGGATGGCCGAAGCGGCTGAGGTAGCCGGCCTGCGCGATCGCCACCTTCGCCTCGGCGGCGGACACCCAAGGCGGCGTTGAAGACGTGCTGGAACCGTGGTGGGGCATCAGGACGACATCGGCGGCGAAGTCCAGGCCCTGCTCCACCATCCACCGCTCCTGGGCCGCCTCGATGTCGCCGGGCAGCAAGGCGGCGTGCCACCAGCCCTGCACCCGCAGGACGCAACTGGTGGCATTGCCGTGAGGCTTGCCGGCTTGTGGCTCGGGTGGCGTCGTTTCGGGATTCCAGGCGCCGGCCCCAGGGCTCCCGGCCGGATGCAGCACCCGGAACGAAACTCCATCGAGTTGCCAGCCCTGGCCGGCCCGGCAGGCCGCGCGTGGCGGCGTGGCGTTGGCGGACGACGGCAAAAACCGGGAGGTGGCGCCCTCGCCCTCGCCCTCGCCCTCGCCCTCGCCCTCGCCCTCGCCCCGGCGCGGCGCGGCCCGGCCCACCGGTTGGGCCCCCGACCCGGGCAACGCCTGCGCCCGCAAGCGCCTCACCGGCACGCGGCGCAACAGACTCGCCACCCCGCCGGCATGATCGGCGTCGCCGTGAGACACCACGAGGTCGTCTATCCGCCGCCAGCCACGGGCCCGCAGGTGCGGCCAGACGACACGGTCGCCCGCATCGCTCTCGCGGCCCAGGGGCGGGCCGGTATCGAATACCACCACATGGCGCCGGGTTTCGATCACGATGGCCGAGCCCTGGCCGACGTCCAGTGCGGCAAGCCGCCATTCGCCGTCGCGGGGCCGGGCCGGCTGATAGAAGAACAAGGGCAGCAGCAGACTCCAGCCCAGCCACCGGGCGGGCAGGCCCGCCGGCAGCAAGGCGTACACGCAGCCCGCCAGCGCCAGCAGGCCCAGCGGCCAAGGCGGCGCCGCCACCGGCCATACCGCCCAGTCCGCCTCCGCCATCCAGGCCACCGGTACCATCATCCAACGGAATATCCGTTCGGCCAGCCAGGCGCTGCCTTGGCCCAGCCAGACTAGCCCCGGCCAGGGCGAGAACAGCATGCCCAGCAACGCCAGGGGTGTTACCAGAAAGCTGACCACGGGTATCGCCAGGGCGTTGGCGAGCGGCGAGGCCAGCGACACCTCGTGGAACTGCAACGCCAGCATCGGCACCAGCGCGACGGTCATCGCACCTTGCACCAGGGCTGCCGCAATCAGTGCGCGGCGCCAGGGTGGGCCCTGGCGCCGCCGCCAGCGGCCGCTCCCCAGCAGCATCAGCACCGCCACCGCGCCGAACGACAGCCAGAAGCCCGGCGACATCACGGCCCAGGGATCCAGGGCCAGGATGATCCAGGCCGCCAGCGGCAACAGCCGCGAGGCGCTGATCGGCAAGCGCAGCACCGCCGCCATGCCCACGGTGGCCAGCATGAAGAAAGTGCGCTGGGCCGGCACGCCCCAGCCCGCCACCAGGCAGTACAGCCAGGCCGCGAGCAAGGCGACGATGGCGCCCGCGGTGCGGGCGGGGCCGTATTCCGGCAACGGTAATCCCCGCCAGGACCCTCGTTTCCAGAGCCAGAGCGCGGCGGCGCCCGCCAGGCCGGCCAGCAAGGTGACGTGCAGGCCACTGATGGACACCAGGTGAATGATGCCGGTACGGCTGAACACCTCCCAATCGGAGGCCGGCACGCTGGCCTGATCGCCCAGCGCCAGGGCGATCACCACCGGACCATAGCGGGCGTCGCCCAGGGCGTTGCGCAAGGCGCGGCGCAGCTGATAGCGCGCGCGCTCCACGGCAACACCGGCGCCGGCCCAGGCGGGCCGGGCCAGCAGGACGGGTTCGCCGCGCACGGTGGCGCGAGCGCGCAAGCCGCGCTCGAACATCCAGGCCTCGGCGTCGAACGCCCGCGGATTGCGGGGGCCATGAGGCCGCTTGAGCACCACGGCCGCGCTATAGACATCGCCCGGCACCAGTTCGGGTATGCCGCCTTCGGCAGGCGCCGGCCAGCCCAGCCATAGCTGCCTGGGCACGCCCGCGACGGGGCTGTGGAGCACCGTGGCTTCGGCCCGCTGGAACGAGTCGTCGCCGACGGCCAGGCTGTCGAGCCGCAAAGTGAGGCGTGTGACGAAATTTTCGTGGCGCACGTCGAGTGCCTGGACCAGACGCTCGTCGGCTCGCCAAACCGTGTAGCTGGCGCCCAGGACGATCATCCAGAGCAGCCAGGCCAGCATGAATAATCCGCGGCCGGCGCGGAGCCGGCGGGAGTTCGCCCCGGCCTGCCCGTACCGGCGCCGCAGCCAGATGCCTACCGCCATCGTCACTCCCGCTCCGGCGACAGCGGCCAGCGGCGGCAGGGCCGATGCCCCCAGGGCGGCTCCCAATTGCACTCCGCCGCTGCCGGCCATCATCGCCAACAACGTGCTCCGGCCTTTCATCGACCCCCCTTTGCCACGCCTTCCCGCGTCTCTTGGCCAAGCTAACGCGGAGCGGGCCGATGCCGGCGCCGCTGTGACGCCCGTTACCCATCATGGCCGCCGTGACCCCGCGGGGGTAGCGCGCTAAAATGACGGGTCGATTTCACAGCTTTCATATAACGGGGTTTTATGGCGGGACACTCGAAATGGGCCAATATCCAGCACCGTAAAGGTCGCCAGGATGCCAAACGGGGCAAGCTCTGGACCAAGATCATCCGTGAGATCACTGTGGCGGCGCGCGCGGGAGGGCCGGATCCCGACACCAACCCGCGCCTGCGCTTGGCGTGGGACAAAGCCACCGACGCCAACATGCCCAAAGACAACATCCAGCGCGCCATCGCCCGCGGCGCCGGCAGCGGCGACGGCGACAACTACGACGAAATCCGCTACGAGGGCTACGGCATCGGCGGGGCCGCGATCATCGTCGATTGCATGACCGACAACCGCACCCGCACGGTGGCGGAAGTCCGGCACGCCTTTGCCAAGAACGGCGGCAACCTCGGCCAGGATGGGTCGGTCGTTTTCATGTTCAAGCACTGCGGGCAGTTCCTGTTCGCCCCGGGCACCTCCGAAGACGCCGTGATGGAAGCCGGCCTTGAGGCGGGCGCCGACGATATCCAGACCGACGACGACGGCGTGATCGAAGTCACTTGCGCGCCGGGCGACTACGCCGGCCTCAAGAAGGCCTTCGCCGAAGCCGGCCTCAAAGCCGAGGAAGACGGCATCGTGATGAAGCCCGAGAACGAAACCGTGCTTGCCGGCGAAGACGCGCAGCGCATGCAGAAGCTGCTCGATGCCCTCGAAGGCCTGGACGACGTACAAGAGGTCTACACCAACGCCATTCTCGAACTCGACGACTGAGCGCCGCGGCGGCCCCCAAAGGGCCGCCACCGCTCAGTCCACTGCCCGGCAGCCCGCGACTTTTCCTTTTCTTTTTTGACCACTCATCATGCGTATCCTGATCATCGGCTCCGGCGGCCGCGAACATGCCCTGGCCTGGCGACTGGCCCAGTCGAGCCGAGTCGAAACCGTGTTCGTTGCGCCCGGCAACGGCGGCACCGCTCGCGATGCCGCCTTGCGCAACGTCGCCCTCACCGACCCTGTCGAACTCGCCGACTTCGCCCGGCGTGAAAAAATCGACCTCACCGTGGTCGGGCCCGAAGCGCCGCTGGCCGCGGGCGTGGTCGATCGTTTCCGCGAACACGGCCTGCGCATCTTCGGCCCCACCCAGGCCGCGGCCCAGCTCGAGAGCTCCAAGGATTACGCCAAGCGGTTCCTGGTGCGGCACGACATTCCCACCGCGCGCCATCAAACCTTCACCGAGCCTGCCGCGGCGCATGCCTATGTCGACGAGCAAGGCGCGCCCATCGTGATCAAGGCCGACGGCCTCGCGGCCGGCAAGGGCGTGGTGGTGGCCGATACCACCGCCGAAGCCCACGCGGCGATCGATGCCATGCTGGGTGACGGCAGCCTGGGCGCGGCCGGCGCCCGCGTGGTGATCGAAGAATGCCTGGTTGGCGAAGAAGTCAGCTTCATCGTCATGTGCGACGGCCAGCACGTTCTGCCGCTGGCCACCAGCCAAGACCACAAGCGCCTGCTGAACGGCGACCAGGGCCCCAACACCGGCGGCATGGGCGCCTATTCGCCCGCGCCCCTGGTCACGCCGCAACTGCACAATCGCATCATGCGCGAGGTGATTCTGCCCACCGTCCAGGGCATGAAGAACGACGGCGTGCCCTATTCCGGCTTCCTGTATGCGGGCCTGATGATCTCGCCGGCCACCGCCGACAAGCCGGCCGGCATCAAGGTGCTGGAGTTCAATTGCCGCATGGGCGACCCCGAAACCCAGCCCATTCTGATGCGACTCAAGGGCGACTTCCTGCGCGTGATGGAGCACGCCGTCAATGGCACTCTCGATCAGGCCGAGATCGACTGGGACCGCCGCAGCGCCCTGGGCGTGGTCATGGCCGCCGCCAACTACCCCGCCACGCCGCGCGCCGGCGATGTGATCGACGGGCTGCCGGCCGATCATCCCGACTGCATGGTGTTCCACGCCGGCACCGTCCTCGACGCCGATGGCAAGGTCCGCACCGCGGGCGGCCGGGTGCTCTGCGTGACCGCGCTGGGCGATTCCGTCAAGCTCGCCCAGCAGCGCGCCTACCAGGCGGTGGACCAGATCCGATTCGCCGGTGCCCAGGTACGGCGCGATATCGGTTGGCGCGCCATCAAACCCACCGGTTCCCACCCATGAATACCGAGCTTGCTTCGCGCCACGCCGAGCTGCGTGAGTACTTCACGGGGCTGCAGGCCGCCATCGTCGGCGGTCTCGAGGCCGCCGGCGGCGCCACGTTCCGCACCGATATCTGGGAGCGGGCCGAAGGCGGCGGCGGCATCTCGCGCCTGATCGAGGATGCCGAGCTGTTCGAGCGGGCGGGGGTATTGTTCAGCGACGTCCGGGGCCAAACCTTGCCGCCCTCCGCCACCGCGCAGCGCCCTCAACTGGCGGGCCGGCCCTGGCAGGCCATGGGTGTGTCGCTGGTCCTGCATCCGCGCAATCCCTATATCCCCACCGTCCACATGAACGTTCGCGCCTTCGTGGCGGGCGACGTCTTCTGGTTCGGTGGCGGGATGGATCTCACGCCGTATTATCCCTTCGAAGACGATGCCCGCCACTTCCATCAAGTGTGCGCGCGGGCGCTGGCGCCGCACGGCAGCCATTACTACCACCGCTTCAAAACCTGGTGCGATGAGTATTTCTATCTCAAGCACCGCCAGGAAACCCGGGGCGTGGGCGGCATTTTCTTCGACGATCTCGACGAAGGCGGCTTCGAGGCGGCGTTTGCCCTTACCCGCGACGTCGGCAATGCCTTCCTGCCGGCCTACCTGCCCATCGTGGAACGCCGCCGCGAATCGCCCTATGGCGAGCGCGAGCGCGACTTCCAGGCCTACCGCCGCGGCCGCTACGTCGAGTTCAACCTGGTCTTCGACCGGGGCACGCTGTTCGGCCTCCAGTCGGGCGGGCGCACCGAATCGATCCTGATGTCGATGCCACCGCTTGCGCGCTGGCGGTATTGCTACGAGCCCGAGCCCGGCTCGCCCGAGGCTCGCCTCTCCGAGTTTCTGGTACCCCGTTCATGGGTGTAGCCGAGTCGCCCCTTGTTCGCCGGCGGCTCGGCTTGCTCGGCGGCAGTTTCGACCCGGTTCACCATGCCCACCTCGAGCTGGCCCGCGCCGCGCACCAGCAGTTGGCGCTCGACCAAGTGCTCTGGCTGCCGGCCCGACGACCCTGGCAGCGCAGCCCCCTGGGCGCCGCAGCCGAGCATCGGCTGGCCATGCTGCGCCTGGCCCTGGCGAACGAGCCCGGCATGACGATCCTCACCCTTGAACTGGAGCGCGCCGGGCCAACCTATACCGCCGACACCCTGGCCGAACTGGGGGCCGGCGACGATCCGTCGACGGAATACGTCTGGTTTTTGGGCAGCGATCAACTTCGCAACTTCTGCACCTGGGAGCGCTGGCCCGAGATCGTGCGTCGCGTACGATTGGCCGTGGCAAGACGCCCGGAACACGATGTGCTGCCCCCCCTGGAGCTGGCCGAGCGCCTCGAAGCCCAGGGCTCGCCGCTACTCACCATCGAATTCCCGCCCCTGGCCATCTCGGCCACCGAAATCCGTCGCCGCGTGGCCGCCGGCCAGCCGATCGAGGCTTGCACGCCGCCCGCGGTGGCCGACTACATCCACCAGCATCAGCTTTATCGCTCCTCACCAACTGCCTGAACGTCATGGACATCAGAAAACTGCAACGAGCCGTCATCGACGCCCTGGAAGACGTCAAGGCCCAGGACATCAAGGTCTTCAATACCACCGAACTCACCAGTCTGTTCGATCGCGTCGTGATCGCCACCGCCACCTCGAACCGGCAAACCCGGGCGCTGGCCAGCCACGTCAAAGAGCGGGCCGGCAAGATCGGCGCAACCGTGGTGGCCACTGAAGGCGAGGCCACCGGCGAGTGGGTGCTGGTCGATCTCGGCGACATCGTCGTCCACATCATGCAGCCGGCCATTCGCCAGTACTACGCCCTTGAAGAAGTCTGGGGCGGCAAGCCGGTGCGGGTCAAGCTGGCGCCATCGTCCACCGCCACCGGCTTGAGCGGATGAGATTGATCCTGGCCGCCGTCGGCACCCGTATGCCCGATTGGGTAACGACGGGCTATCAGGAATACGCCCGCCGCCTCCCGGCGGATTGCCCCCTGGAGCTGCGCGAAGTCAAAGCCGAGCCCAGGGCGGGGGGCCGCACAGCCGCGCAGCTGATGCAGGCCGAAGCCCGACGTCTCGAGGCCGCGCTGCCGGCCTCGTGCCAACGCGTGGCGCTGGACGAGCGCGGCCGCGACTGGACCACCCAGGATCTGGCGCAGGCCCTGGAGCGCTGGCGGGCCGACGGCCGCGACGTGGCCTTCCTGATCGGCGGCGCCGATGGCCTCGAGCCCGTCCTCAAGCAGGGCTGCGAGCAACGCCTGCGTTTATCTTCGCTTACCCTGCCCCACGCGATGGTACGGGTTTTGCTGGCCGAACAGCTCTACCGGGCCTGGTCCATCCTGCACAACCATCCATACCACCGGGCATAATCGCACCATGACCGCAATTTACCTGGCTTCCCGCAGCCCGCGCCGCCACGAGCTGCTCACACAGATGCGCGTGCCCCACGACGTGCTGGTGCTGCCCTCGGCGCCGGGCGACGACGAGCCCCGACTGTCCGGCGAGTCGCCCGCCGATTACGTCAGTCGCACCGCCCGCGACAAAGCCCTGAAAGGCGTCGTCGCCATCCGCAAGCGCGGCCTGGCCCCGCGTCCCATCCTCGCGGCCGACACCACGGTCATCCTCGGCAACGACGTGCTCGGCAAGCCCGCCGACCGCGGCGATGCCGCACGGATGCTGCAGCAGCTTTCCGGTGCGCGACACGAAGTCCGCACCGCCCTCGCACTCGCCCACGGCGATGCCCTGCACGAGGACGTTTCCAGTACCTGGGTTTGGTTCCGTGCCCTCTCGGCGCGCGACATCCAGCGCTATTGCGACACCAACGAACCCTACGACAAGGCGGGAGCCTACGGGATCCAGGGCCTGGCCGGCGTTTTCGTGGAACGAATCGAAGGCAGTTATACCGGAGTCATGGGCCTGCCCTTGTTCGAAACCGCCCGCCTGCTCGGCCACGCTGGAATTCTCGTGCCATGACCCAGGACATCCTGATCAATATCTCGCCCTTCGAAACCCGGGTCGCCGTCGTCGATCACGGCGCGGTGCAAGAACTGCACGTCGAACGCAGCGCCCACAAAGGCTACGTGGGCAACGTCTATCTCGGTAAAGTGGCACGCGTCTTGCCTGGCATGCAAAGCGCGTTCATCGCCATCGGGCTGGAGCGCGCGGCCTTCCTGCACATCGCCGATATTCGTGAGAACCGTCTCGAACGGGCGGCCGGCACGCCGCCGACACCCATCGAGAAGCTCCTGTTCGAGGGTCAATCGATCAAAGTGCAGGTCATCAAAGACCCGATCGGCACCAAGGGAGCCCGTCTCTCGACCCAGATCAGCCTGGCCGGGCGCCTGCTGGTCTATCTGCCCCACGATCCGCATATCGGCATTTCGCAACGCATCGAAACCGAGACCGAGCGCCAGCGGCTGCGCGACGCCTTGCAGACCCTGCGGCCCGCGGCCGAAACCGGCGGCTACATCGTGCGCACCCAGGCCGAAGGCGCCACCGAAGACGAACTCCGGGCCGATATCGAATACCTCGCCACGCTCTGGGCCACCATCCAGGAAGCCAGCCGCGGCGGTGGCGCGCCGGCCTTGCTGTACGAAGACCTCACCCTCGCCCAACGGGTCTTGCGCGACGTCGTCGGCACCGAGACCCACAGCATCCAGGTCGATTCACGCACCACCCTCGGCCGTCTCCAGGAATGGGCCGCCGTGTATACGCCCAAAGTCGCCGACCGCCTTCAGCACTACGGCGGCGAACGCCCGCTGTTCGACCTCTATCACGTGGACGACGAGATCAACCGCGGCCTGTCCCGCCGTGTCGAGCTCAAGTCCGGCGGTTATCTGATCCTCGACCAGACCGAAGCGCTCACCACCATCGACGTCAACACCGGCGGCTTCGTGGGCGGCCGCAACTTCGACGACACGATCTTCAAGACCAACCTCGAAGCGGCCCAGGCCATCGCCCGCCAGTTGCGCCTGCGCAACCTCGGCGGCATCGTCATCCTGGATTTCATCGACATGGAGAATGCCGAGCACCGCGACGCCGTGCTGGAAGAGCTCAAGCGCAACCTGGCACGCGATCGCACCCGCGTCACCGTCAATGGCTTCACCCAGCTTGGCCTGGTCGAAATGACCCGCAAGCGCACCCGCGAATCGCTGGCCCAGGTGCTCTCCGAGCCTTGCCCCGTTTGCCAGGCCCGCGGCAGCATCAAAACGGCCCGCACCGTGTGCTACGAAATCCTGCGCGAACTCCTGCGCGAGGCCCGGCAGTTCAATCCCCGCGAATTCCGCATCCTGGCCTCGCAGAGCGTCATCGACCTCTTCCTCGAAGAAGAAAGCCAGCACCTGGCGCAAATGGGCGACCTGATCGGCAAGCCGGTGTCGCTGCAGGTGGAAGGCGGTTATAGCCAAGAACAGTACGACATCATTTTGGTATGAGTGTCCGGGCATATCCCGGCGTCTCACCGATGCCCGGATATGCCTGATTTTCCCAGGCAATTCGTCTCACGCCATCTTTTCCCGTCTCCTTGCCTCTCACGGAAAATGATGCGAGGCTTTGCCCTGCGGCAAACCTTCTGTATCGGTCAAGGCGGGAGTGTGGCGTAGCCGCACGAACACCTTGTCAACGGCGTCGGGCACCCCCATACTGCGCGCTGTTCCGGCCATAAGATCCTTTTTCATCTGGCGCCATCCGCCGTCTCGTCGTCTCATGGTCCCTCCGTTCTGGCCGGTGTTCAATCCGTTCAAGGCCGTACGCCGCTCCGGCCGGCAGCGCTGGCGGGGCGCGTTCCCGAAGCCGATTCGGGCGAGTGGCCGCCGCTCCATGCTTTTGTCTCCGTTCGATATTTCCAAGCATCAACCCTTTTCTCCGCGCGAGCGCCGGCGACGGAAGGTGTTGCAGACCCTGGCGCAAAACCGCCCCCTGGCCGAATCGCTGGAGGCGCTGGCGGGGCTCGCCCAAACCGAGGTGCCTGGCTCGGCTGCCTGCATCCTGCTGGTGTCGGCCGATGGCAGCGCCCTGGAGTTTGCCGCGGGCGTGGAGCTGCCCGAGCCTTTGCGCCCCCTCTGCCAATCGCTGGTCTGGGCCGATACCGACGATGCCAACCCGCAGACTTCCAGCGTACGCGAACCCGTGTTCTCCGCCAGTTTGGCGGGCGACCCGTACTGGCATGCCCTTGACGGTGCCGCGCGCGAAGCCGGCCTGCGCTCTTGCTGGACGTTCCCGATCCTCGACGGCTCAGGCACGCTGTTGGGCCTGCTCTCGGTGTTCCAGCGCCCCCTGCCCCGCTTATCGGCGGCGGACTCGAACCCATTGGCCGAGGTCGCGTCGCTGGCCGGCATTGCGATCGAGCGGTATCGCAACCGGATCGATCTCCAGCGCCGCATGGAGCTGGAGACTCTGGTACGCGATATCAGCCTGCAGTTGCTCTGTCTGCCTGAAGCCGCCACCGACGACGGCATCCGGCATGTGCTGGCCAGGCTGGGCAGCTTCATCGCCGCCGACCGCTGCTATCTGATGCAGCATTCGGCGGATGGCGACACCATCGACAACACGCACGAATGGTGCGCCGCCGGCGTTGCGCCGCAAATCGACGACTTGCAGCAGTTGCCCACCAATGAATTGCGCAACTGGCTCGATCTGCTGGAAGAGCAGCAATTGCTGATCGTCCACCAGCGTACCGAAATGCCGCCAAATCCTCGCTGGGCCCGTATCTTCGACGACGGCCGGATCGAGTCCGTGCTGTTCGTGCCGATGATGCATCATGGCGTGCTGATCGGGCTGCTGGGCTTCGATGCGGTGCGCGCGCCGCGGCGCTGGGAAGACAACGTCATCACGCTGGTGCAATTGGTGGCCGACCTCCTGGTCGGCGCCATTATCCGACGGCAGCTCGTGGCCGCCCTGCGCCACGACGCCGAGCGCGACCCGCTCACCGGCCTGGCCAACCGGCGCCGCATCCAGCAAACGCTGCGGGCCGAAGCCCTGCGCCTGGATCGCGATGGCGGTACCTTGGCTTTGGTCATGTTCGACATCGACCACTTCCAGCGCATCAACGCCAACTATGGCTACGACGCCGGAAACGATGTCTTGCGCATGTTGGCCGGAGTCGTCGACCGTCATTGCCGGCGTACCGACCGGGCCGCACGCTGGGACGGCGAACGGTTTTTGGTGCTCTTGCCCCAAACCGACCTGGACCAGGCCATGCTGGTTGCCGAAAGGCTGCGCCAGGAAGTGGCAGCCGCGGTGTTTCCGGTACCGGAGCCACTGAGCATCAGCCTTGGCGTGGCCAGCGTTCGCGAAGGGCAAACGCTGGCCCAGGCGGTACGGGCCGCCGAAGACGCCTTGGCTTTGGCCAAGCGGAGCGGCCGCAACTTCGTCGCCACCGTGGCTTGACCGCGGGGCAAAGTACCCCCGGCCCACCTCGCGGCCTGCATGTTGCTCGGCTGCGTCAGGCTCCAGCTAGTTTGCGGGGACCGACCAGTATCCGGGTTTATCCTTCAGAACGGGGTGAAGCGAGGCCGTCGTTCCCTGGAGCCGGAGAGCTCCTCCGAAGGGTGGCGGAGAAGCTCCGGCCGGGAGGCCGGAACTCTTCGAACCGCCTCAGCGAGGCGCCGCTTGTGTGAGGGTGGCGCCTGGCGTGGCGGTATAGAACACGATCAGACGTACCGGTCCTTCGCCGACGTTGCGGCCGTTGTGGGCGAGCCCCACGACTTCGGCCAACGCCTGGCCGCGGTGGGCGCGATGCTGTCGCCCGTCTTCGAGAGTGATCTCGAGCTCACCCTCGAGAACGTAGGCGTACGACGCCACGGGGTGCGAATGCCAGCCGGTTTCGGCCCCCGGCGCCAGCGTGATCTCCATCGCACTGATTTCGGCCTGCCCCTGGGGATATGCCAGGGGCTGGCCCGCCCAGGTGGTGGAGGTTTGCATCAAGGGCTTGGCAACCAGGGCCAAGGGCTTGAAGTCGCTTGCACCGGCGGGCATGGCGCCCAGGCACAGCGCCAATCCCAGCGCGGCGCCGCGCCACCCCATGCCGGTGCGTACCACCCGGCGGCAGACATCGACAGGCATGTTGCTCCTCCTTGAGCGCCCGATGGGCCTTTGCGATCAGCGATCGCCCCAGACCTCTTGGGCGGTTTCGAGTACCAGCCGCAATTTGTTGCGCTGGTCTTCCACCGCGATGTCATTGCCGTGCACCGTGCTGGAAAACCCGCACTGCGGCGACAGCGCCAGTTGTTCGAGCGGAGCGTAGCGCGCGGCTTCGTCGATGCGGCGCTTGAGATCGTCTTTGGATTCGAGCTGGCCGAACTTGGTGGTGACCAGGCCCAGCACCGCCAGCTTGTTCTTGGGCAGAAAACGCAAGGGCCGGAAGTCGCCCGAACGATCATCGTCGTATTCGAGGAAATAGGCGTCGACCTTCATCTCGGCCAGCAAGGCTTCGGCCACCGGTTCGTAATTGCCCGCCGCCGCATGCGTGCTGCGGAAGTTGCCGCGGCACAGGTGGATCGCCAGCGTCATGCCCGCGGGCTTGTGCGCCACGACCTTGTTGATGAACCAGGCGTAGCGGTGGGGCAGTTCGTCGGGATCATCGCCCCGCTGGCGAGCCGCCTCGCGCATTTTTTCGTCGCAAAGGTACGCCAGGTTGGTATCGTCCATTTGCACGTAGGTGCAGCCGGCGGCGGCCAGGGCCTTCAGTTCGTCGCCATAGGCGCGCGCGACATCGTCGTAAAATTCGGGGTCGAGCTCGGGATAGGCTTCGCGGCTGATGCCGCCACGCCCGCCGCGGAAATGCAACATGGTGGGCGACGGGATCGTGACTTTCGGGATCGCGCCGGGCGCCTGGATCTGGCTCTTGAGATATTCGAAGTCTGCCAGCTGGATATTGACGGCATGGCGAACCTTATCGATCACCCGAATGGCCGGTGGGGCGAGCTCTTCTTTGCCATCCGGACGCTTGACGATCACCGGGACGTCGGTTTTGACGCCACCCAGCTGCTGCAGGAAGTCGATATGGAAGTAGGTGCGGCGGAACTCGCCATCGGTGATAGAGCGCAGCCCGACCTCTTCCTGGAAGCGTACGATTTCGGTGATCGCGCGATCTTCGACCTCCCGCAGCTGTGCGGCGTCGATCTGGCCTTGCGCCTTGGCCTCGCGAGCTTCGAGCAAATACTTGGGCCTCAGGAAGCTGCCCACATGGTCGGCGCGAAACGGGGGATTGAGCGGAATGGTCATAAAGTCTCCGGAGGGGGTGGCGCAATGTTGGCGGTCATTATAGTGAGTAACGTCCGCCGCGCACGCTTGCCCTGACCCGACTTTTAAAGATATATTCAACACTCCACTTATTAGGATTCGCCATGCGCAATGCCGCCCTCTGCACCGAAGACGAAATCCGTCAGTTGGTGTACGCCTTCTACGACCGGGTACGCAGCGACGCCATCCTCGCCCCGGTGTTCAACGCACACATCGCACCCGACGAATGGCCCGCGCACCTGAACAAGATGGTCGACTTCTGGTCGTCGCTGTTGCTGGGCACCGCCCGCTTCTCGGGCACGCCCATGACCCGCCATGCCGCGCTGCCGGATATCTCGCCAGAGCACTTCCAGCACTGGATCGCGCTGTTCGACGCCACCGCGGCCACGCTCGACAACCAGGCCATGGCCGAGCGCGCGCGCATGATGGCGCGGCGCATTGCACGCAGCCTGTGGCTGGGCTATCAAACCAGCAATTTTCCCGACCGCCTGGCGGCGGATCTTGCACTGCCCGCCTGACGCGAGGGTTTTTCTACGCGGTGCCGAGGCTAGCCTTGGCCCTGGCGGCCCTGCGTTGCGCAGGGCCTGACCACCCGGCGCCGGGCTTACGTCGACACTCCCTCATGCGGCGTACCAGCGCTCATCCTCCAGGCGTACCCGCCCCTCTTGCCGCAATTTGAGCAAATGGGCGCGCAGCGAGCGGGCCGCCACCGGCTTGAGCGGCGGCGCCAACTGCGTATAGACACGGGCCAGCAGCGCGTCGGCATCCAACCCTCCGCCGGCGGCGTTTTCAAGCGCCTTCAGCACCAGCGCTTCGCGGCGCAGGCGATGATCGATCAGCTCCCGGATGATCGTTGCGGCAGGTTCCATGGTGAAGCCATGGGCGGGCGCAAACCAATCGATGGGCTCGCGCAGCAGCCGCTCCAGCGACGACAGATACACGGCCATGTCGCCGTCGGGCGGATTGATGACGACCGTGGAGCCTTGCATGATGTGGTCGCCGGTGAACAGCAGGCGCTGTTCTTCGAGCAGGAAGCACAGATGATTGGCGGCGTGCCCCGGGGTATGCAAAACGCGCAGCGTACCCGCGCGCGTGACGATCCTTTCGCCTTCCCGAGGCTCCCGATCGGGGACGAAGTCGTCTTGCCCGGGATTGCGCGGCGCCCAGCCCAGCGCCTGGAAGTCGGCCTGTTCGCGCAGCAGGCGCACGGCGGGGGAATGATCGCTGTGGGTGTGGGTAACCAGCACTTGGCGGATCGGCCCCGGCGCACAGGCCAGGATGGCCGCCACGTGCTCGGGCAGCGCCGGCCCGGGATCGATCACGGTAACGCCGCCAGCATCGCCAAGAAGGTAGGTATTGGTGCCCGGCCCCGTCATGTAGCCCGGGTTGGGGGCCGTCAGGCGGATCACGCCCGGCGCCAGCGTCACGGGGCGGCCCGGCTCGATGTCGTAATAGGCGCGCCCCGCGCCTTCGGGGTCGATGCGGGCGATCTCGTTGTAGCTGGCTTCGCGCGGCCCCACGGCCTGCACGCCCCGGCTGCCTCTGGCCATGCGCGGGATGATCGCCGGAATATCGCGCAGTGCCGCTACCTTGGCCAGGAGCTCGTCCACGGTGGCAAAGCCCGACAGGTATTCAAGTGTGGTGCGGGTGGCGAACACCAACGGAAACTCGCCCCGCCGAAAAGCCTCGAGCGCGCGTGCCGGATCCACCCAGGCGCTGGCCACGGTTTCGGAGCCGTCGTGGCCCGATACTTGCGCCGGCGGCATCTCCGCCACGAAAAACCGGGTGTCGAAACGCCGGTTTTGGCCTCGTGGCGTGATCCAGTGGCTGAGGTACAGCAGCTTATCCAGCGCCAGCTCGACGCCGAAGTCGCGGCACACCTCCGCCAGCGAGCTCCGGCCCGCGTGCAGATCCAGCCGCGCCCGATGCCAGCGCTCCAGGCCGATGTCTTCGGTGCGCAGCCATTCACCATCGGGCCGGCGCGCCAGCAGCAGGCCGGCTTCTTCGAAGCACTCGCGCAGCGCGGCGATCCAGTATCCCAGCCCCCCTTTAGGCAGGCCCAGGCGGGCGCTCGCCACGGCGTCGTCGATATCGGTTTCGGGGCCCAGAGTGCCCGGGTCGGCGTCGGCGGCATCGACCGACCCGCCGGGAAAGACATGAACGCCCGGAACGAAGGCCGCGCGCGACGTGCGCTGCATCATGAAAACCTCGATTCCGCGGGCACCCTGGCGCACGGGCACGACCAGCGCCGCCGGACGCAGCGCGACTTCGGCGTGGCCTATGCGATCGGCGTCAGGGGGCATGGGCGCCGTCATCGATTGCATCTTGCGATCTCCTCAAACAAGCCAGCATTATGCCGCGATTGCTCCGGGGCCACGGCGTGGCGACCGTACCACATGGATGTCGGAGACGGACACGGCGGGTAAAATGCGGCAATGAATGACTCCCCTGCTTCCGTGCCCGAGCCCCGCGCGGGCTCCGTGCTATTGGTGGCGGCTCCCAGCGGGGCCGGCAAGTCCAGTCTCGTCACCCGTCTGATCGCCGACGATCCCTCGCTGCGGCTCTCGGTCTCGTGCACCACGCGCCCGCCGCGTCCCGGAGAGGTCGAGGGCCGCGAATATTACTTTGTCAGCGTGGCCGAGTTCGAGCGCCTGCGCGACGCCGGCGAACTGCTCGAGTGGGCCCGCGTACACGGCAACTATTACGGCACGCCGCGCCAGCCCATCCTCGCGGCAACGGCGGGCGGGCACGATGTCATCCTCGAGATCGATTGGCAGGGCGCCCGCCAGGTGCGCCAGAGCTATCCCGCCGCGATCGGGGTATTCATCCTGCCGCCGTCGATCGAGGCCCTGGAGCAAAGGCTGCATCGGCGAGGCACCGATTCGGCCACCGTGATCGCCCAGCGCCTGCTGGCCGCCGGCAGCGAGATCTCGCACGCTCCCGAGTTCGAATATGTTATTATTAATCAAGACTTTACATCTGCGCTAGCCGAGCTCGCCGAAATCGTCCGGGTCGGGCGCCTGCGGTTTGCCGCCCAAGCGGCACGGCACCAGCGGCTTTTCCAGCAGTTCGGTATCATCACTTAATTCGTTGTGGGTGCAACGGTACGCCTCCCGGGCGGGTCTTTGCGCCCCTGAACGCTTATCAGTAGTCCCAAGGATATCCATGGCCCGCATCACCGTCGAAGACTGCCTGCAGCACATTCCCAACCGTTTCAAGCTCACGTTGGCCGCCACCTATCGCGCCCGCGAACTGGCCCAGGGCCACGTGCCGCGCCTCGATAGCAAAGACAAACCCACCGTGACCGCCCTGCGCGAGATCGCGGCCGGCCTTACCGGCGTCGAGATGCTACGCAAGGTTCCAACCTAAGCTTCGATACGCGTCGTCTCCCCAAGGCTCATCATGAACAGCAGCGCGATCTCCACCGACACTCCCAGCGTTACCGGGAGCGCGCAGGTCACGATCGCGCCGCTGGCCGAGCTGATCTCGCAGTATCTCGCACCCGCCGATATCCGGCGGGTGCGCAATGCCTTCCGGTTTTCCGACGCCGCCCACCTGGGGCAGTTCCGCGCCAGCGGCGAGCCGTATATCACGCATCCCATCGCGGTCACCGAAATCTGCGCCGGCTGGCGACTCGATGCCGATGCGCTGATGGCCGCCCTCCTCCACGACGTCATGGAGGACCAGGGCGTCCCCAAGCAAGAGCTGGCCGAGCATTTCGGCACCGACGTCGCCGAGCTGGTCGACGGCCTGTCCAAGCTCGACCGCATCGAGTTCGCCACCAAAACCGATCAGCAGGCGGATAGCTTCCGCAAGATGCTGTTGGCCATGGCGCGCGACGTCCGGGTGATACTCATCAAGCTGGCCGACCGCCTGCACAATATGCGCACGCTGGGGCCGGTATCGCCCGAAAAACGCCGTCGCGTGGCCCGCGAAACTCTCGAGATCTACACCCCCATCGCTCATCGCCTGGGGCTCAACGTCCTGTATCGCGAGCTGCAGGATCGGTGTTTCGAGGCCATGTACCCCAATCGCTACCGGGTGCTGCAGAAGGCGGTGCGCGCCGCCCGCGGCAACCGCCGCGAGGTGATCGGCAATGTCACCGACGCGGTACGCGCGGCGCTGCCGGCGGCCGGCATCGAGGCCGAGGTATATGGCCGCGAAAAAAACCTCGCCGGCATCTACCGCAAGATGACCCTGCAGGAGAAAAGCTTCTCCGAAGTGCTCGACATCTACGGCTTCCGGGTCGTCGTCCATACCCAGGCCGATTGCTACCTGGCCCTGGGCGCCTTGCACCAGCTATACCGCCCGGTGCCGGGCAAGTTCAAAGACTACATCGCCATTCCCAAGATCAATGGCTACCAGTCTTTGCACACCACCCTGGTCGGGCCGTACGGCACGCCCATCGAATTCCAGATCCGCACCCGCGACATGCATCACATCGCCGAAAGCGGTGTGGCGGCGCACTGGATCTATAAATCGGCCGACGTCTCGCTCAACGATCTGCAAAAGCGCACGCACCAGTGGCTGCAATCCTTGCTCGACATCCAGCGCCAAACCGGCGACTCGGGCGAGTTCCTCGAGCATGTCAAGGTCGATCTCTTCCCCGATGCGGTGTATGTTTTCACGCCGCGGGGCAAGATCATTTCCCTGCCGCGGGGCGCAACGCCGCTCGATTTCGCCTATCACATCCACACCGATGTCGGCAATCAGGCGTCCAGCGCGCGCGTCAATCACGAGCAGGTGCCGCTGCACACCGAACTCAAAAGCGGCGATACCGTCGAAATCGTCACCTCGATGGCCGCCCGCCCAAGCAGCCAATGGCTGGGGTTCGTGCGCACCGGCCGGGCGCGCTCCGAAATCCGCCACTATCTGCGCACGGTGCAGTACGCGGAGTCCGTGGCATTCGGCGAGCGCCTGCTGGCCCATGAGCTGAAGCAACTTGGCCTGTCGCTCGACGAAGTCAACGACGCCACCTGGGAGAAGCTCGCGCGCGCCTCCGGCGCCGACTCGCGCGCCGAGATCCTCGCCGACATCGGCCTGGGCAAACGGTTAGCCGCGGTGGTGGCTCGCCGCTTCATGCCGGGGGCCGACGTCGTGGCCACCACCGCCGCCGCCGTCGACGAAGTCACCGCCGTGCGCAGTGCGCCGATTCTGATCCAGGGCAACGAGGGCCAGTCGGTGCAACTGGCCACCTGTTGCTCCCCCATTCCCGGTGATGCGTTGATCGCCTGTATCCGCACCGGCCATGGCCTGGTGGTGCACACCGCCGACTGCCCCACGGCCCTGCGCCAGCGCGAGCGGGAGCCCGAGCGCTGGATCCAGAACGTGGCCTGGGACAACAATCCGGCCCATCATTTCAATGTCCGCGTCGACGTCGTGGCGCGCAACGAGCGCGGAGTGCTGGGCCGGATCGCCGCCGAAGTCAGCGCCGCCGACGCCAACATCGCCCACATCACCACGCAAGACGACGCCGCGGCCACCGTCATGCTGCACTTCACCATCCAGGTGGCCGATCGCGAGCATCTGGCCAAGGTTTTCCGCTATCTGCGGCGCGTGCCGCAGGTACAGCGCATCCTGCGCCTGCGCGGCTGAGGTTGCTTCGCCTACCCCGTTTGCCAGCCGCTGCTCGGCTGCGAGTTCCCACCCTAGCCACCGCAGCGCAAGCCCGCTCGCCGGAAGCGTCGGTTGGCATGGTCCGCCGTCAGTTGCCCCGGCCCGGCGGTGCGGGATCGGCCTCGGTGTATTCCACCTCCAGAACCTCCAGGCTCTGCTCGCCCGCCGGCGTGCGCAACGTAACCACATCGCCCGCCCGGGCGCGGGTCAGGGCACGGGCAACCGGCGACACCCAACTGATGCGCTGCTGCAAGGGCTCGGCTTCGTCCACGCCGACGATCTTGATCCGCTGCTCCTCGCCCTCGTCGTCCAGATACGTCACGGTGGCGCCGAAGAAAATCTGCTCCTGGCCCAGCTGATCGCGCGGATCCACCACTTCGGCGATTTCGAGCCGCCGGGTGAGAAAGCGCATGCGGCGATCGATCTCGCGCAAACGCTTCTTGCCATAGAGATAATCGCCGTTCTCGGAGCGATCGCCATTGGAAGCCGCCCACGACACCACGTTGACGACTTCAGGGCGCTCGACCGTCATCAAATGCGTGAGCTCGTCGCGCAGGCGGGCGTAGCCTTGCGGCGTCAGATAGTTGCGCGTGCCCTTGGGCAGCGCGGGCTCGGGCATGTCGAGGTCGTCGTCGACGTTATCGTCTTCTCGGGTAAAGGCCTTGCTCATGATCGTGGAAATGCAACAAAACGTGGACAGGGCGGCAAATGGCCGCGCCCAGACCCCACTATAGCCAATCGTGCCAGATGGGAGCCAGGTGCGGCGGCAAGGCGGGCAACTGGCCGAGATCGACCCGGCTTTCGCCGGGCGCGTGGAAATCGGAGCCGCGCGACGCCAGAAAACCGTAGCGCGCCGCCACCTCGGCATACTCCCGGTATTGCTCGGGCGTGTGGCTGCCGGTGATCACCTCGATCCCCTCGCCGCCGAGATCGGCGAACGCGGCAAAGAAGGCATCGAAGGCGGTCGGGTCGTAGGTATAGCGTCCCGGATGGGCGATCACCGCCCTGCCCCCCGCGCCGTGGATCCAGCTCAAGGCGTCTTCCAGGCTTGCCCATTGCATGGGTTCGAATCCCGGCTTGCCCGGAGACAAATAGTGGTCGAACACCTTGCCCACGGACGGCGCCGCTCCCTGCTCCACCAGAAAACGGGCGAAATGGGTCCGGCTGATGATTTCGGGGTTGCCCGCCAGGCGCTGCGCGGCCTCCAGGCCGCCGGGATAGCCGGCGCGCTCCAGTTGCTCGGCGATGCGGCCGGCGCGGGCCAGGCGGCCACGGCGCGTCTGCGCCAGGCCGGCACGCAAGCGGGCGTCTTGCGGATCGATGTTCAAGCCGACGATATGCACGCCGCGCCGGGCCCAGGTGACGGAGATCTCGACACCCGGAATGAAGCGCACGCCCTCGGCGGTGGCGGCGGCCTGGGCGTCGGCCAGGCCCGCGACCTCATCGTGATCGGTCAGGGCCAGCACGTGGACGCCCAGCCGCTTGGCGCGCGCCACCACCTCGGCGGGTGGCAGCGCGCCGTCCGAGAGACAAGAGTGGCTATGCAGATCGATGTTGGCCGCAAGCTCACGCCGACGCGATGTCGTGTTGGTGGTGAGGGTCGTCGTGATCGTGATGGTGATGCTCCTGTAATACCAGATAGGCCATGCCGTCTTGGGTGGCGATGCCCACTTTGGCACCCACGGGCAAGGTGGCCTTGAGCGGCACGTGGCCGAACGGCAGCCCCGTCACGATGGGTACACGCACCTGGCCGCGCAACCAGGCGATGACCGCCGTTAAGTCGTAGCCCTGGTCGAGCGGCGATGACGGCATCTCGGTGAAGCGGCCCAATACGATCGCCTTCTGTTTGTCGAGGATGCCGGCATGCAGCAATTGCAACAGCATCCGCTCGATGCGATAGGCGGATTCGTTGACGTCTTCCAGGAAGAGAATGCCGCCGCGGATCTTGGGCAGGTACGGCGTACCCACCAGCGCCGTGACGAGCGCCAGATTGCCGCCCCATAGCACGCCGCGGGCGTCGACCGGGTCGGAGTCGGGGGACTCGAAGCTCAGGATCTCGAGTTGGCCCGAAAGAGCTTCGACAAATAAGTCGGCGGTGAGTTCATCGACTGCCTCGCCGCCGAAGTCGTAGGACGCCATCGGCCCCGCCCAGCTGACCGCGCCGGTTTTGGCCAGCAAAGCCAACTGGAAGGCGGTGAAGTCGCTATGCCCGACAAAACGCTTGCCGCTATCGGCCAGGGCCCGGAAGTCGAGCCGCGGCAGCAGGCGCGATATGCCGTAGCCGCCACGCGTGGCCATGACGATGTCGGCGGGATGGCGCAAGGCGCGCTCAAAAGCCGCCAGGCGTTGGGCATCGGTGCCTGCGAAGCGCTGCTCGCGGGCCGTGGCCGTGCGATCCAGCGTGCAATTGAAACCCAGCTTGCGCAAGTTTGCTCGCGCGCGCTCGAGTCGTTCGGGCTCGATGATGGCGCCGGCCGGCGATAACAGATAAATACCCGGACGGCGGCGGCGGCGGGCGCGTGCGGGGGGCTGGTGGAGGTCGCTCATGGCATCAGTGTAACGCTGCGCGCCACGCCGCATTCACCCGAAAGCCTTGCCATCGATGCGCTTGAGCACCGCCAGCAGCTCCGCCGTGGCGGCCTCGCTCTCGCCATCGCGCATGGCCCGCGCCACGCAGCGCCGCGCCTGGTTTTCGAGCAATTGCATGGCCACCTGATTGAGCGCGGCTTTGACCGCCGCCAACTGGGTGAGCACGTCGAGGCAATCGCGATCCTCGCCGACCATGCGGGCCACGCCCCGCACCTGGCCGTCGATGCGGCTCAGGCGGGCCAGCAGGCGGTCTTTGTGAAGAACTCCGGCCTCCCGGTCGGCGCTTCTCCGCCACCTTTCGGGGGAGCCTTCGGCTCCAGAGGAGAACTGCCTTGCTTCATCCCGCCCTGAAGGACGGGGCTTGCGCTTTGGCGCGTGGTCAATCGAGGTCATAGCCGGCATCCTGGATGGTCTGCCGGAATTGAGCCAGGCCTGCTTGGTCCGACGCATGGCGGATCTGCGTATTGCCGCTGCCTTGGTCGATCTCGACATCCTCGACGCCCGGCAAGGCCTTGAGCAGCCGGGTCAGCGCGGTGACGCAACCGCCGCAGGTAATGCCGGTGATTTGAAGGGAAGTGATAACGGCTTGGCTCATGACAAGGCTCCACTAGGACGATCTGAAACGCTCCATACCCGAGGGGGGTATATGCCAAGAGCCAATATACCTCATGGCGCACGCCTCGCCACACGCCGAAGCGCCGAGCCCGAGCGACGCGTTCTAGGGGGTGCCGGCCAGCGCCTCGCGCAATTGGCGCGCGTTGTGGGTCATCAGATCGAGATAGCTGGCGGCGGGACCGTCGATGGGCGAGAGCGTATCGCTATACAAGCGGCCTGCCAGCGGGGCGCCCGACTCGCGCGCCAGTTGCCGCAGCAAGGCCGGCGTACCGGGACTTTCGCTGAAGATCACCGCCGTGCCCGAAGCCCGCATTTGCTGGATCAATCGCGCAATCTCGCGAGCGCCGGGTTCGCTGCCGGCGTTCGGACCCTGCGCCGCCAGAAACCGCAAACCGTAGCGCTCGCCAAAATAACGCATCGCCGCGTGTGGCGTGACCACGGTTCGCCGATCATCGGCGAGGGTGCCGAGTTCGCCGGCGATCTGCTCATCCAATTGCCGCAGGCGCTCTTGGTACCGCCGCGCCCGCTGCCGGTAGATCTCCGCATGGTCCGGATCCACCTCGGCCAGCGCGCTGGCGATGTTCTCGACGTAGACCTGGACTCTGGCAGGGTCCTGCCAGGCATGGGGATCGGGCGCTTCACGGCCGGCCCCCGATGGGGAGAGCGGTTGCGGTAATGGAGCCACGCCTTCGGTGGCCACCACCACGGGGCCGCGATAACCGGCGCTCTGCAGCAAGCGAGTCATCCAGCCCTCGAAGCCCAGGCCATTGACCACCACCAGATCGGCGTTGCGCAAGCGCGCCAGTTCCGACGGCCTGGGCTGGAAGACGTGGCCATCCTGCTCGCGCCCCACCAGGCTGCTGACGGCAACCTGCTCGCCACCCACCTGGGCGACGAGATCGGCCAGAATGCTGAAGCTGGCGATGACGTCGATGGCCCGCGCCGGAACGGGCAAACCGACCAGCATCGCCAGCAGCAGCGCCGCCAGCCAGCGGCGCGCCGCGGCCGGAGGGCATAACTGCCAGGGTCTTGAAATACGCATCGTCAGCTTCCCGAAAAATCCACGTGGCGCGCCCGCCAGCGCCCAAGCCACCCTTGCGGCGCCAACCATAGCGAACCCAGGTAAAGCGCCCCGGCGCATAGAATGATGACGGGGCCCGACGGCAGATCATAATGGAACGAGAGCAGGAGCCCGGCATACCCCGCGCCCATGGCCTGCAGCGAGGCGTTGAGCAATTGCGCCGGCAGCATGGCGTGCCACAGGCGGGCTGATACCGCGGGCAGCATCATCAGGCCCACCGCCATCAAGGTGCCCAGCACCTGGAAGGCCGCCACCAGATTGGCCACCACCAGTAGCAGGAAACAGAGTTGATACCATCCGCCCCGGCGGCTTACCGCCTGCAAAAACGCGGGGTCGAAGGTTTCGAGCAAAAAGGCGCGATAGCCCCAGGCCAGGCCCAGCAAAGTGAGGCTGGCGACCCCGGCGACCAGCAGCAAGCCCACGCGATCCACGGCCAGGATATTGCCGAACAGAATGTGCAGCAGATCGAGTTGCGTGCCGTGGGCCGAAATCAGCAGCACACCGCCCGCCAGGGCCACCAGATAGCCGGCCGCAAAGGTGGCGTCTTCCTTGAGATCGGTATAGCGGCTGACCCACACCGCCACCAGCACCACCACCACGCCGGCCAGAAACCCGCCCAGGCTCAAAGCCGGCAGCGACAGGCCGAACACCACGAACCCCACTGCCACTCCCGGTAGCACGGCATGGGCCAGCGCATCGCCCACCAGGCTCATCCGGCGCAAGGTAAGCAACACGCCCAGCGGCGCACAGCCCAGCGCCACGGCAAGGGTGGCCACCAGCGCGCGCCTGAGAAAGACGAAATCGACGAACGGAGCGATCAGGAAGTCGTACATACCGGTTTGATAGGCACTTCGTGCCTCAGGCGTACGAGGCGGCTGCGCCCGGCCCGGCCGGCGTCAGCGAATCCAGTACCTCGCCAGCGGGCCCCCAGCCCAGCAGCCGGCCATCCCCCAGGCACAGGGCCTGGGGAAACCGCGTCCGGACCTGCTGGTAATCGTGCAGCACCGCCAGCACCGTGCGCCCTTCGCGGTGCCAGCCATCGACCACATCGAGCAGGAGGGCGGTGGTGGCGGTGTCAACGGCATTGAATGGTTCGTCGAGCACGATGAAATCGGCATCCTGTAGCTGCACGCGCACGAACAGCATGCGCTGGAATTGGCCCGACGAAAGAGTGGCGATCGGCCGGGAGGCAAAATCCAGCAGCCCCGCGGCGTCGAGGGCATGCAGGGCCGCTTCGCGCTGCGCCGCCCCAACCCGCCGCCAAAGCTTGGCCGCCGGCCAGAAACCGAGCATGACGCAATCGAGCACCGACAGCGGAAATTGGCGATCGATCTGGCTTTGCTGGGCCAGGTAGGCGATACGCTCGCGGGGAACGTGGCAGATGACTTCGCCATGGGCCGGCTTGAGCAGGCCCAGGGTGGCGCGCATCAATGTGCTTTTGCCCGCGCCGTTGGGGCCGATCACCGCGGTGAGCGAACCGCGCCCGACCCGGCCCTCGATGTTTCGAAGGATGATCCGGCCGCGATGGGCCAGGCCGAGTTGCCGATACGTGACGACGGCGGAATCGGTACGGGGGGCGGCTACCGCGGCGCTGCCGCACGGGGCGGCGAACGCCTGGGTCATGCGCCGGCGCCCCAGGCCCAGGCTACGGCCAGCCACAAAGCGCCGGCCAGCGGCAGGGCGAGCAGCAAGCGCGACCACGCCGAATCGGCAAGCACGGTGCAGCGGGGACGAATGGCGGTGCGACGGGACATCGGCAGGCGAATATGCAATGTAATAGTATTGCATCATACACCGCGAGCCTGCGGTATGCAATGTTATTGCATCGCATCGCCAGCGCCCGAGGCTCCCGCGCCGGCCTCCTGCTCGCCCCCTGCGTCCCCGCCCTGGCGGCGGGCGCGGATTTGCTCTCGGCGACAGCGGAAGAACTCGCGCAGCAATTGGCCGCAGAGGTCGGCCAACAGGCCACCCTCCACCGCGGTTTGATGATTCAGGGCGGCCACGGCGGGCAGATCGAGAACACTGCCGCACACCCCCGTCTTGGCGTCGCGGGCGCCAAACACCACGCGCGCGAGGCGGGCATGCAGCATCGCCCCCATGCACATCGCGCAGGGTTCGAGAGTGACGTACAGCGTGGCGCCAGGCAGGCGGTAATTGCCGGTGGCCGCGCAAGCCTGGCGCAGCGCCACGATCTCGGCGTGCGCCGTGGGATCGTGGCGCGAGATCGGCGCGTTATCGCCGGCGCCCAGCAACTCGCCCGCCTCGCTGACCACCACGGCGCCCACCGGCACTTCGCCCGCGGCGGCGGCGGCCCGCGCGCGCTCCAGCGCCAGCGCCATCCAATGATGATCGTCGTCGGAAAACATGAAAGAACGGGTTTCGTGCGCCACGGGCTTACCTTGCGTCATTTTGCACGATTGTAGCGACCGCCCCCGGCGGGAACGGCCCGCGGACCGGCTACACTGCGGCATGTCCTGCTTGCCCAACTCCGACACCTTGCCGCCGGCCCTGGTCCTGGACGCCTGCATTCTGATGTCCGGCGTCCTGCGTCCCGCCCTGCTCGATATCGCCGAACTGGGCTGGTTCCGGCCGGTCTGGAGCGAACGCATCGGCGTCGAATGGCGCCGTAATGCGGCTCGCATCTGGGGTGTCGATCCCGGCGTGCTCGCCGACGAATGGCAGCGCATGAACCAGCGTTTTCCGCAGGCCGATGCGGGCGACGTCACGCCTTATCTGGCGGGGCTGCGCGAGAGCGACGCCAAAGACTGGCATGTGATCGCCGCCGGCCTCGCCGCCCGCGCCCGGCGGCCCGGCGAGTTCCGCCACGTCTCGGTACTTACCTGGAATCTCAAGGATTTCCGCCGTGCGGAGTTGCGGCGCCTGGGCCTGCAGCTTACCGACCCCGACCGCCTGCTGTCGGCCTGGTGGCAGGCCGATCCCGAACCTTTGCGTACCCTTTTGGTCAGTACCCTCGACGATCTCGCCCGTGACGGCAGGCCGCGCCGTGGCAGCCTCTTCGATGTCATGCGGCGCGAACGGCTGTTCCGGCTGGCCCGGCTCGCCGCAGCGCCGATCGACCGCGCCGCCTGAGACCCGCGGGGCTGTCGCCAGCCCTTTCATGCCCATCATGCCCGACTTCGCCACCATTCCGCTCTCCGTCCTCGACTTGGCCCCCATCGTCCAGGGTGCCACGGCCGCCGACGCCTTTCGCAATACCGTTGCCCTGGCCCGCCACGTGGAGGCCCGGGGCTACCGCCGGTTCTGGCTGGCCGAACACCACAACATCACCGGCGTTGCCAGCAGCGCCACGGCGGTGCTGGCGGGCCACGTGGCCGCCCACACCCATACCCTGCGCATCGGGTCGGGCGGCGTCATGCTGCCCAACCATGCGCCGCTGATCATCGCCGAGCAATTCGGCACACTGGAGTCCCTGTTTCCAGGCCGTATCGATCTGGGATTGGGCCGCGCCCCGGGCACCGACGGCGCCACCGTGCGCGCCCTGGGCCGCGATCCCTATGCGGGCCAGCGTTTTCCGGAACTGCTCCAGGAGCTCATGGCCTATTTTGCGGAGCCGCGCCCGGGCCAGGCCGTACGCGCCATCCCCGGAGCGGGCCTGCGGGTACCGATCTGGCTACTGGGCTCCAGCGATTTCAGCGCGCGGCTGGCGGCGCACCTGGGGCTGCCTTTTTCCTTCGCCGGACACTTTTCTCCCGAAGGCATGGCCGCGATGCGGCTCTACCGCCATCTTTTCCGTCCCTCGGCCTGGCTGGAGCGCCCCTACGCCATGATCGGCGTGCCCGTGGTGGCCGCCGATACCGACGCCGAGGCGGAATTCCAGGCCACCACCCAGCAGCAGAAATTCCTCTCGCTGGTACGCGGTAACCGGCTGCCGATCCAGCCGCCGGTGGATTCGATGGAGCCGCTTTGGAACCCCGCCGAGAAAGCCGCCGTGATGCAGCGGCTGGGCGCCGCCGTGGTGGGCGGGCCCGAGCGCGTCGCCGCGCAGCTACAACGCCTGATCGAAGCCACCGAGGCCGACGAGCTCATGATCGTGTCCGACTTCTACCGGCTCGAAGATCGCCTGCATTCGTATACGCTGGTGGCCGAAGCCCAGCGTCGCCTGCAAGCCAGCGGCAACCGGCCCTGATACGCGGGGCGGGTGGCCCGCCCGCGCGGTAAATCGGCCCTTGCTTCTCAGGCCTTGGCCAGCCGCCAGAGCGACACCACCTCGGCGGCCCTGGCCTGATGTAGCGGATCGGCGGCGTCCAGGGCACGGCGGTGGCGCGGCCTGGTGTCATGCCGCTGCAGCACGCGCAGCCCGGCTTGGGCGAACTCCTCCGCCAGCGCTCCAGGCGCGCGCAAGCCCAGGCGTTCGGCCAGGTCCGACAGAATCAACCAAGCCTCGCCGCCGGCCGTGAGTCTGGAGGCCGAGCCCGCCAGAAATGCCCGCAGCATGCGCGATTCGGGATCGTAGATCGCCGCATCGAGCGCATTCGCCACCTTGCCCGGCAGCCAGGGCGGGTTGCACACCATGAGGTCGGCCGGCTCCTCTTCCGGAAACATGTCGTGCTCGCGAACCTCGATCACGACGTCCAGGCCCAGGCGTTGCGCCGTGTCGCGCGCCGTGGCCACCGCGGCGGCGCTGGTATCGGTGGCGATGACCCGAGGCACGCCCCGGCGGGCCAGGATGGCCGCGATCACGCCCGTGCCGGTGCCGATGTCGATCGCCAGCCGGCAAGTTTCGGGCAGAGGCGCCTGGGCCAGCAGATCGAGGTATTCGCTGCGAATCGGTGCGAATACGCCGTAGTGCGGATACACCCGGGCGGAATCGAGCGCCGGAATGGGCACGCCGCGCACCCGCCACTGCCAGGCGCCGATGATGCCGAGCAGCTCGCGCAGCGGCAGCAGGCCCGGGCCGCGCAAAGGGCCCAGGGCCGCCTGCAAGGCGTCGGCCGCGTCGGGCGCTCGCGCCAGTGCGATGCCGGCGTCAGCCAGGGGCACCAGCAGGCGCGCCAGCACCGCGGCCTGCTGGGCCTGGCGCAACCGGCCCCGGTGAAACACCTCGCGTAGCGGCAACTCCGGCCCCGGCTTGGGCGGCCGGCCTTCCAGGCGGCGGGCAACCGCCTGCAGCAGCTGGCGCGCATTGTGGTAATCGCCGCGCCACAGCAATGCCGTACCGTCTTGCAGGCGGCGCGTCGCCGCGGCGGCCGGAATCCGGTCGTCGATCGCTTCAATCCGCAGCGGCGATGGCCATCTTGGGGAACGCCAGACCGCCTTTTGCGTCTGATCGTTCTCATTCCAGGCCACAGCCTGGTCTATGATGTCGCCGTCCGAGGTTTCGGAGTCGTTGATGCGCCGATTGCGTTTTTCCATGTCACGTCTGCATATCTATTTTTTTCGCGGACTGATCGCCATTTTGCCTGTGGCTCTCACGCTCTATCTACTGTATTTATTTCTCACCTGGAGCGAGAGCCTGGCCGTGAGCGTCTTGCGGCCGTTCATCGGTACGTTCTATTTTCCCGGCCTGGGGCTTGCTCTCGGCGTACTGCTCATCCTGTTCATCGGGATGCTGTTTTCGCTGGAGCGCATCCGCAGCATATTCCAGTTCATCGAGCGCCCCTTTACCAACACGCCGGTGATCAAAAGCATTTACTCATCGCTCAAGGCCTTTGCCGATTATTTTTCGCCTTCGCCCTCGCCCGGCGCGCAACAGGTGGTGATTTTGCGCCATCCCGATTATCCGATCGAGATGGTCGGGCTGATCACCCGCCACGGCGTCGAAAGCCTGCCTTCGGGCTTCATGCCCGGCGAGCGGGTGGCGGTGTATCTGCCGATGAGCTACATGATCGGGGGCTACACGGTGTTCGTGCCGGCCGCCTGGGTGCAGCCGATCGATATGTCGGTGGAGGAAGCCATGCGCTCGTCGCTGATCGCCTGGCTGGCTGGGCAGGATCGCGCGGCGGCTGCCCAAGCAGCGCGCAACCCCATGCCCGCCGCCAACGCGGACGCGGCGGTGCCGCCCTTTCCATTTGCCGCCGGAGCCGCGCCGGCCGACGCGCGGGGCAACAACGCGGCTTCCGGTCAAGCGGCCTCCGCCCCGGGCAGTTTGCCGGCCGACGGTCAAGCTGATGGCCAGACGGCAGGCTGAGCACAAAGACCCGAGGAATCTTGCCGGCGCCTGGCGGCGACGCAAAGCCCGCGCCCCGTGGCCGATCTCAGAGGGACAGGCGCTGCGCCCGGCCAAAGCCGGGCGCAGCGCTTTGCATCAAGGACCGAAGCGAACGGAGCCGCCCCGCCGGGCGCGGTTGCCCGCGGCGGAGGGGGTTCAGGCACCGATCAGAGGTCGAGCACCAGCATGGGCGACCTGGAACGCGAGCAACACGGCAGCATCTGGTCGTTGGCTTCGCGTTCGGCGTCGGTCAGGTACAAATCGCGGTGATCCGGCTCGCCCTCGAGCACACGGGTGAGGCAGGTGCCGCAAACACCCTGCTCGCAGGACACCGGAACGTCGATACCGTTGGCGGCCAAGGCGTCGGTGATGGACTGATCGGGTTCGACATCGATCACCTGGCCGCTGCTGGCGACCTTGACCTGGAAGGTTTCGCCTTCGCCGGTAGTGGCGGTGACGCCGGTGAAGTACTCGCGATGCAGGCGCGACTCGGGCCAGCCCAGCGACTTGGCGGTATTGAGGACGGCATCGATGAAGCCGCCGGGCCCGCACACATAGAGGTGTTTGTCGGCCTGCGGCTCGCCAATGATCTCTTTGAGGCTGATGCGCTCGGACTCCGGGGCGTTATCGTAGTAGACGCGGGCGTGCGGCTGGATGGCCTCGGCTTCGAGACGAGCCCGAAACGCCGTGCGCTCCGGCGCGCGAGTGCAGTAATGCAGCTTGAACGCCGCGCCGATATGCGCCAGGCGCTCGGCCATACACAGGATGGGCGTGATGCCGATACCACCGGCCAGCAATACCGACTGCTTGGCGCCGGCATCGAGCGGGAAGTGGTTGCGCGGCTCGCTGATTTCGAGGATGTCGCCTTCGTTCAGGGCATGCACGGCCTTGGAACCGCCGCGCGATTCGGGTTCGAGCAGGACGCCCAGGACGTATCGGCTACGATCGGCAGGATTGTTGCACAGCGAATATTGCCGGCTCAGCCCCTCTCCTAGTTGAACATCGATATGCGCCCCGGCGGAAAACACCGGCAGCGGCTGGCCCGACGGGTCGGCCAGCTCCAGCGCAACGATATCCTGGGCCTCGGCGATTTTTTTCTTGACCTGCACTTTCATCGTATGACTGACTCCAATACGCAGAACGTCGCCACGCTCGGTCAGGCGACTGCGTGAGCGCCCTGCTCTTCTTTCATGATGCGATCCAGGATCCGCCGAGACTGCACCCCGCCAGCATCGATGTTCAAGCTCAGGATCCGGCGCTCGGGATTGGCGAGCAGGTTCCGTTGCTGCGACTCGAGCATTTCGAGGTCTTCGGCGAAGATCTTGCCCTGGCCTTCGCGGATGGTTTCGGTAAGGGCGGCATCCTTGACATTGAAGTTGCGCGCCATCCCCCAGAAGTACCAGATCGAGGTCTCGGTTTCAGGGGTTATAAAGTCTACAACAATACTCGACGCTTTGTGTTCGGGCGCAGCATTGTAGCCGCCCTTCCCGGCGTGGGCCACGCCCACTTCGATCATGACATGGCTGGGCGGCGTGAACCGGCAAATCTGCCAGCGGTCTACCGGAACGTCGTCGGCGAGCCCATTGCCGCGCAAGGCCGCGCGCCAGAATGGCGGCGCCATGATGTTCTCCATGAACCGGCTGGTAACCACCTGCTCGCCTTCCACCTTGGTGGTGGGCAGGGATTCTTCGATCTCGGGTTGGCCGATGCTGGTGGCGTGCACGTAGGTTTCGTGCGTGAGGTCCATCAGGTTGTCGATCATCAGGCGGTAATCGCACTGGATATGGTACAGGCCGCCGCCATAGGCCCAATCAGGGCTATCGAACCATTCGAAGTTGGGGATCAGGCCCGCATCCGCCTTGGCCGGGTCGCCCGGCCATACCCACAGAAAGCCATAGCGCTCCACGACGGGGAAACTGCGGATGGCCGGAAAGCCGCCGACGCGCTGCATCGGCATGTGGGCGCAGCGGCCGTCGGAATGCACGGCCAGGCCGTGGTAGCCGCACACCACCTGGCCGTCGCGCACGAAGCCCAGCGACAGCGCCGCGCCGCGATGCGGACAGAAGTCTTCCAGGGCGGCCGGGGCGCCGTCGGCCCCGCGGAAGAACACCATGCGCTGGCCGCAGATCTGGCGGCCCAGCGGTTTGTCTTGGATATCGGCCGGGGTGCCGGCCACATACCAGGTATTGATGGGATACATAACGCCTCCGTGAGCCATTGAGGGAGATGGAAACAGGATCGAAATCCGAATCGGGCCGGCGATCATTCGCCAGAATGTGTACATATTGTATACATTATTGGCGGTCGCGCCAAGAGACCGGCGGGTTTTATCGCGTCTTGAGACGAGCTTGGATACAGGGTTGGAAAATCAGACCGGGAAGCTTCGCTCCCCGCCAGACGATGCGGGGGCTCATGGACAAATGAACGCGCCCGCGCCAAGCTCCGCGCGGCATCGGTTATCTCAGGCGGTGCAGAACGCTGGCCTTGCGACCGGAGCTTGTCCGTCACCCTTCGAGGCAGCCTCCGACTCCGGTAGTTTCAGCCTCGCTTACCCCATGCAGCCAATGTGGTTGCGATGGATGCCGGGCTCAGCGCCGGATGAGCACCCCACCCTGGAGGCGATTCATGGCTTTTTGGCTATCCAGCGCGCTTTGCAGGTTGCGATGGGCGATGCGCGCGTGCTCGCGCATGATGGCCTCCGCGCGGGTGCCCTCGCGCCGTTCGATGGCATCGATGACGGCGCGATGCTGGGACTGCGCCACGACCAGCGTGGCGTGGGCATCCGGCGTCACGGCCTGCACCATGACGAAACCGCTGGGCGATGCAAAGGGCGACGACATGGCTTTTTCGAGCTGGCGCTCGACCAGCGGGCTCTGGCAGGCTCCGGCCAGCGCGCGATGGAACGCCTCGTTGGCGACCACATATTCGGAAAAGCGTTCTTCCGTAAGGTCTTGGCGCAGAATGCCGTCGATATCGTCGGCGCAGGCGTGGAGTTCGCGCAAGGTACGCGGATGCACGCCACGCTCGGCCGACAAACGCGCCGCCAGCCCTTCCAGGGTGCCGCGCACCTCGATGGCGTCCCACACGTCGCTTTCGCTGAAAGACCGTACCGCAAATCCACCCGAGGGGATGGGTTCGAGCAGCCCCTCCTCCTGCAGGCGCAGCAGGGCCGCGCGCACCGGGGTACGCGACACGCCGAGGCGCTCCACCACCCACAGCTCCGAAATGCGGGCGCCCGCCGCCAGTTCGCCTTCCAGGATCAGCTCGCGCAACTGCAGCTGCGCTTTCAGTGCCTGCGATCCGCCGGATGCCGGCGATTCGATGGGAGCTGGACCAGAAGACGAGAGACCACGCATGACCAGACCTCGATAGGGGGAACTGACAAGTCCTATTGTATACAGCTTGTCAGGCCAGCTCGGCCCAAACACCCGGGAGGCTGGACAGCAGGTCTTCGGGAATCAGGCCCGGCCCCACCCGCTGCGCGGCGCGCCCATGCAGCCAGACCGCCGCCGCCGCCGCTTCGAACACGGGCATCCCCTGGGCCAGCAGCCCCGCCACCAGGCCGGCCAGCACATCGCCGGTGCCGCCGGTGGCCAAGGTTGGCGGCGCATTGTCGTTGATCGCGACCCGGCCGTCGGGCGCGGCGATCACGGTATCGGAACCCTTGAGCACCACCACGGCGCCACTGGCCCGGGCCGCCCGCCTGGCGCGGCTGGGTTTATCATCTTTAGCGGCACCGAACAAGCGTACGAACTCCCCCTCGTGCGGGGTGAGCACGCAATCGCCCCGGATCCCGGAAAACAAGCGTTGCGGCGCGTCGGCAAAGACCGAGAGCGCGTCGGCATCGAGCACTACGCGGCGGCGGCCGTCGAAGGCCGTCAGTACATGGTTGCGCTGGCTGGGGTGGCGGCCCAGGCCGGGGCCCAGCAGTACCGCGTTGCGCCGGGCATCGGCCAGCAGCGCCGGCCATTCCGAAGCCTCGGCGCCAGTCTCTGGCGTGGCGCAAGGCTCGACCATGATGCTGCACAGGGCGGCGGCATACACCGGCCAGACCGGCGTTGGCGCGGCTATCGTGACCAGGCCGGCACCCGCGCGCTGGGCCGCGGCCGCCGCCAGCCGGGCGGCGCCCGTCATGCGCGCGCCGCCCAGCGCCAAGACATGGCCACGATCGTATTTGTGGCCGTGCGCTGCCGCACGGGGCAAGGCTTGCCGCCACAGTGCCGGCACGTTATGCCAGGTGTCGACGTCGAGCGAACGGAGCACACCCTCGGGTATGCCGATCTGGGCGAGTTCGAGCCGCCCGCAGCAATCACGCCCGGGCAGCAAGAGGTGGCCGGGCTTGAGGCGGAAGAAGGTCACGGTAAGGTCGGCCGGCACCACGTCGCCCCGCAGCCTGCCGCCATCGCCATCCAGGCCGCTGGGTACGTCGATGGCGACAACGGCGGCACCTTGTGTGCGGGCCGCTTGGAGCAGTGCGGTGACGTCGGGCGGGAGATCGCGGCTGAGGCCGGCACCGAACACGGCGTCGATCACCACGCCAGCGCCCGCCACCGCCTCGCTGTCCCAGGGCAGGCAGGGGGCGGCCCATTGCCGGGCATGGTAGGCGGCATCCCCGCTCAGCGCGCGGCGCTCGCCGCGCAGTGCCAGGCGGACCGGCCAACCCCGCTCGGCCAGGCGGCGTGCCGCCACAAAGCCATCGCCGCCGTTGTTGCCCGGCCCACAAAGCACGGTCACGGGCCGGCGCGCGAAATGCCGACACACGGCGTCGGCAACGGCTTCGCCGGCCACAGCCATCAAGCGTGGGCCCGCCGTGCCCGCCGCGATGGCCAGGGCGTCGGCGCGGGCCATCTGCCCGCAGCGCAGCAGTGCCGCGGCGTCGACGCGGGAGGGCGTACCCCTTGCAGCCAGGCGCGCGGGAGTGAGGGCCAGAGCGCCGTCACGCTGCGAGCCGGGTTCATCTCCGCTGGAAGGCTCGTGCCCTCCCGGTGGCGCGGGATCGTTCACGGCCCCTCGCCTTCGGGCAGGCTTACCGTCGCCCTCAGGGCATCGAGCGCGCGGCGGCCGATCCGGGCGTCGCGGGAGACGCCGAGCTGGCTGGCCAGCGCCTCTCGTGTGCGGGCGCCCGGGATGCCGTCGGCGGCGCCGATGTCGTGGCCCGCGGCGATCAGCAAACGTTGCAATTCGCGGACTTCGGCGCGCGACAGACCGGGGTCTTCCGTGGGCCACTCGCCCTGGATCCCCGGACCTCCGGCCAGTTGATTGGCCAGCATCCCCACCGCCAGGGCATAACGTGTCGAGCGGTTGTACTGCAGCAGGGCATCGAAGTTGCGCGTGACGAGAAAAATGGGGCCCTGCCCGCCCGTCGGCGCGAAGATCGCGGCCCGGGTATCGTTGGGCAACGCATCCAGCTGTGGGCCGCCCGGCACGCCTCGCACGCCGCGCAGGCGCCACTGGGTGAGCGGCAGATTGCGCGACTGCTCGAAGATTTCGCGCGAGTGTTCGCTGGGCAAGCGCGCCCGCTCACGATCGGGCAGTTGGACTTCGATCACGGCGGGCAGGCCGCGCTGCCAGCGCGCCCCTCGCTGCCGCAGATGGTTGGCGGCCGAAGCCAGCGCATCGGGCAAGGACTCGTAGAGATCGATCCTGCCATCGCCATCTCCATCCACGGCCAGCTCGTAGAAAGACGTGGGAATGAACTGAGTCATGCCGAACGCCCCGCTCCAGGAGCCGGCGAACTCCTCGGGCTCCACGATGCCATCTCGCAGCAGCCGAATCGAGGCGAAGGCATTGCTTTCCCAGAGCGGCCGGCGCTCAACGCAGGCGCGCGTCAGCCAAGCATCGAGGACCGGAGTGGACCCCAGCAAACGACCGTAGTTGGTTTCGACGCCGAAAATGGCAACGACGACTTCGGGGTCGACTTCAAAGCGATAAGCGATCCGATCGAGAGGATCGCGTTCGGCGGCCAATAAAGCCTTGCCGTCGTCGACTCTTTCCTGGTCGACCACCCTGGCGAGGTAATCCCACCAGGTGATGCGCTGTTCGGGCTGGCTGCGCGCCGCCTGGACGGTGGCTTCGAGCAGCTTGGCATCGCGTGTGTAGGTATCGAATTCGGCCGCCGTCAGACCGTGGCGGCCCGCCATGGGGCGCAGCCGGTCGAGGCAGGCCTGCAAGGCAGCGTCGCCGGTTTCGGCGGACGCCGCCGCGGGCCATGCCACGGCAAGCGCCACGCCGAGAACGGCGACCGCCGACAGCGCCTTATGCCATGGGCCCCGCGGCCGAGGGGCCGCGGGGTAGCGCAAGCCGCGCTTGGGCTGGTGGTCATGCATCGATTGTGGTTCCAAGCCTTGAATTCCCTATGATACGTTGCCGCCTCCGTCGGCAGGCACGAGGGCTTCCGCCAGCGCCTGATCTACGTTATCGAGCCAGATAAACTCCAATCGTTCCCGCACGTCGGCGGGAATGTCGTCGTAGTCGCGGCGGTTGCGGGCCGGCAGCATGACGCGGCTGATGCCCGAGCGCGCGGCGGCCACCACCTTTTCTTTGATGCCGCCCACCGGCAGCACGAGGCCCCGCAGGCTGATCTCGCCGGTCATGGCGGTGTCCGGGCGCACCGGCCGGCCGGTAAGAATGGAGACCAGCGCGGTGGTCATGGCCACGCCGGCGCTGGGCCCGTCTTTGGGCGTCGCGCCGGCCGGCACGTGCACGTGCAGGTCGAAGGTGTCGAACTTCTCGGGCGAAATCCCCAGGGCCTGGCTGCGGCTCTTGACGAGGCTGAGGGCGGCCTGCACGCTCTCCCGCATCACGTCGCCGAGCTGGCCCGTCAGGGTCAGTTTGCCCTTGCCCGGGGTGAGCGCGGCCTCGATGAAGAGGATGTCGCCGCCGACCGGCGTCCAGGCCAGGCCCGTGGCCACGCCGGGCAGACTGGTACGCATGGCGACTTCATCGTCGAAGCGCGGCGTGCCCAGCAGTTCGTGGATCTGCCCGGCGGAGATCGTGGCGGCGGCATTCTGGCCTTCGGCCACCCGCACCGCGACCTTGCGCAGGGCCCGGCCCAGCTCCCGCTCGAGATTGCGTACCCCCGCCTCGCGGGTGTATTGCCGGATCACGTCGCGGATCGCGGCGTCGTCGAAGCCGGCGCCGGTTTGCGCCAGTCCGTTGGCCTCGAGCGCCTTGGGTATCAAGTAGCGGCGCGCGATCTCGAGTTTTTCATCGTCGGTGTAGCCACTCAACGTGATGACTTCCATGCGGTCGCGCAACGGCCCCGGGATTCCCTCGAGCATATTGGCGGTGGCGATGAACACCACTCGCGACAAATCGAAAGGCACGCCCAGGTAGTTGTCGCGGAACGTGCCGTTCTGCTCGGGATCGAGCACTTCGAGCATGGCCGCGGAGGGATCGCCCTGCACGCCCCTGCCCATTTTGTCGATCTCGTCGAGCATCATCACGCATTGCCGGCTGCCCGCCTTGCGGATGCCCTGGATGATGTTGCCCGGCAGCGCACCGATGTAGGTACGGCGATGGCCCCGGATTTCGGCTTCGTCGTGCACGCCGCCCAGGCTGACCCGGACGAAGGGCCGCTGCATGGCGCGCGCGATCGACTGGCCGAGCGAGGTCTTGCCCACGCCGGGAGGCCCGGCGAAGCACAGGATGGGCGCCTTGCCCTCGGGTGCGAGCTTGCGCACCGCGAGGAATTCGAGGATGCGCTCTTTGATGCGCTCCAGGCCGTGATGGTCGGCCTCAAGCACCTCGCGCGCCTTGGCGATGTCGACCGGGGGATCGTCGGGCAGCTTCCAGGGCAGTTCGATCAGCCAATCGAGATAGGTGCGGATCATGCCGTACTCGGCTGCCGCCTCGGGCATGCGCTCGAGCCGGCGCAGCTCTTTGCGCGCGGCCTTTTCCACCTCTTCGGGCATGCCGGCTTCGTCGATCGCCGCCGTGAGTTCGGCGATTTCCTGGGCCTTGCCGGCGCCTTCGTCCTCGCCGAGCTGGCGCTGGATGGTGGCCAGCTGCTCGCGCAGCAGGACCTCGCGCTGCCGCTCATCGAGCGAGGCGCGGGTCTGGCGGCCGATCTCTTGCGACAGGCGCAGGACCTCGATGCGCTCGGCCAGATAGCTGGACACCATCTGGATGCGGCGCGGCAGATCGAGGGTTTCGAGCACGTCTTGCTTGCCATCGGGCGGCATATCGGAATACGCCGCGATGAAGTCGGCCAGCGCGGCCGGCGTGTTGATCGAGCGCACCGCCGTCATCAACTCGGGCGTGGCCTGGGGCAGCAGGCCCAGCGCCTCGAGCGCCTGGCCCTGCAAATGGATGAAGCGCGCCTCGAGGTCGGCCGGCCCGGCTTCGGAGGGATCGGGATGACGCTGGACCCGCGCCTGCAGAAACGGCCGCTCCTGGATGTAGGAGTCGATATGGAAGCGCTGTTCGCCCTGGCACACGAGGTGGTGCTCGCCGTCGGGCCCGGTAACGTAGCGCAGTACGTTGGCCACCACGCCCATGCGATGCAGATTGATCGGCGCGTAGGGCTCGTCGTCGCTACCGCCGCGCTGCATCACCAGCCCGATGGGCAGCCCCTGGCGCACGGCATGCTGGGCCGCCGCGATGGCGGTGGGGTCTTTGAGCGCCACGGGCATGACCACCCCGGGAAACAGCACGAACTGCCGCACCGGCACGATGGTCAGGGTGTTTTCGTCGGCCGGCGGCCCGGCTTTGGCCGGTTCGTCGCCCACGGCGGTCGGAGGCGCGTCGGCCACGGCGTCGGCCGACAAATGGCGGAAATCCGTCAATGACATACAAATCCTCCCAGTCAGGCAATCTTGCGCAGGATGATGACCAGGCAGCCGTTTTCCATGGCTGGCGGCCGCACGTCGTAGCGCCCTGGCGGCAGGCCCAGGCGCCGCTCGAAGCGGCCTTGCGGCAACTCCAGGCGATGAATCACGACGTCCTGCAAGGCGGGGCGCAGTTTGCGCTCGCCGGCGATGATGAGCACTCCCTGGTCGATGACGACCTGGATCTGTTCCGGGTCGACCCCCGGCAACGCGGCCAGGACTCGCAACTCGTCGTCGCTTTCAAAGACATCGACGGGAGGCTCCCAACTGGGGGAGCGCATCTGGCCGCCGGCCATGGGCTGGAACAACTGGCGCTGCAGGCGCTCGGCCCGGGCCAGTGTCTGAATCGCGTCGGACCACATCCAGGCGCGAACGTCGGATCGTTTCATGAATGCCTCGTGTCGTGGCGTTATAAGCCGATGATCGATACTTCCGGACATGGAGACGCCCGTGGCCAAATGCAAGAGTCCGGACGCTGACGCCCGGATCGCGGCCCTTGGCTCCACCCCTGGCCTGCGCCGCTCTGCCGTGAGGCGGCGGCAAACCGCGGCTCCGTGCCCGCTGCCGACCGTCGGCGGGGCCGGCTCAGGCCAGCGCCCGCTCGATGGCGGCGGTGATCAGCGGATCCTGCGGCGCGATGTCGGGGGCGAAGCGACCGATCACCTGGCCATCGCGATCGACCAGGAATTTTTCGAAGTTCCAGAGCACCTCGGCGGGGTTCTCGGGCGTCAGGCCGTTGGCCGCCAGCCGATCGCGCAGGCCGGTGCCTTGCTGGGTGGCTTGGGGCTGGGCTTCGACCAGGGCATCGTACAGCGGGTGGCGGGTGTCGCCCTTGACCGAGATCTTGGCGAACATCGGGAAGGTGACGCCGAAACGGCCGGAGCAGAACTGGGCGATTTCTTCGTTCGTGCCCGGCTCCTGGGCCTTGAAATCGTTGGCGGGGAAGCCCAGGACTTCAAAGCCCTGTTCGCGGTAGGCGTCGTAGAGTGCCTGCAGGCCCTCGTACTGAGGCGTAAGACCGCATTGCGACGCCACATTGACGACCAGGCGTACCTTGCCGGAATGTTCGGCCAGCGAGGCCTCCGTACCGTCGATGCGCTGAACGGGGATGGATTCGAGTGAACGGGACATGAAGGAAAACTCCTGAGAAGACAGCCACACAGCCCGGGGGGCGGCACATGGCGAAGGGACGGCGGCCACGATACCGGCGCCTGTCGGCACTGTAGCGCAATCCGCGCCGCGCACGCCAAGCCCGGCTTTGTCCAGCCGAAACGGCACGGCACAAAGGGTTGGCTCCGTCTGTTATGGTTGCTGACGCGGGTGAGCACTCGCCACCCTTCGGCTTCCTTCCAGACACGACACCGGATTTTCCCGCCATGCTGCTTTTTGTTGGGCGCTACTCGGTCTTTGGACTCTGTATTCTCCTCACCCTCCTCGGCTTCGCCCTGCTGCCCGAGCATCCGCACGCCGCGTGGTTCACATTGCCGGCGCTGGTGCTCAGTTGCCTGGGCATCTACGACCTGATCCAGCCGCATCACGCCGTGCGGCGCAATTACCCGGTAACCGGCAACCTGCGCTACTTGCTCGAGTACTTCCGGCCCGAGCTCCGCCAGTATCTGTTCGAGACCGACAGCGAAGCGCAGCCGTTCTCGCGCATCCAGCGCGCCATGGTGTACCAGCGCGCCAAACAAGTGCTGGACAAAAGGCCGTTCGGCACCCAGCAGAACGTGTACGGCGATGGCTACGAATGGATCCATCATTCCATGATGCCCACCCACATCGCCGGCAGCGACTTCCGCATCGTGGTCGGCGGGCCGGAATGCACTCAGCCGGTCTCGCTATCGGTGTTCAATATTTCGGCCATGAGCTTCGGTGCGCTGTCGGCCAATGCCATCCTGGCGCTCAATACCGGCGCCAAGATGGGCGGCTTCGCCCACGACACCGGCGAAGGCGGCATCAGCCGCTATCACCGCGAACCGGGCGGCGACCTGATCTGGAACATCGGTTCGGGCTATTTCGGCTGCCGCGACGCCGACGGCAACTTCGACCCCGACCGCTTTGCGGTGCAAGCCGCCCTGCCGCAAGTCAAAATGATCGAACTCAAGCTTTCCCAAGGCGCCAAGCCGGGGCATGGCGGCATCCTGCCCGGCGCCAAGGTCACGCCCGAGATCGCCGAGGCCCGCGGCGTGGCCGTCGGCCTCGACTGCAACTCGCCGGCGCGCCACGCCACGTTCTCGACACCGGTGGAGATGCTGCAGTTCATCGCCCGCCTGCGCGAGCTCGCCGAGGGCAAGCCGGTGGGCTTCAAGCTGTGCATCGGCCATCCCTGGGAATGGTTCGCCATCACCAAGGCCATGCTCGCCACCGGCATCACGCCGGACTTCATCGTCGTCGACGGCGCCGAGGGCGGCACCGGCGCGGCGCCGCTCGAACTGGTCGATCATGTCGGGTTGCCGTTGCGCGAGGCCCTTTGGCTGGTGCACAACACCCTGGTGGGCACCAATTTGCGCAACCGCATCCGTATCGGCGCCGCCGGCAAGATCACCTCGGCTTTCGATATGGCTCGCGCCTTCGCGATGGGCGCCGACTGGTGCAACAGCGCTCGCGGCTTCATGTTCGCCGTCGGCTGCATCCAGGCACAAAGCTGCCATACCGACCGCTGCCCGACCGGCGTTGCCACTCAAGACCCTTATCGCCAGCGCGCGCTGGTGGTGCCCGACAAAGCTCCCCGCGTGGCGCATTTTCACCAAAACACCCTGCGCGCCTTCAAAGAGCTCCTGGAAGTGGCGGGCCTCGAACATCCCAGTGCCCTCAAGCCCCACCATATCGCGCGACGGATTTCCGCCAGCGAAATCCGTCTGCTGTCCACGCTGTATCCCGTGCTGCCCGCGGGCGCCCTGCTCGACCCCAACGCCCAGTTGCCACAGGTGTTCCAGGTGATCTGGCCGATGGCCAGGGCCGAGACCTTCGCCCCCACCGAAGCCCTGGACGTGGCCATGGCCGGGCGCGGCGGCGAATGGGAGGGCGTGGCCTGAGGCGGCCAAACCTGGCATCCGGCTTGCTCCCGCCACGGCAATGAAGGCATTATTGCGGTCTTTGTCCGCCCCCTCCCCCATGCCAGACACTCCGGTCGATCCGACTTCCGCCGAAAACGCCAGCGCCGGGGCGCGCGCCGGCGTGCCGCGCTATATGCTGGTGGCCGAGGCCTTGATCCGCGACATCCAGTCGGGGCGCTATCCCGTGGGCAGCCTGTTGCCGGCCGAGCGCGAGATCGGCCAGCGCTTCGGCGTATCGCGCCACACCACCCGCGAGGCGATCCGCCGGCTGGAAGACATGGGCCTGATCACCCGCCGCGCGGGTATCGGCACCACCGTCAAATCGCGCCTGGCGCCCAGCCGCTACACCGCCAGCATCTCCGGCCTTACCGAACTGGTGCATTACGCCGAAGAAACACGGCTGCAGGTTCTGAGCGAAGACTGGGTGCTCATCACCGGCGATCTCGCCGATATCGTCCACCACGCCGAAGGCCAGCGCTGGCTCAAGATCACCGCCTTGCGATTTCCGGGCGATCAATCAACCCCCATCTCGTATACCGAAACCCTGGTGCCCGCCACCTTCGAGGCCATCCGCGATGGCATCCGCAAACCGCATGCCACCGTCTTCAAGCTCATCGAAGGCATACGCGGCGAGCGCGTGGCCGAGGTGCGCCAGGACATCGCCTGCCGGCCGCTGCCGCGACCGCAAGCCGAGGCGCTGGGCGTGGCGCCCGATTCGCCCAGTTTGTATGTTCTGCGGTACTACTACGGCCGCCACGACGATCTGTTGTCGGTATCGGTCAACTTCTATTCTCAAGATCGCTTCAAGATCTCCACGCGCTGGCGGCTGGACCCGGGCTACGAATCCTAGCGGGGCGCGACGGCGCGCTTTGGCGTGCCGCATGATGAGGTCGACGCCAGACCTCTGACCGGAAACCACTCTCACGACGCCGCACCATAGGCTTGAGCGTGGGCGAGAGCGGCCGGCGCGTGACGGCGCCCACCTGGGCGTTCACAAGGCTCTCGGCGCTTGCCGCCAAGCGGCGCTGGCCTGCCCGCAGCCCTGAAATCCAACGAACAGTTGACAAGAATGGCAGCCGGCTTGTATTGTCCGGACATCCGGATAACCGGTCCTTTGGATTACCGCCTTGCTTCATCGGCGGCGTTGGAGAAACGAGCATGTCCGATTACCCGGCCTGGGGCCATTACATCCACGGCGGCTATACGCAGCCGGATCCCGCGCAGGCGCTTCAGGAATACGATCCTCGCGACGGTTCGGCCACCTGGCGGGTCGCGCGCGGCACGGCCGCGGAGGTCGATCAGGCCGTCCGCTCCGCCCATGGCGCCCAAGCCGCCTGGGCCGATACCAAGCCGCTGGATCGCGGTCGTCTGCTCACCCGCATCGCCAACCGCCTGCGCGAAGAAGCCGAGCGATTTGCCGCGATCGAACAACGCGAAACCGGCAAGCCGCTGCCGCAGGCGCGTGGCGACCTCGAACTGGCGGCGCAGTACTTCGAGTTTTATGGCGGCCTGGCCCCGGGGCTGGAGGGCGAAGCCATCGATATCGGGCCGGAACGCCTGTGCTACACCCGGCGGGAGCCCTACGGCGTGGTCGGCATCATCCTGCCCTGGAATGCGCCGCTGAACCAGGCCGCGCGCGCCGCCGCGCCGGCGCTTGCGGCCGGCAACGCGGTGGTGGCAAAACCCTCCGAGTTCACCTCGGTGTCGCTGCTTTGCTTTGCCGAACTGGCGGTGCAATGCGGCTTGCCGGCCGGCCTGCTCAACGTCGTTACCGGCACCGGCCCCGAAGCCGGCGCCGCCCTGGTACGGCATCCCGATGTCGCCAAGATCGCCTTCACGGGCTCGGTGCGGGCGGGGCGCGAGATCGGCCTGATGGCGGCCGAGCGCACGCTTCCCGTGACGCTCGAACTCGGCGGCAAGTCGCCGAACATCGTTTTTGCCGACGCCAACCTGGATGACGCGGTGGCCGGCTCGCTGCGCGCCTTCACCGTCAATGCGGGTCAGGCCTGCATCGCGGGCACGCGTTGCCTGGTCGAGCGCAGCCTGTACGACGACTTCGTGGCCAGGCTCGCGGCGGCCGCGGGCGACCTCCGGGTCGGCGCCGCCGACGGCGACCACGTCGGCCCCATCATTACCGAGGCCCAGTACCAGCGCGTGCAGGATTACTTCGACATCGCCCGTCAGGAGGGAGCCCGCGCCCTGACGGGCGGCACGGTGGAAGGCGGCCAGGGTAGCGGCTGGTTCGTGCCGCCCACCATTTTTACCGACGCCCCCGCCACCGCCCGCATCGCGCGTGAAGAGATCTTCGGCCCGGTCTGCGTGGTGCTGCCGTTCGACGGCGAGGCGGAAGCCATTCGCATGGCCAACGATACCGATTACGGTCTGGCCGCGGGTCTCTGGACCCGCGACGTCGGGCGCGCCCACCGCGTGGCCGCGCGCCTGCAGGCGGGCCAGGTCTATATCAACGAGTATCCCGTCGGCGGTGTGGAGACTCCCTTCGGCGGTTTCAAGCAAAGCGGCCTCGGCCGTGAAAAAGGCCGCGAAGCCCTGCATCATTACTCGCAACTGAAGACCGTCATTCTGAAACTGTAGTTGGCAACGTTCGCCGGACTCTATCGTCCGGCGTTTTTTTACCTTGGGCTTGGTCCGGATATCCGGACCTTAGAAAAAAACGGGAGACTCTCACCATGACCAAGCACCGCAGTGCCCACCGCGCCGGCAAGATCCGGGACCGGCACGGTCTCTCCGGGCAGCAGCCACAGGCATTCCCGCAGGGTAGCGAGCCGGCGCCGGCGGCGAGGCCGGCTTCCCCGACCTCACTTATCTGGAATGGTTCGGTGTGTTCATGCCGGCCGGCTCGCCCATGGATAAGGTCGAAGCCGCCAATCGCGCCATCCGGGAGGCGGCTCGCAACCCGCGCATCATCGACACCCTGGAGCGCATCGCCATCCAGGTGGAAACCTCCAGCGTCGCCGATTTCACCCGCGACGTCCGCGACAATCATGCGCACTGGGCGCAAGTGGTCAAGGCCGTGGGTTTCGATCCGATGGAATGATCCAGGCTCATGATCTACGACTACATCATTCTGGGCGCGGGCACATCGGGATGCGTTCTTGCCAACCGTCTGTCGGCCGATCCTTCGGTCAAGGTACTCCTGGTGGAGGCCGGAAAGCGCGAGCGCGGCCTGTGGGTGACGATGCCGGCCGGCACCTCGCGCCTGATTCACCCGGGTCCGGCGAACTGGGGTTTTCATACCGAGGCCGAGCCCGGCCTCGGCCAGCGCCGTATCTATGCGCCGCGCGGGCGTGGGCTGGGCGGCTCCAGCCTGATCAACGGCATGGGTTACTTTCGGGGCCAGCCGGCCGACTACGACAGCTGGGCGGCACAGGGAGCCCCCAGCTGGCGCTGGGCGGATCTCTTGCCGCTGTTCCAGCGCCTGGAGCGGCGCCCCGGCGGCGACCCCGCCTGGCGCGGCCGCGACGGCGCGCTGGCCGTGACCGACGCCCGTTTCCAGCATCCGTCGTCACATGATTTCGTGGCGGCCGCCGAACAGGCGGGCTACCCCCGCACGGCCGACTTCAATGGCGCGCAACCCGAGGGCGCGGGCCTGATCCAGTTCAGCATCCACGACGGGCGGCGGCACAGCTCGGCCGAGGCCTTTCTGTATCCGATCGCGGGTCGCCGCAACCTCACGGTCATGACGGAAACCCTGGTGGATCGCGTGGTGGTGGAGGATGGCAGGGCCGTGGCGGTGGAACTGCTGAGAGGGAGCGATCGCCTACGGCAGCGCGTCGGCGTCGGGCGGGAGGTCATCGTCAGCGCCGGCGCGTTCGGCTCGCCGGCCATCCTGCAGCGCTCGGGCCTCGGACCCGCCGACTGGCTGCGGCAAGCGGGCATCGAGGTGGTGCGCGACCTGCCCGGCGTGGGCCGCAATCTGCAGGACCACCTGTACATCCACTATACCTACGCGGCCACGCCCGAGACTTCGATGAATGCCCAGCTACGGGGCTGGCACGCCTTGCGGCATGGCTTGCGCTATCTGTTCACCCGGCGGGGCCCCCTGACCATGGGCGCTTCGCAGGCTTGCGCTTTCGTGCGCAGTTCTCCCGGCCAGGAGCGCGCCGACCTGCAAATCACCTACCGTCCCATGAGCTGGCGGTTCGATGCCGACGGCTCCTTCGAAATCGGCCGTACCCCCGAGATCACCGTGTCGTGCTGCCATCTGCGGCCCACCTCCCGCGGCGAAGTCCGGATCCATTCGCGCGAGCCGGCGGCGGCGCCCTCCATCCAGGCCAATTACTTCACCACCGAGCACGATCAGCAAGTGGGGGTGGCGTCGGTCGACGTCGTGCGCCGGATCTTTGCCATGCCTCCCATGCGGCCGCGCATCACGGGTGAGCTCCTTCCCGGCCCGGGGGTTGAAAGCGCAGCCGATATCCTGGGATACATCCGCGACACCGCCCAGTCCATGCATCATTGGGCCGGCACCTGCGCCATGGGCAGCGGCGCCAACGCGGTGGTCGACGACCGACTGCGCGTGCATGGCGTTGAGCGGCTGCGCGTGGCCGACGCCTCGGTCATGCCGTTCATCATTTCGGCCAACACCAACGCCCCTTGTTTCGTGATCGCCGAACGCCTGGCACAGCTCATGCAAGGCGCCCCGTGAAAACCCTTCTTGTACGGCACCGACGCGTGATGCATAGTGGCGAGTGGACTCGATCCAGGACTCCCTCATGGCCGCCGCTACGGTTTCATCACGCCCGACGCTCGCCGAACCGCTCGCGGGCCATGTGCGGCTGCGCTCGCACGATCTGGCGGAGGTCCGCCACAAGGTGGGCGAAGTCTTCTGCCCCCACGCCCTGCAGCCCGTCCATCCGCGGCAGCGGCTGGATGCGCGTCACCACATGGTGCAACTGGGCCAAACCGGTCTCAACTACCTGGCCTATGGCGCCGATGTCCGCATCGAGCCCGGCGAGCTCGAGCGTTTTTATCTCGTGCAGATGCCGCTCAGCGGCGGGGCCGAGATCACCTGCGGTACGCAGTACGTCGTGTCCAGTCCCGAGGTCGCCAGCCTGCTCAATCCCCAGGACTCCACCCGGATGCTCTGGGGCGCCAGCAACCGGCAATTGTTGCTCTGGATTCCGCGCGAGGCGCTCGAACAGCGCCTGACCGAGCACCTGGGCAGCCAGCCCACCGAGGCCTTGCGCTTCGACGTCGCCTTGCCGCAAAGCCAGGGCCTCACCCAGGCGTGGTGCCGCATGGTGCGCGACCTCGCCCACAACATCGACCACAGCGGCGCCGCCTGGCTGCAGTTCCAGGCCACGGTATCGGGGTTTGAAGACGCGCTGATGCGCGGGCTGCTGCAACTGCACCGGCACAATTATTCCGAGCAGCTTCAGCAGCCAGCCGCCGCGGCGGCGCCGCGCCACGTCCAGCGCGCCATCGATTACCTCGAGGCCCACCTCGAACACGACGTCAGCGCCGCCGATCTTGCCCGCGCGGCCTGCTGCAGCGTGCGCGCCCTCGAAGAAGGCTTCCGCCGGCATTGCCAAAGCACGCCCATGCAGTATGCGCGCTCGCTCAAGCTCGATCGTATCCACCAGCTTCTCAAGCATCAGCACGACGTCCGGGGTTTGTCCATCACCTTGCTGGCCCATCGCTACGGCTTCATCCACCTGGGCCGCTTCGCGGCCTACTACAAAGAGCGGTTTGGCGAATCCCCCTCGCAAACCCTCAAGCGGCGGCAGACCCACTAAGCCGCGCAGCCGGCCGAGGGTCCGGCGTGCTCCGCGTTTTTTTGGGCCCGGCCGTTGGCCTTGCCGCTGACGATCTCGCGAGCCCAGAACAGGATCGTCGCCGCGTTTTTCGGATAACCATCCGCGCCACCCGGATAGTGAGGCCGGCCGCCTCTTGCCAAACTGTGTCCATCGGCGAGCTTCATCGCCCCAATAACTGGAGGACACACCCATGCAAGGCCTTGCGGACAAAGTCGCAATCGTGACCGGCGGCGCCACCCTGATCGGCGCCGCCGTCGCCGAACGCCTGGTTCAGGCTGGCGCTCGCGTGCTCATCGCCGATATCGACCAGGAAAACGGCGCCGCCGTCGCCCAGCGCCTGGGCTCCAGCGTGCGCTTCGAAGCCACCGACGTCACCGACGACGACGCCATCGCCCGCTGCATCGACACCGCGGTCCAGGCCTTCGGCGGAATCGACGGCCTGGTCAACTGCGCCTGCACCTACCTCGACAATGGGGCCGACTCCAGCCGCGCGGAGTGGCTGCAGGCGCTCGACGTGAACCTGGTGGGGGCGGCCATGATGCTGCAAGCCTGCCGGCCTCAAATGGTGCGGCGCGGCGGCGGCGCGGTCGTCAACTTCGCCTCGATCTCGGCGGGTGTGGCGCAAACCGGGCGCTGGCTGTATCCCGTCAGCAAGGCCGCGATGCAGCAACTGACCCGCACCGCGGCGCTCGATCTCGCCGCCGACGGCATTCGCGTCAACGCCGTCTCGCCGGGCTGGACGTGGTCGTCGGTGATGTCGCAACTCTCCGGCGGCGACCGCGCCAAGGCCGATGCCGTGGCCGCCGATTTCCACATTCTCGGCCGGCTGGGCCTGCCCGAAGAGGTTGCCAACGTCGTCGCGTTCCTGTTGTCCGATCTCGCTTCGGGCGTCACCGGCGCCGACTATGCCTGCGACGGCGGTTATCGCGCCCTCGGCCCCGAGGCCCGCGTCGCGGCCATCGCCCGCCTCATGGCCTGAATCCACAGCCCGCACGCCGCCGCCGCGCCCCGCCGGCTCATCCCAAGTTGCGGCCTAGGCGATGCTTCTCGATACCGACATTTCAAAGACGGAGACCATCATGACCTCACAAAACCAAGCACCCCGCTCGATCGCCATCGTCGGCGCCGGCCAGGCCGGCCTGCTGCTGGGCTGCGCCCTGCTCGACCAGGGCTATGCCGTGACGCTCGTTACCAACCGCACGCCGGAAGATGTCTGGCATGGCCGGGTGATGTCATCGCAGTTCATCTTCGACCCGGGCCTGCAGATCGAGCGCGATTTCGGCATGAATCAATGGGAAGCCCAATGTCCCAACACCGAAGGCATCGGCTTCAGCATCCCGGCGCCCGATGGCAGCGGCAAGCAGGCCCTGCACTGGCATGCCCGCCTGCGGGCGCCCGGCCAGGCCGTGGACCAGCGCATCAAGATGCCCGGCTGGATGGCCGAATTCCAGCGGCGCGGCGGCGAGCTGCGTTTCGAGGAAGTGGACATCGCGGGCCTGGAGCGGCTGGCGGCCGGCCATGAGCTGGTGCTGCTGGCCGGCGGCAAGGGCGAGATCGTCAACCTGCTGGGCCGCGACGAAAGCCGCTCGCCCGTCAAGCAGCCCATGCGACAACTGGCGCTCACCTATGTGAAGGGCATGCGGCGCTTCGACTACTTCGAGTGCGTCAACTTCAACCTGATTCCCGGCGTGGGCGAGTACTTTGTGTTCCCCTCGCTCACCACCAAGGGCGACAACGACACCCAGGTTTGCGACATCATGGTGTTCGAGGGCGTTCCCGGCGGCCCGATGGATTGCTGGCAGGATGCCAAGACGCCCGAACAACATCTCGAGGTGAGCCTGAACATCCTGAAGACCTTCCTGCCCTGGGAGCATGAGCGCAGCCGCGATTGCGAACTGACCGACGCCAACGGCATCCTGAGCGGCCGCGTCACGCCGGCGGTGCGCAATCCGGTGCTGACCTTGCCTTCGGGCAAGCTGGTGATGGGCCTGGGCGACGCCGCGATCGTCAACGACCCCATCACGGGCCAGGGGTCCAACAATGCCACCAAGTCGGCGGGACATTACTACCATGCCATCCTGGCGCGCGGCAACCAGCCTTTCGACGCGGCCTGGATGCGGCATACCTTCGACGACCTTTATGACAACAATCTGAGCGCCGTGGCGCGCTGGACCAATAGCCTGCTCTTCCCGCCGCCAGAGCACGTCGTCAACCTGCTGGGCGCCGCGCAGCAGTTACCGACCTTGGCCAGCCGGATCGCCAATGGCTTCAACGATCCGCGCGACTACCTGCCATTCTGGTTCGACGCCGAAGGTGCGGGCAAAGCCATCGAACAGGCGGCCGCGCCCATGGCGGCCTGACTTCGGCTCCGAACCCCCAAGTCCCGGCCCCGCCCCACGGGCACGGCCGGGGCGCGGCAAGATCTTTTTTCGGATGTCGATCATGCAAGCCAATCCCAATCTCCGTCAAGCTCTGGGCCATTTTGCCACCGGCGTCACCATCATCACCAGCCGCGATGCCGCAGGGCAGCCGATTGGCGTTACCGTAAACAGCTTCAACTCGGTCTCGCTCGAGCCGCCCCTGATTCTCTGGAGCTTAGCGCGCCGCGCGTACAGTTTCGATACCTTTGCCACCCAGCGCCACTTCGCAGTGCATATTTTGTCGGCCCACCAGCAGCACCTGTCGGACCGGTTCGCCCGGGCCGGCGCCGATAAGTTCGCCGATATCGAGCTGGAGGAAGGTCTGGGCGGCGCTCCCTTGCTGAGCGATTGCGCGGCGGTCTTCCAATGTCAGACCGAAGCCCGCTACGACGGCGGTGATCATCTGATCGTACTGGGGCGCGTGCAGGCCTACCACACGCGCGAACACCCGCCGCTGCTCTTTTATCGAGGCCGCTACGCGCGGCCGGCGATCGCCCATGGGCTCGGTTATGATGGGGCGACTCATCATAGCCATTCATGACCAGAACCCCGTCCGCGCAAACTCCTTCGCATCCCACCGGCGGCCTCGGGCCGGCCGTCGTGCTGGCCACCGGCACCTTCGCCGTCGGCACCGATGCCTTCGTGGTTACTGGCTTCCTGCCCGCGATGGCCGCCGACCTCGGCGTTTCCACCGCGGCGGCGGGGCAGTCGCTAACGCTGTTCGCCATCACCTACGCCATCCTGGCGCCGCTGCTCACCTCCCTGACGGCACAACTGCCGCGCCGCACCTTGCTGGCCGGCGCCTTGCTATTGTTGGGCCTGGCCAATATCGGAACGGCTCTCGCCCCCAATCTCGGGCTGTTGCTGCTCACGCGTGTCCTGGCGGCGGCGGGAGCCGCCTTGTACACCCCCAACGCGGGCTCGGTGGCGGGCATGCTGGTGCGGCCCGACCTGCGGGGCCGCGCCTTTGCCCTGGTGATCACGGGCCTGACCGTGGCCACCGCGATCGGCGTGCCGCTCGGCCTGCTCGCCAGCCAGTGGCTGGGATGGCGCTCCGCGATCAGTCTGGTCGCGCTGCTCGCGCTCGCCGCATCGCTGGGAGTACGGCTGAGCCTGCCCGCGGTGCCCGGAGCCTCGTCTTCGGCGCCTCTGCGCCACCGCCTTTCGGTACTGCGCCTGCCTAGCGTGCGCGCGATCCTGCCTCTCACCTGGCTGGGCATGGCGGCGAGCTACGTCCCGTATGTCTACAGCGTGGGCATTCTCGGTGAGTTGCAGGTGCCGCCGGCCGGGCTGGCCTTCATGCTCTTCCTGTATGGCGCGGGGGCCGTGATCGGCGTCAGTCTTTCGGGCTGGGCCACCGACCGCAGCACACCAGCGCGGGTACTCGCCGTCACCTACATCGTCATGGCGCTTTCCCTGGCCGGCCTGGCCTGGATGGCGGTGGCCGGCCGACCGATGCCTTGGCTGATCGGCCTTTGCATGCTGGCCTGGGGCGGTAGCAGCTGGTCGCAAACGCCTCCTCAGCAGCACCGTTTGTTCGAGGCCTCGCACGAGCACGCCATGCTGCTCGTCGCCCTCAATGCGTCGGGCATTTATGTGGGTATCGGGCTGGGCACCCTGATTGGAGGCCTGACGATCGCATTCGGCGGCCAGGCGCCACTGATCGTCGGCACCGTGATCGCGTTGGGCGCCCTGGTCTTTCTGCGCACCACGCGCCGCGCGTTCGGGCCCGCCGCGGCCACGTCCTGACGAGCACCGCCAATGGCCAACGCCTACGCCTTCATCAAGGGGCTGCACGTCAGCCTGGTGCTGGTCAGCGGCGCGCTGTTCCTGCTGCGCGGGCTGATCGCCCTGCCCCGGCCACGATGGGCGCGGGCGCGGTGGCTGCGGATCCTGAGCCAGGTGATCGACACCGGGCTGCTCCTGGCCGCGCTGGGATTGCTGTTCATCCTGGCCCTGAATCCATTCAGCACGCCCTGGCTGCTCACCAAGCTTCTGCTGCTGCTCGCCTATATCGGCGCGGGTTATTTTGCGCTGAATCCCACCACGCCGTTCAAGCGCCGCCTGCTGTGCTTCATCGCCGCCGTACTGTGCTTTCTGGCGATGCTGTCGGTGGCGCAGCATCATCATCCGCTGGGCGCGCTGAGGATACTGGCATAGCACAAAAAGGTGGCGCCTTCGGCCGCCGCCGGCAGGACCGCCCGCCGTTCTCACTCGGGCTGGACCACGCTCCCCGTCTCGTTGTCCAGCATCAGCACCAAGTCGTAGTAAGTGATCGTCACGGCGGCGCCCGTCTGTCGCTCCTTCTCGGCGATCCACTCGGCGTTGTGCGCCTCGCGCGCGGCCTCGAGGCTGTGCCAGAAATACAGTCCCGCTCCCTGGCGGTTGTCCTGACTGACAAGAAAGTGCTTGCGGAAGAGGTCCGGCTCCGCGCGCCAGCGCGGCAGCACTGCCAACGCCCCTTCCACGATCTCGGCCCGGGTGGTTCCATCGGGGTGGGTGAATGTGACGAATTCAGCAATCATGGCAAATATCCTTACGTATGCGGGTTGACAGGAGGGGCGTCGCCAAGACCTTGCCGACCTCGGCGTTCACCTACCGCACGATGCCGGGATCGAAAGGCATGTCGGCGTAAAGGTGGTGGTTGGCCAGTCCTGGCTTTCGACCTGGGTAAAAGAAACCGATCCCCGCATCCCGCCCGGGTGAGGATCTCCCTTGCTTACAATGGCGGGCAGGCCGGCCCGAACGGCCGCGCCTCACGTCCCTCACATCACATTGCCATGAGCCAGCCCTTTCCCATCCGCCAGGAATGCCCCCCCGGCGCCTGTACCTGCCGGCGCGAACAGGTACTGGGCAATCCCCAGGCCGACTGGCGTCCGCTGCGCCTCACCCGCGAGGAAGAAAAACGCCTGATTGCTCGCCTGGAAACCATTGCCAGTCTCGATGACCTGCGCTATATGCAAGAACGCATGCATTCCCTGCTCGGCCTGGAGGTCAGCATTGCACCCAGCCCGCATGGCGTCCGTACCGTGCGCGGCATCCTGATCGAAGTGACCGAACAGCCGGGGTTGTGCCGCAAGATCCGGCAATCGATCCCGGCCGCCATCCGGCGGGCCATGGAGGAGCGTCCCGAAATCGCCTACGCCCTGCTCGATGCCGAGGGCCTGTTCGGCTTGTGAGATCCCACCCGGGCGCTGCGCCCTGCGCTGGCTCAGGGCCGACGCCGGCGCCAATGCACCGGCAGCACGGTCTGCCAGCTGCTGGCCCAGCGCGCTTCGTGGCGCTGCCAGAGTATCCCCAGGCCCACCACCGCCAGCCCAATCAGGCTGAGCACTACCGGAAACGCCAGGCTGTCGGCAAAGGCATCGTAGGCAAGGTATCCCAGCAGCAGCACCACGCCAATGCCGCCATACGCCGCCAGTACCCTGCGGCCCACCAGGGTGGCGAGGGCGATCAATGCAAGGTTGGCACCCAGGTAGACCCAGCGCTGAACGGGATCCTCGAAGGCCAGCACCGACAAGCCGCCCCAGAACGATAGGCCGCCGCACACATATAGCCAAAAGGCAAAGTCGGTACGCGCCCCCAGCCGCCGCCGGCGATCATCGATCGCGATCGCCGCGGCGAGAATCAGTGCGCCCCAGCCCAGTGCCAGCCAGGCGCGCTGGTCCCACAACGGACGCTCCCACCACACGGGTGCCGAGTCGATGGCCAGGAACCAAAGCGCGATGGCGATGGGCAGCATGAGGATCGGCCGGGCGTAGCGCCACAACGACAAAAGGCCGGCCACTACGGTTGCCAGCTCAAGCGTCGTCCAGCGTACACGCATGGTGCCGTACAAATCGGCATAGCGTTCGCCGTCGAGATCGGGCCACCAGCCCAGGGCATGCTGCAAGCCATAGACGCCCAAGGGGACCACGGCCACCGCCAGCGCCGCCATCAGGCCCGAAGGAATGGGCTGGCGCCCCCGCCAATATTCGGCCAGGCCGAGGGCCCCGATCAAGTAGACCAGAGCGAGACCGGACATGCCCCAGCCCCCGGCGGTTTCCCAGGCCAGGGTCATGAACAGGCTCAGGGCGGCCATGGCCAGCAGGCCGCCGAAATAGAACAGAACATGGGCGGCCCGGAACGCCGGTACGTCGGCCGCCGTCTCGCGCTCGCCTTCGGCGAGGAACTCCCACAAGGCGCGGCTTTGCTCGGTGGACATCATGCCGGCATCGATCGCGGCCTGCCAGCGTTTGGGGTCTATGCGCATCGGAGCGCCTCCCGTCGACAGTGTGAGCGACTCCGGCTTGGTGGCCGGAGTGTGTTTGCCGCCGTGCCCGAGGCTACAACGTTCATACGAAAAGGGCCACTGACATCAGCAGGCTGGCGGCGCAATGATCGCTAACGACGGACAAAACCGGCGCTCAGCACAGCTTGTGAATCGAGCCCCACCTGCAGCTCGAAGGCGCCGGGCTCGACCACCCGCTCGAGCTCGGCGTTGTAAAAAGCGAGCACGTCGTCATCCACGATCATCCGGACCTCGCGCGACTCGCCGGGCGCCAGCTCCACGCGCTCGAAATGCTTGAGCTCCTTCACGGGCCGCACCACCGAGGCCGCTTCGTCGCGCAGATACCACTGCACGACCGTGGCGCCCCGGCGATCGCCGGTATTGCGCACGGTGGCCACGGCTTCCAGTGTTTCGCCCGCCCCCACTTCGGGCCGCGAGAGCCGCGGGTCGTCGAGTTCGAACTCGGTGTAGCTGAGCCCATGGCCAAAGGCGTAGCGCGGCCCGTTGGGCTGGTCGAAATACTGCGAGGTGTAGTTGCCGGGCTTGCCCTCGGTGAACGGCCGGCCCAGGCGGGCGTGGTTGTAGTGCGCGGGAATATGCCCCACGGAGCGGGGGAACGACAGCGGCAGCTTGCCCGAGGGGTTGGCCTCGCCGTAGAGCACGTCGGCAATCGCGTGGCCGCCCTCGGTGCCGGGATACCAGGCTTCGAGAATCGCCGCTGCGTGCTCCTGCGCCCAGCCGAGATCGAGCGGACGGCCGTTGAGCAGCACCAATACCAGCGGCTTGCCGGTGGCGGCCAGGGCTTCGAGCAAGCGCTGCTGGCTGGCGGGGATATCGAGCGAGGTGCGGCTGGAGGATTCATGCGACATGCCGCGCGCCTCGCCCACCGCGGCCACGATCACGTCGGCCTCGCGCGCCAGCGCCAAGGCTTCGTCGATCATGGCCTGCGGGTCGCGCTCGTCCTGCACTACCTCGGGCGTGTCCCAATTGAGAAAGTTGAGATATTCCACGATCGCCGGATCATCGGTGACGTTGGCGCCCCGTGCCAGGCGCACCCAGCCGGGTTCGCGCGCCGCTGCGCGCATGCCCTGCCACAGGGTAACGGCCTGTTCGCGCCGGCCCGCGGCCGACCAGCTGCCCAGCATGTCCACCTGGGAATCGGCCAGCGGCCCGACCAGCGCCACTTTGGCGGTTGGCGACAGTGGTAGCGCCCGATCATGATTCTCGAGCAACACCAGGGATTGTTGCGCCACCCGGCGCGCCTCGGCACGATGCAGGCGGCCTTCGTCGTTCACGTCGGCGGGATCGTCGGCGGCCTGCCCGATGCGGCGATAGGGATCGTGGAACAAGCCGAGGTCGTACTTGGTGCGCAGCACGTTGCGCACGGCCTGGTCGAGCCATCCGGGCTCGACATCGCCGCGTTCGAGGAGGCCCGGCAGCTCCTGGCCGAAAAGCGTATCGGCCATGCTCATGTCCAGCCCCGCCGCCAGAGCGAGCCGCGCCGCTTCGGCATCGTCGGCCGCCACGCCATGGCGCAGCAGCTCGGTGATCGCGCCGTGGTCGCTGATGGTGACGCCCTGGAAGCCCCATTCGTCGCGCAGCAGGTCGCGCAGCAGCCAGCGATTGGCGCTCGCCGGCACGCCATTGATCGCATTGAGCGCCACCATGACCGCACCCGCCCCCTCCTCCACCGCGGCGCGATAGGGTGGAAGGTAGTCTTGATACATCCTCAGCGGGCTCATGTCGACCACGTTGTAGTCCCGTCCGCCCTCCACCGCGCCGTACAGGGCGAAATGCTTGACGCTCGCCATGATGCGATCGGCCTGGGCCGGATCGCCTCCCTGCATCGAGCGCACCATGGCGCGTGCGATCTCGGACACCAGATGAGGGTCTTCGCCGAAGCCTTCGGAGGTGCGGCCCCAGCGCGGATCGCGCGTGATGTCGACGACGGGGGCGAAGCTCATGTCGAGGCCGTCGGCCGCCGCTTCGCGCGCCATCACCTCGCCCGTGATCGCGATGGCCTCGGGATTCCAGGTGGACGCCAGGCCGGGGCCGATCGGGAAAATCGTGCGATGGCCGTGCACCACGTCGTAGGCGAAGAAGATCGGGATCCCCAGCCGGCTATCCTCGACAGCGGCCTGTTGCAGCGGCCGATTATCGTGGCGGGTCACCGAATTGAAGGTGCCTCCCACCCGGCCGGCGGCGATCTCTTCCCGCAGGCGTTCGTGCGGCATGTCGGCGCCGATACTGATCAGGCGCAATTGGCCGATCTTCTCGTCGAGTGTCATGTCCTCGATGAGCTGATCGAGCAAGGCTTCGCGATCGTCGAGCAATTCCGGCGGCCACGCCGGCGGAGTGGCCGCCAGGGCAAGCGAGCCGGCAAGGCAGAGGGCGATGCTGGAGAGGACGCGCGGCAATGACGACAAGGACATGGGCGATGCTCGGCTTTGGCATGCCGCGGACGGCATACGGTGACAAGACCGCCTTGGGCCGGCGGGTCGTCGGCCGATTGTACCGGCAGCGTCCGCCCCCTCCCACCGGGGGCCGTTACCATCGTTTACCAGGGGATTCGGGGAATCTTTGGCGCTCGGCGGTGGTCAGTTGTGATAATTTGCCTGGCGCCGGCGGCCACCTGGAGGCTGCCGGCATTCCTTAGACTGGAGGATTTTGTGCCATTGCTTACCGACCGCTTCCGTCCTTGGCGACGCGCCTGTTCCGGCCTTGGGCTTGTCTTGGGATTGTCGTTCGCCGCGTCCGGCGCCGTGTCCGCGTTTACGCTGGACGACGTGACCGCGCTGGCCCGGGAACGCGCGGCACAGCCCTACGAAGCGCCGGCGAGCAATCTGCCGCCCGAGTTCAGCCGCATGCTGTTTGGCGATTACATCAAGATCCGGCCCCGGCCCGAGGCTTTTGCCTGGCGCGAGCACGACACGCCGTTCAAACTCGCGTTCTACCATCAGGGTATGCAATTCGACAGCCCGGTGGTGATCCACGAGATCGTCGGCGACGAGGTCAGCGAGTTCCAGTACGACCCGGCGGCCTTCGATTTCGGCGGCATGGAGTTCGACCCCCAGGCCACCAGCCAGTTGGGCTACGCCGGTTTTCGTGTGCTTTATCCCATCAATCAGGCCGAGAAAGAAGACGAGATCATGAGCGTCCTCGGCGCCAGCTATTATCGGGTGATCGGCAAAGATCAGATCTATGGTCTTTCCGGGCGGGGCCTGGCGATCGAAACCGCCATGCCGCATGCCGAGGAGTTTCCAGACTTCCGCGAGCTCTGGATCGAACGTCCCGCGCCCGGCGACGAATCGCTGGTGTTCTATGCGCTGCTGGATTCGCCGCGCGCCACGGGAGCCTACAAATATACGCTGACCCCGGGAGAGGACTCCGTGCTCGACGTCGAGTCCAGGATCTTTCTGCGCGAGCCGGTCGACAAGCTCGGCATCGCGCCACTCACCAGCATGTTCCTGTTTGGCCCGCACCAACCGGCCCGCGAGCGGAACTTCCGCCCCGCCATCCACGATTCCAACGGCCTGGCCATCGAAACCGGTGAAGGCGAATGGTTGTGGCGGCCGCTGCACAATCCTCCCCACCTCAACATCAGCTTGTTCAGCGTAACCAATCCTCGCGGCTTCGGCCTGTTGCAGCGCGGCCATGAGTTCTGGCGCTACGAAGACATCGAAGACCGCTACGACCTGCGGCCAAGCGCCTGGATCGAGCCGCGCGGCAACTGGGGCAAGGGGGTGGTCGAGCTGGTGGAGATTCCCACGCTGGATGAAACCAACGACAACATCGTTGCGTTCTGGTCGCCGGAGCGCATGCCCGAGCCGGGCCAGATGCAAACCTACGATTACCGCATTCGCTGGACGCTCGACGAGCCGGGCCTCTTGCCCGACGATCTGGCCTGGGTCGATCAAACCTTGAGCACCGCGGGCGAGGTGCGGCAGGCCAATCTCATTCGCGAACTGGATGGCAGCCTGGGATTGTTGGTGGATTTCAAAGGTCCGGTGTTCGCCACGCTGCCCGGCGATGCCAAACTGCGGCCCGAGGTCGACGTGAACGGCAACGCGGAGGTGATCGATCAGTTGCTGCAACGCAATCCCGGGCTGCCCGGCTGGCGCCTGTCGTTGCGGGTCCGCGTGAAGGACACCGAGCAACCGGTGGAGATGCGGGCGCGGCTGGACCATCAGGGCAAGCCGGTAACCGAGACCTGGAGTTTCCAGATTCCGCCCGGCGAGTTGTCGCGCCAGCCTCATTCGCGGCCTTGATCATGTTCCATCATTCGCGCACCGATGAGCAGGCCGTCGCCGCGGCGGTGCGGCGCTGGATCGATCGCGCCGTGATCGGCCTGAAGCTTTGCCCCTTTGCCGCCGAGCCGGTGCGGCAGGGGCGGTTGCGGCTGGTGGTGAGCGAGGCAGGCGATGACGATGCTTTGCTGCGCGATCTCGAGGCCGAGTTGATCCGGCTGCGCGATACGCCGGCCGAAGCGCTGGAGACGACTCTGATCGTGCATCCCGGGGTGCTGGTCGATTTCGAGCAGTTCAGCAATTTTCTGCCGGTGGCCAATCTGGCGGTGCGCATGCTGGGGCTGGAAGGTACGCTGCAGGTGGCCAGCTTCCATCCCGATTACCGGTTTGACGGCAGCGGCGCGGACGATATCGAGAATTTTACGAATCGCGCGCCCTACCCTTGTCTGCATTTGTTGCGTGAGGACAGTATTGAAGCCGCGGTGGCGGGTTTGCCGGATCCTGATGCGATTTACCGGCGCAATCTGGAGACGCTGCGTCGGCTGGGGCATGCGGGGTGGGAGGTGCTGGGGATCGGTCCTGGCGGTTGAAGGGGGACGAGGTTCTTGACCACGCGCCTAAGCCGGAGTTCTTTACACGCCGCACGATTGAGCCCAGAGCCGCTTGGGCAGTCGAGCGGTCCGGCCGCTGCGCGACCGGACTTCCCGCGCCCCGCGCCGCCGGACGGGCGGCGGGCAAACTCGGCCCCGCCCTGCGGGCGGGACCTCAAACAGTGCCCGCCGACTGCCCCCGCCCGCCGACACGGGCCACGGCGCTCTCCAATGTCCCAAGCGGCTCTGGGCTCAATCGTGCAGCTGCGGAGGTTGCCGACTCGAGACGCTTTAACGCCATTGTGCTGGCGCTGTGCGCAGGATCTCGGGGCGTTTTGAGCCCCGCTCACGATGCCGGGCTAGGCTTCCGTGGCTTCGCGTTCCAACAAGAAATTGCCGGCCGCGAACCGCACGGGCGGGGCCTCGGGGTCGAAGCTCACACCGGAGGGGTCGCCGCCGGCTTCGACCGCTTCGACTTCGCGCAGCAGGCGACGGCGCAGCATGACGATGCCGCGGTCGGTGGTGGCGAGGTGCTCCTCGGCGTGCACGGCGATCGGGCGCTGGCTGACCTGGGCTTCGTAGTCGCCCGGGAATTGCTGATGCTCTTCTTCGGACAGTTCCTCCCACAGCTTGCCGTTCTGGCGCGAACGCATGTTGGCAAGTTCGCCGGGCCGGCGCACGCGGCCCGCCACATAGATACGGAAGGTGGTGTCGTCGATGGGCAGGATCCAGCCCAGCGATTCCACCGGGCCGTACTGGCCTACCGTGGGGCTGGGAATGACCCGCAGCGTGGGCACGGCGGCCTCGCTGATGCGCAGGAACAATTTGCCGTCGGGCAGGTTGCGGCGCGAGGTGGTGCGGATGCCGGTTTCGCACTCGCTCCATTCGACATCGGGCATCAAGGCCATGGCATCGATGAACTGGGTGCCGCTGAAGGTGGAATGCAGCACTACCACGTGGAAGGGGTCGACCAGGTTGTCGTAGTGCTGCAGCCAGTTGCAGGGGATGATCTGCGGGCCGCCGCCGCCGATGCTACGGTCGTTGGCTTCGATGAACTCGCCTTCGGCCAGGGTTTCGAGCGCTTCATAGCGCGGCAGCACCGGCTGACGCTCGGCCGGACCCAGGTAGGCCCAGATCAGTCCGTAGCGCTCTTCGACGGGGTACCAGGGCTGGCGGATGCGATTCCGGGCGCGGCCACCCTCGGGTTCACAGGGCTGCTCGACGCAACGGCCCTGGGTGTCGAACAGCCAGCCGTGATAGCAGCAGCGGATGCCGCGATCTTCGACCTTGCCGTAGTACAGCGAGGTGCCGCGGTGGGCGCAGTGCTCGGTGACCAGCCCGGGCACGCCTTGGCCATCGCGGAACAGAATGAGGTTTTCGCCCAGAACGCGGACGCGGCGCGGCGTGGCGCTGGCGTCGGCGGCAAGACCGATCGGATGCCAGTAGCGGCGCAGCAACTCGCCCATGGGCGTCCCGGCGCCCACCTCGGTAAGGCGGGGATCGTGCAGCGCCGGCGCGCGCCCGTAGGCGCGACCGTCGGGCTGTTTGACCGGGGGGGCAGAAGAAACGGAAGACATGGCACTCTCTCAAAAATCAACAATTCCGATTTGGCCTCGCCAACCTCGCCGTGAATGGCGAGGCTTGCGCTTAATGTGAAAGAGATATCCCTTTCATCGTCAGGGGTGGCAGCGAAGCCATGATCGTTAGGCGCGTGGCCAAAACGTCGTTTTGGCGGGTGATCATTGCACCGTGACGCCGGCCGCCTTGATCAGTTCGGCGACGCGGGGGTAGTCCCGCTGGTACGACACCATGAACTCATCGGGCGTATTGGCCAGGGCTTCAAAACCCATGCGGGTGAGGAGTTCGCCCACTTCCGGTGAGTGCGTGATCTCGCGCAAGGCTTCGACCCAGGCGTCGACCACCGGCTGCGGCGTGCCGGCGGGCGCGTAGGCGCCGATCCAGCTATCCATCTCGAAACCGGAGAGTCCCTGTTCGCTGAACGTGCTGACTTCCGGCAGGATCGACAGGCGCTTGGAGGCCGCCAGGCCCAGGATCTTGATCCGGCCGTCGCTGGCCAGCGCCATGGCGGTGGCCGGGTTGGCCCAGGCGATGTCGAGGGCGCCGCCCAGCATGTCGATGTGCGCGTTGGCTTCGCCCTTGTAGGGAACGTGCAGCAGCTCGAGATCATGCTGCCGGCTCAGAAGCTCGCCATACAGGTGGGCCTGCGAGCCATTGCCCCAGGTGCCGTACGACATGCCCTTTTTCTGGCGCGCAAATTCCACCAGCTCGGTCATGTTGGAATATGGCGCGCTCGCCGGCGCGATCAGTACCGGGCCGCCGATGGCCAGCTGCGAGAGCGGCTGGAAATCCTTGACGGGATCGAACGGCAGCTTCTCGTGCAGGATGGGCACATTGATGTGGGAGAGCGACAGCGTGATCATCACCGTATGGCCGTCCGGCTTGGCCTTGGCCACGGCGTCGGCCGCCAGGATGCCGCTGGCGCCCGGCTTGGCGTCGACGATCACCGACGTATTCCAGCGTTTGTTCAACTGCTCGGCATAGGCCCTGGCGATGGTGCCTATGGGTCCTCCGGCGGTCCCGAAGGGAACGATGCGGATCAATTGATCGGGAAAAGCAGGCTCGTTTTGCGCCTGGGCGCCGGTTGCCATGGCCAGGGTGGCCAGGCCCAGCAGCGACGCCGCCGCCGTGCGTTGCCAGCCCCGTGCCCAGCGACCCAGGCTGGTTCGACAGGCGGCGGTTGAGAAAGCCCGGCCGGCGGCCGGCGAAAGAGCGGGATCGAACATCGCGGATTCTCCTCGTGTAGGCGTGAATGTGTTATGAACCCGGGATCCTAGAAGGCCCCGCCTCCACAATCCAGTTCGTTTTTCAAATATCAGATATGGCCGGCACCAATATCCGCAATCTCGACATCGGCATGCTGCGCACCTTCGACGCCCTGATGCGCGAGCGCAGCGTGTCGCGCGCGGCAACCAGGCTGTTCCTGAGCCAGCCCGCGGTCAGCCAGTCGTTGCGCCGGCTGCGCGAGGCGTTCGACGATCCTCTGTTCACCCGCACCCCGCACGGCGTGACCCCCACCGCCAAGGCCGAGGCCCTGGCCGCGCAAGTCGGCGGCATCCTGGCCGAACTGGAACGCTTGCTGCAGGACGCGCAAGGCGGATTCCAGCCGCAGACGGCGCAACGGGTATTCCGGATCGCCGGCGGCGACTATTCGTTTCGTATCCTGCTGCCGGAGCTGGCGCGGCGCCTGCATCGCCAGGCGCCGGGCATCCAGCTGCATTGGCTGACGCTCGACTTCCTCGATCTCGATCAGCAACTGGCCCACGGCGACGTCGATCTTGCACTGGTGCCCCGCCTCGCACCCAAGTCGGACGGCTACAGCGAGTCGCTCTACCAGGATGCCTACGTGCTGGTCGTCTCGCGCCGCCACCCTCTGGCACGCACCGGCCCCGTGTCGGTGGAACAGTTCTGCGGCGTGCCGCATGCCATTCTGGGCAGCGGCACCTTCCGGCTGGAAAGCCTGATCGACGATGCCCTGGCCCGGCTGGGCCAGCATCGCGTGCGCCGCCTGACGGTGGCCACCACGACCCAGCTGCTGCAATTGGTGGAACATGGCGATTTTGCCGCGGTGGTGCCGCAGCGCATCCTGGCGCTATACCGCGACACGCTGCACGATGCCGGCATGCCCCTGGCCATCCCGCCCTATACCCTGCAATTGTGCCACCATGCCCGTTCCGTGGATGATGGCGGCGTAACATGGCTGCGCCGGCAGATCCTCGACATTCTGTGGCCGGCCGATGCGCGCATCCAGACGACCGGCCGGCCCCTGGAGAACACCGGCCCCGGCGTTGCGGACGCCGGATGGCCAGGCCGGACTCAGGCCTGAGCGCGGGCCAGTTCGACGAAAGCCCGCAGGTAATCCAGGGTGGCGTCGCCGGCGCGGTAACCCAGGTGGATCTGTTTTGGCACCCCCGCCTTGCCCAGGCGTACTGGTACGATGGCCTGCCGTTGCGCTTCACGCTCCACCAGCCAGCGCGGCAGCGCCGCCACGCCGCGGCCGGCGGCGACCAGCTCGAGCATGATGTCGGTATCTTCCACCTCTTGATGACGCCAGGGCCGCACGCCGGCCGGCAGCAGAAAAGCGGTATAAATGTCGAGCCGATCGAGGGCCACGGGATAGGTCAGTAAGGTTTCGTCGGCGAGCTGCGCGGGTTCGGCCCAGGCCTGGCCGGCCAGGCGATGCGTGGCCGGCACCACCAGCACCTGCTCGTAGTCGAACACCGGCTCGAAGCACAAGCCGCGCTCGAACAGGGGATCCGGCGTGACCAGCAAATCGATCTCATGGCCGATCAGGGCACCGATGCCGCCAAACTGGAAACGCCGCCGCACGTCGACATCCACCGAAGGCCATTGCGCCAGGTAGGGCGCCACCAGCGGCAGCAGCCATTGGTGGCAGGGATGGCACTCCATGCCGATCCGCAAACCGCCCCGGCCACCGTCGGCGTATTGCCGCAAGCGTGTCTCGGCATGTTCCAGTTGCGGCAGCAGCCGCTGCGCCACGCCCTGCAGATACTCGCCGGCCTGGGTGAGGCGCAGGCCGCGGCCGTCGCGCTGCCACAGGGGCGTACCCACGGCCTCTTCCAGCTTGCGGATGGTGTGGCTCAGCGCCGATTGCGTGAGGTGCAGGGCTTGGGCGGCGGCCGTGAGGGAGCCCCGGCGTTCGATCTCGCGCAGGATGATCAGGTGGATGCGTTCAAGACGGTAAGCCATGCAGCCTTAGAAAGTCGACGAGTGAAGAACTCCGGCCTCCCGGCCGCGAGGGATCGGGTCTTGCGCTTTGGCTCGTGGTCACCAGAATCGGTTAAACCGCATTGTAGGTGAGCCGCCAGGATCGCCGCTACACTGGTGATTTTGGTGCGAGACGGCTTACGACCTACAGCCGCTCGCCGGATTTTTTTGGAGATCCGCATGACAGATTTGTCCGCCTTCCCCATTACCCGGCGCTGGCCGGCGCAGCATCCCGATCGCCTGCAGCTGTATTCGCTCCCCACGCCCAATGGCGTCAAGGTGTCGATCATGCTGGAAGAAACCGGCCTGCCTTACGAGGTGCATCGCATCAGCTTCGACGACAACGACCAGACCACGCCCGAGTATCTGTCGCTCAACCCCAATAACAAGATCCCGGCGATCATCGATCCCGACGGCCCCGGCGGCCAGCCGCTGCCGCTGTTCGAATCCGGCGCCATCCTGGTTTACCTGGCCGAGAAAACCGGGCAACTGATCCCCGCCGACCCGGCCGGGCGCTACCGGGCGCTGCAATGGGTCATGTTCCAGATGGGCGGCGTGGGCCCGATGTTCGGCCAACTGGGCTTCTTCCACAAATTCGCCGGCAAGGATTACGAAGACAAGCGGCCCCGCGATCGCTACGTGGCCGAAAGCCGCCGCCTGCTGAGCGTGCTCGATCGCCGGCTGGCCGATAACGCCTGGCTGCTGGGCGACGATTACTCCATCGCCGACATCGCCACCCTGCCGTGGGTACGCAATCTGGTCGGTTTCTATGAGGCCGGAGAACTGGTGAAGTTCGAAGAATTTGCCCACGTGCGGCGCGCCCTGGACGCCTTCCTGGCGCGGCCGGCGGTGCAGCGCGGCCTGGAGATTCCTCCCGCTCCCTGAATGGCGGCAAACGACCGGCCACGAGCCCCCATGCGAGCGAGGCCCTGGCCCCGCCGGGCGGCCCTGGCGCACAGCATGAGGGCGTGCCGCTCCAGGCGCGCCCCGCCTCGGCCGGTTTCGTGCCGGCGATTCAGGGCCGCGCCCGGCACGTGGTTCAGGATACGTTCAGGGTCAGGGATTCGGTTGTTTGCCGACCGCCCATTTCGGTCCAGCTCAGCGTCATTTCACCGCCCTGCTCCGGGGCTACATGAAAGCGCAAATAAGGATTGGCCGCCAGCGATCGATAGAAACGCGCCGTGAGGACCGGCTCTCCATCGAGGCTGGCCTGGAAGGATTCGACGATACGTAGCGGTGGGGTCTGCCCGTTGGCGTCTTGGGCCAGCCCGGTGTGCATGGGATGGGAGACCAGGGTCAGGATCTCGCCGCTCTCGCCAGCCTTGAAACGCTGCGGCGCGCGCACCCGCGACTGCATCTCCTGCGCTCCCGCGCCCGCGCCGGCTCCCGCCAGGCAGCCGCTGGTGGTGACGCGAACCGCCCTTTCGGCCACGAGCGAGCGGCCGCTTTCGGTGCGGGCCACGACGATGACGCTCTGCGATTCGCTCAGGCGTACGCGGGTGGCCAAGCGCACGGGGTTGGCCTGGGGCGCGAGTTCAAACGATGCCACTTCGGGCGTCGGGTTGGCGGGAGCGAAGATCGCCATGGATCGGATCGGATCGCCGACCTCCGCCGCGATGGTGATTCCGAGATTGACCGACGAACCGTCTTCCACCACCAGGGGCAGGTCGATGTCGATCTTGCGTTCGGTCGGCTGCGCACCGCCCAGCCATTCGCGTACGGGCTCGACGCGTTGCCATTCCTGGGCCTGCACAGCCAGCACCGGCATTGTCGCCAACGCCAGTGCCATGCCCAGCTGCCGCCAGCGCGTGCTGCGCCGGCTGGAGGAATACGAGACCCACATAGCCTTCATGCCTTCTATCCTGGAAACGATAACGGAGGTTGGACCATCCGACGATCGAATCGTTGCAGACGCTTCGATCGGGGCCTGGTGTCGGAGAGCGTCCGACGGAAAAGCCGATTTGCGCGGCCTGCACCGGGCCGGGTGGCCTCAAGCCTGGGCGCGATACGGCAGCAGCAAACCCAGGCGCGCGCCCAGCACGATGCCGGCCGTGGCCAATACCGAGCACAGCGCCAGCGTCGACATGCCGGTCAGGCCCTGGCCGATGGAACACCCCAGGGCCAGCGCGCCCCCGACGCCCATGGCCACGCCGCCAAAGATCGAGCGCAGCATGTGCCGGGGCGAGTCGAAGCTGCGCCAGGTGAACTCGCGACGGAGCAAGGCCGTGGCCAGCGATCCCGCCAGCGTCCCGAAGACGACCGCGCCGCCGAAGCCCAGCGACATGCCCGTGGCGATCATGAGGTATTGCAGGCTCTCGCCGATCGGCGCGACGAAGGTGAGCGACGCCAGCGGCGCGGGATCGAAGTCGTCGGCCGCCAGGACGCCGGTGACGATCCAGCCCGCCACCACCAGCGCGCCGATCAGGACTCCCGCGACCGCATCTTTAGGATGGCGCCAGACGCCACCGCGCCAGAAGACGAACACCAGCAGGGCCAGCACGCCCAGGCCAGCCACGATCTGATACGCCGTCGTCACCGGCAAGCCCCACACGCCGGGCGACCAGGAAGTCAATTCAGCCACCAGTTGGCGTAGCGGCGCCAGCACCCCGGTCAGCGTCGCGTAGCCGGCAAGCCCGAGACAGAGCAGCACCACCAGCGAGCGCAGATTGCCTTCGCCCAGAAGGACGAGGGCCCGCGCTCCACAGCCGTTGGCCAGCGTCATGCCCAGGCCGAACAACACGCCGCCCAGTGGCACCAGTAGCCACGAGAAAGTCGGCGTGGTGTAGATCGCCGAAGAAAGATCCAGCATCCCCCACGCCACGGCGGCCTGGGTGCCGAGGATGGCCACCGCCAGCGCCAGGGCGACGCTGCGCAGCTTGGCCAGCCCCTGCTTCGTCCAGGCGTCGTGCAGGCCCCTGTGCAGACAAAAGCCGCTGGCCTGACCCACGGCGCCGAACAACAGGCCTATGGCCAGGCCGCCCCACAATACGATTTCTGCTGGCGTCAGCATGCCGCGATTCTATCGGGAAGCACAGCTTTTTAGGCGCCGGTACCCCAGGCATCCTGGGAAATGGACTGGTACCAACCCACTCCGTACTCGGCCTCCAGCTTGCGGAACTCGTCGCTGGCGTCGCGCGGACTCAGGCCGCCCGCCTTTTCCACCAGCTTGCCGTCTTCCACCGCGTAGACGCCCGCCACCGAAATGCCGTAGTCCGGCGCGATCAGGCTGTAGCAGGTATTGGCAAAAGCAGCCTGGGGCGGCTCTTTACCTTCGAGGGCGGCGACGATGGCCGCGGCCGCGACCTTGGCCTGGTTGTTGGCGACGAAGCCCGACTTGGGCATCGGCGCGGCCACGGTGGCATCGCCCACGACGAAGATATCGGGCACCTGGGTCGACTCGAACGTGTGGGGATCGATGGGCACCCAGCCGCTTTCATTGGTGACACCGGCCCGCTCGGCAATGAAGCCGGCCTTTTGAGGTGGAATCACGTTGAGCACCGACGCCTTGTGCTTCTCGCCGAATTCGGTTTCGACCGTCAGGTTCTTGGCGTCGACACGGATCACCTTACCATCTTTGGAAGCGGGCACCCATTCGATCATGCCGTCGTAGAACTTCTTCCAGCCATCGGTGAATAGACCTTGTTTGGAGAAGTTGTCTTTGGCATCCAGGACGAGGATCTTGGAGTTGGGCTTGTGCGTCTTGAAGTAGTGCGCCACCATGCTGACCCGCTCGTACGGCCCCGGCGGGCAGCGATAGGGATTGGGCGGCGCCACCATGATGAACAGGCCGCCGTCGGGCATGGCCTCTAGCTGTTCGCGCAGCAGGCGGCTCTGGGGGCCGGCCTTCCAGGCATGCGGCGCGAGCTCGGCCGCCGCTTCGTCGTAGCCCTCGATGGCATCCCAGCGAAAGTCGATTCCGGGGGAGAGAACGAGTTTGTCGTAGGGTAATACCTGGCCATTACCCAGCGTCACGGTGTGCGCCTTGCCATCCACCGCCTGCGCGGTATCGTGGATGACATTCACGCCCAGGCTGCGCAGCTCGTCGTAGTTGTGCTCCTGCTGCTCGAAAGTGCGCAAGCCGCCGAAATACAGGTTGGTAAACGGACAGGTGACGAAAACCTCGGAGGGTTCGACCAGCGCGACGTCGATCTTCGGGTTGCGCCGCTTGAGGTACTTGGCCGCGGTGGCGCCGCCAAAGCCGCCGCCAACCACGACCACGCGGCCGGCTGGCGCGGTATTGGCTCGTGCGCGCCGCGGCGCCACGCCCAGGGTGGCCGCGGCTCCGGCGGACCCGATCGCGGCCAGCACGCCGCGTCGCGAGATATGGACAGTATTTTTCATCGTTCGACCTTTAGCTTGCCGCGCCTCAGCGCGAAACCTGCGAAAAATAGCGCGCCAGCGCGGCGAGCTCTTCGGCGGAATACCCCTTGGCGAGGCGATTCATGACGGTCGTGCCCGCGGGCGGCGGATCGGCCTGGAAACCCTTGAGCTGCATGAGCAGCACGGATTCCGGCCGGCCGGCGATCGACGGGATGCTGCCCGGCGAGGTGCCGCCCGTGCCATGACAGGTGAAACAGGTGGCCGCCTGCACCGAGACATCGAAGGTGGATTGCGCCGGCTGCGCGGTGGCGTCGTTCGCGGCGGCGGGGGACACCGCCAGCCACGCCATGGCCACCGCCGCCGCTGTCTTGATGACAGAGTTTTTCATGTTGCAACCCCAGATTGGCAGTTTCAGGAAGAACCGGGGATGCTAGCCAAGGTATAGAGGCGATCCAAATATCAATAGGTTATATCGATATGCGAATTTGAAACGTTTGCCATGAAAAGATACGTTCCGGCGCCAGTTGTGCCGGTCCTTGGCGGCAAGCGCGCGCAGCCATCCGACTGCCGCGTCAGGCTTCGTTGCCGGCTGGGCGCTGCTCGCGCAGCCAGCAACGGAGGTTATCCAGGCGGCGGTCTTCCCGCAGGCTTTCCGGATACACCAGATGAAACCCGATGCCGGCCGGCACCGGGTGCCGGAATACCGATTCCAGGCGTCCTTGCTCGACCATGTGCTCCGCCAGCTCGCACACGGCGATCGCGACGCCGGCGCCGTCGGCCGCCGCCTGAAGCGTCAGGCCGCTGGAGTCGACCCACGTCAGGCAGCCAGGCTCGAATGGTCCTCCCGGCAAGGTGGCCATCCAGTGGCGCCAACCCACGCAATGACGCGACATGAACAAGTTGGCTTGGCCAACGCGGGCGATCTTCTCGCTCGGGCGGCCACTGGCAAAACCCGGCCGGGCGTAAAGATCGATGGAGGTTTCGAACAGCAGTTCGGACACCACGCCCGGCCACTGGCCATCGCCATACCAGATGCCGGCGTCCGCCACGCCCGCCGCCAGATCCACTTCTTCTTGAGTGGTGGCGATCTCGAGTGAAAATCCACGACGGGCAAAGGGGTAGCGCCCCAGGCGCGGCGACAGCCAATGCGTGGCGAATGTCGGCAGCATGTTCAGGCGCAGCGGGCCGGCCAGTCTTTCTTCTCGCAAGCCGCCCACGCTTTCCGCAATCTGCGTGAAACCCAGATTCAGGCCCGGCGCCAGCTTGCGTCCGGCCGCCGTCAGTTCCAGTCGCGTACCGATGCGGCGCAGCAATTCCACCCCAAGCGCGTCTTCCAGCGAGCGTAATTGATGGCTGACGGCCGAAGGCGTAACCGCCAGTTCGAGCGCGGCTTCCTTGATCGACAAGTGGCGGGCCGCGGCTTCGAAGGCCCGCAGGCCGTTGAGGGCAACTGGAATGCGCATGGCGTGAACGAAGGAGCGGCCCGAGGCGGCCGCGATCCGCCATAGCTTACACAGGAACGCGGCCTCGCACGGCGGGACGTCGTAGAGCAAATCTCATGCCAATCTGAGATTTGCTCATTCGCCAGCGTGGCCGACTCGTCGCACACTGCCGGCATCGACAACCGCCCAGAGGCCTTTACCATGATGACTCCTCTCGATGACCGCGACGGCCACATCTGGCTCGACGGCGAGCTCCTGCCCTGGCGCGACGCCCGGCTGCACGTGCTGACCCATGCCTTGCATATGGGCGGCGCCGTGTTCGAAGGCATGCGCGCCTATGGCGGCAAGGTGTTCCTCAACGACCCCCACGTGGCGCGCCTGGCACACTCCGCGGAACTGCTGGGCTACCGGTTGCCCTGGACCCACGATGAACTGACGCTGGCCATCGAGACGGTGCTGTCGGTGAACCAGCTCGGCAACGCCTATATCCGCCCCGTGGCCTGGCGCGGCACGGAAAGCGTATCGATCGCATCCCCGCACGCCCGCATCCACGTGGCCATCGCCGCCTGGGACTGGCCCACCGCGGCCGACCAGGGCCGGGCCGAGGACGGGATCCGGCTGCATCTGGCGAGCTGGCGGCGGCCGCGTCCGGACACAGCCCCCACCGCGGCCAAATGTTCGGGCCTTTACATGATCGGCACGCTGGCGCGCCATGCGGCGGCCGCCGAGGGCTGCGACGACGCCTTGCTGCTCGATAGCGAGGGCAAGGTGGCCGAAACCACCGCAACCAATCTGTTGGCCGTGATCGACGGAGTGTTGGTCACGCCGCCCGCCACTTGCTTTCTCGATGGCATCACCAAGCGGCATGTGATGCAGCTGGCCAGGCAACGCGGCTTGACGGTGGAGGAGCGCACACTCGACTTGGAGACGTTGTGTCAGGCTTCGGAGGTTTTTACGGCGGGCACCTCGGTGGAGTTGCAGCCGGTGATCGCGCTGGTGATGAACGGACGCACCATCGAGTGGCCGCTGGGGCCGGTGACCCGGCAATTGATCGCCGACTTCCGGGATTCGACTGCAGCCGCCGCCCAGGCCGAATCGCGCCGGCGCGACGAAGATGCCATGCGGCCGCGCCGGCCGTTGCCGGCATCGCAGCTCGAGGTTGCGCCAGCCACCCCATGAGCGGCGCCCGGCGGGCGCGCGGCTCGGGTTCGCGCTAGAGATGCAAGGTGCCGGTCGCCACCGTGGCCGTTTGGCCTCCGATGCGGATCTGCAGGCGTCCATCCGTGCGGGTCCAGGCCGCCCGCACCTCGCCGTTGCGGCCGATCTCCACGCCCTGCTCCGCCCGATACTCGCCCGCGGCTTCGCCGTCGTGCTTGTAGCGGGCGACAAAGGCCGCCACGCAGCCATTGCCCGAGCCGCACACCGGATCTTCGGCGATGCCATCGCCCGGCGCGAAGGTACGCACGCGCAAGCGATGCGGCCCGCCCGCCGGATGCTCGGCGAACGCCGTGATCCCGGCCGCGCCGAGCTCACGGGCGAGAGCCTCCAGGCGCGGGAGGTCGACTCGCACCGACGCCAGGGCTTCGACGCTGCGCAACTCGACGATCCACCAGGGCACGCCGGTGGAGACCACGGCGGGTATCGTATCGGCCAGATCGGCGGGCTGGCAGCCCAATAGTTCGGCCAGGATCGAAGGCTGGATCGGCGCTTCGCGGAATTCCGGTTCGGCTTGGGTCATCCAGTACCAGCGGGCCTTGTCTTCGGTCACCACCTCGATCGGCACGATGCCGATGCCGCACGATTGGCGCAACCGGGTAGCGCCGGCAAACGCCGGCTGGTTGGCGAGCACGGCGCTTGCCGCCGCCAGGGTGGGATGCCCCCCGAAAGGCAACTCGCGAACCGGTGAAAAAATGCGGGCACGATAGTCGGCCTCGGGCGTGTCGGGCGCGAGGATGAAGACCGTTTCGGAAAGGTTCATCTCCCGTGCGATGCGCTGGAGGATATCGCCGGGCAGATCGTCGGCATCGAAGACGACCGCGGCCGGGTTGCCCAGCAGAGGGCGATCGGTAAAGACGTCGACCTGAAAAAATGCCTTGCGCATGCGTGCTCCTTTGAATTGACCTCATCTTGCATGACGCTACGATACACAAAACCGGCCCTTGCGCGCGCAAGACGGATGCGGCGGCGTGCCGCGGCGCCCGAGTCGGGCGCGTGGTGAAGAACTCCGGCCTCCCGGCCGCGAGGTGGACCGGGGCTTGCGCTTTGACTACGTCGAAACTTCGTTTTGGCGCGTGGTCAGTCTTCGTCGAGGTGGAATTTGTGCAGGAGGCGATGGGCCAGCGGCGCGAGAATGACGCCCAGGGCGCCAATCAATACCAGCCCCACGACCAGGCCATAGAATGCGAAGAAGAACTTCCCCGCCACCGTGGTGGGCAGCGCAAACGGGCCGATGCCGGAAAGGATCAAAGCCACGTTCAGCGCGGCATCGTGCCAATGCATGGGCTCCAGCCAAAGATGGCCGGCCACGCCCAGGCCCCAGATGAACAACAGCAGTAGCACGGCATAAAGCACGTGCCGCGCCAATCGCATACTGAAATGCAGCCGCGAGAGCAAGGGCTCTTCTTTGGATTCGTACAAATCCCACCCCTCAGCCAAGAGATAATCCGCCCGCCACCCGCATGGGGGGCGGGCCCGTGACGCCGGCGGAATCCCCTTCCTCCGGCGGGCGACATCCTACCTCAAAAGCCCGCGGCGGATATGCCATATCATACGGGCACCCATCCGGGCCGGAACTGCCGTGGCCCACGGTGTCTTTTCCAAACCCGAAATCGAAGTGGCCGGCCGCAGCCACGCCCTTGCCGCCGGCGAGGCCACCAGCCATCCCGCCTTCTAGCCTTCCGCATGTCGAACGCTGCCTCCTCCTTTCATCCCAATTCCTGGCTCCGCGAGCTTTCACACCTGAACCCCGCCCGCTGGCGCTGGGGCCGATCGTTGCGCGCCGCCCTCGGTATCGGCCTGCCGCTGGCCATCGGCCTGGCCACCCACACGCTGGAGTACACCTTGTGGATCGCGATGGGGACTTTGTTCCAATCCGTTGGCGAGCGCGACGGCCCCTACCAGGCGATTTTCCGCAAGATTCTGGTCTCGGCGCCGCTCGGCGCGGCAGGATATTTGCTTGGCTACCTGAGCGGCCTGCCTTGGGGCCTGCTCATCGCCATCATGGTGCTGGTGGCCTTTCTTTCCGGAATTATCAGCACATATAGCTCGGCGCTATCCACGGGCGCCTTGCAGTTTCTGGTCATGGGCGCGGTGGCGATCGGCAACCCCGAGATCGGCCAGTTTTGGCACGCCTCCTTGCTGCTGCTCACGGGAACCGTGCTGTACGCCGCCATGCTGGGCGTGGAGATCCTGATTTATCCGCAGCGGCCGCAGCGCGAAATGACCGCCTCGCTGGTCCGGGCGCTGAGCGAGCTCGCCCGCAGCCGGGCCGAGGGCAAAACCTTCGAAGCCCAACGGCGGCAGGTTACCACCCACCAATCCGCGCTCTACTCGCTCTTGATGCAAATCCGCTATCACGCCGCCGGCCGCAACCAGCACCTCGAGTCCACTGCCGCGGTGTTGCAACGCTTCGACGTCCTGTTTCCGCTCCTGCTTTCGGTGTCCGAAGCACCAGAGCTCCGGGCCGCGGCGGACGCGCTGGACGGTATGGCCGCGGCGTTCTCGGCGGGCCGCAAACGGCCGGCGCCGGCCGTGGCCCACGACACCACGCCGCTTGGCCGGGCCGTGGCGGGGCTGGGCGACGCTTTGTGGGGCGACCCCGCCGCCTTGCCGAGCTTGGCCACGGCCCGCCCCGCCGCTCGGGAATCCCGGCTGGCAATCCATCTCGATCGTTTGAATCCTGGCCGCAACGCCGTGTTATCGGCAATGGCCCTGGCGCTGTGCACCGGCATCGGCTATTCGTTGCACTGGGTGGATGGCAAAAGCCATTGGTACTGGGTGCCGATGACCATCGCCATCGTCATGAAGCCCGACCTCGGCTCGATTTTCGCCCGCGCCATCCATCGCAGCGTCGGAACCATCGGCGGCGTTGCCATTGGCGCCACCCTGCTCACGGTGGTTCCGGTGGGTCCCGCCTTTATCCTGTTGATCTCGCTGATCGCCCTGTTCCTGCCCTGGGCTTCGCAACGATCCTATGCCTTGTCGGCGTTGACGCTGACCCCCCTGGTCCTGATCCTGATCGATTTCGTCAGCCCCGAGGCGGCCGGCGTGCATTACGCCACGCTACGCCTGGTCGATACGCTGTTGGGCAGCGCCATCACCCTGGTGTTCGGCTATCTCATCTGGCCCAAACGGCACGCCCGCGAATTGAACCAGGCGCTCCGCGGTGCAAGGCAAGCGATCGCCGCCTATCTGCGCGCCGTGGTGCCGAGCGCCGCGGCCGCCAAGGCTGGTCTCTGCCGCCGAGCGGCGTACGGCCAATTGGCGGACATGCGGGCAGCGCTGCAGAAGTCGCTGGCCGAGCCGCCCCCCGCCGGCCGCGAAGCCGCCGCCTGGTTCCCGCTCGTCACGGGCGCCGAGCGCATGTGCGACGCCATCACGGCCTATTCCACGGTGGCCAGCCCGCAGCCGGATGCCGGGGAGGCCGCCGCCCTGGCGCGGCTCGCCAGCCTGATCGACCACGATGGGCGGCCTGCGCCGGGCGATTTACCCCGGCTTCCCGCCGCGAGCGATTCGCCCGAGGCCAGGCTCCTTGAGCGCCTCGACGAGGAAATGACAAGCCTGCTCGAACTGGCGTCGCCGGCGAGGCGCGCCAAAACACACGCCTGAGCACCGCGCCGAGCGCGAGCCGCCGGCCCTGCGCCGCGCCTGGAGCCACGCAATGGCTCCAGAGCTGGGCTGGCCCCTGCCGGCAGGGCTTGTGCCCGCTTGAGCGGTAGCGCTTCCGGGCCCGGGCTTTTACCGTCCCGGAGTATCCACTCAGCCGATCCAGCGCCGGGCGTTGCGGAACATCCGCATCCACGGCGTCCAGGGGCCGCCGCTATCGGCCGGCCCCCAATTTGGCGGCGCCCACGACAACTGCACGTTGCGCACGCCGCGTTCCGGATGCGGCATGAGTACCGTGAAGCGGCCGTCGGCGGTGGTCACGCCCGCAATACCCTGCGGGCTGCCATTCGGATTCGCGGGATAGGCTTCGGTGGTGCGTCCGTGATTGTCTACGTAGCGCAGCGCCACCGTGGCCGCCCCGATGTCGCCCTGCTGCGAGAAGTTGGCGCGGCCTTCGCCATGCGATACGACCACCGGCATCCGGCTGCCGGCCATGCCGTGCAGCAGTATCGACGGCGATTCCGGAACTTCAACCAGCGATAGGCGGGCTTCGAATTTTTCCGATGTGTTGGTGGTGAAGCGCGGCCAGGCTTCGGCGCCGGGAATCATCGGCGCCATGGCGGCCATCATCTGGCAGCCGTTGCAGATTCCCAGTCCGAAGGTGTCGGTGCGCCCGAACCAGGCGGCAAAGGCATCGGCCAGGCGCGGATTGAAACGGATGGTGCGTGCCCAGCCCTCGCCGGCACCCAGCACGTCGCCGTAGCTGAACCCCCCCACGGCCACCAGGCCATGGAAATCGGCAAGCTCCACCCGACCCGACAGCAGGTCGGTCATGTGCACGTCCCAGGCCGCAAAACCGGCGGCATCGAACGCCCAGGCCATCTCCACCTGGCTGTTGCAACCTTGTTCGCGCAGAATGGCAACTCGCGGCCGCTGGCCCGTGGCGATGAACGGCGCGGCGATGTCTTCTTGCGGATCGAAGGCGACCGCTGGCGCCAGGCCGGGATCGTCGGCTTCCAGCCAGCGATCGAACTCTGCGTCGGCGCAGGCCGGGTTGTCGCGCAAGCGCATGATCTGGTGGCTGACTTCGCTCCAGGCCCGTGCCAATTCCGCCCGCGGCCGGCCCCAAACCTTGCGCGCGTCGCAGAACACTTCGATCTCGTCGGTTTGATTGAGCGTCCCTACCACATGCGAGTGCCGGGACAGGCCCGCGCCGCGCAGCACCGCCAACACGGCGTCGCGCTCGGCGGCCGGCACTTGCAGCAGCATGCCCGCTTCTTCGGCGAACAAGGCGCGCACCACCGCCTCGCCGCGCTGCACCGCCACTTGCTCGGGACGGATCTTGTAATCGCCCCAATCCGCGACGTTGACATCGAAAGTGAGCATGTCGAGGTTGAGGGAGACGCCGACGCGGCCGGCAAAGGCCATCTCGCAGGCCGTGGTCAGCAGGCCGCCATCGGAGCGATCGTGATACGCCAATACCGCTCCCTGCTCGGCCAGGGCCCTCACGGTGGCGAAGGCCGCGCGCAGCAGTTCCGGATCGTCGAGGTCCGGTACCTCGTCGCCCACCTGGTTGAGGATTTGCGCCAGTACCGAACCGCCCAGGCGCTGGCGGCCCTGGCCAAGATCGATCAGGATCAGCACGGTATCGCCGGCATCGGTGCGCAGCTGGGGCGTGAGCGCCTGGCGCACATCGGCCACCGGCGCGAACGCCGACACGATGAGCGACACCGGCGCGATGACCCTGCGCTCGTCACCGGCTTCCTGCCAGGAGGTACGCATGGACATGGAATCCTTGCCCACCGGGATCGCCACGCCCAGCGCCTGGCAGAAGGTGCTGACCGCCTGCACGGTGTCGTAGAGCGCGGCATCCTGGCCGGGCTCGCCGCAAGCCGCCATCCAGTTGGCCGACAGCTTGACGTCTTCGAGCGCGGCAACCGGCGCCGCCATCAGGTTGGTGATCGCCTCGGCCACCGCCATGCGCCCCGACGCGACGGCGTCGATCACCGCCAGCGGCGTGCGCTCGCCCATGGCCATGGCCTCGCCGGCCACACCGTCGTAGTCGCGCAGCGTGACGGCGCAATCGGCCACCGGCACCTGCCAGGGACCGACCATCTGGTCGCGCGACACCAGGCCGCCCACGGTGCGGTCGCCGATGGTGATGAGGAAGGTTTTGTTGGCCACCGTGGGATGGCGCAGCACATCGAGCGCCAGAGTGTCGAGATCCAGGGCGGCGATGTCGAGCGCCTCGCTCACTCCGGCTTCGCGGGCGACATCGCGCAGCATGCGCGGCGGCTTGCCCAGGATCACGTCGATCGGCAGATCCACCGGGCGCTCGGGCGCTCCGGCGGCCGGCGCGTCGCCCGGCAGCGGCTCCAGGCCTTCGCCATCCACCACGCGCAGCTGCCGCTCTTCGGTGGCCACGCCGACGACGGCGAAGGGACAGCGCTCGCGCTCGGCCATGGCGCGGAAACGCGGCAGGTCGTCCGGGTCGATGGCGAGCACATAGCGCTCTTGCGACTCGTTGCACCAGATCTCGGCCGGCGACATGCCGGATTCTTCCAGGTGGACTTCGCGCAGATCGAAGGTGGCGCCGCGACCGGCGTCATTCACGATTTCGGGGAAGGCATTGGACAGCCCGCCGGCGCCGACGTCGTGGATCGACAGGATGGGATTGTTTTCGCCCAGTTGCCAGCAGCGGTCGATCACCTCTTGCGCGCGGCGCTCGATCTCGGGGTTGCCGCGCTGGACGGAGTCGAAATCCAGTTCGGCGGTGTTGCTGCCCACGCCCATGCTGGACGCCGCGCTGCCACCCATACCGATGCGCATGCCCGGGCCGCCGAGCTGGATCAGCAGGCTGCCGGCCGGCAGCGGCTTCTTGTGGGTCAGGCCATCGTCGATGCTGCCCAGGCCGCCGGCGATCATGATGGGCTTGTGGTAGCCCCAGCGGCGCCCTCCCGCGGTTTGCTCGTAGGTGCGGAAATAGCCGGCGACGTTGGGCCGGCCGAACTCGTTATTGAAGGCCGCGCCGCCGATCGGGCCCTGGATCATGATGTCCAGCGGGCTGGCGATGCGCTCGGGCAGGCCATGGTGGTCGTTTTCCCAGTGCCGCGGCAAGTCGGGCAGGCGCAGGTGCGACACCGTGAAACCGGTCAGGCCGGCCTTGGGTTTGGAACCCCGGCCGGTGGCGCCTTCGTCGCGGATCTCGCCGCCCGCGCCGGTGGACGCGCCGGCAAACGGCGCGATCGCGGTGGGGTGGTTGTGGGTTTCGACCTTCATCAAGGTGTGCATGACCGCCGGACGGCCTTGATATTCATGACCCTCGGCCACCGGATGGAAGCGCTGGCCGGGGCCGCCCTCCATGACGGCGGCATTGTCGGAATAGGCCACCACCGTGCCGCGCGGCTGGGCGGCATGGGTTTGGCGGATCATTCCGAACAGGGTATGGGGCTGGGCCTCGCCGTCGATCACCCATTGCGCGTTGAAGATTTTGTGCCGGCAATGTTCGCTGTTGGCCTGGGCGAACATCATCAGCTCGACGTCGGTGGGATCGCGCCGCAACTGGCCGAAGGCGTCGGCCAGATAATCGATTTCGTCTTCGGACAAGGCCAGGCCCAGCTCGCGGTCGGCCCGCTCCAGGGCCGCCCGGCCCTCCTTCTGCACCGGGATGCGCGCCATGGCCTTGCCGGCGAGCTCGGTGAACAGCGCCGCGCCATCGAAGGCGTCGTCGACCACGGTTTCGACCATGCGGTCGTGCAAGGCGGCGGCCACTTGCGCGAGTTGCTCGGCTTCGAGTTTCTTGCCGCCCAGCCAACCGCGTCGGGGCACCAGCGTATAACGCACGGCGCGTTCGATGCGATGCACGTTGGCCAGGCCGCAATTATGCGCAATATCGGTGGCCTTGCTGGCCCAGGGCGAAATCGTGCCCAGGCGCGGGATCACCAGCAGGTGCAGGCCTTCGGCCTCGGCCGCCGGCTCGCCGTACTCCAGCAGGGCTTCGAGCCGGCCTCGTTCGGCAGCCTCGAGCCCCTGGGGACAATGAACGAAATGCACATAGCGCGCATGGACGTCGGCCACCGGCGCCTCCATCGCCCGCAGGCGCGCCAGAAGGCGCTCGCGACGAAAGTTGGACAGGGCGAGGGAACCAGAAAGACGGATCAGGGTAGACACGGTGTGATGGCTAAGTAGCGGCGGCGACGGCGGAAAATCGCCATTTTAGCCCGTGAGCGGCCAACGGCACCGCGCGGTGAGCCCATCCCCCGCACCGAACCGAAAGCGCCGTGACCTCACCGTGGAAGCACCCGCTCGGCGATTGGCCGCTGTTCGTATTCCAAGGCTGGCCAACACCGCCCTCATCGGCAAGGCCGCGAACGGCTGGCCAACCGATACGACCGGCCTCCGCGCCGCTGCCGGACGCCACTTGCGATCCCGGGACCGCGCCGTCAGCGTCTTGTGCCGCCCCGTCTTGGGACGTTCATGGCTTTGCGGCACAATGGTGGCCGCGCCAGGCCCAGAACGCGCGGGGCCAGGCGTCCCACTTTACTGATTCCAGGCTCTTGCAGGAGTGTGTTTATGGCCGCGTCCACGCAACGTTCATTCTGGCGCATCGCGGCGGGTATTCTGCTGCTCCTGGTGGCGGCCGCCGCCGGCGCCTGGCTCGGACGCCTGACGGCTCAGGAAACACCTTCGGCCACCGCGGCCGCCGCCGCTTCCGGCACACCGGCGATTTCCTCGGGCACCACCGCAAACCCTGGCACGCCAAGCGCCGCGCCACCCGAAGGCGCGGCGTCGCCCAGCCAACCCATCGCCGAGGCGGGTCCGCCCGCCCTGCTTTCCTGCGATGCCCGCTTGTTCCAGGGCCGGCCCGCGCTGCTCCTCACGTTTGAACAGCCGCTGGCCCGCGATCAGGATTTCGGGGCCGCACTGCAAGCCTTCGACCTCGGACCGCTTGCCGACTCGGACGCCACGAACGACGGCAACGAAGCCGACGGTTCCGGCGCAGTCGACGAGGCGGCGGCCGATGCGGCCGACGCCACCGCAGCCCCCGGCTCCCGCGATGCGAGCCCAGGCAAGGTCTTGCCGGCGGCCTGGAGCCTGGACGACAACCCTCATCTGCTGTGGTACACCGCCGCCCGGCCCTCCCGGCAATACCGGGTACAGGCCGGTCCGCCCTTGCTGGCCGGCAACGGTACCGCCATGCGGCAGGCGGCCGATTGCCGGGTCGACAGCCCGGCCATGCCGCCCACCTTCTATTTCGCCAGCCGCGGCGTGGTGCTGCCGGCCGGCCAGAACGGCGGCCTGCCGGTGGTCACCGTCAATGTTCCGGTGGTCGACGTGGAGTTCCTGCGCATCCGCCCCGAGCGCGTGGCCGACTTCTACGACAAAGTGCTCGGCTATGGCCTGGGCAGCGGCAACGATGACGACCGCTGGCGCTACCGCAGCAACCGCGCCCTGCAGGGCAATGTCGGTACCTGGGAGCTCGACCAGCTCGCTCCCCTGGGCGAAAGCGTGTTCCGCGGCCGCTTCGACACCACTCCCGACCGCGATCTGCGCCAGACCAGCTTTTTGCCGGTGGAAGCCATCGAGGCGCTGCGCGCGCCCGGCATCTACATCGCCATCATGAGCGAGCCGGGGCGTTACCGCTACGAGTTCCAGGTCACGCACTTCTACGTCAGTGATATCGGCCTGCACCTGCGCCAGCACGAACGCCAGCACACGGCCTTTGTTACTTCCCTGCGCGATGCCTCCGCCATGCCCGGCGTCGAGGTGAGCCTGCTCGATGCCCGCGGCCAGACCCTGGCCAGCGCCATCAGCGACGCCGAAGGCAAGGTCAGCTTCGACGGCGACTGGCGCGCCGCGCGCGTGCTGCGAGCCCGGCGTGGCGACGAACAAAGCCTGCTGGCGCTCTACCAGCCGGCGCTGGACCTGAGCGAGTTTCCCGTCACCGGCCTGCCGGGCGGCGATCCCCGCGCCTTCATCTGGGCGGGACGCACCCTGTACCGACCGGGCGAAACCTTCGTCGTCTCGGCACTGGTGCGCAACGCCGACGGCGAGGCGCTGCCGCCACAGGCCGTACAGGCCGATTGGAAGCAACCCGATGGCCGGGTGGTTCGCACCGAGCATTGGCGGCCCTCGGCCAGCGAGGCAGGCTACCTGCAGGGCGGCTTCGACCTGCCCGCCGACGCGCCCACCGGCCGCTGGCGGCTCGAGCTGCGCGCCGAGCCTGGCGACGCCACGCCGCTGGGGGTGTGGAATTTCCAGGTGGAGGACTTCCTGCCCGAACGACTGGAGCTGACTTTCGATGAACATCCGCCGGCTCTGGCCGCCGGCGAGGACTGGCGCCTCACGCTGCAGGGAGACTACCGCCACGGCGCGCCCGCGGCTGGCCACCGCGTGGTTTCCGAAATGCGCGGCGAACCCGCGGACCAGCTTCTGCCCGCCGCCTGGCCGGGCTACCGTTTCGGCGATCTGGCCAGGACCAGCGAGGACAACTGGCAATCGTTGCCCGAACTGGAGCTCGACGCCGAGGGGCGGGCCGAATGGCGCGTGCCATCCAGCCTCATGGCGGCCACCGCTCCCACGCGCTGGATCGCCAGCCTGCGACTGCTCGACAGCGGCGGCCGGCCGGTGATCCGCCAGGCCGAGGCCACCCTCTGGCCCGCTCCCGTCCTCATCGGCATACGCCCTGGGTTTGCCGGCGACACCACCGCCGACGGCGGCAATGCCACGTTCGACGTCATCCGCGTCGACCCGCAGGGCCAGCTCTCGGGCCTGTCGCAAGCCGAGGTGCGGCTGTTGCGCGAGCACCGCGAATACCATTGGCGCTACGACGAGCAAAGCGGCTGGAGCAGCGCCTTCATCGACCAGGACGAACTGGTCGAGGCCCTGTCGCTCGATCTCGCGAGCGGCCAGAATACCTTGCAGTTTCCCGTGCAATGGGGCCGCTATCGCCTGGAAATTCTCGATTCCGACACCGGCGAGATGCTGACGTATCGCTTTTTTGCCGGCTGGGATGCCGAGGCCGCCGGCGAACTCGGCCAGCGCCCCGATCGCGTGCAGCTCAAGGTGGGCCCGCAGCCCGTGACGGCCGCCACCCGCGCGCTACAGGTGGAAGTGCAGCCGCCGCACGACGGTATCGCCGTGCTCACCCTCGAAACCGACCGGGTGCTGTGGAGCGCGCGCGTACCGGTGCTGGCCACGGGCAGCGTGGTCGAAGTGCCGTGGCCGGAGGGCCTGGCCCGCCACGACGCCTACGTTACCGCCACGGTCTTCCGGCCCGCCGGCGAAGGCGACACCCGGCAGGCCACCCCCAGCCGGGCGGTGGGTATCGCCTATGTGGCGCTCGACCGCCGCGATCGCCGGCTCGAGCTGGCCCTCTCGCATCCGCCGCAGGTCCGCCCCGGCACCACGCTCGACCTCGAGATCCAGTTGGCGGAAGCACCGGCGCCCGGCTCCGACCCGCTGTACGTCACGGTGTCGGCGGTGGACACCGGTATTCTCGATCTGGTGGGCGACACCTTGCCGTCGCCCTGGCAGGCCTGGTTCGGCCAGCAACGCTACGATGGCCGGTTGCTCGATCTCTACGGCCGACTCATCGAACGCATGCCCGGCACCACCGCCCGCCTGCGCTGGGGCGGCGACAGCGCGGGGGCCATGCGCGGCGACCTGACCATCCCGGTGAAGCTGGTCGACATTTTCCATGGCCCGGTCGGCTTCGATGCCGAGGGCCGGGCCACGGTGGCGCTCGAACTGCCCGATTTCGATGGCCGCCTGCGCCTGCAGGCCGTGGCCTTCGGCGAGCGCCGGTACGGCAGCGGGCAAAGCGATGTCACCCTCGTGTCGCCCTGGGTTGCCGATTGGGCCACACCGTTGTTCCTGCGCACCGGCGACCGATCGCAAGCCTGGCTCGAGCTGCAGAACCGCAGCGGCGGGAATGGCATACTCGACTGGCGCCTCAAGGCCGATGGCGCCTTGCAGCCGCCTCGCCCCGCCGCCGGCAGCGTGACGCTGGCCGACAGCGAGCGCCAGCGCCTGGCCATCATGCTCGAAGCCGCCGCCGAACCCGGGCCGGCCGCGCTGAGCTTGCAACGCCAGCCTCGGGATCCCGCGGTGGCCCTGCCGGAACGCACTCGCGAGCTGCCCGTGCTGCCCACTGCCGCCGCCAGCAGCGCGACAGGTTTCATCAGCGTGCCGGCGGGCGCACACCTGACGGTGCCGCTTTCCGCCCTCGCCCAGACTCTGCCCGCCGGCCGCCAACTGGGCGTCAGGGGCGCCGCCCAGCCAGCACTGGATTGGGCGCCATGGGCCAGCGCGCTGTTAACGTACGCCTATCCCTGCGCCGAGCAAACCGTCAGCGCTCACTATCCCTTGCTTTGGCTGTCCGCCGGCCAGTTGGCGGCGCTGCCCCCGGCCCCCGGCTTGGCCGCCGCGCCGCTACCCTCGCCGGAGGCCATTCCCGGCCGGCTGGCCCAGGCCGTGGCTCGTCTCGTCCGCCTGCAAACACCCGGGGGAGCTTTCACCCTGTGGCCAGGCGGCGACGCCGACCCGTGGCTGACCGCCTGGGTGGCGCAATTCCTGAATGATATGGCCCAGGCCAGCCAGCCCTTGCCCCCCGACCTGCTCTCGGCCGCACTCGACGCCACGCGCGGACAGCTCCAGGGCGCGCCGGCGGCGCTGCAAGAGCTGCCTGTGGCCAAAGCCGGCGACAATCCGGACGCGCCTTATGCCAAGGCCGACCGGATGTGGGCGGACGAAGCCCACGCCCGTTTTGCCGCCGCGGCGCTGGCCGGCTATGTGCTTGCCCAGCGCCAGCAGGCGCCGCTCGGTACGCTGCGCCAACTGTGGGATCAGCATCGAGCCCGCGCGCTCTCGCCGCTGCCCCTGTTGCAACTGGGGTTGGCGCTACAGGCGATGGGCGACCAGCCTCGCGCCGAAGCCGCCTTCCAGCGCGCCGCATCCCAGGTGTACCAGGCTACGCCCTGGACGGCCGGCACCACGGATTACGGCTCGCGCCTGCGCGATCTTGCCTGGTCACTGGCGCTCGCCTATCGGCACAACGTGCTCGCCGATCACCGCGACACGTGGCTGGCGGAGGTACTGGAGATCCTGAACCAGCGCCAGGGTCGGGGCTTGTCCACGCAAGAATGGCAGGCGCTGGTGCAGGCCGGCCTGGCGCTCCCCGCGGCGGCACAGGGCCAGGACTGGCGGCTGCAAGTGCGGTTGGGCAGCGATGCGGCACGGCAACTGACGCCCGCCACCGACGCCACCCACTGGCGGGCGGAACCCGCGCTGCAAGCGGCCTCTCCCGCGCTGACGCTGCACAACCCCGGCTCGCATCCCGTCTTCGTCCGCACCGATTGGCAGGGCTATCCGCGCGACGCCGCGCAGGGCGCCGATACCGCCACCGGCCTCAAGGTCGAGCGCCGCTGGTTCCATCCCGACGGCACTCCCTGGAATGGCGAACCGCTGGTTTCCGGCGATGCCCTGATCGTGCGCCTCGATGCCCAGGCGGAACGTCCGGTGCGCCAGGCGCTGCTGGTCGATCCGTTGCCCGCCGGATTCGCCCTGGACAATCTCGCCCTGCTGGACGACGACGCCCTGCCCGACGCTGACTACGATGGCGTAACCCTGCGCGACAGCCTGCGCGACGGCCGGGTACATGAGCGCAGCTATCGCGATGATCGCTTCGTCGCGGCCCTGGACGTCGACGGCACGGTCTCGCTGCTCTATCGCGTGCAAGTGCTGAATCCAGGAAGCTACCACGTGCCCGCCGCCGTGGTCTCCGCCATGTACCAGCCGGAGTTCCGCGCCGCCAGCGCGGCCGCGCCGCCAGCGGCGACCGCCGCCACGGATCCGCGCGACACCCGGCTCGTGATCGTGGCGGAGCAGCGTCCATGAGCGCGCCGGGCCGCCCCAAGCGCGAATCCTCCCTCGGGGAGGGGGTCGCGAAGCGACTGGAGGGCACCGTCAGCGCGCCGGGCCGCCCCAAGCGCGAATCCTCCCTCGGGGAGGAGGTCGCGCAGCGACCGGAGGGCACCGTCAGCGCGCCGGGCCGCCCCAAGCGCGAATCCTCCCTCGGGGAGGAAGTCGCGCAGCGACCGGAGGGCACCGTCAGCGCGCCGGGCCGCCCTCATGGATGGCTCCCGACCGGGAGTCCATTTCCCGGGTGAGCAGCGAGGGAAACGCCATGGGGCCGCCAAGGGCTCGAGATCCCGCAGTGGGTCGCTCGCCTCACGAACGGAGGCACGCCTGGCGGCGCGCGCTGGCCGGGGTGCTGGTGTCCGGCCTGCTCTTGGCGGCCATCGCCCTCTGGCTGGACCACCGTTATCCACTGCCGCCGCTGGAGCCGCCGCCCTCGCCTGCCGTGGTCGACCGGCATGGCGTTTTGCTGCGCCAATGGCCGGCCGCCGACGGCGCCTGGCGGCGGCCCGTGGCGCTCGACGCCATTGCACCGGAATACCTCGACGCGCTGATCGCCTACGAAGACCGCGCCTTCTGGTGGCATCCGGGCGTCAATGCGTACGCCCTGGGCCGCGCCGCCTGGCAATGGCTGCGCCAGGGCCGCATCGTGTCGGGGGGCTCCACCCTGACCATGCAATTGGCGCGACTGGTCGACCCCGCGCTACAGCAGGATACCCGGCGAGTCGCAACCAAGCTGCGCCAGATTCTGCGCGCCCTCCAATTGGAATGGCATCACGACAAACGCACGCTGCTGCGGCTCTATGTCAACCGCGTACCCATGGGTGGCCGCTGGGAAGGCGTGGCCGCCGGCAGCGAACATTGGCTGGGCAAGCCTCCCGGCCAACTGACGTTCGCCGAAGCCGCCCTGCTGGCGGCCCTGCCGCGCGCGCCATCGCTGACCCGGCCGGATCGCTTTCCCGAAGCCGCTCGCGAGGCGCGCGACCGCGTCCTGGAACGTTTGGTGCGCACCGGGCGCCTGACTGCCGCCGAAGCTGCCGACGCCCGACTCGAAGCCATCCTCCCCCCACCGCCGGCACGGCCCCGCCGAGCGCCCCTGGCCGCCGAGCTGGCACGCCGCCTGCAGCCGGACGAGGCCGTGGTCTCGACTACCCTCGACACCGCCATTCAGGCCACCATCGAACGGCTGGTGCGGCAGCGTCTGTGGCAGTTGCCCGCCGACGCCAGCGCCGCGGTGCTCGTCCTCGACAGTACGGATCTATCGGTGCTGGCGTATGCCGGTTCCGCCGACTATGGTTCGGAGGCCCGCTCCGGCTATCTCGACATGGTGCATGCCTGGCGCTCGCCGGGTTCCGCTCTCAAGCCTTTTCTGTATGCGCTGGCGCTGGATCGCGGCCTGATCCACTCGCAGAGCCTGCTGGTCGACGCTCCCCAGTCCTTCGACGGCTATCGGCCAGGCAACTTCCAGGCCAGTTTCCAAGGCCCCGTGGCTGCCGCCGAAGCCCTGGCGCGCTCGCTGAATGTTCCCGCCGTCGATCTGCTCGACCGGCTCGGTCCGGCAAGCGTCGATGCCGCCTGGAATCACGCCGGTCTGCGTTTGCGCTATCCCGCAGGCGCGGCGCCCAACCTCAGCCTGATCCTCGGCGGCGTCGCCACCACGCTGTGGGATCTCGCCGGCGCCTATCGCGCCCTGGGCGCGGCCGGCATGGCCGGCACGCCGCGGCTGCTGTCGGGCGAACCGCCGCGGGAACGGCGGCTGATGAGCCCCGGCGCCGCCTACATCGTGCGCGACATGCTGGAGCGCGGCCTGCCCGGACGGCCGCAGCCGCGCGGCATGGCCTGGAAGACCGGCACCAGCTTCGGCTTCCGGGATGCCTGGGCGGCCGGCGTTGCCGACGACTATACGCTCGCCGTCTGGGTGGGACGGCCCGACGGCACGCCCAACCCCGGCCACGTCGGCGCCACCAGCGCCGCGCCGCTTTGGCAAGACATCGCCCGCAATCTGCCCCGTCGCCATCGCGCGGCGCCACGTCCAAGCGGCGTCGAATCCGCCATCATCTGTTGGCCGCTGGGCTTGCGGGAACAGGCGCTACCGGCAGCCCAATGCGCCGAACGGCGGCGCGCCTGGCTCCTGGCCGGGACGGCTCCACCCACGCTGCCGGATCGCAGTGGCCAGCCCCTGTTGATGCCCGCCTGGGTCCGCGAGGAGGCCGCCGTCCGCGTTCGACCGGGGTGCGCGGCGTTTACCGATGACGTGAAGGCGGGAGCGATCACCCGTTGGCCACAGGCGCTGGCCCCCTGGGTCGTCGAGCTGGAAACCGGTCCGTGGTCGGGCCTGCCCTGGGCCCCGGGATGCGCGCCGCCGCCACCGGCATCTCGCCTGGCGCTGCACGGCGTGGTCGACGATGGCTGGCTGCAGGCGGCGCCGGGGGCCAACGGCGTCCGCCTGTCGCTTGAAGTCACGGGCGGCACCGCACCCTATCGCTGGTGGCTGGACGGACGCCAGCTCGCCGCCACCGCGGCGCGCTCCGTACTGGAGGTACGACAGCCCGGCCGGCATCGCCTGGCGGTGATGGACGCCGATGGCCGCCATCAGGCCGCGACCTTTACGCTGGCGGCGCCGCCGGCCATGCCATACCGCATAAAGTCGCACCGGTCCGCTACTGCGGCTCGATGCCCGCCTCCTGGATCAGTTTGCCGCGCTTGGCCACGTCGGCCTTGAGAATCTCGGCGAACTCCCGCGGCGAATTGGCAACCGGAACCATGCCCGCGGCCAGCAGTTGCTCCCGAATCGCGGGATCATTGATCGCCGCGACCAAGGCGCTATTCAACTTTTCCAGGGCTTCGGGATTCATGTTCGCCGGCCCGAAGAATGCCAGCCATGAATCCATTTCGAAACCCGGCAGGGATTCGGCAATCGCCGGAATATCCGGCGTGCCCGAATAGCGCTCGCGTTCGGTCACGCCCAGCGCCTTGAGCTTGCCGCTGCGGATCTGGGGCTCGACCGTGGCCATGCTCGAGAACGCCAGGGGAATCTGACCACCCAAGACGTCCACCACCGCCTGACTGCCGCCCTTGTAGGGTACGTGGATGAAATCGATATCGGTCATTTGCCCGAGCAGCGCACCCGCCAGGAAATGAGGCGACGCCAGGCCCGAACTGCCATAGGACAGTTGCTGTTCGGGATGTTCCTTGGCGTAGGTGACGAGTTCCGCCACATTCTTGGGCGGGAAGTCGTTGTTGGCCACCAGGACGAGAATGTTCTTGACCGCCATCGTAATCGGCGTGAAGTCGCGGATCGGATCGTAGGGCTTGGCCTTCATCAGGTGGGGCGAGGTGGCATGGCTGCCGTCGGTGCCCATGCCGAAGGTATAGCCGTCGGGCGCGGCGTGAGCCACCGTGGTCGAGCCGATCGTGCCGCTCGCCCCGCCCCGGTTCTCCACCACGATGGGTTGCCCCAGCGTCTTGCTCATGTGCTCGGCCACCAGGCGGGCAATGGTGTCGGTGGACGCGCCGGGGGGATACGGTACGATGAGCCGCACCGGACGATCGGGATAGGCGGCCTGGACCAAGGCGGGGGTCGCCATGGCGATGCACGCCGCCGCGGCGGCGAGCGTGCGCACGAGCTTGAACATGGAGTGGTCTCCTGAGAATGAATCGGCGGGAAGCCGGAGAGTCTGCACTTGAAATTGATACGCCTTGAAATACATCCGGACGTCTGGACAAGATTACCAACGGCCATTCTGGACTGTCAACGCCCGCGCCACGATCTTGTGACGTAAAAGAACAGGGGATAATCCCGGGCTTGACTCCGCGCCCAAGCGCTTGCCTTGCCGCGCACTGCGAGGCAAGCGAGGCCAAGGCTCCACTGAAGGGTGATGCTCCCCCGACAGGCCGGAGCTCTTCACGATCTATCCGCCATCTTGGTCCCCACACGAACACAAAGAGCCACCCCCGGATGAACTCCCCACAACGCCATCGCGGCCTGCACAGCCTGGCTTGGCTGATCACTGAAAAGCTATTACAACTCGGCGTGTCGGTGATCACGGTGGGCGCCGTGGCCCAGACTCTGGGCGTCGCCGCCTTTGGCGACTTCCAGTACGCGCTGGCTGCTCTGTTCGTGTTCTCTTCGATCGCCCTGATGGCGGGCTCGGAGGTGGCTGCGCCCACCCTCGCCGCCCAAGCCACGGAGTCGGGCAGGCGCACGGTATTGGGTTCGGTCTTTCGGGCCAGACTTGCCGTGTCGGGCCTGGCATTCCTCGCCATGGCGCTCTGGGCACTGGCGCAGCCCAACGCCGATTTGCGCTTGCCGCTGGTGCTGTTGGCAGCTGCGCTGCTGGTTGCCGAACCCTTCAACACGCTGCGGCTGATTCGCGAAGTGCGGCAGGACACCCGCGTGGTGGCGGGAATCCGGCTGGCATCCTCGCTGTTCAAGCTGGCGGCGGTGCTGCTGGGCGCGGCCTGGGGTGCTGGCCTGACCTACTTTGCCTTGGTCTACGCGGTTGAGTATCTCGTGACCGCCTGCCTGTTGCACCGGCAGGTGCGCGAGCATGGCGCCTTCTGGACCTGGCCCTGGAGCGCCCCCCAATTACGCGGTTTGCTGCGCCAAGGCGTGGTCGTGTGGATCGCAATCATGGCGATGATGCTGGCGCAGCGGCTCGATCGCCTGTTGCTGGCCAACGTGCTCGACCCTTCAATATATGGACAATATACCGCCGCCATGACGCTGGTGGACTCCGCCTGGTTCTTCGGCCCCGTGGCCATCGCGGCGCTCGCGCCTTCGCTGGTCTATCGCGCCACGGCGCCGATCGGCACGCTGGTGCCGCGCTTCGCCGGCGTCGTGCTTGCCCTCGGCGCCGCCGCGGCGGCGGCTCTGGCCTTGCTGGCGCCCTGGATCGTGCCGCTCATCTTCGGTGCGGCCTTTGCCCCTGCGAGCAGCATGCTGGCGGGATCGGCCCTGGTTTTGCTGCCAGGCTTCGCCGCGCTCGCGCTCGATCCGATCCTGATCCGTGCCCAGCGGCACCGCATGGTGATGGCCAAGTGGCTGCTTGGCGTCGCCGTCTGCTACCTCGCCCTCATTCTGAATCCGGCAGACTCCTGGACGCGGGGACCCCTCGCCATCGGACTGGGCTACAGCGCCAGCCTCCTGGCCGGCGCCTGGGCGATCTGGCGCCTGCGCGGCAGCCGCTTTGCCGCACATGGACCGCAAGCATGAAAATCGTACAACTCTACGATCATTTTCAGGAGCGCGGCGGCGTCGAGCGGGTGATCACCATGCTGGCCAATGGCTGGCGCGACCGCGGCCACGAGGTTGCCTTGGTGGTTCGACACGGCAAAGTGCGGGAGGTCTATCCCCTCGACGCCGGCATCCGGCGTCATTCGCTGCGGTCGTTGAGCCCCCGTGGCCGGCTCGCCCGCCTGCTGCGCTATCTGGGCGACCTCCCGCGCCTGCGCCGGCTCCGGGCGCTCCGGGAGGCCGACGTGGTGATTGCCAATGGCCCGTGGTGCGCCCTGCTCATGCTGCTGGCGTGGCGCCTACCCGGCCTGCGGCGCCGCTCCCCCGCCATCGTCCTGTGCGATCACAACAGTCCCGACGCCTTCGGCGCGATCACCCGCTGGTTGGGCCGGCGTCTCTATGGCTGGGCCGACGGCATCGTCGCCCTGACGGCCCAGCAAGCCGGCCAATATCGTCCTTATGCTTCGCGGGTGGAGGTTCTGCCCAATCCGGTGGAGATCCCACCCGCCGGCCAACTGGCCCAGGTGGCGCAATCACGGATTTTGCTCGCCGCGGGCCGACTGACGCCCCAGAAAGGCTACGATCTCCTGCTCCAGGCCTGGCGGCAGGCGAGCCCCCAGTTGCCGGAATATCATCTGCGGATCATCGGCGATGGGCCCGAGCGAGCGGCCCTGGCGGCACTCGCCACCCAACTCCAGCTCGATGATCGGGTCTCCTTCGTTGCCGCCACTGACGATCTCGCCAGCCATTACACGGCGGCGGCGGCATTCATACTCAGCTCCCGCCACGAAGGCCTGCCCCTGGTCCTGCTGGAAGCCCTTGCCCATGGCCTGCCGGTGATCGCCTTTGATTGCGACTACGGGCCTCGGCAAGTCATCCAGCCTGGCCGAAACGGTTTGCTTTGCGAGCCCGGGAACCCGGCCGCGCTGGCGGCGGGGCTGCTCGATACCTTGCGCAATCCGTCGGTGCTGCTTGCGATGGCCGCCGCCGCCCGGTGCTCGGCCGAGGCCTATGCCCTGCCCGGGATTCTGGACCGCTGGGAACATTTGCTGGTGGAGGTCGCCGCTTCGCGCAGGCTTTCAAGGAAATAACGCATGGACTCGGACTGGGTGTCTTCGTCGCGCCAGATCATGCCGATCGCGCCCCGGCTGCTCATGCGTAGCGGCAGAATACTCAGCAAGCCCTGTTCCTGGAACCGTTCGGCCAGCCGGCGGGACATCGGGGCGATCAAGTCCGAACCCGCCAGCAGCGCGACGTTCGTTTGTACCGACGAAGACTGGATTTGATGCCAGGGATGGGGCTCCCCTGCCAGCGCCAGTTCGTAATCGACCCGGATCCGCAAGGGAGTCGAGGGCTCCGGCGAGATCCAGGGGAAGTCGCGCACTTCCGCCCACCCCACCTCGCGGCGTCCGGCCAGCGGGTGCTCGGGCGCCACCGTCAGGCAAACGGGTTCGGCATACAGCGCCTCGCAGCGCAACCCTCCCGGCAGGGCATGCTCTTCCAGGCGGCCGACGAGAATGTCGAAACGGCCTTCGTGCAACTGCGGCAGCAGCAGATCCAGCGTGGCCTCCGCCACCCGGACGACCATCCGGGGATAGGCCTTCCGGAACCGGCGGATGCTGGCCGGTAACAACACCGGCGCCACGACGGGCGAGAAGCCCACCGACAAATAACCGGCCGCGCCGCTGGCCACTTGCTCCATGACGATCTGGGCATTGTCCAGCCGCCCGATGATGCCGCGGGCATGCTCGGCAAGTTCCAAGGCACCCGCCGTGGGTATCACGCCCTTGGCATGCCTCTCGAACAGCAAGAGGCCGAGATCGGCTTCCAGGTCTTTGAGCCGCTTGGAAAGGGCCGGCTGCGTGATGTTCAACTCTTCGGCCACCTTGCTGAGATTACGCGTCTCGCACAAGCGCAACAACAGCTCGAGGTGACGCAAGCGGATGCGGTGGGTCCAGTTTGTGGCGCGCATAAGTTTCTATAGCCATAACAGAAAGGTTATCTATATCCAAGAATATTTCATTTTTTATTTATATGCCAAACAGACATACTGGATAGCTGCCATCCGCTCCCGGCCAAGGCCGGCACGCGGGGGGTCCAAGCGGGCAGCGCCTTTCATCGGCACTGGCTCGCGGACGCCGCCGATGCCGCTCGGGCATTCCATGGCTACGGCATCAGCCCCCGGCCCGATCCCGCCCTTCAGCACACGCACCCCTGGAGATGTTTCGTATGTTTGCTCGTTCCCTGCTGGCCGGCGCCAGCCTCGCCCTTTTATTGGCCGCGCCGAATGCTCACGCCGAGTATCCCAGCAAGCCCATCACCCTCGTCGTCAACTTCACCGCCGGCGGCCCCCTGGATATCGAGGCTCGCCTCATCGCACAGCACGCCAGCCGGCTGCTGGGCCAATCCGTGATCGTCGAAAACCGCCCCGGCGCCGCCGGCAACATCGGCGCGGGCGCCGTGGCACGGGCCAAGCCGGACGGCTACACCCTGCTCATCACCACCGATACCCTGGCCACCGTCAATCCGCATGTGTATCCCAGCATGCCGTTCGACCCCATCAAGGATTTCCGGCCGGTGGCCCTGGCGGGTGCGTTCGGCCAGGTGATGGTGGTGCGTCCGGAACTGGAAGTCCCAACGCTGGATGCCCTCCTGGCCCAGGCCAAGGCCAACCCCATGGCTTACGCCACCGCGGGAAGCGCCAGCCCGGGACACCTGACCTTCGAGATGTTCAATCAAGCGGCGGACTTGGATCTCACGCATATTCCCTATCGCGGCAATGCGCAGGCAACCAACGACCTGCTTGGCGGCCAGGTCGAGACCGGGTTTCTCGCCATCCCGGGCGTCCTGCCCCATATCCAGCAAGGCAAGCTCGTCGCGCTGGCCGTCTCGGGCCAGGAGCGTGACCCGGCGCTGCCCGATGTCCCCGCCGTCGCCGAAAACCAGCAGGCCGGCCTGCGGGATTTCGATGCCCGCTTCGCCTACCTGGTGTTGATGCCCGCCGAAACGCCCGATGCCATCGTCGATCGCTGGGAAGAAGTCCTTGGCGAAGTCTTCCAGGACGAGGCATTCCAGGAACGGCTTGCCAGCCTGGGCATACGCCCGCCTTTCGCCGGCCGCCAGGCCGCCACCGACTGGGTCGACACTCAATCCGAGAAGTGGGCCAAGGTCGTGCAACAGGCCAACATTACGGTTGAGTAATGCCTTGGATGCGGCGCGCCCTTTGCGCCGCGCTCCACCCGGCGCCGCCCGAGCCGCGGCGGCGCCGATTCGTCGCCCCCATCGCGACAGCCCGCCGTCCTCCTCCCGCCTCCAGGCGGATCGCAACGATCCGCCTGGAGCGCTTCGCGTCGCCTCATCGCGGCAAATTCCGCCCGCCCGCAAAAGACCACTTGAAAGACACCATCGTCGTCCCTATAATTAGCACTCAGTTGTGGTGAGTGCTAACAGCGCATTCGCTCACGACGCTTTACCCCTTTTTCCTAGTCCTTCATCAACCAACAGGAGTCTGTATGGCCCTCCGTCCCCTGCATGATCGCGTGATCGTCAAGCGCCTGGACAACGAGCGCAAAACCGCCTCGGGCATCGTTATTCCGGAAAGCGCCGCCGAGAAGCCCGATCAGGGTGAAGTCGTCGCTGTCGGCCCCGGCAAGCGCGGCGAAGATGGCAAGCTGGCCCCGATGGACGTCAAGCCCGGCGATAAGGTTCTGTTCGGCAAGTACGCCGGCCAGACCGTGAAGGTCGATGGCGAAGAAGTCCTGGTCATCCGCGAAGACGAAATCCTGGCTGTCGTCGAGTAACACCGGCTTGCGCCGCGCCGGCGCCTCCGCCGCAGCGCGCATCCCGATTGCCCCGACATCCATCCATCCACTTTCCAAGGAACTCTCTCCATGGCTGCAAAGCAAGTTCAGTTTGGTGACGACGCCCGCGCCCGCATCGTCCGCGGCGTCAACGTCCTGGCCAATGCCGTCAAGACCACCCTCGGCCCCAAAGGCCGCAACGTCGTGCTCGAGCGCTCGTTCGGCGCCCCCACCGTCACAAAAGACGGCGTGTCCGTCGCCAAGGAAATCGAACTGAAGGACAAGTTCGAGAACATGGGCGCCCAGCTGGTCAAGGAAGTCGCTTCCAAAACCAGCGACACCGCCGGTGACGGCACCACCACCGCCACCGTGCTGGCCCAGGCCATCGTCGTCGAAGGCATGAAGTACGTTGCCGCCGGCATCAACCCGATGGACCTCAAGCGCGGTATCGACAAGGCCGTTGCCGCCGGTGTGGAAGAGCTGCGCAACCTGTCCAAGCCCTGCACCACCACCAAGCAGATCGCCGAAGTCGGCTCGATCTCGGCCAACAGCGATCGCTCGATCGGCCAGATCATCGCCGACGCGATGGACAAGGTCGGCAAGGAAGGCGTGATCACCGTCGAAGACGGCAAGTCGCTCGACAACGAACTCGACGTCGTCGAGGGCATGCAGTTCGACCGCGGCTATCTGTCGCCCTACTTCATCAACAACCCCGACAAGCAGGTTGCCGTTCTCGAGGATCCGTACGTCCTGATCCACGACAAAAAGATCAGCAACATCCGCGACCTCCTGCCGGTGCTCGAGCAAGTGGCCAAGTCCAGTCGCCCGCTGCTGATCATCGCCGAAGACGTGGAAGGCGAAGCCCTGGCCACCCTGGTGGTCAACAACATCCGTGGCATCCTCAAAACCACCGCCGTCAAGGCGCCTGGTTTCGGTGACCGCCGCAAGGCCATGCTCGAAGACATCGCCATCCTCACCGGCGGCACCGTGATTTCGGAAGAAACCGGCCTGTCGCTCGAGAAGGCGACGCTGGAAGAGCTCGGCCAGGCCAAGCGCATTGAAGTCGGCAAGGAAAACACCACCGTCATCGACGGCAACGGCGACAGCAAGGCGATCGAAGCCCGCGTCAAGCAGATCCGCGTGCAGATCGACGAAGCCACCTCCGACTACGACCGCGAAAAACTGCAAGAGCGCGTGGCCAAGCTGGCCGGCGGTGTTGCCGTGATCCGCGTCGGTGCCGCCACCGAAGTCGAGATGAAGGAAAAGAAGGCGCGCGTCGAAGACGCCCTGCACGCCACCCGTGCCGCCGTTGAAGAAGGCATCGTGGCTGGCGGCGGCGTGGCGCTGATCCGCGCCAAGCAAGCCATCGCCAAGGTCAAGGGCGAGAACGCCGACCAGGACGCCGGCATCAAGCTGGTTCTGCGCGCCGTCGAAGAGCCGCTGCGCACCATCGTCAGCAACGCTGGCGACGAATCCAGCGTCGTGGTCAACCAAGTCGCCAGCGGTGAAGGCAACTACGGCTACAACGCCACCACCGGCGAGTACGGCGATCTGGTCGAGCAAGGCGTGCTGGATCCCACCAAGGTTACCCGCACCGCGCTGCAAAACGCCGCTTCGGTGGCCAGCCTGATCCTCACCACCGAGGTCACCGTGGCCGAGCTGGTCGAAGACAAGCCCGCCGCTGCGGCCATGCCCCCGGGCGGCATGGGCGGCATGGGTGGTATGGGCGGCATGGACTTCTAAACCAGTCCGCCGCCGGCCGGAAGAACCTGTCCGCCGCATCGCTCCGGGTTGCCGCCCGGAGCTTTTTGCGGCAGATCTCCAGGTTCTCCCGCCATCGCACTGTCTTACAATGGGGTCTGTCCTTTCGGGGCCAGACCCCATTCTTTTGTCCCCTACAGAGCCCCGCCGCCCGCCCCATGTCCTTTTATTCCCATCTCCAAGATGCCTGGCAGCGCCAGGGCTCCCTGCTCACCGTCGGCCTCGACCCCGATCTCGCGCGCCTGCCCGCCGAGCTGCGCGACGAACCCGACGCCATTCTTCGCTTCTGCCGCGAGATCGTCGATCTCACCGCGCCCTATGCCGCGGCGTTCAAGCCCCAGATCGCCTACTTTGCCGCCCTGCGCGCCGAAGGCCAGCTGGAAGCCCTTTGCACCTACATTCGCGAGCAGCACCCCCATCTCGCCCTGGTGCTCGATGCCAAGCGCGGCGACATCGGCGCCACCGCCACGCAGTACGCCCGAGAAGCCTTCGAGCGCTATCAGGCGCACGCGGTCACGGTCAATCCGTATATGGGTTTCGATTCGATCGCCCCTTATCTGCAATGGCGCGACCGCGGGGTGTTCGTGCTCTGCCGCACGTCCAACCCCGGCGGCTCCGACCTGCAGTTCCTCGAAGTCGAGGGCGATCCCTTGTACCTGCGCGTGGCCGAGCTGGCCGCCGGCCCGTGGCAGCGCGGCGCACCCGCCGGCCAATTGGGCCTGGTGGTGGGTGCCACCTATCCCGATGAGCTGGCGCGCGTGCGCGCCCGCGTGGGCGACGACGTCCCGGTGCTGGTGCCCGGCATCGGCGCCCAGGGCGGCGATGTGGCGGCCAGCGTCAAGGCTGGCCGCAACGCCGCCGGCGATGGCTTGCTCATCAACTCGTCGCGCGCCATCCTGTATGCGCCGGGCGACGACTGGCGCGCCGCCGCCGCCGAGGCCGCCCGGGCCACGCGCGATGCCATCGAGGCGGCGAGGCGGGAGGTTTAGGACGCATCCGCAGGGAGCCATCCATGCCGGCGGTGTCTCGTCCGGCGATTCCCGGCGTCAAACAGATCGTGTAGCGGCCAGCTTGCGACTACCGCGCTTGGTCCGGCATTCCCCGTGATGTCTGTCCAAGGGCGGCGGGCCTCCGTTGCTCAGGCGGTGGCCTTGCCGCGCAGCGCGGCAATCCCGGTGCTACCGGTCATGGCCATGGCGCTGTGCAGCTCCACCCTCATGATGTCCAGCATCCGACGAACGGCGGCCTCGCCACCGGCCGCCAAGGCGTAGAGAACCGCCCGGCCCAACTGCACGCCATCGGCTCCCAAGGCGATGGCTTTGGCCACGTCGGTCCCGGACCGGAAGCCACTGTCGATCAGGATGACCATGCCGCCGCCGACAGCCTGCACGATCTCCGGCAGCGACTCGACGCTCGAGACGCTGCCATCCAATTGCCTACCGCCGTGGTTGGACACGACGACGCCATCGATTCCTTCTCGCTGCGCCGCCACGGCATGCGCGGCGCAGCCCACGCCTTTGAGGACCAATTTGCCGGGCCAATGCCGCCGCAGCCATGCCAGATCCTGCCAGTCGAACGTCGAGCTAAGCTGCTGGTTCATGACGGCGGTGATCGTTTCTCCCGCAGGAATGGGGCCGACGACTTCGGCGAACAGCTTCAGGGTCGGCAGCCCTCCGGCCAGCATCTGTGCCGTCCAGCGGGGATGGCGCGCCACATCCCATAACTTGGGCAATGACCAGCGAAACGGAAGCGAGAAGCCGTTGCGGATGTCCCGGTTGCGATAGCCGCCGACCGGCGTGTCGACCGTCAACTCCAGCACCTCGAAGCCGTATTGCCACACCCGCTCCAGCAAGGACAATGCCAGCGCCTTATCCTTGAACATGTAGAGTTGGAACCAGCGCAGCGGCCCCGCGGTTCGGTGCATGTCGTCCAAGGTGACGCAGGCCGCCGTGCTCATGACGAACGGAATACCCGAGGCCTTGGCCGCCCGCGCCAGCGCGAGGTCGCCTTGATGCCAATAGGCGCCGTTCAGGCCGGTCGGGGCGATCACGATTGGCAAGCGGGACGGTTGGCCGAACAACCGGCAGGAGGTATCGACCCGCGATACGTCCTGCAGAATATTCGGACATAAGGCCACCTTCCGTAAAGCGGAGAGGTTGCGGTCCGCGGTCGATTCACGGCCCGCGGCCCCGTCGATATAGTCGAACACCATTCGGGGCAGGCGGCGAGACGCCCTTACCCTGAAGTCCTCGGCATCGGCACAGGCGTCAAATCGGCCGGCCCTGCCCTTCGTCGTTTGGGGTCCGGCATCAGGCTTGCGCCTCTTCAGCGTACCAGTCCCGTCTTTTTCTTGCGTCGCCGTCATGGCGTCTCCCAGATCTTCAGCCCTCATGAAGAGCTGCGGCCCAGTTGATCGTCGCTTATGCCGCCCTTCGGCGGTACTCAACGCCTCTTGAGTGCCGCAGCGCCCGCCCTCGCCATGCCGGAATGCGCTGGAGGAGTGAAAAGCCGTCGGTCCTCCCGTCATCCTTGCCTGACTTCACCGCTGCATCGTCGAATTGCGTTACGAGGGAAAACCCTTGAATCAGCAACCTGAAAAATAATTATACAATACACCTATATTGTATATTTCAGGAAGGGAGAATCATGAAAATCGCCTCTGTGAAGGAGATCGTCAGTCAGTCGGAATGGGCGCTACGCGTCGATCTCGCGGCTTGCTACCGTCTGGCCGCGCTGTATGGCTGGACCGATCTCATCTTTACCCATATCAGCGCCAAGCTGCCGGAGGCCGGCAGCAACGGTCAGCCCGAATTTCTCATCAACCCTTATGGCCTTCTGTTCGAAGAGATCACGGCGTCTTCTTTGATCAAGATCGATGCCGAGGGCAGGCAACTGAGCGCTTCGCCCTTTCATGTAAATCGCGCCGGCTTCATCATCCACTCCGCCGTCCATTCGGCGCGGGAAGACGCGACTTGCGTCATTCATACCCATACGCGGGCCGGCGTTGCCGTCAGCGCGCAGCGGCAAGGCATCCTGCCAATCTCGCAGCAGGCAACGCTGCTGCTGGATTCGCTTGGCTACCATACCTACGAAGGCGTTGCCGTTCATGAAGAAGAGCAAGCTCGTCTGCAGCACGATCTAGGTTCCAATCAATGCCTCATTCTGCGCAACCACGGTTTACTGGCCGTCGGGCCGACCATCGCGGATGCCTTCATGAATATGTATACGCTGGAAAGCGCCTGCCAGATTCAATTGGCGGCACAATCCGGCGGCGAGCTGACGATGATCCCCGCCGAAGTCCTGCAAGGCGTGTCCGCAGCCGTCGACTTGATGGATGGCGGAGTCTCCCGCGGTCAACAGGCTTGGCCGGCCCTGCTGCGCCGGCTCGACCGGGTCAATCCGGGATACGACGCATGACGCCTCGCACCGCATTGGTTACCGGCGCGGGCACGGGCATCGGCCGCGCCGCGGCGCGCTCCCTGCTCACGGGCGGCTGGCAGGTGGTGCTGGCCGGCAGGCGGCGCGAGCCGCTGGAGGCCGTGGCGCGCGAACACGGCCTCGGCGACACCGTGCTCGTCGTCACCACCGACGTCACCCAGCCCGCCGAGGTTGACGCCTTGTTCGATGCGGTCGTCCAGCGTTTCGGGCGGCTGGATCTGCTCTTCAACAACGCCGGCATCAGCGGCACCTCGCAGCCCATCGCGGATATCTCGTTCACGGCTTGGCAGCAGGTCGTCGCCACCAATCTGACCGGCATGTTTCTGTGCCTCCAGGCTGCCTTTCGGCTCATGAGCGCCCAGGCGCCGCGCGGTGGGCGCATCATCAACAATGGTTCGCTGGCCGCGCATGCGCCCCGTCCCGACACGCTCCCCTATACCGCCACCAAACATGCCGTCACCGGCATGACCAAGGCCGCGGCGCTGGAAGGCCGACGCCACGACATCGCCGTGGGCCAGATCGATATCGGCAATGCCGCCACCGACATGGTGGCGGCCATGAGCCGCGGCGTGCCGCAGGCCAATGGCGAACTCAGGCCCGAACCCATGATGGACGTGGCGCTCGTTGGCGATGCCATCCTGCACATGGCCAATCTTCCCCCGCAGGCCAACGTGTTGTTCCAAACCCTCATGGCCACCGCCATGCCCCTCGTGGGACGTGGCTGACCACGCCCTTCTGACACCCAAGGAGACCTTCACAGTGAAAACCCTCCCTCCCAGCCCCCAGCGCCGCCGCCTCATGCAATGGTCGGCGGCATCGCTCCTGCCTCTCGGTTCGTTCTCCGCACTCGCGCAGAAGGCGGCGGGCCAGGATATCGTCAAGGTCGTTTGCGGTTTTCCCGCCGGCAGCACCTCGGACGTCACCGCCCGCAACCTGGCGGATCGTCTGGCGCAAGATGGATATGCCAAGACCGGCGTGGTTGAGAACCGTACCGGCGCCGGCGCGCAGATCGCCGTCCAGTATGTCGTGGGGCAGTCCGCGAACGGCGGCACTCTGCTGCAAACGCCGATGTCGATGCTGGGCATTTATCCCCATACCTATGGCAAGCTGCCCTACGATCCCGTGACGGACCTCACGCTGGTGTCGCTGGCCTGCACTTTCGATTTCGCCCTGGCGATCGGCCCCGCCGTTCCGGCAGAGGTACAAAGCCTGGCGGATTTCCTGGACTGGACGAAAGCGCATCCCGACCAAGCCAGCTTTGGCGGCCCCGCCGCAGGCGCCGTACCGCATTTCATCGGCGTTCTGCTCGGGCGCGCCAACGGCCTGGAGCTGACCCACGTCGCCTATCGCGGCACCCAACCCGCGATCCAGGACGTGGTGGGCGGGCACCTGCCGGCCGTTATCGGCCCAGTTGGGGACATCCAGCGTTTCATCGGGCATCCCGGCTATCGCATGCTTGCCGTCACTGGCGCGGAGCGCAGTCGATTCGCTCCCGACGTGCCCACCCTGGTCGAGCAAGGCCAGAAAGACTTCGCCTATTCCGAGTGGTACGGCATCTACATGCCGCCCCATGCGGATGCCGACACGCTCAAACGGGCCAACGCCGCGGTCGTCGCGGCGTTCTCCCACCCCGATACCATCCAGTCGCTGGCCACCATGGGCATGGAGGCCAAGACTTCGACACCGCAAGAGCTGGCCGATCTGCTTCAGAGCGACACGGAACGCTGGGCGCCGATCGTCCGCGAGGTTGGCTTCCGAGCCGATTCCTGAGCCCCTGCGAACCCGCCGCCGCGCGTCGCCCCGGAGACGAGCCAGAAGCCGGGGAGCGCCCGGCATATCTTGAGCGGCCGCAAAGAGCCGAACTGCTAAGATGGCGCGTCCTTGCCGCGCCATTTTCTTTCGTCCCTATGTCACGCTCCCCCGCGGCGCCACGCCGCAGTCATGCCGAACGCAGCCAGGCCACGCAAAAGCAGATTATTGCGGCGGCAATCGAAGTGATCGACACCAAAGGCCTGCAAGCCGCGTCGATGTTCGAGATCGCCAAGGCAGCCGGTGTCACGCCGGGCGCGCTGCAGCACCACTTTACGAACAAAGCCTCGCTGATCCAGCACGCGGCGACCGAACTCGTGCATGCCGACGACCAGTACGGGGAAGTCGCCGTCTGGTCCGCCACCTCCCCGGCCCTGTCCGAGCGCGCGCACGAGGCCGTGCGCAGCGCCTGGGCACGGATGTACTCCCAGCCGCGCTACGTCGCCATGTGGAGCGTCATCCTTGGCATGCGCTATGAGCCCGAGCTTCGGCAACATATCGCGCGGGAAAGAGTCCAGTTGCGGCAGCGTTCTCTGGATCACTTCCTGGCCGTTTTCCCCGAGCTTGCGTCCGATGCCGATGCCGAGGGTTTTGCCGATATGGTGTTTTCGACGCTGCGCGGGATGGGCTTGCTCCTGACGTTCGGCCAGCCTCCCGAGTATTTCGATCCTCTGCTGGATAATCTCAGTCACACCATCCGCCTGCGCTGCGAGGCGGCGCTGCGCAGCGCCGCCCCCGCCAAGCCGCCACGGCGCAAACGCTGAGTCGCACGGCGGCGCCAGCTACGCCGCCAAGGATTCGCAGCGCACGGGCCCCTGCTCCCAGCGCCGCCATAGCTCGGTGCGCCGCTCGCGAGCCACGGCCGCGGCGGCTTCGCGCACGTGGCCGTAACCCCGCACCTCGGCCGGCCAGTCCGCGATCTCGCGGGCCAGCTCCAAGCGGCCCGGCGCCAGCCCGGTCAAGAGCCGCTCGATATCGGCCTCATAATCGACCAGCAGAGCGTTGGCCAGCCGCCGCTCGGCGCTGTGGCGGAAAGGATCCAGCCACGTACCGCGCCAGCGCCGCCAGCGCGCCAGGCCGCCCATCAGCGGCCAGATCCACGGCCCCAGCTCGCGCTTGCGCCATTGGCCGGTTACCGGATCGCGCCGCGCCAGCGGCCAGGCCGCCAGGTGGGCGCGAACCGTGTAGTCTCCTTCGAACACGCCGTCCAGTTGCTGCCGGAAGGCGGGATCCCGGAACAGCCGGGCCACTTCGTATTCGTCTTTGTGCGCGAGCAGGCGATAGTATTGACGGGCCACGGTGCGCGCGAGCGAGGCGTCGTCGGCCACGTCTTCCGTCGCCTGGCGCACGCGTTCCACCAGCGTCTGGTAACGCCGGGCGTAGGCGGCGTTCTGGTAGGCCGCCAGGCGCGCCATCCGGTCTTTGACGATGTCTTCCACGCGCTGCAGCGGCGGCTTGACGAAGGTCATCACCTGCCCCGCCCGTAGATGGCGCAAGACGGCCTCGGGTTCCACGGCCAGTTGCCGCCCCCAGGCGAAGGCCTGCTGATTGAGCGCCACACTGACGCCATTGAGCTCGATCGCGCGCAAAATGGCGGCCTCCGACACCGGCACCCAGCCTTGCTGCCAGGCATAGCCCAGCAGCAGGATATTGGCACCGATCGCGTCGCCCATCAGGGTGGTGGCCAGTCGGGTGGCGGGAACCGCGCGCAGCGCTCCTCCGGAGGGCATGGCATCGCGCAAGCGCGCCAGCAAAGCGGCTGGCTCGAGGTGCCAATCGCGCTGGCGCAGGAAGTCGCTGGTTGGGGCCAGCTCGTCGTTGATCACCGCGTTCGCCCGCGCGCGGGACAAGCGGCTGATGGCCTCGTCACCCGCGCTTACCACGAGATCGCAACCGATCAGCACATCGGCCTCGCCGGCCGCCAGCCGAGCCGTACGCAGTTGCTCGGGACGACGCGCCAGCCGCACGTGCGACATGACCGCGCCATACTTTTGCGACAAGCCGGTGAGATCCAGCGTGCTGACAGCCAACCCATCGAGATGCGCCGCCTGCGCCAGAATCGCGCCGACCGTGATCACCCCGGTGCCTCCGATGCCGGTGATCAGCACCGCCCGCGTCTCTTCGCTCAACACGGGCAGCCGCGGCGCCGGTAGCGCGCGGGGATCGGGAGCCGCCACCCTTTCTCCCTCGGCCGACTTGCCTTTGCGTAAGCGGCCGCCCTCGATGGTGACGAAGCTCGGACAAAAACCTTCGAGGCAGGAAAAATCCTTGTTGCAGCTGGATTGATTGATACGCCGCTTGCGCCCCAGTTCGGTTTCCAGCGGCTCCACCGACATGCAGTTGGACTTCACGGAACAATCGCCGCAGCCTTCGCACACCTCGGGATTGATGAAGGTGCGCCGCTCGGGGTCGGGGTACTTGCCGCGTTTGCGCAGCCGCCGGCGTTCGGTGGCGCACATCTGGTCGTAGATGAGCACCGACACCCGGGGGAACTCGCGCAGTTCGCGCTGTACGGCGTCCAGCCGATGCCGGGGTTCCACCCGTACGCCGGCGGGCAGCGCCACGCCCTGGTAACGCTCGGGGTCGTCGGCCACCACGATCAGGCGGCCCACGCCTTCGGCCACCAGCTCGGCCGCCATTTGCGGAACGCTCAGCTCGCCCTCGATCGGCTGGCCGCCGGTCATCGAGACGAAGCCATTGACCAGCAGCTTATAGGTGATCGGGACCCGCGCCGCCACCGCTTGCCGGATGGCCAGGATGCCCGAATGAAAATACGTGCCATCGCCCAGATTGGCGAAGAGATGCTTTTCGTCGGTGAACGGCGCCTGCCCGACCCACATGACGCCTTCGCCGCCCATGTGCGAAATGTTCCCGGTGATGCCGGGCTGCTGCATCATGGCGATACCGTGGCAGCCAATGCCCGCCAGGGCCCGGCTGCCCTGCGGCACCTTGGTGGAGGTATTGTGCGGACATCCCGAGCAGAAGCTCGGCAGGCGTACCGGCCCGGGAGCTTGCGTCTCGCCCGCGGCGGCTGCCTGTTGGTGCTCCAGCCCCAGCAACCCCGCCGCCAACGCGGCGATCCGGCCCGGCTGCAGTTCGCCAACCGCCGGCAGGACGCCGGCACCCGCCCGGCCCCAGCTGGGCGTGGCGGCGTGCTTGCCAACGACCCGGATCGCCCGCCCGGGCAGCAGATCGAATAACAAGGCCTTGAGCTGGTCTTCGATCAGGGCGCGTTTCTCCTCGATCACCAGAATGGTCTCGAGGCCTTCGGCGAACTCGCGCACGATCTCCGGCTCCAGCGGCCAGACCATGCCCAACTTGAGCAGGCGGACGCCCGCGGCGGCGGCCGCCGCATCGTCCAGCCCCAGCTCGTGCAGGGCCTGCCGGGTGTCGGCATAGGCCTTGCCGGCGGTGATGATGCCCAGGCGTGGGCGCTCGGGCTGGATGACGATGCGGTCGAGGCCATTGGCCCTGGCATAGGCCAGCGCCATCGGCAGCTTTTGTTGATAGAGCCGGGCCTCCTGGTTCAGCGGCGGATCGACCGCGCGGATCGAAACGCCCTCTGCCGGTTCCTCAGGCAGGTTTACCCCGGTGCGCACCGCACCCAGCTCTACCGTACAGGCGCTTTCGACCACGTCGGTAACCAGCTTGAGACCCACCCAACAGCCGGTATAGCGGCTCATGGCGATGCCGTGCAGGCCGAAGTCGAGGATCTCCTGCACGTTGGCGGGATACAGCACCGGGATGCCAACCGCCGCCAGGATGTAATCGGACTGCGCGGCCTGGGTGGACGACTTGGCGCCGTGATCGTCGCCGCACAGGGCCAGCACGCCGCCGTGGGGCGAGGTGCCCGCGCCGTTGGCGTGGCGCAGCGCGTCGGCGCTGCGATCGACTCCCGGCGTCTTGCCGTACCAGATGCCGAACACGCCGTCGTAGCGCGCGCCCTGAAATGTGCCGATATATTGCGAACCCCAGATCGCGGTGGCGGCGAGGTCTTCATTGACGCCGGGCTGGAAATGGATGTGATGCGCCTTGAGCCGGTCGGTGTTGCGCCACAGTTCGAGGTCGTAGCCGCCCAGGGGCGAGCCGCGATAGCCGCTGATGAAACCGGCGGTGTTCAGCCCCGCGGCCTGGTCGCGCAAGCGCTGCTCGAAGGGCAGTCTCACCAGGGCCTGGGTGCCCGACAGGAACACCCAGCCGTCGGCCGCATCATATTTGTCATCGAGATTGGCCTCGCGGGCCAGGGGGGCGGATAAGGGAGCATTCATGACGATCTCGGTAAGAAGCGGGGCTTCCCGGCGCCGGCCGGGACAGCCTTGTCCAGGCCAGTGTAGACAGATCCCCCCGGGAAAGCACCACCCGAACAGGTAGCCGACGCTTGCTGCGCGCCCGCCCCGACGCGCGATCAGCGGATCAGGCCTCGCTGCCGAGCCCGCAAAATGGCCTCGGCGCGATTCCTGGCATCGAGCTTGAGATAGAGGTTCTTGAGATACCACTTGACCGTGTTTTCGGAAATCCGAAAGGCTCCCGCCAACTCGCGATTGCGGCTCCCCTTGGCCAGGGCCGCGAGCAACTCCCGTTCGCGCGGGTTGAAGTCGCCGTCTTTGCCAAGCGCGGCGCCAGGCTGCGGCGGCGGCGCCGCGCCGGCCGCGCGCAGAATGCGGAGCGGCAGATCCCGTTCGACCCCGGCGGGCAGCCGCCCGCTTGCCAGCCACCCGCGCAGGCGCGACACCACGGGCTCGCCTTCGTCGGCAAACGTGCGGACGAATCCCTGGCTCCCCCCTTCGATGAGTGCGGCCGCCAGCAGACCATCGGCCTCGCCTGAGCGGCCCAGGGAGCGCAGGGCCTCGGCCTCCAGCAAGGCGAGCTTGAGGGCCCGCCAGCCTCTGCCGACGGACTTCGCGGCCAATCCCGCCTCGCGTATGGCGGGCAGGACCCCTCCGGCCTCTCCACTGCGCAGCCGCAGGCGCCAGCCCGCCACCTGGCAGGCTTCGGTATCGGTGGTATAGAACAACAGGCCATTGGCCGCCCATGGCGCCGCCAGCGTGGTCCAGTGCCGGGCTTGCGCCAAATCGTTCGCCAGGGTGGCGAGACGGACTCGTTCCCATTGGCAGGCAAAGACCAGGCGGGCGAAACGCCGTTCCGCCGCGTGCGCCAGCGAATCGTCGAGCAGGCGCAAGGCGGGTTCGAGCCCCTGCGCGACGAAGGCGAGACGGGCCGCGGTGATATGGGCGCCTACCGTCAGGCTCAAGGACAGATAGCCATCGGCGCCGGGCGGGTACAGCGCCTGGAGCCGGCGGGCGGCATCGAGCGCATCGGCTTCGTACAGCAGTTCGGCCTGGACGCCCGAGCCCACGGCCTCCTCGGATGAGGGCTCGAACGCCAGGCCGGCCTCGTCCGCTGCCCCACCCTCGGTATCCGCCGCGCTCCCACCGGGCAAGCGCGCCGTGGCCGCGCCAAACGCCGCCAGCCCGCGACGTGGATAGCCTTGCGCGCTCCAGGCCGCGGCGCGCAAGGCGCGGGTCGCCGACAAGCCGAACAAATTCGAAGCTCGGCCGTTATCCTGGTCGGCCCGATCGAGCAAGACCAGGCTGGCCTCGAACTCGCTCTTGGCCAGCTTGGCCGATGCCTGCAGATTGAGCATGATGCCTCGCGCATAGGCTCCCGACGCGCGGGCCAGGTTGCGCTCCACCACCACTTCCAGTTGTGGGATGTTCTCCACCGCCGCCTGGATCAGGGCCTCCAGGGCCAGGCAATCCTCCCAGGTGCCGACATCGAATGGCCCGTGCTCGGCCAGCGCGAACAACTGGCGCAGCCGGGTTTCGGCATGCTCGATCTGTTGAAAATAGGCATGCGCCCTGGCCGCGGCCCACACGATGTCGGGCCGGGTATCCGCCACGTGTGGCGGCAAGCGGCGCAGCCAACGCAAGATGGCCGCCAGGTGGCCAGCCTTGACCAAAGGCTTGGCGCCCCGCTCCAGAAGTTCGGCGGCAAAGACCGCGTCGCCGGACTCCAGCGCGTGCTCCACCGCTTGCGGCCATTGGCCCTGGCTCTCGTGCGCCAGGGCGACGCGGCGCTGCAGCCGGGCAGCCAGCGCTGGCTGCCCGCTTCGCAACCGGGCCTGCAAGCATGCCCGCAACAGCGCGGGATAGCGATAGCGGCCGGGAGCTATCGGCTCCAGCGGGATGAGGCCGCCGCCACGCGCCAGATCCTGTAAGCGACGCGGCGCCGCATCCTCGCAAACCGCCGCGCAAAGGGCGGCATCCAGTTCCGGCAGAATGCTGGTGCGCAGCATGAAGTCGCGCATATCGGGCGGCAGGCGGTCGATGATCTCGCCCGAGAGATAGGCCGCGAGGTCGGAATCCGGATTCTGCAAGGCCGCCGGCAAGTCTTGCGGGGCGCCGGGCTGGCCCAGCGCAGCCACGCCCAGGCTCAGCAAGGCCGGCCAACCTTCGCAGCGCTCGGCCAACAAATCGCGCCAGGCTCCGGCGATGCCCTGGCCGGCATGCCGTCGCAGAAACTCCGAGGTTTCATCGGCGCTGAATCGCAACTGCCTGGCATGCCATTCGACGACTTCGCCACCCGCTCGCAATCGATTGAAGTCCAATGGCGCAGCGGGGCGCGCGCCGATCACGAAGCGCAGCGTGGGCGGCGCAAACCGCAGCAAGCGCGTCAGCATCTGCACCACCGCGGTGTCGGTCACCGCCTCGACTTCATCGAGAAACAAAACCTGCGAAAGCGCGCGCTGCTCCAGTTCGGCCAGCCAGACTCCGAAGGGTAGCGCGGCACCGCCGGCGGAGCCCGGCCCGTCCGCGCCCAAAGCGGCTTGCAAATGCAGCGCAAGCTGTCCCACGTCGTCGTCGCCGGCATCAAGTGTGAGCCAGCGGCAAGCCTGGCCGGTTTGCCGCAATTGCCCAAATAGCTGGGACATCAGCGTGGTTTTCCCATAGCCGGCGGGCGCGCGCAGCACCAGGACGCGCCAGCCCGGGCTGGCGTCCAGGGTTTCCAGCAAACGGGGGCGGGCTACGGCTTGTGCGGTATCGGGCGCCTGCAGCTTGCTGGGCAGAACTTCCGGCGACATCGGGACGCTCATCTTAGGCAATGCCAGGACCTTTGCCCTTCCATCTGGGCAAAAGGCGGCCAGAATACTCCAAAATCCTGGGCGCAAGTGCCACTGGACGGTGCGACGGATTCACCCTTCCGGCGCCACCTGACTTGGCGGTGGTCCGTCGGGGCCGGAACCCCGGCGCTCCCGCCGGCCGTCCAAGACGGCATTGATGCGGGCCAGCAGCCCCGCCCCCTCTACCGGCTTGGAGACATGCGCCTGGAAGCCAGCCATGATAGCCTGCAAGCGGCCATGCTCGCCGCGTTGGCGCGATATGGCGATCGCCGGAACTCTCCGTCCGAGTGGGACCTCGCGCTCCGCCTCCAGTTCGCGCAAGCGCGTCACCAAGGCATAGCCGTCCATGTCGGGCAGAGCCAGGTCGCACACGATGGCATCTGGCCATTCGTGCGGCCCACCCTCGTTGACAAGAGCAATGAATTGCGCGCCGGTGGCGACCGGAATCGCGGTTGCGCCCGCCGACTGCAGGATGTCCACGAGCACGGCCCGGCTGTCGGCGTCGGGGTCGAGCAAGGCAATGCGCGCGCCGGACAGGGCGTGCAAGGATGCCGCCGCCGGCCCGGAAGCTTTGGCCCGCTCCCGTGGTGACGCCAGCGGCAGTTCGAGCCAGTATGCCAAGCCATGGCCGCCAGGCACGGTATCCCAGCCAAACACCCCGCCAGCCTGTGCCACGGCGGCCTGGATTTCGTTGGGATCCAGGGGGCGAGCGCCGGCGTCGTTCCAGACGGAGTCGTCTTCAGCCTGCTGTGCCGCCAATCCGGGGGCGATCCGGGCGTCCGTCACGGTCAAGCGTGCCCGCTGTTGCTGGCGCGCCAGGCGCACGCCGATCCGTCCGCCAGGCGGTGTTACCGCGATGGCATTGAAGCAGATCGTCCACACCACATCCCGGAGCGTGGCCGGATCCGCCATGACGCGCGCCCCTTCCACTTCGATCTGGGAATATAGATTCAGCTCTTTTTCGTCGATGGCGCCGCGTGCCACATCGACTACCCCGGCCACCAGCGTCGCCAGATTGAGCGGCTGGATGACGATCCGCGCGCCCGCGGCCTCCAGCGCATTCTGCTGGCGCTGCAAAGACCACATTTGTGCGTAGATACCATCAGTCGCGAGCAATTGCGCATGCGTGCCGTGCTCGACGACGCGGCCTTGTTCCAGCACGATGATGTCATCCGCATTCACGACCGTGGACAGGCGGTGCGCGATCACCAGGGTGGTTCGTCCTTGCGAGATGCGTTCGAGCTCGCCCTGGATGGCTCGTTCGGTGCGCGAGTCCAGCGCCGACGTCGCTTCGTCGAAGATCAGTATCGGCGGGTTCTTGAGCAGCGCCCGGGCGATCGCGATCCGCTGCCTCTCGCCGCCGGAAAGCTTCACGCCGCGTTCGCCCACCAGGGTGTCGTATTGCGCCGGCAAACCCTGGATGAAATCATGGACGCGGGCGCCCTTGGCTGCCTCGATGACATCGGATAACGACGAACCCGGCTTGCCATAAGCGATGTTGTAGGCGATGGTCTCGTTGAACAGCACGGTATCTTGCGGCACGATGCCCAGCACCGCGCGCAGCGAACGGGCATCCACCTCCCGCACATCCTGGCCATCGACGCTCACGCTGCCCGAATCGGCATCATAAAAACGGAACAGCAAACGAGCCAGCGTGGATTTTCCGGAGCCGCTGCCGCCCACCACCGCCACGGTCTTGCCCGGCGCGAGGACGAAGTCCACGCCCCACAGGATCTGGCGGCCTGGCTCATAGCTGAAGTCGACGTTCTCGAAACGTATCTCGCCGCGCCCGAGAACCAGCTCCGGCAGAACGGCGGCGTCCGGCTCTTCGGGTTGATTCAGCAAGGCCCCGACCTTCTCCGCATTGACGAACGCCTCCTTGGTCTGCCGAAACACGAGGCCAAGCGCACTCAGGGGAAGGCAGATCTGAATGATGTAGGCATTGACCAGAACCAGATCACCCACCGTCATGCGACCCAGCAGGACTTCCTGTCCGGCCAGCAGCATGACGGCCGCCACGCCCAGGGCGATCATGGCGCTCTGAGCCACGTGCAAGGCCGATAAGGCGCGCTGATTATCGATCCCCACCGCGACCCAGCGCATCAGGGTGTCGCGCAGCCGCTCCGACTCCACCGGCTGATTGTTATAGAGTTTCACGGTTTCGTAGTTCAGCAGGCTGTCGACCAGCCTGCCCGTCGACAAAGAATCGTACTCGTTGAGCTGCCGCTGGAAAATCATGCGCCGTGCGGTGAACACCACGGTCACGATCGCATACAGGATGAAGGTGACCCCTACGATGCCGGCGAACGTGAGGCGGTAGCTGGATATCAGAATGATCACGACCGACACGATTTCCACAAGCGTGGGCAGCAGGGTGAACAGCGCCGTTCCCAGCAGGAAAGCCACGCCCGCGGTACCGCGCTCGACATCGCGCGACAGGGCGCCGGTCTGGCGGCCGGCATGAAAACGAGCCCCCAGCTTGTGCAAATGTTCGAAGACGCGTAAGTTGAAGTCGGCAACCGTCGTTTGCGTAACGCGGATGAACGCCATATCCCGCAACTCGGTGAACAATCCTCCGCCGAACCGCAGCAGCGAATAGCCGATGAGCAGGAAGAGCGGCAGCGCCGCCATCCCAGCGGGCGCACCAAATCCATCCACGATCAACTTGAGGACCACCGGCACCGCCACCATCATCAATTTGGCGGCAATCAGCAAAACCAGTGCCAGCAGCGTGCGCCGGCGAAACCGCCACAGGGCGCGCCCCAGGGTGCGGTAGATTTCTTTGCGCGCGACCGCGGTCGCGTCGCTGCGGCCGGTGCCTCGCCACCAACGGCGGCGCAGGCCACGCCGGCTGGCGGGCGGGCCGGTGTGGCCGCCGCCGTCCGATGGCTGGCTGGCACCGTCCCGGGGTCGCGGCTCCGCCGGAGCGTCCCGCTCATCGCGCGACGGCTCGGCCTCGGCATTCACAGGTGGCTGGTTCACGGTCGGCTCCCCTCTGGAACGCACCGTTGCCCGGCAAGAGCCGTGCCCGCCATTGACCACCAGGACGGACGGGACCAGTCCGCCCCTCATCGGAGGATCCGGCATGATTCCACTCTACGCCCCCCGCGACACCGCCGAGGCCGCCGTCGTCGCCGCGCTACTGGAGGCTTACGACGTGCGCTTCTTCATCCAGGGCCAGGCGTTTGGCAGCCTGTACCCCGGCCCGCTCAGCAATAGCCTGAATGCGCTGATGGTCATGGTGGATGCGGGCCAGGCCGATCTGGCCCGTGAACTCCTGGCGGAATTCATGGCGGATGCGGACGACGCCGAACCGGCCGCGGAAGAGGGAGACTGATCGATCCAGCCGCCCGGCTCAAGCCACGACCGGGTCTGCCGCAATCGCCTGGATCAGCCAATCCAGCGCGAAGCGCAGCGATTGCTCCCTGACCTGGGTCCGGTCGCCCACGAAATGCCGCACGACCGCCTGGGTGCGGACGGTTTCGGGCGCCAGCCGCTGAGCCAGGCCGAACCAGACCGTGCCCACCGGTTTTCCAGGCACCTCGCCACCCGGTCCCGCGATCCCGCTGACCGAGATGGCCCAATGCGCCGACAGGTTCGCCAGCGCGCCGCAGGCCATCTGGCGGACCGTGGCCTCGCTCACGGCGCCATCGTTCTGCAAAGTGTCGGGCCGCACCCCCAGGATGGCTTGCTTGACCGCGTTGTCGTACGCGACATAAGCGCCATGGAACCATTGGCTGGAACCGGCCACCGAGGTGATGGCGGCGGCGATCAAGCCTCCGGTACACGACTCCGCGCACGTCACCTGTTGCCCCCGGGCTGCCAGAAGCTGACCCAACTGGCTCGCCAACCGCGTGATCTCATCGTTGAACACCCTACCCTCCTCCACCGCGTGGCGCGGCGCAAACCGCATCGGCCCGGCGACCGCGGCGATGCCGTTAGAACAACACGGACAACAACCACACCAGCAGCACGGTGTAGGCCGCCGCCGCCAAATCATCCGCCATCACGCCCAGGCCGCCGCGCAACCGCCGTTCCCATTGCCGGATCGGCCACGGCTTGCGGATATCGAATACCCGGAACAGGACGAAGGCCAGGGCCTGCGCGAAGAGGTTGCCCGGCACCAGCCACAGCACCAGCCAGAAGGCGATGATTTCATCCCACACCATGCCGCCGTGGTCGGGCCGGCCCAGCTCACGCCCCACCACGCCGCAAGCCCACACGCCATAGAGGAATCCCAACACCAGGATCAACGCGATGCCCCACGGCGCGGCGTGGCCCACCGCCAGCCACCACAGCAGCCAGGCCGCCAGGGTGCCCCAGGTTCCCGGCGCCGGCCGCAACAGACCGCTGCCAAAGCCGAACGCCACGATGCGGGCCAGCCGGGCACCCATCCAGCGCAGGCTGGGCTCCAGCGGCGCGGGCGGCGGAAAGCGGCGTGATGGGTCCGTCATACAACACTCCTGAAAAACCCGTGGCGGCGACGCCTCATGGCATCCCTTCGGCAAAATGATCGTAGCCACGCCCCCAGGGGGCCAACGGCCGCCCCATCGGGTCGAGAACACGCAGGCCGGCCGCCGGCTCAAGGATGGTACCGATGCGCGCGACGGCCACGCCGGCGTCGCGGCTCGCGGCCAGCACCTCGGCGCGCCGCGCCGGCGCCGCGGTAAAGCAGAGTTCGTAGGCATCGCCGCCGCCCAGGGCGGCCTGCCAGGCGGCTTCGGGAGGCAGTTGCTCCAGGAGACCAAGCGGCAGATCGGCAACTCGCAGTTCGGCGCCGCGGGCGCTGGCGGCGAGAATATGCCCGAGATCCTGCAACAGCCCATCGGAAATATCGAGCGCGGCGCGGGCGATGCCACGCAAGGCGAGGCCCAGGCCGATCCTCGGCTCCGGAAGCTCAAGGGCGTCGCGGGTTCGGCGCCACCACTGCTCGCGCACCTGTGGCTCCAGGCCGGAGATCCAGCGCTGCAGCGGCCAGGCTGATTGGCCACCCGCCACCGGCAGCTCCCGCAGACTCCAGGCGAGCTGCAAGGCGACATCGGCGGCGCCCAGGCAACCGGAAACCCAGATGTCATCGCCTTCGCGGGCCGCATCGCGGCGCAGCGCCTGCGCGGCCGGCACTTGGCCCAGCACCGTCACGGTGATGGCGAGATCACGACGGGCGCGGGTGGTATCACCGCCCACCAAAGGGCAGTTCCAGCGATCCGCCAACGCATACCAGCCTTCGGCGAAGGCCGCCACCCAGGCCTCATCGGCCGAGGGCAGCGCCAGCGCGAGCACGCAGCCCACCGGTTGTGCGGCCATGGCCGCCAGGTCGGAAAGATTCACCGCCAGGGCCTTGTGGCCCAGGCGGCGCGGCTCGATGTCATCGAAAAAATGGCGGCCGGCCACCAGCATGTCGGTGCTCACGGCCAATTGGCCCGACACGGCGGGCAGCAGCGCACAATCGTCGCCGGGGCCGAGCACCCCGGGCGGCATCGGACGCTTGAAATAGCGTTCGATCAGATCGAACTCGGACACGGGTTGCCGGGCCGCCACCGCCTGCCCTCAGCGGCGCCTGGCCGCCTGCACTTCGGCGGCACGCATCTCGGCCGCCACCCGGTCGAGCACGCCATTGACGAACTTGAAGCCGTCGGTGCCGCCAAAGGATTTGGCCAGTTCGACCGCTTCGTTGATCACCACCTTGTAGGGAACGTCGGGGTGATTGAGCAGTTCGTAGCTGCCGAGCAGCAGAATGCCGTGCTCCACCGGCGACAGCTCGGCCAGCGGCCGATCAATGTAGGGTGTGAAACGCTCGCGCAAAGCCGGCGCCTGGTGCAGCGCGCCGTAAAGCAAGGTGCGCAGATATTCGGCGTCGGCCTCGGCGTAGTCTTCCTGATCGCGGAGATTGGCGTCGATCAGGCCGAGATCGGACAGATCGTCGCCACCCTTGACCAGCCACTCATAGGCGCCTTGCAGCGCGAACTCGCGAGCCCGGCGCCGGGAGGTACGCCCGCGCGAACGCGGTGCGCCTTCGGTCATTGCATTCTCCGCGAGGTGCCCTCGTCGTCGTCTTCGTCGTCGAGGTCGTACTCGGCGCCGTCTTCATCGTCGTCGTCGAGGCTTTCGGGTTCGAGCGCGGCCATGAGGTTGGCCATCTCGACCGCGGCGCGGGCGCAATCGCGGCCCTTGCCTTCGGCGCGTTCTTCGGCCTGCTCGTCGGTTTCGGTGGTGAGCACGCCGTTGGCGACGGGAATGCCCGTGGCCTGGGCCACCCGGCCGATGGCGGCGGCGCTTTCGTTGCTCACGACTTCGAAGTGATAGGTTTCGCCGCGGATCACCGCGCCGAAAGCGATGAGCGCGTCGAACTCGCCGGTTTCGGCCATCTGCGCGAGCACCACTCCCATTTCGAGGGCGCCCGGCACGGTGGCGACCATCACGTCGCGCTCGTCGACGCCGAGCTTGGAGAGTTCATCGAGGCAGGCCTCGAGTTCGGCCAGGCCGATGTCTTCGTTGAAACGGCCGCGGACGATGCCGATGTGCAGGCCTTCGCCATCGAGATCGGGACTCAGGGTATAGGGAATCATGGCACTAGCCTCTTGAAGGAATACAGGTGGAACGGAACGATGGACACAGCCGCCCACAAAGGCCGGCAACGGCTTCAGTTTGCCCCAGTATCGCCCGGCGCGGTGGCAAACCCTGTGACAGAAAGCGCAAATCCCGACATGCTGGGCATCTTGCGCGGCCGGCCCAGCAGTTTCATCTGGTGCACGCCGAGATCCTTGAGGATCTGCGCGCCGATGCCATAGACCCGCAACTCGTTGCTGGCGGAACGCTCGCCATGGCTGCGCCGCGGCTGGCTGCTGCCCTCGAAATCGCGGAGGTCGTCGAACTTGGCGAAGAAATCGTCGGCCTCGCCGTGACAATTGAGCAACACGGCAACCCCGCATTCGCTTTGCGCAATGGCCTGCAGCGAGTCGGGCAACGCCCAGCTGTGGGGGCCCCGGCCGCTGAGAAGGGCGTCGAGCAGGCTGGTCGGCTCGTGCACGCGCACCAAGGCTTCGCGCTCGGGATGCGGCTCGCCATGCACCAATGCCAGGTGCGGCGCGCCGCTGGGCACATCGCGGTAGGCGATCGCCTGGAACTCGCCCCAGGGGGTTTGCAGGCGCTGTTCGCCCACGCGCTGCACCATGGATTCGGTTTCGCTGCGATATTGGATGAGGTCGACGATGGTGCCGATCTTCAATTGATGCTTGCGGGCGAACTCGAGCAGATCCGGCAGCCGGGCCATGGTGCCGTCTTCCTTGAGGATCTCGCAGATCACGGCGGCCGGCGTCAGCCCCGCCATGGCGGTGAGATCACAGCCCGCCTCGGTATGCCCCGCCCGCACCAGTACGCCGCCGCGCACGGCGCGCACCGGGAAGATATGCCCGGGCTGGACGATATCCTCGGGCCCGGTGTCGGCCGCCACCGCGGTGCGGATGGTATGGGCGCGATCCGCCGCCGAAATGCCGGTGGTAACGCCGGTGGCCGCCTCGATCGAGGCCGTGAAGTTGGTACCGTAGCGCGTGCCGTTGGCGCGCACCATGGGCTGCAGGCCGAGCTGATCGCAGCGTTCTTCGGTGAGCGTGAGGCAGACCAGACCACGCGCATGCGTGACCATGAAGTTGATGGCTTCGGGAGTGACGAACTCGGCGGCCATGACGATGTCGCCCTCGTTCTCGCGATCTTCTTCGTCGATCAGGATCACCATGCGGCCGGCTTTCAGATCCTCCAGGATCTCGGAAACCGGGGCAATATTGGACGGCGCGGCCTGTGGCGCGCTGGATACCGCTGTCATGGAATTCGAACTCCGGTGGCCCCGCCGCCAGGCAAAACAAACCAGCCCTTGGCGCATGGGTGAATAACGGACAATTGCCTAGTTTACCGCGCGCGGACGAAGCCTGCCCTTCCGGCGCGGCAACATGGCATATCATTGGGGTTTCACGGCGCTCGAGGCCGTCGGCGGCACCGCGCAGGCGGCCGCCCCATTTTTTTCCAACCCGGAACGCACATCCATGGTCAATAAAATTTTTGATTCGGTGGCCGCGGCGCTGGCCGACATCCAGGACGGCGCCACGATCCTGATCGGTGGCTTCGGCAACGCCGGCATGCCACATCAGCTCATCGACGGCCTCATCGAACAGGGTGCCCGCGACCTCGTGGTGGTCAGCAACAACGCCGGCAACGGGGATACCGGGCTGGCGGCGCTGCTCAAGGCCGGCCAGGTGCGCAAGGTGGTCTGCTCCTTCCCGCGACAGGCCGACTCCTGGGTGTTCGACGAACTCTATCGCGCCGGAAAAATCGAACTCGAACTCGTCCCTCAGGGCAACCTGGCCGAGCGCATTCGCGCCGCGGGCGCCGGCGTCGGCGCCTTCTTCACCCCTACCGGCTACGGCACCCAGCTCGCCGAAGGCAAAGAAACCCGCGAGATCAACGGCCGCCAGTACGTTCTCGAATACCCCATCCATGCCGATGTCGCGCTGATCTCGGCGCTGCGCGGCGATCGCTGGGGCAATCTCGTGTATCGCAAAACCGCCCGCAACTTCGGCCCGATCATGGCCACCGCCTCCAAGGTCGCCATCGCGCAGGTGCGCGACATCGCCGAACTTGGCGAGCTCGACCCCGAAGCCGTCGTTACGCCCGGCATCTTCGTCCAACGCGTCGTCAAAGTTGCCTGATTCAGGGGTTCTCCATGCAAAAACGTGATCGCAATCAAATCGCCGCCCGCGTCGCCCAAGACATCCCCGGCGGCGCCTACGTCAATCTCGGCATCGGCTTGCCCACCCTGGTGGCCAATCATTTGCCGCCCGAGCGCGAAGTCATCCTGCACACCGAAAACGGCTTGCTGGGCATGGGCCCGGCGCCCGCCAAGGGCGAGGAAGACGACGACCTCATCAACGCCGGCAAGCAGCCCGTAACCGCGCTGCCGGGCGCCGCGTTCTTCCATCACGCCGACTCATTCGCCATGATGCGCGGCGGCCACCTCGACATCTGCGTGCTCGGCGCCTTCCAGGTGTCCCGCCGCGGCGATCTCGCCAACTGGCATACCGGTGCGCCCGACGCCATTCCGGCCGTGGGCGGCGCCATGGACCTCGCCATCGGCGCGCGCAAGGTGTACGTCATGATGGAGCACCTCACCAAAACCGGGGAAAGCAAGCTGGTCGATACCTGCACCTATCCGCTTACCGGCGTGGCCTGCGTCAGCCGGGTCTATACCGACCTCGCGGTGCTCGACATCACGCCCGAGGGCGTACGGGTGGTCGAAATCATCGACGGCCTGGACTTCGACGAACTACAGAGGTTGAGCGGCATCACCTTGCTGCGCTGAACCGGCAATGGACGCGCTCAACGCCACCTACTCCACCGCCGCCATGCGGCGGCTCTGGGCCGATGACGCCATCCTGGCCGCCATGCTGCGCTTCGAGGCCGAGCTGGCCGCGGCGCAGGCCGAATGCGGCCTGATCCCGGCCGAAGCCGCCGAAGCCATCGGCGCCGCCTGCGCCGGCTTGCAGCCCGATGCGCTGGCCATCGGCACCGATGCGCAGCGCAGCGGCACCCTGGCCATCCCTCTCGTCAAGCAGCTCAAGGCCGCGGTCGCGCAGCGGCGGCCCGAGGCCGCCCACTTGGTGCATCTGGGCGCCACCAGCCAGGATATCGCCGACACCGCGCTGGTTGTCACCGCCGTGGCCTCGCTCGATTTGCTGCTGGCCGATTTGCGCGGGCTGGGCGAGGCACTCGCGGCCTTGGTCCGGGAGCATGGCGCAACGCCCATTCTGGCCCGTACGCTGCTGCAACCAGCGGCTCCGGTGAGTTTCGGCTGGAAGGCCGCTGGCTGGCTGGACGCCGTGGCCCGGTGCGCCGCCGCGGTGCAGCGGCAGCGCCAGGAAGCCGCCGTGCTGCAACTCGGCGGCGCCAACGGCACCTTGCTGCTCCACGGCGGCCAGGGCACCGGTGTGCTGCGGGCACTGGCCCGCCGGCTCGGCCTGGCGGTACCCGACATCACATGGCATGGCGCACGCGACCGCCTGGCCAGGCTGGCCGCCGAGCTCGCCATTCTTTGCGGCATGCTGGGCAAGTTCGGCCGCGACGTTTCGCTTTTGATGCAGGCCGAAGTCGGCGAAGCCTTCGAGCCCTCCGGCGAAGGCCGGGGCGGCTCCTCCGCCATGCCGCACAAGCGCAACCCGGTGGCCTCCATGCACATGCTGGACGCCGCCTACCGAGCCCCGGCGCTGGCCCAGATGCTGATCGGCGAGCTTCCCGCCGAACACGAGCGCGGGCTGGGCAGCTGGCCCAACGCGCTGCCGGTGTTCGACACCCTGTTCGGACTCTGCGCCAATGCCCTGGCCGCCGCCGCCGAAACCGCCGGCGGCCTTCGCGTGGACGCCGAGGCCATGCGACGCAATCTCGACCAGATGCACGGCGTGGTGTTTTCCGAGAGCCTCAACCGGGTGGTGGCCGAGGCCATCGGGCCGGCCAAGGCCGCCAAGGCCGTGGCCGCCGCCAGCGCCATCGCCATCCAGTCCGGCCGGCATGTCGTCGACGTGCTCGCCAAATCGCCCGAGCTGGCCGGCCAGGTCGACCGCGCCGCCCTCGAACACGCCTGCGCCATGGAACGCAACCTCGACGGCGCCCGCCCCATGGTCGAGCGCGTGCTCGCCCGCTGGAACGACCTCGCGCCGCGCCTGCACGCCTGAACCCTCTCTTGCCTACCTGAACCCGGAGTACGACATGCCGCATGCCATCAGCCACGACGCCCGCATCTACTGGCGCTCGGACGGCGATCCCACCCTGCCCGCCCTGGTACTGGGCAACTCGCTGGGCACGGATTTCTCGCTATGGGACGACGTGCTGCCGCGCCTGCTGCGGCATTTCTACGTCATCCGCTACGACATGCGCGGCCACGGCGCCTCCGACGCGCCGGCCGGCGACTACACGCTCGAGCTCCTCACCGACGACCTCCAGGCGGTGATCGCCGCCAGCGGCGTCAAGCGCTACGCCTATTGCGGTATTTCGCTGGGCGGCATGGTGGGCATGACCCTCGCCTCGCGGCGGCCGGCGGGCCTCACCGCCGTCGTGCTCAGCAATACCACGGCCAAGTTCCCCGATCCCTCGTTGTGGAGCGCCCGCATCCAGGCCGTCCTCGACGGCGGCCTCGCCTCCATCTGCGAAGCGGGCCTGGCGCGCTTCTTCACCCCGGCCTTCACGGAGCTCAACCCGATGTCCGTGCAGCGGGTGCGCAATACGTTGCTGGGCCTGTCGGCACAGGGCTATGCCGCTTGCTGCGCGGCGATCCGCGACATGGATCTCCAGCCCCTGTTGTCCCGTATCGAAGTCCCCGCCCTGATCGTCAGCGGCGAGTTCGACGTTTCCACGCCGCCCGACGTCGCCGTGGCGCTGAGCGATGCCATCCCGGGTAGCCGTCATGTCATGCTGCGTTCGGCCCATATCCCCTGCATCGAGGTGCCGCTGGCCTACGTCGATACCCTGCTCGACTTCCTGGCGCCCGATCCCGTCGATAGCGATGTCAGCCGCTACGATGCCGGCATGGTCCGTCGCCGCCAAGTGCTCGGCCACGCCCACGTCGAGCGCAGTACCAACAATGCCACGTCTTTCAATGCCGACTTCCAGCGCTTCATCACGCGCTATGCCTGGGGCGAAATCTGGACTTCCAGCCGCTTCGACGACGTCCAGCGCCGCCTGCTGGTGCTGGCCATGACGGCCGGCATGGCGCGTTGGGAAGAGTTTGAACTGCACGTGGGCGCCGCCCTGCGCGGCGGGCTGGAGCCGGAAGCGATCCAGGAACTGCTGTACCAGGTGGCGGTGTACGCCGGCGTACCGGCGGCCAACACCGGTTTCAAGCTGGCGGGCGACATCCTCAAAGCCCAACGCGGTGAGTAAGATCGGCGCCAGAGCCGCCGCCGCGCCGCAGCTTCCCCAAGGGGAGCCGGACTGTCTGGCGGCGGCCACGTGCCCGCCCCTGTCCCACGTGGCCTATATCGGGCTGGGCGCGAATCTTGGCGAGGCCGAGGCTACCGTGCGCCGGGCCGCGCGCGAGCTTTCGGGCGCGGCCGGCGTACAGGCCTGCCGGCTGTCGCCGCTGTATCGCACTCGGCCGGTCGACGCCGGGGGTCCCGACTACGTGAATGGCGTGGTGGAACTGAACACCAGCCTCTCCGCCCTCCCGCTGTGGCGGACGATGCAAGCCATCGAGCAAGCCCATGGCAGGCAGCGCCCCTATCGCAACGCGCCGCGGACGCTCGATCTCGATTTGCTGTGGTTCGACGGCTCGACCATCGACACGCGGGAGCTCACCGTGCCGCATCCTCGCCTGGCACAGCGGGCCTTTGTCTTGCGGCCGCTGGCCGATCTGGCGCCCGCGCTGCGCATCCACGGCGCCGCCGTGTCGGATTTGCTACAGCATGTGGATCAATCCGGCCTCTGGCCGATATGAGCCGTTACATTACGGCTTGACCTCTACGCCCGCGCTCTCGTGATTCAACCGCCCAACGACACATCTCTGATCACGGCCAACCAGATCCTGGTCCGGCTCAAGGTTCGCCGCGCACTGATCTTCGCGACGGTGGCGGCCACCTTCCTGGCAGTTGCGATCCTGGTACTCATACTGCCGCGGGCCTGGACGTCCTCCACCGATATCTATATCGATTACCGCGAAAACGACCCGATCAGCGGTATGCGCTTCTCGGCGATGCTCGACGATAGCTATATGCGCACCCAGCTCGAGATGATACGCAGCCGGGTGGTAACCGAGCGCGTCATCGAGCGTCTTGGCCTGCGCGATACGCCCGAGTTTCGCGAAGCACTCGACGATGGCAAAGGCGCGGCCGCCTTCGATGGGCTGGTCCGCCAGATCAACCAGAATACCGAAATCACGACCTCCAGCAACAGCCGGGTGCTGACCGTTTCGTATACGGCCGATACGCCGGAGCATGCGCGAGCCTACGCCGACGCCATCATCGCGGCCTATCTGCAAGTCACGCGCGACATGGCGGTTTCCACCGCCACGCAGCGCACCGATCAATACCGCACGCAACTCGACCAGCTCCGCCACGACGTCGAAGCCGCGCAAACCGCCGTCACCCAGTTCCAGCAAGAAACCGGGCTGCTCACGCCCCTGATCAACGTGGCCGATGCCGACACCCGCCGGCTCGATGAGATGCTCACCCATCAGCTCGAGCTGCAAAGCCAGCTCAACGCCGCCCTGTCGCGCAACCAGGCCTGGCAGTTGCAAATCGATGCCGGCGCCCGGCCCCAGGAACTGCCGCAGGTGGGACAATTGCCGCAGATGGTGGAGATCCAGCGCCGCTACACCGAAGCCGCGCAGCGGCTGGCCGAACAACGCGTCGAGCTAGGCCCCAATCATCCCAGGGTGCGGGAGGCCCGCGCCGAGGTCGAGCAGCTCTTGGCGCAGCAAAGCGTCGAAGCCCAGGCCATCCTCGATGCGCAGCGCACCGAGGCGCTCGCGCTGGATACTCAATTGCAAAGCCTCGACTTCGAGATCGCGCGCCAGCGCGAGTTCGTCCTGAGCCGCATGACCCAGCGCGATCAGCTTGCCTCCCTGCAACGGCAGCTGGAAAGCGCCAACCAGATCTACCGCGCCGCCCTGAGCAACTACGACACCCTGGTGCTGGCCGGCACCATCACGCCGCACAACGTTAGCGTGTTGCGCCCGGCCAGCCTGCCCAGCAGTCCATCGCGGCCGAAGATCCTGCAGAGCCTGCTGGCCAGCTTGTTCGTGGGGCTGTTCCTGGGGGTGTGCCTGGCCCTGCTGCTCGAACTGCTGCAACTGCGCCTGCGCTGCCTCGACGACCTGCTGCGCACCATTCCGCAACCCACCCTGGGCCGCATCGGCCTGCCGGATAGCCGTATCGTCTCCCGCCCATGACCGAACCCTTCGTGCCCCCGTCCGGCTCCGGCAGTTCGCGTATCGGCGACGAATTGATCGCCCAAGGCGTGCTGTCGCGCGAACAGGTGGAACAGATTCTGGCCCTGCAGCAGAGCGCGGGGCTGCGCTTCGGCGAAGCCGCCATCCGCCTGGGCCATCTCAGCGAGCGGCAGGTTCAGCGCATTCTGTCGCAGCAGTTCGGCTACGCCACGGCCTTGTCCAGCGATACCGAAGCGCTGGCCGTACCGCTGGCCATCACCGACGCCCCGCTCAGCCAGGAAGCCGAGGCCATCCGGCAGATCCGCGCCAATCTCGCCACCAGCCAGGACGAAGACGGCTGCCTGACGGTGGCCATTCTCAGTCCCACTGAAGGCGAAGGCAAAACCTATCTCGCCAGCAGCCTGGCGATCGCCTTTGCCCAAACGGGGCAATCCACCCTGCTGATCAACGCCAACCTGCGGTCCTCGGGCCAGCCGGAGCCCTTGCGGCCACGCCACCATGGCAATCCCACCGGGCTGTCCACCATGCTGGCCGGGCGAATCACGGACCCGCCGATCCGCTCGGTACCCGGCTATCCGGAGCTCTCGGTGCTGGACGCCGGCCCCATTCCGCCCAATCCATTGGAGATCCTGGCCGACCCGGCGCTGCGCCGCCTGATCGCCAGCCTGCGCGAGCGCTATCACATCATTCTGCTCGATACGCCCGCCGCGATGACCTCCTCCGACGCCCTGGTCATCGCCCGGCAGGCACGCAACGCCATCCTGGTGGGCCGCCGCGATCTCACGCGGCTCAAGGATCTTCAGCAGGTGGAGCGCCAATTGGCAAGCCATGGCGTCGCCTTGCTTGGCACCGTGTACAACACCTTCGACTCCACGCCCGCCGCCACGTCCGCCCGCTCGTACCAGGAACGCCTGCTACGTTTGTTGGCATCATGGCGACAACGCTGGGCCAGATACCGCGCTTGATGCCGCTTCATTCGCCGGCCACCATTCGGGGGAGCCTTCGGCGCCGGCAGGTTTGACCTCGCTTACTGCGCGGTGAACAACGAGGCTTGCGCTGAACGGGCCGCTAATCGTCAAGGTCTCTCACCTCCCACGATCCTGCGCGCCACCTGCACCACGACGAAGACATTGCCGCGTACCTGACCCAGATCGTCGTCGTTCACAAATGCCGGTCAGCGCGGCCAGAAGCTGGACTGCTCCGTAGCGGTGAACCGTCCAAGGGCTGACCGCCGGAGTGCAAGGCTCGTTGCGCCAGCTCTCGAAATCTGCTGGCGGCAGGCGATGGCTGTTCTGCCGGCGTAGCAATCGCCAAGCCGATCGTCGCGGCCTCGGGCATATCCACGATTCTTCGGAACACCACGCCCGCGTTGGGGGCAGTTTGCATAATTGACGGCACCAAAGCGACACCCAGGCCGCTTTCCACCAACGCCAGCACAGTTTGCACTTGCGTCGCCTCTTGCGCGATGCTCGGTAAAAACCCAGATAGCTGGCATGCCAAGATAGCCATGGCGTGAAGACCAGCCGCCTCCTCACGCGAATAGAATACGAAAGACTCTTGAGACAAATCCTCCAAGCGTAGCTCGGGAAGACGAGCCAAGTGACTTCCCGCTGGCAAGGCAGCAACGAAAGGCTCCGCTAGTAACGAGCTCAGCTCAACCCTGGGTGCCGTCATCAGCGGCGTCCGCACTACACCAATATCCAACTGCCGCTCAGCCACTCTATCCATGATCGTGACTGATGTCGCCTCCTTAAGCACTAGCTCGACACCCGGATACTCACTGCGAAACAAGCGCACCATCCGCTGCAACGATCCATGAGTGCTTGACCCCACAAAGCCAACGCTCAAGGCGCCTCCCAATCCCGCTTTCGCCGCTCTGGCGACCTCACCTAACTGAGCATTGTGGAACAATAGCCGGCGAGCCTCGGGAAGAGCCGCCAGCCCGCTGGGCGTGAGCGTTACCCCGCCTGCGCCACCTCGCTCGAACAGCCGCACCCCGAGGTCCGATTCCAGCTTTTGAATCGATACGGACAAAGGCGGCTGTGCCATGTGCAAACGCTCGGCCGCGCGTCGGAAATTCAGCACTTCAGCCAAGACGACGAACTGCCGGATACGTCGTAAATCCAACATCGGACCTTCCAGCACGTTGTCGGACCACGTCAAGGACAAACGATTAGCCACTGTCGGGCGCTCACGCGTCAAAGCGCGGTGGGCGCTTCTCGATGAAAGCATTCACAGCTTCTGCATGCTCCGGCGTTTTGTGAGCTAGAGCCTGATAAGCAGCAGACAGCTCAAGCACCGTCTCCAGCCTGGCGTGCAGCGCTTCTCGCATGAGTTGCTTGGTCATGCGCATGGCCTGAGGCGGGTGCACTGCGATTCGTTGTGCCAACCCACGATTTCCGAGCGGGTCGAGAGCACCCACGAGGCCTTCGAGGCGGGCGCGAGTACGGGGAATATTGCCACTCGCCCCCGATATGGCTTCGCTGGCGGTCGGCTCCAATAATTTTCTCGTGCGAGCCTCTGAGAGCTCCCCCGAGCTCGTCGATTGGCTCGCGGCGGAGATGATCCCGCATAACGTCAATCGAAACTCTGGCAAGCCATGGCCTCGATATAGTGCGGCGGCTGGCACTCCGGGCGCCAGAAGAAGTCGACCGGCGGCTCCCAGCGATTGTCCAGCTGGATCACCACGCCAATGCGCACGACGGTGTTGCGATAGCGGCTGAACGCCGACGCCCCCATATTGCGATCGTGCCAGGCGTCGACGAACAGCATCGCCCGCCGGTGCCACCGCCACTCGAAGCGCGGGCCGATCCGCAGCAGGCGGCTCGTGCGGGCATCATTGCCCACGGCCGGCGTATCGTTCTGGCGCTCATAAGCCGCCGCGAACGAGAACATCGTTTTGACCGTAGGCCGCCAGCGCACGCTAAAACGGGCTCCCGTGACGGTGGCATACAAGATCTCGGGGTCTTCGTCGTTGGGATAGGCCTGGTGCCAGCCGAACAGGTCGAACCGGGTCTTGGGAGAGTAATCCCAGCCCGCTCGCAGCAGGGTGGTCCATTGGCTTGCATCGCGGCCCGCCAAACCGGGATAGCGCCGCTGCTGGTAGCCAACGCGGGCCGCCAGTTGGGTTTTTACGCTGTAATCCCAATGCAGATCGGCGAAGTATGCATCATCCTTGAAGCGGCTGCCGACCTGCTCGACCCACTCCGGCGTGCGGTTCGGGTAGTCGCCCGCCGCGTGCTGCCAGCCTAGCGTGAACGACGACCTTCCGGTGCCCAGCCAGGTTCCCGACACCTCGACATGGCGCGAACGCCTGTCGAACAGCATGTGGTGTTCGGCATATTCGTAACCCGTCGTCTCGCGCCATACCGACACCCGGGGCGCGATCAAACGGGGGCTGACGTGCAGATTGATCTCCGCCTGTTTCCGCCGGGTCGTGACCATATCCCGCTCGGGATAGGTGCGATTGAGGTTGTAGTACAGGCTCTTGCCGTAGCGATACCGGACGTTGCCGCTGAACAGCTTGCCGGCGTGCCAGCGCAAGGCGCCATCGAAATGGGCGGGATTATGATCGAGCTGGCGGTAGTGGGCGTAGCGCGCGTGCCCCGTGGTGCCGCTGAGCTCCAGGCGTGTACGCTCCGACAACAGCGGCACCTTGAGGCCGCCACGCAGCAAAGCGCCGGTGATCATATCGCTGTGCCGCTCGCCGTCGTTGGCATCGGAGAAACGGAAGGGGTTGGACTGGTACGACCACCAAGGCTCGGCTTCCAGATGCCAGCCGATGCCCTCGGGAAACTGCGTGGCGGCGGCCGGCAAGGCGATCGCCGCCAGCATTGCCACCGCGGCCCGCCGAAGCCGCATCGCGCGCTTCAGTTGACGCACCCGGGGCCACCCACTCAGAAGAAACGCTCGTTGACGTACACCACGTCGCCGGGCTCCACCCGGGTATCCAGTTCCACCCGGAAAGTCTGGCTGCGGCCGGTGGCCGGATCCGTGCGCCGGATATCGACCCGCCGCTCGGAGGCGCGCGGCGTCAGGCCGCCGGCCAAGGCCAGCGCGCGCATGACGTTGAGTTGCGGCTGCATGAAGTAGGCGCCGGCGTTATTCACTTCGCCATACACGAAGAACTGCGGCTGCTGCGCAATCTGTACGACATCGCCCGCCTGCAAGGGCATATCGTAGAAGCGCTGCCAGGGCTCCTGCTTGGGCGCCAGGGGAATCTCATAGCGCTGCGGCGGCGCGCCTGGCACCGTACGCATGACCACGGCGGCAGTGCCCGCGTTCGGCAACAGGCCGCCAGCCTGCGAGAGCAGCTCGAGCAGAGTGAGCTCGCCCGGAATCACGTAGCGCCCCGGACGCAACACTTCGCCCAGCAGCGAAACGGCCTGGCTGCGTACCAGGATCACATCCACGGCAACCTCGGGCCGATTGACCAGACCTTTCTTTTGTAGCGCTTCCGCAACAAAGCGGGAGATCTCAGCCGGCGACAATCCGGCCACCGCGGCCTCGCCCAGCAGCGGTAAAGTTATTGTGCCATCCGCCGTTACCGTCACGCGCGCCGCAAGGTCGGGCTGCCCAAAAACCGTTACCGACAAGGTATCCCCGGGCCCCACGGTACGCACCGCGCCCGACGTGGCATCCAGCCCGCCTTGCAGCACCGGGGCTCCCGCGCTGCTGCCCGGTATCTGGGCTTGCGCCCACGCCGGGCTCACCAAACCGCAACAGAGCAAGGCGAGTGCAAATCCAAAAGCACGGGCTATCATGACCAAGGCCGAACGAGAAGAGTCGAAGTGAAAAAAATACGGCATGCCTGTATCAGGACAACGCCTTTGCGCTACGCGCCAGTGTGCCATAGACTTGATAATGCTTTACGTCTGAAACAACGGCAAAGCGCGACGTTGTTCGTCAACACTCCGCCCCTTCTTTCATGAGCCGCCCTCAATACAGCCGGATCTATTTTTCACTGGTCGGCCTGGGAGTCGCCATCGTGGCCGTCGCCACTTTCCTGGGCTTCAGTTTTTATCATTCCGGCGCCACCACCGGCATCAGCCAGACCATGGCGGCCACCATTGCCTTGGCCGCCACTGCCGTGTTCTACCGGTTTCGCCTGCTGCTGAGCGCGCGCACCCTGCACTATATGCTGGGCCGCGCACTTCTCCAATGGGGCTTGGTCGTTCTGTTCAGCGCCCTGGCCTACGTCGTGCTGCCCGACACCCATCTCCAGGTCACCACCGATCTGTTCCTGCAATGGGCGATCTTCACGGTGCCCGTGTTGCTGCCCGTGCTGCTGGCCATGCGCGCATCGGCGCATCGCGTCTATGCCACCGACGTCGAGCCTCGCGTGTCGGTGCTGCTCGAACCCGGCGACGTCACGCTGGAGTTCGCCAACCGCATCCGGCGCTCGCCCGCCCTGGGACTGCGCTTGCTGGGCTACTTCCAGGATGCGCCGGAAGGCGTGTCGCGTGCGGCCAGCCTGCCGGGTGATCCCCTGCCCTGCCTGGGCTCGCTGGATGACGCCACCGCGCGCATCCATGCACAGGAGTTCGACGTCGTCCTGCTGGGCATGGATCTCCTGCGCCACCCCAAATCGTCGCAAATCATGGCCACCCTGGCCGACTCCACGGCCAGCGTCTACCTCATCCCCGAACCGCATATGTTGGGCGGTTTCAGTGCGCGCTCGGCCGATATCGCCGGCATCGCCATGCTGGCGCTGCACGAGAACCGTATTCTGGGCCTGTCGCGTCTAATCAAGCGCGGCTTCGACGTCGCCGCCGCCGGGGTGCTACTGGTATTGCTCAGCCCCGTTCTACTGGCCATCGTGGTTGCCATCAAGCTCGACTCCCCCGGCCCTGTGCTCTTTCGCCAGCGTCGCTATGGCCACAGCGGCGAGCCTATCTGGGTGCGCAAGTTCCGCTCGATGCGCGTGGGCACCGACCGCGACGGCATCGTTGTCCAGGCCACCCAGAACGATCCGCGCGTCACGCGTGTCGGCCGCTTTTTGCGCCGCAGCTCGCTCGACGAACTCCCGCAGCTATTCAACGTGCTGGACGGGAGCATGAGCCTGGTGGGCCCGCGACCACACGCGGCCGAGCATAACGAGTTTTATCGGCGGCAGATTCCCGGCTACATGCTGCGGCATACGATCCAGCCGGGCATCACGGGCTGGGCCCAGGTGCACGGCCTGCGCGGCGAAACCGAAACCCTCGAAAAAATGGCGCAGCGGGTGCAATACGATCTTGAGTACATCCAGCAATGGACGCTTTGGCTGGACATCAAGATTCTCTTCATGACGGCCTGGGCGCTGTTGCGCCATCGCAATGTGTATTGACTATCGCGGTCGCCGCAACAACGACCGCGCCCAACGCCGGGCCGGCAAGCCGAACTCGGCTTCCACCTGTTCGGCCCGGGCCAGCAGCAACCCGGCGTCCAGGGGCGTGACATCGCCGGTCAGCGCCAGCGCGATCCGGTTACCCGCATCCATTTCCGGCAGCAACAGCACTTGGCCATCGAAGGCGGCGTCGATGTTGGCGAGGTTGTGTTCGAAGCTCTCGTGAGCGCCAAACAGATTGACGCTGAGCACCCCGGCCTCTTCACCGACCACCCGCCGACAGTCGCGGTAGAACTCGACTGTATCGCGCACCGGCCCGCGAGCCTCGGAATCGTACAGATCGACCATCACCACCGGGCAGGTCTCGTGGTTCTCGGGATTGGCTACCCACAACGCGGCGTCCTCGCACTCCACCTGCAGGCGGCGCTGCGTGGGCTTGAGCTTGAAGTACATATCGCACACCGCCACCACCTGCGGGTTCCACTCCACCACCCGTACCGGGCTGCGTGTGCGCTTCAGGCAGAACCGTGTGAGCGAACCCGCGCCCAGGCCCAGGTTGGCGATGGCCTGCGGCGCCTTGGGCGGCGGCACGAACAGCAGCCAGGCCATCATTTGCCGGGTGTACTCCAGCACCAGGGCGGCCGGATCGGCAACCGCCATGGCGCCCTGGATCCATTCCGAACCAAAGTGCAGATAGCGGATGCCGTCGGCCTCCGACAAGGTCGGCTGGTCGTCTTCCGACGGCACATGCTTCACGAGGTTTGACCCAACAAAAGCCGGTTCATGCGCTGCACGAAGCTGGCGGGATCCTCCAGCGTCGCGCCTTCGGCCAGCAAGGCCTGATCCAGCAGCAACTGCGCCCAATCGCCGAACTGCTCATCGGCGGCCTGCTCCACCCGCTTGAGCATGACGTGCTCGGGGTTGATCTCGAGGATCGGCTTGCTGTCCGGCGCCGCCTGCCCCGCCGCCTTCAACAGACGCTGCAGGTTCTGGCTCAGATCCTGCTCATCGGCCACCACGCAGGCCGGCGACTCCGTCAGGCGGAACGTCACCCGCACCGACTTCACGCGCTCGCCCAGCGCCGTCTGCAGACGCTCGACCAGCGGTTTCACAGCCTCGGCCACCTGCTCCTGCTGCTGCTTCTCTTCGGCGTCGGCCAGATTGCCCAGATCGAGATCGCCCTTGGCGATCGACACCAGCGATTTGCCATCGAACGCGGACAGATGCGAGAGCATCCATTCATCCACCCGGTCGGTCAGCAACAGCACCTCGATCCCCTTCTTGCGGAAAATCTCCAGGTGCGGGCTGTGGCTCGCGGTGGCAAAGTTCTCGGCGGTGACGTAGTAGATCTTGTCCTGGCCTTCCTTCATGCGGGCCACATAATCTTCCAGCGACACATCCTGCACCGAACCCTCGTTGTGCGTGGACGCAAAGCGCAGCAGCTTGGCGATGCGCTCCTGGTTGGCCATATCCTCGCCGGTGCCTTCCTTGAGCACCTGGCCAAAGGCCTCCCAGAACGCCTGGTAATCCTCCGGCCGGTTCTCGGCCAGATCCTCCAGCAGCCCTAGCACGCGCTTGGCCGACCCTTCGCGGATCGCCCGCACATCGCGGCTTTCCTGCAGAATCTCGCGCGACACGTTCAGCGGCAAATCGGCCGAATCGATCACGCCGCGCACAAAACGCAGATACCCGGGCAGCAACTGCTCGGCGTCGTCCATGATGAACACGCGCTTGACGTACAGCTTCACGCCCCGCTTGGCATTGCGGTCCCACAGATCAAACGGCGCACGGCGCGGCACGTACAGCAACTGCGTATACTCGCTGCGCCCCTCCACCCGATTGTGGGTCCAGGCCAGCGGATCCTCGAAATCGTGGGCCACGTGCTTGTAGAACTCGCGATACTGCTCGTCGGAAACATCGGACTTGGAACGGGTCCAGAGCGCGCTCGCCTGGTTCACCGTCTCGTCTTCGTCCCGCACCACCTGCTCGCCCTTCTCGCTATCCCACTCTTCCTTCTTCATCAGGATGGGCAGCGAAATATGATCGGAATAGCGGCGCAGAATCTCGCGCAAACGCCAGCCCGACAAAAACTCATCCTCGCCCTCGCGCAGCGTCAGCACGATCTCGGTACCGCGCTCGGCCTTCTCCACCGACGCCACCGTAAACTCGCCATCGCCGGCGGACTCCCAGCGCACCGCGGCATCGGCCGGCTCGCCGGCGCGGCGGCTGGTGACCACCACCTTCTGCGCCACGATAAACGACGCATAAAAACCCACGCCAAACTGACCGATCAACTGCGCATCCTGCTGCTGATCGCCCGTTAGCTGCGAGAAAAACTCGCGCGTGCCCGACCGGGCGATGGTGCCCAGATTGGCCACCGCCTCATCGCGGCTCATGCCGATGCCGTTATCGGACATCGTAATCGTGCGCGCGTCTTTGTCGTAGCTGATACGAATCGCCAGCTCGCCGCCGCCTTCCAGCAATTCGGGACGGTCGATGGCCTCGAAACGCAGCTTATCGCAGGCGTCAGACGCGTTGGACACCAGCTCGCGCAGGAAAATCTCCTTGTTGCTATACAAGGAGTGAATCATCAGGTGCAGCAGTTGCTTGACCTCGGCCTGAAAGCCCAAGGTTTCGGGGGAACTGGAAGCCTGGCTCATGAGTGCTAGCGATCTCTCAAAAAAGGAATGGGAGGAACGGTGCGGTTCGGCGAATCCAGCGCCGCGCCGCCCGCGACCCGCCCTAGATGGGGATGATGGGCGGCGCTTCAAGGGTTCCGGCTGGAATCAGTCGTCCGGCGGCGCGGCCGTCATCAGCGAATACAGCGCCAACGTGAGAATGACGCAGGCCGCCACCAGCGGCGCGATCATACCGCCCAGCTTCGTCAAGCCCGCACCCACGATACCCGCGATAAAAAAGACCAGGATCGAACCACCGCGCCGCTGCCAATGCTTGCTGGCGCCGCCCGCCGCCCGGGTGTCGGACATGAAGGTCGCCAGCGTCGTCGTCATCACGTTGGACGCCAGATCCGGCACCCCATGCCCGCGCACCATGGCGCCATGCACGCCCATGGATAAACCCAGCAGCGCCACCACCGTTTGTCCCACCGCATTCGTATCGCTGGGCGAGCCCAGCCAGGCCAGCAAGGTGGCGGCCACCAGAAACAGCCACTCCAAGGCAAATCCCAGGCGCCAGCCCTGGATGCGGCCCGGCAAACGCTCGGGCAAGCGCATCAAGCGGCCGCCCAGCACAGCGCCAACCATGAACGTGATGATGGGCAACGCCTGCCGCCCCAGTTCGGCCCAGCCAGCCCACTTGCCCACCGACACCGCCATCAACAGTAGATTGCCCGTCATCATGCTCGCGAACACCCCGCCCAGGGCCACGAAACAGACGACATCGATCAATGCGCAAATGGCGGTGAGGCCGTACCAGGCGAGTTCGTACTCGCGGGGGTGGCGGGAGTTGGTCGGGTGGGTGGAGGGTTGGGGCGTGGGTGTGGTCGGCTGAGGCAGGGTCATGGGTTTCTGGGTCGGGAATGTGTGGCTGGCGGGCGACACTGGGCGGGTTTGCCCGATGATACCTGCTGCACTTCCAAACTGCCGGACTTGCGCTATACTTGCGGACTTCGCCGTGATTGCAACATGATCGGCGTAGCTGCCCGGGTGGTGAAATTGGTAGACGCAGGGGACTCAAAAATAGGGACTTTTACCTATTTACCACTTGAGTCACATGCTCTACAAGCCGCATGGGATAAGGTTTTGCAGGAAATTTCGGCTCTTGAACAGAAAGCTCGCTTTTTGCTCTAGGAGCCAAATAGGAGCCAGACCAGTTCGTACTGGTTCCTAGTAGGTAGTACGAGGTAGTGCAGTAAGACTGCTTCACAATTTTGCCCGGGTGGTGAAATTGGTAGACGCAGGGGACTCAGACCAAATTTGAGCCCTCCGGGGGAAACCCCAGAGGTGAAGCCCGTCAAACTCGGCGAAGGCCCTGGACGCAAGTCCGAGCTAATACCGAGCCAAGCCCTGGAACCGAAAGGTTCCTCGGAAGGTGTAGAGAGCAGACGGCGGGCACCTAAAGCAAAGCGTTAACGCGCAATGCTATGGTGAAGGCGTGCTCCAGACCACGAACGCCGTTCTTCGGAACGTCGGCGGTGAAAACCGAAGTGGTAAGAAAATCCCCCGCCGCAAGGCGTGCCGGTTCGATTCCGGCCCCGGGCACCAATTTCGGAAGGCCGTCTCTGTTTGCGCAGAGACGGCTTTTTTATTTTTAGCTCAGCCCTACCAGCTATGGCTCTAGGCTCTACTGGCCCCACTCCATAAATAGGGGAGGAGCATGCACTAGATACGGTTGATCATTCCTCTCCGGTCCACCGAATGCAACGATTAGTACGTTTGTTTAGTCTATTGATACACTCAGTAAAGATAGTGCTGTCACCCTAAACAACGAATAGGATCATTGTTATGGTTAGTGCCGCCCCGCCCCCACCCGAGAAAACTAGCGAAGGACAACAGGCCTACCTCCCACCAGGCCGCTCCGAGTGGCTGCCGCTCACCGAGGAAGCCTTCAAAGTATTGAAAGCGACTGACGAAGTGGACGAGGCGCAAATACAGTCAAATCTAAATGCTCTGTCTGACATGTTCACAGTCGCGCTGCAAATGCCAAACCTAGGCTTTTTCGCCGGTAGTGGCACTTCGCTTGGTAAAGTCGGCGGCCCGAGCATGGGGCAATTATGGAAGCAAGCGATGTGTACCGACGAGCAAGGGACTCTCTCTAATATTGCGACGGAGATAACTGAAAAAGTTCGTTACGCTGAGCGTGAAAACCCAAACATCGAGCACTTTTTGTCTCAATGCGATGCCTATCTCGCTTTTAATAATGACCAAGAAGTCAGTGCCTTTGTAAATACAGTTAAGGAACTAATCCTTCGTGCCTGCTCCGACTTTATAGACGATCCCTCATCAGATCTCTCAGCCCACCGGGACCTGCTGCAAAAGCTTGCTAGGCGAAGGGTCCGCGACCCTAGGCTGAAGGTTTTTACTACCAACTATGACATGTGCTTCGAAACTGCAGCGTCTGATTTGGGAATGATCACTATTGATGGATTCTCCTATACTCGGAAGCGCAGATTTGATGGGAAACACTTTACTTATGACATAGTACGGCGAGAGGCAGATGGCCACGAATTTTCCGAAGGTATTTATCAACTTTTAAAGCTTCATGGCTCAGTCAGTTGGATGCGACAAGGCACAGAGATCTATGAGCACGTTTCACCTGATGCAGCAGATGCCTGTTTGATCTATCCAGCAAAAGGGAAATATCAACAGGCTTTTCTACAACCCCACCTAGAATTGCTCTCAAGATTTCTTGAGTTCTTACGTCAACCCAATAGCTGCTTAATGATAGCCGGCTTCGGATTCAATGATGACCATTTATCCGAGCCTATTTACTCGGCGATACAATCAAACCCAAGCCTGAAACTCGTCCTCTGCGATTTTCGATGCATTAACCATGTACGTAATCATGCCCAACATGGCTCAAGTCCCTACTGGAGAAAACTGCACTCTCTTGCCACGAAAGGCTTCGACATTCATTTCATTAGTGGCTCATTCAATGATTTGGTAAATCATATTCCCCATCTTCGCTCAGCGTCTCCTGCTGAGCAACTTGCAAATGCCGTACGTCGTGTAGGGGCAAGGGAGTAAAAATGCTACTGGATGGAATATTGAGCAATACGCTGAAAATCGGAGTAGTTTCAAGTATTAACGCTCAGCTGGTCAAAACAAACCTAGCACACGCTGGTAATGTCAGTGGGCACTATGTAGGAAAAAACAGGTACGGAAAAGGTGAGGTCGGCGAACTTGTTCTGATTGAAGGACAGCAATCAATACTTCTAGGGCGCATTACTGAAGTCAGCCTACCTGATCGGGATCGCAGCGAAATCGCTCAGGACTTCTCAGGTGTTGATCAGATTGACGCAATTGGATTTATCCGTTTACTTGGCTCAATAAACCCTCATACGCTCAAAATTGCAGCTGGCGTCAGTTCTTATCCTCGCCTAGGTGACCGTGTCTACTCCGCGCCGGGGACATTTGTGTCTCAAATTCCACTACTGATTTCCTCAGGAGTGGACGGAAAAGCACCGCGTGTTTCACTCGATCTTGGGCATGTTTCAGGTGATACCGGATTCCCGATATCCGTAACACCAGAAAAGCTTTTTGGCCGACATTGTGCGATCCTAGGATCAACCGGTGGAGGCAAAAGCTGGACAACTTCAAAACTGATTCAAGAGTGTCGGAAATTTTCCTCCAAAGTCGTCTTAATCGATGCTACTGGGGAATACCGCTCTTTGAATGGAGCCGACATTGCTCATTGCCATCTTGGTGAACCAGTACACCGAAACCAAGAATCGATAGAAATATCCATTCCACCTACAAGCTTTACCGAAGCCGACTTCATCGCTCTATTTCAGCCATCCGGGAAAACTCAAGGGCCAAAGCTTAGAGAGGCAATTAAAAGCTTAAGGCTAGTCTCCCTTGCACCGGATCTGTTCCCAAACGGAATCGTGCCCAAGGTAAATCAAGCAAAGAAAACTTACCGAGAAGCGATGAGGCGTGACAATAACGCCAGCCTAGTGGGTAAACCAAGTCAACCGTTCGACCCCAAACACCTCGTTCGACAGGTGGTCCAAGAATGCTGCTTCCCAGACGGAGGCGCGGACAGACTAGATAGATGGGGTGGAGCAAGCAATGAGTTATCCTATTGCTCCTCACTCATGACGAGGATTATGAGCGTAATGGAATCCCATTCGCTCAGCTGTGTCTTTAGCGCCGACACGAACCTTCCTGGCATCGTCAAGCAGCTCGATTATTTTTTGGCTGGTAAAAAGCGTTTACTGAGGGTCTGTCTAAGTTCAATCGGTTACGAGTTCAATGCTCGTGAAGTAATCGCCAATGCGATTGGCCGACTCCTTTTGCAACATGCACGAAACGGCTCATTCCAGAAAAAACCGTTAATTGTTATGCTCGACGAAGCTCATAACTTCCTCGGAAAAACCCTAGGGACTGAGGATGATATGCAGACCCTTGACGCATTCGAGCTGATTGCCAAAGAGGGTCGAAAATACGGCTTGAACATTTGCCTTGCTACTCAGCGGCCACGAGATATTACCGAAGGTGTATTGAGCCAGATGGGGACATTACTAGTCCATCGATTAACTAATGATAGAGACCGAGAAGTTGTCGAACGAGCATGTGGCGAAATTGATAAGTCCTCGGCAGCCTTCCTACCTAATCTAAAACAGGGTGAAGTAGCTATGGTAGGTGTGGATTTTCCGATCCCAGTGACAATTCAAATTGGTCGCCCATCTCAGCCTCCCATTTCAGATGGCCCTAGCTACCAAGACATGTGGCTCTCAGAGTAACGCTTCATCACTTACCTTCTCCGAAACACCCGATCCCCCGCCATGAACGCTTCCAACATATGTGGAATCAGCGTCACAGCATCGACAGCTTCCCCATACGTCTGCGCATGCTGCGCAGCGTAGCGCTCCAGCTCCGCTTTCAGACTGGCCGGACATGTAAAGGTCACCTTAACGGTTTCAGTCTTGGGCAGCGGCCCCAGCCGCAGCTTTCTGGTGGTGGTCATTGTGATACTCCCTTGTTGAAGAACAGCGGCTGGTATGGCCGCAGCACCAGGTCACGGTTGACGATGATGCGCACCGGCAGACCTGGGCGGCTGGTCAATGTGGGCTGGATGTTCATGTTGCGTCGGGTCATTTCCTGTCCGACCTGATTGATGCTGTCCTGCGCGCTGTCGCGCCCGGCGATGATGATCCGGTCGCCGTCCTGACGGTTTTCCGGGGCGGCCAGCTCGGCGCCAACGCCCAGTAGCGTTGTCAGTACCGCACCACCAACGATGCGTCCCCAATGCCAGTCCACGTCATCTTCCAGGCCGGCGTAGCCTGCCGGGTCGGTGCCGATCACGTTATCCAGCGTGAGCGAGGACGTATCAGGCAGGATGACCCGGTGCCACACGACCTGTACCCGGCTTTGGCCGTAGCTGACCTGGCTGTTATAGCGGCCCAGAATGCGCGAGCCTTGCGGAATCAACAGATACTTGCCGGTCGCGGAGTCATAGACGGGTTCTGTCACAGTGCCGATGACATCGCCCGGAAGATCGGATTTGATGCCTGTCACCAAGGCGGCCGCGATCACCGTACCGGCCATTACCTGGTATGGCGACGCCGGCATTTGCAGGTTGCCGGAATTACGAGTTTCCGCAGAGCCGGATTGCAAGAACGCCTCTTTTTGGTCTTGCCGGTTCTGTGCTGCGGTGGGGTCGGTCGGCTGTGCTGCCGTAGAAGCCGGGCCTGCGGCCAGCGGGTCGAAAGCGGCCATCGTACTATCCATTCCGGGAGCCACAGGCATCGCCTGCGCAGCCATGGTCGAAGGTTGTCCAGACTGTCCTTGGCCGGTGCGGAAGAACACCGACGAAGCCGCAGCGGCTTCAGCCTCTTTGCGCCGCGCTTCCCGTTCAGCAGCTTCGGCGTCAACGCCCGGCGGCGCGTAGGTGGCGACCGCCGGTTGCTGGCTATTCACAATGGCCGGCCCCAAGTCGCCGGGCAATGGCGGGCCAAGTTCCGGCACGTCGGGTGACACCTCTGGTGTCGGCAGCATAGAGTAGTCCGCTGGCAAGGCATCAAGCCCTTCCGATTTTGACACCCTGTCCACGTTGTAAAGCTCGGTCTGTATACCTGCACCGCGCCGCTGGGGTTGCAGCGACCAGATCGTAGCGCCCAGCACCGCCACCGACAGCCCACCTACCAGCAAGGTCAAGATGCGCCGGTTCAGTCGTGTAACGGGCCGTGGCTGGGCGCGCAGCGCCACGGTTTCAGGGGCTACCTTATCCCCGGTCTGGGGCGCGGCCTGATCGGGCGTGTGATCGGATAATTCTTCCTGACTCATTTCAATGCCTCCGCGCCACACCATCAGTGCGCTCAATGCGCACCACGTCACCCCGATCACCACCCAGGCGCAGTTCAGCCGTTCCAAACAGCCGATCCACGATGTAGTACGGCGAGCGGAAGCGGTAGTTCACCAGTTGGCCGTCGCCTTCAGCGCCGATCACAAAGAGCGGCGGCAGCTCCCCTTGGGCAATGCCAGCCGGAAACTGGATATAGACCTTCTGCCCATCATCAAAGGCCCGCAGCGGCTTCCAGAGCGGATTACTGCCGCTGACGGCATAGCGGAAACGTAGATTTTCCAGCGCCAGCCCACTATCAACAGGCGCACCGGCGTGTGCCGCTTGATTCTGACGTTGCAATGCCAGCATCCGATCCTTCGGATACTCCCAGGACACCGATGCCATCCATGTCTTTTCCGTGGAAGTCAGCTCCAGCAAATAGGTGCGCCGATTGGTGGTGATAACAAGGTTTGTTTTCAGGCCAGAGCGGATAGGTTTAACCAGCACGTTCACGCGCAAGTCCGCACCGCTGCCGCTGGACGTATCGCCCACTATCCAGCGCACAGTGTCGCCAGCGGCGACCGTCACCAATTCCTCGCCTGGCTGCAGCGCAATCACCGTCACGCGGCCCACGCCGGTATAGACCTGATAAAGCGCGCCATCGGTATACGGCCAGACCTGAATGGCATTGACGTAACCCTCAAGGGTGGGCGCGACCCGCGCCTGGGCATTGGCGCGGGAGACGCGCACGGTTTCATCCGCCGGCTCCGGTGCTGGCTTGGTATCGTCAACGCCCGGCAAGGGCTTTAACTGCCCCGGCATGGGAAGCACCTCGGGCAGCGTCACCACCTCCACTGGCGCGGGCGGCTCGGGAATCGGCAGCGCCTGCACGGGTTCATCGAGCGAAATCATGGGCGGCGGTTTGCTCTTCGAAGCGCAGCCCGAGAACAACGCAAGCGAAGCCAGCAGCGTGAGCGGCAAAGCGTAAACACGGAAAGACGGATTCATGGCGTAACTCCTTCGGAAGAATCCAGTTCACGGCTCCACGACAAGCCATTGACGTAGATGCCCAGCGGGTTGCGGCGCAGCCGTTCTTCGGTGCGCGGGGTTTGCAGCACGATGGACACCACGGCCGTCCATCGCTCCAAGCCGGCGGCCGCGCCGTTCACGTAGCGGCGCTGCGTCCAGCGCACGTTGAACGACGTGTCGCTGGCGCGCACGACGCTGGTGATCTGCACCGTGACGGATTCCTTGCCGATACGGCCAAATGGGTCATTCACCCGGGCGTAGTCGTTCAGTACCGCCGCGCCCCGATCAGTGGTGTAGTCGTAGGCATCGAGCCAGTTCTGCCTCACCACGATGGGGTCGATGGACAGCGAACGCACCAGGGTGATGAAACGGGCGATATGGTGCGCCTGCTGCGCGTCGGCGGGCCGGTACTGCGTGGCGGCTTCGCCGACCGCACGCACCTGGCCGGTTTGATCGACTTCGACGACGTAGGGCGTCACGATCGATTGCATTGAGCGCCACACCAGGCCGCCGGCCATCAGCAGCGCCAATACCAGGCAACCGAACGCCATCCATCGCCAGTTCTTTGCCTGTACGCGGGCCGAGCCGATACGTTCGTCCCAAACCTGGGCGGCGGATTGGTATGGGGTCGCTGGTTGCGGCGTCTCGGCATAGCGCACCCGCGGTCGTTTGAATCGCATGGGGTTTTCTCCTTATGAATCGGAATCGCGAAGGCTCGGGCCTTGCCCGGCGCCGCCGCCATCGCCCCCGCGCAATGTGTGCGCGGCGGTCGTGACGGCCTGAGTAATCTGCTGGCGGCGTTGCAGGCGTTTGGCCCAGGCGGGTTGGCTTTGTTTTTGCGAACCGGCGGCACCGTCGACAGCTTTGCCTGCGGCGGTAGGCCCAGCGGTAGAAGCCGCTTGAAATGCTGACCGGGTACTGCCAGCCGCCGATCCGGCCGCACGCGCACCGCTACCCGCCAATCGGGCAGCCGCTGGCGCCATGCGTGCGCCTGCCATCACCGCCGCACCTACACCCGTCGCGGCAGCGCCCACGGCGACGGCTGTGCCTGCTGCACCCAGCGCCGCACCGGCCATCGCGCCTGCCCCCAGTTGCGGCCCGCCGGAAATCAGCCCCGTGGCAATGCCCGGCCCGAAGATGCCCAGCGCGAGCAAGGCCAGCGAGGCCAGCATGATGACCAGTGCATGGTCGATGGACGGCTCGGACGGATGCACCTGAAAATCGGCGAACAGGCCGGTGCCAATACCGATAATCACCGCCAGCACCAACACCTTCACACCGGAAGACACCACATTGCCCAGCACCTTCTCCGCGAGGAACGAGGTCTTGTTCCACAGCGCGAACGGCACGAGGACAAACCCAGCCAAGGTCGTCAGCTTGAACTCAATCAGCGTGATGAAAAGCTGCACCGCCAGCACGAAGAAGCAGACGATGACCACCAGCCAGGCCAGAAACATCACGACGATGGGCGTGAGGTTTACGAACACTTCGGGAAAGCCCGCCATCTCTCCGATCTGTTCCAGAATCGGCGTACCCGCGTCGATACCGGTCTTGGCCAGCCGTCCCGGTTGCAGAAATTCGCCCATACTTACCGCCGACCCGCTGGCCGTCAGGCCCAGGCCGGCAAAGGAACGAAAGACGATGCCGGCCAGCCAGTTGAAGTTGTTGATGATGTAGGCGAAGGCACCGACGTAAAGCACCTTGCGCAACAGCTTGGCGATCACATCATCACCCTGGCCGGTGGCGTGGCTCATGGCCCAATACAGGCCCGCAATCGTGATATCGATGACGATCAGCGTGGCCGTCAGGAACGCCACTTCGCCTTGCAACAGTCCGAAGCCGGAGTCGATGTAGGTGGAAAAGGTGTTCAGGAAGCGGTCGATGACCGTCACGTCATTCATGGCCTGGCCTCGTCAGTTGCCGTAGAAATCCACGCGCTGCGGCGTGTACGGCGTGCCACTGCCCAGAAAGCGCCGCGTCACTTCGCGGCCACGCTCGACGGCCGCGGCCTGTCGCGCGAGTTCCAGCGCGGCGGCGCGTTCCTGGGTGATCTGAAGCTGCTGCGCCTGAATGGACTGCTTGGCTTGCAGGGCCAGAAGCTGATTGGTCGCCTGCGTGGCCTGCAACGCCCCTTGCGCCGACTGGCTCTGGCTCACCAGATCAGCCAGGGCGCTTTCGTCATCGCGCAGGTTCTGCGAGACCTGTGCCTGCATTCGCATCGCGGTATGCAGGCTGTCGAGCGTATGCTTCCAGCGTTCCTTGGCGTCGCGAACCATCTGGTCGCCGCTGACCGTAGCGGCATACTGGTCGGGATACAGCCGCGCAAACTCGCGGTCGAGGTGCTGCACGTCGTAGGCCATGCCCTGGGCCTCGGCGATCAGCCGATCCGTGGCGGCCAGCGTGGTACGCAGGCGGTTGACGACATTGAAGTCCAGACTCGCCAGATTGCGGGCCTGGTTCATCAGCATCTGCGCCTCGTTCTGAAGCTGGTTGATCTGGTTGTTGATCTGTTCCAGGGTGCGAACGGCGGTCAGCGTGTTCTGCGTATAGTTCGACGGGTCAAAGACGGTACGCCACGCCCAGGCGGGCGAAGCGACCAGCAAGGACGCCGTGAGCACAGCGGCGAGCAACAGGGAGTGTGTACGGGTTGTCATGGGGAAATCTCCAGCGGTTGAGCATTGAGGAAGGAAGCCGCCACTGGCGCGGACGGCAGGAGGTCAGCCGCCCAATCCAGACCGCAATGACGCAGCCACGCACCCGCAAAGCCTGGGGCTCCATCGTTTGCCAGCACACGATCCATGTCGCGCTGGTCTTGCGGCGAGGACGCCCCCGCAAAAGCCAACGTCGCTGGCCCCAGGTCAAGATCGAACACGCGATTGCCCAGCCGCGACTGGTAGTAGTAGTCACGCTTGGGTTCGGCGGTGGCGACAATCTCGATCTGGCGCGCGTTCAGACCGAAGCCTTCGTAGATCGTCCTGATCTGGGGCTCGCTCGCCTGTGGGTTGGGTAGGAAAATGCGGCTCGCGCAGCTTTCGATGATCGCGGGCGCAATGCTCGACTCCTTGATGTCGGCCAGCGATTGCGTGGCGAAGATGACGCTGACATTCTTCTTGCGCAGGGTCTTGAGCCATTGGCGGATGCGGGCGGCAAACACCGGGTCATCCAGAAACAGCCAAGATTCGTCCAGAATCAGCAGCGTGGGCGCACCGTCGAAGCGCTCATCAAAGCGGGCGAACAGATAACCGAGCACGGCCAGCACCGCTGCGCGGCTGGCCATCAGCTCTTCCATCTCGAAGCACTGCACGTCCGCCATGCCCAGTCGGTCGTGATCGGCGTCCAGCAGTTTGCCGTGGGCGCCGCCCAGCACATAGGGTGCGAGCGCCTGGCGCAGCGCGTTCGATTGCAGCAGCACCGACAGACCCGTCATGGTGCGCTGCTCCACCGGCGCGCCCGCAAGACTGCCCAGCGCAGACCAGATGGCGGCTTTTTCATCGGGGCCGACGGCCACGCCCTCGTGTCGCAATCGGCCTTCCAGCCACTCCGCCGCCCAGGTGCGGTCGCTTTCGGCGTCGATACGCGCCAGCGGCTGAAAGGCAATCTCGCCGTCATGACCCAGGTCATAGTGCTCGCCGCCGAGCCCCAGGATGGTGGCGCGCATGGAGCGGCCCATGTCGAAAGCGAGAATGCGCGAGCCGCGATAGCGGCGAAACTGCAAGGCGAGCGTCGCCAGCAGCACCGATTTACCCATGCCGGTCGGCCCCACCACCAGGGTATGCCCCACATCGCCGATGTGCGTCACCAGCCGAAACGGCGTGGCGCCATCAGTGCGGGTCACGATCAGCGGCGGGCCGTCCAGGTGCTTGTTCTCCTGCGGCCCGGCCCACACCGCTGAGACCGGCATCATGTGCGCGAGATTCAATGTCGACACAATGGGCTGGCGCACGTTGGCGTAGGCATTGCCGGGAATGGACGACAGCCAGGCATCGACGGCGTTGAGCGTTTCGGGAATGGTGACAAAGCCCCGGCCCTGAATGACGCGCTCCACCAGACGTTGTTTTTCATCGGCCGTGGCCGGGTCGGTATCCAGTACCGTTACCGTGGCAGTGAGGTAGCCAAAGGCCACCTGATCACTGCCCAGCGCCTGCAAGGCGGCATCCGCATCGACGGCCTTGTTGCTGGCATCGGTATCAACCAGCGGCGACTCTTGCTGAAAGATGGTTTCGCGCAGCAGTGCGACCACGTTCTTTCTTTTCGCAAACCACTGACGGCGCAGGCGGGTCAGTTCTTTTTCCGCTTCGGCCTTGTCCATACAGATGAAGCGCGTACTCCAGCGATAGGCAAAACCAAGGCGGTTCAGATCATCCAGCAGCCCTGGCCACGTCGAGGTCGGAAAACCCCGCACCGACACCACCCGCAGGTGCGCCTCGCCCAGCGTGGGCGCCAGGCCGCCTACCAGCGCGCAATCGCTCAGCAGCGCGTCGATGTGAAACGGCACGTCGGGCACGCCGACGCGGTAACGCCGTGTCGAGATGGTGGCGTGCAGATAGGTCAAGGTCTGGCCGTCATCCAGCCAGGCAATTTCCGGCATCACGCCATCGAGTAAGTCGAACACGCGGTCGGTTTCCGCGACAAAGGCTCCCAGCCGTCCCTGCCAATCCACGCCATCGCCGGGCGCGTTCTCGTACAAGAGCTTGGCGGCGCGGGCGCGGGATTCTTCCGGCGGCAGGTAGGCCAGCGTCAGGTGATAGCTGCTCTCGAAGTGGCTGCTTGACGCTTCAAACGCGGCGCGGCGTTCCTCGTCCACCAGCCAGGACAGCGGTTCGGGAAAATCGGAGCGTGGATAGTCCGCCGCCGCCTGGCGTTCGGCTTCGATGAACAGTGCCCAGCCTGAGCCCAGGCGGCGCAGTGCGTTGTTCAAACGTGCCGAGGTGGCGATCAGTTCGCCTTGTGTCGCGCTGTCCAGATCCGGCCCGCGAAAGCGCGCCGTACGCTGAAAGGAACCATCCTTGTTCAGCACCACGCCCGGTGCAATCAATCCGGCCCAGGGTAGCCAGTCAGCCAGTAACGCGGGCCGCTGGCGGTATTCGGCAAGGTTTAGCATGACGTCATCCCCTCACACGTCCAGCAGCGGCTTGTGTTTGATGTGGCGGGCGAAGACCTGCATGAACTGCGGATCGACACGCGCGCCCCATACCGCCAGCGAATGGCCGGCGATCCACAACACCACGCCGGGAATCCACAGTTGCAGTCCCAATCCGACGGCGGCGGCCAGCGTGCCGTTGGCAATCGCCACGGTGCGGGGCGCACCACCCAGCAGAATGGGTTCGGTCAGCGAGCGATGCAGTGGCACCTCAAACCCGGCAGTGAAGGTGTCGGCGGCGCTCATACGACGGCCCCGCCTGAGAAGCTGAAGAACGACAGAAAGAACGAGGACGCGGCAAAGGCGATGGACAGGCCAAAGACGATCTGGATCAACTTGCGAAAGCCCCCGCTGGTATCACCAAAGGCCAGTGCCAGACCCGTGGCGATAATGATGATGACCGCGACAATGCGCGCCACGGGTCCTTGAATGGACTCCAGGATGGATTGCAGCGGGCCTTCCCAGGGCATCGCGGAACCGGCGGCGTGCGCTGCACCAGCCGCCAGCAGCATCAAAGCGGCCAGCAACAGCCCCTGTCCGGCAGCCCGAACCAAAACTCGCAGCCGTGCGAGACTGAAAGGCGGGTTTACAGAAAAGCGGAAAGCGTCAGCGTACGTCATGGCAAGTCTCCAGCAGGGTCAGGGGATGGGGAAGGAAGCGGCGGCGACTCGGAAAGCGGTGCGTCCAGTGCATCGGCCAATTGGTAGCCTGTGCCGTCAAAGCCGACGACGCGGGCAATGCTTTCGATGCGGCGCTTGTGCCCGCGCCCGGCGATATAGATCACGACGTTGACCGCCTCGGCGATCAGGGCGCGGGGCGGGTTCACCGCCACTTCCAGAATCAGTTGTTCCAGGCGCAGTAACGCGCCCAGGGCGGAACCGGCGTGGATGGTGGCGATACCGCCAGGGTGTCCGGTACCCCAGACCTTGATGAGATCCAGGGCTTCGCCGCCGCGCACTTCACCGACGATGACGCGATCGGGGCGCAGGCGCATGGTGGCGCGCACCAGCTCCTGCATTGACACGACGCCCGCACGGGTGCGCAGCGGTACGTGGTCGCGGGCCGCGCATTGCAGTTCAATGGTGTCTTCGAGCACCAGCACGCGGTCGCCCGTAGCGGCGATCTCGGCCAACAAGGCATTGGCAAGCGTGGTCTTGCCGGTACTGGTGCCGCCAGCGATCAGGATGTTCTGCCGCTCGTGTACCGCAAGCTTCAGAAAGTCGGCCTGATTAGTGGTCAGGATGCCGTCGGCCACGTAGCGATCCAGGCTGATGATGCTCACGGCCCGCTTGCGCAGCGCAAAGGCCGGACCGGGTGCGGCAGGTGGCAAGATGCCCTCGAAGCGTTCGCCCGTCTCGGGCAATTCAGCCGTCAGCAGCGGCTGACCGCGATGGACTTCCGCGCCGACGTGGGCGGCGACCAGACGGATGATGCGCTCGCCATCGGCTTCGGACAGTTCGACGCCCAAGGGTGAGCGGCCAGACGACAAGCGATCCACCCAAAGGGTGCGATCGGGATTGAGCATGATTTCCACCACGTCGGGGTCTTCCAGCGCGGCGGCGATCAGCGGCCCCATCGCCGTGCGCAGCATCTGGATGCGGCGATCCAATGAGGTGGACAAAGAAGACTTCGGAACGGCGCTCATGAGACACGCTCCTGCGCTTCGAAATGCGCTGGCGCGTCGTCCATCCGTACCGGCTCGGGGTGCAGCTCCTCCACCACATCACGCACCAGGCTGCGACCACGCAACAGGTGGCGGCCAAGCTGTTCGACGAATTGCTCAAAGCGCGCCTTGCCCTGGGCGCGGGCGGCATCCTGATGGGCTTCGGGAACCGGCGTACTGACTGTCAGGTAATAGCGCACAAACAGCGCCAGCGTTTCGATCTGGATGTTCTGGTCACGTTCCAGACGCTCGAACTGGCGTGACAGCCGATCCAGCCGCTTGGCCATCGCCGCTTCGCGCTGGTCGCCCGCATCGGGCGAGAGCCAGGATGCCAGCGCCGCCGCCACAATGGAAGATTTGGAAACCCCTTTCTTGGCAGCCAGTTCGTCCAGGCGCTTGGCATGCTCAGGATGGATAAAGAGATTCAGGCGATATCGGCTCATAGCTGGATTCCGTCATCAGGGTCGAGGGCAGCCAGCCGCGCCACGCGCTGCATGGCGGGATCAAGCTGGCTGGGAAGAATGGGCGGCAGATCGTCGTCATCAAGTAGCGCCAGGTCGCTGGCCAGGTATTCCGGCTGCGGGTTGTAGGCGACGGCCTGCGCAAGCTCGGGCTGATGGCGCGGGCCGCCATCGTCGGCAGCGCCCGTCATTCCACCGCTATCCGCCGAGGCGGGTGCAACGGGAACAGCCGGAATCGTCAGAGCACTCCAATCGTCGGGACGGGCTGGCGGCGCGTCCGCATAGCGCCCAGCGGCGAACACAGGCGGGGACAGCACGCGGTGCTTGAAATTGGCATCCAGGTAGTAGCGCAGCTTCTTGGCCTTGATCGGCGCCACGCTGGACACCATCACCACCGCCTCATCCGGCGGAAGCTGCATGACTTCGCCGGGGGTCAGCAGTGGCCGCGCCGTTTCCTGGCGCGACACCATCAGATGCCCCAGCCAGGGCGCAAGGCGATGGCCGGCATAGTTGCGCTGGGCGCGCAGTTCGGTGGCGGTGCCAAGGGTTTCGGAAATCCGCTTGGCCGTGCGCTCATCGTTGGTGGCGAAGGTGACGCGCACATGGCAGTTGTCCAGAATCGAGTGGTTCTGGCCGTAGGCTTTGTCGATTTGGTTGAGCGACTGCGAGATGAGAAAACTGCGGATGCCGTAACCCGCCATGAAGGCCAGCGCCGTTTCGAAAAAATCCAGGCGACCCAACGCCGGAAATTCGTCGAGCATCAACAGCAGCTTGTGACGACGCTCGATCCCATCGGAACCATCTAACGATTCCGTGAGACGCCGGCCGATCTGGTTGAGAATCAGACGAATCAGCGGCTTGGTGCGGCTGATGTCGGACGGCGGCACCACCAGATACAGCGATACCGGATGCTCGGACGCAATTAGGTCGGCGATGCGCCAATCGCAGCGCGAGGTGACTTCAGCCACCGTGGGGTCACGGTATAAGCCCAGAAACGACATGGCAGTGGACAGCACGCCCGAGCGCTCGTTGTCGCTCTTGTTCAGCACTTCACGCGCAGCCGACGCTACCACCGGATGTGGTGTATCGCCCAGGTGCTGCGTCGTCATCATCTGGTGCAAGGTCAGCTCGAACGGGCATGCCGGGTCGGACAGGAAGTTCGCCACACCGCGCAGCGTCTTGTCTTCGCCGGCATAGAGCACATGCAGGATGGCGCCCACCAACAGCGCATGACTGGTCTTCTCCCAATGGTTGCGGCGCTCCAATGCTCCTTCGGGGTCAACCAGGATATCCGCGATGTTTTGCACGTCGCGTACTTCATGCGCGCCGCGCCGTACTTCCAGCAGCGGGTTATAGCCCGCTGATTGTGCATCGGTGGGGTTGAACAGAAGGCAGTGCGAAAAACGCGCGCGCCAGCCTGCGGTGATTTGCCAGTTCTCGCCCTTGATATCGTGGATAACGGCGGACGCTGGCCAGGCGAGCAAGGTGGGCACTACCAGGCCCACACCCTTGCCCGAGCGTGTGGGCGCGAAGGCAAGGACGTGCTCCGGGCCTTCGTGACGCAGGTATTGCCCTTCGTGCTGGCCCAGGAATACGCCGACCGGTTGGGTGAGCCTGGCTTCGCGGATGTCGCTGTTATCGGCCCAGCGCGCTGAACCGTAGGTCGTGACCAGCCGCGCCTGACGCGAGCGCCAGATCGACATGCCGATAGCCACCACAACGGCAATCAGGCCGCTGCCGCCAGCGATCATGCCACCAACATTGAAGACCTCGGGGGCATAAGCATCGAAGAAGAACCACCACTCGAACAGGCGCCAGGGGTGATAGATCGGCGTACCGTGGAAATCAAACCAGGGCGAGCCAAGGCGTAGCTGATAGCCCAGGGCGGCGGCTGTCCATTGTGTGGCGCCCCACACACCGGCGATCACGATGCCGAATACGACGGCGATCTGCCCGAACAGCACGTTCGTCCCTTGCATAACCTGGCCTCCGATGTCTCCTGCGCTGATTCCCCGTGAAAAGACGGCACATGGATGTGCCTGCCCTACGAGGATGGGTGTCTGAGCAGTGCCGGTCAAAGACCTTTATCGGGATGAAGGTGTTGTAAAAAGCATCGTTTCAGGTTGGGGCGAAACCGACAAAAACGCCGCAAGCGCGGGCGCGCAGCGGCGTGTCAACAAAAAAAAGCGGAAATATGTGGCGAGTTGCCGACGATCAGAACTTTGGCGAGGTTTCCTGCGGTGTATAAGGCACCTTACCGTCACCGAAAAAGCGCCGGTTCGTCGCTTCGGCCACGCGGTTGCACAGCACGTCGCCCATGTTGGGGCGATCGGTCTTGCACTGTTGGCGCAGTTCCTTCAACCGCTCAGGGTTCGCAGCCAGTTCCTCCACGGTGGGCACATCCTGCTGGGATGTGGGAGTTTCCGATTGACCGCAAGCGGCCAGCCCCATGATCAGCAGAAAAAAGGCAATTTGCTTCATAATTCAACTTCCTCCTCGACATCGGGTTCACGTGGTGGTTCGGGCCTGGAGCCTTCCGCTGATTCAATGGCTTGCACCCGTTCAATGAAACCAGATACGGCTTCTGACGCTTCCCCTTCGCGCCGTAATAGATAGGTGGTCAGCAGAGGCGAGCGGCCCGCCAGCGGTCGTGCCACAACGCCAGGTTCACGACTTGCCGCGATATACGGCGCACCCGCCAGACCCAGCGCAAAACCAGCCGAAATGAGTGCCATCATCAGATCAAACGAAGAGACGCGATCTGTAATCAGCGGTTCCACCTCTGAGCGGCGCAACACCCGATCAATCTGGCGAGCATGGCCTTCGCACACCTGCGGGTCACATAACACCAGCGGATAGCGCAACACTTCGTCCAACGGAATCCGCTTGTGCGCCAGAAGAGGGTGCCGAGCCGGCACGGCCACCATCAAGGGGTCGTGCCAGATCGCTTCGGCGATCAGGTTTTCTCCCACCTCGTCTGACTGCGCAAAACCCACATCGTAGAGATCATCGTTCAGCCCTTTGATCTGCTGCGCCAACGGCACCTCGAACAAGCGGATTTCGACTTCAGGATCTTCTTGCCTGCACAGTGCCAGCAAGGTAGGCAGGCGCGAAGGTGTGATGCCATCGGATAACGCAATGCGTAACTGACCATGAAAACCGTTGACTGCTGCCTGAACGCTATCGCGGGCTTGCTGCAATACGGTAAAAACACGAGGTACGTGTTCCAGAAAAAGCCTACCTGCGCGAGTCAGCCGCGTACTACGGCTGGTGCGGACAAATAACTGTGCCCCCAATTCTTCTTCCAGTTCCTTGATCGTGCGTGACAGCGGCGACTGTTCGATGTGCAGTCGCTCTGCTGCCCGGGCAAAGTGGAGTTCTTCAGCCACGGCCAGAAAGCAACGAAGGTGTCGGAGCTCCATACGTCCTCCCATCCAAATGAATACAACGCTACATCGCCAGTTCCCGCTTTCTCGCTCACTAACCTTCGCTGACGCCCTCAACAACGGGTTGGCGCTGATCGGAGGATTTCACATCAACAGGTCGAGCCTGTATCGAGAGCGTGTAGTCACACAGATCAAAGCCATGCGCCTCACAAAGATCGGCAATCACATCGTGCAGGCCGGGGCCGGCCACCCAATGTTCCTCACCACTGTCTTCGCACACGATGCAATGACGAATACGACGTGACATCAGTGTGTAGTGCGCTTTGTCGCCTTCGAAGGTTTGCACCGCCACCAGACCGGCCGCTGTCAACCGCTTCAAGGCGGTGTAGACAGAGGACAGGGATACGGACGCACCTGTAACCACTAAATAGCGATGCAGATCCCTTACCAGTAGCGGGGTATCCGATCGCTCCAACGCCATCCATACCGCCAGGCGTGGCAACGTCACCTGCAGACCCGCCTCTTTCATGATGCGGACGGCCTGGCCTGGCCTGTAGGACTCAGTGTTATGCATGGCCTTACCTGGCTGGCGTCGCGGAAGAACCAGCCGATGGCACGGGAACGCCTTTCGCCTTTACGAATCCAAGCGTGGTTGCGTAGTAGACGCTGTCATATTTCTCCGTGTCGTCAGATTTTTGGCGCTCGCCAGGCGTGCTGTCTGTGTGGCTGGCTTCAATGACGTACTGACCCTTCCAGGGCATATCGAAGCTTGCCCGTCCCTGTTCGTCTGTGCGCACCTGCTTGGTCCAACCGGACTGCGTGAGAACTTGTACGTCGGTCGCGGCAAGCGGACGGCCCTTGAACGTCACCGTGAACTGACCGGCCTGGCCGGTGGGAGCAATATCCAAATCCAGCCGTGACGTTTGTGCCGAATCTCCGACGATGTAACGCGCCGCAGGCCGATACCAGACGGCCACTTCCTTGCCGTTACGCTCAGACTTGCGCAGCGGAAACGCTTGGTCTTCGGCGACAATGCTCTCACCTTTACCCGGCTTGGCTGGCAGTGTGAAGCCATTGGCATCCTTGGTGACGACAAGCTGCCTTTCGCCCTCGGGTGAGATCAGTGTGGCTGTTAGATTACCGAAGCTGTCCAGCAGTCCTGGTGAAATTTCACGCAGATTTTCAGCAAACTCGCCAAAGCGGATCGCAATCGATTGCTTCGAGGTCAGCTCAATCCAGATACTGTGCGCTTGGGCGTTGACCACGATACCCAGGCTAACGGCCAATGCGACAAGACGGATCTTTGTTTTCATGGGATCACCTACGATTATTGATTAGGAGAAACGTGTGCGTCATAACTGCAGTCGCGCCACGCTTTCGTTGTTGCCTTTGGAGTCGTCCGGGCCATTTTTGATGGTGACGTACACGGCGCCGGTCTGTGGATTCAAAGCCAGACTGTTTGGGTGGGTGGGCAGTTCTACCGTTTGCAGCGGCGTATAGCTGTTGCTGTCGTATACCGTCACCGTGCCGGACTCGCGGTTAGTGACGTACACACGGTCTCTTGACTCATCCAGCAACAGCGCAACCGGACCCTTTCCTGTGGATATGCTGTGCAGTACGCTGCCATCAGCCGGATCAATGGCCACCACACGGTTCCCTTCACCTCGGTTCTGGTAATCGAGCTCTCCCAGCTTCCCACGCATACCATCAATTTGCGTCATACCCTGATCGGTAGCCAGCACACGATTGAGCCTGCTGTCCAGCGTCAAATTCAGCAACTGATCAGCTTGAACCTCGGCCTTTTCCTGAATCTCCAGGGTGCGCGTGTTCACCGTGTACAACTGCCCCTGGAGATTGGAGACATACAGCGCGTTGCGCGATGCATCCAGCGCGATGCCAGTGGCCAGAAACCCAAATCCGGGAATCACGGTTTCCAGTGTCAGATTCTGGGTATCCACGACATACAAGGCACTGTCCTTGAACCACAGGCCAGGCGCGTAAAGGCGGTTGTTGGCCTTATCCAACACCATTTCACGGAAGTTATGCGGATAGCGCTCTTGCACTTTGCCATCGGGGCCGGTGTCGCTGATTTCCTGTGCCAGTTGCATCACTGTCAGTACCCGGTTTGCACTTGTGTCGATCACGGTGATGGAAGCATCGTTGGTATTGCCTACGTAAAGCCGATTGGCCTCATCGTCCAGCACCACCCCAAAACCGCTGTTCTCCAAGGCAATCTCCGCTTGGACTTGAAGCGTTTCAGGATTCAGGCGCAGTATCCTGGGTGCGTCGGCCCCCTCGCCCCGACCACCGGACGACGCGACGAACACCGCATCCTGCCGCGCGGAATACACCAATTCATACAGCCCGTTAGCTACCGCTTTTCGGCTCACCTGGGGAGGTACGGTCTGTTGCGCGGCGGACGCCGTAACGGCAGGCGCGTCTGAGGTTGCCACACCGGACTGAGAACCAGATGGCGTGCAGCCAGCGGCAACCAGAGCCATGGCCAGCAACATTGAAAGGGACAAACGTTTCATCATCATTCCTAGTAAAAACTCAACATCACAATCATCAGCGGCCACGCCTGCGATTCAAAACCACAAGCATGATGAAAACCAGACCAGCCGCAACGCTGGTATGGCCGCTGTAGGCCGTCAACCCGAAGCTCCATCCCAGACCAGAAACAGCCAACCCTAAAGCCAGCAGCAACAGCAGCCAGCCAGCGACGCGTACACACCGGGTCGCATGCGGGCGCAATGCCGCGCCGAACAGGTCTTCCTGATGCCGGATCATAGCCAGTGCCAGGCAGGCAAACCCTAGCAGCGAAAACAGCAGCACCGCGCCATGCGTCAACCAGGAAAGCGCCGGCCCACTCATGTACGTTCTCCTGGTGTTAGACGATCCAGTGAAACAGCGTCCTGTCTAGTCGCGACACCTTTTCGCCGCGCCGATTTAGCCCTTGGCCGGTGACGCGCCGTGCGCACCGCAAGGTAGGCATGCAAAGCGGCGAAAACCAGCATCGTCAGGTCAAAGCCCACAAACAGCCAATCGCTCTGACGCAGGCTATGCAGTAGATGCCGATCTGTCGTAAAAACGTTCAACACTGGCAGCAACGCCAGCAGAATGGCAGCCAGCCAGAACAGTTCCATCCAGGCGCGCTTGGCGGGGCGCACCATCGCCCAGATCAGCGTGCCCGCCCAGACGATGAAAAAGCCATGGATTTCCCAGGCGGCGCGCTGCACCATATCCAGCGGCAGCAGGCGGTTGAACCAGAAAAATGATGTCATCGACACCGACAAGCCCGCAATGGCGGCAATGTTCAGGCGCTCGACCACTCGAAAGCCAAAGTAAGGTTTTTCAGAATCGGGCAGCCTGGCCCGGCGTTTAACCGTCCATAGCACCAGACCGGTACCCACCATGACCGTGCCAGCCAAACTCACCAGAAAATACAGCCAGCGCGTGACGATATCGGCAAAACGCCCCAGATGCAGCCCGTAGAGCACGCCCTGAGTGGTGGCCGCTGGTCCAGAGCTGTCCTTGGACTGCAGCATCTCGCCCGAAACGCCATCGAACATGATGTAATGCGGCGTGGTCGATATGCGCTGTGCCTGCTGACGGACAATGACGACCCGGGCGGCGGCATCGCCAGGGTTATTGATCTGCACAGCACCCACATTGTCCACACCCCAGCGCTGCGCCGCCTGCTGCACAAGCGGTGCCAGAGGCCGTAGCTCCGCTAACTCACCTGACGGTTTGCCGGCAGGCATAAAAAATCGTATTTCACTGTTGACGGCTGTGCGATCCGCTTGCGAAGGCAAGGCCTGCAAGCCGAAAGGCATATACATCACCATCAAAGTAATCAGTCCGCTCCAGGTAATCATGAAGTGAAAAGGTAGGCCTAATACCGACAGACCCGCATGCGCATCCAGCCAAGAGCGCTGCCCCTTGCTCCAACGGAAGGTAAAGAAATCCGTAAAGATCTTCTTGTGTGTGATGACCCCACTGATGATGGCCACCAGCATGAACATGGCACAAAAGCCCGCAATCCAGCGCCCCCAAATGGCGGACATGTAGTGAAAGTTGAAATGAAAAGCGTAGAAAAAATCCCCGCCTTGCGTGGCGCGCACCTGCAAGGCTTGGCCGGTCTGGGCATCGAATACGCCATTGTGAAAGCCGCGTCCCGGTGCTTGCGGATCACGCCAAAAGGCGCTGGCGAAGGGCTTGCGTTCTGTCGGCAAGGTGATGCTAACTTGCGTGGTGACCGGGGATTGCGTTCGTATGCTTTCCAGTACCCTTGGCACAACCTGAGCCGCCGGTGGCGGCACGGCCGCCACCAGTTCGGGCCGCATATAGCGCGTGATTTCCTCGCGAAAATAGGCCGTCGTGCCGGTCAGGAACATGGAGTACAAAATCCACCCTACCAGCAGGCCAGCCCAAATATGCAAATCAGACATGCTCTGGCGAATCCCGCGTGACTTAGCTTGTTCTTTAGAGGACATGACTAGCAGTGCGTCGACACGCGCCCTGAACGTTTTTTTCACGTCCATCACAGTACGCCTCCCGCTCGCCATACACACAAAGCAAATGGCAGCAAAGCCACTACCACCAGAAGTATCCCCGCCCAGGCACGCCATGCGCTGTGCACGGCAAACACCCAAACCACCGTACCGGCATAGGCGAGAAAACTTAATTGCATGCCCCACAGCACGGCCTCAGACCGTGCGACGGGTAGCGCCAGCGCTGCCAGAGAAAACAGCGCCGCCAACACATAACCGCCAAGTACAGCGGCGACGATGCGCGAGGCCAGGCCTTGCCAGCGCTGGCCCCATGCACGAAACCCCAGCAAACGTTCTATCATCAACGTTCTAGAGCTTGTAAAAAAACACCCACCAAACATGCCAATCAGAAATCCATTGAGGCCGAAAGCATGAAGGTGCGCGGCGCACCCAGAGCCAGGCTCGTGAAGTGCGGCTTTGCCCAATAGGCCTTGTTGGTCACATTGGTGACTGCAGCTCGCAAGGTCACTGGATTACCTGCAACCTTGGTGGCATAGCGCGCACCCACATCGAACACAGTACGGCCGGGCACCGAGAGCGAGTTGTCCGCACTGAGGTACTGCTTGGATGCCGTCGTTGCATTCGCGGTAAGCGTCAGGCCTTGCAGTGCCGGGGTATCCCACTCCACGCCCATCTTGGCCTGCCATTTGGGCAAGCCAGTGGCCTGCTTACCTTGGTTAGCGGGGCTGGCCGCTTTCGTCACTTGCGGATCCGAATAGGCGATACCACCCATCAGACGGACACCCTGTAGCGGCGAGCCGAAAAAGCCCCATTCCACGCCTCGGTTACGCTGTTCGCCTCCAAACGAAAAGACGTTGGTGAAGGGGTCGGTATAGCTGCTCGGACGCTTGATTTCATATAGGCTAACGGTGTGCGCGAACTCTCCAAGGTCAAATTTGAGGCCGACTTCTTTTTGCTTGGTCTTGTAGGGCGCGAAGACTTCGCCCGCATTGGCCGCCGTATTGGGTGCGATGGAACCTTGGCTCAGACCCTCAATGTAGTTGGCATACACGGAAATTTGGTCGGTGACCTTAACCAGCAAGGCCACTGCTGGCGTCGTGGCGCTTTCCTTGTAGCGTTCGCCCATGCGCGCACCGGTCATACCGTTGAAACTTTCGTTGATGACTTGCTGGCGGCGCACACCAAGCGTCAGTTGCACTCTGTCCTCGGCAAATGACAGCGTGTCCGCTAGGCCGAAGCTCGTCAGGCGGGTTTCTGTCTTGCTAATCGCTGGAATGTCGCTGGGCAGAGCAGGCTCAGGGCCCCACACCGGGTTATAGATATTGGAAATCCAGTCCTCCGATAGCAGACCTCTGAACCCACGGAGGTGATAGTCCTCGCTATAGTGTGTAGCGTTGATTGCGAACTGGTGGCCCACCGAGCCCGTGCGAACTTTGCCCATCAGGCCCACTTCAGCCGACTTGCGCTTCATCTCGTCGGACACGCCGCTGAAGTTGGTCCGGAAGTCTCCCGCCTGATTAAACACCTGCGGCGCGCCCATATTGGAATCAAACTCGGTCTTGCTGATGCCCGCTGCGGCATAGGCGGTCAATTGGTCGGTCAGGTCAAACTCACCTCGCAGCATCGCCCCTTTATCCGTGGTGTCATAAAAAGCCCACGGTGGGTTCCACGAGACATCTGGTTTCTTTGGAGGTTTAGGTAAGGGCAAACCAGGGGCAAGCGTTAGGCCTCGGGTCATGCCCTCCGTGCGATCCTTGCTCTGGTACAAGTCTGCGGATACACGCATACGCTCACCGCGCCAGTCCAGCCCAAGAGACGCCAGCGAGATCCTCTTATCCTGCTTCTTCACAGAGGTCTCGCCGTCGCGATAGACACCGTTAAAGCGGATACCAAACTGCTTGTTCTCGCCAAAACGACGCCCCATGTCGATATGACCGCCGAAATGCGAGTCGGACATGTAGCTAGTCGTCAAGCGCGTCAAAGGCTCCTCGCCCGCACGCTTGCTCACCAAGTTGATTGCGCCTCCCGCCGATCCTTTGGGCGGCATGCCATTGAGCAACGCGGAAGGCCCCTTGAGCACTTCAACACGCTCAAACATCTCGGGTAAATTACGGTAGTAACCCGCCATGCCGGCCAAGCCATTGAGAGTCACATCGCCCACGTCTGATCTAAATCCACGGATTGAATAGCTCTCGTTACTCTCTCCTGAGATGCCGCTCATGAATACAGTCGGATCGGTCTTAGCGATCACTTCCTGAATGTCGCTGGCTTGTTGATCCGCCATGAACTTCTCTGTGTAGCTGATGGTGTTGAAGGGTGTTTCCATGAAATCCTTGTCACCCAATAGCCCGACGCGGCCCCCGGTGGTCACCTGTCCACCGGCATAAGGAGTGCTTGCCGATTCCGTGCTTCCCTCCACCTTCACCGCTTGCAATGTTGTAACGTTTTCTGTGACATCGGCGGAGGCGTGAGCTCCATTTGCTCCACTGGGCGTTTGAGCCAGTGTTGAGGGAGTGACTCCGACTAAGGCGCCGAATGCCAGTCCGAGCAGCAACGCCATCCGCACAGCGGCAGCAGTGCGATTCAGAGTAAATGTGGGAAGTTGGTCGGTTGTCCGCCGTAAAGGATTTTCTATGTGGTAGTGATCGTGCGGTGTGTACATGCCGGTTTCCTTTCAATATAGAGGTTGATTACTGCTAGATAAGTAAACGAAACAACAATGAGATCGAGAATGATTAACTTCCATATCTAAACGCTGAGATCAGCGTTATGAACTGAATCAGTCCCGATAACCCTTGAGCACGTCGTCGATGACAAGCTTGATGGAGGTCGGACTGGCGGCAGTGATGTACCAGGCTTCCGCATCGGCGAAAATCACTCGGCCGTTCTTCCAGGCATTGGTTTGCCGCAGCAGCGGATTGCCCAGGCTCTCGGCATCCATGGCGGGACGGCTCTCCATCACGGCGGTGCGATCCACGATGTAGATGATGTCGGGGTTGGCTTGTTGGATGAACTCGCTAGAAATGGGCTGACCATGCAGGCCGGTCTCGACCGCCGGACTAGCAGGCTTGACTCCCAGAGCGTTGAAGACGAAGCCGTAGCGGGACTGCAGTCCAAAAGAGCTGAAGGCGCCGTTGTTGTGCAGGACGATCAGCGCTTTCTCCGGGCGATCCTGGGTGATGCGCCGGGCTTCATCGACCTTGGCGTCCAGTTCGGCAACTTTCTGGCGAGCAAGATCTTCCTTGCCGAAGATCCGTCCCAGGGTCATGAAATGCTGCTTGACGACCTCAATATGGGCGACCTGGCTGTCGCGGTAGTCCACATCAAAGTGAATTGTCGGGGCAATCTCGCTCAGTTCCTTGTAGTGGTTCGCCTGCAATGAAGTAATCAGGATCAGATCGGGCCTGGCGGCGTGAACCTGCTCCACGTTGGGCTGAACGATTGCGCCTGTGTCCTGAATGTCCGGCGCGTTTTTGTACCCCCCAAGGAAGTGCGGAACGAAATCCTTGGGCATGCCTGCCACCGGAATACCCAGTTGGTCGAGAAAATCGACCTCGTTCATGTCGAGTGCCACCACACGCTGCGGCAGCTTCTTGATCACGGTCGTGCCCAGCTTGTGCAGCACCGTGATGGGCTCGTAGGCTGGATGCGAGGGCTGGCTGGCGGCGGCGGTTGGTGTTGACGCCTGTGGAGAGTCGGCCGCATTCCGGTCGCAGCCTTGTAACGCAATGATGACGGTTAGCAGCAGGGCCAGCACCCCATGCCTGTGTCTGTGGTTGAAGGTCATTCCAGTTCTCCTAATGGGTTGAAGTAGTTGCACAGGCATCCGCGCTCGCCGCGTGTGATCTCGAAGTCCAGTCCGTACAGCTCCCGCATCCGTTCCTCGGTCACAACTTCCGACACCGAGCCGGCGCAATGAATCGAGCCGCCTTTCATCGCAACGATGTGATCGGAGTAGTTGGCGGCGAAATTGATGTCGTGAACCACCAGGATCACGGTGCGACCTTGCTCGTCGCACAGGCGGCGCAGTGCACGCATGATGTGGACGGCGTGCTTGATGTCGAGGTTGTTCAGTGGTTCGTCGAGCAGCAGGCAGTCAGTTCGCTGTGCGATGGTCATGGCCAGGAAAGCCATCTGGCGCTGCCCGCCGCTGAGTTCGTCAAGGTACGCTTCGCGTAGCGACTGCAGAGACAGGAAGGCGATGGCCTCGTCGATCACCCTGTGGTCCTCGGCTGTCAGCGATCCGCGGCTGTAAGGGAAGCGCCCGAAGGCGACGAGTTCGTCCACCGTCAGCCGCAGGTTGAAATCGGGAGACTGTCGCAGGGTGGCCACCTGTCTAGCGTAGTCGCCGATGCGGATATCCGTGATCTTGCGGCCTTCGATGAGGATGTCGCCCTGGCTCGGCGCCAGCAACCGAGCGATCATCATCAACAGCGTCGTCTTGCCCGCGCCGTTTGGGCCGATTAGCGAACTCAACTTCCGTGCCGAGAAGCGCGCGCTGACATTGGAGACGACGGCCTTGGCGCCGTACGCTTTGGAGAGCTTGTTGACAGTGATCATGCGGTTCCTCGTGTACGCAACATCAGCGCAAGGAACCAGACGCCACACACCAGATTAACCAGAATGCCGACAGTGGTCCGGTAGTTGAAGACGTGCTCCACCGCGAGCTGAGCCAAGATGAACATGCCGACCGCAATGGCGCATCCTATTGGCAGGGTGATCCGGTGCCTGAAGGTACGGGCCAGCGCATACGTCATATTCGCGACAAAGATGCCCATAAAGGCCGTAGGTCCAAGCAGACTGGTCGAAACAGCCACCAGCACGGCGATCAGTGCCAGGTACAGCCGCACGGTGCGTTGGTAGTCCACGCCCAACGAAATGGCTTGGTCGCGGCCCAGCGAAAGTACATCAAGCGTCGGCAGCGTCTTGACACCGGCAAGGCACACTGCCGCAACGACGATGGCTGAAGTGAGCAATTGCCCGGGCTCCGCTCTGCCAAAGGACGCCTGGCTGAAGCCAAGAAGAATGGAAAATTCGCCGGGGCTGACTTTAAGCTGAACGAATTGCGTAAAAGTGCCGATCACCATGGTCAGCACCAGACCCAGCAGGAGCAGGAGATAGACATTGTTCCGGCCATCACGGAACAGCCACCGATGGATGACCCATGAGTAGCCGAGCATCAGCAGAACAGACAGAAAGAAGTTGCCGTTCGCCCCGAGCACGACCAGACTCTGCGTACCCATGAACAGGATCAGCAGAGATTGCAGCAACAGATAGATCGCCTCATAGCCCATGATGGCTGGCGTCAATATCCGATTGCCGGTGATGGTCTGGAAAGCGATTGAAGACCAGGCGATGCAGACCCCACCGATGAGCATCGCGGCCAGTCGAGCCATCCGCTTGGGGATGACATAGCCGAAGTCGAAGCCGGAGCGCACGAACAGGAAGGCTGTTGCCAACGCAAGAACAAGCACCCAGACAGCATGTCGAGGAACTCGTGCTGTAAGAGCGCTCATCATCGGTTCCTCCAGAAGATAAGCATGAGAAACAGCACGCCGCCTACGCCGCCCGCAGTAAGCCCGATGGGCACCTCGAATGGATGGATGAGCAAACGCCCAAGGATGTCGCATGCCAGCAGTAGCGATGCACCGCCCAGCGCCACGACAGGCAAGGTACGCCCCAGGTTGTCGCCGTAGTACATCGCAACCAGATTGGGAATGACCAGCCCGACGAAGGGAATGGCTCCGACGGTGATCACCGTGGCGGCCACGGTGACGGCCACCAGCATCAGGCCCAACGCCACCGTAGCCGGATAGTTCAGCCCCAGACTCGTGGCCATGCCTTCACCCATGCCCAGCACGGTGAAGCGGTGCGCATACAGGTAAGTGACTACCACGATCGGCAGAATCAGATAAATGATTTCGTAGTTGCCCTGGACGATCTTGGAGAAGTCGCCCAGCAGCCAGCCCTGCATGCTTTGCAGGATGTTGTTGCGATAGGCATAGAACTCGGCAATGGCACTGAGAACGCCGCCATACATCAGGCCTATCACCGGGACAAGCACCGTATTCTTGAACCGGATGCGACGGACGATCGCCACGAAGATCAGGCTGGCGACGAAGCAGAAGGCCAGCGCGAACAGCATCCGGCCTAGATTGCCTGTTGTCGGTACCGTGGTCAGAGCGACGAGAATTCCAAGCTTGGCTGCATCAAGGCCACCTGAAGTGGCCGGCTCGACAAACTTGTTGCGGACAATGTGCTGGAGGATCACGCCGCATACGGACAGGCCCACGCCCGTCAATATCAGCGCCGCCAGGCGCGGCAGCCGGCTGGCCGTCAGCGTCAGCCAGGCATCGCCCGACAGCGAGAACACCTGAGACCATGCCATCTGCTGGACACCGACCAGCAGCGAAGCGCAGCAGAGCGCGATGAACAGACCGCCAAACAGACCCGCACGCATCAGACACGCGCTCCGTCCGACGCTGCGGACGTAATGCGCCAGCCCTTGGCGGCCCTGCGTTGATTCAGGAATCCTGCGTAGCGTCCCTGGCTCTCCCGCAACTGCGTGGGCGTTCCTTGCTCGACGATTTCACCGCCCTCCAGCACCACGATCTGATCGGCCATCGCCACAGTGGAAAGCTGGTGGGCGATCACCACCAGCGTGCGCTGGCCGCGCAGCCGCGTTAGCGCCTGGGCGATAACGGCCTGGTTCTCCGCGTCCAGCGCGGCGGTCGCTTCATCCACCAGCAAGATCGGCGCGTTCTTGATCAGCGCACGAGCAATGGCGATGCGTTGCCGCTCACCGCCTGAAAGGCGTGCGCCACCTTCGCCGACAGTGGTATCCAATCCCTGCGGCAGACGCGCGATGATCTCGTCCACGCCAGCCTGTCGCACGGCCTGCCTGAGCTGGGCATCGCTGGCATCGGGCTTTCCGAGACGGATGTTGTCAGCAATGCTGCCCGAGAACAGGTAGTTGTCTTGGAAGATCTGGCTAATCTGGCCGGCCAACTGTGCGCTGGACATTTGCCGCACATCCACGCCGCCGACAAGCACGCTACCCGCGCTCACGTCAAAGAAGCGCGCGATCAACCGCGCCAGCGTGGTCTTGCCTGAGCCGGATTCGCCGATCAGCGCGGTCATGCTGCCTGGCGCGATGCGCAGGCTCACGCCGTGCAGCACGTCGGGTTCCTCCGCCGTGTAGCGGAAATGCACGTCGCGCAATTCGATCGACCCATCCCGCGGAGTCTGTGGTTCATCAGGCTCCGGCTGAGGTTGAACGGCGAATAGCTCGCGTATCGCATCGAGTTGGCCGCGCGCGCCGCGCAGCACCTCGCCATAGCCGGCTACTTCCAGCAAGGAGTCGATGAAGCGGCCTACCAATAACAACGCCACAATGATGGCGATCAGGTCCCGGGCCACCATTTGCCCGCCCAGGTAGTTGTTCATCCATAGCGCGGCCGTCATCAGCATGATGGCGAACACGGCCTGCACAGCCCATGCGTTGAGGACTGCCGACCCTGCCGACTGCCAAATCAGCCGCGTACCCGATTGGTGCTGCTGCTCGATCGCCTGCTCAAGCAATCGTGTGCCGCCGCCCTCACCGTTGAAAGCGCGCAGCACCGACTGGGCCTGGGCGAACTCCACCACGCGCTGGCTGGCATCGGCGAAATGTTGGTGAAAAGCATCGTCGGCTTGCCGCGAAAGCCGGGCGGTGAACGCGAGGACACCCGCCAGCAGTGGCAGCGCCGTCAACGCGATCAGGCCCAATGGCCAGTGCAGCGCGAACAGCGCGGCGACGAGAACCGCCGGCGTCACCACGCCGGCGATAACCGGGGTAAACACGTGCGCGGGAAGCTGGGCCACGGCCATCATGCCCTGCGTCACAACATGTCCGAGCCGGGCGGTATTTTGCGGCGTGAACCAGCCCACGGGCAGGCGCGCAACATGGTCACCCAAACGATGGCGTGCGCCTTGCAAAATAGCAACGCCAACACGCACGCCGGCCTGCTCGACGTAACGCCGCCAGCTCCAGCAGACAGCCACACCGATGAGGAGTACGGCTAGCCAAGGTACGGCCTCTTTCACTTCGCCCCCCAGCAAATGGGTCAGTACGGGTATCAATGCGGTAATCGTCAACCCACACAGCACCCCATAAGCCACAGCCATCCAGGCATAGCGACGGAAAGTGGGCGCATCGTCACCCAACAACTGAACCAGGGTCCTTAGCATGATGGCTCCTCCGATATCTTGCGCGTCTCGTAGCCGCCAAGCTCCCACAGCCGCGCATAGTGTCCGTTAAGCTCCAGCAGGCGCTCATGAGCGCCTTGCTCAACGATGGCTCCGTCTTCGAGTACGAGGGTGTAATCGGCGTGCATCACAGTATCGAGCCGATGGGCAATAATCATCAGCGTGCGGCCCTGCGCGAAACGTGACAGCGCATCCTGGATTGCCACCTCGTTGCTCGCGTCGGCGGCGGCAGTGGCCTCGTCCAGAACAAGCACGGGTGGGTCAAGCAATACGGCGCGCGCGATGCTGACGCGCTGGCGCTCACCGCCGGAAAGCTGCGCGTCCTCGCCAACTATTGAGTCGTAACCGCGCGGCAGGGTCAGGATGCGCCCATGGATATGGGCGGCGCGTGCGGCGTCCTCGATCTCCTGCTGGCTCGCTGAAGGTCGACCTAGCGCGATGTTGTCGCGCACGCTGGCATGAATCAGCCGCACCTCTTGCAGCACGAAGCCAATACGTCGATAGAGCTCTGAAGTGTCGATATGCCTCAGATCAACACCGCCGAGCGTAATACGACCCTCGCTTGGATCAAAGAAACGCAGCAGCAGCCGCGCCAGCGTCGATTTGCCTGAGCCCGACGAGCCGACGATAGCCGTCACCGTGTCCGGCTCCAGCGTGAAACTGACGTCCGACAGTGCCTGATGCCCGCCGTCATAGGCATAACCCACGTTCTCGAAGCGCACTTCGTGGCCTGCGGGTGTTTGCTGCTGATCGGGTAAAAGTGGCTCCAGCACAGGCGTTTCCAGTAGCGCCAGCACACGTTGCGCGGCACCGGTAGCGCCGCCCAGATCGTGCAGCAGCGTGTGCAGCAACAGCAGCGGCGCGCAGATGCCCGGAGCCACCAGTGCAAAGGGCAGCACGTCCACGGGAGCAATCCAGCCCAGACTCGTGAACAGTGCACCAAAGGACAGCACCACTCCCAGCACGGTGACCGGTGCGATCATTGCGTGGGCATGGGCCATCGTCGCTACGAGGGGGCGGGTGAAGCCAACGAACGCCTTGGCAAAGGCATCGACCGCTTCCTGATAGCCGCTATGGGCCTGGCCGCTGGCGCCAAAGGCTTTGACTACTGGGATGCCGCTGACGAACTCGACTGTTGCACTGTTGATGCGTCCAAGTCGGGCGACAAACTCCTGCATGTTCGTTCCGCTGGAGCTCATGGCGTGACGCAGGAACAGGAAAAAACCAGGGAATGGCAACAGTGCGACCACGGCCATGCGCCAGTCCAGAATGAACAGATAGATGACTGAGATCAGAATCGCGCCCACGGCACGCCCCACGGCTGTGTAGAAATGCGCAGTCAGACTATGCAGCGTGGCGATGTCATCTTGCATCGCCTGTTTGACTTCGCCCGACGCTCGGTTGGTGAACCAGCCCAGCGGCACTTGGGCCAAGCGTTGTGTGGCGGCCAGGCGCAGGCGGCGCGTGAGGCGGTTGTCGGCCTGATGTGCGGTCAGTTCTCCTGCGGACACGAGTGCCATGCCAACAAGCATGCTCACTACGCTGACGATAGCCGTCCACCAGATTTCACCCTGTGCTTCTGTTGACCACGCTCCGCCTAGTGCGGGAGCGTCGAGCACAATCTTGGCGATATGTGCAATGCCCGCCAGCGGTGCGAGCGTGAGCATCGTGCCTACAGCGGCCATCACGGCGGCGACGATCAGTGGCCCCCGTATGGGATTCAATATTTGGTTGATCGGGCCAGGTTCCCGAGGTATGGCTGCGGCTGCATCACGAGTGCTCATGAACAATAAACTTCCGTAAATTCAGATAGGTAGGCTCTTATCGCACCCTGCACCTGCGACGGAGAAAGCGAGACCCCCGGAACGCATGGTGTGGTCGGCTACCCCTTTCTGAGGCATCGCAGAAGATGAGAGTGAGAATTACTTGCATCACTATAAACTAAATATTGAATTAGTTGAAGCCACTAAACTAAATTGTGCAAACAGGTTAAAGTGGCTGCATAGCAGCCGCCACTCACCAAGGAATAGACATGAGAACAACAAAGCGCCCCGCAACGCGCGGACGCCCCCGGACCATCACACACAAACGAATTGCCGACGCCGGCATCGAGATCGGCCTGCCGAATATCACCTTCGTCGGCGTTGCCGCTGCAATGGGCATCAGCCATATGGCGCTCTACAAACACGTACCCAGTCTTGAAAAACTCAAACATCTTGTCGCGGAGGAAATTTTCTGCCGCTGGCAGATTCCTCAGGCCCAGGGCAGCACACGCGGCGGATTGAAGGAGTACCTCATCGTGTTCACCACATCCGTGCGGGAGTTCGTCAAGGCAAACCCAGGACTGACGCCCTACGTGATCCGCAGGCTAGCGGCAACGCAGCCCATGCTCGCCAAGATCGACGGGCACCAGCGTCACATCGCCGATGCCTACGGAATATCAAAGGAACAGGCGCGCTGGCTGCTTGCCACGGTGACGTTTCACTGCCTTGCCGTGGCCGATACGGTGTATTCGGTCGCTGGCCAGGAACCTATTGTGCAAGCAGACCGTGCAGCGGAAGAAGCCGAGATGGAGGAAGAGCTTATACAAGGCGTTCACGCGCTAATCGTCGGTGCGTTGGCTATGCTGGAGGAAGGTACCCGGTCAGCCTGTTCGACCCAGTTCCTGGATTCGTCCGCACTGCCCGTGGCGCGCGTACACGAGTTCCCATCATCCGCCGCTCAGATTGATCAGTGGCTGGCGGATATGGAAACCCTGATGCTGGCAGAAAAGGATTTCGTGTTGGTCTACGAGCGGCTGCCGGCTCCGGATGAACAGGGAGATCCCGACGGTCGCAAAAAAACTGTGCTGTGGTTGAAAGCTCACCGCAACGCCTTCAGCACGCATTGCCGCGGTATGGTGCTGATGTGCGAAGACACCAGTGCCGTACCTGCGCTGCAAGCTATGCTGGCACCTCTGGAAAAAGTCTATCGCGTACCGGCTCGTGTGGCCTGTACCACCGACGAAGCCCGTGCCCATGTCAAGCATCTTATGGCGGCGACCTGAGGGCAGCTCATCTGTAGTTACGAAACGCCAAGCCCCCGCGGTCGCCCAATTTCCCAAGACGCTCCACCGCCGCGCATGGTCGCGGCAATCTGTTGCCCCAGCCGTTGCTCGATCACCGGCCTCCACGGCACCAGACTGAATCCCATCCCGTCATCAAGCATGGCGTAGCGCCCGCTGGCGAGCATGACACTGCGCCGGTAGATACCGGCCACGCGCTCGCCGTCAGCCACGGGGCGATGTTCCAGACCGGTTTCGGTGGCAATATCCTGTGCGGCCTGCGTCAGCTCCCGATTGCGCAGTGTTCCCAACAGGTTGCGCGCCAGGATCATACGCTGTCCACGCCGCTCGGCCAGCCCTTGTTCGGCGAGGAAGCCGGCGCGCTGTTGCAAGGCATCCTTAACGTCGCTCCCAAAACCCAAGTCTCCCAGCCCCTTGCCGCCACCGATCAGTTGCTGATCCAGCCAGGTCGCGCCGATCACACGGGCCTGTCTCTCAATGGGCAGGTGCGATTTCAATTCCACCGCCACGCCGCCCCGACGCTGTGCATCATACTGGCGACCACGTTCAGGCAGGTCGTTCGGTACTTGCCAGACGCCTTCGTCCAATCGCTCCACCAGACCAGCGCGGCGCAGGGCTTCCAGCCGTCGCACGTGAGCTTCGACCACTTCGTGAGGAGCACGGTCGGGGTGCGGCTGAGCCTTGGCAACCGCCAGATGATGATCGGTGCGGTAGAGGCCATCGACGGCCAACGCGGCGATGGTCTTGTCCGCCGCCCGCACGGCGTTCGACCCTTTAACCTCCACCACTGCCCCCGCCGGGTAATGCTCCAGTTCCGTCCTGGGCGGCAGCGCGACATAGTGCGCCTTGCCATCGGTACCATCGACGATCAAGTAACCCTTGTCGTACAGCTCGTCAGCCAACCCTTTGCCCGCCACGCGCCCAACAACAGTGCGGCCATCTTCGCCGGGCTGGAACACAGCCAGTTCGCGCTGCTTACCACTCATGGCCCGTTGCATGGTGCGGATGATGTCGCCGCGTTCGCCCATTGCCCGCAAAGTGGATTCGGCATCAGCATGGACGGCCCAGACGCCAGTCTGCATTTCGCTCGCCAGCCCCATGCGCTGCAAGCGTTGCAGGCGTCCCACCAGTAGCAAGCGTTGGCGTTGCAGTCGGGGCTGCGCTTCGAGCCGCGCCGTGCGAACCAGGCCATCCGCCGCCTCGCACTGCAAAGTGCGATCCAGCCCCGTCCATCGCTCCTGATCCACTTCGCGGGCCATGCTGCGCTGGATCTCCAGCTCGGTGCGCAGCCCCAACCATTCGGTCGCCAGTTCCGAGGCCCGCTCGCGCATGCCCTGGCCGATATAGTCGCGAGAGATGATGAGGTCTTCTCCGGTGTCGGCTTTGCCGCGCAAGACGACGTGCGTATGCGGGTTGTCGGTGTTCCAGTGATCGACCGCCACCCACTCCAGCTGGGTGCCCAGATCGGCTTCCATGCGGTCCATCAGATGGCGCGTATAGGTGCGCAGGTCATCAAGCTGCTCGGCATCTTCGGGCGAGACGATGAGGCGAAATTGGTGCCTGTCCTCGCGGCCACGTTCCTCAAAGGCAGCCAAGTCGGCATCATCAGTCGCCGGGCCATAGGCGTTGCCCGGTTCGCCATCGCGCCCCACGCCTTCACGCTCGATATAGCGCAGGTGCGTAGCCGTTGAACGTGGCCTGGCCTTGGCGAGATTGACCAGCCGGGTCTTGATGGTCACGCGCCGGGAAGCAGCGGTCAGCGAAGCGCCGGTAAAGCGCGCCGCCGTGTGGCCGCGCCCCAGCCGGGCACCAGGTCGATGGCCCGCCTTGGCGGCCTTGACGCCAGCCTTGCTCGTCTGGCGCAACACCTGGCTGATGAAGGCGTCGCCGCGCTGCTTGGACGCCTTTGGGCGGATGCGAAAATGGTCATCATCGTTACGGCTCATGCGCTACCCCCATCCAAGGCTGTCGCAGCCAAGCGAGCGAGGCACGCGCTTTGCTCAATGCCAACAAGGCATTGGCGATCCTCGCGGCACGATGCCACAACCGGCGCGTGCCGCGCCACCCCCACGTGCAGACTGCTTTTTCGCGCAACAACGTGCTGCGACCTTTTACTAACCTTCTTGAAAGTAAAGCCACATATTGAGATAATGTGGGATGAAATCGAAACGTGACACAGACGGTCGAAAGCTGGACCACCATACGCTGCAGGCGATGCGTCAGCGGGCCGTGAAAGC